>WLWI01000013.1_pt1 | contig 758660 bp, 705 predicted proteins | sample 6701501 | NCBI WGS metagenome assembly WLWI01 (sample SAMN12718690, study PRJNA515312) | sponge metagenome | isolation source: marine sponge | host: Mycale hentscheli | place: New Zealand: South Island, Marlborough, Capsize Point | collected 2014-11-01
TCTTTTGCGTAGTTTAAAACCTTCAGCTTTTTGGCTATGTCATGCTCTGCTCTTCGATTCATTATACTCGACTCCTTTATAGCTCAATAACAGTATAAACTGTCTACCTAAGTCGAGATTTTCATAAACGTATAAGGAGTATCTGCGGAAATATGCAAGTTGCAATGAAGGTTTTTTGCAGTAGCTTGTGGGTTAAACATTTTGAATATGGTGTTCATCAAAATGTGTAAGTCAAAATTGTCATGTTCGAGCTCGAGCTTGCCGGCCTCGATTTTAGAGATATCAAGAATATTATTAATTAGCGATAATAAAGACTGTGCCGAATTCTGAATCGTGCTTACATAATCGGATTGATCTTCAGATAGTTTAGTAGAAGAGAGCATTCCGCTCATGCCAATCACACCATTTAACGGTGTTCGGATTTCATGACTCATATTCGCTAGAAATTGACTTTTCGCAGAATTGGCCGTTTCCGCAGTTTCAATTGCTGCTTGCAATCGTTTTAATAAATGACCGACATATAGTGGTAAAACTAACAAGGACACCATTATTCCGCCGCTCAAATATAAGTGATTCGACCAATAGGAGCTAAAGAAAGAAACTAATGTAAATCCAAAAAGCGTCAGTACTGTATTAATAAATAAGTAAGTACGCCCGAAGCGCAAACCATTTCCGAATATGACCCAAAAATAAAAAGCTATGAGCGGTGTGGCAACTTCTCCGCCAGCGGTTAGTGCAAAAGTAGTTGTACCAACGTCTGCCAGCATACCTAATAGACGTCTTGTGTGATTAGTTTTTAAGTCAAAGAAAGTCCAGAGAATAATAAAAATACAATAGGGTATTGAAGCTAGATACATTAAGACAACCAATGAATCCATTTCTCCGAACGCCGATGCTATTGACGTGTAAACGGCAAGAATTGTACAACATATTAACCTTACAATTGCTTGCTCATGCTCTGAATCCTGTCGTTGTTGCAGTCGTTGTTTGAGTTGAGCGAACATCAGCTTATTGTAAAGCGTGCGTGCCGGTATTAAAGGCTTATGTTGTTCCAACCCGTTGAATGTTTCGCCCGGCCACAATATCCTCTTTTCGAGACTGCAGGGCTTTTACACATTCTGGGTCAAAGTGCTTGTTTTTTTGGGCCACCAGCTGTTTGATGGCGTCATCAATGCTCCAGGCTTTCTTATAGGGGCGCGCAGTAGTCAGAGCATCGAATACATCGGCAACCGCCACGATTCGTGCTTCCAGAGGAATTTCATGTTTGCTAAGCCCATTCGGGTAGCCGGAGCCATCGAATTTTTCATGATGATTCAGTGCGATGATTGCGCCCATTTGTAAATAGGGGGAAGGGCTGTCTTTGAGAATTTCATATCCGATGTTGGTATGGCCTTTCATGACTTCAAATTCGGCTTCATCGAGTTCGCTCTCTTTCAGCAGTATAGTATCTGGAATACCAATTTTGCCAATATCGTGCATGGGTGCGGCGATTTCAAGAGTGTCACAATAATCCTGGCCTAATCCAATTTCTTCTGCAATCAATTTGGATACTCGTGCCATTTGCAGCAAGTGTGAGCCGGTCACGCCATCCTTGAACTCTCCAGCCCGGGCAAGACGGTAAAGAGTTTCTTTCTCGCGAATAAGAATTTGCTCTGTGACGTCTTTCACTTTTGTTTCCAGAGACACAGCCCGGTTCTTAATGATGATTTGCTGCCGGCGTAAAGTCAGTAAGTTTCGACAGCGAACTTTGCATTCATAATGATCAACGGGTTTATTCAGAAAATCGGTGGCACCGGCTTCGAGTGCCTGATACATAATCGCTTTTTCTTCGATAATGGTGATTACGATTATGGGGATATCACTACAACTTGGAATTTGTCTGAGCCGGCGGGTAAATTCGACGCCATCAAGATCCGGCATTTTGTAGTCGACGGTGATTAGATCCGGCGGGTCTGAGGCCGCAACTTCAAGCGCTGCCAGAGCGTTATCGTAGGCTTTTACTTTTATATTGTCGCCGATACTCTGGATGATTGTTTCCAGTATGATACGGCTGGTTAGTTGATCATCTATCACCATCACGTTAGCAACCATCGGATGATCTTTCATATGATCGAATAAAATTGTCATGTCGTAATTATCTTTAATCTTCTGAATTTAAGTAGTCTGGGGCGATCTCCGCACCTGACTTTGCCAACTGTATCGGCAGCTGGTGTCTATGCTTAATTAAAAATTTCTGTTTTATATTTCGAATTCTCTTAGCGTCCAGTTTTATCTGCGTATTAGTACGTACATTGCGCCGGTACCACCATCCACAGGTCTAGCCGTCGAAAAGGCCAGAATTTCATCTCGCTGTCTGAGCCAGTGCTCAACTTTGCCTTTCAGAACGGCTATTCCGTCCCGAGAGCCCTTACCTTTGCCGTGAATAATACGAACGCAGCGCCAATTCGTTTTTCTGGCCATGAGTAAAAAGTCACAAAAGGCCTCTTTAGCTACCGCAATTGTCATGCCATGCAGATCAAGGACTCTCTCGCATGGAATTTGCCCACGCTTTAGTCGCTGAAACAGCCGATTTTGCACGCCTTCTCGCTTGAAATAAAGTTCATCGCCGGTTTCCAGTATTTCTGGATCGTGCAGGCCTGACGCCATATCGAGCAGAGTTTGTCGCTCATCGGCAACGCGTTGGGTCGGCCAGGGTTTGGGTTTTTCCGTTTCTTCGACATGCACATCATGTTTAACCGGGTTTACCCGGCCGATAGCCTCACGAAATAACTCACTGTCCGACTTTTCAATTTCTTCTTGTTCTGACATCAATATACTCTTTGAAAAGTCTCGGTTTGACAGCAGCTTATATCACTACTTTCGAGTTGTCAGTCAGGAAATTGAGAAAAATATGACTTTCGTCACAGAATTAACGCTTGATTGCTGGCTGTTAGTAGGCTACTCGGGTGAGAAATCTTATTGATCAATCCAGCGACGGGCATTAATAAACATCTTTATCCAGGGGCTGTATTCATGCTGCCATTCTTCAGGCTTCCAGGAGTATTGGCGGGACTGAAATACCCGTTCAGGATGCGGCATCATGATGCTAACACGGCCATCTTCGCTGCAAAAACCGGTCAAACCGGACTTGGAGCCGTTCGGGTTTGAGGGAAACTTCATCGTGGCATCGCCATAATTATCGACATAGCGAAGTATGCCTAAAGACTCTTCCTGGCTCTGTTTGTTTTTAAAGTTGGCTCTGCCTTCTCCATGGGCAACGACAACTGGCAGTATAGAGCCACTCATTCCGTCGAGAAATAATGAAGGAGAGTCCATAACTTCTACCATCACCAGCCTGGATTCGAACTGCTCCGATTCATTCTGAATGAATTCGGGCCAGTTTTCAGCGCCCGGTATTAGCTCATGCAACTGGGCCAACATTTGACAACCATTGCACACTCCCAGAGCAAAGCTGTCATTTCTTTCAAAAAAACGACTGAACTGATCGCGCAATGATTCATTAAACAGGATCGTTTTTGCCCAGCCGCCACCAGCACCGAGCACGTCACCGTAAGAAAACCCTCCGCAGGCGACGAGACCTGAAAAACCTTCAAGTGATTGAGTGCCTTCCAGCAAATCACTCATATGCACGTCGCTCGCTTCAAAGCCTGAGATGTCAAAGGCAGCTGCCATTTCGATCTGCCCGTTTACACCTTGCTCACGCAAGATCGCTATTTTTGGTTTGTTATCAGTGATGACGACAGGCGCGAAATTTAATTCAAGCGGGTCAAAACTGGTTTTGATACTCAGGCCGGGGTCGTCCTTGTCGTGCAGACGGGAGTACTCCTGCTCGGCGCAGGTCGGATTATCTCGCAACTTTTGCATGTGGTAGCTGGTTGCTGACCAGATTCGATGCAGAGTGAGCATGTCTGATGAGTAAATTATCTGCCCTTGTGCATTGATATTTATTTGCTTTGAATTATTAATTCGTGCAATTTCATTGATGTATTCCGAACCAAGGCCGGCATTCATAAAAGTTTGCATGATTGCCGTTTTGTCGCTTACGTTAATCTGAATAACGACAGCGGGTTCTTCGTTAAATAGTTCTGATATTGCGCTGTCTGCTTTACCGCTGAGATTGATATCAAGACCTATTCTGGAAGTAAATGCCATTTCACACAAGCTCACAAAAACTCCGCCATCAGAGCAATCGTGGTAGGCTTTTATGTAGCTGCATTCATTCAGAAGTTGAATTGCCTCAAAGCAGCTCTTCAGAACTTTAACGTTATCCAGATCCGGTGTGTCCGTAGAGGATTTATTGAATACCTGTGCCAGTGCTGAGCCACCCAGACGTTGTCTATTGTTATTGAGATTAACGCGCAAGAGGCAGGTATTTTCGTCTGTCTTTAATTCCGGTGTCAGGGTCCGGCGTATATCTGCGACCCGGGCGAATGCCGTGATGTTAACTGAGAGCGGAGAACTTACCTGTAGGGATTCCTCAGCTTCCTGCCAGACGGTATTCATTGACAGGGAGTCTTTGCCAACAGGGATCGCTATTCCCAATTCTATTGCCATTTTCGATACAGCTTGAACGGTGTCGTACAACTTTTCATCTTCATCAAGTTGTCCACTAGCGGCCATCCAGTTTGCCGAAAGCGAAATATCGTCAAGCTTCAAAATCCGGGCACTACAAATATTCAAGATTGCTTCAGCAAGTGCAAGGCGACCCGAGGCAGGAGCATTTGTCACCGCTATTGGGCTGCGTTCACCAATTGCCATTGCTTCTCCGACATAAGCATCAAACCCACTCGCGGTAATGGCACAATCAGCAACGGGCGTTTGCCAGCGACCGACCATTTGGTCCCGGACTACCAATCCGGAGACGCTTCTATCGCCAATATTAATCAGAAAACTTTTGTCGGCAACGCTGGGTAGCTGCAATACTCGCTCGATGACCGTTTCAATGTCGATACCACTTGAATCAAAGCTGATGTTACTAACAGATGAGCGTTTGATGTTTTTCTGCAGGCGAGGTGGCTTGCCCAGAAGAACTTGCAGCGGCATATCGATAACCTGATTGTGAAAGAACTTGTCTTCGACAAGCAAATTACCACTATCGTTAGCTTCTCCGACAACGGCAAAGGGGGCCCGTTCGCGCCGACATAATTGCTCAAAAAGAGTCAGCGATGCGCTGGAAATAGCAAGTACATAACGTTCCTGAGATTCATTGCACCAGATTTCCAACGGGGACATCCCGATCTCATCACTGGGTACGTCGCGAAGTTGAAAAATCGCACCACGTTTGCTGTCGTGTATGAGTTCTGGAAGTGCATTGGACAGGCCACCGGCACCGACGTCGTGAATAGATATAATCGGGTTGTCCTTGTCCATGGCCCAGCAATGATTGATAACTTCCTGACAGCGCCGTTGCATTTCCGGGTTATCTCGCTGCACAGACGCGAAATCGAGATCAGCATCGCCATCACCCGAAGACATAGAGGATGCCGCACCACCTCCAAGTCCAATCAGCATTGCCGGTCCCCCCAGAACTATTAGCTTAGCGCCTACCGGTATTCGATTTTTTTCCACATGCTGTGGTCGAATGGTGCCAAATCCACCGGCCAACATGATTGGTTTATGATAGCCACGAACTATGCCGCTCGAGACATCATTTTGTTCATAACTTCGAAAGTAGCCTGTCAGAGCAGGGCGGCCGAATTCATTGTTATAAGATGCGGCACCAATGGGGCCATCAAGCATAATCTCCAGCGCAGAGACGATGCGATCGGGTTTACCTGGTTTTTCTTCCCAGGCTTGTTTAAGTTCAGGGATGTGCAGATTGGAAACAGTGAAGCCACTCATTCCGGCTTTCGGTTTCGCCCCCCTTCCGGTTGCCGCTTCATCTCGTATTTCTCCACCGGCACCAGTGGCAGCACCGGCATAGGGAGCAATAGCGGTAGGATGATTATGAGTTTCCACTTTCATCAACAAATGCGTATCTTCCTGACGATAGCAATAGCGTTGATCAGCAGCATCTGCGAAGAAACGAGAAGCCTGATAGCCGTTCATTACGGCCGCGTTGTCGTGGTAGGCTGACAATACGCCACCCGGATTTTGCTTATGCGTTTCTCTAATCATATCGAATAGTGAATTCGTCTGTTTCTCACCATCTATTACCCAGTCTGCATTGAAAATTTTATGCCGGCAGTGTTCAGAATTCGCCTGAGCAAACATCATTAGCTCAATATCGTGAGGATTGCGACCCAGTGTGGTAAAAGACTCAAACAAATAATCGATTTCATCTGCAGACAGAGCAAGACCTAGCTTAAGATTAGCCTCATCGAGGCCTTGTCGACCGGCTTCGTTGATATTTATCTGGTTTAGTTTATCAGGTGCGGACTGTTGAAATAATTTACTGACATCATCAGTCTTATCGAAAACAGCCTCAGTCATTCGGTCATGGCTCAGGTTCTTAATCGCAATAATTTCTTTAGTCGTTAGCGAAGTATTTTTGTCGAGCTCCAGACTCCAGCGGATACCTCTTTCCAGGCGATTGATTTCGTTTAGTCCACAATTGATAGCAATATCAGTCGCCTTGCTAGACCACGGAGAAATTGTGCCGAGCCGCGGAATAACGACATAGGATAATTGTGCCACTGCCGGATTATTTTTCTGATGAGAACCGTAATCAATTAGTTGCGCCAGCTTCCCTTCAGCTGACTTCGATAAAGGCTGGGCGAGATCAATAAAGTGCAGGTACTCAGTCTGAACGCGCGCGATGTGCGTGCTGATGCTCCGCATTGAGTCGAGGGCTTTTGCAAGCCGAAAGTCTGAAAGGGCCGCGCTGCCGGGCAGGATCAACATCTGAGATTAGAACTTTAATTTCATTGCTGCGTGAATTAGCGGAGTAGGAGCCCGAGAATTAATTTAGGCTGCGCATTCTAGCAGATGATTAAAGAGCTTACAGTCCGGAATACTTCAGGCTTTTCAATATCAGAAACTATTCGCCTGAAAGGAACAGTTCTCTAAGGTATTTCTTCTACCTTGACCAGTATGCTTCTTTGTTCCTGACCGTTTTGACGCGTACTGCGCAGGTTTTCCCGTTTATTTCTATTAAACTGCTGGGTTATACCGCCTATTTGTATCCACTCACCCAGACGACCGATGGTCGTGGTCTCTGCATTTTGCACTTCGAATATGGCCGCCTGATTAGGCTGGACTCGTGATAACCGGGGTGAAATCTGCAAGGTAACCCGGTCTCCGTTAACACGGGGTAGCACATAGAATCCTGAGCTGACATCGTGATAGTTAATGGTGTCCTGAATCACCACACCACCGGGTGTGAGAAAGGCATTCTGATTCGCTATTGGTACCTGCTGTCCGGTCTGCACGTAAGCCGCTTTGCCGTCAACTGTCTGCACCTGAAAAGTGTTGGCATCATCAAGGTCAGAGCGGGTGCTTAAATCCCGATATCGAATATTGTTTCCTTCTTTATCTTTGGCCGACAAAACAATGCCGCGATTATTATCGCGTCGGTTGTTACTGGAAATACTCACATCTCCGGTTGAATATTTGCCGGATATGCCCTGATCACGCCGATCAATTTGTCCTTCAACGTCCTGTTTCACCGTTATCAACAGCCGCCTCGCGGCAATATCAATGCCGGCAAGTATTTGTCTGATTTCGGCCAGGTTTGCAGATGTCGTCTTAATAATAAGCTGATTGTTCGCTCCTGATAACGACGCACCATCGACTAGCAAAGGCCGGATAATGGGAATAATTTCATCTGTAGTCCGGTACTGCAAGGGAATTAGCTCCAATGACATGTTCGCGGCGTAAACGAAAGATATGCTCATCAGCAAACAGCCTGTTGCAAGTGATATGAGTTTTGATTTCAAAGCCTTAGTGCCCGTAAGTTCGCGTCAGGGGTGGAACGTGCCCACATTTCTTCGAATACATCCATAAAGGTTTTAGACTTGCGTTTATCGCTAAAGTTTACATTACCTTCGAATCTTTCAGCATTATTACGAAATACATATCCCGTGGAGTCGGCGACAAAAAGGGATTCATTAAAATGAGCATATTCTTTGCCGGGTTTTCTAAATTCAATATAACTGGGCAGGCTTCCGGCCAGATTAAGTAACATATGACCACGTCGCGCAATCAATTGAGATTCAAAAACCATTATTCGTACTCTGGTTCGACGATTGGCCAGTACTGTAGATTTTACAGCGTCAATAAAATCCTGAATGTCATACACCATAGGATCGAGTTGGCGGCTGATGATACTGATTTCACGTCTACACTGCTGAGCCATTTTTGTCGCAGCATAGCGGTGTTCTTCGCTTGATGAGATTTCAAGATCTTCCTCGTCAATTCCCAGACGATAGTTTTCAAAAGCATGCATAGTTCGGTTATCTTTAAAGTAAGCTCACTGATTCGTGTAAATAATAGTCCAGCTTAAGCGGGTGGACAATTATTATGGACAAAAATGTCGAGCAGTTACGACTTTCATGACAGCAGAGGGGCAATCAGTTCACTGCAATACAAGTAATGAAGTAGACTTAATACCTGATCATGGTCATTTTTTGTACCATATACAGGATTTGGGAAGGTCTGTTTCGAGCTGAAGTCGTCGACGAACTGTAGATAATGTCCCGGTAATACAAAAGCTTTACCGCAAATGTATAAAACAATATCTGTTTTTTTTCGTATAAATACAGCTTTTAGCTCTGAGGGTTTACAGAGCTTCTTTTCTTTTTTTAGCAGATTGATAGTTTCCTGCCTGTCTATACCGTTTTTGACTTCCGTTTCAAGCTCCATCTCGTGATTGGAGCTGATGAATCGACCAAACCAGTCGGCCAGGGCGTCAGGCTCAGGCAGCGTTGAACGGAACAGGCTATCAATTTTTTGTAATTCGACTTCCCTGAGTTCTCCAGAGTACTGAGTTTTCCTTAGCTCTGGATCGCTATAGCGTATCTCCATTTGATTCTGCAAAACATAATCGACGAATCCGGCCAGAAGTTCGTGATTGGAGGGCGCTCGAAAGCCGATTGAACAGGTTATACTCTCGCCAATGGCAACACCGTGATGGCCAGTACCGGGAGGCAGATATAGCATGTCGCCCGGCTCTAAAATGTATTCTTCGTCTGCTTGAAAATCTTCAATGATTCGCAGATCCAGACCATCGATGCAATCACTGTCTTTGTATTCTTTACAATTAATCGACCACTTGCGTTGACCTTTGGCCTGAAATAAAAAGACATCGTAGCTATCGAAATGCGGCCCGACACTGCCAGCATCGGGTGCGTAACTTATCATCAGGTCATCGATACGCCAGTTCGGGATAAAGTTGAACTTGCTTAGCAAAGAGCTTGCTGACTGGAAATAGTGTTCAGCGTTTTGTACCAACAGTGACCAATGGCTAAGGGGCAATTCTTCAAAATCTTCTATATTAAATACGCCCTGGAGCACCTGCCAGGGATAATCACCATCTTTTTCGAGAACCACGCGTGATTCCACCTGCGACAGGCAGGCAGTTTCAAGAAGTCTCTGTTTGTCGAAATCCGCCTGATATTCCGGGAAGGCGCGTCGTAGCAGGCAAGGCTTTTTTTGCCAGTAAAATTCGAGAAACTCGTTCGTCGGTATCCCGCCCGGAATGACAGTTTCCATGTTGGTTTCTGGTCTGGTTTTCAGAGTGACCTGGCTTTGGAAACTATGGATCTGGTTTGTTCGGCTGCGTTACCGGTATACGAGGCGGGGGACAGGTCTAACAATTGTTCTTTGCTTGTCTCATCCAGTTCGAGGGAATCGATGAAGGCTACCAGCTTTGCCTTGTCGATTGTTTCACCTCTGGTCAGATCTTTTAATTTCTCATAGGCATTTTCAATGCCATGACGACGCATAATGGTTTGTAAGGGTTCAGCGAGCACTTCCCAGGCGGCATCCAGATCAGACTGAATTTTGCCTTCATTAACCTCAAGCTTTCGGAGTCCTTTCAGGCAGGATTCACAGGCGATGAGAGTGTGGGCTACACCCACACCCAGATTACGTAAAGCTGTCGAATCGCTTAAATCGCGTTGCCAGCGAGATATCATCAGTTTATCGGACAGATGCGAAAAGAGAGCATTGGCTATACCAAGGTTTCCTTCAGCATTTTCGAAATCAATGGGATTAATTTTATGCGGCATGGTCGAAGAGCCGATTTCACCCGCGACGGCTTTTTGCTTGAAATAAGCAATTGAAATGTAAGACCAGATATCACGGCACATATCCAGCAATACGATATTTAGCCGGTTCAGGCAATGAAAGTATTCGGCTATGTAGTCATGGGATTCAATTTGAGTGGTGTGTGGATTCCAGCTTAAACCGAGTGATTCAACGAAAGATTTTGAAATCGACATCCAGTCAAGTTCGGGATAGGCACACAGATGGGCATTAAAATTTCCAACCGCACCATTAAACTTACCCAGTACAGGTGTATTTGAGAGTTGTTCGATTTGACGCTGCAGCCGATAAACAAAAATGGCAATTTCTTTGCCCAGAGTGGTTGGAGATGCAGTCTGTCCATGAGTTCGGGCCAGCATAGCAAGATCAGCATTTTGCTCAGCCAAATCGCAAAGCGTAGTCAGAAGTGTAGAAAAAACTGGTACTAAATGGGTTTCACGCGCCTCCTTTAACATTAGCCCATGACTTAGATTATTTATGTCTTCTGATGTGCAGGCAAAGTGCAAAAACGGAGATACAGCGGCAAGCTCGTCATTAGATGTAATTTTTTCAGCAAGAAAGTACTCGACTGCCTTCACATCGTGATTGGTTGTAAGTTCAATTTCTTTTATGCGGGCGGCGTCTTCGGGCGAGAACGTTTCGATTAGCTGGTTCAATTGTTGATTTGCCGCATCACTGAAAGCCGGCACTTCAGTAATCTGTTTATTGGCAGCCAGTGTTTGTAACCATTTCACCTCGATCAATGCACGATAACGGATCAAGCCAAATTCGCTAAAAACTGATCGTAAACTATCTGTCTTGTTGGCGTAGCGACCATCAACAGGAGATATTGCCAGCAGGGTATGGAGTTCAGTCATAATAATTTTTGATCTTTATATTAATGATTGGTATCTCTAAGGACATGGGTTGGGTAGCGCCACATGCACCTGTTCAATTTTACGCAGTAATTCTTTCGGTAGCTCAATATTTATACTGTCTATATTAGCGCTTAGTTGTTCCGTGTTCGTAGCGCCGATAATTGTACTGGTTAAAAACGGCCTTGAATTGACATAAGCAAGCGCCATTTGAGCCGGATCCAGATCGTAAGATCGGGCCAATTCGACGTACTTTGCGCAAGCCTCGATACCAGTGGCCGTTGAGTACCGCTGATAACGTTCTCCGAAAAGGCTCAGTCGGGCTGTTGCTGGTGATTTACCATTTAGATATTTGCCGCTTAAGGTACCAAATCCAAGTGGCGAGTATGCAAGCAAGCCCACTGTTTCACGATGAGCAATCTCGGCCAGGCCGATTTCAAAACTTCGGTTCAGCAAGCTATATGGATTTTGAACACTGACAATTTTGGGCCCGGCTCCAGCTCTTTCAAGGCGCAAATGTTCATTTACTCCCCAGGCCGTCTCATTGCTCACTCCAATATGTCGGACCTTACCCTGAGTCACAAGATCATCAAGCACGCCCAGAGTTTCTTCTATTGGAACACCGTCCTTATCCGGGGCATGGTAGTAATTCAGTTGACCGAAGTAGTTGCTATCTCTTTCCGGCCAGTGTGTTTGATAGAGGTCGATATATTCGCAGTTCAGACGCTGCAGGCTTGCATTGACAGCGGTTTCAATGTTCTCGCGATCCAGTTTTGCCTTGCCATTTCGTAAATAGGGCAGCCAGTCTGCTCTGGCAGACACTTTGCTGGCGATTATTAACTTGTCACGCTGACCACCTTTGCGGAGCCAGCTTCCTAAAATTGCTTCCGTGCGACCCTGAGACTCCTGTTTTGGGGGCACGGGGTACATTTCGGCGGTATCGATAAAATTGACCCCAGAATCAATTGCAAGGTCCAGTTGTGCGTGCGCATCGTTTTCAGTGTTCTGCTCGCCCCATGTCATCGTGCCCAGACAGATGTTGCTGACCCTTATATCTGTTTGTCCAAGCTGATTGTATTTCATATTATTTGTTCGCCATCAACAGGCATATGTGGATTGAGCAAAGTTATGAGTAAACAGTATGGTTTTTCACACTTTGTCTGTGATTTACAAGCTTATCTTCTTAGCTAAAAGCTTACAAACACAAGTGCATGTGGTAACTTTCGCCAACAAGCCTTTCGACCTGAAATACATTCTAGAATATGGACTCAATAAGCCTCATTAGACCAGACGATCTGCACTTACATCTGCGCGACGGAGATGCCATGCGCTGTGTTGTCGAGGATACGGCCAGACAATTTGCCCGCGCGATAATTATGCCTAATCTCAAACCGCCGGTTACGACAGTCAGACAGGCAGAAGCTTACCGTGAGCGAATTTTGTCCTGCCTGTCCGAATCAAGCGATTTTCAGCCTTTAATGACTCTGTATCTGACAGACAATACGGCGATAAGCGAAATTAAACAGATAGCTGAGAACGAACACGTACACGCGATTAAGTATTATCCTGCGGGTGCGACAACAAACTCGGATCACGGTGTGACCGACATTGAGAAGGTCTACCCTTTGTTTGAGTATATGGCGGATTTATCCATACCGCTCCTTATACACGGTGAAGTTACCGACCCTGAAATTGATATATTCGATCGGGAAAAGGTATTTATCGAACAGACACTGTTGCCGTTGATAAATCGCTTCGAAAATCTGCGCGTAGTTCTTGAGCATATTACAACCAGCGACGCGGTAGCGTTTGTTCAGAATGGCCCTGAGACACTGGCGGCAACAATCACGGCTCATCACCTGATTCAGAACAGGAATGCATTGTTCGAAAATGGCATTCGGCCCCATAATTATTGTTTACCGGTGTTGAAAAGAGAATCCCATAGACAAGCTCTATTGGATATTGTCGCTAGTGGTCATCCGCGTTTCTTTCTAGGTAGTGATAGTGCACCACACGCAAGAGAGGCGAAAGAAAGTGCTTGCGGATGCGCAGGCGTTTATTCTGCGCATAGTGCAATTGAATTATATGCTTCTGTTTTCGAGGAACTGGGAGTTCTGGACAAGTTCGAGGCTTTCGCCAGTTTTAATGGCGCAGATTTTTATGGATTAGCAAGGAATACCGGCAAAATCACTCTGGAAAAAGTTGAATGGGTCATTCCTGAATCGTTTGCTTTTGCCGATTCGGAAATTGTGCCTTTCCTGGCAGGCGAGAAGTGCAATTGGAAATTGAAAACGGTATGACCAATGCAGATGCAGTAGCGCAGCGATTCAGAGGATATTTACCGGTTGTTGTCGATATAGAAACAGCGGGTTTTAATGCAGCGACTGATGCTGTGCTGGAGATTGCCGCTGTTTTTATTACGATGAATGATGAAGGTGTCTGGTCAGAAGACGAAAGCATAAATCGACATGTGCAGCCCTTCGAAGGAGCGAACCTGGAAAAAGCGGCATTAGACTTTAATGGAATTGATCCCGAACATCCTTTTCGAAAACAAATAGCCGTAGCAGAGAAAATTGCTTTGCAGGACATTTTCAACCTAACCCGAAAAAAGCTTAAAACACATAACTGCAAACGGGCCATCCTGGTTGGTCACAACCCAGCGTTTGATATTGCTTTTTTAAATGCCGCGGTTGACCGCTCGGAAATAAAACGCAATCCTTTTCATCCTTTTAGTACCTTCGATACTGCAACACTGGGTGGACTGGCCTATGGTCAGACCGTGCTGGCAAGGGCGGCAGAAAAAGCAGGTATCGAGTGGGATACCAGCGCAGCGCATTCTGCGCTCTATGACGCTGAACGTACCTCTGAGTTGTTTTGTACTATTGTCAATCGTTGGCAGGAAATGACCTCAAATTAAGTGGCATGTGTCTGATTGCATTTTCGCATCGACGATCTACTGCTTACCCCCTGGTACTGATTGCCAATCGGGATGAATCCTACGAGCGTGCATCCGTCCAGGCTCAATTCTGGGATACCGATCCGGATATATTAGCGGGCCGGGATCTTGAAAAAAATGGCAGCTGGCTGGGTATAAACAGACGGGGCCGATTTGCTGCGGTAACAAATTTCCGTGAAGGTCTCTCTGATAAAAAAGCACTACGCTCACGCGGATTGCTGGTGAGTGAGTTTTTACGTAATGACGCTTCTTTTTCATCTTACATTGAGAGTTGCCAGGCTGAAGCTGAAAATTATGGAGGCTTCAATCTTTTACTTGGTGACGAAAACGGTATCTATTATTTAAGCAATCGTGATTCACATCATCGGAAACTTGGGTATGGAGTCTATGCCGTCAGTAATGCCGAAATTGATTCCGATTGGCCGAAGGTGAGTGCCGCACGAGAGCAACTTGATGATGTTGTTCAAAACGCCGGGGTCATTGATCATATTGAGTTGTTAAACATACTTGCTAACAGAGAAGTCGCTATTGATGAGCAACTTCCTGACACCAATATAGGAATTGATTGGGAAAGAAAATTATCGCCCATGTTTATCAAGACGGAGGACTATGGTACGAGAGTGTCGACTGTCATAACGATAGATAATTCAGCCGAGGTGATGTTTACCGAAAGAACATATGACAGGGAAGGTGCGGTAGAAAATGAAAATAGATACACATTTCGAATTCAGAGGAGCAGGTAACTAGTGGATTTTGGTTTACAAGGTTCGGTCACACGCCGGATCACTGAACTTCCGGCAAGCATTACCTGCATTGATACAGGTTACATTCGCCCTCAACTGGCAGCCTGTTATTTAATCGAAGATGATGGTTGCGCCGGAATCATTGAAACTGGTACAGCCTATTCTGTTCCGATGATACTGTCAGTGCTTGAATTAAAAAAGATTCCGCTTGATAGAGTACTGTACGTTATGCCCACGCACGTACATCTTGACCATGCCGGTGGGGCGGGACAGCTGATGCAGCTCCTTCCTAATGCCTCGCTGGTTGTTCACCCGCGAGGTGTCAGACATATGATTGATCCTCGAAAACTATGGAATGGCACTCTTGAGGTATATGGAGAAGATGCGATGCATCGTATGTATGACGAGCTACTTCCGGTGGAAGAGGAACGGATAATAAGGGCTGACGATAATTTAAAATTAAATCTTGCGGGTCGTTCACTACATTTTATTGATACTCCCGGACATGCCCGGCATCACTATTCAGTATACGATGAACGCAGTAATGGTTTTTTTACTGGTGATACTTTCGGTATGGCATATCAGGAGTTATTACCTGCAGAGCAGGCCTACATTATGCCCACGACAACGCCAGTGCAATTTGATCCTGTTGCCTGGTACTCCACTCTGGAACGATATCTAGAATTCAAACCAGAACGCATGTTTTTGACTCATTACGGTATGGTGGAAAATGTCAAAAAATTGGCCGTCGATCTAAAACAGAGAATAAAAGCTTACGTGGATATTGCAGAAGCTAATCGTTATAGTCCCTCGCGAAGCAAAGTAATGGAATCCAGAATAGCAGAGTTGACTTTCACAGAATTAAAAGCAGCGGGTTGTCCCTTGCCGTCTGCAGCCTGCAAAGCCTTGCTCGCGATGGATATTGCTTTGAACGTTCAGGGTCTTGAAGTCTGGTTGGACAGCCAATAATTAATCAATCTGCTTCAGGAATAGAGTTTTTCCCGCCACTTACCTACATTCAGTTTAATCTCATCTTCATTGATAGTTTGCAGCTCTCTATCTTGCAACAGTGTCTGGCCCGCCACCCAGACGTGAGAAACCTGATTACGATTACTGGCGTAAACAATCTGAGACATAGGGTTACTCAGAGGTTGGGTTTCCAACTCACTCAAATCGATGGCAATGATGTCGGCCTGCTTGTTTTTCTGCAGAGTACCTATTTGTTCATCCAGACCAAGCGCCCTCGCTCCGTTAATGGTCGCCATTTTCAGTACTGTAAATGCATCTACTGCCTGCGGATCTTGCGCGACCCCCTTGCCGAGTAGCGCGGTTGTCTGCAATTCCGCCATCATATCAAGGTCGTTATTACTGGCTGCACCATCTGTGCCGATAGCAACATTTACGTCGTGCAACTGCAAGTCGTTAACCGGACAGAAACCACTGGCTAGTTTTAAATTGGATTGCGGGCAATGAACAACATGTACTCCGTAATGCTTAAGCATCGCAAGCTCGCTGCCTTCAATTTGTGTCATGTGCACAGCGAGAAGTCGGGGACTTAGCAATCCCAGTTCTTCCAATCTTTGCAAAGGACGTTTACCGTGTTCTTTCAGGCTTTGATTCACTTCATCAGCTGTTTCATGAATATGCATCATCACAGGTATGTCCATTTCCTCTGCCAGCGTATTCAATTTCAACAAAGCGGGCTCTGAGACAGCATAGGGCGAGTGTGGTGAAAACGCGGTGTTAACCAGCGGGGTATTTCTGAACTTGTGATGGACCTGACCTGCTTTCAGGAAATACTCATCCGGGGTATTAGCCCATGCGGTCGGAAAATCGATAACGATTAAGCCGATAACGGCACGAATACCTGCCTCCATTGCAATTTTAGCGGTCACATCTGCAAAAAAGTACATATCTGCAAAACAGGTTGTGCCAGAACGAATCATTTCGGCGATTGCGAGGCGACTGCCGTCTTCAACAAATTCAGGTGATACCCAGTGTTGTTCCGCTGGCCAGATATGATTGGTAAGCCAGTCCTGCAAGGGTAAATCATCAGCCAGTCCGCGAAACAAGCTCATGGCTGCATGTGTGTGACTGTTAATCAGCCCCGGGAGCAAGGCGTGCTGGTCAAGTTGATAGTTATGTCTGGCCTGATAACGCTGTGCCGCGGTCTGCTGTGGCTGGATGTCAATTATCCTTCCGTCATTGAGAGCAAGCGAATGATTTTCGAGTACTGTTTTTTCAGGTTGAATGGGAATCAGCCAACGTGCATTTATTAAACTGTCTATTTTCAAATTGTTCTCCAGAATTGATTTTTGACGCCGAATCCAGACCCCTGAGAGAGGATAAAAAATCGACTAGCTTAATGGGTTTTTTGTCAAGCGAAATTCGATCCGCCAGAGTGATTAAAAACGCATATAAGTCTATAAAGAATCAGCAAATTATGATAGGATTCTCAGCTTATTTATTTGCACTATTTAACCCACATAAAGGACCTTAAAGCCCCTTGAAGTTCCCGAGAGTTGTATGCCTGATTCCGACATAGCCAGTTCACTATTTCCAGTCAATATCGAAGACGAAATGCGTCAGTCCTATATGGATTACGCGATGAGTGTCATCGTCGGCCGCGCCCTGCCTGATGTCCGGGATGGGCTAAAACCGGTGCACAGACGTGTTCTTTATGCCATGAACGTAATGGGCAACGCGTGGAATAAACCCTATAAAAAATCGGCACGCGTGGTTGGTGATGTCATCGGTAAATACCACCCGCACGGTGATTCTGCAGTTTACGACACAATCGTCCGTATGGCTCAGCCATTTTCTCTGCGCTACGTGCTGGTAGACGGTCAGGGAAATTTCGGTTCAGTTGATGGTGATGCACCAGCGGCTATGCGCTATACCGAAGTGCGTATGTCTCGAATTGCACACGAATTACTTGAAGATCTTGATAAAGAAACAGTCAAATTTGTTGAAAACTATGATGGGTCTGAGCACGAGCCGGTAGTTTTACCTACAAAGATTCCCAATTTACTGATTAACGGTTCCAGCGGCATTGCTGTAGGTATGGCTACCAACATACCTCCTCATAACCTCACTGAAGTGGTGGGTGCTTGTATTGCGCTCATTGACGATTCGGAGCTGGGTGTCGAAGAACTAATGAAGCACATTCCCGGACCCGATTTTCCTACCGCAGGAATAATTAATGGATCACGTGGAATACACGAAGCTTATCGAACCGGCCGAGGGCGGATACGGGTTCGTGCCCGAATACATATAGAGACGGACGAAAAATCCGGACAGGAATCATTGATTGTTTCCGAATTGCCTTATCAGGTTAACAAGGCACGCTTACTTGAAAAAATTGCTGAACTGGTCAAAGACAAAAAAATGACCGGTATTAGAGAATTACGTGACGAGTCAGACAAAGATGGCATGCGTATGGTCATTGAGCTTCGGCGTGGGGAAGTAGCGGACGTCATTATCAATAATCTGTATCAGCAAACCCAGATGCAGAATGTATTCGGCATCAATATTGTTGCACTTGATGGTGGCCAGCCAAGAATACTTAATTTAAAGGACATGCTGGATGCTTTTATTCAGCATCGACGAGTCGTAGTGACTCGCCGGACGGTTTACGATTTGCGCAAGGCTCGTGCTCGTGCGCATATACTGGAAGGTCTGGCGGTCGCACTTGCTAATATTGATCCCATTATTGCCTTGATTAAAGCGTCACCTAGCCCGGCTGAGGCCAAATCCGGATTGCTCGGACAAAGCTGGCAGGCGGGTATTGTTGTCGACATGCTCAAGCGTGCAGGAGCTGATGCGTCAAGACCTGACGACCTGGGATCGGATCTCGGGCTTGTTGAAGGCAACTATCAGCTGTCGGAAGTCCAGGCTCAGGCCATTCTTGAATTACGATTACAAAAACTGACCGGGCTTGAGCAGGAAAAAATCATTACTGAGTACGAAGAGATTATCGAGAAAATCACGGATTTACTCGACATTCTTGCCCGTCCTGAGCGGCTTATGGAGGAGATCAGGGGTGAGTTGGTTGCGATTCGGGAACAATATGGTGATGAAAGACGAACCGAAATAGTTGAGTCCGAAGAAGATCTGAGTATGGAAGACTTGATCACGGAAGAAGATGTTGTAGTGACCCTCTCTCATGCAGGTTATGCCAAATCACAATCACTCGATACTTATCGCTCTCAACGTCGTGGTGGAAAGGGTAAATCGGCTACCAATATGAAGGACGAGGACTTCATAGATAAACTCTTTATTGCCAGTACTCACGACACGCTTCTATGTTTCTCAAGTCGTGGTCGTTTGTACTGGATGAAAGTCTACCAGCTGCCACAGGCCAGTCGGGCGGCCCGGGGCAAACCTATCGTCAATTTGCTTCCATTGGTTGAAGGGGAGCGAATTAATGCGATTATGCCAATCCGTGAGTTCAGTGAAGATAAATTTGTATTCATGGCGACAGCGGATGGCACAGTTAAGAAGACAGCCTTAAAAGATTTTTCCAGACCCAGACCAAGCGGCATTATCGCTGTTGATCTGGTCGATGGTAATCAACTGATTGGCGTTGAGCTGACCGATGGCGAGCAGGATGTCATGCTCTTCAGTGACGCTGGCAAAGTTATTCGTTTCAGTGAAAACGATGTCAGGGTGATGGGCCGTACAGCCAGAGGGGTCCGCGGGATTCGTCTGCCAGATCAGCAGAAAGTTATTTCGCTTATTATTGCTGAGCAAGAAGCGAGGGTGTTGACTGCGACTGAAAACGGATTTGGCAAGCGAACCGCGATGGAGGATTACCCGAAACAGGCTCGCGGTGGTCAGGGTGTGATTGCTATTCAATGTGACGAAAGAAATGGCAAAGCTGTTGGCGCCGTTACGGTGAACGAAGATGATGAAATTATGCTTATCAGTAATCAAGGTACGCTTATTCGAACACCGGTAAGCGAAGTATCTGTAGTTGGGAGAAACACGAAAGGTGTAACGCTGGTTTCTTTAGGCGAGGGCGAAAGTCTTGCCAGCCTTGAACGAATTGTTGAGTACAAAGAAGAAGATGATGAATAATTCTGTATCCGAATTAGCCAGTACTCCAATGAGTACTACTGAGAGGGATGTATTTAATTTTGGTGCAGGGCCGGCTATGTTACCTGCAGCAGTTATGCGACAGGCTCAGCAGGAATTGCTTGATTGGCGAGGTACGGGTATATCCGTCATCGAAATGAGTCATCGCAGTACACACTTTGCCGGCATTGTCGAAGAATCTGAATCTGATTTACGCGAGTTGCTAAACATACCTGATTCGCACCGTATTCTTTTCCTGCAAGGTGGAGCGAGTAGCCAGTTTGCTATGGTGCCCATGAATCTTCTGAGAGAGCAGCAAAGTGCGGATTATATTCATACAGGTATATGGTCTGGTAAAGCGATAAAAGAGGCAAAAAAAATTGGTCTTGCCAATGTTGCCGCCAGTTCTGAAGCGGAAAACTTTCTTACAATCCCGCCACAAGCTACCTGGTCATTAAGCGAGGAGCCTTCTTATGTCTATTACACGGATAACGAAACAATAGGCGGGCTAGAGTTTTCTGATGCGCCGGATGTCGGATCCGTTCCGCTCGTGAGTGACATGACCTCCAATTTTCTCTCAAGACCTGTTGATTTTTCTAAGTACGCCGTTGTGTTTGCCGGCTCGCAGAAAAATATTGGTCCTGCCGGCCTGGTTATTGTAATTGTCAGGGAAGATTTGCTGGGGAATGCTGGTGATAATATTCCCAGCCTTTATGACTACGCAATTCAGAGCAAGGAAAACTCCCTTTATAATACGCCACCAACGTTTACCTGGTATATGGCCGGGCTTGTTTTTAAATGGGTAAAAAGCCAGGGCGGTATCGCTGCGATGCAGGCTAATAGCGAAAGCAAATCAGGCAGACTCTATGATTACATTGATCAAAGTCAGTTTTATGCCAACCCGGTTGAACCCGAGTTTCGTTCCAGAATGAACGTGCCTTTCACGCTTGCAAATGATGAATTGAACGACAGCTTTCTCAATTTGGCTAATGATGCGGGTATGGTCGAGCTCAAAGGTCACCGTAGCGTCGGAGGAATGCGTGCCAGCCTGTATAACGCAATGCCTGAAGATGGGGTTAACTGCTTGCTGGATTTTATGCGTGAATTTGAGAAGCAACACGCATAGCTTCAATCTGAATGTCTATATATAACTCATCCTGTTATGAGTAAAGAATCTGAATTACAAAAACTTCGTGAAGAAATTGATAGCGCGGATAATAAGCTTCTGACGCTTATTAATGAGCGTGCTCGTCTGGCCACTATAGTAGCTGAGATAAAGCGAGCTGATTCAGAGCAGGTTGAGTATTATCGGCCAGAGCGCGAAGCGCAGGTGCTAAGAGAAATTATCAAGAATAACCCCGGACCTCTTGATGATCTCGAAGTCGCCCGTCTTTTCCGTGAAATCATGTCAGCTTGTCTGGCTCTTGAGCAAAAGCTGGAGATTGCTTTTCTCGGTCCCGCTGCAACCTTTACTCAGGCTGCGGCACTTAAACATTTTGGCCATGCCGTTAATACTAATCCCCAGACGAGTATCGCTGACGTATTCCGTATAGTGGAGTCTGGTGTTTGTCACTATGGTGTTGTGCCTATCGAAAACTCCACAGAGGGTTCGGTTAATCAAACGCTTGATTTACTTATCAGTTCGAGTTTGAAGATTTGTGGCGAAGTGCAACTTCCAATTCACCATAATTTGATGAGTCCAGCAGAATCTCTTGCAGAAATCAAAAAGGTCTGGTCGCATGAGCAATCGCTAGCGCAGTGTCGTTCATGGTTGGATAAAAACTTACCCAATGTTGAACGAATAGCGATAAGCAGTAACGCTGAAGCCGCCATGACAGCGATAAAAGATATCACTGGCGCTGCCATTGCCGGATCTATCGCTGCTGAACACTACAAGTTACCGATACTGGAAAAGAACATTGAGGATGAACCTGATAACACTACCCGCTTCCTGATCATTGGACAGAATAATGCACGTGCAAGTGGTCAGGATAAGAGTTCCATACTGTTCGCAAACGCTAACGTACCGGGCGCTTTGCAAAAGAGTCTGGCCTGTTTTGCAGATAACAACATAAATATGAGCCGGATTGAATCCAGACCTTCAAAGCACGGAATGTGGGAGTATGTATTCTTTGTGGATGTTGAAGGACATGCTGATGACAGTTTGATGCAAAAAGTGCTGGAAGATCTGAAACAACATACTCTAATGATTAAAGTATTGGGTTCGTATCCGCATGCCCCGCTCTAAGGCGTCTGTTTTATACGTTAGCCGCTGAGTACCTCTTTTATGAAATTTAAACGACTTGCGATATTGGGAGTTGGCCTTATCGGTGGCTCACTAGCACTAGGTCTTCGACGGGCAGATATGTGTCAGACCATCATCGGTTACGGACGCAACCGTGATAACCTGCTTCGAGCTAAAGAACTGGGTGTTATCGATGAATTTACTACGAGCGCGGAAGAGGCTGCGACAGGAGCCGACCTTGTCGTAGTGGCAACGCCTTTGGCAACCAATGAAAAACTTTTCAGTGCAATTGCATCGTCACTTGGTTCCAACACGGTAATAACAGATGTCGGCAGTGCTAAAGAGTGTGTGGTCGATGCCGCACGCTTGACTCTAGGTAGTAATTTCCCAAATTTTGTTCCAGGCCATCCGATTGCCGGTAAAGAAAAAAGCGGTGTGGACGCGGCCGTTGCTGATTTGTTTGAAGACCACCTTGTCATCCTTACTCCTCTGGGTGATACAAGCATAAACGCCATATCTGTCGTGACTCAAATGTGGGAGGCGGTGTTAGCAGATGTCACGACACTTCAGGTAGAACATCACGATGCTGTGCTTGCTGCGACCAGTCATTTACCTCATATGCTCGCTTATGCATTGGTTGATTGCCTGACAAGCATGCAGGAAAACGAAGATGTATTTCAATTTGCGGCGGGAGGGTTCCGGGATTTTACCCGTATAGCATCAAGTAACCCGCAAATGTGGCATGACATTTGTTTTTCGAACAGTAAGAGTCTGCTAACAGTACTTGGAAACTTCGAGGATCATTTGCAGGCGCTGAAACAGGCAATTGAAAATGGTGATAGCGAGAAGGTTCTGGAAATATTTTCACGCGCGAAACAGTCCCGTGATGAATATGTCGTCGGAAAATGAATTCTGTTGAAACAGTGAACTTCGAGGTTCGACCAGGAAGCGTTCTACAAGGTGAATTACGTGTGCCCGGAGATAAATCAATTTCACACCGGGCCCTGATGCTTGGCGCGATTGCTGAGGGAACAACTACAGTTCAGGGTTTTCTTGATAGTGAAGACATCAAAGCGACAATGGCTGCTTTGAGAATGATGGGTGTCAATATCGAAGAGCAAGATAACAATAATCTGCGCATCGAAGGAGTCGGTCTGCACGGTCTTCATGCACCAGGTCGACCACTTGATCTCGGCAATTCGGGTACATCGGTTCGGCTCTTTGCCGGCTTATTATCAGGCCAACAATTTGCTACAGAACTGCTTGGTGATCAGTCCTTAATGCAACGACCCATGCGGCGGATTGTCGAGCCCTTGCAGCAAATGGGAGCACAGATAAGTTGTTCTGAACACGGAACCCTGCCAATTAAAATTGTCCCGACGAAAAATTTATCAGCGATTCGCTACGTACTGCCTGTCGCAAGTGCTCAACTGAAGTCAGCACTCTTATTGGCGGGCTTGTATGCAGACGGAAAAACATGTGTGCATGAACCATCGGTAACGCGCGATCATAGTGAACGGATGCTGAGTCAGTTCGGGTGTACACTGGAGACAGAAAACGGTGAGATTTGCCTGCAAGCAAATACCCTGACTGGCCAGGATATTATTGTTCCGGGCGATATTTCGTCAGCAGCTTTTTTTATTGTCGCAGCCAGTATTATCCCCGGTTCAAATCTTCTTTTGAAAGGTGTCGGTTTGAATCCAAGTCGAGATGCCATTATCGAAATTTTGCTCTCAATGGGCGCAGATATTGAAATTGACAGCCTGAAAGCTGATTCGGGTGAACCTGTAGCTGATCTTCGTGTTCGTCATAGTAAGCTGGTGGGGATTACCATTCCTGAACACCTGGTGCCTATTGCCATTGATGAAATGCCTGTACTAATGATCGCAGCCGCCTGCGCGGAGGGTGAGACTCGATTATCCGGCGCCGCTGAACTTCGGGTCAAGGAAAGTGACCGCATCAAAGCCATGTGTGAAGGTTTGAATGTACTTGGGATCGAGGTTGAAGAAAAAGCTGACGGTATGACTGTCAGAGGCGGGGAGTTTGCCTCTGGAACGGTATATAGTCATGAGGACCATAGAATCGCCATGGCTTTTTCCATCGCTGCTCTGGCCGCCTCCGGCCCTGTAGTCATAAACGATTGCGCCAATGTCGATACCTCATTTCCCAGTTTTCAACAGTGTTTCACTGATCTCGGTATGTCGATGACTGTGCACAGGCTAAAAAATGCCTGATATTCCAGTGATTGCTATTGACGGCCCAAGTGGTACGGGCAAAGGCACAGTTAGTGGTATTTTAGCAACAAAATTGGGCTGGCATTTGCTCGATAGTGGCTCGCTTTATCGTGTCCTGGCGTTGACCGCTCTGAATAGCGGGATTTCATTGAATGATACGGACAAACTGGTCCAACTCCTGACTACGCTAAACTTACGTTTCGAGAGCGCGACTGAGTATTCAGGTGCCAGTATAATTCTTAATGATCAGGATGTTAGCGAGGATATTCGAGAAGAGTCCTGTGGTAATGCAGCCTCATTGGTCGCGGCCTTGCCCGAAGTTCGACAGACATTACTGGAAAGACAGCGAAAATTCCGTCAAGCCCCTGGGCTGGTTGCAGATGGACGGGATATGGGAACAATTGTATTCCCGACCGCTCAACTTAAAATATTTTTGACTGCGAGCGCGGAGGAGAGGGCGACAAGGAGGTATAAACAGTTGATAGAAAAAGGAATTAATGTTAACCTCCGCGACCTTTCGGCGGACATAGCCGAAAGAGACAGGAGGGATAAAGAGCGTGTTGCCTCACCACTCAGGCCTGCTGAAGATGCCGTTACTATAGATACTACTGGCATTAAGATTCAGCGGGTTATAAATCGAATTTCTGCTTTAGTGGAAGAACGATTTGGTAGCCAGCCCGGTTTTACCCGTTAAATTCACTAACTATTACATGTTACATAAAAGCCACGTTATTTGAAACGCAGGCTGACAGGATATTAATTTTCATGAGCGAGTCTTTTGCGGAGTTATTTGAGCAGAGCCAAATTGAGGCCAAAATGCGGCCGGGGACTATCGTCAGCGCGACGGTAGTGGAAGTAAACCAGGACACAGTCATAGTCAATGCCGGGTTGAAATCAGAAGGTTTGATTCCAATCGATCAGTTCCATAATGAGCTTGGCGAGGTGGAAGTGAGTGTGGGTGATGCAGTTGATGTTGCTCTGGATGCTGTGGAAGACGGGTTCGGTGAAACCCGCTTATCGCGAGAAAAAGCCAAGCGTCTTATGGCCTGGACAACTCTGGAAAAAGCTCATGAAGCTAATGAAACAGTCATTGGTGTTATTACGGAGAGGGTTAAGGGCGGATTTACAGTGGATGTAGAAAAGGTTCGCGCTTTTTTACCTGGTTCTCTTGTTGATGTACGCCCTGTCCGCGACACAACTTATCTTGAAGGCAAACCGCTTGAATTCAAAGTAATCAAGATCGATCAACGACGAAGCAATGTCGTGGTATCACGTCGTGCAGTGGTTGAAAGTGAAAATACGGCTGAACGCCATGCGCTACTGGATAAGCTGACAGAAGGAGTCACAGTGAGCGGTGTGGTGAAAAATCTGACCGACTATGGCGCATTTCTTGATCTGGGTGGCATTGACGGCTTATTGCATATCACTGATATGGCTTGGAAACGGGTCAAAGATCCGAGTGAAATTGTCAATATTGGCGATGAGATAGAAGTAAAAGTACTGAAATTCGATCGCGAAAGAAATCGTGTTTCGCTAGGCCTCAAACAGATGGGTGATGACCCCTGGTCTGACTTGACCAGACGTTATCCTGAAGGCGCCAGGTTACGTGGAAAGATTACAAATCTTGCCGATTATGGTTGTTTTGTAGAACTCGAAGAAGGTGTGGAAGGCCTGGTTCACGTTTCGGAAATGGACTGGACCAACAAAAATGTTCATCCTTCGAAGTTGGTGCATATCGGTGAAGAAGTTGATGTAGTCATTCTGGATATCGATCAGGAGCGCCGTCGTATTTCCCTCGGTATGAAGCAGTGTCAGGCAAACCCCTGGGAGCAATTTGCGGTATTGCACAATAAGGGTGACAGAGTAAGCGGTATGATCAAATCGATTACCGATTTTGGTATATTTATTGGTCTTGAAGGCGGAATCGATGGTTTGATTCATCTATCTGATGTGTCATGGACAGATGAAAGTGAAGATGTTATTCACAAATTCAAGAAGGGCGAGGAGATTGAGACTGTTGTTCTTGCTGTTGATGCAGAACGTGAGCGAATTTCTCTTGGTATAAAACAGATGGAAAAAGATCCTTTTTCAAGTTATGTTGCTGAAAACGCTAAAGGAAGTATCGTTCAGGGTAAGGTAATATCTGTTGAACAAAGCAGCCTGATGGTCGAATTGGCAGAAGGTGTAGAAGCGATGATGAGGGCTTCGGAGCTTTCAATCGATAAGAAAGTTGAAGATGCCAGAACGGCGACAAAGGAAGGTGAAGAGCTGGAAGTAAAGATTACCGCTATCGATCGTAAGAAACGGACAATTGCTGTATCAGTCAGAGCGAAAGAATCGGATGATGAATCAGCGGCCGTTCGTGAATATGCGCCTGAAACATCAAGTGGTGCGACGTTGGGAGATTTGTTAAAGGAGCAGTTGGAAAATAATTAGGCAAAATCACCAAGAAGGGGAGAAATTTCGGAATTTCAGGGTAAATATTTGATTTTAAATAAGTTTAATAAAAACCTGAATAAACGAGAGAAAAGCTAAAATGACTAAATCTGAGCTAATAGAATCACTTGGCAGACGCCAATCTCAATTGGCATACATGGATGTGGAACTGGCCGTAAAAACAGTGCTGGAGCATATGGCGAATACATTGTCCAACGGAGAACGGATTGAGATAAGAGGTTTTGGAAGTTTTTCACTCCATTATCGCCCACCTCGTGTTGGGCGTAATCCGAAATCTGGTGAGCCCGTGTCCCTGCCAGCGAAATATGTCCCTCATTTCAAACCCGGTAAACAGCTTAGAGAACGTGTAGACGGCATGGAAAATGAGATTGTCGAAGCGGCTGATACGGAAGAAACTTTCTAGGTTTTTTATAAACTTCACTTAAAGCATTTACTTTTCTCCTTTCTTTAACCTGTGTCCGGCAGGTTTAACCTATGATGTCAGCTGTGTATTGGTTTTGCTTTCTTTCAGGCGAATACGATGGCCCTAATATTTGTTTCTTCATTCTAGTAACTCGTTAAAATACCCAGTCGGGATTGTCCCGGCGAATTATCGGAGTCCAACATGCCCAGAATATTGAAACTATGCATTTTTCTTTTTATTGTCCTGCTTGGACTCGTATTTCACCTACGTAATGATCAATACGTTCTGGTTGATTATTATCTTGATAGTATCGAAGTAGTATTTTCTGCTTCTATCGTAGTGTCTCTGGCCATAGGTGTCGCGCTTGGCTACATTGTTGGAATACCCGGTAAATTAAAAGTAAAGCGTGAAAACATCAGGTTACAAAAAGATATTTCAATGTCGACAAAGGAATTGAACGCACTACGTGTGATTCCTGTTAAGGATGAAATATGAATGAGATTGATTTCCTGACAGTCTCAGCATTATTACTACCAGTCGCTTTCTTGTCCGGTTGGTGGTTAGCGAGATCAAAAAAATCTAATTCGAATCGGGAGTTAAACTCGTCAATCAACCCTGAGTATTTCAAAGGATTAAATTATGTTCTCAATGAGCAGCCCGATAAAGCTATTGAAGTTTTTGTACGAATGCTTGAAGTGGACAGTGAAACCGTTGAAACTCATCTGGCATTAGGAAATTTGTTCAGAAGGCGTGGAGAAGTTGATCGCGCAATTCGTATTCATCAGAATTTAATTGCCAGACCAAATCTGAGTCAGGAACAAAAAGCTTTGGCATTGCTTGAGTTAGCATTGGATTACATGCGTTCAGGTTTGTTGGATAGAGCCGAAGGATTATTTAAGCAGCTGGTTGAACTGGATAAATACAGTCTGCAGGCTTGTCGACATTTACTTGATATCTATCAACAGGAAAAAGATTGGGAAAACGCGATATTTTTTGCAAAGAAACTGGAAGCGAGTTCGAATGGTACATTTGATCCGCTTATCGCCCAATTTTATTGTGAATTGGCGGAAGACCATATCACACAGAAAGAAGACAAGGAGGCCAGAGAAAAATTGAGAAAAGCGCTTAACAAAGACCCGGCGTGCGTGCGTGCCAGTATACTTGAGGGTACGTTACTGAAGAAGGATGGCAAGCTCAAGTCGGCTCTGAAAGCTTACAAAAGAGTTGAAAAACAGGATGTTGAATATCTGCCCGAAGTAATTGAGTCTGTTCTTGAGTGCTATCAGAAATTGGAGCAACCTAAAGCAGCCCTGGAATTTTTACAGCACTCACAGGAAAAGCACAGCGGTACTGATTCCATGTTGTTATTGACTGAGTTAATTATTGAACAACAGGGAGAAGAGGAAGGAATAAATTATATAGCTCAGCAATTACGTGACCGACCGACTGTCAGAGGCGTCGACAGACTTCTGAAATATTCTTTGAGAAATATACAGGGAGAAGACAGAAGTAGACTAAAGACAATTAAAGAGTTAACCGAGTCACTATTGGAAAATAGACCTGCCTATAAATGTCAGCAATGTGGTTTTAAGGCAAAACAATTGCATTGGCAATGCCCGAGTTGTAAGAACTGGACTACCTTAAAGCCAACTGCCGGAGTCAAGAGTGAATGATTCAAAAATAATAGTGTCATTAGATTACCCGGATGCTGCGGAAGCACTAGTCCTGGTGGCCAAACTGGATGCAGGGCGTTGTAAACTGAAAGTAGGAAAAGAATTGTTTACCAGCGCTGGCCCCGATTTTATTGAAAAACTGATCGATTCCGGGTTTGATGTCTTTCTAGATCTGAAGTTTCACGATATCCCCAACACGGTAGCAAAAGCATGCCGGGCCGCTTCAAAGATGGGGGTATGGATGTTAAACGTTCACGCGACTGGTGGTCGATCCATGCTGAATGCGGCGCGTGAGGCAGTCGATAAATCGAATCACCCACCCCTGCTGATTGCGGTCACTGTACTGACTAGTCTTGGTCTTCAGGATATTCATGATGTTGGAATTAGTGGAACTGTGGAAGATCAGGTTTTGCGACTGGCTAGCCTTGCACAAGATTGCGCTCTGGATGGAGTAGTTTGTTCTGCGAAAGAAGTCGATTCATTAAGAAAAAGCCTTAGTAAGGATTTTAAGTTAGTTACTCCGGGAATTAGGCCGCATGATAGTAATAATGATGATCAAAAACGTGTTATGACCCCGGCAGAGGCTATTACGGCTGGTAGTAATTACCTTGTTATCGGAAGACCTATCACGCAAGCGAATGACCCTATGCAGGCACTTTCGAATATTGAACAGGAAATTGTATCTGTAAGTGCTAGCTAGTAAATTGAAGTTCACTTTTGTTATTTCATGACTGTAAACGGTAATAGTATTCTGGAGCCGGCGCTTCCTGAGAAAAACCACACGCGTTATTTCTGGGGACGTTTGTACGGCAGCGCCAAAGCACTCGCTTTAGTTTCTGCAGTTGAAAAATCCCAATCATTAATGGTTGTTGTGACGGCAGATATAAATAGTGCGCGCCGTCTGGTTGAAGAACTTGAGTTTTATAAGTCTGATTCGCTCAACTATCCTATCCTCACCTTTCCGGACTGGGAGACTCTACCTTACGATCTGTTTTCACCCTATCAGGACATTATTTCAGAAAGATTAGCTACGCTTCTGGAGATAATCAATCTTAAGGTAGGTATTGTCGTTGTATCAATAAGCACGGCAATGCATAGACTGGTTCCAAAGGAATATTTACTTTCACATAGTTTGTATCTAAGAATCGGACAGTTATTGAAAATTGATGAATTTCGTAAAAGCCTTCAAAGCAATGGTTACCGAATTGTTTCACAGGTAAACGAGCACGGTGATGTCGCGATTAGAGGTTCATTAATTGATATTTACCCAATGGGATCGGAGGAGCCCTATAGAATTGATCTGTTTGATCAGGAAATTGACAGCATTCGTGTATTTGATTCAGAAAGTCAGCGTTCGTTAAATAAGGTAGAAACAATTCGGGTGCTACCTGCTCGCGAAGTCGCCATGACTGCTGATTACGTAGCGCAGTTTCGCAAAAACTGGCGAACCCGTTTTGAAGGTAATCCGAACAACTCACCGATTTATCGTGATGTTAGCGACGGTATAGCACCTGCCGGTATCGAGTACTATCTTCCGCTCTTCTATCAGGAAACTTACAGCCTTTTTGACTATTTGAGTGAACAATCTGTAGTAGTACTCGACGAGGACATTAGCATTGAAGCGGAAAATTTCTGGTCAGATCTGCAAGAACGTTATGAGCAGCGACGCCACGATGTCGAGCGCCCCTTATTGCCACCTGTAGATGCGTTTTATAATGTACATGATATTTTTGCGCGAATTAAACCATTTGCGCAGATACACGTCAGCAGCATGGCACAGGATGAAAAACGAAACGGGACTTATAATTACTCAAGTAAATTGCCTCTTAACCTTGGTATCGATGCGAGAGCGAGCGAGCCAATTGGTCGGATAACGAGTTTCTTACAGGAATTCGAGGGCCGAGTTCTGTTTGTCGCAGAATCAACGGGTCGACGCGAAACTATTTCAGAAATATTTTCTGAACACGAATTAAGATTAAAACAGTATCCTGATTGGGAAACGTTTATTAACTCGGATTCGAAAACAGGACTTACTGTTGCGCCGCTTGAACAAGGTGCTGTTTTACAAGAACCTGGAATTGCTGTGATTAGCGAAGCGCAGCTTTTTGGCGATCGAGCACAGCAAAAGCGACGACGCAAACGTGGTAAACAGGATACTGATGCTATTGTTCGTAATTTGACTGAACTCACAATAGGCTCCCCGGTTGTGCATCAGGATCATGGTGTCGGACGCTATCTTGGTCTTGTGACCTTAACCGTTGACGAGATACCGGCCGAATATATTTACCTGGAATATGACCAGGGCGATAAACTATATGTACCTGTTTCGGCACTGGATCTGATTGGTCGATATACGGGTGCTGATCCGGAGCATGCTCCGTTGCACCGACTTGGTTCCGGACAATGGCAAAAAGCGAGGTCAAAAGCGGCAGAGCGTATTCGAGATGTGGCTGCGGAATTGCTTGAGTTGCATGCCAGACGGGCATCCAGATCAGGGCAAAAATTCCATCTGGACGAGGAGGCACTCAGAGCTTTCGCTCAGGGATTCCCATTTGAAGAAACGCCCGGCCAAGTTGAAGCTATAGAAGATGTAATAGGAGATATGACAGCAGGTCGTCCTATGGACAGACTAATTTGTGGCGATGCCGGCTTCGGGAAAACTGAAGTGGCAATGCGGGCAGCCTTTATCGCAGTAAATAACAATCATCAGGTTGCTTTGTTGGTTCCAACTACACTTCTGGCTCAGCAGCACTATCAAAACTTCAAAGATCGTTTTGCGGACTGGCCTGTAAGAATTGAAGTGTTGTCCCGGTTTCAGTCGAAAAAAGAACAGGATAATGCGGTGGCTGGGCTCACTGATGGAACAGTAGACGTAGTAATAGGAACTCATAAATTACTGCAGGGCAATATCGAGTTTAAGCGCCTCGGCATGGTGATAATTGACGAAGAGCACCGATTTGGTGTGCGACAGAAAGAAGCTTTTAAGTCACTAAGAGCTGAAATCGATGTATTGACTCTGACGGCAACTCCAATTCCAAGGACCTTGAATCTCGCTCTTAGCGATTTAAGAGATTTATCAATTATAACCAGTCCACCTTCCAGACGACTGGCGGTTAAAACATTTGTTCAGGAATGGAATGAGAACCTTTTGAAGGAAGCGTTATTACGAGAAATAAAACGCGGAGGTCAGGTGTATGTGCTGCACAATAAAGTTGAAGACATAAATGAAATGGCGGCAAAGATTGAAAAGTTAATCCCTGAAGCACGAATAGATGTGGCTCATGGCCAAATGCCGGAAAAACAACTGGAACAGGTTATGTTGGATTTTTATCATAGACGATTCAACATTTTGGTGTGTACTACGATTATTGAAACTGGCATTGATGTGCCAAGTGCAAACACCATAATAATTAATCGCGCAGACAAATTTGGATTGGCACAGCTTTATCAACTCAGAGGCAGGGTAGGGCGCTCACATCATCGCGCTTATGCATATTTAGTTGTGCCACCCCGTAAAGCTATGACCAAAGATGCGCACAAAAGACTGGAAGCAATCGAATCACTGGAAGAACTGGGTATTGGTTTTACGCTGGCCACACACGATCTTGAAATTCGTGGAGCGGGTGAGATACTCGGAGAAGATCAAAGTGGTCAAATACATGAAATTGGTTTCGGTTTATATATGGAGCTGCTTGATCGTGCCGTACGCGCTATGAAAGAAGGTAAGCAGCCTGAACTAGACAGACCTCTCGATCATGGCACCGAAATAGATCTGCATTTTCCAGCTCTTATTCCTGAGGATTATTTACCGGATGTGCATACCCGATTAATTATGTATAAGCGAATAGCCAGTGTTACTACTACCCATGAGATGCGTGATTTACAGGAGGAGATGATAGATCGCTTTGGACTGTTATCGGATTCAATAAAGAACCTTTTTCAGGTGACAAAACTTAAAATGAAAGCGGGACCTCTGGGTATACGAAAAATTGACTTGGGAGAAAAGGGAGGACGTCTTCATTTTAATGAGCACACTAATATTGATACAGCCCAGCTAATTAATTTGATACAGTCACAGCCGACTGTTTATAAGCTTGATGGGCAAAGCAAACTGAGGGTAACGCAGGACATGCCAGATTCTATTCATCGAATTGATATTCTTAATAGATTACTGGACTCTCTGACGATGAGGAGTGCAGCTTGAACCTAATTCGAGTAATCATATTCTTCTGTTTATTCTATTTGCCTGTTTCAGTTAACGCTGCCTGGTATCACGTTGAAGTGATAGTGTTTGATCAGCTTAACCCGGACTCTGATGGCGAAATTTGGTATGAAAACCCGGGCTTGCCAGATCGAAGCGAATCCATTGAGTTGATAAGTGAATTGGCTGAAGCCGACAATGAGGAACAATCAGAGGAGCAAACGATAAACTCGAACATTGAGTTGAGCAAGAGTAAAGGGCGGTTGCAAGCCTATCTTCAACTGCCGAAAAGCAGGCTAAAGCTTGAAGGGGTACAGCGTGTTTTAAAATTATCCAGCGAATATCGGCCACTCATGCACATCGCCTGGCAACAACCTGCACTCAATGCAAGAAGTGCACGCCCAATTCATCTACAAAAATATGAAGAAACTATTGAATTGAGCGATAGGGAACCTGAGAGTATTGAATCGATGAACGAGATCAGCGAACTGTCGAATGAATATTATGAGCCGCCTGAGTTAATATTTGATGGCACACTAAGGTTGCGCAGCTCAAAATTCCTGCACGTGGATGTTGATTTTGCTTACTTTCCCGAGAGTCTTGCGATTGAAGAGAATAATCAATCGGCAGATAGTAATTTATTTGTAGAACAACAGGCTGACTATGTGCGCTTGACTGAGACCAGAAAAATACGATTGAACGAGATAAACTACTTTGATCATCCACTGTTTGGTGTGATATTAAGAGTCAGTCGCTTAAGGAACCCCTGATTAAGACATAAAAAAGGCCGCCTCCGTATTCACAGAGGCGGCCAATAATTCCGCTGTCCTTATGAGGAGGTAGAGCGGTTCTAAATCAACTTATTTGACAGCAAAAGAGTCTTTAAAGATGCGTTGCATCTCGGCAGCATAAGCATTGCCAAGCTCAACTACTGTTTTGGCGTTTTCTACCATGCGGTCGTTAAGACCCTGAGTTACCTCTGCCTGACTGGCCAGGTAATTCTTCCAGCTCTCTGCATCGCTAACGCCAGCTGCATTTTTTACCTGCTCAATGCCGATTTTTACGTTTTCTTCGGCTGCTTTAAGGTTGAGGTCGGCAACGGTTTCGAAGTTTTTGACAGATAATTCGTTAATTTCTTTTAAGGGTGCTGCGAATTGATCAAATTGTGTATTTATAATGTTATCTCCATGACTTGGTTTGTACATATTTGTTGCATTGCATCATAATAGTTTCTTTGGTGCGTTGCAACAATATTATCCGAAAAGATTATAAAACCTTTGGCGTCGAAATGCGAAGATAAAACACTTAATAATCAATAGCATAAGAATTCTACAATCTGGTTATTTTAAAATCTTCACAAAATTTCCGCTGGGATGTTGAAAATAAACCTTATCGTCAGCGGCAGTAACGATTGAGGAAGTGGCGACGCTTTCACCCTCATGACGAAACTGAGAAGCGTTCAGCGGAATGAGCTGATATTGTCTTTTACCTACATTTAGCAACAATATTGTATCTTTTTCTGTGATTTTAACGGCTTTTAGTGTTTCAAAGGAAGGCTGGAATCTGTAGGTGACTTGCTTGTATTGCCCGGTAATTTGATTTAATGATTCTGGTTTCAGTATGAAGTGAGGAGGTTCGACTCGGCTGGACCCGGCAATAATGAAATCTTCTACTTTATGACGGATTTTTTTTTAATGCTTTGCTCTTGAAAGTGTTTATAACAGCAAAATATGCGAGGCCCAACTCGCGGTTATATCCGATTCTGGCCAGATAACCATCCGCATCACCCCCATGACCATGAAATACCCAGCCATTTCGCATTGATTGATAATTGCCAAGCCCATACCCATAGCTTTGACCGGTTTTTGCGGCCAGACTGGTTTTTGCTGTCTCCATACGTTTAATTGATGTTTTTTGTAGAAGGGGTCTACCCCTGTGTTTACCTTCATTAAGTAGAAACCGCAAAAACGGACCCATGTCTGCGGCCCTTAGATTAATTGCGCCGAAGCCACGAAATAACGTATGCCAGTAGGGCAGAGGGCTAAAACCGTCACTGTCGTAACCCGTCGCAAGTTGGGCGATGGTTTTTTCATCAGGGTTTATCGTGGCTGAGCCCATATGCAAAGGCATAAACAATTGTTCATGTAGAAATTGACCGTAATCGCTACCACTGACTCTCTCTATGACCATTTCTGCCAGACCGGCATTCAGGTTAGAGTACGAATAATGATAGCCAGGCGGCCACTGTGTTGACCGATTATCAGCGTTAAGCGCCAGCGCATCTTCAATTGACAGGGGCCGATCGTAATTCATCTCTTTTTTAGTTAATCCCGGTAACCCACTGGTATGTTCAAGAAGGTGAGCCAGTGTTATCGGATGCGTTTTTTGCCAATTGTTTTTTATTTTGATTTCCGGGACGAGCGTACGAAATTTCATGTCCAGATTCAGGAGCTTTTTTTCCTGCAAAATCAGAATTGCAATAGCGGTAAACATCTTAGTGATGGAGCCAATACGAAAAACCGTTTCTGCATCTGCCAGCCGCTTTGATTCTCTATCTGCAAAGCCTGATACCTGAAAAAAAACATCTTTTTTCGAATCGACCACGAGGACTGCCATCGCAGGAATCTCGAAGTGACTTTGTAGCTCGTGAAGATCGCTACTAAAGCGATGTTTATCATAGCTTTTCTCTTGATCAGCCAAGGTTGGAAAAGTTGAAAGAACGAATAGAAAAATACAGGCACATGTAAGGATTTCTCTGGTTTTAATCATTTTCATAAACTCTGTCTGTTTTGAGTTTTATACTCCATGCCTTAGAGCGGATAAAGCTCCTGCTTAAACCGGACTGAAAAACTGAATTAATAAAGGCAATCAGAGTCAGTGATAGATAATGAAGATTAAACACTCCAGCCGCGTCATAGCTTTAGCACTGTTTACACTTGTGATGGCTGCAGGATACCTGATGTGGAACTCGGTAGACGAATTAACTGAACTTGCTATTGAAAGCATTGGTACTAAGAAACTCGATGCTGATGTCCAGCTTGGTAATTTAAGTTTTGATATTGCAGGAGCACAAGTGACACTTGAACATCTGAGTGTCGGTAACCCGCCTGGGTTTACCAGCGACTACGCGATGAAATTTGAACATATAGTTGTATCCTTGAATCCCGGTTCCATCGGAGAAGGACAATTACTTATTAGTAAAATCGAGGTAAGCAATCCGGAAATAGTCTATGAGTTCTCGAAATCAGGCAGTAATATAGAACAGCTGATAGAAAATGCCAGCGCTAGTATGGACACTAGAAAGAATGAAAATGACGCTAATTCGAGGGATTTTATCGGTATAGATAATTTGGTCATTCATACGGGTGAAGTTCGAGTCGAGCACCAGCGTTTGAAGGGAAAGAGTTTGAGTTTTGAGCTTCCTCATATAGATTTAAAGGGTATGACGAACTTGAACAGGAATTCAAATTCTGAGAGTTTGGGCGAAGAATTATTAGTCAATATTAAGACGGAGATTGGCGTTGCTATTGCTTCTGCCAGTATTCGAACCGGACTGGAAACTAATACAAAAAATGATGACTGATACTGCCAGAAAGACCACTGATAAATCGAAGATTACGAGCGAGAAACAAAGAGAGGTTTTTCGCTAATGGCGGCAGACTCTCTGATAGACGTGCAGGCATTTAAAACTATGTTGCTGGATAAACAAAATTCTCTCGAGCTGGTAAAAGGAACCGCTCTCGGCGCCGCAGAAGTCGTAGAACTGGATCAGACTAAAGTAGGTCGCCTCTCAAGAATGGACGCTTTGCAGGCACAGGCTATGTCTCTGGAAACCAACCGTCGGCGAGACATTGAACTCCTGAGAATCGAGAGTGCTTTGCAAAGAATAGAGAATAGCGAATTTGGCTATTGTCTCAGATGTGGTGAGGATATTAGTGTGAAACGTCTGGAAATTGATCCAGCAACACCAGTTTGTATTGACTGCGCAAGCAGTAATTAATATAGAAACCTGTAATTCGTCGATATTGCTTTTATTTCTAAACAAATTTAGGTTTAATTGCCTAGCACAGTGTGTAAGCTATCTGTAGCAGTGGTTCGTTGGGCTTGTCGGCCAGGATGTTGGAGGCGGAACAAGACATGGATGAAATTATAATTATAAAAATAACATCTTAACAACGGGAAAATCGTGATTAAAAAAACCAAAACGATATTGGTAGCTGAGGACGATCGTACTACTCGTCTGGTAATGAAAAAGGTTCTTGAAAACGAGGGCTATCATGTTATTGAAGGCGATCGGGGTGAGAAGAGCTTGTTTCTCGCTCTGGAAAAAGATATTGATGCATTTCTGATAGACATCAATATGCCGGGTCTGTCCGGGATTGAAATTTGTGAACGCATTCGTTCAATTGATCGATATAAATTCACCCCTATCATATGCATCACTTCTATGGAAGAAGAGGCCAATCTGGAAGAAGTGTTCAGTTCCGGAGCTACCGATTTTATCAGCAAACCCGCAAATCCGATTATTCTCAAAGCAAGACTTAAGGCCCATTTGCAAAAGGTCAGGCATTACACCGAAATGGAGCAAAGTCGTCTTTATGTTAATCGTTACATATCATCGAAAACTCAACGAATTGTAGAAGCTTATTCGCTGACAGGATTGCTGCCTGCACCGGAGAAACATAAAGTCTGTATTATGTTTACCGATGTACGCGGATTCACATCAATGAGTCAGAAAACTGATCTGGAAGTATTGTTTGAGGGCCTAAGCAAGAATCTGGGTATGCAGGTTGATGCGGTATATGGCTGTGGTGGATACATAGACAAATTCTCAGGCGATGGCTTAATGGCTATTTTCGACGGCGATGATATGGTCGAAAGCGCCTGTCGATGTGCCTTAAGCATAATGGACATTACACGCCGTAATCAGGCGTCGGGAGACAGCAGCGCTTTTCCGCTTGGCATAGGTATTCATGTAGGTGATGTTCTGGTCGGTAATATCGGCTCGGCTGAACATCTGGATTATTCGGTAATAGGTGAGGTTGTGAATATGGCATCCAGATTATGTAGCTATGCTGAAGCCATGCACATTGATGTTTCTGAAGACATTGTCAGTCAGGTCAGAGGCTCTGATTTACATTTCGATGTGCCGAAATATATCAATATGAAAGGGTTTGCTGATCCTGTTGGGATTTATCATTTGAACTGGTCAGATAATACCTACAAAAAGCAAAGCAATGAGTAGATTGTTTTAACTTTGTCCAGATTCAGGAGAGGAAATGAATACCAGTGAAATCGAGGTATCCGCGGTTGATGCAGGGAGGGGAAGTGCCTGGGTAATAGAAGGATTTGTTTTTTTTCAGAAAGACTGGCTGTCATGGGTCGGGCTTACGGTATTGCTGATAGTTCTGTCGATGATTGTGTCCGTTATTCCTGGTGTAAACATACTATCACCCGTACTTACTCCAATTATCATTGCGGCCTGATGTTAGCTTGCCATCAGCAGGATCAGGGCGGTGAAATTTCGATCTCTAGTATTTTCTCAGGTTTTTCAAACAATCCTGCACAGTTGGCCTTAGTGGGAGTTTTTTATTTTCTCGCCAACATAGCGATCATTATAGTAGCGATAATTCTCATGCTAATTGTGTTAGGTGGGTTTGAAGGGTTTTCCCAGTTATCTGCCGAGGATCCAGATCTGGTTATCAGAAATATTTTTAACATTCTTCTGGTCGTGCTGATTTCCCTGTCTTTGTATCTGCCAGTTGTAATGGCACTCTGGTTTGCCCCTGCTCTTATTGTTTTCCATGATGTAACTGCAATACAGGCTATTTCCCTTAGCATTCGAGGCTGTTTGCACAACGTGCTGCCCTTTCTTATTTATGGAATCGTAGTCATGGTTCTGATGATTCTTGCGACTATTCCGTTTATGCTTGGCTGGTTTGTTCTAATACCAGTATTAACTAGTAGCATTTACATATCATACAAGGATGTGTACCTTCGAAACCCGGCTACGTCCGAATCAACCGGCTCTATCGCCCCATAATTCTTTAAGTTTTTTGTCACGACCACAAGAGTAGCGGTAATACTTATACCTTACCGGGTTTTTCTTGTAATAGTCCTGATGGTATTCTTCGGCGGGAAAAAATTTCTTCGCTTTCTCAATTTCTACTTTAATGGAGTCAGGAAATATTTTGCTGGCGATAATATGCTCCTTTGATCTATTCGCCGAAGCGAGTTGCGCATCATTCAAGTAATAAATTCCCGGACGGTACTGATTGCCATTGTCACAAAACTGACCGTTGTCCCTGGTTGGATCGATATTACGCCAGAAGACAGTTAATAACTCTTCATACGAAATTTTTAATGGATCATAGGTAACCTGAAGAACCTCAGCATGACCGGTGCGACCTGATGAAACTTCAGTGTAAGTAGGATTTTTCGTATGACCGTTACTGTATCCGGAAATGGTAGATATAACTCCGGAGAGTTTGTCATAGGGAGGCTCCATGCACCAAAAGCAGCCGCCGGCAAATACAGCAGTTTCCGTACTGAGAGTTGATGATTTTCCGTCTGCATTGACATCAATGCTGCACCCGCTTAGAGGAAGCACGAGGGTACAGAATAAAAAAAAGAGTTTTGCCTGCATGCTGTTCTCCTGGTTAGTTATACATTGTATGACAGATTGTGCGTTAATTAGTTTTGCCAGTCTGGCTTGCTTTGAAGCTATTTCGAGAGATTTCGGTCAAGCACCAATTATCTGAAAATAGTGATAATATTCATGAATTAATCCGTATTGGTAGAACAGGAACAACAGAAATATGAAAAAATTGACAATGCCTTCCTCTGAAGACGCTTTGCCAGGTCGTGACCAGCCGATACTTGTCAGCGCTCAGCATTTCGTCAATGGTAATTCCTTGCAACCACCATTTCCTGAGCACATGCATAAAGCTCTTTTTGGTCTGGGCTGCTTCTGGGGAGCGGAGCGAAAATTCTGGGAAACAAGGGGTGTGTATTCGACAGCCGTAGGTTACGCAGGTGGTTTTACCAGAAATCCGACCTACGAGGAAGTGTGTAGTGGACAGACAGGCCATAATGAAGTGGTGCTTGTCGTATATGAACCTGAGGTAATTTCCTATGCTCAGCTACTGACTCAATTCTGGGAAGCCCACAATCCTACGCAGGGTATGAGACAGGGCAATGATACGGGGACACAATATCGTTCAGGGGTTTACTACTTCAGTGATGAACAGCGTGAACTTGCGGAGGCTCATCGTGATAAATATCAGCTGTTACTGACAAAGTCGGGGCATGCTGCCATAACGACAGAGATTATAGAAGTGCCCGAGTTTTATTATGCAGAAGATTATCACCAACAGTATTTGGCGAAGAACCCTGCGGGTTACTGTGGCATCGGCGGTATCGGGGTCAAATTTGATCAGGCTGTCTAAATTAATCCCGAGTGAGACTAAAGACTTGGGACGCTACTCGCGTACTTACTTATCCACTCTTCAGCGACTCTCTCACGATTTATAACATATGGCCCTTCCCGGAATTTTTTCTCTTTGAGATAGGCCTCGATGTGGCAAATTTGCTCAACAATTCGAGCGCGGCTTGCATCCTCCTGACGCCTCAGCCAGATTCCGATCTCAAAAAATTCTCCGTTGTGCCTGACCAGCACTACTTTACCTCGAAATTTCTCGATTTCGTTTCTTAGCGGTATGGTGATTTCTATTGTGACACCAGGACGAATATACTTTTCTGAATCAAAAATCAGACCAATATCGCTGGCAACGGGCTCCGATTGCTCGTCCGTTCCTGCGAACCAGAGCCGCTTGCACTCGATTGGAAAACCGGAAGGATGATGAATAAAGCCGGTTTGCTCATCCCTGATCAATGTGGTCTGATTGCTACGCATCTGTAAAGCCGCGTTTCTCGGTTTACCCAGCTTTTTCTTATATTGGTTAAGTCTATGACTTCCCATGAATTTCCCCTTTCACATATATTCGCCAAGAATTGTTAGTTTTAGACCACCGATGAAAAAATATCAAGTAAAATATTATAAAAATCTTATAGTTATATAATTAATATGAAGTATATAGTCATAATATTAATGTAAATAACTCCTATAAGTTATTGAATATAAAGATATATAAGTTTTGGCTTAATCAATTGCCTGAATAGAAAAATGCAATCTCGCTCATTGCTGATAAAATTCACATTTGTTGATAAGGTGCTGATCTTATGGAGAATAATTAAGGCTAATGCAGACGAGAATAGAGAACATTCAATGAGTACTGAAGCCGAAAATCAGGCGAATAAGCAGATATGAAAACTTCAGCTTCACTGACAATAGCCGTGGTCGTTCTCGCGGCGCTACTAATTTTTTATGGATATTGGATTAGTCCACCAGCTGGCGACAACAAGATTGTAACTGAACCGGGACAGGACTTGCCGATTGCAACTAAGGGAATTTCTGTTCCTCTTCCGAATGAGAAAGAGGATGTAGAATTAGACAGACGTCAGAAAATGGAAAAAGCCTATTCAGAGCTTGTGCAGGCACGTCGAGCACTTAAGTCTAAAGCCAACCTGCTCAAATCTTTAAGCTGGGGGATTAAGCTACCGTCGGCCGAGGCCAAACAGATAAGTCACAGCATGCGCGAGGTTTTCGTATACTTGAAAAATCCTCCAATGCTTGGTGCTTATTATGATCTGGCGGAAATCAATCGTGAGCTGAGAAAAATTGATTCGATGAAAACCGGGCTGGAAGGCGCGGAATTAATTCTGGAGTCAAAACGCGCTACAGAAATTTCAACAGAGTAATTCCGCCTCCAACATATTGGATGTTTCATCAAACTTGATGAGCCTTACCGGGACAATCTCATTTTCAAGGGAAAGCTCAGAGTTCGACATCACTTTAACTTTAAGATAATTTGAGGTGTAACCAGTATATCCTGTGCATTGCCTGATATCGTCTGGAAAAGAGTTTTCGAACAATACGGGAAACTCAAGTCCCTTGAATGTATTGAGTACACTTTGTCGTGATTGTAAGGCAAGTGCGTGTAATTCCTGAGTCCGGGCTTTTTTCGTTGCCGGACTAAGCTGATCTCTTGATATTGCCGCTCGAGTCCCCTCACGTTGAGAATAGGGAAATATGTGTATATGTGAAAATTCGCATGACTCTATAAAATCAAGACTGTCCCGCCACTCCTTGTCAGATTCACCCGGAAAGCCAACTATGATGTCTGTTGTCAGGTTGAAATTGGAGATACTCGAGCGAATCTCAGAGATAAGTTTTTCATATTCTTCGACCAGGCAGCGCCTTGCCATGCGGCGAAGAACTGTATTACTGCCACTTTGCAGCGGCAGATGTAAATGTGGCATAAACCTGGGGTTTTCGAAAAGCTTAAGGAAGTCATCACCGAGATCCCAGGGTTCTATGGAGCCTAATCTGAGCCTTGGAATATCTGTCTCACTAAGTACCGTTTGAATAAGATCGCAGATAGAAGTATTTATATCACTTCCGTAACCTCCGATATGTACTCCAGTCAGAATAACTTCCTTGATGCCCTGACTTGCTAACAGGTTTATTTCACTGACGATTTTTTCCGGAGACCTACTACGCTCAGAACCGCGAGCCACAGTGACAATACAAAAAGCACAGCGATAGCGGCAGCCATCCTGTACTTTTATAAAGGCCCGGTTGCGACCGCGCGAAAATAATGGCGTCTCACCAGCTTCAGTGGCCATAAGTGGCATTGATTCACGAAATAGTTGCTCGCTAACTATTTTCACCAAATCATCCTTGTCTTTGTTAGGTATTAATAGATCGATTCCGTCAATACCATTTACTGCCTCAGGATCGAGCGTGCCGTAGCAGCCGCTTACTACCAGCTTTGCCTGAGGATTAAGGCGATGTGACTTTCTGAGTAATTGTCTGGATTTTTTGACTGCTTCTTTTGTTACCGCGCAGGTATTGACGACAATCAGATCTGCATCGGCAGTTTGCTTGGTAATCGAATAACCAAGTCGTTGAAACCCGTTACTCCAGTTTTCAAGTTCGGCTTCATTAAGCCGGCAGCCAAGGGTATTCAGGGCAACTCGCATAGCGTAAATTAGTGATTAAAAGCAAAATGAGAGGCAGGATTATATTCGAATCTGGTTTTTCTGCCACAGGCCTATTTCGTAACTGAGATCTGTGCCAGAACACTCAGGTGTTCCGCCACGCAAAGAGGCAAGGCACTCAGATTATAACCACCTTCCAGTACGGATATGATCCGTCCCTGACAGTTTTTTTCTGCAGCTTCCATTAGTCGTAAGCTCATCCAGCTATAAAATTCCGTACTTAGACAAATATGGCCGAGTGGATCATCAATATGAGCATCGAAACCAGCTGAGATAATAATAAAATCGGGTGCGAATGAGTCTATTGCAGGCAGTATTTTTTGCACAAAGGCAGTTTCGTAATCTTGATTGTTGCTTCCGGCCCGCATCGGACAGTTCAGAGTAGCACCTGAACCTCTACCTTTTCCTGTTTCAGAATAAGCGCCAGTGCCAGGGTAATAGGGATACTCGTGTGTACTCACATAGAGTACAGAAGGGTCTTCTTCAAAGGAGTGTTGAGTGCCGTTGCCATGATGAACATCCCAATCCAGAATAAGAATTTTCCCTACGCCATGTTTTTTCTGTAAATATCGCGCCAGAATGGCGACATTATTAAACAGGCAAAAACCCATAGCTTGATCCTGTTCTGCATGATGACCCGGTGGGCGGGCCAGTACAAAACCGTTGTGCAACGAACCGTTGATGATCTCATCAGCCAGACCGATCGAGGCACCGGCGGCGAGCAACGAGATATCAAAAGACTCTTTACATATATTCACATCCATGGAATCAAGCCAGCTATTGCCATCTACACAGGCTTTACGGGCTCTTTCTACGTAAGATTTCGAGTGCGTTGTCAGCAACCATTCCTCGTCTATACGATGAGCAGTAATTTGCTGTAATTGATGGAACCATTCGAGAGATTGCAAATGAGAGTTGGTAACTTGCAAACGTTGATGACATTCAGGATGTCCTTGTCCGGTGTCATGTTCTAGAAAGGCATCGTCGTAAACAAACCCGGTCTTCAAAATTTTACCTCTGTGTTTTTCTCAATGTGATATATCAGGTACAAGCATTAATCTGCTCAGGAATGCTTACTCATAAGGAAACTCTGGATAAACAGCTTTGAAAAAAGTATGGTTTCGTGGACTAACTGTGAAATCAGAGTTGCGCCGTCGAATGCGTTGGAGATATAAGGTCATATAAAATTTGTGCGGCTTCCTCCAGCAAAACATCTATTGGTTCAATATCCTCATCATCATCGGCCTCTTCACCTTCGACTAGTGGTGCCAGACCCTGCGCCTGGCGGAATTCATTCTGAAGTGTTAACTGAGTAAGTTTCAGTTCTTCCCGCTCGCTACTTCGAGCCTCCTTCAAAAGAGAAACACTTTTCTTTTCACTAGCAGATTGACTGAGTAACTGTTGCTCAAGTAGTAAATTGAATAACTTGTTCGACTTCAATCTTAGTTCGAATTGTTGTCTGGCACGCTCAAAACTATCAACAGGAGCACTTGCAGAAATATAGCGAGCCGGTTTAATTTTTTCCCAGGGCAGGGCGTTATCCAGGGCTCGTTCGCCATGGTCCTTAGCCGTCACTGCAGTTGGGAATACAATATCCGGTACCACGCCCTTATGCTGGTTACTTCCTCCGCTTATGCGAAAAAACTGGGCGATTGTGGCTTTCAAGCGACCGTGCTCATTGTTGTTGCTTCCAGCAAATCTATTCAGATCCATAATTTGCTGAACCGTACCTTTACCGAATGTCGGCTCGCCAATTATTATACCCCTGCGATAGTCCTGAATTGCTCCGGCAAAAATTTCTGAGGCAGAAGCACTATTTCGATCAACCAGCACAGCAAGTGGGCCGGCATAGGCAATTCCTGAATCCGGGTCATTGTTTATCTCTATACGCCCTGTAGTGTCCTTGGTCTGTACAATTGGTCCAGACTCAATAAATAGACCGGTAAACTCAAGCGCTTCTGAGAGGGACCCTCCGCCATTGCTACGCAAATCGATAATAATCCCATCGATTCCATCTTTATCCATTTCAGACAGGAGTTTTCGAACATCGCGACTTGTGCTTTTATAATCTTTCTCACCACGTGCCTGTGCAGCGAAATCGCTATAAAATGTTGGAACATCAATCACGCCAATCTTTGCAGCGCTGTCAGTAATATCGATGATGGAAGATTTCGCTGCCTGTTCTTCAAGTTTGATTTTATCTCGAACAATGGAAATTATTCGGTTTGGTCCTTTATGCCCGGTATTTTTTGGCAGGATTTCGAGCCGAACAGTCGTATCTTTCGCGCCGCGAATCAACTCGACAACATCGTCCAGACGCCAGCCAATGACGTCAACAATATCGCCATCAGCATTTTGACCTACGCCAACTATCCGGTCTTCGGCAAACAACTGCTGACTAAGGTCAGCCGGGCCACCGGGAACAATTTTCTGGACCTGAGTGTAATCTGTTTCGGCCCTGAGTACGGCACCTATGCCTTCGAGAGACAGGCGCATACTGATATCAAAATTTTCAGATGTACGTGGTGAAAAATAAGAGGTATGTGGTTCTATTGCAGTTGTATATGCATTAATGAAAGTTTGGAAAACATCATTAGCATCAAGTTGAAAGGTGCTGGTTTTTAGGCGCGAATAACGTTTCTTAAGAGTTTCTTTGATTTCAGATTCTTCTTTTTCAGCCAATAACAGACTTAGATAATCATTTTTAACGCGTTTTCGCCAAAGCTCATTCAGCTCTTTACTATCCTTTGCCCATTCGGATTCACGTCGATCAAATTGATATTCTTCTGCGATAGAAAAATCAAAATCAAAATCAGAATCAACGATTAGAAGAGCATGTTCAACTCGTTCTTCAATCCGTCCGCAGTAGCGCTTGAAAATATCAAAAGCTGCCGTCAATTCCGCTCTTTCTAATGCCTCATCCAGCGTGTCACGATATTTTTCAAATTCATCTATATCGGCCTGAGTAAAAAAGCTATGGTTCTGATCAAGGCTTTTAAAATAATTGTCGAATATTTGCGTAGAAAGTTCATCATTAAGGGACTTTTTCCGATAATGATAAACATCGATAAGATGAGTAATCATTTCAACAGCTTTCTCATGTTTTCGACCGGATTGCAGTTCGGAAGCTGAGACCTGCGGAATTTCTGCCTTGACCGGGACACACAGACAGAGACTTATCAACAATAAAGCAATATTATTTTTCATTAGTTTCAGTGACAATATATTTATAACTTGGACGCATGCCATACTATTGAGGTTCCATTCTCGCCTGTATGGGCATAATAAAAGCCGATTATAACGCTTTGTCTGACCTATAACAGCCGGAAAGGCTTACTAGTGCTTGTTGACTGTAGATTCGGGGGCACCCATGTTCTCTAGTGATTCCAGTCGTTTACGAATTTCCTTGGCTTTTTTAGCGCTTCCGCCGAGAAAACCCGGGGCGCGTCGATAAAACTCTTCCAGGTCGATTAAGGCCTGTATATTGTTGGCATCCAGTTCGACCGCTTTTCTGAACTCGGATAGGGTTTTGCCGACATTACGCAGTGCTGTTATCCAGTTGCCACTTTCAGCGATTCGTCCATGACATTTTCCAAGCATGTGATGATAATGAGAATTTGATGGATCAAGCTCCACCGCCAATTGAAACTCCGGCAAGGCCTCTTTATATTTCTCGCTTTCATAAAGGTCTACTCCCTTTGCGAAATGTGACGAAGCATCCAGATTTATATCAACGGCCGAAGAGATCGACAAATGCATAACAAGAATCAGAAGGGTCAGGCAGTTGAGGTGTTTACGCAGTTTAAACGGTAAAATAAAAAAAATCGCAGGAGCGTTTTTCTTGGGATGTATTATAAGCATGAGTACTGCTTGTGCTTAGTAGTGAATTATTGAGTGTACAGGGTAGTCCCTCAGTTTTTCTCGTCCGCCTAGTCCATCAAGTTCAATCAGGAAAGCACATGCTACAACTTCTGCCTGAAGTCCACTTACAAGCTCACAGCTGGCCAGCGCTGTTCCACCGGTAGCAATCAGGTCATCGACTATTAAAACTCTGTCCCCGGAGCTGAGTGCATCACTATGAATTTCCAGTGAAGCCGACCCGTATTCAAGCTCATAGGAGCTGGAATTTACCTTATATGGAAGTTTTCCGGGTTTACGAAGTGGAATAAAACCGGCATCTAGTTTTGCGGCGGCGAGGCTTCCAAAAATAAAACCGCGAGCTTCCATACCAGCCACAGCGCTTATTTTCTTGCTACGAAAGGGGTCAACGAGCAATTCGACCGCTTTGTTTAGTAGTAGCGGATTTTTGAGTAGTGGACTTATGTCCTTAAACTGGATTCCAGCTTTAGGGAAGTCAGGGATATTTCTTATGGCGTCTTGAATTTTTTGCATTAGCATCGTTAGTGTTAATATTACTTGAGTTTAATCATACCTAAAATATTCCTGGCGGGTATAGACAATAATCAGGATGGTATTATTTCAACATCGTTCAAATACCAGAGGCAGAGAGAAATGCGGTTTTATTTATTTTTAGTTTTTTTATGTATTTCACCACTTCTGGCTGGAGATGATTTTGCTACAGCTCGCGATGCAATGGTCGCAGAAATCAATGAGATGACTCGTTACACCAGTGATTTAACAGGTAAAACCATCTTATCAAAAAGAGTGATGGATGTTATGAACAGAGTGCCGCGACATGAGTTTGTGAGTGCCGATATGCGTGCTTTCGCTTACCAGAATCATGCTTTGCCTCTTGCCAGTAATCAGACGATTTCACAACCATACATTGTTGCGCTAATGACAGATCTTGCCGACGTGGACGAAGAAGACACGGTACTGGAAGTAGGTACTGGCTCGGGTTATCAGGCGGCGGTACTCGCTGAGTTGTGCCGTAAGGTTTATAGTGTGGAAATAATTGAATCGCTTGGGGAACAGGCGAGTTTGATTTTGCAGAGATTAGGCTACGGGAATGTTTCTCTTCGAATAGGTGATGGTTATCATGGCTGGCCTGAAGCTGCACCATTTGATGCCATCCTGGTGACGGCTGCACCGGAGACTGTGCCTGAAGCCTTACTGGAACAGCTCAGGTCGGGAGGCAAACTGGTTATTCCGCTTGGTCAGCAGGGAAGTATTCAAACTTTGAGAGTATTTGAAAAAAACGAGCAGGGCGAAATTAAAAAAAGAGACATCCTGCCAGTTGGGTTTGTCCCGCTGACTAGAGAGGATTAGTGACTAGGGTTTCGGATAACCGGTAGCTCCTTTCAAAGCCTGGCTTGATTTTTGACCGGCCTCTACGTTGCTATAGTAGATCGTCATTTCCGTAATCCTGGCATCACTGTATTGGAAAAAATTACAGTTATGCAGGGTTTGTAAGCCTTCAGGATAATAACTGGAATCACTTTTAGGGTTTAGTTTGACTGTAAAAGTACTGGCACACTTGGCATTTTCTGCGTCGATATAATGCCCAAAATCACCAAACCACGCGTCAAAATTGCCACATAGATGCTGATAAAAATCGACAAGAGGCTTCTCGTCATTTTCAGGGTTCTTACGAAAAAGACGAAGCGGATTATCGCCGTGGCGAATTGTAACAAGACAGTCATCACTGAAACATTCCAGTATTTTCTCGATATTGGCCGAACTGACACTGGCAAAATAGTTTTTTTCAATAAGTGTTATATAGTCTTCTTTTGTGTAACTTGCCATAAATCCAATACCTAAAAGTTTGGTTTTTAAGGTTCTGATTCAGATGTAGAAGTGGAAGTGGAATCAGGTTCAGATTCCACATTTGCTGATTTTCCCACCAGATTAGCAATTTTACTGATCAGGCCTGTACCACTTCTGTCCTCATTTAGAGCTAATTCTGTCAGGCTGACATAATCAATTTTCCCGGTCGAAAGCAGGGGGAGTTCTTCGGCTAACACAACTTTTTTGGGCACATACAGTTCGCCATATTTCATGTGTTTGGCCGTTTCCTGTATTTTTTTTCTGCTCCCGTCTAAACAATTAGTAATTAACACAATTTTTTCACCTTTGCGATCATCCGGCAGACTAACGGCCGCATGAACATATTCGGGCCAGGTCTGCGTTGCTAACTCTTCGACGGCGAGCAGGGAAACCATTTCTCCGCCAATTTTGGCAAATCGTTTCGCACGACCCTGTATATAGAAGAAACCTTCGTCATCTACATTCGCAATATCGCCTGTGTCATGCCAACCTTCGCCATAAGATGCCGATGGCACTTGAATTTCGCCATTTGAATCATGAATAAGATAGCCCTTCATGACATTGGGTCCTTTGACCAGCAAACGACCACCATCTTCAATGCCGTCTACTTTTTCGATTTTGTATTCCATTCCAGGAATTATGTGTCCGACTGAATCACTTCTGTTCATCATTGGTGTATTAGCGGCAATAACAGGGCTGGTTTCAGTTACACCATAACCCTGCAAAATCCTGATCCCAAATTTCTCCATCCATAATTTTTGTGTGTCTTCTCGCAGTTTTTCAGCTCCTGCGAGTGCATAACGAAGACTTTGGAAATCGTAGGGGTGGGCATGATGAGCATAGCCCTTCATGAAAGTATTGGCTGCGAAAAAAATTGTCGCTCCCAGTTCGTAAATTAACTCTGGAATGATGCGGTAATGTAATGGGGTGAGGTAAAGGAAAGTTTTACTACCCGCAAGCAAGGGCATTAAACAGCCCACATTGAGCCCAAATGAATGGAACAGAGGCAGGCAATTAAACATAACGTCACGTGGACCAAAATCAATATAGCATTTACCCTGTGCATAATTAGATAACATATTGGCATGCGACAGGACTACACCTTTTGGTAAGCCCTCGGAACCGGATGTAAAGAGAATAGTGGCAGCTGAGTCCGGATCGGTATTTTTAGAATTACTGGAGTAATGTAAATTCGGGTAGTAGCTACGAGCTAATCCAAGAATTTTCTTGAAGATCGAAATGCGCTTGCCTGTATCTTCAAGATAATGGAGCTCGACATGTTGCTCAAGCTCTTGAGCCAGTTCAGTAAAACCGCCATTTTCAATAAAGGCCCGGGATGTGTAGACAGTTTTTATATTGGCTGTTTCACAAGCACTAATAAGAATTTGAACGCCCGCGCTGTAGTTCAGCATGGCGGGCACTCTGTTTAAAAACTGTAGAGCAAGATAACAAACTATGGTTGTGGATACATTAGGTAACAATAACCCAACATGTTCACCAATTACTGTTTCTTTTTTTATTTCTCTGGCAAGAATAAAAGTTCTTGTCAGCAGTTGTCTGTAGGTGAGTGGAGTTCGATTAATATCTTCAAGCACAACCCGACGGAAATCATTTTTCTTCGCGGCCTCGAGAAAGGCAGAGAACACGGTTCTTCTGTAATCAAAGGTGGAATAGACCATCTCATACATCAATCTGTGCAGAAACAATGTAGCGGCCTTACGCCTGGCGTGTCCCTGGATTTCATTAGGGATCGAAATCTTCTTTGCAGGCAAGACTGTGATACAGATTTTAGGGAACAGGACTATTTTTTGTTGATCACCAAGGTATGAAAAAGGACTATGTTGGCAACCATCAAGAGCGATGGGTAATATCGAAGCGTCTGCCTTATCTGCAATCAATGCTGGTCCTTCATAGATTTTCATTAACGAACCGGTAGTCGTAATTCTACCTTCCGGGAAAATAACTGCCTTATTGTTTTCCTTAATAAACTTAATCATCGATTTAATGGAAAGCGGGCTGCTTGGATCCATAATGAAGAGATTTACGAACATCAGAAAAGGCTTAAAAATTCGTTTTTCTGCTATCTGCGTATTAATGGCAAAGGTGGGTGTTTCCGGTAGCCATGCATAAAGTAACAAGCCATCTAGAAGAGACGTATGATTGGCTACGATCAAAACCCGGTCACCGGTCTCGTGATAGTGTTCCATGCCTCGAACGTCGACGCGGTAGAGCAGGCGAAGCAGGCAGCGTAGAAGAAATTTGGCCAGTCTTATCATGTGAATATATTACTGACTTCGGGACAGTTAGGCGAATATCACCGGATTTTTATTCGCCGACTGATGAGAGTTTTGAGAATTGTACTAAACGCCGGTTGCTTGAGTTTTTGAACTCTTGATAATCAGGGTTTGTCCTGGTTTTAAAGGCCTGCTTACTTGCAGATTATTCAAGGATGTCAATTTTTTTACATTTGTATTAAATCGCCTCGCAATCAACCACAAGGAGTCACCTTTTTTGACCGTATAGCGAAGCTCATTGGCTCGCTCAAAACTCGCGGGCAGAGCCTTAGTAGTGTTTTTCTCCTCAACTGCCAGCCAAAGATTTAGTTTTTTACCAGGCCTTAATACGCTTCTGGCTTGAATACCGTTCCATGCACATAATTGCTTTATGCTAACTCCATATTGTTTACCTATATCCCAAAGAGTATCTCCACGTCGTATCGTATAGATATGAGATTTACCGTCGCCGGATTTTTTCAAACCCCGAAAGCGGCGAGAATCCATACTCAAAGTGTAATGGGTCATTGGCAGTCGCGCGCTGGGTATTAACAGGGATTGACCTTCTCTGATTAAGTTGCCCTTTAACTTATTTGATTCTCTAAGAATCGCAACACTGGTGTGATATTTTCTGGAAATCAAACCCAGATTTTCGCCTTTTTTGATTATGTGTCGTTTCCAGGAAATACGCTCATTTTCCGATAATCCGGCAAGAGCGTTACTAAATTTATCGCTTTTTTCGACCGGAATGAGCAAATGATGTGGCCCCTGTGGATCAGTGGCCCAACGATTAAACGCAGGATTAAGTGTGTATATCTCGTCCATACTCAATTCAGCCAGGCTTGCGGCAGTGGCAAGGTCTATTTGCTTTTCGACAGGTACAATAGAGAAAAATGGTGTGTTTACTATAGAATTCCAGACTACATTATGCTTTTTCGGATTTGCTAGTAACTCACTTACCGCCAGTAAGCTGGGAACGTATCCGCGGGTTTCTCTTGGCAGACGCAATGACCAGAAATCCGTCGGTTTACCGGCTCGCTTATTTCGAGTAATGGCTCTTGCAACATTTCGTTCACCGGTATTATAAGCAGCAAGGGCATGAAGCCAGTTGCCGTTGAATTCTTTGTGTAATTTTTCCAGGTAGTCCAGCGCCGCGTCCGTTGCAGCGACAATGTCACGACGCCCGTCATACCACCAGTTTTGCTTGAGTCCGTAATTTCGACCTGTACCAGGTATAAATTGCCAGATTCCGGAGGCATGGCTCCTCGAATAGGCAAAAGGATGGTAAGCACTTTCAACTATCGGTAATAGGGCCAGCTCCAGAGGCATATTTCGTTGTTCGAGCGTCTCGACAATATGAAAAAGATAGGGTCGGGCGCGTTCTACGACTCGGTCGATATAGGCCTGATGTTTTGCGTACCATTTTAGACGTGCTTTGACCGAGCTTCTGTCTAATTCACGGTCGATGACAAATTGATCACTAATCCGCAACCAGACATCCTCGTATTTAGCATATTCAGGGCTATCATGAGAGAGCTTTTCAGTAGTGACGGCAATATTTGCAGGATCAGTGTGGGTAGTTTCGTGCTTATCGCGAACGATAGACTCAGGTTTCAGCGGAGCTTCAGCGCTTTCTGTCCGGGATGCGTTATCCTGGCTTGGGAGACTGGTGCATGCGGCCAGACTGCCGATCACCATAAAAAGTAATATACGCAATTTCAGCATGGCGCAATGCTAGGCATGTCCGCCTACAGCGTCAAGTAAATATCCTTTGAAAACTTAAAAAAAACAGACAATAAGCATAATTAAATCAAGTACAACTCAACATAATCTCAATTTCGCTTTTGAATATGGCAAAATTGGTTCCGGCGAAGAAAATGGTCAATCGGTTCTGAATTCTTACAGCAGTGTGGGAGCGTATGGATAGTAAGGAAAAATCAGGAAACAACGAGACAAAATCTGAAGAAAACGATTGGTTCAGCAGTGAACTGGCTACATTGCTGCTGGAAGAGGAAAAAAATCGCTGCAGCAAATACCTGATGAAACTATTTGGCTATCACCTGTTGCAGCTTGATGAGCTTGGTCATCCAGAATTACTGGAAAGTAGTAGTATCTCCCATAAAATATTGATGGGCTTCAAATCCGAGAGCCAGAGTGCATCAAATGCTAGTCTGATAAGTGATCAGGAGTTTCTTGCGATTGCCTCCGATAGTATGGATGTTGTGGTCTTGCCTCATGTCATGGAATTCTCTGACAATCCGCATAAATTATTACGTGAAGTTGAAAGAATTTTGATTGGAGAAGGGCATCTCCTGATGATTGGATTCAACCCGTGGAGCTTTTGGGGGATGTGGCGTTTGTTATTATTCTGGCGAGAGAATAGACCCTGGAAGGGACATTTTTATCGTCCAGCCAGAATCAAAGACTGGTTGTCATTGTTGGATTTCGAGCTGTTGGAAAACGAATATTTTTTTTATCGACCACCTCTTAAGAATATTCGATGGATGGATAGAATATTTTTCCTCGAGTCGTTCGGAAAACATTGCTGGCCATTTTTGGGTGGAGCATATGTTATTCTGGCGAAAAAACGGGTGGTTCCGTTGACACCAATGAAAATGCGTTGGCACGCTCGCTGGAAAATTATTGCGTCGGGTCTGGTCGAACCTGGTGCTTCTGTTTAGGAAACTAAAAATGAGTAAACTGGTGGAAATTTTTACGGATGGTGCTTGCCGGGGTAATCCGGGCCCAGGAGGATGGGGTGCGCTTTTGCGTTTTGACGGCATTGAAAAAGAACTATTTGCAGGAGATCCTGAAACAACAAATAACCGCATGGAATTAATGGCTGCTATTAAAGCGCTGCAATCCCTGACCAGACCCTGTCGGGTTCGTCTGACTACCGATTCAGTCTATGTCAAGAATGGAATCACTGAATGGATAGTGAACTGGAAGCGAAAAAACTGGCTTACAGCCGGTAAAAAACCGGTAAAAAATGTCGATCTCTGGAAGGAACTGGATCTGGCTTGCCAGTCTCATGAAATCGAGTGGTGCTGGGTAAAGGGACACAGCGGACATCCGGAGAATGAAAAAGCGGATCAACTGGCAAACAGGGCAATTGACCAAATGTTGGATTCCAGAAACCAGTAGGACCAGACTAAAGACATACAATTCAAACCCAAATTAATCATATGAGACAAATCATACTCGATACTGAGACTACCGGCCTTGAACCCAGAGATGGTCATCGAATTATCGAGATTGGCTGTGTTGAAATCATCAATAGACGCAAAACGGATTCGTCCTTTCATGTGTATTTAAATCCTGAGAGAGAAATTGAAGATGGTGCTTTTGACGTGCATGGATTAAGCAATGAATTTCTTTCAGACAAGCCGAAATTTTCCGAAGTAGCTCAAGATCTCATAAACTTCATTCGTGATAGTGAAGTCATTATTCACAATGCTCCGTTTGACATTGCCTTTATTGACTCAGAGCTTGAACGACTGGGAAAACAATGGGGTAAACTTGAAAACTATTGTGTCACATTGGACACGCTTTCTATGGCAAGACAGTTGCATCCTGGACAAAAGAATAGTCTTGATGCGCTCTGCCAACGATATGAAGTAGATAATTCGAAAAGAGAGTTACACGGAGCATTACTTGATGCCCAGATATTGCTCGATGTGTATCTTTCCATGACCGGTGGTCAGACAAGTTTATCTCTGGAAGAAGAGGAAGATGATGAATCTGATTCAGAGCATACGCCACTGCGTATAAAATCCGAACGGGCTTTATTAAAAACTATTGAACCATCGGATGATGAACTGGAAGCTCATCATAAGATTCTTAAACTGATTGAAAAAGTGAGTGGAGAAGTGAGCGTCTGGAATAAAACAGAACAGTAAACTCTTCCTGAACACAAATGGTACAGATTGCGATACTCCTCGTATAGCATCAGCTTTCGCTGTTATTAACCGCCTCCAGCATAGTTTTGAGTTCACCTTTCTGATACAGGTCGAGAACTATATCGCAGCCGCCGACGAGCTCACCCTTTATAAAAACTTGCGGGAATGTCGGCCAGTTGGAAACTTTGGGCAGGTTTGAACGCACATCCTGATTTGCCAGTATGTCAACGTAGCTGAATTCTGCGTCACAGGCTTTGAGTGCTTCTGCTGTGCGCATTGAAAATCCACATTGTGGAAATTCGGGGGATCCTTTCATAAACAACAACACAGGGTTTTCAGCAATAGTGCTTTTAATTTGTTCAATAATGTCCATTACATGTCCTCGGTACGACTGGAAAATAATACTTGAGTATTTTACTAGGTCTTTTAGTATAACCAATCCACCGGCGTTAGTAAATATGTGCGTCAGATTGAGAGTTGTCATTTTATTGGCGAGCACTGGCACTGATTAAAGTAATGCGGGTGAAAATACCTAGGCTTATAAGTATACTCTTGAACTTCTAGGATCTATTTTAAATTTTTTATTTATTGGGGGCGCGGTTTATGAATCCACTCAAATCGATTACAGGCACATTAGTGCTTGGTTTTGTTACGGCCATTGTGGTCATGGTACTGCTTGGAGGAAATGGCTTTAATCTCTGGTCACTCGTGACCTGGTTGCATGTTTTTGCGGGCGTAATCTGGATTGGCTTATTGTATTACTTTAATTTTGTACAGGCCCCAGCTGTAGCTGCTGGCACAGCTGATAGTGATGGCCCGGGACCAGCTGCGATAAATAAATACGTAGCACCATTGGCACTCTTATGGTTTCGGTGGGCAGCGTTGGCAACATGGTTAAGCGGGGCTGCAGCACTTGAAGCCATGGGCATCGGAATTATGAATGCCTTCACTCTTCAGGCAGGAGCGCAGGTTATTGGTCTGGGCGCCTGGATGGGCACAATCATGCTGTTTAATGTGTGGGTATTGATTTGGCCAAATCAAAAGAAAATTCTTGGCATAGTGGAAGCTACAGATGATGAGAAAGCTAAATCAAAATTTGTCGCGCTGATGGCATCCAGAACAAACACCTTTCTCTCTATTCCGATGTTGATGTGTATGGTGGGGCAGGGGCATGGTCTGCCTTTTTAAATTTAAAGCTAAGTAACACAACACATGAGCCCGGCTAAACGCCGGGCTTATTATTTATGGGACCCTATAATTTATAGACATTATGAGTAATTCAGTCATGCCAACATACACAAGACAATCCGTTGCTTTTAAAGCGGGGGAAGGGTGCTGGTTAATCGATGAAGACGGAAATAGATATCTGGACGCTCTCAGTGGCATTTCTGTGTGCAATATTGGTCATGCGAATCCACATATTGGCAAAGAAATAAGCCAACAAGCCAGTCAGCTATTACATACATCAAACCTTTATCGAATCCCTTTGCAGGAAAAACTCGCAAGCAGGCTTTGCACGATGTCAGGTCTTGATACAGTCTTTTTCTGTAATTCGGGGGCTGAAGCCAATGAGGCGGCGATTAAAATTTGCCGTAAGAGTGCAAATGACAGAGGCATGGATGATGCACTTATTGTTGTTATGCGGGGTAGTTTTCATGGTCGAACGATGGCTACTCTCAGTGCAACTGGTAATGAAAAGGTGCAGCAAGGATTTGCGCCTCTTTTACAGGGTTTTCACCACATACCCTACAATGACCTGGAGGCTCTGGAAGCACTCACCACAGGGTCGCTTAATATCATTGCTGTGATGCTCGAGCCTGTGCAAGGAGAAGGAGGGGTAGTCGTACCTGATAAGGGCTACCTTCAGTCAGTACGAAAGCTGTGTAGCGAGCAGGATTGGCTGATGGTGGTCGATGAAGTGCAAACCGGAATGTGTCGAACCGGCCAATGGTTTGCCTGTCAGCATGAGCAAGTTGTCCCTGATGTTATGACCATCGCCAAATCGTTAGGGAATGGAGTACCCATTGGCGCTTGTCTTGCCAATGCAGAGGCGGGTGAGGTGTTGTCCGCTGGGACGCACGGTTCAACATTTGGTGGAAACCCGCTTTCAGCCAGGGCTGCGCTGGCAGTTATCGAATATATGTCTTCAAATGATATTGCCAAAAAAGCAACCAGACTCGGTGAAAGAATAAGAGCGGATTTTGAACGTAATCTCGGTGAAGTTAAGGAAGTGCGCGATATCCGAAACCTGGGATTGATGATCGGCATACAACTGGATAGAGATTGCGCAGATTTAGTTGGGCTCGCACTTGACCGAAAATTACTGATTAATGTAACGGCAGGCAATGTCATTCGACTCTTGCCACCACTTATTATGAATGACGAAGAACTGAATTTAATCGTGCAAACGGTTAGTGACTTAATAAAAGAATATCTAAAAGAGTAAGAAGCATATGACAAGACATTTTCTAACACTTAACAGCCTTACTGGCGAAGAGCTAAAAAATATCCTGACCCGGGCGAGCGAGCTCAAAACAGAGTTCCAGGAGAAACGGATGCAACAGAGCCAGCCAGGTAGAGTGCTGGCTATGATATTTGAAAAATCATCGACTCGAACACGAGTGTCTTTCGAAGCTGCAATGGCGCAGCTTGGTGGTCATGCTATCTTCCTTTCGCCCGATGACACACAGCTAGGCCGTGGTGAACCAATTGAAGATACGGCCAGAGTGCTATCTAAAATGGTCGATGCTGTTATGCTGCGAACATTTCATCATGAAAAGCTCGAGCGCTATGCAGCTAATTCGGACATACCTGTCATTAACGGTCTGTCTGATACCTATCACCCGTGTCAGCTATTGGCTGATATGCAGACTTACTTCGAACTAAGAGGTGATATCAAAGGGAAAAAAGTAAGCTGGCTGGGGGATGGCAATAATATGTGTCATTCTTACATCAACGCCTCGAATATCCTGGGATTTCAGTTGGCAGTCGCATGTCCACCCGAATTTTATCCAGATGAAGAGATTGTGGCGACGGCCGGAACTAATCTTGATATTGGCAGCGATCCGCGCGCTGCGGTAAGTGGGGCCGATCTGGTCGTTACAGATATGTGGGTAAGCATGGGGCAGGAAGAGGAACGAGAAAAACGCATGCAGGTATTCAAACCCTATCAGGTTACATCTGATTTAATGAAGCTTGCTGCAGACGACGCAATATTTATGCATTGCCTGCCTGCTCATCGCGGTGAAGAAGTCACAGCGGAGGTTATTGATGGTGAACAAAGTGTGGTTTGGGTACAGGCTGGAAACCGACTTCACTCGCAAAAAGCACTCCTTGAGTTTCTTCTCAAATGAGCTTTGTGCTAAATGAGTCTTCTGCTATATAACCATTCTGCAGCTCAGGCCAACAAATTTCAATGCGATTTTTAATTAGTAATGACGATGGCTATCAGGCCCAGGGCATAGAAATGTTGGCAGCCGCCATGGCGAGATTGGGTGAAGTTAATGTAGTCGCCCCTGACCGAAATCGAAGTGGCGCAAGTAATTCTTTAACTCTCGATTCACCCCTGTATGTTAATACCGCCAGGAACGGGTTTTATTATGTAAATGGAACTCCAACTGATTGCGTTCATCTTGCGATTACAGGCCTTTTTGATGAGGAGCCCGATCTGGTTATTAGTGGTGTGAATTCCGGCGCTAATCTAGGTGATGATGTGCTCTATTCGGGGACGGTTGCGGCTGCAATGGAAGCCCGCTTTCTCGGTTGCCCGGCACTGGCTGTATCACTCGCTGGCGATTCTCCGCTTAATTTTGAGTCAGCAGTACGGGTCGTGAGTAATATAGTTGCTTTAATTGCGAATAAGTCGCTCGCCAGTGATTTATTACTCAATGTGAATGTTCCGGATGTGAATTATGAGAAGATTGCAGGGTATGAAGTGACACGTCTTGGCTATCGCCATAAAGCAGAACCGGCAATAAAAATGCGCGATCCCAAAAATCAGGAAATCTACTGGATTGGCCCACCCGGTGCTGGGGATGATGCCGGGGAAGGCACCGATTTTTACGCTGTTGAGCAGAATAAAGTGTCCATCACGCCTTTGCAGACAGATTTAACGCGATACAATGCGGTTGAAGCTGTCAAGGAATGGGTAAGCGCAATTTCAGATGAATAAAGAACATCAGGGTATTGGTATGACCTCCCAACGGGCGCGTAATCGTCTCGTCGAGCAGTTGCAGCAGATGGGAGTTGAATCCGAATTGGTGCTTGATGTAATCAAAACCACGCCGAGACATATTTTTGTTGATGAAGCACTCGCCAGTCGGGCTTATGACAATACAGCTTTGCCAATTGGCCATAACCAGACCATCTCGCAACCATATATTGTAGCGCGAATGACAGAAGCATTACTTGCTGACGGCGTTCCTGAAAATGTTCTGGAAATTGGCACGGGATGTGGTTATCAAACGATGGTGCTGTCACGCTTAGTAAAGCAGGTTTACACTATCGAGCGTATTGAAGCGTTGTTATTCAAAGCTCGTGAAAGGTTTAATGATCTGCGGACTCGCAATATCAGTGCCAGACACGGTGACGGGAATCTGGGATGGCAGGCAAAAGCCCCGTTTGACGGAATTGTGGTATCAGCGGCGCCTATCGGCGTACCGGAAAAGCTGCTTGAACAATTAGCGGTAAACGGACGTCTGATTATACCTGTTGGTAAAAGCGGCGGTCAGGAACTTCGCTTAATCAAACGAACCGAAATGGCTTATGAGGAAAAAATTCTCGATACAGTCAGCTTTGTCCCCATGCTGGAGGGTGTAGGGTAGACCAAGATGCCTAAAACGATTCTGTTGAATTGTTGTTTAATTATGTATTGCCTTTGTCTGCTTGCTGCCTGCACGTCCAGCGTGAAAGCACCGGTTGATAGTCGAAGCAAAACTCCTGATTCAGAAACCCGACCTGGATATAGCAAATCGATAGCTCAGCCTAATCAGGTTAATAAAGGTGAGTATCACATTGTTGAAAAAGGTGACACTCTGTATTCGATCGCATGGAGATATGGACTTGACTACAAAAATGTAGCGGTCTGGAATGATATTATCGGGAACTATGTGATTTACCCTGGCCAGTTTATCCGACTGAAACCAGACAGGAAAAAAGCCAGACCTTTGCAAGCAGGGCCTCTGGAGACTCGCCAGCAAAGCAAAAAAACACCAGAATCCGCCATAACTCAGAAAAAAAATACAGTAGTGCGGGCCAAATCGCAGCCAAAGCAGACAAAATCAGGTTTAACAAAAAATATTGCCTGGCGCTGGCCAACAAAGGGCAAGCTGGTCAAGTTGAATACGCCGACGTCCAAGAAAGGCATCGATATAGCAGGTAAGCTAGGGCAGAAAGTTAAAGCCGCTGCAGATGGAGATGTTGTTTATAGCGGTAGTGGACTTCTAGGTTACGGAAAGCTTATTATCATTAAGCATAGTGATACTTACCTGAGCGCCTACGCCCATAATGAGAAAGTTTACGCTAAAGAAGGTGATAAGGTGAAAGTAGGGCAAGCAATCGCAACGATGGGAGCGGGAAACAAAGGGCGGCCATTACTACATTTCGAAATCCGTAAAGATGGCACACCTGTCAATCCGCTCACGCATTTACCGAAAAGCAGCTGATTCATAACAGCAATAGAAATCCCGCGATGGCGAAAAAACCAATATCCGATGCGCAGAAAGATATAGAGGATGAGTTTGATGCCACTGAAGTTGAATCCGATGAACTGCTTAATAACACAGTCACTGAGGCAGACGACTCAGACGAACAGGTTACGCCTGAAAAACCCCCGGTAAAATACGCTAAATCTTCAGCAAATTTGAGTGCAGGTGAGCTCGATGCAACTCGCCTATACCTGAATGAAATCGGTTTTTCACCATTACTGACAGCTGAAGAAGAGGTCTATTTTTCCCGTAAAGCCTTAGCCGGAGATGAAAGCGCACGTAAACGCATGATCGAAAGTAACCTGCGACTTGTCGTTAAGATAGCCAGACGCTATATGAATAGAGGTTTGGCACTGCTGGACCTGATTGAAGAGGGCAATCTGGGGCTGATTAGAGCAGTTGAGAAATTTGATCCGGAAAAAGGATTTCGATTTTCGACCTACGCTACCTGGTGGATCAGACAAACTATTGAAAGAGGTCTGATGAACCAGACTCGCACGGTGCGACTCCCAATCCATGTTGTTAAGGAAATCAATATTTACCTTCGTGCAGCCAGAAAATTATCTCAAACACTGGATCGTGAACCTAGCCCCGAGGACGTTGCTGAAATGCTAGACCGGCCCATTGCAGAGGTAAAACGCATGCTGGGTCTGAATGAAAGAACTGCATCGGTAGATGCGCCAAGCAGCAGACATTCTGAAAAATCATTGCTTGATAGTATTCCGGATGAACAAAATACCGATCCATCCCTTCTGTTGCAAAATAGTGACGTTCAACGGCATGTTGATATCTGGTTAAATCAGCTGAGTGAGAAACAATGCGCGGTTGTTGAACGTCGTTTTGGGTTGCATGGGCGAGAAGTAAGTACTCTGGAAGAAATTGGCAGTGAACTGGGTGTGACTCGTGAAAGGGTAAGACAAATTCAAATAGAGGCTATTAAGCGATTAAGACAAATTTTGGAGCGAGAAGGTTTTTCAGTTGATGCTCTGTTTAATGAAGATTAAATGTGAATGTTGGTCTGGCATCTGATTCTAATGCTCGATTCGGGGAATTAGTCAAAAAAATGACTACTAATTAATCTTGAATCATGAGCAAAGCCGCCACGACATGCCTACCCTCTCCGAGCAGAAAATTGTAAGAGCGACAGGCTGCACCCGTATCCATCACTTCTATGCCAATACCAGCCTCAGTAATAGGATTAATCAGGGAAGGGTCCGGAAAGGTCAGTGTCTTACCTGTGCCAAGTATCACAATCTCCGGAGCCAATGTTAAGATCTGTTCAAAGTCGTTAATTTGTAGATCTGAGAATTTAAGGGGAGGCCAATCGGAAACGATAGAATCAGGAGAGACAAGCAAACTCCGGACATAATTATTGCCGGCAATATTGATTTCACCGGGCTCATAAGCTCTGACTTTGTTCAAGGAATCGGCAAGACTATCTAATTCAATTTTCATCGTTTATTTTGTTGGTAAACAGATTTTAATTTTTAACTTTTAATTTATGGAGATTTATTTTACATGAAAATCATATTGTTAGGGCCGCCCGGGGCGGGTAAAGGTACACAGGCTAACTTTATCAAAGAAGCATTCAGTATTCCTCAAATTTCAACTGGAGATATGTTACGGGCTGCTGTTGCTGCTGGAACAGCCCTGGGCCTGCAAGCCAAAAAAATTATGGACGCAGGCGAACTGGTCTCTGATGAAATTATTCTGGATCTGGTCAAAGAAAGAATTAATGAAGATGACTGCAATAATGGTTATCTTTTTGATGGTTTTCCACGAACTATTGTTCAGGCAGAAGGTTTGAGGAAAATTGGTGTATCGATCGAATATGTTGTCGAAATTCAGGCTGATGATAATGAAATCGTTAAAAGGATGAGTGGCAGGCGAGTTCACCCTGCGTCAGGACGAACCTACCATGTGATATTTAACCCGCCTCTTGTGGCAGATGTCGATGATCAAACTGGTGAACCGTTAATTCAGCGTGACGACGATACAGAAGACACTGTCAGGAAACGTTTAGAGGTTTATCACGAGCAGACATCGCCGTTGATAGATTATTACTCGTCTTTAGCGTCTGGAAGGGATGAATCGACTTTGAAATACGTACAAATCAACGGTATGGGAGAGGTTGAAGAAATAAAAAAGAACATAATTACTGCTTTGAAACTCTGAAAAGTGTGAAATAGTTTACACTTTTCGCTTGGTAAAGAGTTCTTGTGATAAACCTCATACTTTATTGCGAAACATCTCTGACAGATTTAATTTTTAGAAAATAAATTGAATACTAATCCGGCAGATTTGAATAAGACTATAAAAGTTTGAATTATTTGAAAACATTACTATAATGTTTTCGTGTTGTTGTATATTAGGTTAAGTTGTTTCAATTTAATTCAGGTTCTAGGGGAGTCAAAATACCATGGCAAAGAAGAAAGCAAAGAAACGTCCAGCCAAGAAAAAGGCTGCGAAGAAGAAAGTAGCTAAAAAGAAAGTAGCAAAGAAGAAGGCAACAAAGAAAAAGGCTACGAAGAAAAAAGCCAAAAAGAAGGCAACAAAGAAAAAGGCTGCTAAGAAGAAAGCCAAAAAAAAATAATTCGTCGCCGCTGACAGCAACTCAACAGAAAAGCGCCAGAAGGCGCGCTGCCAGAGCTGCAATAGAAGCAAAAAAAACACGACGAAGGGCAATGATCAGGAAATTGACTGCTTAACTCCAACTACCTGATTTTAAAAGCCTAAACATTACATAAGGCCCCACAAAAGTGGGGCTTTTTTTTGTCCAGTTAAAGCCGATATTCTGTCTCAATAAAACGATTTTTAATTCTGGTTTTCTGGCATTTTCTCTGTATCTGGTAATATCGTCAGCAATTGATTTACTGTTGATATACTTCGGGATATACACTTCTAACTGAGTCAATAGATTGTCCAAAAAGGTCACTAAAAAAACTTCTTCACGAAGAAGTAAGTCGAAGCTGAGTTCTTCACCTTTGAAACGATTTTCAATTTTTCTAACTGTCCGAGTTTTCATTGTTACTTTTTGTATATCTTGTATGTGGCTACTGTGGCTGGACCATAGAATAAGAAGTGAGTTTGAAGGTAAGCGCTGGTTATTGCCTGCCCGAGTTTATGCAAGCCCTACTGAAATTTATGTTGGACGGCACTTATCAATTGAGCTCCTGGAGAAGACACTTCAGAATTCAGGCTACCGACCGGAGTCACCATTAATTTCAGTTGGAAGATACAGAAAGCGTGAAAATGTCCTGGAGTTAAAAAAGCGCTCATTTGACTATTGGGACGGAAATGAACCGTCAATAAACGTAAGAATTGAATTCAGGGGAAACAAAGTCGTTTCCATAACCAGTATTCCGGATAATACCGCTATTGGCGGGATCCGGCTTGAACCTCAATTAATTGGTAAAATCTACCCGCGCCACAATGAGGATCGTATTCTTATTCCTTATAAAGAAGTTCCTCCTTTTCTGATTTCGGCCCTGATTGCTGTGGAAGATAGAAAATTTTTTTCACATAGTGGTGTCGATTTGCGTGGAATTGCCCGGGCAATGCTGACGAATATACGACAGGGGGGTATTCGCCAGGGGGGAAGCACTTTAACTCAGCAGTTAGTCAAAAATTTTTTCCTGAATCAGGAACGTACTTACTGGCGGAAGTTCAATGAGATGTTAATGGCGTTTTTACTAGAATATCGTTACTCCAAGGCAGATATACTATCTGCTTACATCAATGAAATTTATCTTGGTCAGCATGGCTCCAGAAGTATTCATGGTTTTGGTACTGCCGCAGAATTTTACTTTGGCAAACCACTTCAGGAACTACGTCAGGATCAGATAGCTTTGCTGGTAGGTATGGTAAAAGGAGCGTCTTTTTACAACCCGTTCAAACATCCGGAAAGGTCGGTGGCGCGACGTAATCTTATTCTGGAATTACTAGGTAATTTGAAATACGAAGACGCCGGTACGATGAAGAAATTGACCAGACGTGGCTTAAACCTTACCGCCAAACCCAGCTGGAGTCGGGCGAAGTATCCGGCATTTCTTGACCTTGTCAGACGTCAGTTGTTACAGGACTACAAACTCGAAGATCTCCGCAATGAAGGTTTGCGCATATTTACAAGCCTTCAGCCCCTACTACAAGACCAGTTGGAGAGCGTAGTTGAATCTGAGCTTCTCAGTCTTGAAAAAAGCAAGAATCACGCGAGGGATTCACTGCAAACTGCTATCGTTGTTTTGCATCCCGGCAGTGGTGAGGTAGTGGCTATATCTGGGGGTCGCAACAAAGAAAATGTAAGCTTTAATCGAGCGCTGGACGCAAAACGCCCATTAGGTTCGTTGATTAAACCACTCGTATACTATTTGGCTTTGCGCCAGCCTGAAAAGTACAATGTCCTGAGTCCGGTGAATGACTCCCCGGTTTCGCTTCGTCAGGCTTCAGGTGAACTATGGAACCCGAAGAACTATGATAGAAAAACTCATGAGAATGTGAATTTACTCGGTGCATTGTCCAGATCATATAATCAGGCTACTGTAAGACTTGGCCTGGAGCTGGGAGTCAATGCTCTTGTGGATATACTTGAGAGTATGGGGCTAAGTTCGAAAATCGAAGGCTATCCCTCATTATTGCTTGGAGCACTTGATGTCAGTCCCTATGAAGTTGCGCAAATGTACCAGTCTTTTGCTAACGGGGGCTTTCAAATTCCAAGTCACGCCATACGCGAAGTGCTGGATAGCAAAGGTACTCCGCTTCATCGCTACCCCCTGCGTGTGAATCAGGTGCTTGAACCGGCACCGGCATTCCTGGTGAATTTTTTACTGACACAGGTTGTAAGTCAGGGAACAGGCAGAGCGCTTGTTGAATCAATGCCAGGCCAATTACCTATGGCAGGAAAAACCGGTACGACAAACGACCTGAGGGATAACTGGTTTGCGGGTTTCGGAGACGATCTTCTGGCGGTCGTGTGGATTGGTAAAGATGATAATTCATCTACCAAACTGAGTGGTGCCAGTGGAGCCATGAAGGTATGGTCAGCATTCATGAAAAAAACGAAATCGAAAAAACTCGAATTGCTTGCCCCGGAGGAGATCAATTGGCTACCTCTTATGCGGAGTAGTTGTCAGCACTTAGATGCAATACCTTACATTAATGGATACCAGCCGGAAACCAGGTCGTGTTGAATAAAGAATTAGCTCCATTTCTTTTGGCAAATACGGATATCAGACGATTTGCCCTCGTATTCCTGATTTTACTCGCTAATGCCTGTTCCACAAATTCAGGCAAAGTTCTGGCGCCTGTTCCCGTTGAGGATCGCAGTGTAGGCAGAAGTGAACATGGGCAAGTTACTGACACTGTTAAAAGAACAGAAGCCGATAAAGAAAGTAATACAGATTCTGTTTCGACTTTTGAAAATAACTCTCTCGATACCAAATCTGAAAAGCCAGTGGTGACAGCCCTGCTGGATGAGGTAAATACAAGTTTACGGGATAACGACGATGTTGCGGCAGCGGCCGGTCTGGAACGGGCATTGCGACTGGATGCGAAGAATGCTTTATTGTGGCATCGTCTCGGGCAGATTCGTCTAAGACAGAAAAATTGGCAGCAATCACTAAATCTGGCCAAAAAATCGAATAGTCTTGCCGCTGGTGACTATGCACTACAACTTAAAAACTGGGAACTTATATATCTGGCAAATTCCGCAGCAGGCAATCATGATGATGCAAGGCTTGCTGCAGAGCGTGTTAGACGTCTGAAGCGTAAACTTCAGGATCAGAGTTTTCTTCAAGAGATTGAATGAAGGCTAATACTTCGGAGACGGCGACAAGTGCATGCTCCGGAATATCTTCTCCCAGAGGCACCTCACTTAATAAATTCACCAGCTCTGGTTCTTTTCTGACAGGAACGCCGTGCTCCTCAGCGACGGCGATAATCTGACTGGCAAACTCACCATCACCCTTTGCACTCATTGCAGGTTTTCCCGATTCGTCGCAGATAAAAGCAATAGCCTGTGCCGAATCGTTATTGTGAGAATTCATATTTTTGCCTTTATCAGAGATGAATGTCTGAGCTCGAGGCCAGTTTGCACCGGCGTAAGAGGATGATGTTCAAGCGATACGACGTTCAGGCCAGTTTCTTGAAACCGGGATCTTAGCGACGCTAGATTATTATCGATTTGCTGGTTTGTAGATTCATTTTCGGCCCAGAGCGTAGTGCTTAAATTGTTGTCGGACAGGCTGAGCTGGACTGCGATTTTACCCAGAGAATCCAGGGTCAAATAAAAGAAAATAGTCCACTTATCCGCTGGCGAGGTTCTGTCGTGGCCAGACTTTTCCTGATTAATAATCAATTCCAGTAATCCTCCACGTTTGTTATTTAGGAATGGCAAATCAATGAGCCATTGAGGCATGGAGTTTTCATTATTAATGATGGTCTGTGACTGGTTCACTTGAACTTTCGATATTGCACCTTGAACTGCATTCCTTAAATTGGATAAATTTATCTCCGGACTTTTATCATTTGACAAAGCCTGTTGTGGGGCAGGAGCGTTTTGCGAAACTATGGACATAGGCAGAAGTTTCACAAGCGGCATCATTTTTTCCTTCGTAATACTTACTTCGCTTTGGATGGCATTTTCAAGACGTAAAAGCGATGCTTTTAGATCTGTTTTAACATCTGCCGGGGGAACGCTGCTTAACGAGCTAGGATTATGCTTGACCATTTGCGCTAGCTTGGTTTCCAGAAACAGGCCCGAGTCATTGATACTTTGTTTTAACAATTGAGGTTGTGCCAATTGTTTGAGACTTGGAAGCAATTTTACAGATTCAGCAATTTGCCGATGGATGTTCGGGGGTAACAACGGACGATTCACATTTTGGCTTTTGCCATTCTTAAGTTGAACCATCGTCTCGACAAGGTTAAGAATATTCTTTTGTTTTGGCAGATCTTGCCTAAGTTGTTGCTCAGCACCGGCCGACTTAATCTCAGGTCTGTTATGGGAGACTATTTTCAAGACCACCCGCGGTCCTGTATCAATCACCTTCAGCTGCAGGTGGTCTCCTTCCTTTATCCCTGAAGGACCGTTGGCTTTAAGTGTTTGTTGATTGATACGGACTTCTAACAGCTTTGATTTATCAGCTTTGTCCACAATAGCATTCAATATTTGGCCGATTTGCCATTGTTTTGTCTGGACGATCGGTGAAATATGTAGCCCAGAGGGCAGAGAGGATAAACTTTGCGCTATCATCACTAATAAAGCGGCAGTTCAGGCATGAACTTTACTTATTTGGACACTATTATCAATAAATTGATTCTGCTCTGTATATCCAGGCCTGCTCAATTTTTTGCTCAGAACTGATGCCTGCTTTGCGTTTCAACTGAGCAAGAAACTGATTTGCTTCGGGTAAATTTTCCCAAACAGCGGGAAGAAAAGTGGCCTGATGCCTTCCACTCTTGATGGTCAAACCATTCTTGTGCACTTGCAGTTGTTTAATAATATCGTCTTCACTCTCGAAACTAATCTCTGACTGTGGCGAGAGTATAGAAATATTCAGTGAAATATTGGCATACTCCTGCTCAGTCAAAGGTTTGAAACGTGGATCTCGAAACGCTGCCTTGAACGCACTGTCCGCGACAGCCTGAACAATGGCCTGTGTAGCTTCCATCTGTCCGATACAACCTCGTAGCTGTTCATCAATTTTCAAGGTGACAAAGCAGGCTGCAGGCTGACGTAAATCTACTGGAAACTGGTCGCTGTTCACCTTAAGCGGTGCAGAGTTTTTCATCCCATGTTCAATACTCTTGTGAGCGAGTTTTAGTAGAATTTGCTTGTGTCGGTCTGAATATATTTCGTTGTTGTAAAGCGCCCAGGCACCATAACCAACGACACGTTCGTGATTTCCCGCAGTATCGCCAGAATTGCATAAGCCTAATCGCAAAACTGTCATATTTTTTTTCATTGCATATTTAAGCAAACCACCAAGTGGGCGGGCACCACAGGCTTTTTGGGGACTCAGACCAGCGTAAGCCAATTCCTCAATTAGTTCAGCTGTATGTGCATCCCGAGTTAGCGCACTTTCATAGTCGAGGAAGTGACTCAAATCCGTGCTGATAACAACCAGAGTTTCTTCCCCTCCCCAAACCAGTTCGAGTAATGTTCCGACTTGCTCTGGACTGGCATTGCCAACAACGATGGGTACTATTGTGAAATCGTGCAGGCTCAACTGCAGAAACGGGAGTTGAATTTCGATACAGTGTTCTTCGGCATGTGCCTCATCCATGAATTGAACATAGTCCAGATGTCGCAGGCTACGGAGAACTGCCCGATCCACCTTGAGCTGACCAAGAGGCGTTGTGAAATATGAAGTAGTAGGAATCGCCATACCGTCAAGATACACACGATGTGCCGGACCTAGTATCACTACACGGCGAATACTGCGACTGACCTGTTTGAGACTGGCGTAAGCCGCCGCCGCAGTAGAGCCTGAATAGATGTATCCGGCATGCGGTGCGATAATGGCTTTAGGTGGTTTCGTATTAGTCACAGACGATTTTAAAAAAGATTCTATCTGATGTTGCAGTTCGAGAGATGCTGCCGGGTAAAATGAGCCGGCGAGAGCAGGCGGCCTGACTGTAGCGTCTAAGTCAGAAAGTCGAATATTGGTGTCAGTGATTGACATATTTATTTTTCTGAAAAATATATACTGAATTATAGAGATCGTATAAAAGCTTTGCAGAGAATATGACAACTCCGGATAAGTTTACTGTTAACACTCGTTTCTGGCATACCCTCGACGATGGAAGAGTGCAATGCGACGTGTGTCCGCGAGCCTGCAAATTACATGAGGGGCAAAAGGGTTTGTGCTTTGTCCGTGCCTGTGAACAAGGGCAGATTGTTCTGAAGAGCTATGGTCGTTCAAGTGGCTTTTGCATAGATCCGATAGAGAAAAAGCCATTGAATCATTTTCTGCCTGGCACGCCTGTACTGTCTTTCGGAACAGCCGGATGCAATCTTACCTGCAAGTTCTGCCAAAATTGGGACATCAGCAAATCACGTCAGATGGAGACGCTGGCAGATGCCGCATCACCGGAGAAACTGGCGTTTACGGCAAAGCAGTTAAATTGTCGCTCTATCGCTTTTACTTATAACGATCCGGTTATTTTCCATGAATACGCAATTGATGTGGCTCGTGCCTGCAAAGAACAAGATATACGCTCCGTGGCGGTCACCGCAGGATATGTATGTGATGAGGCACGGATTGAATTTTATCAGCATATTGACGCTGCCAATATTGACCTGAAAGCGTTTACTGAAAAGTTCTATCGCAATATCGCTGGCGGTGAATTGCAGGTGGTGCTGGAAACCCTGACGTATCTTAAGCATGAAACCTCTGTCTGGTTTGAGATTACAAATTTACTAATTCCTGGAGAAAATGATTCCGAAGCAGAAATAAATATGATGACGGAATGGCTCGTTGAAAATCTGGGCCCGGATGTACCTCTTCATTTTACGGCCTTTCATCCGGACTGGAAGATGAGAGATAAGGAACGTACCTCAGCGACGATTCTCACACGCTCCCGTCAAATCGCGCTTAAAAATGGTTTACGCTATGTTTACACTGGCAATGTTCATGATATACAGGGGGGCAGTACTTATTGCCATCAATGCAATGAACTGTTGATTGTCCGAAATTGGTATCAACTCAATCATTGGTGCTTAACTGCTGAGGGAGGGTGTCCTCATTGCGGGACAACTTGCGAGGGCGTATTTGAAGAAGAAGCCGGAAACTGGGGCGCAAAAAGACAGGTTGTCAGATTGGCCTGACCTTAGAAGGTCCTGAGCAAAGCTATATTACTATCTATCTTGAAAATAACAGTCTGGCACTGTAGACTGCGCCACCGTTGATGCGGGGTGGAGCAGTCTGGCAGCTCGTCGGGCTCATAACCCGAAGGTCGCAGGTTCAAATCCTGCCCCCGCTACCAAATGTATTGAAAAGGCCCCAATTGGGGCCTTTTTTCTCTGTTCGATTAAATCGTGCGGAAAGGTAATTGAATAGGGCAGAAACTGGTAGTTTTGTAGTAAATCGCTATAATTGCCCAGTTAATAATAGGAGTTTGTTTGAAAGTGGGCCGTGTGCCCATTTTTTTTAGGTCGATGTATAGACAGAACCAAACGATAGTAAATATGCTCGAACCCGTCATCAGCGCGATGGGATACGAGTTATGGGGTATTGAGCAAGTTCCTGATGGCAGAGACTCTTTATTGAGAATCTACATTGACCATAGTGAAGGTATCGACCTTGAAGATTGCACTCGTGTGAGCAGGCAAGTGGTCGGGGTGCTGGATGTAGAAGATCCGATAAGTGGTAGTTACCGCCTTGAGGTTTCCTCTCCTGGCCTGGACAGGCCTCTTTTTAGTCTGGCCCAGTTCAGTCGGTTTGAGGGAGAGCGGGCACAGGTGCATTTGCGCGAGAAGCTTGAGGAAAGAAGACAACTCAAAGGCGAAATTGCTCAGGTCGCAGAAGATGCGGTGACTATCATCTGTGAAGGAAAGCAGTTTACTGTTTCTGAGAAAATGATAGACAAGGCAAGGCTTTTGCCATTTTAAAAGCATAATCAGCAAGGTAACAACGAAAAGAGCGACAGATGAACAAAGAAATTTTAATGGTTGTTGATGTGGTCTCCAATGAGAAAGGAGTAGCCAAAGGCATAATTTTCGAAGCTATCGAAGCCGCTCTGGCAATGGCTACGAAAAAACGTCATCGAGAAGATATTGAAGTCCGCGTTGCGATTGATCGTGAAACCGGTGATTACGAAACCTTCCGACAATGGGAGATTATGCCAGATTCAGAAGAACCTCTTGAGTTTCCTACTCGACAAATCTTTATCAAAGATGCCGTCGAACAGGCTGATGATCTCGAAGAAGGTGCTTTTATTGAGGAAGCGATGGATTCCGTTGAGTTTGGCCGAATTGCAGCCCAAACCGCAAAACAGGTAATTGTTCAGAAAGTTCGCGAGGCTGAACGCAATCAGGTCATCGAAGCTTATCAGGATCGCGTGGGTGAGATGGTCAGTGGTGTCGTGAAAAGAGTTGAACGTGGAAACGTTATCCTTGATCTGGGTAGCAATGCCGAGGCCTTTATACCGCGTGAAGATATGATTCCCCGGGAGGCTGTTCGTTCTGGAGACAGATTGCGAGCTTATCTAAAAGATGTACGTCCAGAAGCTCGCGGGCCACAATTGTTTCTAAGCCGCACCGCCCCGGAACTGCTCATGGAATTGTTTAAAATAGAAGTTCCTGAAATAAATGAAGGCATGATTGAATTGCTCAGTGGTGCCCGCGATCCGGGTTCTCGAGCGAAGATTGCGGTGAGGGCTCACGATCAACGAATCGACCCGATAGGTGCATGTGTGGGTATGCGCGGTTCGAGAGTGCAGGCTGTCTCCAATGAACTTGGCGGCGAGCGTGTCGATATCATCCTGTGGGACGATAACCCTGCTCAATTTGTTATTAATGCCATGGCGCCGGCGGAAGTGGCCTCAATTATGGTGGACGAAGATTCACACAGTATGGATGTCGCAGTTGCCGAGGAAAACCTGTCTCAGGCGATTGGTCGCGGAGGTCAGAATGTAAAACTGGCGAGTGAGTTGACGCAATGGACGCTAAATGTGATGTCTGTCGAACAGGCAGAAGAAAAAAATGAAGCGGAAGCGCAAACCCTACAACAGCAGTTAATGGAACAACTCGATGTTGACGAGGAAATTGCCATTATTCTGGTTCAGGAAGGCTTCTCCAGCGTAGAGGAAGTAGCATATGTGCCCGAAAATGAAATGCTGGACGTAGAAGAGTTTGATGAAGATCTTGTTAATGAATTACGCGGGAGAGCGCGTGATGTGATGCTGACCCGTGCAATTGCGAGTGAAGAAAAACTGGCTGATGCCAAACCAGCAGAGGATTTATTGACTATGGATGGTATGGATAAAGCTCTGGCCTATGAAATGGCCGGACGCGGCATTATTACAATGGAAGATCTGGCAGACCAGTCAGTTGATGAGCTGCTGGAAATTGAAGGTCTGGAAAGCGAAAGGGCGGGTGAGTTAATTATGACAGCTCGCGCTCCGTGGTTTGCGGACGAAGAAGAAACAATTGAAGAGGGGGTTGCTGATGCCTGAAGTCACCGTAAAAGAATACGCTGATGTGATTGGCATAACGGTTGAGAAACTGCAGGAGCAGCTCAATGAAGCCGGTCTCTCGGAACGTTCAGCGGATGATCAGTTATCGGATGCCGAAAAAGCGGAATTGCTTGGACATCTTCGCCGCAAACGTGGCAAAGATGACGAATCCGAACCGAAAAAAATCACCCTGAAAAGAAAGACAGTTAGTGAATTGAAAGTCCCGATCAGTACTCAGGGTCGTGGTAAACCACGCTCAAAAACCGTGAGTGTTGAGTTTCGTAAACGCAGAACCTATGCCAAAAGAAGTATGCTCGAAGAAGAAGCAAATAAGGTGGCGGATGAAGAGAAAGCCCGGCGTGATGCGATAGAAGCTAAAGAAAAAGAAGCCGAGGAAGCTATAGCCCGGGCAAAAGCCGAAGCGGAAGCTGCCCTGTTGGCAGAAGAACAAAAGAAAGCGGAAGAATTACTTGCCGCTGAAGCAGCCGCAGCCGAGAAGCTCGCTCCGGCAGAGCCACAGCCAGAACCCGTGGTAGAACCTGAAGTGATTCCAACCACGCCTGACATGGTGCCTACAAAGGAAAACCGTGAGAAAGCTGCCGATAAGAAGTCGCCCAAATTTCATCGAAAGGAGCTTCATGTAGCGACTGATAAATCTGGCCGGCGGAAAAAGAAACAGCGTACCCGTAACGTGGTGACCAAGCCAACGCAGCATGCTTTTGAAAAGCCAACAGCTCCTGTAATTCGCGAGGTAGAACTTCCTGAAAGTATTTCCGTTGCCGAACTGGCTCAGCGCATGTCGGTTAAAGGCACTGAAGTGGTCAAGGCTATGATGAATCTTGGCAGCATGGTTACAATTAATCAGACGATTGATCAGGAAACTGCGACCATTGTCGTTGAAGAGATGGGGCATATAGCGAAAGTTCTGCAGGAAAACGCACTAGAAGAACAGATAATCCAGGCCACCCGGATTGAAGGTGAGGAGGTTTCCAGAGCGCCGGTAGTCACCGTTATGGGGCACGTTGATCATGGTAAAACCTCTTTGCTCGATTACATCCGAACAGCGAAGGTTGCCGCAGGCGAAGCCGGGGGCATTACCCAGCACATTGGTGCCTATTCCGTGGAGACCTCAAAAGGGTCGATTACTTTCCTTGATACACCCGGACATGAGGCTTTCACAGCAATGCGTGCCCGAGGTGCTAAAGCCACAGATATTGTTATTGTTGTAGTTGCCGCAGACGACGGTGTCATGCCACAAACCGAAGAAGCGGTTGTTCACGCCAAGGCAGGTAATGTGCCTATTATCGTAGCAGTCAATAAAATCGATAAGACAGATGCTGATCCGGAACGAGTAAAACAGGAACTTTCAAAACACGAAGTTATTCCAGAGGATTGGGGTGGCGATACCATGTTTGTTAATGTCTCAGCTCAAACCGGAGAAGGGATAGATGACTTGCTTGACAGCATCAGTCTGCAGGCCGAAGTACTTGAGCTCAAAGTTAGCGAAAAAGGTCCCGCTACCGGTGTGGTAATCGAATCACGGCTGGATAAAGGGCGCGGTCCGGTAGCGACTATTCTGGTACAGAGCGGAGAACTTCAAAAAGGAGATATTCTTCTTAGTGGTCATGAGTTCGGTCGGGTTAGAGCGATGATCAACGATGGCGGGCAGGAAGTAGACACGGCAGGGCCCTCAACACCTGTCGAAGTGCTCGGTTTATCGGGTACACCAAATGCGGGCGACGAAATGATTGTCGTGCCTGATGAGAAAAAAGCACGTGAGATAGCCCTGTTCCGTCAGGGTAAGTATCGTGAGGTCAAACTGGCAAAGCAGCAGGCTTCAAAAATGGAAAACATGATGTCATCCATGGGCAGTGCCGAAGGCGCGAGTGTTAACCTTCTGATAAAGGCAGATGTTCAGGGGTCCTCGGAAGCTTTGAGTGAAGCTTTGCAGAAATTAAGTAATGACGAAGTAAGCGTTAATATTATCAGCAATGGTGTTGGTGGCATTACCGAGTCTGACATCAATCTGGCCATGGCTTCAAAAGGTGTCGTTATCGGTTTTAACGTTCGGGCCGATAGTTCAGCGCGTAAGTTGATAGATGAAGAGGGAATTGATCTTCGTTATTACAGTGTTATTTACGATGTCATTGATGATGTCAAAGCAGCAATCAGCGGACTGTTATCACCTGAAATTCGTGAGCAGATTATCGGTATAGCCGAAGTCAGGGAAGTTTATCGCTCACCGAAGTTTGGTGATATAGCCGGTTGTCTGGTGTCGAGTGGAGTTGTTAAACGGAATAACCCGATTCGAGTTCTACGCGACAATATAGTTATCTATGAGGGCGAGCTGGAGTCATTGCGACGCTTTAAGGATGACGTTAACGAGGTGCAATCTGGCACTGAGTGCGGTATTGGCGTGAAAAACTATAATGATGTCAAAGAAGGTGATCAGATCGAAGTATTTGAACGGGTCGAGATTGCGCGAAGTATCTAATGTTCAATCGCCTGCGAGCTATCACTAGAATCATCATTTTTAACTTATTGAATCTTAACTGCGACGGTCAGCAGTTGTATGCCTAAAGAATTCGGAAGAAACAGGCGTGTATCAGATCTTATCCAGCGCGATCTTGCCACGCTTATTCAGCGTGAAGTTCATAATAAAGAATTTGGACTGATAACACTCTCGGCTGTTGATGTGAGTCCAGATTTACTCAACGCTAAAATATTTGTCACCAGTATGAGTGATGATTGTGACAAACAGACGCTGGTGGCTACCCTCAACGATATGTCTGGTCACTTTAGACATGAATTGGCAAAAGATTCACCTCTACGTAAAACTCCAAAATTGCAGTTTGTTTTTGATGGTAGCGTTGAGCATGGCACCAGACTTTCGGCGTTGATTGACTCTGTTCAGCCTGAGGCTGATAGCAGCGATTAACGGTAATTATTTCATAAAGTCATTTTCTGATGAGTAAGCGGGGTCGCAATAAGGGCCGTAATATCCATGGAGTTCTGTTGCTCGATAAGCCATCAGGTATTACTTCCAACGATGCTTTGCAGAAAGTGAAGCGCCTTTATGATGCCCGCAAAGCTGGTCACACAGGAAGTCTGGACAAGACGGCGACCGGCTTATTACCGATTTGCTTTGGTGAGGCGACCAAATTTTCTTCACACCTGCTCAACGCGGACAAACAATATCGTGCACTTTGCATATTGGGTTCTGAAACCAGTACCGGCGATGCCGCCGGAGAAGTCATCAATCAATATCCGGTTCCTGACATTAGTGAAAAACAGATGGAACAGGTACTGACACAATTCAGAGGTGAAATAGAGCAGGTTCCGCCAATGTACTCAGCCTTGAAAGTGAATGGTCAGCGTTTATATAAACTGGCATATCAGGGCCTCGAAGTGGAGCGCAAAGCACGATCTGTCTACATAAAAGAGCTGAATCTGATAAACAAGGAGGTGGGTAGTTTTGAGATTGACGTTCTCTGCAGCAAGGGTACGTATATTCGCACACTGGCGGAGGATATCGGCAAAAAAATTGGTTGTGGAGCCCATGTAGGCGAGCTAAGACGCATCGGATCAGGCCCATTCTCGGCAGCCGGTATGATCGATATGCAGGCTCTGGAACAACTTGCAGAAGGAGGAACAGAAAGCCTGGATGCGAAGTTGTTAGCAGTTGATACGGCTTTGTTAAATCTGCCGGAACTGAGCCTCACGGAGAGTGTTGCGTTTTATCTTTGTCAGGGGCAGGCGGTGACAGTACCCAATGCACCGTCTCAGGGTTTGCTTCGGCTTTACGACAATGGGCAGCGCTTTTTGGGTCTTGGAGAGGTGCTGGATGATGGAAGAATCAGGCCTCGCAGGCTGATAAGCTTGTGATTTATTCAAATTGAGGCGAAAAGCACCAAAAAACTTGACTATATCGGTGACTTTCCCTTGTTCGCATGCAGGTGCCTCGGTACAATACGCGCGTTTTTGCGAGTGGAAAATTCAGGAGCAGGCTTAAATTATGGCATTAAATCAGCAACAAGTAGCTGGCATCGTCAGCGAGTATCAGCGTTCAGCAAGTGATTCGGGTTCGCCCGAGGTGCAGGTCGCGTTATTAACAGCGAATATTACGGATTTATCAGAGCACTTCAAAGTGCACAAAAAGGATAATCATTCCAGACAAGGCTTACTGCGTATGGTGAACCGGCGTCGTAAACTTCTGGATTACCTGAAGGATAAAGATGTAAACCGTTATCGTGATTTAATTTCAAAACTTGGTTTGCGTAAATAGCCCGCTCACTCCACACGATTCACTCATCTAAAATCCAGTTTTCAAATTCGACAATTCAGAGCATTCCAAAGCTAAAATTGTCGTTCTATCTTACTATCAATTTCACACCATAGGATGTCGGGATAAAACTAATGAACGTGGTCAAAAAAGAATTTCAGTTTGGTGATAAAACGGTTGTCCTGGAAACAGGCAGAGTTGCGCGACAGGCAACAGGTGCGGTTTTGTGTAGCATGGGAGACACAGTAGTGCTGGTCACCTGTGTCGGGCGAAAAGATGCCGATCCTGGTCGTGATTTTTTCCCCTTAACAGTCGACTATCAGGAAAGAAATTACGCAGCTGGTAAAATACCGGGAGGCTTTTTTAAACGAGAAGGCAGACCATCTGAAAAAGAAACACTTACCTCAAGACTAATCGATCGACCTATCAGACCTTTATTCCCAAAGGGCTTCAAAAACGAAGTACAAATCGTCGCTACAGTGATGTCACTGGATCCAAATGTTGATCCGGATATTCTTGCACTAATAGGTGCATCGGCTTCTGTATCCATAACCGGGATGCCATTTTCCGGACCGATTGGCGCGGCCAGAGTTGGTTATCGTGATGGTAATTATATTATCAATCCAAGTTTCGATGAGCTGGATAACTCCGAGCTGAATCTAGTGGTTGCCGGCACCAGCACTTCAGTGCTGATGGTTGAGTCAGAAGCGCAGGAACTCTCCGAGGAAGTTATGCTGGGTGCCGTAATGTATGGTCATGAGCAGATGCAGGTGGTAATCGAAAATATCGCCGAGATGGCAGCGGAAGTAGGCGCCAAATCCTGGGACTGGCAGGCACCGGAACAAGACGAAGATCTTACTTCTGAAATTGATAGTCGATGCAGTGATCTGATTCGCGAGGCCTATGCGATTACCGACAAATTGAGTCGACGTGATCGCCTTGATGAAATCCGAAGCCAGGTTGTGGAAGCGATGCAGGAAGAACATGAAGATCGCTGGCCACAAGGCAAAATCCAGTCAGCTATAGCCAAACTTGAAAGTAATATTGTCCGCGGCGGTATCGTTGCAGGTGAAAACAGAATTGATGGCCGAGTGCCCGATGCTATCCGGCAAATTACTGTCGAAGTTGGCGTGCTACCGCGTGCACATGGTTCAGCCTTGTTTACTCGTGGTGAAACTCAGGCTCTGGTTGCGGTTGCGCTTGGAACTGAACGTGATTCGCAGATAATTGACGCTATCGAAGGTGAGCGTAGAGAGCAGTTTATGCTGCATTACAACTTTCCTCCTTACTGTGTTGGTGAAACTGGGCGGGTAGGTACACCTAAACGTAGAGAAATTGGTCATGGCAGACTGGCAAAGCGCGGCATGGTAGCGGTTATGCCGACTCTGGCCGAGTTTCCCTATGCTATTCGTGTAGTGTCTGAAATTACAGAGTCTAACGGTTCAAGCTCAATGGCTTCTGTTTGTGGTACCAGTTTGTCACTGATGGACGCGGGTGTCAGCGTTTCAGCGCCAGTAGCCGGTATCGCGATGGGTCTGATTAAGGAGGGAGATAAGTTTGTTGTGCTCTCCGACATTATGGGTGATGAGGATCATCTTGGCGACATGGATTTTAAAGTGGCAGGAAGCAACAATGGTGTTACTGCCCTGCAAATGGACATCAAGATCGACGGTATTACCAAAGAGATCATGGAAGCTGCACTGTCACAGGCAAAAGACGGGCGAATGCACATACTGGGCAAAATGAACGAGGTGATTAGCTCACCGCGTCAGGAAATGTCCGAGCATGCACCACGCATAACCACCATTAAAATCAATCCGGACAAGATTCGCGATGTTATCGGTAAAGGCGGTGCGACAATTCGTGCTATCACCGAAGAAACTGGCGCCACAATCGATATTGATGACGACGGCACTGTAAAAATCTTTTCCGTGGACAAAGCAGCCAGCGAAGATGCCCGTAAACGTGTCGAGCAGATAACCGCTGATATTGAGGTTGGTGTCATTTATGAAGGCCGGGTTCAAAAGCTCATGGATTTTGGTGCTTTTGTTAACATATTGCCGGGTAAAGATGGTCTGGTTCATATTTCTCAGATTAGTGAAGAAAGAGTAGAGAATGTCAGCGATAAGCTTGCCGAAGGTGATATGGTTAAGGTGAAAGTACTTGAAGTGGATAAACAGGGCAGGGTACGCCTTAGCATGAAGGCGGTTACAGAAGGCTGATCTTGTTGATGGAGTTTTGAAAAAGGGGTCTTTGACCCCTTTTTTTTCGCCTGCATTAACCCTTTTCTGAAAAATTTACGTTTCACAAGTCAAGAGGCAGAAATTCAGCCGGAAATTCCGCCTCAAATTTTGACACAGGCGCTTTGATGTTCTTACACTCCAACCATGGAGAGAGATGTTGCCGATGAAGACCTTATGCTGGCGTACCGAAATGGTGATGCGGTCTCCTTTGACAGGCTCTACTCGCGTCACAAAGGTGCCGTTTATCGTTATATTTTAAGACATTGCAGGAACGAGGCGATAGCAGAAGAGCTATTTCAGGAAGTCTGGATGAATCTTATCAAGGCTCGAGAACGCTATGTTGTAAAGGCAAAATTTACGACTTGGTTGTACCAGATAGCGCAAAACAAACTGATTGATCACTATAGACGACAAAAACCCGGGGCAGGTTCAGGTCTGAAAACGGACGAGTTTGAGCCAGATGATTTAACCGCAAGAGTTGATGAACAACCGGAGCAGCAAACGCAAACAGGAAAACAGATGGCTCATCTTTTCCATTTGTTAGATCAACTTCCTGAGGAGCAAAAACAGGCTTTTTTGTTGCGTGAAGAAGCCGGTATGAGTCTTGATGAGATAGCAGAAGCGATGGAGGTCAATGCGGAAACTGCGAAGAGCCGCTTACGCTATGCCATCAACAAATTAAAACAGGGTTTGACAGCATATGACTCAGAATAAAGAAGAGCAGGAACTTGAGCTCTATCTGAAAGGTGAGTTGGATCTTTCCGCAATTTTTCGGTCCGGCTCTAAGGAAGAGCCTGCGCTGCATGTTGACGATGCGATACGAGCGGCTTCTCGCCGTGAACTCGGAACAGGGCCGGATTACGCTTGCAGTCCATTCGCCTCGAAATGGCAGGTCCCTTTGTCTCTTGCCGCTGTGCTTGTGTTATCTGTAAGCGTATTTCTGACAATGCAGCAGGATTATCATGAAAGTAATTTTAACTCGCCGGCAGAAGACCAGACTGTACAGGTAAAAGCCTTCAGTGAAATGGAGAAGATCGAACAGAAAAATAAAAAGCTATTACCGTCAAGCGCAGGCGTAGAAGAGTTAAAAGAAGAATTACCTTTTTTGAATGAAAACAGGGGTGTTGTCTCGGAGGACTTCGCTCCGCGCCCGACGGAGATTTCTGATGTAATGCCTCGCAAGCCGAAAAAACAACTATCTGATAGAGACTCTTCCGGTTCAGTTGAACAGTTTTCTGCTGTAGCAGAACCGATGAGAAGAAAAGAGACCGAAAAACGTATCATTCCAGATACAAACATGGCAACTGAGCGTATCGACCTGGAGCCGCAGCAGTGGTTGAAAAAAATCAATAAACTCTGGAAAGAAGGGAAGAGAGAAGAAGCTGAAGAATCCTTACAAGCATTTTCGAGAGCTTACCCGGATATTGAATTGAAGGGATACCTCGAGGAAAACGCAATTCAGGAACTGAAGCCTGAAATAGCTCAATAATCACAGGTGGATTAGTCAGTAATAGGTCTTTTGTGTATATTGCTCAGATTGAAATTTGAAAGGAGATAGGTGATGGATTATGTCGCGTTAGTAATAGTACTGGCAATTCTTGAGTACTTCTTTTTTATGGGGATGGTTGGCAAGGCAAGAGGGGACTATTCGGTTAAAGCTCCAGCGACAACCGGCGATGAAATGTTTGAACGCTATTATCGCGTTCATCAAAATACGCTTGAGCAGCTCGTTATGTTTATTCCCAGCATTTATTGTTTTGGCGTCTATATGCATGCATTGGGCGCTGCGGCTTTGGGCTTACTGTTTCTCATCGGACGGATGGTATATTTCAAAGCTTATATAGCTGATCCGGATTCACGAGGCGTCGGCATGATGATTGGTTTTATGTCAATAATGATTCTGATGCTCGGCGCGCTGGTCGGAATTATCATTGAACTTATATAAGATCTGAATGGAAAAGAATATTGTAGGGAGCAGCTTTTGAGTTTCAAATTAACCGTAAACGGAGACCCGAAAACTCTTGATGTAGAGCCCGATATGCCGCTTTTGTGGGTACTACGCGATGAGCTCGGTTTGACCGGTACAAAATTTGGTTGTGGCGTAGCCGCCTGCGGCGCCTGCACTGTGCATGTTGATGGAGTGGCAACGCGAACTTGCGTTTTGCCGATACAGGCAGTCGATGGCGCTGATATAACCACGATCGAAGGTCTGGGTAAAAACGGATTGCACCCGGTTCAACGTGCCTGGATCAAACATCAGGTACCCCAATGTGGTTATTGTCAGTCGGGAATGATCATGGCTGTGTCTGCACTTCTGGAACGTCAGCCACAGGCGAGCGAAAACGAAGTAAACAAGAGCATTAGTAACATATGTCGATGTGGATCTTATCAGACTATCCGTAAAGCGCTTGCGGACATCGATGAGGATACTATCTGATCATGGGTAAACTGACACGCAGAGCATTTATGCTCAGTGGCGCAGTACTTGGTGGCGGTGCTCTCTTCGGTTTCATCGCGAGCCCCAATCGCTTGTCTTTACACCCTTTTGCAAACGATGAAGACGCCTGGCTGGCAACCTGGGTTCGAATCAATAAGGACAATAGTATTACCGTTTTCGTTCCCCATGCTGAAATGGGACAAGGCGCACACACGGCTCTACCAATGATGCTGGCCGAAGAAATGGAAGCAGACTGGTCTCTGGTAAATATGGAGCAAGCCCCGGCGGAATCTGTATTTGCTGTCGGTGATATGATTAAAGGCTTTGTGGCCGACGATCTCGAACCTCCTGCCATATTACAGCGCCATGTCGATTATGCTTTTTACAAAATTGCCGGCCTTATGAACATGCAAATAACCGGCGGCAGTGCCAGTGTTCGTTTCACCGGACAGGCTGGTATGCGAAGAGCAGGAGCCGCGGCAAAAGAAATGTTAATCCGGGCCGCAGCTGAAAACTGGCAGGTGGCCGAATCCGAATGTGAAGCTGGATTGAGTTATGTCCATCATAGCGGCAGTGGAAAATCGTCGAGCTTTGCCGATCTGGCAGCAAAGGCTGCTCAGTATGAAACACCTCTACATCCACAGCTAAAACGAAAAGAAGATTACACAATTTGTGGTCAGCCACTACCTCGTTTTGACACCGCTGCCAAAGTCATTGGCGATCTCAATTATGGTATTGATATCAAATTGCCGGATATGAAATATGCGGCCGTTCGTCATGCCCCTGTATTCGGTGGCAAAGCCGTATCATTCGATGAGTCGGCTGTTAAGGCCCGTCGCGGCGTAGAGCAGGTTATTATGCTTAATGATGCCATCGTACTGATTGCGGATAGCTATTGGCGCGCAAAATCTGCTTTGGACACCTTGGCTGTTGAGTTTAGCAGTGGTGAACACGGCGAATTTGATTCAAGGAATTTGTTCGATAAATTTGACAGCCTACTGACCTCGGAAAAACCTGAGATTGATTTTACGACTGGCGATACTGGCAAGATACTAGCGACAAGCAAGGAGCTGATCACAGCAGATTACAAAGTACCGTTTCTGGCTCACGCCACTATGGAACCAATGAATTGCACGGCCTGGTTTCATAATGGTCAACTGGAAGTCTGGACAGGTACACAGGATCTACTAGCCACCAGAGCATTTGCTGCAGAAATCGCCAATCTGGAAACCGAGCAGGTGCTCGTATATCCCGTGCAATTGGGCGGCGGTTTCGGCCGCCGACTGCCGACTACCGGGAATTACATTGAAGATGCTGTGAGTGTTGCTATGCAGGTGAATTACCCGGTGAAATTGATTTACTCTCGTGAAGAAGATATCCAGCACGATTACTATCGGCCGGCTGCGCAAAGTCGTTTTCAGGGTGGTCTCGGTGTTGATGCTTTTCCGGCTGTCTGGAAGAACACATATACAGATATTGGCATTAACGATGATACCGCGGCTGCAATTCATCCTTACGCCATTGCTAATCAGGAAATAGGCAGAGTTGTACATGAAACACCGGTACCAGTTAGTTACTGGCGCAGCGTTGAACACTCGGCACAGGGTTTTTTTACCGAGTCTTTTATAGATGAACTCGCTCATAAAGCCGGAAAAGATCCCCTCCAGTATCGATTATCACTGTTGGAGAAGGCCCCCCGTTTTTACAAGGTGCTTGAAACCGCAGCTGAGAAAATTGGCTGGGGAAAAACATTGCCTGAAAATCACGGTCTTGGCATCGCCATCGTAGAAAGTTTTGGCACAATTGTCGCCCAGGCTTTGGAAGTCAGTGTGACAGAAAATGACGAGCTTAAACTTCATAGTATGAGTGCGGCTGTTGATTCAGATGAAGTCATTAACCCGGATACTGCACAAGCGCAGGTAGAAGGAGGCATCATTTTTGGACTGACCGCCGCACTTTACGGCAAGATTAGCCTGGAAAAGGGGCGGGTACTGCAGAGTAATTTTCCTGATTACGACATGCTTCGATTGGGCGCAACTCCGAGCATCGATGTGACCTTCATCGAAAGCGGTGAAAGAATCGGCGGTATGGGTGAAGTCGGTGTACCGCCAGCAGCGGCTGCACTTTGTAACGCTATTTTTGCAGCCAATGGCCAGCGTTATCGCGAATTACCCTTAATCGGGCAAGGCTTACGCCTGTCAGTTTAAGACCGAGCAGCACTATTTCTCTTCGACTCTTTCAAGAGCGGTTAAAATCGCATGTTTCGTAAGCGCTGTTTGCGGTAGGATTCGCACTTTGTGTAAAACGATGTAAGTCATGAAGTTAAACAGGCAAGAATTTCTAAATTGGCAGCAAAAGTCGATTACCCTTCTCGGCATGTCCGGTGTCGGAAAAACCCGGCTCGCCTACGTCTTGCGTAATTATCAATGGTTTCACTATTCCGGTGATTACCGGATAGGTACACATTATCTCGACGAACCAATAATTGACAATCTCAAGCAACAGGTGATGCAGATTCCTTTTTTGCGTGACTTGTTACGCTCAGACTCCATTCACCTCGCCAATAACATCGGCATTGATAATTTAAGCCCTCTGTCCACCTTTCTGGGAAAGGTCGGCGATCCTGAATTGGGTGGAGTTGGTCTGAAAGAATTTAAACGACGTCAGGAATTACATCGTAAAGCAGAGATTGCGGCTATGAAAGACGTCCCGGAATTTATCCATAAGGCACGCAATGTTTATGGCTACGATAATTTTATAAATGATGCTGGAGGCAGTCTTTGTGAACTTGAGGATCGCGATGTTCTTGAATGTCTGGCTGAAAACACACTGATAGTTTATATCAAAGCCTCTGAAAGTGATGAAAAGGAATTGATAGAACGGGCAGAGACCTCACCCAAACCGATGTACTATCAGGAATTATTTCTGGATGAACAACTGGAAGTTTTTATGCTTGAACGCGAGCTTGATTATGTTGCGACGATTGACCCGAATGAATTTGTTCGCTGGGTTTTCCCACGACTGTTTTACGCGCGTATTCCGCGATACGAGGCGATTGCGGCAGAATTCGGTTATACCGTAAGCGCCAGTGCTATTGCCAAAATCAAGAACGAAGAAGATTTTATTTCGATGCTAACCGATGTCCTTGAAAATTAACCTGTTGATGAGCACATAAATTATGCCGCTGGTTGCCAATACCAACTTACCCAGTTTTGTCAGATTACGAAACGAAGGAGAAACGATTCTTCATCGGGACGACGCTGTGCGTCAGGATATTAGGGAACTTCACATCGGCTTGTTGAACATGATGCCAGGCAAGGCGCTGGAGGCGACCGAGCGACAGTTTTTCAGGTTAATCGGTGAAAGCAATCAGATAGCGCAGTTCTATATACACCCCTTCAGCCTTGATGGACTGGAGCGTGACGCCACTGCACAGGCACACGTAGATGAGTATTATAAAAATTTCGACGAAATCAAAACGGAAGGTCTCGATGCTTTGATTATCACCGGCGCCAATGTCATTGGCCCGGAATTATCCAATCAGGTTTTCTGGAAACCGCTTATTGAAGTATTTGACTGGGCCGTGGAAAACGTCACGTCCATTTTGTGTTCCTGCCTGGCCACACATGCCGTTCTGCAATTTCGTTATCAGCAGCAAAGACGTGCACTAGTTGGTAAGCGCTGGGGCGTTTATTCGCACAGGGTAAGTGATCGAAGTCATCCTCTGGTGGCAGGAGTGAATACCCGTTTTGATGTACCTCATTCTCGATTCAATCAGGTCGATCGCGCCCAGTTTGACGAGGCAGGTATTACGGTACTTGTAGAAACGGAAGAAGGCGATGTTCATTTGGCTGTCAGTGAAGACGATTTTCGTATCGTGTTTTTTCAGGGACATCCGGAATACGACACGATCAGCCTTCTGAAAGAATATAAGCGTGAAGTCGGTCGCTTTCTGTATAAAGAAACTGATATTTATCCGCCATTTCCCGAGAATTATTTTGGTTTACGAAATAAAGCGATTCTTGAAGAATTTCAGGAACACATTTGTCTGGCACGTGATCAAGGTACACTCGCCCCGGACTTTCCCGAGGATCTTATCATTCCTGCGCTTGACAACACCTGGCATGACAGTGGCGAGGCCGTTATCAATAATTGGATTGGCAAAGTTTATCAGTTGACGCATCTGGATCGCCGGCTTCCTTTTCGCGAAGGCATTGATCCGGCGAACCCTTTGGCCAAAGACTGATCTATTATTCTGAATCGGATTTGCCTGATCTCACCTCGGTGGGATCTTCTGCGCCGTCAATTGCTCCGGGCAGGCTCCTCTCTGGATTATTTTCTGGCCAGGGACTGAAAGGAAAGGGTCGTTCTTCCGATTGGAAGGTAATGTACAGCAGTATTTGAAACGCAAAACGCGTTAGACTTTCGCTGAAACTTGAGAGATTCGCATTTAAATCGCCAGTGAGAACTTTGGTCAGGAATTGCAAAATAACCGTTAACCAGATCACTATATATAGAACGTAAAAAATCACGCCAAAGACAATAATAAACAGCCCTCTTAGCCAGGTATCTTTATTCTGGGCATTTTCTTTCATACTCATAGTTCGTCCTCCACTTTAACCTTAATTAAGTTTATACTACTACCGATAATTTATTGATAACAATAGCTTTTTTATTTTCGGTAACCATACCGCGTGAGAAACACTAAATGTTCCCAATTAGAGTCTTTCCCATACGCGTTTAGCACTTTGATAAGAGTATAAGCATCTTGTTAAATCATTTAATATCAATAGTTTATAATTCCACGTTCTAAAATTTGTCGTTGTTACCCGACAAATTTCTAGGTTCATGTTGAAAAGCAGAGATAAGCGCTTATTTTTCAGCTATTTAGAGATTGTTAAACTGATAACCAAGTCTCATTTGTGGAGAGCATGTTTTCAAGAAATGAGCACTGACGCACAGTATTAGTACGAAAGGCCTAATCATAATAGGCTTATAGGAAAATTGGCATTATTTATGCGGTGTAGGTTCCGATACAGAAAATCAAATACAGAACCCAGACAAATCAAGAACTTGGTCTGTAAGTCGATACAGAATAGTTGAACTAGTAAAACTTGCTTAATATCCGAGAGGATATTTTAATTAACATAAGTAATTGATAAATATAAAGTTATGATAAGCGCGCTGTTAAAAAGATTGAAACGACCTAAGCAAACCCGTCCTAAACTCTATTACGACGGAGCCCATGACGGACAGGTATTGCCAAAGGATTCGGTCGCAGATTCCCTTATTCCACTCGAGCCGAGGTTCATGTTTGATGCTGCCGGGGTCGCAACCGGAGCAGAAGTCGCGGCAGAAACAGTGGCACAGGAGCAAGCTGAAGCCTCGTTAGATAAAGCCCCTGTCCAGCCAGTGCCTCCGGCGGTAGTTGAATCAACGGAAAAATTACTCGAAGCACTCTCGTTGGTAGACGCTCCGGACAATGACACAAACGAAATCATCTTCATTGATACCGGTGTTGAAAATTACGAAGCACTCATTCAGAACATAGACAGTAATGCAGAGCTGGTGTTTATCGATGCCAACAGCGATGGACTTGAACAAATTGCCAATGTTCTGGCTGAACGTGAAAACATTGATGCCATACACATTGTTGCTCACGGTGATGCGGGCCTATTACAACTTGGCAATAGCACTTTGACCGAAGCATCTATGCGGGGTGAACACGCCGATGAATTAGAGACTATCAAAGCTGCGCTTGATGAAGAGGCGGATATTCTCATTTATGGCTGTAATTTTGCCGAAGGCGAATTGGGTAAGTCAGCAGCAGAATCTTTAGCAGAGGCAACTGGTGCTGATATTGCGGCCTCAGATGATTTAACAGGAGCTGTCGATCTCGGTGGTGATGCGGAGCTGGAAGTACAACTTGGCACAATTGAAACCGAAACAATCCTCAGCCAGGAAAATCTGGATGAGACCAGCACATTGCTTGCCGCGCCTGTAGCCACAGATACGGATGCCGATCTGACGCCTGTAGTACAAACAGAAACCGATCCACCTGGTGATACAGTTGAAAATTTATTCTCAAGTCTTTTCTCAGATGCTGATGCGCTGGATGAAATGCAGGGTATCGCTGTTGTCGGTAATGTTGCGAATGCTGGGACAGAAGGGGTTTGGGAATACTCTACTAATGGCGGGACTTCATGGGCTAATGTCGATTCTGGAGGCACACTGACAAACGGCAATGCCTTGCTCTTAGACAGTACCGATCTACTCCGCTTTGTACCGGTAAATACTTCATATGCTGGCACCCCCGGCGACCTACAGGTGAAATTATGGTCAGAGACTGCGGCCGTAAATTCAGTAAGCTCGGATGATATTGACGTTCAGGCGAGCACTACAGCAGGGCAAAATGCTAATGCAACAGCCTTAAACCCGGATGCTTCTGATGGCACGGGTGATAAACGCACTTTAATAAGATTCGCCCTTCCAAGTGCGGCGGCGGGAAGCTTTACTATTGACACGGTAGAGATAGAAATCGATATTTTCGACACGGGTAATCAGGTCAATATCTATGCTGCCGATGATGCCATGTGGAATGAATCGAATGCACTTTGGGCGAGTGCAGACGACGCTGATAGCGGAACACTGCTGGGTACTCTTTCCGCGTTCGCTAATGGCACACAGCAAATCACCTTGAATAGTGCGGGCGAGAATCTTGTGCGGGACTGGATAAATGGTAACTCACCTAATACCGGTTTCGCCTTTGTAAATACGGGAACTGATGGTGTCGATTTTGATTCCTCCGAAGGAGCAACGCCGCCAGAACTAAACATTACCTTTACACAATCAAGCTTTACGGCGGGAACGGGTCGCGATATCACGGCAGATATCGGCGTTCTGGGCAACAGTATCTTTTCTGAAGAAACAATTGACTTGTCTACCGTTATTGCAGCGACAGGCGCAGAAATTGTCGCTCAAAATGATACTGCGACAACTGATGAAGACACTCCGATCTCTGTTGGTGCAGGATTAGGTGTATTAGCCAACGACTCCGATTTGAATTCACCAACATCCATAACAACAGGCCTTCGTTTAAATTTTGATGCATCAAATGAAACGAATAATGATGGTGTTTGGGAAGATGTTGTTGGAGGCTCCTATGATGATCTGTTTTATGACGTTAGTCATGTCTCGTATACAGATGTGTCTGCCACAACGAGTACCTCAATTACTCGTGCATATACTTTGGATGGGGCTGGTAGTTCTTTAGCCTATAACAACGATAACGATGGTACTGATGATGGTTTTGGTGACGGTTCATCCGGGCTTGCTGAAAACGCTGATGCGACTTTCGAAATGTGGCTTCGCTTTGATGCGTCGATGATCGGTAATGCGAACGAATATTTCTTATTCGAAACGGGTGATACAGGAGGTGGTATTGCGCTGACCTATGATTCGAGCATAGATAGTCTGGTCTTTCATTATGACGATGATAGCGTCACAAGCAGATATACGATGACGGCCGCAATGCCGGCGGAGCTTGATCTTACTTCTGACTTTGTTCAAATCGCGTTTACTCTGGATGTTTCAACGGAGCAGGTCGCCATTTATGTAAATGGTAATGCATTAACGACAAGCACAAACGTGACTGCCGGTACCGCAATCCTGGGTGATTGGAGTAATGGAGATGCAGCAGCGGTGGGTGGTTCGGCAGAGCAAGTCGTTGCTTCGGCTGCAGGCGCACAGGAGTTTGTCGGTGATATCGCCATATTTAATTATCACGAAAGCACCGAATTATCAGCGGCAGATATTCAAACTAATTTTTATGCTGTTGCAGGTTTGACTGTTACTCATGTTGATGGTGGGCCCGGTGGTTTTACTGCGGTTGGTGGTGGAGCATATACACTTACTTCAGGAGCGACGGTAACGCTGAACGCGGATGGTAGTTATGATTACGATCCAAATGGTCAATTCGAGCAGCTGACTGCAGGGCAATCAACGACAGATACTTTTTCGTACACCGTTAGTGACGGGACAAATTCAGAAACGGCGAATGTCGTAATTACGATTAACGGTGTTGACGATGCGATTGATGTCAATGTCACTGGCAACACTGTTTTATTTACCGAAGATGCGGGTCAGGTGGGTGGACTTTTTACTGCCAGTATCGACACCATTGAGACTGCTGACACTATCAGTGAAGTCGTTCTCACTATGGCCAATATCGAAGCTGGAGATATGCTCGTAATTGGTGGAATCACGATTGATCTGAATTTGAATGGAGCGGCAAACGCAGGTGTGGCAGATGCGAACGGTTTTATCTACACCGTTTCCAGCGCCGGGGCTTCTGCTGTTGTTACCATCACAAACACAGGCACGCCTGATGACGGCACCGTTAATACGATGTTGAACAGTGCCGCATTTAATAACACCAGCAATAATGAGCCGAGCACGACGGCTCGAACAGTGACACTGACCAGCGTCACCGACTCCGGCTCAGGCACGACAGCAGACGGTGAAGTGGCGACGATTAACGTTGCGGTTGCCGACGATCTTATTGATATTAATGTTACTGGGAACACCGTTCTATTTACCGAAGATGCCGGCACGGTCGGTGGTATTTTTACAGCGAATATAGACACCATCGAATCGACCGACACTATTAGCCAGGTCGTTCTTACTCTTGCCAATGTGGAAGCCGGTGATACGCTCGTCTTCGGTGCGATCACAGTCGATTTAAATACCAATGGTGCCGCCAACGCTGGCGTAGCCGATGCGAATGGTTTTATTTATACAGTATCTAGCGCCGGAAGCTCACCCATCGTCACTATTACCAATACGGGTACGCCAGATGATGGCACCGTCAATGCCATGTTGAACAGCACCAGTTTTGACAACGCATCAAATGACAATCCTACGACCACTGCGCGCACGATAACGCTAACCAGCGTTACTGACTCGGGTTCCGGAACAACCGCTGATGGGGAAGTAGCAACAGTCAATGTTGCCGCTGTAACTGATGCCCCCGTTGTACTGGCACCCGGTGGAAACCTGAGCGCACCGGACACAAACCCAATTAACATTCATGGTACTGGTTTTACGGTCACCGATGTTGACGAAGAGGGTGCAGGAGCCACCTTGACGCTCGACGTAGGTGAAGGTGTTATCAACGTTTTGGCAGGAACGACCGGAGTCAGTATTGATTCCGGTAACGGATCTGGCACCGTTGTTATTTCAGGCACGATAGCGGAAATTGATGATCTATTAACCAATGGCGGTGGTGGCGGTTCCATTTCCTACACAGCACCGGGTGTGCCCAGTCCGACGACTACTTTTACAGTGACGGTTAATGATGAGGGCAATACGGGAAATGATCCCGGACTTTCTGGTACCCCCACAAGTGAAGAAGGCAGCAATTCCGTCATCATTGCGCTTATCGAGATAAATGATGCTCCGACCCTGACTGCGACAGATCTTGATCCGACCTTTACCGAAGACGGACCAGCTGTAGATCTTTTCGATACTGTCTCAGTGGGCACTGTCGAAATAGGACAAACAATTCTGGAATTGGAGCTGACTGTCACAAATCTTGAAAATGGTGTCGATGAAATTCTGACTATTGACGGCAGCGCCATAACCTTGACTGATGCAACGAATGTGGTTACCGGTTCTGGCTACATAGTTAGCGTATCAGTAACTGGTTCAACAGCGACCCTGACAATCGATACCACTCTTGGCGGTGGCGGTGAATCGACTGCCAATATTGAAACTCTGATCGACACTTTGACTTATCAAAACGATAATCAAAATCCGACAGACGCCAGCACCCGCGACGTTACTATTACCAATATTCAGGATAGTGGAGGTGTCTCCAACGGTGGCGTAGATGCCACTAACCCGAACATAACATCGACAGTGACGGTGAATGAAACTCTCGATGCGCCGGATATCAGTGATCTTGACAGTGATTCACTTGGTTATGTTGTAGGCAGCGGCGTTCAGTTTCTGGATGTCGGTACAATGGCGACTGTAACTGACGCGGATAGTGCCGACTTTGATACCGGAGTTTTGACAATTTCCACTCCTTCCGCCGCAACAAATGAGAACCTGGGTATTCAGGATTCAGGCACACCGGGTGTTGGCATAGAAGTGGGTGCAGGTACGATAAGTTTTAATGGCACTCAAATAGCCACCTTTGCCGGGGGTACTGCAGGTACTGACCTTGTAGTCACTCTTGATGCCGACGCAAACCCCACATCAGTAAGTGCCTTGTTGCAGGCGATTACCTATGAAAACACCGGCACCGCAACCGGCGCCTCCAGTGTGACGGTTCAATTGACAGATGGTGATGGTGCGACAAGTAGTTTGGCAACAGTGACAGTAAATCTTGTGAACGTGCTAACTGCGAATCCGGATTCAGCTGTTACCAATGAGGACACTCCAATTAATGTTGCCGCCTCTGGTGTTATATCGAACGATGTGCTTCCACAGATGAATACTACTTTCGTGTTGAATTACAACGCGGAAAATGAGGGTTTAGGTGCCAATGATGGAACCTTTGATGACTCAGTCTCTGGTGGTTCTGCTGCGACAGATATAGCTTTAGATGCTTCTGTGACTGTCGAAAATGTTGTCTCAACAACTTACCCGGGCATCACACAGACATTATCTCTTACTGGAGCTGGAGGTGGTAATTTGAGTTCCGTAGCTGGTGGTGGCTCTGTAGCTGGCAATGCTGATACCACGTTTGATTTTTGGATAAAACTTGATGACTTAACTGATCAAGATACTATTTTTGAAAATAATGATTCATTACTTGGTGTCGCGTTTGTAACACATGATGCAGATGCAGATGGCGCAGGTGGTTTTGATGATCTAAGTTTTGTTGTTAATAGTTTTGGTACTACGGGAATTGTCACCGCTGATCTATCTTCTGTTTTAGGTGGTTTAGCTAATGTCACTACAGATTTTATTCATGTGGTTGGCACCATAGATGCTGGCACAGGTATTGAATTGTTTGTCAATGGAGCATCACAAGGAACAGCAGCATGGGCTGTTACTAACTGGGATGATAATTTTGAGAACTCAGGTTTAGGTACAACTGTTGGCAGTAATGCAGCTCAAGCAGTTATTGGGGGCACAGCGGCAAGCTGGACCAACTTTGAAGGAGATATCGCCTCCTTCAGTGTGTATCAATCTGATTTTGACGATGTAGCCGTTGATCAAAACTTTGCCTCCCAGGGAGCGATCACTGTTACCGACGTTACCAACACCGTTGAAGCACCAACAGGCGTATTTACCGGAACCAGTGATAAAGGCGGGCTGATTGTTGTCAATGCAGATGGCAGCTACTCCTATGATCCCAATGGTGTATTCGAGTCTTTGGCGGTTGGAGATACCGACACAGATACTTTTACTTACACTATCACAGATGCATCAGGTGCCATTGATACAGCGACGGTCACTATAACTATCAACGGTGTAAATGATGCTCCCGTTCTGACCTCATCATCAGTGAATGACACGCTAACGGAAAACACAGACACGACATCAGGAAATTTATTTACAGGAACAAGTATAGATCCGATAGAGACTGGTGATGATGTTACAAGTGCACAGTTAACTCTGGGCGGTGGTGTGGAAAATACTGACACACTCACAATTAGTGGCACAGCGATTACTAATCTTGGTAGTGACAGCAGCGGATCGATCGCTGGTGGGCACAGTTATATTTATACCCAGGCCAGCGGTGTAGTAACGATTACTTTTTCAGCTAGCACAGATGCCATAACCGCTCAAAACCTGCTGAACAGCATTACCTATGGTATCGATCCAGCAGATGATAGCCCATCCACTATTGCCCGCACGCTAACCCTTAATACGATTACGGATAACGGTGGCGGTACAGATACTTCAACTAACATAAATGAAATTGCCACGATTAACGTCAATGATGACAACGCGGACACGGTGTTCGACACGAACAGCGGAGTGGAAGATGCGGGCGATGTGACGGGCGATGTGTTGGCGAACGATGAATCGGGCCAGGTCGTGCAAACGTATGACATCGCGGGCGGTGGTAGTGGTATCGCGGCGAACACCTTAACGAACATCCCTGGAGTGGGCGACATCACGGTGAACAGTGATGGTACGTACACGTTCAGTCCGGCGGCGAATTACAACGGCAGCGTGCCGCAGATCACGTACAACACGGACACGGGTGGCACGAACACGCTGGACATCACGATTGTCTCAGATAACGATGCTCCAACAGATATTGGTTTGAGTAACACGAGTGTCACTGAGAATATAGTCGGAGCCATCATCGGCAACTTGTCTGTCGTGGATGTTGATGTTGGAGATAGTCACACTTTTACGACAAATGATCCGCGTTTTGAAGTGGTAAAAGGTCAGTTGAAACTGACAGCAGGTACTTCGCTAGACTTTGAGACAGAAGGACCGACTATCAGTATAGATATTACGGCTGAGGACGCAGGTGGGTTGCAATATACCGAGACCTTTGTCATTACGGTAAACGACATAGCAAACGAAAATGCACCGTTGATAAGTGACAGCACCGTGTCTATCCCTGAGAACACGATAAATGCAACGAATGTTTTTAACGTTAACGATGCGGGAACTGGTAACGATCTGGATGCTGATGGCGATGTAATTACTTACAGTATTATAGGTGGTAATGGTACTGGAGGTGGCGCATTCGCCATTGACCCAAATACAGGGCAAATCACGGTTAATGACGCGAGTCAGCTGGATTTTGAAAGTACGACCAGTTTTCCCTTAGTTATTCAGGCGAACGCTGGTGGGGATCTTGATACGGCGACGATAACTATTAATCTAAGCAACGTGAATGAGACACTAACGGCGATAGGAGTGGTGGGCAATACGGTGGCAGAGAACAGCGCGCCTGGCACGGTTGCTGGCACATTGAGTAGTACGGATGTGGACGCAGGTGACACGCACACCTACTCTTTAGTATCAGGTGCGGGTGACACGAATAACGGTTTGTTCACGATAGTAGGTAATGAAATCCGGGTGAATGCAGGCCTTGACTTTGAGGCCTTGGGCTCACCTTTGAGTGTTCGAGTACAGACTACAGATGCGGGTGGATTAACGCATGAGGAAGTGATCAGTATCATTTTGACAAACGTGAATGAAGCTCCGGCGGATATTGCGTTAAGTAACGACAGTGTTGCGGAAAATGAGGTTGGAGCAATCATAGGAAACGTGTCTGTCGTGGACGTTGATGCGGGCGATACTCATACGATTACGACTAGTGATCCACGCTTTGAAGTAGTGGGAGGTCAGTTGAAACTAACAGCAGGTACAAGCCTGGACTTTGAGACGGAAGGACGGACTATCAGCATAGATATTACGGCAGTTGATGCAGGTGGACTCGTATACACAGAAACGGTTGTGATTAACGTCTTAAATGTCAATGAATTAGCAACACAGGTGAGTCTAAACAACAGCAATGTGCAAGAAAATAGTAGTGGTGCGGTAATAGGTAGTCTCAGCGTTTTTGATCAAGATAGTGGGGACACTCATTTCTTCACAATTGATGATCCACGTTTTGAAGTAGTCGGAGGACAATTAAAACTGCTGGCAGATCAATCACTGGATTTTGAAGCTGATGGCCCGACAATGGATATTAGCATTACAACAACGGATGCAGGTGGTCTGAGTAGAGTCGATATCTTTACCATTACGATAGGAAATCTTGATGAAAACAATAATCAGGGAAATAGTTCAGAGTTTCCATCTAATCAGGACGTAATTCCCGATCAGTTATTTGATGCCGATAACACGGAATCGAGTCCACCTGTTGACGACGGTATTGATTTGACTGGAAATACAGTAGAAGGCGCTGGGCCTGGTGTGTTTGAAGGTGCAGTTCTGGAAGCGGTCGCTCAGGCATCAAGTGATAGTCAGTTTATCAATGATGAGTTTGGAAGTCGGGAAGGTACCAGATTCGGTACATTCGATGTTGAAGGGATAAAAGGGTTTTCAGTGAGTTTTGCACTGACCGAAACTAATTCCGGCCCTTCTACTCCACAGGATGACAGCCTGTTTCCTCTGCGTGTGGGCGTAGAAAGTGAACTGGAGTCAGAAATTAATCTCGAGGAGACCGATCAACTTGTGATTCGCTCCTTGCTACGCGAGCGCATGCTATATGTTGAAGTAAATTATATTGTGGTATCCAATCCCGATATAAAGACATCGTCCTATACGGTAACGCTGGCAAATGGCGATCCGCTTCCATCTTGGCTGAGGCTGGATGATAAGGGTGGGTTAATAAGTGGAGAACCACCTGTCGATATTCAGGATGTCCAGCTAAAAGTCGAGGTTCAGTTAAGTGATGGAAGCAGCGTTGTGCGCTATGTTTCTGTTGATACGTTTACTGGTGAAATATCGGCTATGTTAACTACGAATAGCGACAATATTGCAGGCACTGAGCCTTTCAGCGGGCAAATGAGTTCTGCGATGAACGAGTTTGAAAAATCCGCTGACGATCTGCTAGCAGCTTTAAAGCAATAAATATTGCTGTAAAAGTAAGATAAATGTGATTTGAAACGGAATTTGATAGTTATCTATACAAAATATATTCAATTCATTATGTTATTTTCCCTTTAATATTAGTAAGATATTGGATTATTTTGACCGTGATTTTAGGGAACATGCCCGAAAGGAGAACTTTCTACCTGCTTTGGCTTCTGGTGTTGCTGCTAATCAGTGGCTGCTCCCTCGTTCCTGTTCCTCTTACACAGGAAGAAATTTCCGAACAAGCAGCGCTTGATAGTAAGGCCGTCACGGCGGATCAAGCAGAAGTAAGCGGTCCGATATCTTTATACGAAGCGATCGCCAGAGCCCTTAAATATAATCTTGATTTTCGTCTTGAACTACAGGAAAAAATTCTGGCAAGGCGTGAACTAGAAGTCTCCCGTTTCGAAATGCTACCGAGTTTTGTCAGTAATCTCGGCTATGCCGATCGAAGTAATTTCAGCGGATCTAACAGCCAATCTCTGATTACAGGTCAAGAGTCTCTGGGAGTTTCAACTTCCTCAGATAGACGAGTTTATACCTCTGATTTGAAACTCTCGTGGAATATACTGGATTTTGGTGTGTCGTATGTACGTGCTCAGCAGGCTGCGGATAGCGTTTGATTGCCGAAGAGGGGAAACGTAAAGTAGTTAACAGGATAGTTCAGGATGTCCGAACAGCTTATTGGCGTGCAGTTAGCAATGATCGACTGATAATGAAACTCGAAGATTTAATGGTTCGGGTAAAACAAGCGATTGCCGAATCAAAAGAAGTGGAAAAAAGAAAACTAGATCGGCCATTGACAGCGCTTACCTATCAAAGAGAATTAATCAGTATTAAGCGTGAGCTAGAACAATTACAAAAGAATTTGTCGCTGGCCAAAATCCAACTTGCTGCATTGATGAATTTACGCCCGGGTGAGAAATATGAGTTGGAAATTCCTGATCGAGATAATGCAATAAGAGATGTTGATTTCTCGCCGCAGATGATGGAGCAAATGGCCTTAGAGAATAGATCAGAAATACGAGAACTTTTATACAAGAAAAGAATCAACGCGAAAGAGACAAAGCTCGCCTTATTAAATCTATTGCCAGGTCTGGATCTCGATTTTAGCGGTAATTACAACAGTAATTCATTTTTATTCAATAATGACTGGTTAAACTATGGGGCGAGAATTAGCTGGAATTTATTGAATGTACTAAAAATCCCTTCAACCAGACGAACTATAAAAGCCAAGAATATTGTTCTTGATGCCGAGCGGCTGGCATTGAGCATGGCTGTACTGACACAGGTCCATGTCAGCATTGCCCAACATGAACATGCCAAACGAGAGTATTTAACCGCAGGTGAATATTTTGAGACGCAACGAAAAATATTAAACCAAATCGAATCAGCACGACAGGCAGAATCTGTAAATGAGCAGTCATTAATACGGGAGCAGATGAATACGCTGGTTGCTGAAGTGAAGTTCGATGTTGCTTTTGCTGATATAGAGAATTCTTACGCAAGTCTTTTAGGTGCCATTGGTATTGATCCAGTGCCGGTTCAAGGTGGAGAAGAATCAATTCAGGCATTGAGTGAGGCACTTGAAAAACATTTTTCCAGTATCAGTAATGAAGACGTTAATATGTCTCTAAGAATTGACGCATTGAAATGATCTATTGAATCATTGGGTTCAGTTTAATTGAACCTATCCGATAAATAATCATGAAGGTAAATATCATGATAGAGCAAATTAGAAGTTTAGCAGGGTTCCTGTTCTTTAGTTTATTAATGCTTTGTATGTCATTACAAGCTCAGGAACTTGATCCTCTTGAGAGTGATTTAAGTAACATAAGAGGCTTGGTCAAGCCATTAACTAGTGCCACTCTATCCAGCGAAATTCCCGCAAGAATTTTGAAATTACCTTTTAAGCATGGGGACAGGTTCAAAAAAGGACAGGTGTTGGTGCAGTTTGATTGTGCGCTATACAAAGCGGAGCTGGCGGCAGCTAATGCAACGCTTAATGCTGAAGAAAAAAAGTATGAGAATAATCAGCAACTGCTTGAATTAAATGCAATCAGTAGAATTGAAACAGATATATCAGAAACCGGTGTAAAGAAAGCTGAAGCTGAAAAACAAATAGCGGATGTACGAGTTAGACGCTGCATAGTTCGAGCTCCTTATGATGGGCGGGTCGTTGATACTTTTGTAAACGAGCATGAGAGTGTTGGTCCGGATCAAGATCTGCTTTCAATCCTTAGCGATAAAATACTTGAAATTGAGCTAATAATCCCGTCGATGTGGTTGAACTGGTTGAAATCAAAAGTGACTTTTGTATTTCACGTTGATGAAACGCGTCAACGATATCAGGCACGAGTATCTCAACTGGGTGCCAGCGTTGACCCTGTCAGTCAGACTATAAGGGTAAAAGGAGTATTTGAAAGTAAAGCGGACAATGTACTCTCCGGAATGAGTGGCACTGCAATTTTCAAACAACCTGAAAAGTAGGTTATGGCCATGACTGAAAGTAAAAAAACAGAGATGTCCCGTCTATCACTGCTAATGCAGTTGGAATCAATGGCGCGAGATTCTGAATCAATCAAAGCCCTGCAGTTTATGATTGTAAACGAAACCAGACATCTTCTTTCTTACCGACAAGCCTTTTTACTAGCTACGGACACAGTTAACTCTAATAAATACCGATTAAACTCAGCTTCAAGTATTGCAATAGTTGATCGTAATGCTCCTTTTGTGAATTGGCTGGAAAGCTGCGTAAACCAACTCCACAAAGATTCTAATATGGAGGAAATTCGGAGTTTTGATGCAAGTTCATGCCCTGATGAATTGAAAGAGGAATGGAAAGAGTATTCCCTGCCATATGTATTATGGTGTCCATTGGTGCTGGCTGATGGGACTAAACTTGGCGGAATATGGCTTGCTCGCGAAACTGCCTGGACTGACAACGAAATAAGTCTATTCAGCAGGCTCTGTAATACCTATGCACACGCCTGGTATGCTTTGAAAGGTAAAGAAAAATTAAAGAAATCACCGCATTATGAGCGGCTGATACTTGGCTCCGTTCTTTTTATCATTATTAGTTTTTTTATTATACCAGTAAGGATTTCTGCTCTGGCGCCTGTTGAGGTCGTTGCAAATGCTCCTGCAATCGTCAGTGCACCGATGGATGGCGTGATCGCAGATGTCGTTGTCGATGCAAATTCGATGGTTCGCAAAGATACGATATTGCTTAAGTACGAAGACACAGGCTTGCGCAATAAATATGAAGTGGCTGAAAAAACACTTGCTGTGGCAGTAGCAGAATTTCGCAAAGCTTCGCAAGAAGCATTCCGAGACGTACAGAGTAACGCCAAAGTTGCTTTGTTAAAGGCCCAGGTTGAACTGAGTCGAGCTGAAAGCCAATACGCGATGGATTTACTTGAGCAGGTAGAAGTGAAAGCACAAAGAGACGGATTGCTAATCTATTCAGAAAAATCAGATTGGATTGGGAGACCCGTTCAGGTGGGTGAGCAAATCATGCAAATTGCTGATCCAAATAAAGTGAAATTAAGGATAAATTTACCTGTAGATGATGCAATATTTTTGAAGAAAGGCGCGGATGTAAAAATCTTCCTTGATGTTGATCCTTTAAGTTCCTTGCCTGGAGTGGTGACACACACGAGTTACGAAGCATCTTTGACGCCAGAAGGCGTGCTGGCCTATAAAATCGATGCAGAATTCAGCGATGATAGAGAGATAAGACGAATAGGATTGCAGGGAACAGCGAAACTATATGAAGAAAAGGTGAGCCTCTTTTATTACCTGTTCAGACGACCAATTTCCGCATTGAGACAATTTCTGGGTGTATGAGTACATCGCCTCAGCAGGCCGTCTATCTTCCTCTTTTACGCGAAGATCTGCAATTACTCAAGGGGCCTGCGGACCTTGATGGTTCTCCCACCTGGAATATATATGATCCTGTTTGCAATTCATATTTTCGAATCGGTTGGGCAGCATTTCAAATCTTATCCCGTTGGAACGTTGGAACGTTAAATGGGGTACTTGATAAAGTTTCAAACGAGACTACTGCGAAGATTGACGAAGAGGATGTTAACGCCGTAATAACTTTTTTACATGCCAATAACTTGACGAGAGATTCAGCCAGTGGATCGAGTAACGATTATTTACTCCAGGTCGAGGCGACTCAAACCAGTTGGTATAAGTGGTTGGTAAAGAATTATCTTTTTATGAGAATACCCTTATGCCGACCACATCGTTTTCTGAATAGAACGATGCCATTGATTGAGCCTTTATATTCAAAAAAAGTTTACCTGACGATGATAGTTCTGGGTTTGGTCGGACTCTATCTTGTGGCGAGACAATGGGAAGTTTTCATAGGGACATTTCTGTATTTTTTTAATGCGAAGGGTGCCGTTTTCTATTTTCTGGCCTTGGTATTTATCAAGGTGATGCATGAGCTAGGGCATGCCTATACAGCCACCCGATATGGTAGCAAAGTTGCGTCCATGGGAGTGGCGTTAATGGTTATGATGCCTGTTTTATACAGCGATACGACAGATGCCTGGCGATTGAACTCACGAAAACAGCGTTTGCATATTGGTGCGGCCGGTATGTTTGTAGAACTATATCTGGCGGTCATTTTCACCCTTCTCTGGAGTTTTCTGCCTGATGGTTTAATGCGAAGTGCGGCTTTTGTTATGGCCACAACCAGCTGGATAATGTCACTCGCTATTAACCTGAATATTTTGATGCGCTTTGATGGGTATTACATTCTTTCCGATTTGCTAGGGGTAGAAAACCTGCAAGACAGATCATTTGCTCTTGGTAAATGGCGGTTGAGGGAATTACTTTTTGATCTAGGATTACCTTCTCCCGGGAAATTTCCTCCTCTGATCAGGCGAAAGCTAATCATCTATGCATGGGGCGTCTGGATATATCGTTTTTTTCTTTTTCTTGGTATTGCCCTACTTGTTTATCATTTTTTCTTTAAGTTGCTTGGGGTTTTGTTATTCATAGTTGAAATCATGTGGTTTATAGTCTTACCTATAGTCAAGGAGGTCAAAATGTGGAGAGAGATGAAACTCCAGATTCGAGAGTCACAGAGATACCGCTTGGTAACTGTCCTTGGATTTATTATTTTGTCCCTGTTTTTTATCCCCTGGAATACTCGAATTACTACTCCTGCCATAATGCATGCGGAAAGCAAAGCTGTAATTCATAGTCTATCACCTGGGGTAATCAAGAAAGTTCTTGTCCATGAAGGCGAGATGGTCGAAAAGGAACAAGCCCTGCTAGTGCTTGACTCACCGAGTCTGGAGGACGAAATTGCTCGCACTCTGAGGCAACAGGAACTTGCTGAACTCAGGTCTCAAAGACGTGCGAGCAATCTTGCCGATCTCGCCAATATGCAAGTGACCTTGCAACAACTTCAGGAACTGGATTCCCGTTTAAACGGCCTATATAAACTCCGGGAAGAACTGACTGTTCGAGCTCCTATTACGGGAACTCTTGTGGATACGGAAGATAATCTGCACCCGGGTCGCTGGATTAATAGTTCAATGCGAATCGGACAAATTGCCCAGTTGGATACAGTTACTGTACAGGGTGTAATTGAAGGTAGAAAATTGGACCAGGTAGGGATAGACCAGACTGCGGTTTTTATTCCAAACGAACCTGAGCTTGATATCGTTGACACAAAAGTGGTTCAGATTGAAGATGCAAATATGCAAACGATTGAGTCACTTTATTTTGCTTCTACTTATGGTGGAGAAATTGCGGTTCGAGAAAATGATGATAAAGAACTGGTACCTGAAACATCAATTTATAAAATCAGGTTTAAACCAGATGGGATAGATAAGGTAATTCCGAGAGTGGTAAAGGGAATAATACATATTCAGGGTGAGCCAAGAAGCTTCGCCTTTAGGACCTATGATTTAGTCGCAACGGTATTAATTCGCGAAACCGGTTTCTAGATATGACCTCTTCAAAAGTAGGCTTCGTAAGCCTGGGTTGCCCCAAAGCCCTGGTGGATTCTGAAAGAATTTTGACGCAGCTGCGATCTGAAGGCTATGAAATTAGTCAGGAATATGATGAGGCAAATGTTGTTGTGGTCAACACTTGTGGGTTTATCGATAGTGCCAGAGCTGAATCTCTCGAAGCGATAGGTGAGGCAATTCATGAAAACGGCAAAGTGATTGTCACAGGTTGTCTTGGTATTCACGAAGAAGAAATACGTAAAGCTCACCCACAAGTGCTCAGTGTAACGGGACCCCAGCAATATGAGCAAGTTGTTGGAGCAGTCAGGCAATATGCACCTCTGGAACAAAAGCACGATCCCTTTACGAACTTATTGCCCGAGCAGGGAGTCAAATTGACGCCACGTCACTACGCCTACTTAAAAATATCAGAAGGCTGTAATCATAAATGTAGTTTTTGCATAATTCCTTCCATGCGAGGCAAATTGAAAAGTCGACTAATCGATGAAGTTATGCAGGAAGCTGAAGGCTTACAGAGGGCTGGGGTAAAGGAGCTTTTAATCATCTCTCAAGATACCAGCGCCTATGGTTCTGATGTTAAGTATCAAAGCGGGCTATGGAAAGGAGAAGCAATTAATTCTGATTTGCAGAATCTTTGCATGGCTCTGGGAAGTCTCGGTATCTGGGTTAGATTGCACTATGTTTACCCATATCCTCACGTGGACAAAATCATTCCTTTAATGAATGAGGGCGCTTTGTTGCCTTATCTCGATATACCATTTCAACATGGCAGCACTCAGGTGCTGAAAAGAATGCGACGTCCGGCGGCTACCGAAAACACTCTAAAACGTATTCAAACCTGGCGGAATATATGTCCTGAATTAACCATTCGTTCCACATTTATCGTAGGTTTTCCGGGTGAAAGCGACAAGGAATTTGAAGAGTTACTGACCTTCTTGAAAGAAGCTCAGTTAGATCGAGTAGGCTGTTTCCAATATTCCGCTGTTGACGGGGCAGAGGCGAATAAACTCGGAAATCATATTGTTGATGAAGTGAAGCAAGAAAGGTGGGAACAATTCATGCAGCTTCAATTGGAGATAAGCGCGCAAAAACTTCAGCGTAAAGTGGGAAGTATAATTAGTGTTCTAATTGATGAAGTTAATGGTGACGAAATCGTCGGTCGAAGTAGTGCCGATGCCCCCGAGATAGACGGTGTGGTCTACGTCACTAGTAAAGCGGATTTGCAAGCTGGAGATCTGGTTGAAGTTGAAATCGAGAGTACAAGCGAATACGATTTATGGGGACAGCATAAATTCAATCAAGACTGAAGACCAAAATCGCGTCTCCGGTTTTATAGCCAAATAGTTTGTTTCCTCCCGCGGCGACTGCGATGTATTGTTTGCCTTTGAGCATATACGTCACAGGTGGTGCGTTGACACCGAATTTACTTTTGTATTGCCAAATTACCTTGCCATCAGTGGCATTGTAGGCCTTGAAATATCCATTACCTTCTCCGGTAAAAACAAGATTGCCTGCAGTAGCTATTGCGCCTCCGACCATTGGATCATCAACTTTCACTTGCCAGCTTATTTTACCGCTGTTTGTGTCTATAGCAGTAAAACTACCCCAGTCTGGCTCTTTACTCTTTTGAAAAAATGTATAACTTGCCCAGGGCTTGCCCGGCTCCGGGGTAAGTGTTCGCGAAAAAAACATTGATGGTTGGTAAATACCCGGGATGTAGACCTGCTTTAACTCAGGATGATAGGCAACTGGCGACCAGGAAGCGGCTCCCAATGTTCCAGGTACAATACGAACACCCTTGGCAGTCGGCCGTGCAAACAGGTTTTCCTGCTTCACGAAAGGCTCAGACATCTTTAATAATTTACCGGTGAGTCGGTCATGAATGAAAAACCAACCTAGTTTACTGGCCTGTCCTACTGCGGGAACCGTTTTTCCGTCTTGATCGAAGTCAAAAAGCACCGGTGGACTAGCAACGTCATATCCCCAGCGATCGTGAGGCACTTGTTGATAGTGCCAACGTAGTTTGCCGGTCTCAATTTCCAGAGCGACAAGACTGACAGTGTGTAAATTATCGCCAGGACGAGTTGAGTCATCCATTTGAGGAGATGGGTTACCGGTGCCAATGTAAATCAGCCCGAGTGCCGGATCGATTGCAGGAGTCGTGTAAATGGATCCACCACCATAACGCCAGGTGTCTTTATACTGCTCATAAGTTTGACGTTCTGATGGCATGTGTCTATTTAAATCAACGCCATAACTGGTTTTTTTGCTCCAATCTCCCTGCCAGTTATTTTCAGGCACCGAGTACCAACGCCAGATTTCATCGCCTGAGTCGAGATCATAGGCCACCAAAAATCCTCTCAGGCCGTGACCGCCGCCCGATAATCCACCAACAGATAATATTTGTTCTTCATTTTCCTCAATATTTAAATGGAGACCGTAGCCGGCGCCGGTGATGCCAACAAATATCTTATTGTCGTATACCTGTGGTGCAAGATTGGTCGAGTAGCCAGTCTGACCAGTCTGTTTAGCGCCTTTAAGTTCTTTAACTCCGAGAAGAGGTTCCAATATTTCGCCCGTGCCCGCATTAGTGTCTGTAATAGCTTTATCCCAGATAAGCTCACCGGTAATTTGATCAAGAGCGATCAATCTGGAATCGATTGTTACGGTATACACTTTCCCATTTGCGATTGCCGGACCACGGTTGGCGGGACCACAGCAATAATCGTTTGAACGCAACTCGTGCTCGTAACGCCAAATCAATTCGCCACTGTCGGCACTGAGGGCAAGGACATCGTTAAAAGGGGTGGTGACATACATGACGCCGTCGGCAATGAGTGGCGAACTTTGGAAAGAACCGATTTTCCCGGTATTAAAGCGCCAGTTTAATTTTAGCCCGTGAACATTTTTGTCATTGATCTGCGATAGTAAGCTATAGCGCTGATTATTGTATTCGCGTCCGTATAGCCGCCACTCAGCATCCTTTGATTCCGTGTAGGCATCAGGACTTGTCAGAGCTAAGACGGAAAGAAGTCCGATAATGAACCCAAATTGAATTCGCAAAGTTACTGAAAAATAATTCATAATTAATTGATTTTTAAATAAAAAAATATACCATATCCGAATGTCAGCGACACTCCTTTTTCCCTTGGGCGCGGTTCTAATTTCCATTCTGGCGCTTGTTCAACCGGATATATTGTCGCCCTTCAAAGGGGCTATTGTGCCTCTACTGGGGATCGTAATGCTAGGGATGGGAATGACCTTACGTCCAGAAAATTTTCTGGAAATTCTCAAGCGACCCCGAATGATTGCAATCGGTGTGAGCTTGCAGTTCCTTTTGATGCCAGCGATTGCCATGATAGTCAGTCATTTATTCGGTCTATCGGAAGCTATGATGGTCGGTATGGTGTTGCTTGGTTCGTGTCCGGGAGGAACCGCTTCTAATGTTATCTGTTATCTAGCCCGAGGTGACCTTGCACTGTCTATCTCCTTAACAACAGTGTCAACTTTGATGGCTGTTATTATGACACCTGTCCTCACGTGGATATACGTCGGACAATCTGTCGAAGTACCCGTGGTGAATATGATAATAAATATTTTTAAAATTATTTTACTACCTGTCAGCGTTGGAATTGCCCTCAATCATTACTTTTCGCGACAGCTGGGTATTGTTAAGAAAGTATTTCCGTTCGTTTCTGCTCTTGCCATTGTGTTTATCATTGGAATTATCGTATCACTTAATAGATCGCAATTTTTCCTTCTGGCTCTACCAGTTCTTGCGGCTATTTTCTGGCATAACTTCCTGGGCCTGCTCAGTGGGTATTATGTGTCCAAAATTCTCGGTCTGGACGAGCGCCAATGTCGAACGATAGCGATTGAAGTCGGAATGCAAAACTCAGGACTGGCCGTAGCGCTCGCCCATTCTTATTTTTCCGCAGCAGCTGCCTTGCCAGGTGCATTGTTCAGTATTTGGCACAATATTACCGGGTCGATAATGGCGGGAATATGGAGCGCCAGAGATCTAAAGAAAAGTAAGTCTCTTCATGGCTAGTTTGAAACGAAGACATATTGAAAAGGATTTTGTTCTAATTCTATTGTGTCTTGGCCTAACTGCCTGTGGCAAAAAAGATAATAGCTATTTTCCGCTTTCATCAGGTTACGAGTGGCATTATCAAGTACTGGCCTTGACCACAGATGGGGTTCATGAACAACGGATTATTTTACATAGTCTTGATCCTCGGGAAATTGATGGCCAAAGCTATTTCGTCTTACGCTCACTTACAGGACTTCTCTATCTATATAGATCAACGGAAGATGGACTGGAACAAGAGGGATACTTGAGGCACAAGAAACAAGAAGACGAATTTGTTTCTGACAGGGTCATGCTTTTGCCAAAGCAATTGGAGGTGGGTTATGAGTGGGAAAGTATGATGAAAACTCGGACTTTGGGACATAAATGGAATTCAAGTGAGGCGAGAGTGCCGCAAATGATAGCAAGCGTTCCTGTTAATAATAGAATAGAGAATACGAATGCAGTCGTAACAACAGCTGCCGGCAGGTTTAATAATTGTCTGGAAATATCAACTAAAGGGTTTTCTTTTCATAAAGGCGGTCGTTTCAGCGAGCGTACTTTAGTGGAAATAGATCAGTTGAACTGGTATGCACCGGGAGTGGGCCTGGTGAAATCAGTAATTAAGGAAACCAGCAGCAATCAGGCATTTGCAAAAGGTGAATGGCGACTGGAACTTGAATCATATCGCCCGCCGAAGACCATTTTCGATTTTTCCTGAGTAAATCAATAACAAGCAATATTGACCTTGAACTATCGAGCAGACACCATAGCGTCGCCATGAAGACTATAAAATCAGAACTATCAGAACATATTGTCGCAGCAGTCGTTAAACTTTACGGTGACGATTATTGTGATTTAGATCCGCTCATACAGCCAACTACAAACTCTGAATTTGGTGATTATCAGGCAAATCTGGCTATGAGTCTGGCGAAAAAGCTGGAGCAAAAACCCCGAGAGATAGCTCATGCCTTGCTAGAAGAGCTGGATATGCCGAGTATTTGCGACAAGATTGAAATTGCCGGACCGGGCTTTATTAATTTATATCTTAAAAACACATTCGTTAATCAACGCCTGGAAACTTTGGCGAATAGTCCTGAATTCGGTGTCACAAGGGAATTTTCTCCCGAGACTATTGTGATTGACTACTCAGCCCCGAATATTGCCAAGGAAATGCATGTCGGCCATTTGCGCTCGACTGTGATTGGTGACGCCGCAGCTCGAATTTTCACAAAATTAGGGCATAAGGTGATTCGTCAGAATCACATGGGTGATTGGGGAACTCAATTTGGAATGCTTATCGAATTTCTTGTTGATGGCGGTTGGACTGAACAGGATAGTCAGGACTCATTAGCCGATATTGAACAGCGATATCGGGATTCAAAATTAAAATTTGATTCTGATCCAGAGTTTAATCAAAGAGCCAGGCAACGTGTTGTCGCTCTACAGAGTGGAGATGACTACACTCTTAAACTTTGGAATTATCTGGTACGAGAATCTACCCAGCATTTTATGGAAATATATCAAAGGTTGGGTGTGTTACTAACCGAGACGGACAATTGTCCGGAAAGTTTTTATAACCCTATGCTGGCTGGTACGGTGCAAGAACTTGCGGATAAGAGCATGCTCGAGACAAGTGACGGGGCCGAGGTTATATTTCTGGATGGATTTAAAGATCGTGACGAAAGACCCTTACCTATGATTGTACGGAAGAGCGACGGTGGTTATCTCTATTCAACGACCGATCTGGCGGCGGTTCGCTATCGTTGCGCAGACTTGGGCGCGAATAGAATCATTTACATCACCGATGCGAGACAGGCCCAACATTTTGCCATGTTATTTGCGGCTGTTAGAAAAGCCGGTTGGGCAAGCACAGAGGTAAGACTTGATCACATGCCATTTGGAAGTGTTTTGGGAGCGGATCGAAAACCCTTTAAAACCCGGGAAGGCGGGACGGTCAGACTGATTGATTTACTAGATGAAGCTGAAAAACGGGCCGAAGTGGTACTGCAGCTGAAAAACCCGGAATTGCCGGTTTCTGAGCGAAAGGAACTGGCAAAGACGATTAGTCTGGCTGCGTTAAAATACGCTGATTTGTCGAATGATCGTATTAAAGACTACGTATTTGACTGGGATCGCATGCTGGCTCTTGATGGTAACACTGCACCTTATTTACAAAATGCTTATGTTCGTATTCTCTCTATCTTTCGAAAAGGCGAAATCGATAGAGGATCAGTCAGAAGTGCTAAATTTGAATTATCACATCCGGCTGAAAAAGCTCTAGCCTTGAAATTGTTTCAGTATTCAGCGGCTATTTACGCGGTGGTTGATCGATTGGAGCCACATCGTCTGTGTACCTATTTATACGAATTGGCAGCCTTATTTCACGCATTTTACGAGGCATGCCCGATACTGAAAGAGGAAACGCCTGAAAGTATTCGCAAGAGCCGGCTAGCTCTCAGTGATTTATGCGCGCGCATCTTGAAAGACGGTCTCGATATTCTGGGGATAGAGACTGTTGAGAGAATGTAATATCTGGATCCAGTGGAAGAAAATTCACTGGGCGGTATTAATTACCCTGTCTTCCGTGACTATGATATCGATGATAACGTCGTGTTCGTCGACTGGAATTTCTTCAAGAATCTGTATTTCATAAGCGAGTGCGATTTTCAAGCCTCCGTCGTTCTCAACGAACCATCTATCGTAGTAGCCACGACCATAGCCCAGACGTGCGCCGGCAGCTGAGAAGGCAAGACCAGGAGTGAGTGTGATATCAGTTTTTGAGGCTATTGGCTCTGAATGTTTTGGACTTAGAATGCCCAATTGACCTTTTTCCATTTCAGCCCAACTTTGAAACACAATAGCCTGCATGTTCTTCTCAGCAGAGATTCTGGGTACCGTCAGGTGTTTTTTCGATTCCAGAAAGTGATTGATAATGGCATGTGTATCCACCTCATTAACCGTAGAAATGAAGCAAAATACGGATTTGCAGTCCTGAACCGGAGCGAGCTTAAACAGATTTCGCAAAATCAACTGATTTTTCTGTATGCGCTGGGCATCCGTCAACTTTTGACGAGCGGCCTTCAACTCGGCCCTAAGTTCTGATTTCTTATTTTTTACGACATTCATGATTTACATTAATGAAATATTTTAAGTCATATAAAACAATAAATTATGACTTATATCGATTAGTTTACATTAATTAATGGAAGGGTTGCCTTGTTACGTTTAGTGGAAGTTGTCTCACTATTTGCTTGTCTTACTTAGTACTTGTCAGTCTGGTCGTACATGTTCTTTAGCAATAAGTGTCTGTTTGTACTTTCTTTTTACATTATATCCCTTACAATACCGTCCTTTTTCCCGGTCGGCATATTGCCGCCCAGCTATTAACGAGGCTAGATTTTAGTATGGTTACAATTCGATTATCGCGCAAAGGTGCTAAAAAGCGACCTTTCTATCATATTGTGGTGACAGATTCGCGTAATAAGCGCGATGGTCGTTACATCGAACGCATAGGGTTTTTCAATCCTATTGCATCCGGACAGGAAGAAAAATTGCGCATTGATCATGAACGCGCGAAATATTGGCTGGAGCAGGGGGCTCAGACCTCCGAGCGAGTCAATAACTTGTTCAAACAGAGTCAGGCAGCAGCCTGAACGATTTCTTTTTCTGGACGAGTTTGAGTCTACCCCAAACTTTGACCTGATAAAATGAAGCTCGCGGGTTTCGAAGATAAAATGGTCATTCTTGGCCGCATAAACGGGCTGTACGGTGTCCGTGGATGGTTGAAGATTTATTCCTATAGCAGACCAAAGGAAAATATTTTTGCTTACAGTCCATGGCAGATTAAGTTTGCATCAAAAGATTGGCGAGAATGTCGGGTAAAGGCCTGGAAAACTCAGGGAAAAGGCCTTATAGCAGAATTTGAAGGAGTTACTGACAGGGAGATTGCAAGCCAATATCTGGGTCTGGAACTGGCAGTTACTCGTTCGGCCATGCCGGCATTGGCTGATGATGAATATTACTGGTGTGATCTGATTGGGCTCGAAGTGCTTAATCAGAATAATCTGGTACTGGGTAAAATTACGGAAATTAAAGAAACCGGTGCCAACGATGTGCTAGTAGTTGAAGGACAGACCAGATATCTGGTTCCGGTGCTGAAAGGCAGTGTTATTAAGGCCGTTGACCTGAATGAGGGGAAAATGCTGGTCGACTGGGATGGTGAGTACATATAAATGCTCCGAGTAGCAGTGATAACTCTTTTTCCAGAGATGTTCAGTGCACTAACAGATTTTGGCGTGACTGGTAGAGCTGTAGAAAACGATTATCTCCAGCTTACCTTTTATAACCCTCGTGATTATACGAGTGACATTCACAGAACAGTGGATGACAGACCTTACGGTGGCGGGCCGGGTATGGTGATGCGTTTTGAACCTCTGCTTGAAGCTATACAGCAGGCCAGAGAGGCACTTCCTGAGGCGAAAGTAGTCTATCTTTCACCTCAGGGAAAACGCTTAGAACAGAGTGATTTGAGCTTTTCCGAAAGTACTGCCGAGTGGATTTTCCTGGCAGGACGGTATGAAGGAGTCGATGAAAGACTCTTGCAATCGGAAGTTGATGCGGAGTGGTCAATCGGCGATTACGTTATTAGTGGTGGTGAATTAGCGGCTATGGTTGTTATTGACGCCCTGAGCAGACAGGTAGACGGAGTACTTGGGCATGAAGACTCAGCAGCACAGGATTCCTTTTTCGAGGGCTTACTGGATTGCCCACACTACACGCGTCCTGAGAGCGTATTTGGTCTTGATGTTCCGGCGGTATTACTTAGCGGGAATCATGAGAAAATCAGACAGTGGCGCAAACAGCAGTCGCTGGGACGAACCTGGCTGAGACGACCGGATTTATTAAAAAAATTGAATTGAACGAAGAACAAAGTGCTTTGCTGGAAGAATTTATTCAACAGCAAGGTAAAAGTGAATAAGATAATTATTAATACAAGTGGAGCCAGTAATGGGCAATATAATTGAACAATTAGAAGCTGAACAGATGACACGAGAGGTTCCGGACTTCGGGCCGGGAGACACGGTGATAGTTCAGGTCAAAGTAAAGGACGGCGAGCGCGAGCGTTTGCAGGCATTTGAAGGTGTTGTTATCGCCAAGAAAAATCGCGGCTTAAACTCGTCTTTTACGGTCAGGAAAATATCTTATGGCGAGGGGGTTGAGCGGGTTTTTCAAACCTACAGTCAGGCCATTGCTGAAATCGTAGTAAAGCGTCGAGGTGAAGTTCGCCAGGCCAAATTGTATTACATGAGAGAGTTGAGAGGCAAAGCGGCACGTATTAAAGAAAAACTGAAGCCTTCTAGTAAATAATTATTTTCTGGACAGAATAAGCCTGGCTCGTTTTTGTACAATTACCAGCCAGGATTTTCAGCCAACAATGTAGCATTCATTTTTGATTGGATTATCCCCGGTTTTACATGAGCAAGGATAATACCGTTCTGCTGCAACAGTCTCAGACGATTATTGATAGCTTTCTTGACGCACTCTGGATGGAGCGTGGACTTAGCGAAAACACCCTTCAAGCATATAAAAGCGATCTCTATGCTTTTGCAGTATGGCTGACAAAGCGTCAAGCCAGTATAGTCGATGTGCAAACTATAGAAATTCTGGATTATCTTGCTGAGCAGGGTACACGTTCTGCCAGAACATCCGCCCGAAGACTTTCCAGCCTGCGCAGGTTGTATGAGTACCTCGTCAGGGAAGGCAATATGTTGCATGATCCCGCAGCAAATGTAGAGTCACCACGCTTGGGCAGGCCTTTGCCAAAATCACTTACCGAAGATGAAGTGGAATCGCTGATACAAGCACCTGACACCAATACCGTTCTGGGACTGCGCGACAGGGCAATGCTTGAAGTTCTTTATGCGACAGGATTGAGGGTTTCTGAATTAGTTGGCCTGCGTCTTGGTCAGGTAAATTTACGTCAGGGTGTCGTACGTGTCATGGGTAAAGGCAATAAGGAACGTTTAGTGCCGTTAGGGGAAGAAGCTGTTTTTTGGCTTGAGAAGTATCAGAGTAGGGCGAGGGTCGAGCTTTTTAAAGAGGAAGCGAGTGATGTACTTTTCCCCAGTCAACGGGGACGGATGATGACCAGACAAACGTTCTGGCATGCAATTAAACGATATTCACAAATCGCGGGGATTCAGAAAAATTTATCTCCACACGTACTTCGACATGCTTTTGCTACTCATCTTTTAAATCATGGCGCAGATCTCAGGGTTGTCCAGATGCTTCTTGGTCATAGTGATATATCGACCACTCAGATATACACACATATTGCACGGGAACGATTGAAAGAATTGCATGCTGAGCACCATCCTCGAGGTTGAGAGCTCGGTAGATTGCTATTACTTGTTATCTTTCTGCGGGGGTATTACCGAATAGATTTCCTCTAGAGTGGTCAGCCCTTCAGCAATCTTTTGTGCTCCGCTTATCCTCAAATTTCTCATTCCCTGCTTTTCAGCAGCATTATGATATTCAGACAAATCTGTTGAGGTATTTATCAGCTTACGAATGTTCCCATCAATCGGAAGGGCTTCGTATATACCGATTCGTCCCATATAGCCAGTATGACGACACTCGTCACAGCCGACGGCTTGATAGGTATTGTGTGGAATTTTAATTTTTGCCGGGAAGATAAGAGTTTGCCAGGCTCTGGTGTCGATTTTATTCTCAATCTTACAATGTGGGCAAAGGACCCGGATAAGTCGTTGTGCTAATACACCGAGTAAGGTTGCTCCGACAAGGTAGGGCTGTGCACCAATTTCTATCAAACGAGTAATTGTCGCCGGAGCATCATTTGTATGTAAACTTGATAAAACCAAATGCCCAGTCAAAGCAGCTTGTACGGCAACTTCTGCTGTCTCCTTGTCTCGTATTTCTCCAATCATGATGATGTCCGGATCCTGCCTTAAAAGCGTTCTGACCCCGCTTGCGAAAGTTACATCAATGCCCGGTTGAACCTGCATCTGATTAAATTGTGAATCCACAAGTTCAATAGGATCTTCTATTGTGCAGACATTTATTTCAGGGCGGGCAAGTTGTTTTAAAGCAGAATATAGTGTCGTGGTTTTGCCAGATCCGGTGGGACCGGTTACCAGAATTATTCCATGAGGGTTATCGGCGAGTTCATTCCAACATTTCTGATCGTGACTGGTAAACCCCAGATCTGAAAAACTTTTCATAAGCATTTCAGGATCGAAAATTCGCAAGACCAGTTTTTCGCCAAAAGTCGTTGGCATGGTGGAAAGACGCATTTCAACCTCATTGCCAGAAGGTGTTTTGGTCTTTACCCGACCATCCTGAGGGCGACGTTTATCTGTTACATCCATTCTTCCTAAAGATTTCAGACGACTGGTGATTGCACCCATTAGTCTGATAGGAAATTCATGAACCAGATGTAGCACCCCATCTATGCGAAATCGGACTTTGCCTTTGTCCCGGCGGGGCTCAAGGTGAATATCGCTGGCACGCTGTTCAAAGGCGAATTGTAACAACCAGTCAACCAGACTGACGACATGCCTGTCATTGGCATCGGGCTCGCCGACTTTACCAACTTCCACCAGTTGTTCAAAGTTATGTAGTTGAGTTAAAGGCTTGTCCTCACTTTCTGATTCGGCTCCCAGCATGGATCGGCTCAGACCATAAAACTCAATAAGGTATCGGTCGAGGTCTTTTGGATTCACTACAACCCGTTTCACTTTCAGTTTGGCAATTCTTGCAAGCTCATTTTCCCATTGCGTAACGTAAGGTTCGGATGTGCCTACTGTCAGTAGGGTCTCTGAGACCATAACCGGGAGAATTTTAAGTTTTGCTGCGTAAGCCTGAGAAACGACGCTGGTGATTTTAGCGACATCCACTTTAAGCGGGTCTATCCGAAAATACTGCTGGGATGAAGATTCGGCCAGCCAACGTGTCAGCCTTTCCAGAGAGAGAGGGAAAGGCGGGTTTGCTACGCTCTGCCATCCCTGCTCAGCAATGATGACTAAGGGATGCTCATTTTCATCTTCGTCAGAATTAGCTAGACGGGCATTCAACTGAGCCGCCTGTTGTTGACTGATAAGCTTATCTTTTTTCAGTCCTTTGAGGACGAACTCCAGAGTTAATTTACCATCTGATAAGGAATTAATTGCTGTATTCATAGTTCAATAATTGAACAGACAAGCGATAAACAGGTCTGATAAAATATAGTTTAATTATGTGGTCTATGATCATAGCTGATTATGCTTGGGTTTTTGTGAACAAATTATATGGTATCGGGTAAATATATGAGATTAATCAAATTAATGACAGTTCTGCTCTGCTTTCAGTTTTCTGTAGTACAGGCGGAAATGACACCGGAAAGTGCAATTAGACAATCAATTTCAGGGACATTTCCTGAACTGGATATTACAAGTGTCAAGAAATCGGCTGTGAACGGACTATATGAAGTATTGCTTGGTCCTGATTTAGTGTATGCCAGTCCTGATGGACGGTATATTATTCAAGGTGACGTTATCGATCTAAAGCAAAAACGTAACCTGAGTGAATTAAAACGAGCTGGTCTACGACAACAATTGCTGGCAGATATTCCAGAAAACGAATACATCGAATACTCACCTGCCAAACCAGAGCATACAGTCTATGTTTTTACTGATATCGATTGTGGTTATTGTCGTAAATTACACAAGGATATGCAGGCTCTGAATAGAAGAGGTATTGCAGTAAGGTATCTTGCTTTTCCACGCTCTGGCATAGGAACGAAAACATCCAAACAAATGGAAGCCGTCTGGTGTTCTAGTAACCCGGCCAAGGCAATGAATGAAGCAAAACAAGGTATGCGGGTCGCTGATAAAACCTGTACTAACCCGGTCAGCCGTCATTTCAGACTTGGTCAGGATATGGGTGTGAGAGGTACACCGGCAATTTATACAGAACAAGGTCAATCCTTGTCTGGCTATTTACCACCAGATAAACTGCTTCAGGCTTTAAATAGTCAGTAGCCCAGACCCTGAAGTGAATTGATGAGCGCTGTTGTTACTTTTCCGTCTTTCTCGATATTCTCCACCTTTATCGGCAAGTAACCGAGGTTTTTCGCACACCAGAGCGTGCTCTTTCTTCGACTGTTTGGCTTGTGGCGCTCCAGTTTCACTGTTTCAAATTTTCCTATTGGCGTATCAATCGTTTCATCGCCAAGAATTTCAAAATTATAAACTTTGGTTTTGCCGCCATCTGCAACTGTATAGAGTAACTCCTCTTTACCCGCTTCCAGGTCATACATGATCGCCAGTTGGTACAAGAGCTTATCCATAACATTAGGAGAAGTCGGCATTTTCCAGGAAGAACCATCGATTGAGTTTGTGATTTTGTTACTTTGCCAGTCGAATGCTATTTTTACTTTCCTGCTTTTCTTGCCACCACTATGGTCATAGTAATAGTCAATAGGGGTGAGTTTTTTGTCATCGAAACGCCATCTGCTGGTTTCAATAATATGGTCTTTACGAAACAGTGAAATAAAGCCGGTGGTGCGTGTTTCTGAGTAATACTGATATATTCCATCTTCCGTTCGAGTAAACTTTCGGTTCATTTTCGCGATTTTTGCACCCTTCATGAGAATTGAATATTCAGCTTCGAACAGGTTTGGTTTTTCTTCTTGCGTATACACGAGACCAGAAAAACTGCTCATAAAAGCGAAGGTTACAATTGTTATAATCCTGAACATATTACACACTATGACATTATCCCTATGTTAAGATTCAACTTTCTGTATTTGAATATAGAAAATACGGTAATTTTTTATGATGATTGATTATTTTTTACCTGCCGAGGGTAGAACTGTCCTTGTAGTCGGTGATGTTATTCTTGATCGATATTTATATGGCAGAACTGATCGCATTTCCCCTGAAGCCCCGGTTCCGGTTGTAAAAGTCGAAAAAACTGAAGAACGTCTGGGAGGGGCGGCAAACGTTGCTGCAAATATTAGGGCTCTGGGCCTCGATGTGCAACTTATTGGTGTTACGGGTGATGATAGTTATGCTGATATTTTATCAAATAAGCTAAGTGATATTGGCGTTAATTATGATTTTATCCGACAGGAGAGTTTTCCGACCGTTACTAAACTCCGTGTACTAAGTCAAAACCAGCAATTGCTGAGGCTCGACTACGAAGATGATTCTGATAAAGTCGATTTGTCCTTGCTTAGTAATATTTACAAAAAACACCTCGACAGCGCAGCTATTATTGTGCTGTCAGACTATGCAAAAGGAAGTTTGAAATTCACCAGCGATTTTATTCAACAAGCATCTCGCAAAAATATTATTACGCTTGTCGATCCGAAAGGCAGCGATTTTAGCCCTTATAAAGGTGCAACCTTGCTGACGCCTAATCTTAAGGAATTTGAAGCAGTAGTAGGGGACTGCTCCGATGAAGAAGATATTGTGAGTAATGCAAAAGATCTTTGTGCGGAGCTTGAACTCGGAAGCCTTTTGGTGACCAGAGGCGGGGATGGAATGAGCTATTTCGATGCCAAAAACAACAAGATTTTGCACCTGCCAGCACGTTCGCATGAAGTTTTCGATGTTACAGGGGCAGGTGACACAGTCATCGCAACGTTAGCAGCCGCACTGGCGTCCTCTCATACGATAGAACAGGCCATATATTTTGCTAATACGGCGGCTGCTCTGGTAATAAAGAAAATTGGAACTGCGAGTGTAACACCTGAAGAGCTGAATAAAAGTATTGATGAAAATAATGATACTACAACGAAAGGATCCGTTTTAAGCGAAGCTCAATTAGCAGACACCTTGGCGAGAGCACGTGCAAGACACGAAAAAATAGTGATGACCAACGGTTGCTTTGATCTTCTGCATGCTGGTCATATTGATTATTTGGAGAAAGCGAAAGCCTTAGGAGACCGTTTGCTTGTTGCGGTAAATAGTGATGAGTCAGTCAGAGATCTAAAAGGTGATAGCCGGCCAATCAATAGCGTCGATAATCGTATGCTCGTTCTAGCCGGACTCGAAGCGACAGACTGGGTTTGCCCGTTTTCAGAAAATACACCGGAAAGATTAATCGAACTGGTAAAACCTGATGTGCTGGTTAAAGGCTCAGATTATGCTGTGGATCAAATTGCCGGTGCTGACTTTGTTATGGCCCGCGGTGGTGAAGTCGTAACCATTGAGATAGAAAATACATCTTCGACAAGTAGCATAGTGGAAACAATATTGACTATGCATGGGAGTAACGACGAGTGATAGTTGTTACCGGGGGTAAAGGATTTATTGGCAACAACCTGGTAAGAGCGTTAAACGATAGAGGAATTGACGATATTATTGTTGTAGATTCGGACGATGATGTTGAAAAGAATGATTTGTCTTCATGCACTGTTCGAGATTTTGTGAGTATCGATGACTTTAGGGAGATGTTGATCTCCCACGATTGTCCTTTTGATATAGATATGATCTTTCATCAGGGAGCCTGTACTGATACTACAGAAAGCGACAGGACGTATATGTTGGACATTAACTACAATTACTCTGTGCAGTTATTCGAATATTGTGAGCGAATTCAGATTCCTTTGATATATGCATCTAGCGCTGCCGTCTATGGAAATAGCAAAAGCTTTTTGGAACAGCCTGAGTTTGAAAAACCGATTAATGTTTATGCTGAATCAAAATTGCTATTTGACAATTATGTTCGAAGCAAGATTGGCATGACTGATTTTCAAGTTGTTGGTCTGAGATACTTCAATGTTTTCGGTCCGAGAGAGTCACATAAAGGACATATGGCCAGCGTGGCTTTTCATTTGAACCGACAATTACTCGATAGTGGCGAAATGCGATTGTTTAGGGGAACAGATGGATATGAAGAGGGCGAGCAGCAGCGTGATTTTGTGCACGTCGACGATGCCGTTTCAGTAAACTTATGGTTCATGGACAACACTGATATGTCTGGAGTTTTTAATGTAGGTAGCGGCCAGTCTCGAACATTCAATGCTGTTGCTCAAAGTGTAAAAAGCTGGCATCAAAATGGAAAGATTGAATATATTGACTTCCCTGAGAAACTAATAGGTAAATATCAGAGTTATACTCAGGCTGATTTAACTCGCTTACGTAAGGCAGGCTGTAATCACAAGTTTAAAGAACTGGAAAAAGGCATGAGTGAATACCTTAACTGGTTGAATCCATAAATAAGCTGAATAAAGACTGGTTGCGATATAAATTTGAGATATATATATACTTTCATACTCTTTTTGTTGCTTCCTCTCACTCTAATTCGATTGTCAGTTCTGATGTTAGGGTATCCTGGCTATCGTTCGAGATGGATGCAGCGCCTGGGTCTGTATAGCGATGCGAATTTGGGCTCTCCTGCCATTTGGGTTCATGCGGTTTCAGTGGGTGAAGTAGAAGCTGCCGTGCAGTTAATCAAAGCTATAAAAATCAAATACCCAGATCATCGGGTAGTTATCACGACGGTGACACCCACGGGTGCCGAGACTGTCGTAACGAGATTTTCAGATCAGATTCGTCATTACTATCTACCTTACGATTTGCCCTATGCAGTTAAGTCTTTTCTGCGACATATTCGCCCGGTTGCAGGTGTAATTATGGAAACAGAAATCTGGCCTAATCTATACCATCATGCTGATGCCACTGATATTCCAATATTATTGGTTAACGCCCGCATTTCTGATGCCTCTTTTAAAGGCTATATGAGGATAAAGCGATTAACCAGAGAAACGCTGTGTAAAACAAAACTTGTAGCATCTCAAAGCATACTCGATGGAGAGAGGTTTCTGGCTTTGGGTTGTGAAAAAGACAAACTTAAAGTAGTTGACAACCTGAAGTACGATCTGGAAGTAAAAAAAGACCTCAGAGAACAAGCTGAAATACTGAAAAGAGATTATTTTTCAGGAAGACCTGTCTGGATTGCGGCAAGCACCCATGAGGGAGAAGAGGAGCTGGCTTTATCTGTTCATAAAAAATTACTGTCAAATAATCGGGAAGCGGTTTTAATCATCGCTCCACGTCACCCTCAGAGATTCGAAAGGGTACATGGGATTTGTATGGAGAACGATTTCAAAGTTACAAGAAAGAGCGCTTCTGACAGGTTTACGCAGGAAATGAAAGTTTTTTTGCTGGATAGTCTGGGGGATTTACCGCTCTATTATGCTGTGGCTAATCTTGCCTTCGTAGGCGGGAGTCTGGTTCAAGTGGGAGGGCACAACCTTCTGGAACCGGCAAGTGTGGAAACCACAATTATTACCGGGCCACACACTTTTAATTTTAAGGATGTGGTAGAAAAACTTCGGTCTGCAGACGCCTTATATACAGTAGCTGATGAAGCGGAACTTGAAGAAAAAGTACTTTCTATGTTCGCATCACCGGAGAGAGCTAAGTTAATGTCAGATAATGCCTTGCGAGTCCTTGAAGAAAATCGAGGGGGGACTAACCAGACTCTTGAACTAATAAGCGAACATATAAATTGAACTTGTACTAAGCTTACTATCTAAGAATTATAATGGACGAGTATTCAGTTTTTATTGATTTTTTATATGTAATAAGCGTGTAATTTGATAGCATGCCGTGCGAATTAGACGCAAATTGGAGAGGAATAGAATGCGAATAATTAGATTATTTGTTTTATCAGCGCTGGTTATTGTTTCAGGTATTGTTTCAGCCAACGACTATCCAACTATCGAGACCGTTCGGTATGTTGTGAATTGTATGGTAGACAATGGCGGACAAAACGAAGAAAACCTGTACGCCTGCACCTGTCGATTCGATGCTATTAGTAAAGCCGTGACTTTTCAGCAATACGAAGATGTTTCCGTTTTTGTTCGGAATAAGGCGATGCCAGGTGAAAAAGGCGCAGTCTTTCGAGATCTCGGTAACGCGACCAAAGGAGTACGTGCAAAATATGAAGCTGCGGTAAAGACAGCGGAGGACAATTGCCCGATCGCCAAACGTGTTACGAGATCGGTAAAGGATAAATAGACAGGATTAAACCAGGAGTGGAAGAACAGCTTTTGCTATTCTTCCACTTACCTGAAGTTGTGTTTAAGACGCAGATTTAATTTCGTAACTGGTGTTCCACTGGTTATTCTGAGTATCCACCGCCTCAACTGTCATCAGCCCTTCGCCCTCTGGTCGGAAATAAAACCTGAAGCTGGGATCCATACTGACTGAAAATGTCAGTTGAGCTTTCAAGACAGTTTTACCGGCGTAATCGACTTTAATTTCACGAACGAAATGTGGTGGGGGCATTACTCGTGAACCAATCCTCATCGGTTGAAGACCAGTGATATTCGGATGCTTTATTTTAAGCTGCACCAAATTCGGTTTGGATAATTCCAATTCGCCTACATTGCGAATTTTCATTTTTCCCATATTGGCAATTGATTCACCGATACTTTTTGGTGGAGGGGCAGAGCATGCACCAGTTGCCCGGACAAAGCTCTTAGCCATAAAAAGCTCTCCCGTATTCATTTCAGCGATAGCGCGAACAAAAGTAAAATCATCAACCCTGACGCGCATAGCAAGGTCGGCCTTGCCGCTATCTTGTGAGAGTTCGAAAACCCCTACCAGCGGCAAAGGGTTTTTATCAATATATATGTGTATCTTCCGGATGTAATAATCTGTGTTCTGGTCCATTTTTGTGTGAACAGAAATGGGAACAATCGTCGCGTCTTCAGCTCGATATGGTGCCTTCACCTCCAGAACATTCTGCTCCGCACCTTCAATTATTTGTCTCGACTGAAACGCGCCAATTTTGAGTTTTTCCCAAACGGCATCGGATTGTTTCTGACGGAAGTCTGCAGGGGCGACATCTGCAATACCGGACTGAGAAACAAGGGCGAAGGGTAACAATATAAGGAGTTTCCAGATAAATACTTGAATGTTCGCGTTTTTGTGCATGGACTGGCTTGCCTGTTTGATTTTTAAGGTTGATTAAATAGACCGGAATTATCGGAAAAATATCCCCGCAATCACGAAATGTAGCGTTCCATAGGCACCAGAATCAAGCACGAAGATTTATGTGCGTTTGCACATTAAATTTTAGCGTCCGAATCAGTCTGGGAGCCAATATTAGCTTGCTTGTGCCCTCAAAGTTTCCTAAGATAACCACAGCTTAAAGCAGTCATAATAATTAAGCGGTTATACGGATATTAAGTGTTGTATTGGTAGATGTGCCTACAATCTTGACACATTAAAACATGTGAAACGGCCCCGTTCGGGGGAAAGTCTGGTAAGGCAGGCTTGAGCGTTGTGATTTCTTGTTGAATTTTAAAAGGGATATAACCAGTACCGATACTATGATAAAAATGCATTCCAAATGTGTTGCTTACAGTTTTTTTAACATGATATTTTCCGCGTTATTAAACGCTTGGCGAAACTGAATAGTATGCCCGAGCAACAAGCACTGCCTATATCTCTCAGTGACGCTACTCACACGTCAGTGTCGCAAACAGTTTCATCTTTTGGCCGGTCTGGTTCCAGACCGCTTATTTCTAATTCACTTGTAGTGATTAACTCTTTGATGTCGATTGATCTCGAGGCATCCGAGGGTTTTTTTGTCTAAATTCGAGATCAATAACATGATCAACTAATAAATATAGAGGAGGAGGTCATGAGTAAATTATCCTTGAAGTATTGGATGATTGCCGTCCTGGCCCTGGTGGTTCCGTTGACTGGTTCTGCGAACGATGAAGTTCGTAAGCTGATTGACAATCCAAACTACTGGGCTTTTCCGGGTGGCGATTACAACAACTGGCGATATTCTGAGTTGAAGCAAATCAACAATAAGAATGCCGGTAACATTGTAACGGCGTGGACGTTTTCCACAGGTCGTTTACAAGGCCATGAAGGTGGTCCTCTGGTTCTGCCGTCGAGTGCGACAGGTCTGGGATCAGATCACCTTTTCATTCACTCATCATTCCCTAATGATGTTTTCGCCATCAATCTTGATGACTTAACCATTACCTGGGCATATGAGCCACAACAAAACGAAGCAGAAACTGTGCCGATTATGTGTTGTGACATTGTTAACCGTGGTTTGGGTTATAGCATGGGGCAGATTTATCTGCAGCAGGCTGACTCCAAACTGGTTGCTTTGAACGCAAAAACCGGTAAGGAAGTATGGCACGCCTGGAATGGTGGGGATATCCCAGCATCACTAGGTGGACCTCACAGTCCTAAAACAGGTATGTCCAACACAAACGCTCCACATCCTATGAAGGATAAAGTCATCACCGGTTGTTCTGGTGCTGAGTTTGGCGTTCGTTGCTGGTTAGCTGCTTACAATGCTAAAGATGGTTCCTTAGCATGGCGTGCTTTCAGCATGGGTCCTGATGAAGATATTCTCTTCGATAAAAACACTACTTCTTTAGGTAAGAAAGTCGGTAAAGACTCTTCCCTGAAGTCCTGGTGTTCTAACAGCGACTGGAAAGCGCCTGCTCGTGGTCCAAGCAAGTGTAAAGGACTGAGCGATCAGTGGAAAACTGGTGGTGGTTCAACCTGGGGCTGGTGGCCAGCTGACTTTGAAGAAAACCTGCTCTATTACGGGTCAGGTAACCCTTCAACCTGGAACCCTGTCGTTCGTCCTGGTGACAATAAGTGGTCTATGACCATTTTTGCACGTGATATCGACACTGGTGTTGCTCGTTGGGTTTATCAGATGACTCCTCATGATGAGTGGGACTATGATGGCATCAACGAAATGATTCTTGCCGATATTAAAGTTAAAGGTAAGAAAACACCTGCACTGGTTCACTTCGATCGTAACGGTTATGGCTATACCATGAACCGTAAGACTGGCGCTTTGCTAGTTGCTGAGAAGTATGACCCAGCTGTTAACTGGTCAACTCATGTTGACATGAAAACAGGCTATCCACAGACCGTAGACAAGTACAGTACTCACCATAACGGTGAAGATGTGGTATCCAAGGACGTATGTCCTGCTGCATTGGGTACGAAAGATCAGCAACCAGCTGCTTTCAGCCCACGTACAAACTTGTTCTATGTTCCAACCAACCACGTATGTATGACCTATGAGCCAGTCAGCTATGCTGCTGGTGGTAACCAGTATGTTGCTGGTCAGCCATACGTTAACGCAAACCTGACAATGTACCCTGCCGGAGCCGTTATGAAAGACGGTACTGACAACATGGGTAACTTCATTGCCTGGGATGCTAGCGCAGGTAAGATCAAATGGTCTATTCCTGAGCAGTGGTCGGTTTGGAGTGGCGCGCTGGCAACAGCTGGTGACGTCGTTTTCTACGGTACTCTCGAAGGTTATGCTAAAGCAATTGACGCGAAAAGCGGTAAGTTGCTTTGGAAGTTCAAAACACCTTCCGGAATTATCGGAAACTTCAATACCTGGCAGCATAAAGGTAAGCAATATGTCGGCATCCTCTCCGGAATCGGTGGTTGGGCTGGCGCTGTTGTTGCTATACCTGGCTTAGCCGCGGCACCGGATACTGCAGCTCTTGGTGCAGTTGGTGGTTATCGCGACCTACTCAACTCAGCTCGTAACTCGGGCGTGTTGATGGTATTTAGCCTGCCGTAAGCTGACTTTAAGTCACGCTTAAAAGTAGTATGAATCCCCGGTATCGAAAGGTACCGGGGATTTTTGTTTTATCGAAGTAAGAAATAAAGCCGGTGTGAAACTTGTTTTTTATTCCAAGGTCACATCATTATGAATGTTTGAAGAACATATCTATAGTGATGTGCAAAGAGTTATTTTATCCTTTAAAATATCGGCGCCCTTGACCCGATATAAAAAAATATTTTTTGGTGGTTCGCCATCAACCAACAAATTAAGTAGGAGATAGTTAGCAATGAGTATTAACAGATTCCTTTTTTCAGCAATTACCTTGTTTTCCCTGATAGTATCTACAAGTTCTGTATTTGCCGAAACTCATACCATCAACGCCGAAGCTCGACGTTTCGTTGCGGATATAGCTTATATTCAACCCGGTGATACAGTTGGCTGGATCAACATGACATCACATAACACCGTGTCGATTGATGGCCTGATACCTGAAGGTGCCGAACCCTGGCGCAGTGAATTAGGGCAAAACCTTAAATTGACTCTGGATATAGAAGGTGTCTACGCTTACGTGTGTGAGCCTCATCTTGGATTTGGTATGGTTGGTTTAATTATTGTGGGAGAGCCCACAAACCTGGAAGCTGTGCGCGCGGCTGCATTGGAGTTACAGGGACCATATCGACGAATACTTGGTAAGTTAAAGAAAGTGCAGGGTCCCAAGTAGAAAGATAATTTGCTACAAACTGGAATAACTATGTTTATAAAAAGATCTCTGCTCCTGTCAGGTCTGAGTTTACTTATGCTGCAGGTGAACGCCGCTCCTACCCCTGGTGTTGGCGCACTCAAAGTGTGTGCTGACCCCTATAATCTTCCTTACTCGAATAAAGATGGTGAGGGCTTTGAAAACAAAATCGCCGAATTGTTCGCGGCCGATTTAGGCGTGCCTCTCAAATATGAGTGGTTTCCACAGCGGATGGGTTTCATAAGAAACACTCTAAAAGCAGAAGGCACAGATGGCGGCTTTAAGTGTGATTTAGTCATAGGTGTTCCAGATCGCTTCGAGTTGGCGGCGACGACCAAAGCATACTACGCATCGACCTACGCCTTTGTGTATGCGAAAGGACGCGGTCTTGACGAAATGAAAGAGCCGAAGGATATCAGCAAGATATCAGACGAGGCAAAACAAAAAATTCGAATTGGCGCTTTTGACAGGGGACCAGGCCAACTCTGGCTCTTTAAAAATGGCCTTTTCGCTAGGATGAAGCCCTATATGTCGCAATCCGGAGACGTAAGGGTTAATCCAATTAATATTCTTGATGACATTGTGGCGGACAAAATAGACGCGACTGTTATTTGGGGACCTATTGCGGGTTTCTATGCGAAAAACAGTGAAGCGGATCTGGAAGTCATTCCTTTGCCTAGCGGTAAAGATAACCCGGAAATGAAATTCGATTACAACATGTCAATGGCTGTCCGATATGGAGAAAACAAATGGAAGGGTGCAGTTAACGAACTGATTAACAGGAACAAGGATAAGATTAAAGCTATTCTGGATGACTACGGTATCCCGGTCGTTCCCGTTAAACAAAGTGCAGAAGATAATGATTAGAATAAGAAGAATGAATAAATTGGAAAAAAGAAGATTACTACCTGCAGTTGTCGTGAGCTGCTGTTTTATGCTTGTTACGGGAAATTCAGCACTGGCGGTTTCAGATGTTGATAAGGTAAAGGAAGAAATTGAACCGAATATTGGCAGGATGGGAGACTCGGTGATTGTCGATGCAGAAAAGTTTGACTTTTCTGATGCAGAGCGAAAACTGTGGCTTAATGATCATCTGGGGAATGTCGAAAAACCTGCACGCTTATACTACGAGTTTGTGAAAAGCGGAACTTATGAAGAAGGTTTTTCAGATGCCGTATATCTGGATATTCTCGAAATCAATGATGACGGCAGTAAAAATGCTCTGTTGGAGTTTTTTACTGCAGACAGACAACAGGCGGCCAATAAAGATAATTTATCTAACATTACCGGCAACCCGATAATAGGGATTTATATGCAGGGTGATGTTGTCGAAATGAACAGATTAACAGATGGCCATTGGCGTTATTTTCATAAACGCATAAAAATTGCCATATCAGAAAGTGCCAAAATTGATGACATAAGTTTTGATTTTGCAGGAAAAAAAGTTGCTGGAGAAAAGATTACCATCACGCCGTACGTTAATGATCCACGTCGAAAACAATTCGAGCAATTTGCAGATAAACGTTATGAATTTATTTTTTCCAAACAGGTGCCAGGTAGCTTGTATCAGATAAAAACAATCATTCCGGATAAAAGCGGTGCTGACAAAGAAGCTCTGATAGAAGAAATTCTCACTTTGAAAAACGCGTCTTTTTCCGGTTAACGCTTTTCCAGGGGATTGTGATTTGGGGATGTTCCGCCTTCAGTCAGCTGGTGACACATTAACAGCGCAGTATTTAAATTCGGGTATTTTGCCAAAAGGATCAAGAGCGTCATTTGTTATCAGGTTTGCTGCAGCCTCTCGAAAGGCGAATGACATCATTATTACTCCTTCTTGTATATTCGAATCTGCACGAGCCTGAGCCTCAAGCTGCCCTCGTCTCGACTCAACTTTAATCCTTGCTGAATCATTGATTTCAAGTTTGTCTAATAAAGTCGGGTTAATAAAAACTGTTGGGATTGGTTCCAGTTCATCAAGAACCCGGGAGTGTCGCGTCATCGTACCAGTATGCCAATGTTCGAGTTGACGGCCAGTTATAAAAACAACCGGATAGTTTTCGTCCGGTAGCTCATCTGGCACGATACGTTCGGCAGGTACAAACCTTCCCAGACCATCGTCCGTCGGGAAAATCCCGTTTTCGAATATAACCGCCTGACCAGAATCCTGCTCATTGATGAGTGGGTATGTCAGTGAATCTTCTTCTTGCAGACGATGCCAGGTGATTCCACCCATACTCGGCGTGGCTACACGAATTTCTTCAAAAACGTCTTCGGCTTTCTCATAAGTCCAGTCAAGACCAAGTCTCGCTGCCAGTTCACAGATGATCCAGAGATCCTGTCTGGCTTCTCCTGGCGAATCTATCGCTTTTCTCGCAAGCTGAACACGTCGATCGGTATTAGTGAAAGTTCCGTCTTTTTCAGCAAAGGCGGATGCAGGAAGAATTACATCGGCATAGCTACAGGTTTCTGTAAAAAATATATCCTGCACGACCAAATGCTCCAGTTTCGACAAGGCATCACGAGCATGTGTCAAATTTGGATCTGACATGGCCGGGTTTTCACCCATTATGTACATACCATGCAACTCATCGTCATGAATTGCATGCATAATCTCTACGACGGTCAATCCAGGTCTTGAGTCCAGTGAGGTTCGCCAAAGAGCCTCAAATTTTTCCTGGGCGAGTTTATTGTTAACTGGTTGATAGTCAGGATACATCATCGGGATTAAACCAACATCTGAAGCACCCTGAACATTATTCTGTCCTCTGAGAGGGTGTAAGCCAGTACCCGGACGTCCAATCTGGCCAGTCAATAACGCGAGAGAAATTAAACAGCGGGCGTTATCAGTGCCATGTATATGCTGAGATATACCCATTCCCCAGAAAATAATGGCTGTTTTGGCAGTTGCATACAGGCGAGCAACCTCTTTTATCGTCTCTGGTTCTATTCCGCAGATCGGGGAGACTTTTTCTGGACTATAGCTCTCAAGGTTTGTGGCGAACGCTTCGTATCCTTCAGTATGCTCAGCAATAAAGGCTTTGTCTTGCAGACCTTCAGAAACGATCGTGTGCATGATAGCATTGAGTAAGAGCACATCAGTGGATGGGCGAAGCTGTAAAAAATGTGAAGCGTGTTTGATCAGCTCTGAGCCGTAGGGTTCAATAACTATTAATTTACTACCGCGCTCTGCCGCATTTTTCATGAAGGTCGCAGCAACGGGGTGATTTGAATTAGGGCGAGCGCCAATAACAATCATCACTTCTGCCATTGTGCCATCTTCTACCTGATTGGATACCGCACCAGAGCCAATTGTTTCGAGCAGTGCGGCGACAGAGGAGGCGTGACAAAGGCGAGTACAGTGATCGACATTGTTACTCTGAAAACCAGTACGAACCAGTTTTTGGAACAAATAGGCTTCTTCATTGCTGCCCTTGGCACTCCCGAAGCCAGCTAACGTGTGAGAACCACGAGTATCTCGAATTTCCTGCAAACCTCTGGCAGCCAAATCAAGAGCTTCTTCCCAACTGGCTTCACGAAAATACTTGTCAATATCCTGCTTATCAATCAAATCAGAGGTCTTCGGAGCATCTTTACGCCTTATGAGAGGTCTGGTTAAACGATCGGGATGATGAATATAATCGAAACCAAACCGACCTTTGACACAAAGACGACTTTGATTGGCAGGACCATTTCGTCCATCGACAGAACGTATTTTTTTGTCCTTTATATTGAATGTAAGAAGACAACCAACGCCACAATAAGGACAAACTGAATCGACTTTTTTATCCGGCTTTTCCAAAGCAGCATTATTGGCAGGCATTAAAGCTCCTGTCGGACAAGCTTGAACACATTCCCCGCATGCGACGCAAGTGCTGTCACCCATAGGGGTATCTATATCAAACACAATTTTTGCTTCCCCACCCCGAAAGGCAAACCCTATAACATCATTCACCTGTTCCTCCCTGCAGGCACGTACACAACGAGTGCACTGAATGCAGGCATCAAGGTTGACCGCCATGGCAGGGTGACTGATGTCCGCGGCGGGTTGCACTCGTCTTTCAAAACGTGGTTGATCGATATCCATCTGGTCTACCCAGAAAGCGAGTTCAGAATCATGGGAATATGGTGAGACACCTTGCTCAGGCATATCGCTTAAGAGCAGTTCCAATACCAGCTTCTGTGATGTTCTGGCTTTGTCATTGTCACTTTGCACGTTCATGCCTTCAGCTGGTCTTCTGCAACACGAGGGTGCAAGAGCGCGTTCCCCCACTATTTCAACGACACAGGCCCGGCAATTACCATCTGCCCGGTAATTGTCTTTGTAGCAAAGGTGAGGGATATCAACTTTGTTTCTCCTGGCAACCTGTAGAATGGTTTCTTCACCATATGCTTCTACAGTTTCACCATTAAGAGTAAAGGATGTTACTGTTTCATCAACAAAATCTGGCCTCGCTGACATTTATTCAAACTCCTCTGGGAAATATTTTATAGCGTTACGCATGGGGTTGGGGGCCGCCTGACCAAGCCCACAAATAGAAGCATCTTCCATGACAGTCGCCAATTCTTCCAATAATGGAACATCCCAGTTTTTCTTGCGCATGAGTATTGAAGCTTTTCCTGTGCCTACACGACAGGGAGTGCACTGGCCACATGACTCGTGTTCAAAAAAACGCATTGCATTCAAGGCCATGTCTCTAGCATTGTCATGTTCCGACATTACAATGATTGCGGCAGAGCCGATAAAACTTCCATGTTCCTGAAGAGTGTCAAAATCGAGGGGAATATCCCCAAGTCTCGCAGGTAGCATTCCTCCTGAAGCGCCCCCGGGGAAGTAAGCATAGAATTTATGTCCATCAAGCATACCCTCGCAATACTCATCAATCAGTTCATGAACCGTAATCCCGGCCGGTGCTAGATGAACTCCGGGCTTTTTAACCCGGCCGCTGACTGAAAAAGAACGCAGGCCTTTACGACCGTTTCGGCCATGTCCGGTAAACCATTCAGAGCCTTTCTCGAGTATGTCTCTTATCCAGTGAAGAGACTCCATATTATGTTCAAGCGTTGGTCGTCCAAATAAACCGACTTCAGCAACGTAAGGAGGACGCAGGCGGGGCATACCGCGTTTACCTTCAATGGATTCGATCATTGCGGATTCTTCACCACAGATGTAGGCACCTGCGCCACGTCGAATATGAATTTCAGGTAAATTGAATTCCGGGATTTTTTCTAACTCAGCTATTTCTTTTTGTAATATCTGTAGACATGCCGGATATTCATCGCGTAAATAAATATATATGTCATCAGCTTCAATAGCCCAGTGGGCAATTAATGCGCCTTCTATGAAGCGATGAGGGTCAGTTTCCAGATAATGACGATCCTTAAAAGTTCCGGGTTCACCTTCATCAATATTGATAGCGATAAGTTTCGGCGCTGCCTGTGATTTTAATATTCGCCATTTTCTCCCTACAGGAAAGCCTGCGCCACCCAGACCACGTAAATTAGAATTTTCCAAAATACTAATAACATTATCGGCCTCCCATTTTCCGTTCAGACAACTCTGATAGCTTTTGTAGCCACCTCCCTTTCTATATTCATCAACACCAATATATTTCCCAACTTTGATCCTTGTATCGTTTTGTTTAAGCAAGGAGTTGACCTTCTCTGCATCCGCTTTTGCGACAGGCTTAGTCCCCACAACCGCAATTGGAGCGTCCTGACAACGACCAACACAAGGCACAGCTTGAATACGGACACCTTCGAGATTCATTTTCTGCAAATTATTCAGTAATTCTTTAGCGCCGAACATTTCGCAGGTTAGTGATTCACAAACCCTTACTGTAAGCGGGGCAGGTTTTGTCTCACCTTCCAGCACTACGTCAAAATGATGATAAAAGGTCGCGACTTCATATACTTCGGCGCTTGGTACTTTTAACTCATGGGCAAGAGCCTGGACATGTTTATCTGAAATACAATGGTAATGGTCCTGAATTTTATGCAAATATTCAATTAGAAGATCTCGGCGCCTTGGCATGTCCGCAATCAGATCGCAGACTTCCTGAATCGATTTCTTATCGTGCAGTCGATGGTTATTACGGCTTTTACTTTGAATTTTATTTTTCATCTGCGATTTCTGGCATTTTTCAATATCAATATTTCACCCATTCCGTCAGTGGACGTGTCACCAGCAAAACGAAGTGCTTCAGGACCAAAGTCACTGAATACTTTAAATTGCTCACATGATAGAGCAAGTTGCTTAAATAATAATCTCAGGAATTCTATCTTCAACAAACCACAATCGCGAAAAGTGGCCATAAGATGTATTGGCTTCTTGCCAAGTACCAAAGTTCCCCGTTTCATATTGAAGCCCAGATAAGCACCTGTTTTCCCGAGAATGATAATAGTGCCTGCAAGCATATTGCTGGCACAATACTCACCACTATTGCCAAATACGACAATCATTCCGCGGCGCATTCGATCACCTATTCGGCTGCCTGCATTACCATGAACAATTATCGTACCTTCATTCATTCCTGTGATATTACCGACTGTGGCGGCGCCGAGAAAATCACCAGTATCCCCATGGACTTCGATTTTTCCACCAGTCATTCCTGCCCCGGCGAAATTTTCACAGTTGCCCTTAACTTCAATATATCCACCTTTCATGTTCTGCCCCAGATAATCACCAGCATTACCTGAAATCTCAATACTACCCTGAGTCATATTCTCACCAATACGAATGAGCTTGTTCTCGCAATTAGAAAATACTATTTTTTGGCTATCGGAACCGGAAATCGAGAATAAACTGGCAACTGTTACCGTAGAACGGCCAAGTTTTAGCTTCATGGCAGCAATCTGTTTTTTGGATTTTCCCTTGAGATTATCAGGAGTCAAGGATGAAATGTTTAACTCATACTTGAGAGAAGCTTGAAGTGTGAAACGAAGTGGCCTCACGAGAGTATGTCCCATAATTTAAAATGGTGTGGTCCGAGTTTGCCTCCATAGTTCCCAGCACTGATTCGATATATACCTTTTTTTCGACCGAATTTGCAAACAGCATGGATACCATCATGCATGGCCTTGTTTATTGCCTCCTCATTCAGCCCATCTATGACAATCTCCAGCACTGAACCGGTTTCATCATCTAGTTCGGTATCTACCTGTCCTTTTAAAGTGGGGCAAAAAACTTCGTTGGTGGATGCAGGCATAAATTTATATTTGGAACCAATTTTTGACCCAGAACCAACAATTCCACCCGGGAAAGTAGTCACAGCACCGTGAACTTTTCTTATAGCCGCTACAGCCTTCTCACAGGCTGTTAAGCCATGACGGGAGGTTTTGGCCAGCACCATGAAATTACCGCCTCCGATTGCCGGCACGATACCAGTGGTTTCTTCACAGACGAATTCTCCATGCATAACGGGTATTCTCCAATAGCGGATACCGTCAATTTTCTTTGAAATCTGATAACCATCGCCAAAATAGCGAAGACTTCTACCCAAGGGAATCATTTTGTCGCTGTGACTTCCTGAGAAGCATGCACTCGTTGCAGTAGTCATCACGGACTGTCCAACTCGTTTTGTTAATTGGTCTTGTAGTGCCGATTTAGACATAGCAAAAATTATTACAGCTATCCCGGGTCGTCCATCGGGTGTTTCATCTGGGGAAAGTTCTCTTTCTATATCCGCTTCACATCCACAGGCAATAACTGATGAAGCAAAACCGGTAAGCGAGTTTGCCGCACGGTAAGCCCACTTGAGTGTCATTGCCGTAATGATCAAGCGGGTAGCCTTCATTGGAAAAGCTTCAGCAAAGGTGTTATCGATTTTTACTCCGTTTATTTCCATTGATCTCTATCGAGTAGTGCAGGGATGAGTACTCATTGATTTATTTGAATAACTCTCAAGTTCGTCGTCGCTGATCTTGTAATTTCCCATTTTCACCGTGTGGAAACGGTCAAAATATTTTTTCAAATGTTTTTCAATGCCTTTATCGAATTCCGGTTTCACTACATGAGTATTGCCTGCTTGAGTTTTTGTTACTTTCCCTTTTTCAACAACGATATTACCATTCTTGAATACGTAATCTGGTTTGGAGAACATTGTTTCCTTGTTTTCATGATCGCTGTATACAGTAATATCAGCAGTTGCTGATTCTCCAAGGTGCCCCCGGTCAGATAGACCTAAACTCAAGGCAGGTGCGGCTCTGGTCATAATCGCTATTTCGTAGAGAGAGTACTCTCTGTCTATTGAACCCAATACTGATGCGGACTGGGCACTCTTGTTTATGCCATGTAACATGTCGTTCCGGAACGATTTGTCCATCAAGAGACGAATCAAGTGGGGATACATTGTGAACGGTGCACCATTAGGGTGATCCGTTGTTAGAAAAACTCTCCACGGATCTTTTGCCAATAAAAATATTTCCAGACCAATACACCACTGAAGTGCATTCACAAAATTCTTGTCACGATAGCGAAAGGGGACAACACCGCACCCGGCATCACATTCAATATCCATGCATACCCACTTATTCGGATGAGCGTGTGAACTGCCAGAATGTTGTTTCATTGAATCGCCTGAGGCAGTTATGGTCTGACCAAACATAATTTGCCCTACATCAAGTGAAATATTTTCATTGTCGTTCAGTGCTTCCGCAATATGAGCTGCCCCGGAAGAAAACTTTTTATCTCCCTCTGTTCCATAGCTGTGAAACTGAACATGAGTCAAATGAATTGGCAAGCCTTCCATTGCATCGATTGTATTCAAAGTAGTAGAAATATTACCGGGCACTCCTAGGTTACAGCCGTGTACATGGAGGGGGTGAGGCACCCCAAGTTCATATAAAGACGTTGCCAGTACTTTTAGTATTTTTCGCGGAGATAAATTATAAAAAGAGTTTTTATCGTCAAGATCCAGGGCACGCTGATTAAATTTAAACGCATTAATGCCGCCGGGGTTGACTATTTTTACTGCCATCGCCTGCGAGGCGTGCATGGTCCAGGCGACATAATCATTGATCAGTTTCTGGTTTTTCTTGAGGCAATCATCTGCAGAAGAAAATCATCATTACCCAGTAAGCTGTATGCACCAGTATCGATAATCGGTGTGTCAGCCATTTCCATATGGGCCTGACGAGCGTTGATCGGTAACATAGCCGGTTCAAAACAACTGGTGTATCCCATTTCTGCGTAACGATAACCAGTGCTATGAGTAGTAGGTGTGAAGTAGGTGTGAAGTAACCACTTCCGGAACGCTTTATTTTCGCAGAGTTATCCGTGTTCTCTATATGATCCTCAGGAACCAGCATTCTGGCGATATTAATTTTGCCACCACCGATATGCGTGTTAATATCAATACCACCGGCCATGACTATCTTGTTGTTTATGTCAATCGTACTATCAATTTTACTTTGCGCTGGTGGCTTACGAACTATTTTTCCGTCTCTAATATAGATATCCTTTTTCTTGCCATTAACTCCACGAGCCGGGTCAAAAATTATTCCACCTTTTAGTCTGGTTAACATGATATCAGGCCAATTCTCTTAATTTATCCAGTATATGCGCTGCGCTCAAGTGTTCACTCTCTCTAAGTTTTCTCAATGGCAAGCTGAGCACACCATCCATCCTCATCAAATTCCCCTTATGCTCTAATCCGGGAGTAGCAATGGGAATATAAACGTCTATGTTCTCAGATATTTTTCGCGTCGCACGGGATATCATTATTCTAGGTATCTTTGTCCTGGGAACACTAAGAGATGTATCAAAGTTATTAAGCCACAATAGTGAATCTACGTGAGCCCGATTCAACAAATTTTTTGTAGAATAGGCAAACATGTCATGAACCGGGCGCTTTTCACTAAAGTTGACACGAAGTGGAAAGCCACTTTGCCAGGTACATACACTGTTGAATGTAGTGCCTCCGTCACTGCCACCAAGAGAGAGACCAGCAAAACGTTGTTTCTGATTTAGTTCTCTTAGTAAATCAGAAATTATCTGAACACTTAACTCACCATCTGTTGAGGAAAACTCAGCGGGATCCCAAATTAAAACCCCATAGTTGGCTGCTCTGATAAGATCTACAAGCTTTCGCAATCGGGTTAAAGTCTGGCTGTCGATCAAATTTTCTTCAATTTTAGTTCCTTTAAGTAGCGCACGTAAAATTGAAAGAGTTTCGTTAATACTCTCTCTGTTAGGTTTGATTAATGTTGGTTTGTTACCGTTCGGGTTTTTTCCCTGCTCTATATCCAGATCATCACCAATATATGTAATATGCCTTTTGTTTTTCTTCAGACCGGCAAGTGAGGGCTGGTCCCATACGAGACGCTCAAAAAAGCGGGGATAACGAGATGAAGCATCGGTGCCAATGAAAATCAGCAAGTCGGCGCGATTTTTGATTTCTGTCAGTGTAGTTGTTATCCAGCCCTTGTTTTGAAGAATACGAAGATTACTGACCATTGAGTCACCGTGAAGATGATCTACGATTGCACCGGATTTATCCGCTAATGCCATCAGTGATCTGCAGCCATTTACATCACTTGCACTACCCGTAAATAGAGGCTGGTTTGAATTTTTCAGGATTGACGCTGCTTTTGCGAGTGCCTTATCCAGAGTCGTTTTTTCTCCAAAGATCATTGGAGTTGAGAGAATTCCAGGTTTTTCATACTGGCTGGTAGCTATAGAACAGGCATTTTTTTCGACAATCAACTTTCCTGCAGAATTCCGTACCTCCAGATCATCACAATGCAGACTGCAAAATGGACAGGCAAGGTCTTTGTATAGATGAGTTTGATTTTTAGTAGACATTTCCTAATACGAATCCGAACCGGAATAAGGCGGGTTAGTTATGGCGAATTCCTGGTAATACAGTTGAACATCAGACTAGACATGTCTGAGAACACGGTCAGATGAGTTCGAGCATTTCCCTGATGTAGGTAAATTTCTCTCTGGGCTTTTCTTTTGGCTGGCCTCGATCAATTTCGCTTTGATCGATTTTTTTCCATTCTTCAAAACTAACATAGCGGACGTTCCTGGATAGTAGTAAATTGCACACCCCATCGGCGCCGCTTTTATCTATCTCAGCATCCAGTGTTTTCAAGTCTTCCATAAGGGATTGAACTGTGGCCACACTGTCTGCTCGATTGGTGCCAATGATACCAGTCGGCCCCCGTTTTATCCATCCCGTGACATACAATCCAGTCAAGTGCTCGCCGTTTTCGACAATACGACCTTCAATATTAGGAATAAGTCCTTTGTTGTTATCGAAGGGCAGACCAGGCATAGCAACACCGCGATATCCAATACTTCGAAATAAGAGTCCCGCATTTAACTCAAAAGTGTCGCCAGTTCCTCGGGCGGACTGACTAAGAGCCTCGCCGGAGAGTGCATTTCGTTCAAATTCAATTCTCTCAAGACGCTCGGAACCGAGTAGTTTGCTAGGGCTTTTCAAGAAGGTGAATTGACAGGAACGAGCTTTACTCGGGCCTTGTATGTCAGCAAGTTTGCTCAGCTGCTGATAAATTTTTCGTTGACCAGAATTACTCTTATCCTCCAATTCGGCTCCACTCTCAGGGTTCAGTATCAATTCCGCCGGATCTATAATGGTCTGACACAATTCAAGGTTTTCAAATTCGCGTAATTCTTTCGGTGTAAATTTCACCTGAGCAGGGCCGCGTCGCCCTACAACATGTATCTCTTTGATTTTACTTTCGGAGAGGACATCCAGGGCATGTTCAGCGATATCAGTATGGCGTAATTCATCGACTGATTTAGACAGGATACGGGCAACATCAGCGGCAACATTACCTTGTCCGATAATTACTGCGGTATGATGAGATAAGTCAAAAGTCGTTTCGCGATAGTCAGGATGTCCGTTATACCAGCCGACAAACTCGGTTGCGGTGTGACTCCCAGGTAAATCTTCGCCTGGAATTCCCAGTTTACGATCCGATTCGGCACCATTTGCAAATATGACAAAATGATGAGTATCTAGCAGTTCTGCTACGCTGATATCTTTACCGACAGTAACATTGGCAAGTAAGCGGAAGTTTTCATCCTCAGCTATTTTGGCATAGACCTGAATAGCCTGTTTAAGTTTAGGGTGGTCTGGTGCAACACCACTTCGAACTAGCCCATAGGGAGAAGGCAATCTTTCCAGCATGGTTACTTTTACAGCCAGATCAGACTTCAGCAATGCTTCACAGGCATAAAAGCCGCTTGGCCCACTACCCACTATAGCGACAAGTAAGGGATTATTCTCGGTGGCGAGTTCGGACATTTTTTCTTTAAATCTAATTAGTCAGGAATTAAGTACAGATTATACAAGGCTATTCTAGCGAATCTCAAAACCCTAACGCTGTTTTCCTTTCATCAGCTCCCGGCAGTGGATCCATTTGCTCTTCACATACTGGCAATTGAGCAGCTTTTTCAGCATTGATAGCAATCCATTTTTCTTTATCTTCGGGTAAATCATCAACTTCAAAAATTGCTTCAACAGGGCACTCCGGGATACAGGCGCTACAATCTATACACACATCAGGATCGATATACAGCATTTCATCATCAAAATGAAAGCATTCGACGGGGCAAACAGTGACGCAATCCGTGAAACGGCACTTCTGACAGTTGTCTGTGACTATGGTTGTCATTTTTCTCTCTTACTCCTAACAGGATTATAATTATTTAAACGAGACACGTACTTGGGCTTAAAAATCATGTGCCAGTATTTCGCCACGATTCATCTCTATCGCGTCGCCACACCAGCGATGGTAGAAGCCGAACAATTGTTCATCTGAAACGCTAAAGCCAAGCTCCTGTAAATATATCAGGTACATGCGTAAGTAAGCCGGCTGGTAACGACAGGAATAAGAAAATGTTGGTAGCATAGATGTTTTGCTCATCGTTACCAGAGTGCCGCGTTTCATGCCAGCACCGATTCGAATCCCGGTTTCTCCCAGCAAGAATATGCTGCCGGCCAGCATATTCACACCGGCGAAATCGCCGGATTTTCCACCAATCACAATTATGCCGTTTCGCATTGCATGGCCGGCTTCGTTTTTTGCATCGCCATGAACAAGAATTTCGCCTCCTGACATGCCAATGGGACTTCCTCTGTAGGCACTACCGACAAGATGACCAGCGTTGCCTTTTATTTCAACAGAACCACCCTGCATTTCAGGTGCGACCCAGTCACCGGCATCACCTTCTACAAGGATCTTGCCGCCAGTCATTCCAGCGCCAAGATGAGAGCCGACATTACCACTAATAGTCAACTTACCGGATGCCATTGCAGCACCAAGATGTTTTACTTTGCTTAAATCGCCCTCAATGCTAATTGAATCATCGGGACTACCTTTAACGGTAAAAAAATCAGCAACTGAAACCTGACGGTTTCCATGTTCCACTGGCAGCTTTTCGATTTCGGAGCCAGTCAAACCAATTAATTTGTCAGTGCATAAGACCTCTGCTTCGAGAGGGACTTCAGGGGAGGTGTGCAGTGTTAGATTAATACTCATGCCTGCTAACTATCCAGAAGATCTTGCAGATTAATTTTGAATTGGCCAAGATTACCACCATAATTACCGGCAGATATTCGCCGGATCCCCGGCTTCGCCGCTGCGTAAATACCAGCCTTCATAGCCTGCTCTACCGAAGATTCGTCAAGACCGTCAATCACGATTTCAAGAACACAGTTTATACCTTCGTCGAGCAGAGAGTCATCCTGAAGTCCACGAAGAGTAGGGCAGAATTTTTCGTTTGTAGAAGCCATAAGACTTTTGTAGCGAGAGCCGACTTTACTACCGCTGCGTACAACGCCATCGGGGAAGGGCAGGATAACACCTTCTATTTTTCGCATTTCCTTTGTTGCAGCATTCGCCGCCCGCAAAGTGGATTTACTGTCTTTGCCTAGAATAATTATATTGCCACCGCCAACAGCCTCTTGTACGCCGAAACGCTCATCGACAAGAAACTCACCATCCATCACGGGAATTCTCCAGAGTCTGTTATCTCTGAGTTTTTTGCTTATCTGAAAACCGTCACCGAAGTATCGCAATTGCCCGCCAACGACTACTGTTTCATCTGACTCAAGCCCTGAATAGCAGGCGGTTGTCGGGCATGTCATTACACATTGGCCAACACGTTCCACCAGTCTTTTTCCTAGTCCATTAACATCCATTGCAAACAATAATACGCTTACACCAGGTCTACGATCAGGGGTATCCTCCGCAACCAGTTCAGCTTCAATACCAGCTTCACATTTACAACCAATTACGGATGTCGCAAATCCGGTCATTGATGTTGCAGCAGCCATAGCCCATTGTTTTGTCTCTGCTGTAATTACAATTCGCGCTGCCCACATTTTAAAGGCTTCAGCGAAAGTGTCGTCAATATGAGTTGATTTGATTTTCATTATTAACTTGAAAATATAACCGACTAGTTTCTGACCGGGATAATTTCATGGTCGTGCAGATAACTGTCATCGACCGCGTAATTATCAAATTCAATTGAATAGTAATCTTCGAAAAAAGGTCTGACAGTATCAACTATCGTCTCATCGTAAGCCGGTGCTACGTGTAACAGGCGGCCATCGTGGTCCTGACAAAATTCGTGATTTGATATTATCGGCGTGCCTGATTTGAAAACATAACGGGGAGCGTTAAACATGATTTCTTTATCGGCCTGATCATCATAGATAGTGATGTCGGCATCTGCGCCGGGACCAAGATGCCCCTTGTTATTGAGACCGAGACATTTAGCAGGGCCGGCACGAGTAATAATAGCAATTTCGTTCAGAGTGTATTCACGCTCAAGATCAGGCAACAAGGTCTTGTTAACAGCTTTCTGATTGGCTCTGGATAGTTCCTCCTTGCGAAAACTACTGTCCATAAGAAGTTTTATTAATTTGGGGTAATTCATGAAAGAGCCACCATTCGGGTGGTCAGTTGACAAAATAATTCGCCACGGGTCTTCAGAAAGTAAAAACAGCTCCAGACCAATTGCCCATTGCAAAGCATGAACGTAAACATGCTCCTGATAACTGAAAGGGACAATGCCGCAGCCGCTTTCACACTCTGTATCTGCGTTTACCCATTTACCTTTGGCAATGCCTCTTAGCATGTAGGCCAATGGTGCGTCGGCTGTCATGATGGTTGATTTTCCAAACATCACCTGACCAACGTCACAACTTATGTTGGGATGTTTATTTATATAATCTGCTATTTCACGTGCAGCTGATGTGGGGTTTTTGCCTAGTTCACCCGCATAGCTGTGAAACTGTATATGAGCGAGATGTGCGCGACGGTCACCAGCAGTGCGCATGGTTTCCAATGTGGTCTTATAATTTCCGCTATGGCCAAGGTTATTACAATGGATATGCGGAGGATGTGGCAGGCCCAATTCGTTAACGGCTTCGATGAAAGCCTCGATAATTTGTCGAGGACTGATGTCATTGGAATTCGGCTTCTCATCAATATCCGAGACATTTGAATTCTTTTTTCCTTTCCATGGCTCATCGCCGCCTGGATTAACCAGTTTTGTTGTGAACGCTTTTGTTGAGTTTATCCACCAGGCGATTGCGTGTTTGAATTCTTCTTTACGTCCTTCTTTCAGTAGTTGCTGGAGGAATATATTATTGCCGAGCAGTACATAAAAACCCTTATCAATTACCGGAGTATCGTGCAACTCTTCAAGTGTGTGTCGGGCGCCTATAGGGGTGACTGCGGCTTCCATTGCCGTTGTATAACCAAGCGTCGCGTATCGGTATCCGGTAGCAAAAGTCGAGGGCACAGTACCACCACTGCCGGAACGAGTGAATGGGGTTCCGGGATGAGGATCGTGACGGTGATCTTCCGGTTGTAGTTTACGTGCCAGATTTACCTTTGGGCCAGCTATATGGCAATGGATATCGACACCACCGGGCATAATTACCATTCCGGCGGCGTCAATTCTTGTGGCATCATCACCGACTGACTCGACAATTTTCCCATCTTTTATGCAGATGTCCTTTATCTCACCATCGACCTTATTGATTGGATCGTAGACTTTGCCATTCAAAATTCGAGTACTGGTAGACATGAGGTGGTTTTTACCAATTAAATTGTTATGTTCGTAAGCGAAGTAATCTAATTCTATTTAACTGGAGAGGCTGCACGTGTCACTCCAGCTCCAGCGCCTTTGGCTTTGCTCTTGCCGATAACGATTTCCTGTACCCGTTTTCGCAACGGAGTAAGAATATCTTCATCCGAAGGGAATGGAGATTCAAAAGCCGGTCTTAAAGTTATTGGTACATCGTCCATTCGATATACCGTGCCACCAGTATTAATGCCATAGGTAGATGTTCGAAAAGCAACATGAGCCAATTTACTTGTTGCCGTTTCTTTTGTATCAAAGCTCACTACCGGAATACTACCTAAATGATTGATCGCGGCCTGAGGAAAATTCGCTGCTGGGTCACTGGCGATTATGAGGGCCGCGTCTGCGTCACATCTGGACAGCGTATCAACGGTGGTAAATTCGCCCGGATTAAAGCGGGGATATCCCTTACTGAAATTGACTCCGAAGGGATAGCCGGTTTGCCAGGAGACCACATTATCGGCGCCCGTTACATTTCCATGCCCGCGCACTGGTTTCGCAACAAAATGGGTGAATTCATTTAAATCTGCCGCCAGAGCCATTATTGCTCCGGAATTAAAGTGTCTGCCTCTGGTCATGGTCAGACCCATCCCCATGAATAGCACACCGTAATTACAGTTTTTCATTCTTTGGACCAGATCTTCCAGAACTTCCAGAGAAACACCGGTTTCATTTTCTATGGACGAATCAACTTTATGGCCTTTGACCAGAGCGCGCATGGCCCAGGCTAACTCAAAATCTTTTCCGGGTTTAACTTGAAGAAAAATATCAGCAACCGGTGTGCTGGGTGTTTTTCTTACGTCTACAAGAACAACTGTGCGGTCTTTTTTGCCGTTTGGTGTGAACATTCCCTTGGGTGTGACGGTGTATCGGGTGAAATGCCGAGGATGTGATTCTGCCGGATTACCACCCCAGTACATGATAAAATCAGCGCGATTCTTAACTTCGCCAAGTGTCATGGTGCTTTCCCCTACGCCTTGAAATGCGAGGCCGGAAGGCCCGTGGCAGACAGAGGTTGTCGTATCGATGCTACCGCGGATAAAATCGGTGATGGCAACTGCCTGACGCTGAGCCTCACAGGTGGTGTCGCTTAATCCATAAGTAATGGGAAACTTTGCACTGGTTAATACCTGAGCCGCTTCCTCAATAGCTTCCTCGAGAGTAACCTCTTTGCCATCAATCATTGCGGCTGGACCATCCTGGATAGTGTGCTCTGCAAACCAGGCTCGTCCCAGTACACAGGCATTTTTTGCCTTGGTTATCCGCTTGGCATCCAAATCTACAGTTAATTCCATGTCATCGCAGACACAACCGCAAAATGTGCAGGTAGCGTTTTTTACAGTCTTGATGTTATCGCTCATGATTTTCTTTGCCTGTAGTAGCCAGCTTTAATTCTATCATGCCGCTACTTTTTCGACTTCGACTTCAATATTTTTTGAGATGGGCATGCCGCTACCACCGGTATCACTCTCCATTAGTCGACTTGAAGATGGCCCGTAAGCAATAAATATCATTCCTTCAGGGAGATCTTTCGATTTTTTCTTTTTGCAAGAGGCCGTGAATTCACCGATGGAATTGCTGAGACGTACCCGGTCGCCGTCTTCTAGCTGTAGTCGTTGCATATCATCCTCGTTCATTTCAACAGTCGATGTGACTTCAAGATATTCTTCTTTTAATTTGCCCTTGTTCAGGGACGTACCTTGCTTGTTGGAACGGCCGGGTATTAACAGCATGGTTTCAGACATGGGGACTCCGTTGCGGCGCAGCATGAATTGTTAATAAAATAACTGTACTATGGGGAAGATAAAGCCAGCGCCTTCAATCAATTGAACCCGACTACTTAATTATCATTTTAACATGAAGTGGTCAATTATCTTTTTCACAGTTTCGTGGGATGAGAGGGGAGTTAGTTAGAATAATAATGCAGGAACAAAGCAGTGATATAGTAAAAGTCAGCGCTCCAGGACGTCTCCATTTGGGATTTCTGGACCTGCATGGCGGTCTGGACAGACTTTTCGGTAGCCTGGGTGTGGGACTTGCAGATATTTCTACTGACATTGAGGCTCGGCACGCCGAAAAATTACTGGTGTCAGGACCGGGAGCTTCTCGCGCCCACCGTTATGCTGATGAAATGCTCATGCACATGAATATTCAGAGCGGCGTGAGGCTCCATATAAATCGTGCTATACCGGAGCACGCAGGTTTAGGCTCAGGAACGCAAATGGCGCTCGCGGTAGGGGAGGCGATAAATCAGCTGTTCAAGCTAGACCTGTCCCTCGCGTCGATTGCCAGGATACTGGATCGGGGTAATCGTTCGGGTATCGGTATAGGATCTTTTGCGAGTGGTGGATTTATAGTTGATGCAGGGCGAAGTGCTGAAACGGAAGTCCCGCCAGTCATAAGCCGCCTGCATTATCCAGATAGCTGGCGCTTTGTTCTCGTATTGGATCCCAACAAACAGGGTGTACATGGCAAAAAAGAAAGTCAGGCCTTTGTTGAGCTTGAGAAAATGGATGAGTCTCTTTCCGCCCATCTTTGTCGAGTTTTGCTGATGCAATTATTGCCAGCCGTAGTCGAACAGAACTGTTTCAGGTTTGGCGAGGCTGTATCAGAGATTCAGTTGGCAATGGGAGAGTATTTTTCCAGTACTCAATCTGGAATATATACAAGTGCCGATGTCGGTCAGGCCCTTTTTCAATTAAAGGAGCAAGGTGCAAGCGGTATCGGCCAAAGTTCATGGGGACCAACCGGTTTTGCCATATTTGCCAGTGAGACCGATGCCTATCAGGCGGTTAAAAAAGTACGAAAAAACTGGCGTTGGAAATCTGAACTGGAAATTATGATCTGTAGTGCGAAAAACGACAAAGCCGACATAGCCGTTGAGACAGCCGACAATGAAGATAATATTCGAGTGACCAAGGGCGCTTAAGCAAGATTTATTTAACCTCATCAATCCAATTATTGATCAAAACCAGAAGTCACAATCGCTATGAAAGACCCTTATTTGCTGCACATATTTAATCCCACTAAAAATGTCAGCCCTTTTGATGTAAATATGGCTTATGAAGCAGACTTCGATGGGGTCATCCCTTATAGCAATGGACTGTTGATGAAGTTTATGCACTGACACAGGATACTATTTTTTCTCGTGGCGCCACCGGAGTAAAGCGTACGGGCATTTTTATTGGCGGAAGAGAGTTTGGTCTTGCAATTGATATGCTAAATCAGGCGAAAAGCGCAATGGTCCCACCCTTCGAAGTTTCGGTATTCGCCGACCCGAGCGGTGCGATCACGACAGCTGCAGCCGTAGTAGGCTCAATTGAGCAATGCCTGAGGCAGAACTCGAAGGGCGATCTTAAAGGCAAGAAAGTGCATATTTTTGGAGGTACCGGACCGGTTGGGATTTGTGCAGGTATTCTCAGCTTATTGTGTGAGGCAGAAGTCAGTATAACCAGTCATCGTGGCGCTGATGTCGCGCAGAGGATAGCGGATGAATACAATGGTCGTTACGGCGTAAATATGCGCGGAGCGGGCAGTGGTACAGACGAGGATATTATGGAATATCTCTCTGAATCCCATGTCTTCATCGGCGCGGCAAAGGCGGGTATACGTATCCTGACGGCAGCTCAGCTACAGCAGGCAAGCAGTTTGTTGGTAGCTGCTGACGTGAATGCCGTCCCGCCAGCAGGTATCGAAGGTATTGGTGTCAATGATTCTGGCGTTGAACTGGAAACTAATTCCGGGCAGGCGCTTGGAATAGGCGCACTGGCCATCGGTAATCTTAAATATAAAGTGCATTATCAATTGTTCGAAATAATGAAAACAGCAGATAAACCAGTTTATCTGGATCATATAAAAGCATTTGAAACAGCCAGAAAGCTCGCAGCCTATTAGAAAAACCATGAATAACAAAGATATAAGCACACTCCCTAGCTTAAATAAGCTGACAGAAAAACATGTATTCGATATGTTGGAACAGGCTTCGGCACTACGGCTTGGTGTGTCGAAACTGGAAAACCAGACTACTATCATCGATGCGGGCATAGATCGCCCGGGTGGGCTGGAAGCGGGTAGACGAATCGCCGAAATCTGTATGGGAGGAATGGGTAAGGTCAGTCTGAGCGCATCTAATATTAGTGAACTTTGGCCCTGGCAAGTAAATGTGTATTCGGCAAACCCTGTACTGGCCTGTCTGGGCAGCCAGTATGCAGGTTGGAGTCTATCCCACGGTGAGGGCAAACAGGCCTTCAATGCCCTTGGATCAGGACCTGGACGTGCAATGGGTAGCAAAGAAGACCTGTTTGACGAGTTAGCTTATCGGGATCGCCATGAACACGCTTTTCTGGTGATCGAAGTAGACAAAATACCACCGATTGAAATCGCCGACATTATTGCCAGGCGTTGTGATATCGCCCCTGAAAATCTCTATCTGATTTTGACCCCGACCTCAAGCCTCGCCGGCTGTGTTCAAATCGTCGCCAGAGTTCTGGAAACGGCTTTGCACAAGGCTCATGCTCTGGGCTTTGAATTAGAAAGGGTCATCGATGGGGCGGGTTCTGCGCCTCTGTGTCCACCATCGCCTGATTTTTTGAAGGCAATGAGCCGGACTAATGATTCCATTCTTTTTGCCGGCCAGGTACAGCTCTTTGTCCAGGCGGGCGCGTCTGAAGCTGAGGAACTGGCAAACAAATTGCCCAGTAGCGCCTCGGCAGATTACGGGCAACCATTTGGTGAAATTTTTAAATCTGTCGAATATGACTTCTATAAAATTGATCCGATGTTGTTTAGCCCGGCTAGTGTCGCTGTCACATCGCTTGAGAGTGGGGAGACATTCCACGCAGGTAAACTCGATTTAAAGCTTCTGAATAAATCTTTTTCTTAGCGGCATAAAACAGTCAATAGCGCTAATCTGTAGCACTTCCATTCGTGAAACCTCGGCTATCCTGAGAATGACCAAGCGTTCTAATGTTGCACTTCAAGCGATAGTGCATAACAGTTTCATACAAGAAATAGATGCCCTGAAACCTGGGAATGTAAGCAGATATGCCGCCGGTCATGACATGAGCTACCGGGATTTTGAAGCAAGCGCGAATATATGTAGTCCAATACTATGCAGGGATTCACTAGGACTTGGAGAAAGCATCTTTCGTTGCGTGGAGGCGACTAAAAAAGAAGTCGGCTGCAATACAAACCTGGGTATGCTTTTGCTATTCGCCCCTATAATTAAAGCTTATAAAACAAAGAATAAAGGCGAGATTGTAAGGAGTAGCTTAAAGAACGTGCTGGAACATCTTGATCAAAATGACGGCAAAAATGTATATCAGGCCATTCGCCTGGCGCAACCGGGAGGTTTAGGTCGGGTAGAGAAAGAGGATGTCAATTTTAGCCCTAATATCAGCTTGTTAGAAGCCATGGCTTTGGCGGCTGAGCGGGATATGATCGCTCATCAGTATGTGTCCGGCTTTGAAACGGTATTTAATATTGGTCTGGAGAGCTTAGTTGAGTTTGATAAACGCTGGAATAGTGTAGAATGGGCAACCGTAGCATGCTATCTATCGTTGATGGTGAATTTTCCGGATTCTCATATCCGGCGTAAGTTTGGCGAGGATGTAGCCAAACAGATCGTAAACAGGAGCAAAACTGTTTACGAGCGATTTATAAATAATAAGAATCCAGTCGAGGCTAAGCCCGAATTGCTGGAATTTGATAAGGAATTGAAGGACTCAGGCATTAACCCAGGCACTTCTGCTGACCTAACTGCGGCAAGTTTGCTTATTTATGCACTGAGATGACTAGATTAGTTTACAACAATTGTGCAAAACCCGGGTGTACCCGTCTCTACATAGTTGTGTAACAAAAATTGCAAATCAGCAGAGAGATGCTCTGAGGGTTGGCGACTTAAGTGGGCTATTTTCTACATTTAACATAAGCAGGAATAGTAAACATTTTATTTGGAATATTTATTTGGAGGAGACTTTAAAATGGCAGTGATTGATAAAGTATTAGTTGGTGAAGCATTGGTCGGCGACGGAAATGAAGTTGCTCACATTGACCTGATTATGGGGCCAAGAGGAAGTGCTGCAGAGACAGCTTTCTGTAATGCAATAACCAATAACAAAGATGGTTTCAGCACTTTGCTAGCCGTTGTATCACCAAACCTGGCTTGTAAGCCTAACACCATTATGTTCAACAAAGTGACCATTAAAGGTGCAACACAGGCTGTGCAGATGTTTGGACCAGCTCAGCGTGCAGTTTCCATGGCTGTTATGGATTGTGTTGAAGATGGCACTATTCCAGCTGATGAAGCGGATGATATTTTTGTTGCAGTAGGTGTATTTATCCACTGGTTGGCAGAAGATGATGCGAAGATTCAGGATTACAACTATGAAGCGGTTAAGTTGTCAATCAAACGAGCAGTTGCTGGTGAACCTAAAGCATCTGAAGTATTGAGTAAGCGTGGAGCAGCAGATCACCCGTTCCAGGCCCACTCATAAATAAAAAGAGTTGACCCCCGCCAGGTTTTAAAACCAGGCAACAACACAACCCCGGCTAAGGCCGGGGTTTTTTTTGCTTTTCATATTATTTTGGATCATATTTTTCAAGGTCTGAATGACTTATTTTTCCACTATGCAAGGCTGTTGCGAGCAATACACCAGCGACATTTAGATTAAAAAGAGTTTGCAGATCTCCTTCGTTGCGTACGCCACCCGCCACAAAAATCTGTCTATGTTCTGAACGCTTTTTTATTTCCAGAATTTTCTCAAAATCCGGGCCTTTATCAGTGCCAACATGAGAAAGTGACATTACGATGATTTTATCCGGCCACTGCTCATTCCTGTCCAAAAGCTCCTGTTGTCCTATGAACGAATCCTCAAGAAAGTCCAAAGATAATATTGGCATGCTTCGGGCTTTACACCCTGCGAGGTCTTCGCTTGATATTCCGGTTTCAGAACCGAGGATATGTCTGACTCTATTGGTGGGTAGCTCATCAAGATAGCTGTTTTTTCCTGTATCGAGCCAGATTGTCAGGGTTGGGAATCGTTGCAAAATCTCAGAAATTATAGAGGCATTGTCGCCTTGTTCTCTGATAGCATCAAGATCGGCAATGTAACATACACGAAAAGGATAAAGGTTCAGCATTGCTTCGACTACTGTCAAGGGGCAGGAACCCTTACACAAGGGGCTCTGTATATTTTGATAAGAATCACGTTTACCAGCTATGGCATGCACAACCTGTCCCGCACTAAGATCAATAACCGGTATCAGTAACATTTGAGTTGTTGACAATAATTTGAAATGAAAAATATATTTGTTTGTGAGTTTATCACCTGTGGAGGAATGCACAGTGTCGAATTGCCTGTTTCATTGGTGCAAGATGCGGATATCATGGTGCAAGCCTTAATCACAGATTTACAAAGGGTTCCTGACCTTGAGGTCTTCACCTGTCGCGACTCACGATTGAGTCCTATAGTTGAGTCGAGGCAATCAATTAAAGAAAATGACGATGTGCCAGTGATTTGGCAGGCTCTCATGCTTGAGGCAGATCTGATCTGGATTATTGCCCCGGAATCGAATGGAGAATTGTTAAGACTGACTGAAATGGCGAGAACCTGCGGTGGGCTGGTCATTGCTTGCAGTCCAGAGGCTATTCGCCTGGCGTCGAGTAAGATGAACACTTACGAGTTTCTGAGAAGTAAAAACTATATTGTCCCGGAAACACGTTATCTTGGTGAGGCATTAGTGGTCAGCGACACAGGATGGGTGATTAAACCTGATGATGGAGCAGGTAGTGAAGATTGTTATCTGTTTGAAGATGAGCAATCCATAAAACACTTTGCGCGGTCCGGAATAGATAGCCGGACTTTCATTCAGCAAGCCTTTCTAAAAGGTATTCATTTAAGTTTATCTGCTCTGGTTTTTGATAGTCACGCAACTCTACTTTCCTGTAACTATCAGGATTGCAATAAACAAAATCATCGCCTAAGAAATAGATTGATAAGCAGGAAAGCTGGTGGTGACTGTGAAAAAATTTTTGAAACTCTCATAGAAGACATGGCAAAAAATATTTCTGGTTTGAAAGGTTACATCGGTATTGATATTGTATTAAACGAACAAGGATCAGTGATTCTTGATATAAACCCGCGCCTTACTACTTCTTATGCAGGACTAAGCGAACTACTTGGTTTTAATGTTGCTGAATTAATTTTGGAAAATTTTATTAAATATGAGTGTCGCTAGTAATTTTGTTGGCTGGGATATTGGTGGCGCTCATCTGAAAATGGTGAAGGTGGACGGACAGGGTAATGTTCTTCAAGCTAAACAATATGCAACTCCGATCTGGCAAGGACTGGAGATCCTGAAATCTTTGTTTGAACAAAATAAAAATCTGCACACCAGCGACAATGAAGTTCATGCATTAACGATTACAGGTGAATTGTCGGATATTTTCGACAACAGAAAGGATGGTGTTGAAGCGCTATTATCAGTTTTCGCTTCGGTTTATCAGAATACGGAGTCAATGGTTTACTGTGGTGAATCTGGTTTTCTAGCTATAGCTGAGTCAATAGAAAAACACAATCAAGCTGCTTCTGCGAACTGGCATGCAACTGCAAGTTATCTAGCCCTGCAGAACGAAAAATTTGTTCTGATTGACATTGGAAGTACAACAACCGATTTAATTCTGGTAGACAGAGGGCGAGTGATAAACAAAGCCTATACGGATCAGGAAAGGATGCGTGAAGCAAGTTTGGTTTACACTGGCTTTACTCGTACCCCGGTGATGGCAGTTGTAAACAAAGTTCAGTTTGAAGGCGTGTGGCAATCAATCGCGGCGGAATTTTTCGCGACAATGGCAGATGTTTATCGAATCACAGGAGAATTGCATGAAAATCAGGATCTAATGCCGGCAGCGGATGGGGGTAAAAAGACTCGGGAAGCCAGTATTAGACGCCTTGCAAGAATGCTGGGAGCCGATGCGCTTGAATATGAAGATCAGGACAGATATCTACCGCTTGCGCATTACATTGCCGCTCAACAATTAAAAACTATTGAAGAAAATCTCGACCAAATGCTTCGACATTGTCATTATAGCCTTGCTAAGCGACCTGATATTGTTGGCGCGGGAACAGGCAGGCATTTGGCCCGTAAGTTGGCGGAAGCCAGAAACTACGCCTATATCGATATTGAATCATTAATCAGTGGAAACGAATCGCTCTTTGCAAAGACAGGCGACTGCGCTGCTGCATTAGCCGTTGCTCAGCTTGCTAGAGTGAAGTTGAAGTTATGACGCTAAAACGCAGAGAAATACCCTATTTGAGAGACTCAGCTGAACTGTTCAGTCTCATTGTAGATGAACCCTGGAGTATTTTTCTGGATAGTGGTTACCCAGCCATTGATAGAGGGCGTTTCGACTTTCTTTCATCTCGACCTTACAAAACACTGACATGCTATGGCGATGAAACCTTTATTAGTGATGGGGATGAGGTGCTTTGTTCCCGAGAGGATCCCTTCGAACTCATTAAGCAGGAATTAGGTGAACAAGTAGTTAACCTGACAGATCTGCCTTTCTGCGGGGGAGCAATGGGATATTTTGCTTACGATCTTGGTAGACGCTTTGAATCTCTTCCTGAGTCTACTGAAAACGATCTTGGTACACCCGATATGGCAATAGGGCTATACGATTGGGTTGTTGTCGTGGATCACCATAGACGTCAGTCCTGGCTCGCGAGTCAGTGCCGTGATGAAAATACTGAAAAAGAGTGGGACGAGTTGAGTAAACTTTTCCATAGTAAAGCCAGTTCGCGTCTGCAAGATTTCAAGCCAACATCCAGTATCGTTTCAAATACAGTCAAATCTCTATACGCCAGATCGTTTGAAAAAATCAAGAATTACATAAAGGAAGGTGACTGCTATCAGGTAAACCTGACGCAAAGATTCAGTGTAGGCGTTCAGGGACAACCCTGGGATATCTATATAAAGTTAAGGCAGAACAATCCTGCACCGTTTGCGGCCTACTTCAACTCTCCTGATGGATGTGTTTTAAGTTCTTCTCCCGAACGTTTTTTGAGTATTGTCAATGGTAATGTTGAGACTAAGCCTATAAAAGGCACTATTCGCCGGGCAAGCTACGCCAATGAAGATAAAGCACTCGCTGAGCAGTTGCTTGAAAGTGACAAAGATCGTGCTGAAAACCTGATGATTGTAGATTTGATGAGGAATGACATCAGTAAGAATTGTGAAACCGGTTCCGTTACAGTGCCCAGACTGTTTGCTCTGGAGAGTTACGCGACGGTTCATCATCTTGTTAGCACCGTAACTGGCAGATTGAAAAAAGACCGACACGCAATAGATTTATTAAGAGGGTGTTTTCCAGGAGGCTCTATTACTGGAGCGCCAAAATTACGAGCTATGGAAATCATTGAAGAACTCGAACCCAACCGACGCAATATTTATTGCGGCTCCATTGGCTACCTTGGTTATGACGGTAATATGGACACCAATATAGCCATTCGCACCATGCTTCACACTGAAGGCAAGATCAACTGTTGGGCCGGAGGTGGAATAGTTGCTGACTCAGAGCTGGAGTCAGAATATCAGGAGTGTTTTGAAAAAGCGGCAGCCATGCTTAGATTATTTCAGGAGAGGATGCCCTCGCCAGGCGGAGCGGAACAAGGGCTGTAATCATTGTGAGAGTAATCAAGATTGGCGGCAGTCTGGAAAATTCGGACAAGCTTAAAAAACTGCTTGATTGTTTGCTTGAGGGGGGCAAAGGACAGACAGTCATTGTTCCTGGAGGGGGTAGTTTCGCTAATGCTGTCCGTGAACTTCAGCTTAGCACTGGAATTGCAGATGAATATGCTCATAGGATGGCCCTGCTGGCCATGGAACAGTTTGCGTGGTATCTGACAGCCCTGACGCCGGGCTTACAAACAGCAGACAGCCTGAGCTCAATTTATAAATGTCTGGCTGAAAACGGGGTTGCACTCTGGCTACCGTATAAAATGGTTAGTTCAGAGAACTCAGTTCCAGCAAGTTGGGATATTACATCAGATAGTCTGGGGGCCTGGTTAGCACTTGAAATTGAGGCAGATTCCTTAACATTGGTTAAGTCAGCGAGATTGCCGCAACGATACTCCGGCTGGCATGATCTCTCCAGACAGGGACTGGTTGATGTTTATCTTGGGAACTTACTTCAAGAAAAAGATTTGAACGTTTACTGGTTATATAAGGATGAGTATCTTTCAATACTCTCTCCCTCTTTAAAGACATTTGCCGTTCAACAGTAATTAACAGAATCTGGAATTACTTCTTTTTGAGGCGCACCAAGTAACTCAGTCCCGGTTAGGGACTGAGATGAAAATAAGAAGGCCTGGTATCTGGAAGAGGCTGGAGATACCAGGCAATGGCCAAGATCCTTCTTGGCTCCCCGCTAAGTCAGTGGAGTAGAGTAACCCTAAATCAGTCCCAGCTAAGTGCCCCTCCTGTCTGGTATTCAGTCACCCTGGTTTCAAAGAAGTTTTTCTCTTTTCTTAAATTTGCCTGTTCATCAAGCCAGGGCAGAGTTGCTTCTTCTGCACCTGGAAAAGGAATCTCGCTTAGTCCTAACTGGCCCGCACGACGATTGGCTATGTATTGGAACTGACCCATATGCACCTCTGCAGAATAGCCAAGAATGGGGTCTTTCAAGATGTAATTGGTATAAGCCTTTTCAGCTTCATGTGCTTCTTCCCACATTTGCCTGATCTGATTCATATCGATTTTTAGTTGCTCTTCATAAATTATTTGCTTGACGACGCGAATACCAAATGAGGCATGCATGACTTCATCACGCATAATGTATTGAAGTTGTTCAGCGGTGCCTTTCATAAGGCCACGACGTTGCAGGGCAAATATCGGACTGAAACCATTGTAAAACCAGCAGCCTTCAAAAATAGCTGCGAAGAAAATATAAGCCATAACAAAGTTATGCAGTTCATCAGGATCAGTCAGGTCGATATCTGAACGCATAATCGAATCCAGACGTCTATTTGCCACAGAAATTTTCTGATGAATTTCAGGCACGACACGATAGAGATTATAAATTTCACTTTGATCCAGGCCGATCGTTTCAATGCAGTGTTGATAGGTCCAGGTATGAAGAGATTCTTCATAAACCTGCCGGGCCTGATAAATCTGTAACTCAGGGGCGGACATTTTTTCCATAACAGCAAGACCAATATTACGCATTGCCAGAATGTCCGATGTTGTCAGGTAAGAGAGGACATTTTCATAAACATGTTTCTCTTCAAGAGTGAGCTTGTAACGGTAATCGGTCACATCCTGAGCCATATTAATATCAAGCGGAGTCCAGTGGTTCTTATTGGCGTTCAGGAAATAATTCCAGGCCCATGGATACTTAAACGGCGCGAGCTGATTGATATCGGTATGCCCATTAATAACACGCTTGTCATCCGGGTCTACAGGTTTCTGACTGGTAGCTGGTGTAGGACTCAGAGTGATATCTTCACCTGGTTCTATAGCTGCCGGTTGATTTAATAATTGCTCGGCAATAATGGGTTCGAGTTCTTCCGGTTTTTGCATCGGCTTCGCTACTGGATCATCCCAATTCAACATTTACATATTCCTCTTAGATAACATTCCAATTTATTGACAAGCTTCACAGTCTGGGTCAAGGATCGAACAGGCTTGTGGGGCCTCTGCTGTGGCAAGTGGCTCTTCCTGCTTTGTTGAACTGTTCGTAGCGCCTTTCTCCATATGAGTGGCGCCAAGAGAGCGGAGGTAATAGGTCGTTTTTAATCCGCGCATCCAGGCCAATTTGTATAAGTTGTCAAGCTTCTTGCCACTCGGTTCAGCCATGTATAAATTCAAAGACTGACCCTGATCGATCCATTTCTGCCGGCGCGATGCAGCTTCTACAAGCCAGCGGGAATCAATCTCAAAAGCTGTCGAGTACAGTTCTTTCAGGTCATCAGGGATGCGATCAACAGACTGCACGCTGCCATCAAAATATTTCAGATCGTTAACCATTACGTCATCCCATAAATCGCGGGCTTTAAGATCATGCGCAAGATAAGGATTAACAACGGTGAACTCACCAGACAAATTAGATTTTACAAAGAGGTTTTGATAAGTCGGTTCAATAGATTGAGTTACACCACAAATATTGGAAATGGTTGCTGTTGGTGCGATTGCCATACAATTGGAATTACGCATTCCGCTTTTTTGTACTTTCTTACGCAGGCTTTTCCAGTCAAGTGTCTGGCTATCATTTACTTCGAGATAGCCATCACGAGCATCGGTTAGTATTTTTACAGAGTCAATCGGTAAAATTCCCTGATCCCACAGAGAGCCTTTAAAACTGGAGTAGGCGCCACGTTCGTCAGCAAGCTCAGATGAAGCCTTAATGGCAAAGTAACTGACAGCTTCCATACTTCGGTCGGCAAATTCTACTGCTTCTTCTGAGGCATAGGGGGTGCGGACTTTGTAAAGAGCATCCTGGAAACCCATGATACCCATGCCCACCGGACGATGACGTAAGTTAGAGCGGCGTGCCTGAGGGACACTGTAATAGTTGTAATCGATAACGTTATCCAGCATGCGCATCGCGGTGGAGATGGTTTTTTCCAGTTTCTCTATATTCAAACCCTTTTCATCAACATGCTGAGCAAGATTGACTGAGCCTAAATTACACACCGCAATCTCATCATCAGAAGTGTTCAGAGTGATTTCAGTACAAAGATTGGAAGAGTGAACGACACCAGCGTGCTGCTGCGGTGAGCGTAGGTTACTCGGATCTTTAAATGTTACCCATGGGTGCCCCGTTTCGTACAACATTGACAACATCTTTCGCCATAAATCGACAGCAGGTAGCGTTTTGTAGGTGTTGATTTCACCCCGCGCAGCCATCGCTTCGTATTCGACATAGCGGGTTTCGAATTCTTTCCCATAAAGCTCGTGTAAATCTGGCACTTCGTCTGGAGAAAATAAGGTCCAGTCGCCTTCCTCACATGCACGCTTCATGAATAAATCAGGAATCCAGTTAGCTGAATTCATGTCGTGTGTCCGACGACGATCGTCACCGGTATTTTTGCGTAGATCGAGAAACTCTTCGATATCAAGATGCCATGTTTCCAGGTAGGCACACATCGCTCCCTTGCGTTTACCACCCTGGTTAACCGCAACTGCGGTGTCATTGGCGACTTTAAGGAAGGGGACTACACCCTGAGATTTACCATTTGTGCCTTTAATATGAGCTCCCATAGCGCGGACACGTGTCCAGTCATTACCAAGGCCGCCAGCAAATTTTGAAAGCATGGCGTCGTCTTTGATAGCGCTGAAAATGCCATCCAGATCATCCGGTACTGTGCTCAGATAACAACTCGACATTTGTGGTCTGAGTGTCGCAGAATTAAACAGAGTCGGGGTTGAGCTCATGAAGTCAAAGGATGAAAGCAGATCATAGAACTCAATTGCTCTGGTTTCCCGATCCAGTTCGTTTATCGCCAGGCCCATAGAAACCCGCATGAAAAAAGCCTGTGGGAGCTCAAAACGTGTTTCATTCGAATGAATAAAATAACGATCGTAGAGAGTCTGCAGGCCAAGGTAAGTGAATTGATGATCGCGTTCGGGTTTCAGTGCTTTTCCTAACTTATCAAGATCATATTTGGCTATTTCGTGATCAATCAATTCGAGTTCTGTACCAGACTGAATATAATTCTTGAAATAAACCGGATAACGCGCTGCCATTTCTTGCTGAGTTGCTTCGATATTCCTGCCTTCAACAAAGCTCAGTGCTTCTCTGCGCATATCGTCCAGTAGCAAACGAGCGGCGGCATAGCTGTAGTTTGGTTCTTTTTCAATCAGTGTGCGCGCACTCATTACCAGAGCGGGGTTAACGTCTGTTTCATTCACACCATCAAAAAGATTGTGTAATGCTTCATCAATTATCAAATGCCCGTCAATATAATCAAGATCCTGGCAGGCCTCATTGACTACGGCCATCAGGCGACTCATGTCGAGAGGTCTTACTGAGCCATCATCAAGCGTTACTTTGATAATGCTATCGGTGCTTGTTTCCCCTGCTTTATTCTTGTCCTGTGCAGTTTTAACAGCACGTTCGCGACTGCGTTCTTCACGATAGATCACATAAGAGCGGGCAACTTTCTGCTCGCCGGCACGCATCAGGGCCAGTTCTACCTGATCCTGAATGTCCTCTATATGAAAGGTGCCGCCACCTGGCATACGACGGGTTAATGCCCGCGTAATTTGCTCGGAAAGGGCATCAACAGTCTCATGAACTCGAGTGGACGCAGCTGCCGTACCACCTTCCACATCCAGAAAAGCCTTGGTTAGGGCAACACTGATCTTGCTGGAATCGAAACTGGTTACCTTGTTATTTCGACGAATAACCTTATATTCACCGGGTTGCGATATGGGCTGATCGCTCTGCTCTGCCTCTTTATTGAGATTTTGTTCTTCAGTGTGGACTGCTGATTTCGTGCTTAAAACGGATTCTGCAAATACGGCTTTTTCAACCCCCATAACCCCTCCTGACAAAGGCTAATAATTAACTATTATTGTTATCGCTCTGGAACTTAGAAATAAGATGAACTTCTTTACGTAAGGGAAATTATTCCACCACTACAAATTGTGGTCAAGTTGTATTTACCCTACGACATATTGTGGAATTAGCTGTGAACTAAGGTCTTTTTTCCTGTGGATAAGTTGGGGAGAAAACTGCCCGGGTATATGTTGCGTAGCACCATCTTTAACCAATTCAGTGACTTATAGTTTGACTTGGACAAAGCCTTTGCTGAGAGATGAAATATCACAACAGAGTTGGCTCACGCAATTTTCGAAATGAAGAGTGCTTAAAGAAAAAAAATTGCAAATATGGCAAAAATATTACGCTTAAATTTTTCATGCAGCACAGTTACAGAATCAGATGGGTTAACATAGAGTCGAAAACAACAAAATGATTTGCCGGTCAGCAGAAAACTGGCAAGAGTTTCGCCCTTTAAAACACCTGAACTTTGGAGATTAATGGTAATGACAACAGAGGTAAGGATTCCGAATCTTGGCGATTTTAATGATGTTGAAATCATCGAAATAGCGGTTTCCGTTGGAGAAAAAATTGAAGTAGAGGCGACCTTGCTGACTCTGGAAACAGATAAAGCGACCATGGATATTCCATCACCTGCAAGCGGTGAAATCGTTTCTGTTCTGGTTAAAGTCGGGGACAAAGTCTCAGAGGGTGATGTAATTTTGAGCTTGCAGGAATCAACTGTAAAAACGGAGACGAAGGATGACTCTGTATCGGCTCAGCTTGCTCCATCTTCTGATAATGGTGCTGCAATCGAGGTTGAAGTTCTCGTATTGGGGTCCGGCCCTGGAGGATATACGGCGGCTTTCCGGGCCGCTGATCTGGGCAAACAGGTTGTACTAGTAGAACGCTACCCCTCTCTTGGCGGAGTCTGTCTGAATGTAGGCTGTATTCCTTCAAAAGCTCTATTACATGCGGCAAAGGTGATCAGCGAAGCTAAAGAAGTGAAACAATTTGGTATCGATTTCGCTGAGCCTGACATTGATCTGGATAAATTACGCGGCTGGAAGGAAAAAGTACTCGGGCAGCTGACCAAAGGACTGGAGGGACTGGCAAAACAACGTAAAGTGCAGCTGGTGCAAGGGGTCGGACAGTTTGTTTCAGCCAATCAGTTGAGAGTCACGGGTGAAGAGGGCGAGCAGACAATAAATTTTCAACAGGCGATCATAGCTGCGGGTTCGCAGGCAACTAAAGTCCCCGTTTTTCCAGAAGATCCGCGAATTATTGATTCTACCGGTGCTCTGGAACTGGAAAGTATTCCTGAGCGTATGCTGATTATTGGCGGCGGTATCATTGGCCTGGAAATGGCCACGGTTTATCACGAATTAGGTAGCCGCGTCAGCGTAGTTGAAATGCTCGATAGTATTATTGCCGGTGCGGATAATGATGTGGCAAAACCGTTGTTACGACGTATACAGAAACAATACGAGAATATATATTTAAGTACACGAGTCACTTCTATAGAGGTGCAAGAGACTGGTCTCAAAGTAACGTTTGAAGGTCCGAAAGCCCCTGAAAGTGAAATTTTCGATAGCATACTGGTCGCAGTAGGCAGACGCCCGAACGGGTCTAAAATTGGTGCAGAGCAAGCCGGCGTTAATGTAAATGAACAGGGTTTTATTGAAGTCGATAAACAACAAAGAACAAATGTTCCGCATATATTCGCTATAGGAGATATCGTTGGTCAGCCAATGTTAGCGCATAAAGCTGTGCATGAAGGCAAGGTTGCTGCGGAAGTTATTGCCGGACTGAAAAGCGCTTTCGATGCGCGTGTCATCCCATCAGTTGCCTATACCGACCCGGAAGTTGCCTGGATCGGATTGACGGAAGCCGAAGCAAAAGAAAAAGGTATAGAGTATGGGAAAGGCGTATTTCCCTGGGTTGCCAGTGGTCGCTCTCTCAGTCTTGGTCGAAATGAGGGGATGACCAAGTTATTGTTTGATAAAAAAACAGATCGTATTCTTGGCGCAGGTATTTGTGGGCCAAACGCTGGTGATCTTATTGCCGAAGTCGCACTCGCTATCGAAATGGATTGTGATGCGACGGATCTGAGCCTTACCATACATCCACATCCGACCTTGTCTGAAACAGTTGCTTTCGCCGCTGAAATGTTTGAAGGCACGATCACGGACTTGTACGCCCCTAAAAAACAATAAAAAACCAGATTCAAATTAATAGTATTAAGGATATTTCTCATATGACTGATCACCCCTTATTGAGCTCCACTAAATCATTATTACCAGATATCACGGCGGCAGCCGAGTCCATAGAAGTAAATCAAAGAATTCCTGACAAATTGATTGATCAGATACGCGACGCTGGATTGTTTTCAGTAGCGGTACCCAAAGAGTTTGGAGGTCCCGAACTCGATCCCCTGCTAATGTTTGATGCATTGGAATTACTGGCAAGAGCTGATGCCTCCACGGCCTGGGTGACACTTATCATTTCAGCCAATCCCTATCTGTTCGGTAATTCCCTGCATGAACATGTCTGGCAGGAAATGTATGGCAAGGACATTAATACCTGTACTGCAGGGACTTTGATGCCCGGAGGCAAAGCTGTAAAAGTTGAAGGAGGGTATCAGGTCACTGGTCGTTTTCGATATGGCAGTGGTTCCGAACATTGCCAATATCTTCTTAGTGGCTGTATGGTCTATGAAGGTGAGACTTTATGCAGACTTGAGAATGGTGAGCCGGAAATCAGATGGCTTATTCACAAAATAGAAGACTGTGAAATTCAGATGGACAGCTGGGACTCGACTGGATTAAGAGGGAGCAGCAGTCACGATTATGTTATTGAGGATTTATTTGTGCCAGCCGACTGGAGTTTTGTTTTCGGAGAAACTGTGCATAAATTGTCCAACCCGGTCTTTACTTTTCCTACCATTCCATTCTGTCAGCTAGCAGCAATCGCCGTGGGGATGGCAAGACAGGCGATTGAGACAGTCAGAGAAATAGCCTCTACAAAAAGACGCGGGCCAATGCTTTTATGTGATGATCCTTCCGTACAGCTGAGAGTTGCAGAAGCAGATGCTATGACCAGTGCGGCGAGATCCTATGTAAAAGATGTTGTTGCCGACCTTCTCAATAGTCTACACACTGGCAAGGAACTCAGTTGGGAGCAACGCGCCCGTTTCAGATTGAGTTGCACTTATGCACTTGATAATGCGGTGAAAGCTGTCGATATGATGTACAAGAACGCCGGCGGAAGTGCTGTATACAAACCGAACCAGTTGGATCGCATGTTTCGCGATATTCACACTGCGGCGACTCATATCAGATTCTCCGATCTGACCTACATTCAGGCCGGACGGATGTTGCTCGGGCTGGACCCTAAGGATCCATTATTTTAATATTTTAAGAAACGACAATCCGGAATATCAGGAGCTCTGCGCGATGGAAATGGATGAATCAGTCAATGTGCTGGGTGAGGCGCTTGTTCTTTGTGGTGATGATCCGCTCACCGGTTTTTATCGCGACGGTAAGTGTAATACCTGCGCAGAGGATCTTGGTTCTCACACAGTATGTGTGCAAGTCAGTACGGAATTTCTTGAATTCTCACGTTTTCGAGGCAACGATCTTTCTACCCCTGTTCCTGAATACGAATTCAAAGGTCTGAAGGCTGGAGACAGCTGGTGTCTTTGTGCATCTCGTTGGCTCGAAGCCCATGAAAATGATATGGCCCCACGTGTACACCTGACGCGAACCCATATTCGCGCACTGGAAATCATACCTATGGATTTGCTAAAGCAATATGCCGTGGATTTGAACTAGTTAAGTACTCAGTTAACTATCAGTCCCGAATCAGAGCATCTGTTTCTGCAGGTCAATCAAATAGTCTATGTCTTCTTCGGTATTAAAAAAGTGAGTGGAGACGCGCAAATTACCGATACCACCAAGCGCGCGCATGGAAATCCTGATTGGGCGCATACAACGGCCGGGCGCGTAACAGCGATTAAAAAAGGCTGTGTCTTTATCATAGTCACCAGTAGTATAGGTAATCAGGCCATGACGCTTCGCCGGGTCAGTTGGACTGGTCACATTACATCCAATCTCCTGTAAGCGGTCTATTGCATAACCACCCAGTCGCTTAACCCGCTCTTCTACATTGTTCATACCGATTTTGTCATAAAATTTCAGTGTCGCGATCCAGCCGAAGAGTGCAGGGCCTATTGTGACATCCTGTGAGAATTGATTGGCATTGTTGACAGGCTGAGCCTTCCAGCTTTCCAGAGTGTCGTGATCTTTCTCGGCAAAAGGAACACCCGGAACATCTGCCCAGATATAATTACGATATCGCGCATCGATAGAGTCCATGACGGAGCGTTTGATATAAAAAATTCCGGCACCCTCGGGGCCACACTGCCATTTATAGGTACCGGAGAGCAGGATGTCGACATCATCATCCTTGACATCAATCTGAATAGCACCAAGTGACTGCATCGCATCGTCAAGAACCAGAGCACCGTGCTCATGTGCAATCCGGCAGACTTCTTTCATATCGAAGGTGAAACCGCAAAACGCGGTTGTTCGGTCTACACAGACCATGCGTGTTTTGTCATCTACGAGTTTTTCAAGATCTTCCATGAGAATTTCACCATCGACATTACGTGCAATGCGCAACTCAACACCATAACGTCTACTGATATCCTGCAATATATAGGGAATGGCCGGGTAGGAGAGATCGGTGATGACGACGTTGTCTCCCTCGAACCAGTCGAACATGTTGTAGAGAATCAGGTTGGCCGTAATGGCAGGACGATAGGTATTGGTAACTTCGTCAGGGTCGGCGTTAATAAAGCGGGCGCTGCGTTCTATGCTTTCGCTAAAAGCTGACAGCAAAAAAGGATGAGTGGCAATATCAGCAACAGGAATATCTTCCATCCTGCCGTATTCAACAAAATTATAGAAATCCCGAACAGCGTCAAGCCAGTATTTTCCCGGTATCATTTGATCTGCGGCATTCAGGTAAACCCAGTGCTGCAGCAATTTAAATTCAGACCGGATATCTTCGATGTGATTATCAATATAGTTTTTACTCATATTTTATATCAGCCTTTCAAGTTTATGATTCTGAACCGAAATAGTACAAGGATGCCATTAAAATTATCAGTTTTTAAATTAAGAATTTTTGTCAGATCGCCCTAATTGAAGGTTCTGCCCTTGCGACATGAATTATTCGAAACTAAGCTGTCATCGCCATACCACAGAGTGTTGAAATTATGAGTGACAAATCGTCTGATAACAAAGATGCAGTCAGCTATTCAAAAGATGATCCTTACTTGCTTACACCGGGACCTCTGACTACGTCTTCGAGTGTTAAGAAGGCGATGCTGCATGATTACGGTTCGAGGGATGAGCGTTTTATCGAGTTGAACGGACGGATCTGCGCGAGATTACTGGAAATTGCCCATGCTGGAGAGACTCATGTGTGTGTGCCATTACAGGGGAGTGGTACTTTTGCGGTGGAGGCCATGTTGGCGACGATGATTCCAGTCGAAGGAAAACTGTTGAATCTTGTCAATGGTGCCTATGGACATCGCATCTCAGAAATATGTGACTATCTCGGGCGCGAATATCTGGTTCACGAATCGGCTGAGAATGTAGCTATTGATCTTGCTTCTTTAGAGAAAACTCTGGTTGACGATAAACATATTACTCATGTTTCAATTGTTTACTGTGAAACTACCTCAGGCATTTTAAACCCTTTAGAAGAAATAGCTGAAATCGTCTACAAACATGGACGTGCGTTACTGGTAGATGCCATGAGTGCCTTCGGTGCCTTACCAGTCGATGCGAGGAAACTACATTTTAGTGCTCTTGCGGCTTCAAGTAATAAATGCCTGCAGGGAGTACCGGGTATGGGCTTTTGCCTGATAAACTCTCATACCCTTGAGCAATGTAAAGGTAATGCGAAATCACTTAGCCTCGATTTATACGAACAGGCTCTTGCTTTCAGAAAGAATGGACAATGGCGTTTTACGCCACCGGTGCATTGCATGTTGGCATTGTCTCAGGCTCTTCTGGAATTGCAGGAAGAGGGTGGTGTTGAAGGCAGGTTGGAACGGTATCAGGAGAACTGTAATGTTCTCAAGGAAGGCATGCGGGCTTTGGGTTTCAGGACTTATCTAGCAGACGAGTTACAGGCACCGATCATTGTGACATTCATTACCCCGTCAGATAACAGGTTCAGTTTTGAACTGTTTTACCGACTGATCGCTGAAAAAGGTTTTTTAATTTATCCGGGAAAGATCACAAAAGCCGATACTTTTCGTATCGGCTGTATAGGTGATCTTGATGCAGATTTGATGCGTGCAGCGATTCAGGCAATAGAAGCCAGCTTGTCTGAACTTGGCATAAGCAATTCATAACTAAGCGGCTTTATACGTCGATAACAGCTGTCGCTTCCACCTCAACCAGAAATTCCGGAACGGCCAGGGCCTGAATGCCGAGCAGTGTGTTTGCTGGCAATGAGTCCTTGTCAAAGGCTTTGCCGAGTTCGGCAGCAATTGTGTCAAGCAAGCCCGGGTGATAATCAACGATATATATAGTCAGACGGCAAACATCCTGCATTGTCGCACCGGCTTCTGCGAGGTCAATGCTGATATTCTCCAGAGTTTTTTCCATTTGCTTGCCGAGGTCATCGCCGCCGATAAGATTATTATCTTTATCCCACGCAGTTTGACCTGCGCAAAACACCAGTTTCTTTCCTTCTGCTGCGACTACCTGCGCAAAGCCATAGTCCGCGCTTGGGAAAAGATCGCTGGGTTGTAATGATTGTTTTGACATCTGTTTTCTCCTTTTATTTTACGGGGTTTACCAGAAATTATTGTGTGGTTGCGTTGCTTCTTCTTCCAGAAGAGGACCGCTGACTGCTACCGGCCAGGGTGCAAATTTAAATATTTCTCGTGAGGGCAATTTTAAAGTAGCTGCCTCACCTGTGTCGCCAAATTGTAAATAAAGCTTGTCCATTCCCAGTCCGAATACGATGGATCGTATATTGCTCCAAACTGCCGCTGATGCACACATTGGGCAGGGTTCAGCGCTGGCATAGAGGGTGCAAGTTGCAAGTTCCTCAACAGAATATTTTGCGGATGCAAGGCGTAGCAAGTTTAATTCTGCATGTGCAGTCGGGTCATTGTCGCTTACTACCGTGTTTTCGGCTCTTAAGAGTATGTCCCCGGCAGTATTAACTAAAATTGCTCCGAAAGGATGATTGCCGTGTTCGCGAGCGGCATTCGCCACTGTTATGGCTTGCCTTAGGTAGCTGTTATGTTCCTGCATTTCTAACTCAGACGTTCTTCAACTTCAGCAGTATTAAGAACGTCTCCGAATTGCTGGATTATTGACTCCATCGTTGCCTGATGTTCTCGGTCCGACAAAGCCGCACAGCAATCGCTGACCAAAACGACTTTAAAATCCATATCGAAGGCATCGCGGGCGGTGGTTTCGCAGCAGATATTAGTTTTTGTACCTGCAATCAGAAGTGTTTCTATACCGCGACTTCTCAACACTCTCTCCAGTTGTGACGCGCTTGAAGCAAGGCAGCTGTAACGGTTTTTTACCAGTGATATGTCACCTTCCTTTTCTTCAAGTTCATGCCAGAGAACGCTGCCTTCTGCACCTGGTTCCATATAAGACATGGTGCGTTCACGAACTTCACTGGCAACGATATGATTGAAGAAATTCTCCCATTCACTTACGCCGCCGTGATGCGCGAATTCACTGACAATCCATACAACGTCTCCGCCGAGTTTTCGTAGGCTGTCAGCAAGCTGATTGATGTTAGGTACGATGTCACGTGAGAGAGGTACTTCTACGGGAGCACCGGGTTTACAAAACGCATTTTGCATATCAATCACAATCAGCGCGGTTTTCTTAGCATCAATCGAGTCAAACAGATGCACACGGCCCCTTCTTTTTGTGACACGTTCAATTATTTCATCACTTATACCTATCTTATGCATTTTGTATGATCGTTCCTGATTGTAATTGGCTATAAATTTCAGAGGCGTCTATGAAGCAAACAACGAATCTTCAAGATAGGGATCTTCAGGCATTGAAATTTCTGAGTCCAGCAAATATCCACATCCGGGGCAGGAAAATCTCCTGAGAACGACTTCGTCTCCTGTGGTGTAAGGCGAGCCGAGCTGCTGCAAATATACTTCATCAAGGTTGGCAGCGTGCTTCCAGTTTTTTTCCTGTTTACCAAGACTATGATCGCAGTGACTGCAACGTATTGATTGATCCTTAATGCACAGGGTTTGAGAGAGTTGCATATCAGGCCGCCTGTTTGTTTGTTGATTTTCGTAGTTTCAATAATTTAGCTCTGGCTTGTTCAGTAGACTTCTGATCAAGAGCGCCATCGTCATGTAGAATGACACCGTATATTTTTTCAGCCAGATGAGAAGAGGTATGTCCGGCAGCGATATCGCTGGCGACATTTTCGGCAGGGCGCAAAAGTGGATCGCCGTAACCACCGCCGCCATTCCAGCGAACGTAAAGCGCATCATCACCCATCAGCGGATAAACGCCCCAATCTATGGGTTCCTTGTCACCGGGAAGACTGTCCAGACATAAAGACAAATCCACTTCCTTTTTCAATTCATCATCGAGATCATTGTTATGAATCCAGACATAGGCATTTGGTGAACCGGGGTAGCCACCTGCCAGACCGTCACTCATCGGAAACATGGAACCTTTTCCTGAGACGACATAATGCATGCCGCCATCCGGTGCATCGTGTGGAACGAATGCGAGCTCCATACCGTCACCACCACGGTAAAGTCCGGCACCGCCGGAATCTGCCAGCCTCCTTCTAAACAGATAACGAATCGGAAACGAATACTCAATTGTTTCAACATTAGCCATGCGTGAAATCGGGTTGGGTATTTCACCGCCGACATCTATACCGTCTGCAAAGGAGCGTGCACCACCAGCACCGGCAAAGGTTTCTATCAGGATTCCGATGGCCTGTCGATTATGTTGATTCCGGCCAAATAGAAAAACCGCAAAATGGTTGGCGTGCCAGACTGCAGTCGCTTCCTGGCGATACTTTTTACTTGCGTTGAGCATTTTGCCTATCGCCGAACAGGCAGCGTTGTTAACTGATTGAATTGCCCCGACTGTGGCAACTGAGACAGGGGCGGGACGCAGGCAGTTTACGACTGTGCCTTCCGGCGCAATCATGGTAATGGGTTTTATCACACCTTCATTCCAGGTAATGTCGTAGCACAAAAGTGGAAACAGAGGCGCGAATAAGCCACCTAAGGAAGCCCACTTCGTGCAATTAATTGCATGACTGCTTTGCGGACTTGAACCGCTGAAATCGAAAGTCAAAGAATCTGCTTTTTTCGTCATAGTCAGCATGACCCGCGAAATCTCACCTTTCACACTCATGTACTGCCGTGCTTGCGATTGACCATCAGGTAATTCGCGGAGTCGTTCACGTAATTGCGTTTCAGATTGCTCAATCAGAGTCTGGCAGGCCTGATCAACAATATCACTCCCGTACTTTTCTACCAGCGCGATCATTCTATTACGAGCTACATTGTTGCAGGCGATCATGGAGTTAAGATCGAGTGCGACCATTTCAGGTGAACGCACCATGTTCAGAAAAGTATCAAACAGGTCTTTATTAATTTCACCTGCTTCGACAAGACGCATACCGGGTGAACTAAACCCTTCCGTATAAATGTTTTCCGCATCGGGGCAAAAACCGCCGGGATTGGTGGCGCCAATATCATAGACATGCACAAAGCAGGCACTCCAGGCCACCAGTTTGCCATCGAAATGTATCGGAGCCACCAGATACACATCAGAGGTGTGCAGGGCGGCGGTATAGGGATCGTTAAGCAAGAAAACATCCCCTTCGTTAATACGGCCTTCAAAGCGTCGGATTATTGATTTACAGGCCTCTGCGGCACTGGTGAGATGGTGAAGAAAGCCAACACCACCCATAAGTAGAGAACCATCCGCGCGGTAGAGGGACACCATGAGGTCATGCCCCTCATTGGTGATGGCGCTGCCGGAAACGTTTTTCAATGTTATAACCGCTTCATCAACAACCCGGTAGAGACGATGCCGAATGATAGAAAAAGTTATGGGATCGATCATGACTTTGCTTCCTCGATAATTATATTCTGATACTCATCCATTCTTGCATTCTGGCCATCCTGGATAACAATAGTGGTGATCGGAGTATGAATTACAGCCGGACCATCCAGCTCGTTTCCAACTTCCAGCAGCTCAAAATCATAAACGTCGGATTCAATTAAATCAGGGTGATTGTCTACGTAGATTTTTCTTCTTCCAATCCTGGCAGGACCAGCATCAGAATCTTTTATTGGACGGGGTAGAAGATCAGGTCGATCGATTAATCCACTGGCCGTGAGTCTGAATTGAGTCATTTCTATTCCGGCATCTCGATAAGCGGAACCCTTACCGTATTTACTTTCATACAGCTGTTCAAAATCCACTACCAGCTTGTTCATGCTCTGTTCGTTCAATGGAGTCTCGCCCCGAATCGGGGTAATGATCTCATGTACCTGTAGTGCATAACGAAAACCAACCGACCATTTAAATTGCATCCGATTACTTGTAAAGCCGGCCTGACTAAGGGCACTTGTGGCCTGCTCCAGCATAGGCTCGTACAAGTTGTTAATAATTTCTGCTGTGGTCGGTACGCTGAGGGTTTCGATATGAGCATATTCATGAACGATATCTGCGGTAGCGAGACCGAAGGCACAGTTTACGGAGGCCGCATAGGGAACAATTATTCTTTTAACATTTAATTCGCGGGCAAAACTACTTGCGATCATTGGGCAGGAACCACCGAAGGCATGTAAAACAAAATCGCGCGGATCGAGACCCTGTTCGACTGTTATTTTGTGAATCAAATCGCTGATTTGAGCATTTGCAATACGAAATATTCCGAAAGCAGCCTGTTCAACGGAAAGATTGATCGGTCGCGCTATTTTTTCTTCGAAAATATGACGGGCCTTATCTACGTCGAGTTTCATTGTGCCGTTTAGAAAGCGTTCGGGATCGATGTAGCAAGAAGTAATAGCACATCAGTCAGAGTCGGCTCTTCGCCACCCTGGCCATAACAAATCGGCCCCGGGCGGGCACCGGCGCTTCTTGGGCCGACAATGGGGACTCCAGTGCCGGCTTCCAGACTGATCAGACTGCCACCGCCGGCGCCGATAGAGACAACATCGATCTTCGGGACTGCGTAATGAAAACGATCTATTAAGGGTTCACGAGCGTATTCAAGTTCACTGTTCTGGATAATACCCACTTTAAAAGTAGTGCCACCCATATCAGCGGCAATAATGTCCCTGTCCTGCATTAGGTCACCCAGAAACTTACTCCCGATAACACCAGCGACCGGACCGCATTCGAGCATATTCACAGCCCGGTCTGCCGCTTCTTCTGCCGGCAGCAATCCACCATAACCCTGCATAACGAGAAGCGGGCCCTTATAGCCGTTTTCACTCAGTAGATTCTGCAATTCAGTGAGGTAGTCATTTACAACGCGACCGGCGTAGGCATTGATGACTGTGGTTGAAGTGCGTTCGTACTCGCCTGGTACTGGTGCGATTTCGTTAGATAAGGAAACATAGGTATCAGGAGAGATTTCGCGAATTATCTCGCCAATTCGCTGTTCATGCCTGTTTTCATTGAATGACCAGAGCAGACAAACGGCAATGGCGTCACAATTGTGCTTTGAAATTAGAGATTCTACTACAGATCTAACTGCAATTTCGTCAAGCTCTCTTATGATTTCTCCTTTGTAATCAATACGTTCTGGAATACCTCGTGTTCGTTCCATACTGACTAGCGGTGTGGGTTTATCTGTGGCAACCGGATGTTTAAGACCCTCTTCACTTAAACCGGACCAGCGGCCGTAGGCACCTCGTGTTACATGTAGTGTGTCTTCAAAGCCAGCAGTCGTAATTAAACCGGTCAACGATCCGCTGCGTTCAAACATGGCGTTATCGACTACAGTACAGCCATGAGTGAACAGGCTGGTCTTAGAAAACAGCTCTGGCAGGCCGCAATCGAGTGCTTCTGCAGCAGATTTTATCGAGTCAATGACCCCTTCGGCAAAATTTGGCGGAGTCGATAAGGCCTTTCCGATGGTAATAGATTGCCCATTTTCGACTATAACTGTATCGGTGCAGGTGCCGCCTACGTCGGTGGATATAACTAATGACATTATTATTCTTAAAATTAAGCCCAGTTTAAGTCGGGAATATTACCCGAGTTTGCGGTGATATCCTCTTTTTCCTGAGTTGAAGGACAATGTATCAAAAAAGATACATCTCGTTGTAAATAGTGATAAAAGTTTGCAAGGTGGATGATTTACATATAAATTACCGCTTGAAATTATATTGAAACTCTACTGGTCTCTGCTTAGAAGGGCAATAGAGTGTTTAACGTCAGTGCTTTATAAATCCGAGGGGGTTACACATGTTTAAGTTTTTTCCGATCAAGGCAACGCCGATTCTAAAACGGGTACTGGTTACCGGTTTTGTTTTTAGTTTTGCCTCCCAGTCATTTGCCCAAAGTTCTTTACTGGAAGAAGTAGTAGTTACCGCGCAAAAACGAGAACAGTCATTGCAGGATGTTGGTATTGCCGTTACGGCATTTTCCGGCGAACAGCTTGACGCTTTTGGCTTCACCAACAGTACAGAACTTACCGCCTTCACACCGGGTGTTCACATGTCAGGCAACAATGGTGGCTCTACACAACAGTTCACTATTCGGGGTGCGACTCAGAATGACTTTTTCGATCTGGCAGAAGCCCCTAACGCTATGTATGTTGACGAAGCGTATCAGGCATCCGGTCAGGCACAACTGTTTGCCAGTTTCGACATGGAACGGGTTGAAATCCTGAAAGGCCCTCAGGGAACGTTGTTCGGCAGAAATGCAACTGGTGGCCTGATTCATTATGTAACGAGAAAGCCAACAAAAGAATTCGAAGCATACGGAGACGTAACTTACGGTAACTACGATCAGGTAAGAGCAGAAGCCGCTGTCAGCGGAAGTCTGACTGACACATTGAGTGCTCGTGTCTCCGGTTTTCATCGTAGCCATGACCCGATATTGAAAAATACCTTTACTGATGCTGATTTACCTCCGACTCCCGGTTTTCTCGCAGGTCAGGGGCGAGGCCCGCTGAACGGTTCCAACTCAGGTGCCGATGACTTATGGGATGACGATCAGTTTGCAGTTCGCGGTCAGATGTTATTTGAACCAAGTGACGATCTGGAAATGTCACTGTCTGTGCAATACGCAGAACAAACTCCAGCCTCTGGTCCTTATCAGGGCGTAGCCACGGTAGGTGAAAGAGACGCACAGGGCCGTTTAGTGAATACCTTGTTCTCAAACAATTCAACTAATCCAAATTCCTGTGAAACTCTTAATGCTGGGTCAACCAGCTGTTTTGACGGTTCTCTGATTGGTCAGCCTTTTCCGGGTGAACCGCTTGATCTGGATTTCGATGCGACCAGACCGACACCAAACGGTGACTTTTTCGGTTATGTCGACCCTGATGGCACAGAAGGTCTGACCACCTCGACTGACCACGCGGTTTCAGATTTCGATAAAGTAGAGTTGTTCGGTATAACCGGTAAGATTGACTGGAACATGGATTTCGCAAGACTTGTTTCGGTAACCAGTTATTCTGATCAGTCAAAACGCCAATCTCTCGACGTTGACTCCGGTGCCGCGCCGCAACTCATTGTAGCCAATGACTCGGAAATTGACTGGTTCAGTCAGGAACTCCGCCTGGAAGGAGAAACTGATCGCTTCCGTTGGATTGCCGGATTATATTTCCTCACCATTGACGGCGAATACAGTCAGAACCTTGGTGATACTATCGGCGGCGTAAATATCTTCGGTGCAAGTCCTCCACCAAATGGAGCCGGTGTCGCTGGTTTGTTTCTGGATGGTGCTGTCGATGCCTTTCTGGAAACCGATTCTTATTCTTTCTTTGCGCAAATTGATTTTGATATCTCCGATCGACTGGAGCTGAATCTCGGTTGGCGCGGAATACAGGAAGAAAAAGACTACGAGTACAACAGTAATCTTTTTGTGAATGTCGATGACAGAACCACTGATGGATTGCGTTCCGGTGCAACACCTGTTGCTGGTTTTTTTCCTGACCACACAGAAAGCCTGTCAGATTTTCTGTGGTCCGGTAAGTTCGGCTTGAATTTTGCTGTTACAGATGACTTCCTGAGTTACGTAACTTTCAACCGGGGCGTTAAAGCCGGAAGCTGTAATGCGCCACTTCTAACATTCCTGACTCCTGATCAATACTGCTACGACGAGGAAATATTACTGGCTTGGGAAGCTGGTGTGAAAATGAGTATGTGGGATGGTAAAGCACGTCTGAATCTCTCTGCTTATGTTTACGATTATAACGACTATCAGGTATTTCAGTTCATCGGAACATCTGGCGCTGTATTTAACGTCGATGCTACCTATAAAGGTTTTGAAGCAGAATTGTTTGCCAACCCTGTTGAACAGTTGGATTTGATGATTGGTCTAGGCATGATCGACCCCAAAGTGAAAGACGTAAACGTTGCCCCTGGTGTGCCACGCGATGTGGAACCATCTTTTACTCCTGAAGTTCAGTTCAGTGCTCTGGGTCGTTATACCTGGCCTAACGCATTGATGGGTGGCGCTCTGGCACTACAGGTCGATGGTAACTATGCGTCTTCAGCTTTTCATAACATCAATAATTTCGATACTCACCGAATGAAGAGCTACTGGCGCGGTAACATGAGCCTGCAGTGGACAAGTGCTGATGAGCACTGGGAAGTCAGTGGCTTTGTTGATAACTTCTCAGATACTCGCAACCAGAATATCGGTTTTGAATTAGCGACGGTTTGTGGTTGTGACGAGCAGTCTTTCGGTCTTCCACGTATGTACGGTGCAAGAATCCGATACAACTATTTCTAAGAGCAGTTAGCCATAAAACGAAAAACCGGAGTCCATTCGACTCCGGTTTTTTTATGTCTGCAGTCCGTGTATTGAATAATCTTAATTAGAGTTCGTTATAGAAGCGCTCTATGGCATTTTTAATCCATTCCGGGTTTTCCCAATGTGAGTAGCTTCTGGAAAACTGCGGGATCAGCGAGGCGTAAGTTTGCTCCAGCGTTGCACCGTTCTTTTTCTGACTCGATACCTGCACTTTCACGGCATTAAGATATATAGTCATCTGGTCAATCAGGTCAACGGTACCGACGTCTCCGTGTCCGGGAACTATTATCTTCGGTTCAAGCGCTTTCAACTGTTTTAGAGTATCAATCCATCCGACCGCACTGGAATCGCTATCGGCCATGATAGGAAAAAAACGTTCGATAATAATATCACCACCAAATAGTAGTTTTTGATCTGGTAGATAAACGAACATGTCCCCCTGCGTATGTGCCGTGCTGAAATGATAGAGTTCAACGCTTTGGCCACCCAGATCGATCTCCATTTTATTTTCGAAGGCGATATCCGGTTGTTGCAGTTCGATATCGCTAAGAAGATCAGCAATCTCCGGACTCATTCCCTTGAAAAAACCGATGTACGACTGGCCCTTTGCATTTAATTCAGCCTTTTGAGCAAGCGGCACGATGATACGGGTTTCATCTGGGAAACTTTGTGCCCCCATTCCATGCTCAGGATGGAAATGCGTAATTGCCAGATAGTCGATTGGTTTATCACTTATCTTGCGGACTTCCTCCAGAACGAGTTTAGCGTTTTTTGGCCCCATTCCGGTATCAACGACCATGATACTGTTCTCACCGATGATAATTCCAATGTTTGGAACAAGATTGATACGTTTATCCGGAATAACATAGACATTCTTTGTTACCTGCCTGGTGTCACCAGCGTTTATCATGGGAGCTTGAGCAAATAGTTGGAAACTAATCGCTGACAGTAACAGGCAAAGACTTATGGATTTTTCGTTTAGTACTTTCATAGATATTCAACCTTAAATTTGCGACACTGATTTTAAAATCTAATATAACTGTAGCCTAGATTAGGTAGAAACCAAAATACACCGCTTATGATTCAAAGGAGATAGCCCGATGTCATTTTCCCTGCCTGAACCGGACGAACTAAAAAAGCTGGCGAAAGAATCGTCGTTTTCACTGAGTGATGAGCAGGCCCACGAATTTCTGAGCTATATGCAGGGTTTTGCTGAAGGTTATCGGTATCTTGATGAACAGCCGGATCACCTGCCAGAGGCAGGCAGCAGTAATAGAGCGTTTAGCTTGCCTTCACCCGCGGAAAACCCGCTCGGGGCCTGGTATGTAAAATGTTCTATTAAGGAAACAGATAGTGGTCCCTTGCTAGGCAAGCGCATCGCCGTTAAAGATAATATCTTTGTTGCAGAACTTCCTTTCACAGCAGGTGCTTCGGTCCTGAAAGGAATGCATGCAGATTATGATGCAACTACAGTCAGCAGAATATTAGAAGCGGGCGCTGAAATTACAGGTAAATCAGTATGTGAATATTTTTGTTTATCCGGGGGAAGTTGCACCGCCCATAACGGTGTGGTGGATAATCCAAGGAAAAAAGGCTACACAACCGGGGGCTCGTCCTCAGGCAGTGCAGCTTTAGTAGTTGCCGGAGAAGTTGACATGGCTTTAGGCACGGATCAGGGTGGTTCTGTGAGAATCCCGGCAAGTCTCAGTGGCTGTTACGGAATGAAGGCCAGTATGGGGGTGGTGTCTTACGAAGGAGGGATGCCAATGGAGACTTCGATTGATTACATCGGACCTCTAACCCGTTCTGTCGAAGACAATGCTCTCCTGTTGGAGGTCTTGTCAGGTTACTCAGCAGATCCTGAGCTTAATCCCTGGTCCAGACAATACACGGCCGTCCTTGGCAAGCCGGTCGAAGGAATGAAAATTGGGATCGTCAAAGAAGGTTTTGGCCACCCTGCAGGAAACCCTGAAGTAGACAAGTGCGTACGTCAGGCGGCCACTCGTTTGCAGGAACTCGGTGCAGCTGTCGAGGATGTGTCCGTACCCATGCACGATGTTGGAATGGGTATCTGGGGGGCTGTAGTCACTGAAGGTCTCTGGCGCACTGCTGAATTAAACGGTCTGGGTTACAACTATGAGAGTAGCTATTCGCCCGCACTCTACGAAGCAATGAGTGGCGTGACTGACAGGTTAGGGGAGATGCCGTTTAATGCGCAGATACTTTTTTTACTAGGGAAATACCTTGCCCGTTACAACGGGAAGTACTATGCGAAGGCTAAAAATCAGGTAAATGCTTTGCGTGCGGCCTACGATAAGGAGTTTAAAAAATTTGATATTCTGTTGATGCCAACAACAGTGAATACGGCAGTAAAAAATCCGACTTCATTAGAGACGGCGACTAACGAAGAGTTAATTGGCTATGCATTCAATAACACTTTTAACACCTGCCAATTTAACGCAACGGGACACCCGGCCATGTCATTGCCATGCGGTCTGCGTGATGACCTACCTGTTGGATTGATGCTGATAGGCAGGCGCTTTCAGGAGTCACAGATATATCAACTCGCCCACGCCTATGAACAGGCGGTTGATTGGCAGAGCGAGTAAACATCAGAATAAGAAAATTAATCGCGTAATTTGTGACGCTGGATCTTACCGGTCTGTGTTTTTGGCAGAGCGTCAACAAACTCTATTGCACGAGGGTATTTGTAGGGTGCAATAGATTCTTTAACGTGTTTTTGTAGCAGGCTAACAGTTTGACTGTCGGCAGTCTGAGATGACTCTAAAACCACGAAGGCCTTGACGATAGTTCCCCGTTCCACATCTTTGGCACCAACCACGGCACATTCCAACACGGCCTTGTGTGTAAGCAAAGCGGCTTCAACTTCCGGTCCGGAAATATTATAACCTGAAGATATAATCATATCGTCTGCACGACCTTTGTAGTAGACGTAGCCATCTTCGTCCATATGACAAATATCTCCTGGAACATTCCACCCATCGATAACGTATTTACGTTGTCTTTCATCTGCAAGATATTTACAGGAAGACGGTCCGATTACCGCGAGTCGGCCTTGTTGTCCGGGCGGTACTGGCGAGTTATCTTCATTCAATACGCAACATTCGTATCCTGCTAAGGCTTTACCGGTAGCGCCATCTGGTACTTCAGATCGATTGGCTCCAACAAATATGTGTAGCAACTCGGTAGCTCCAAGCCCGTCGATAATATTGTTACCGGTTGCAGTCTGCCATTGCTCGAATACGCCCTGTGGTAAATGCTCGCCGGCCGAAACGGGTTTTATTAGTGAAGAGATATTGTAATTATCGATATCGGCGAGCATTGCGCGATAGGCAGTCGGTGACGTTGAGCAAATCGATGCGCCAAATTGTTCGATGCCGGCGATAAGTTTTGCTGGTGGCGCCGCCTCAAGCAGGGCTGAGCTGGCTCCTGTATAAAGAGGGAACAGCAACTGCATGCCGAGACCGAATGTAAAGGCCATGGGGGGACTACCGATAAACACGTCATTCTCTACGGGTTTAATTAAATCATCGCAGACGCAAATGCATACGGCCATGACATCCCGATGATTATGCATGGTGCCTTTAGGTTGACCGGTAGTGCCACTGGTAAAAGCGATAAGCACGATATCCTCAGCGGCCGTTTGCACCGTATCGAACTCGGTGGGTTTGCCGGACATCAATGATTCCAACTCAGTATTAGCATCATCACTTTTTGAACCATCGAAAAAGCAAATTTTCTCGAGACCAGGGCAAAGTTGCTGTGCTTCGTTTAACTCGTCCTGCAGGCGAGTATCACATAATGCGAGTTTCACCTCGGCTTTATTGATGACCGGTTGTAGATCGCGGGCACGTAGCAGAGGCATCGTGGTGACCGCGATACCACCTGCCTTTACCACAGCCAGCCAGGAGGCTGCGAGCATGAGGTTATTAGCAGCCCTTAGTAACACCCGGTTGCCAGGCACCAGATCAAAATCTTCTATCAATACATGAGCAATTTGGTTGGCCTTCTCGTACAGCACCTGATAGGTCCAGTTGGAAAGATCGCTGCGCAGAGCTATCTTGTCACCATGGCCGGCAGTTATTTTTTCATCAAGCAAGATTTCCGCACAGTTCAGTTTTTCTGGAAACTGCAGGCTGTCGAGATTGAAAATTTCTTTTGCACGCCAGGCCTTAGGTGGCAGGTTGTCACTGGCGAAGGTATCAATATGAGCAGTATAACTATTCATTGGTATCTTAAAGGTAAGTATGTCGATGCATGGCAAAATGAGTGACAAGACCGGAAAAAGGCGGGAAACACTCATAGTCTTTACGCAAAACTGCCCGTACTTCAGAGTTCAAGGCATTATTTAATTCTTCAATACTGTCGAAGCTGACCTCACAATAAAGCATGCGCTCAGCGCGATTGATGTTAGCGACAGGCTGCCAGTCGATTGGCAGGCCAAGTTCTAAACGTCGTATTCCGGGAAAATCCAGTAAAATGGCGGGGTGGTTTTCTCGATAATATTTTAGAAAAACAGTTTCATCTTCTGCCGGGCCCTGATAATTTACCAGATAGGAAATATCAGCCTTGCCCTTGCTGGAATCACAGCTCTTATAAGGGTCCATTAGTAAGGCGACCTGTTCGATTTGAATACTTGCCGGAGACAAGCTTGCTACTGTTTCGAGAAGGTTTATCAATTCATCGGATTCGAGCATACCGTTCAGATCATTATCGTCTTCTGTCTTTAATTGTAAGACCAGTTTCGGTGGTCCGTCATCTTTAAGAAAGGGATCGTGTCCACCATCCGCCGGAGTGAACAAATTTAAACCTTTGAGATTTGGGATCTGTTTCGCTTTAACGGCAATTTCTTCAAGATGTTCAGGGAAAGGTGACTCACCTTCATTATCATTGGTACGAATTTCCAACAGATAAAAAATAGACATAGTGCGTTTGAATTCCAGGTTAGGGGTTTAAAAGTTTTTATTTAATGCCATCGGAGTCGGACCGCTGCTGGCCCAATCCAGTAATTCAATAGTGTGTACGAGTGGCAAACCGGAGTATTGCTGCAATTGTGTCATGCAACCAAGATTGCCACTGGCAATTATATCTGCCCCGGTAGATTCCAACTGTTGAGTTTTTTGTTGGCCAAGTTTTTCTGCCAAATCGCTTTGCAGAATATTATAAGTGCCTGCAGAACCACAACAAATATGACTGTCGGGAAGCGACTCGATTTTGTAGCCTGCCTGTTCAAGCAGACTAAGGGGCTGCTTAGAGAGTCTTTGACCATGTTGCATTGAGCAAGGATTCTGGTAGGTAATTTTGTTATTTCTCGGTGTGGAAAATACCAGAGATTCATTCTCGTGAAGGAACTCGCAAATATCTTTTGTCTTCCCACTGACGAGGCTAGCAAGAGAGGAATATTCAGGATCGGATTTTAACAGGTGTCCATAATCCTTCAGCATCGTTCCGCAACCAGATGCGTTACTAATCAAAGCGTCAAATTGTGGAAGTTGTGAGGCCCAACTTTTTAAATTTGTCTTGATTCTTTCTAATGCGCGCTGTTCTTTGCCAAGATGATGTTCAATGGCAGCGCAACATTCGTTTTCGTTGAGAATATGCACATCAAAACCAGAACGGTTTAATATTCTTATTGTCGCGTCATTAATGTGCTTGCCGATAACTTGCTGGGCACAACCTTGTAACAAGGCAACAGTACCGCGTTTCTGTTTATTTGTTTTGAATACAGAACCCGCGTGCGCTTGTCCCGTAGAAATCTGACTGTTGACTGCAAGCTTTATCGACGCTGAAACGGTGGAAGGAAGTAAAGGTCTACACCATGAAAGTAATTTTGCCAGTCTGATTAGTGTTCGAAACCTGTCAGGTGAAGGTAGTACGTTTGCCAGAAGCGCCCGATAAAATCTGTCAAATAAGGATCGTGTGTAACGTTTCTCAATGTAGGCACGGCTGTGGTCGACAAGGTGCATATAATCGACACCTGAAGGGCAGGTGCTAGTACAGGAAAGACAGGACAGGCAACGATCAATATGCCTGACTACTTCACTGACGGGCTTTGAGCCATGTTCAAGCATGTCTTTCATAAGATAGATTCGCCCGCGAGGCCCATCGAGTTCGTCGCCAGTCAAACGGTAAGTTGGACATGTGGCATTACAAAACCCACAGTGAACACACTTGCGTAATATGGATTCCATTTCGGCAAGACCAGCGTTTTGCAATTGCTCAATAGAGAATTCTGTCCTCATTTCTGGTAATCAAGACGTCCTGGGTTGAATATGTTTGCGGGATCAAAACTTTCTTTGATTCTTAGTCGGAGTGACTCCAGGGTCACCTGTGCCGGGCTGTATATTCCAACTTTATTTTTTATTTCATCCGGCGCCTTGTAAAGGATAGCACTACCATTTTCCTCGGCTAGTGATGAGCGAAACCGATTTATATTCTCTACAGCCTTAGTTGTTTCGAGCCCAAGCCAGAACCATGCCCCAGCGGCGTCGAGGTACCAGTTACAGTTTCCGATTTCGTTCAATAGCTGACTCATTCTCAAAGCCAGTGAAGGAGGAATAGATAACTTCATTATAACCGGATGATATGCCACGGGGCTTGCCGAACTTAATGCCTTCCATATTTGAAGAGATTCGTCCTGTTCCAGCAAGGAAACCGACATCTGACTAGCGTACGAGGTTTGAAACTCACGAAGTCTTGCGTCCACGGAAGTTCGTGAACCTTCAAATCTGATCAGGCTTGTACAGTTTGCTTGTGTCACATTCGATTCTAATGCTGATTTGATTCCTCCCGGAAGCAAGGCCAGGCCTGAAGCATGTAAAGGGCTTGTAGCTAGAGTGGATAATAAACCCAGGGCTTTTTCAGTATTCAGATCGTCAAGAATAGCTGTGACGATAACAGCAGGTGCTGGAAGTACTTTGAAACTCAGTTCAGTAAGTACGGACAGTGTTCCCCATGAACCGCAAATGAGTTTGCTTAGATCGTATCCAGTGACATTTTTGATAACATTGCCACCAGATTTATAGAGTTCGGCACGACCGTTAATGGCATTGAAACCGAGAAGATGATCGCGGGCGGAGCCTGCTTGAAAACGTCTGCTGCCACTTAGGTTGCTTGCAAAAACACCAGCGATAGTATCCTCTCTTGAGTTTGAGTAGAGTGCAGACATAGTTTCGGGTTCGAAAGCGAGTTGCTGTTGTTGTTCAGTCAGTACGGTCTTAATTTCATTTAAAGTAGTACCTGCACGGGCGCGCATTACCAGTTCAGCAGGATCGTATTCAATAATGCCTGTGCAAGCCGACATCGAAGCGTCAATATCCGCCTGCACTGAATAACCAAATCCTGATTTGCTGTTATTACCGCTAATAGCAAGACTCTTTTTCTCCGACAAACAGAACCGGGCCAATTCGGCGAATTGATCCTGGTTCTCTGGTAATAAAGTTTCCTGCATTAGAATCTTGGGAGTTCTGGAAAAGGTAATTTACCTTTATGTACATGCAGTTTACCCAGCTCAGCACAACGATGCAGTGTGGGAAACATTTTTCCGGGATTCAGTGTTCCATTAGGATCAAAAGCACACTTCAATCTCTGTTGCTGGTTAAGATCGTGCTCAGAAAAATAATCGGGCATTAGATCTCGTTTTTCAACACCGATGCCATGTTCACCTGAGAGTACACCGCCGACTTCAACACAAAGTCTGAGTATGTCTGCGCCAAATTCTTCCGCCTTCTCCATTTCATCATCCTTGTTTGCATCAAAGAGGATGAGAGGATGTAAATTTCCGTCACCGGCATGAAAAACATTCGCTACTCGCAGGCCATAGTGTTTCGACAGCTCAGTCATCTTTGTCAGTACCCGTGAGAGTTGTTTGCGGGGTATGGTGCCATCCATGCAGTAGTAATCAGGTGAAATGTCACCGAGCGCCGGGAATGCGGCTTTACGTCCGGCCCAGATTCTAAGTCGTTCCTCATCACTACTGCTTACTTTGAAGTATTGGGATCCACGACTTTTACCAATGTCCCTAATTACTTGAATCAGTTCGTCAACTTCAGCTTGTGGGCCATCGATTTCGACTATCAACAAAGCCTGGCAATCCAGCGGGTAGCCGGCATGGCAGAAATTTTCGGAAGCGTGGATGGCCAGTTCGTCCATCATTTCTATACCCGCCGGAATGATGCCTTTGGCGATGATTTCTGCTACGCATTGACCGGCAGATTCATTATCAGGAAAGCCTAATAACATGGCTCTGACGCATTGTGGTGCTTGTAAAATCTTTACCGTAACCTCGGTTACTACGCCAAGCAGGCCTTCGGAGCCCGTGATAACGCCGAGTAGGTCGTAACCTTCCGGATCCATGTATTTGCCGCCGAGACGAATAACTTCACCAGTCATCAAGACTAGCTCAACACCCAGGATGTTATTAGTTGTGAGTCCATATTTTAAACAATGCACACCGCCAGAGTTTTCACTGACATTGCCGCCGATTGAACAGGCAATTTGACTGGAAGGATCAGGTGCATAATAAAAGCCTCTATTCTCAACTGCCTGAGTTATCGCGAGGTTAGTGACTCCGGATTGGGCCACGACACAGCGATTGTCGTAGTCAATATCAAGGATGCGATTGAATTTTCCCATGGCGAGAACGATGCCGTCTTCCAGAGGCAGAGCGCCACCAGATAAGGAGGTACCCGCGCCCCTGGGCACGACATTTACATTCATTTCGCAGCAGATGCGCAATATTTCCGATACTTGAGCGGTATTCTCCGGCAGCACCACAAGCAATGGCCGTTGCTGATAGGCGGTGAGGCCATCTGATTCATAGGCTCTCAGGGTAGTTTTATCAATAACTATTTGTTTACTTGTAAGAAAAGTGCTTAGTTTGTCTATCAATTGCTGGCGATTGGCAATGATTGTTGCGTCTGGAATGGGCATTCTCATAAGAAAATAGCGATATCCTCAATTATTGAAGTTAGCATTTTTTGTCAGTGCCGATAAATCAGCCAAGTCAGTCAAATGTTACATTGAAACAACAAAAATTAAATCTGTGGTTTATCAGTATCTTTTAGGTTGAATCATAGATCCAGTATACCGTATACTGGCATCGTCTGAGTTCAGGCCAATAGCAATATATCTACTGCTACAAATAGGGGGTAGCGTAATGTCGAATTATCTTAGGTTAGCATCATCCCGAGTTTCACAGGTTTTCCTACTTTGCTTTTTGGGAACCACCGCGATGGAAACTTTTGCGCAGGGCGCACTGGAAGAAATTGTTGTTACCGCCAGAAAGCGCGAAGAAAGCTTGCAGGACACACCCGTTTCCGTTGCTGCTTTTACCAACGCAGATTTAGAAGCGCGTGGCACAGTCGACTTTTCTGATCTCGGCGAATTCACACCGAACGTGACGTTCGATTACACCTCAGCCATTGCCGCTGGTAACTCAGCCGCCATTGTTATGATTCGCGGTGTCGGAGCGGCTGACTGGACTATTGGTACCGACCCGGGTGTTGGTATTTATCTGGACGGTATCTATATCTCTCGCACAATTGGCTCGGTCATGGATACAGTTGACGTCGAGCGAATCGAAGTGCTGCGTGGTCCACAGGGTACTTTGTTTGGTCGAAATACTATTGGCGGAGCCATTTCGGTGGTCACCAAGAAACCCGATACTGAAGCCTTTGCTGGTCGCGCAGAATTAACCTTTGGTAGTTATGATCGCATTGACGGCAATGCTTATATCAATCTCCCGATTAATGACACCATGGCAGCTAGCGCGTCCTTCTCTAAAAGAACTCGTGATGGCTATGTTGAAAACCTGTTTCCAGGTGCGCCAGATCTGGGTGATAACGATGATACGACAACTCGAGTGGCATTTCGTTGGCAGCCTTCCGATAGCCTGACGGTTGATCTTTCAGCCGATTACTCCACTACGGATGAAGCACCGGCAGCAAACGTATTAATTGCTACCAATCCAGGCCAGGGATTCTATAATTTTACCAACGCTTTAACTGGTGGTGGTGCGGCCTGTTTGGGACCAAATAATACCGTGCCGGCAGCTGCACTGACAAACCCTGGTTGCTATAACGATCAATGGGCTGTTGGCCCGTTTCAAACTTTTAGTTCGCATGTTAGTAGTACGCCTGAACTTCAAAACGATGATGCTTTTGGTCTTACGGTGAAACCAGAATCTGGGATTAACGTCTGGGGCATAGGCGGCACCATAGAATGGGACGTCAGCGATAATGTTACTTTGAAGTCGATTACTGCACACAGGCGTGTCGAAGATGGTTTCTGGTCAAGAGACTCATCTCATTCAGGTAACCAGGGTCACGTATTGGCCAGAACGTCTAATGCCTTTGAGCAAAGCCAGACCAGTCAGGAATTCCAGATACTCGCCTCTGCGCTCGATGATCGCTTGAATTTTATTATTGGTACCTTTTACATGGAGGAGAAAGCCTTCCATAAGGATGTTGTCGAACTGGTATTGAATACCGTATTTGACAGTGGTGGTATAACTGACAACTCTAGTTCGGCGATATTTGCTCAGGGAACCTATGACATCACCGATCAATTAGCATTGACCCTTGGTATTCGTTATACCGATGAAGATAAAGAATTTTCAGCAAGATCAACAACTGGTTTGGACAATGCTAATCCAGAAACACCGGACCCGGTAACGGGACTACCAGCCTCATTATTGAACGGGGCGATTGATTGTCTGGGTAATGTTATAGGCACACCAGGCCAACCTGCCTGTCTGTTGCCACTAGATCCTGTTACCTCAAACGCCAACGAACTTGAGCCCTATGTCAACGTGTCTTATCAATGGAACGATGATTTGATGACTTATGTTTCTTACTCAGAAGGTTTTAAAGGTGGCGCATTTACGCAACGTGTATTTCCACCAGCACTGGCAACACCTACCTCTAATCCGGAGTTTGTAAAGGTGTATGAGGGTGGTTTTAAATCAACCTGGCTTGATAACCGTTTACGAATGAACGGTGCCGTATTCTTCACGGATTACACAGATCTACAGATCAATGTGAGTGCCGGTACAGGAACAGGAGCCATCGGTGACGTGACGAAAAATGCGGCTGCTGCTGAAATCCTGGGCTTTGAGCTGGAAATGACAGCGGTGCCGGTGGACGAAGCATTAATTCAGCTAGGTATTGGCTATCTTGATGCCGAGTACACTGAAATTGATACGGCAAATAACCCTTTCGGTGGTATTGTAATCAGTCAGGATTCCAAATTAGTGAATGCACCAAAATGGAATATAGTGGCAGCGGCGCAATACGATTACAATCTTGGAGACTGGGGCACACTAACCCCACGTGTGGATGTATCTCATACTAGTGCGGTTTACAACTCTCCCGAAAACGATCTAAGACTTCGACAAGGAGCCAATACACTTTTGAACCTTTCCATGACCTGGCGTGATGTCAATGATGTCTGGTCGGTTACTGCTGCTGGTAAAAACGTGACAGATGAGACTTACCTCGTAACCGGTGTTTCTGGCTCAGGTATTGTTGAAGGTGTGTACGGTTTACCTGCAACATGGTCATTGAGTATCCGCAGAAATTTTGATTAATGCGGTAACTTGTAAAAAGTTGTAATAAAAATACCCGGGCATTAACAGTGTCCGGGTATTTTTTTATCTGCTAGTTTCTTTTTATACACTGTCAGGGAGTATGTGATGAATAAACTGCTTCGAATTACAATCTTCGCTATTTCAATTTTGTCGCTAGAGGCCTGTTCCGATCAAGGTACTCCATCTATAGGGGCTGAAACTGAAATGCTCGCGTCAGATTCAGAAGAGACTGCAGCGCTTGCCGAACGTAGTTACAGCGAAAACCGTGAAGCATGTGCAGACTATAGCCCTCAGCGTAAACCTCTATTTGGTGAACTTCATATTCATACAGCTTTGTCATTTGATGCGGCCGCTGGTCGATTAAAAACTCTTCCTGCTGATGCTTATCGCTTTGCAAAAGGCGAAACGATTCCTTACTTTCCTGTGGATGAGAACGGTAATGTACAGGGTGAAATTCGAATTGATCGACCACTGGATTTCGTTGCTATTACCGATCATGGTGAATTTCTGGGCGAAACGGTGCTTTGTAAAGAAAAAGATTCACCAGCCTATGATGGTGACTTTTGTAAAGAGTATCGCAAGGTAGAGTTTCGAGGTGCGGCGATGATCGCAACTTCAATGAGCGGAGATTACCCTGAACGAATAAAAATGCTCTGTGGAGAAGATGGTCAGCTTTGTCGTGATTACGCTGAGGGTCCATGGCAGGTGATCAGGCAAGCTGCAGAAGATGCTTACGATCGAAGTACCGCCTGCAAGTTCACGAGCTTTGTTGGCTACGAATATACAGGCTCTCCTAATAATTCGAATTATCATCGTAATGTTATTTTCAGAAACGACAATGTTCCTGACTTACCTGTCAGTTATATGGAGAACCCCTACGACTATCTCCTGTGGGAACAACTCGATAATGTATGCAAAGGTAAATCAGGCTGTGATTACCTGACGATTCCTCACAACAGCAATATTTCGAATAATCGTCTACTCACTCCATACGCGAACCTAGAACCAACGTTGGAGAACAAGGTGAAATACGCGAAGGATCGGCAGAAAAACGAACCGATTATGGAAATATTTCAACATAAGGGTGGGTCGGAATGTCTCAACGGACTAAAAACAATAATTGGTGCTCCAGATGAACTCTGTAACATTGAACAGGTGCGTCAAATTGGATCTCGCGCGAAACGAATTAATATTAGTCTTGATGGCCCTGAATTAGTTTTTGATGTGGAAGATTCCGCAGCCGAAACGGTTGAATGTGAAGGAAACGACGTAGGTCGTCATGGCATGATGGGTGGCGGTTGTGTTTCAAAAAATGATTTTCTCCGAAGTGCCTTGCTCACAGGAATGCTTGAAGAGCAGGACATTGGTATCAACCCAATTAAGCTTGGTGTCATCGCGGCTAGTGACGGGCATACCAGTACACCTGGCTCAGTTAAGGAAAATCAATGGCAGGGTTACGTGACAGGAGAGATGACGCCGGAAGAACGTTTACAACCAGGGACTCTCCCAAGTGGGATCCTGGGTAACCCGGGAGGATTGGCCGGGGTTTGGGCAGAAGAGAATTCCCGAGACGCAATATTCAACGCCATGCAACGCAGGGAGGTTTTTGGCACCTCAGGTCCACGCATTCTGCCTCGATTTTTTGCTGGATGGGAGTTTGAAACCGCCAATTGTGACAGGCAAGACATGATTGCTGATGCCTATCAGAGGGGGGTACCAATGGGAGCTGATTTGACATCAGCACCATCACAACAGAGTAAACCCACTTTTCTGGTCTCAGCATTAAGAGACTCGGCCACTGATGCCACACCCTTACAACAATTACAGATTATAAAGGGTTGGGTAAGTAAAGAAGGTGAGTCGCGTTATGAGGTACACACTGTGGCCGGTGATGCGGATAACGGTGCCGGAGTGAATCTTGGAGATGGCTCCCGCTTTGGTAATGGGCACGACGCTCTGTGCACTGTGTTCAAAGATGAGAGCTTCGATCCAGCTGTACCCTCCTATTATTACTTACGGGTCGTCGAAAATCCCAGCCCGCGATGGAGTTTACTGGATTGTTTGAAAATGAATGAATCGAAAAGACCAGCAATATGCGAGGACAAATCACGACAAGTGATTCAGGAAATGGCCTGGACTTCACCAATCTGGTACACGCCTGTTGGTAAATGAAATTTTAAGGTATTCATAATCATGAGATATTTAAATAGATATAACAAGCTCAGGAAAGTTACTAGTTTCTCTCGCCGTAAATTCATAGGGGGTGCTGCCGGACTTGGCTTTGCCGCGTTAACATCTTCTAGTTCGAGTCTTTTTGCGAAATCAACCAGACAGAAAATGGCAATGAATATATCAGGTAAAATTATTTCGTCTTCCGATGATAATTACGAAATGTGGAGAAAGGGTCTAGTCTGGCAAGCAGCGAAACCAAACCGTAAGCCGGAGCTTATCGTTCAGGCAAAGTCGATTGATGATGTAATCTCTACCGTTAATTACGCGAGAGAGAATAAACAGAAAGTCATTGCCAAAAGTGGTGGGCATAGTATCTGTGCGTCCTTTCTTCGTAATGAAGGAATACTCCTGAACATGTTGGCCATGCGCGATGTAGAAGTTGATTCTGAATCGCAAACGTGTACCGCACAACCGGGAGCATGGGGACCGACAGTGTTGAATGCATTGGAACCGCATGGTCTCGGATTTCCTGTGGCTCGCGGGGGCAGTGTATCTATCGGCGGATTTTTAATGGGAGGGGGGCTAGGCTTTAATCCGAATACCTGGCGTATAGCTTGCTTCTCTATTCTGGGTGCCGACGTAGTACTGGCTGATGGTAGTCAGATAACTGTTAATGAAAAATCCTATCCGGATATTTATTGGGCGGTACGGGGAGCAGGCCCTGGTTTTTTCGGTATCGTGACAAAATACTATTTGAAAGCCTATCCTCTGCCAGGGGTCTTGCTAACCTCGCAATATATTCACCCACTTAGCGAGTATGAAAAAGTTTCTTCTGCGCTCGAAACACTTGTGCCAGATAGCGACCACAAATTAGAGATAATTCTATTACTGACAAGTAACTCCGACAAGGCAGCTGTCGAGGCTGGCGCCCCTGCTCAGGTTTGTCTAATAAACGCGAATGCTTATGGTGCAGATGAAGAGGAATCCAGAGCATTGTTAAAAACCATAGCTGATAGCCCGCTTGGGAAGAAGCCATTGGCCAAGAAAGAATACGAATTAACCAACCTGAAAGTCATGACAGGTGAGACTGGAGAATCCTTTCCCAGAGGTAGAATGGCAACTGAAGGCGTATGGAGTAATTCAATAGCACCTGTCATAGCTACTCTGTATAAGAGAATGAAACAAGCAGTGACTCCCATTACTACGGTCAGTATTCGTTTTCTCGGCAACACCAGACTTCCGGATGAAGCAGCATTTTCCTTGATAGGCAGCACAAATATACTCTCTGTCCTGACCTGGCAAGATGAAAAAGATGACGAAAAAATTGCCGGCTGGATGCGCGGGACTATGGATGCTTTAGCGCCTTATTCACTCGGACATTACATCAATAATGACGATGTTGTGACTTACCCTGAACGAAATCAGGCATCATTCAGCGAGGCGAGTTGGAAAAAGCTACGAGTACTACGAAAAAAATATGATCCCGAAGGCGTGTTTCACGATTATTACGGTATTGATTCGTAGCTTTTCGCTGTTTTGAATACTACTAAAGAAGTAGCAATCTCAGTTTACGAGCGCTTTCAACAAAGCGTAGTGACTTATCCTGATAATACGTTTTTACACATACCTAGGCAGGCTACAAGCAGTTATTTGAATGACTCTGTAAATTTCACTTATTCGGAAATGTCTGGAAAGGTCGAAGAGTTACGTAAACTGTATAAGAAGCGTGGATATGGGGCAGGGCACCGGGTAGCTTTGATGCTCGAAAACCGCGCCGAATTTTTTCAACACTTTTTTGCACTAAATAGCCTTGGTGTTTGTGTTGTTCCTGTAAACGCTGAGTTTGTGGTAGACGAAATCAGCTATCTGCTTGATAACAGTGATGTCTCCCTGGTAATACTTCTACCGCTTTATTTAGAAAAATTGCAGCTATCGCTGCAATCTATTAAGAAAACAATAGATACCTGTATTGTTACCGACATCAAGAATTTAGCTGAAGCTCCGCCGCTCAGCCACGCTCAAGTTAGAACAGGAGTTAAGGCAGATGCGACCATTTTGTATACCTCTGGTACGACAGGTAAACCTAAAGGCTGTGTTTTATCAAACGAGTTTTTTTTCTGCGTTGGTGACTGGTATGTCAATATTGGAGGTCATTGCCAGCTCGATGTCGGAGTCGAAAGAATGATTACGCCACTGCCGGTTTTTCATACCAATGCCTTGATCTGGTCAATGATGGCGATGATACAGACCGGTGGCTGTTTGATTCAGTTAGACCGGTTTCATTCATCAACATGGTGGGAAACTGTGCGTGAATCCAAAGCGACCTGTCTGCACTACCTTGGTGTCATGCCCGCCATGCTACTTAGCTTGCCTGAATCAGATTCTGATTGTAACGAACAGATAAAATTTGGTCTTGGTGCCGGTGTTGAACCGGATCTGCATGCCAGATTCGAAGAACGTTTCAGTTTCCCTTTGATTGAAGGCTGGGCCATGACTGAAACCGGCTCAGGTGTTTGTTTTATGACTGATAGTGATCCCAGGCATGTGGGCAAACGTTGTATGGGGAAAGCACTGGATACGATGGAGTTTGTGATTGTTGACGAGCATAAAAATGAAGTCGATATAGGTGAAGTAGGCGAGTTACTTGTCAGGCGTAAAGGCGAGGAGCCTGGCTTCGGCTTTTTCACTGAGTATTACAAAAACGCGGAAGCGACCAGAGAAGCGTGGAGCGGAGGCTGGTTTCATACCGGTGATGCTGTAAAACAGGACAAGGAGGGCTCTGTTTTTTTCGTTGAACGAATAAAAAATATTATTCGGCGTAGCGGTGAAAACATAGCCGCTGCTGAAGTTGAGACAGTCCTGATTGATCATGATTCTGTTGTGAATTGTGCTGTTGCACCAGTCCCGGATAAGATTCGTGGAGAAGAAGTGGCAGCCTGTATCGTGCTAAGCGATAATTTAGAGTCAAGTGAGGAAGTCGCGAGCAAGTTTGTTAACTACTGTCTGACAAAACTCAGTTATTTTAAAGTGCCGGGCTACATTATATTTGTTGATAAATTGCCTGTGACTTCGACACAAAAAATACAGCGAGGCCAACTTCGTCAGCTTGTTACAGACTCTCTGGAAGCCGGGCAATACTTTGACTGCAGAGCGATGAAGAAAAATATAAAACTGTCTTGAAGGCATGAATAGGGAGGAAGGATATGTATACTGGTGATGAATATTGTCATAGTAGTAGCATTGAAGTGAATGTCGACACCGACACTGCCTTTAAATATCTCAGTGATGGGGTGGCTCAGGGTGACTGGACGCTGGGCAGCATGCAAAGAAAAAAGGTTCGTGATAACACTTATAGTGGTGTTTCTCTCTTCAATGGTGATGAATTGTTCATTCAAATAGAAGCCGATCTTGAAAAACTAATTATTTACTACCACGTCGGCATGGATTTGGAAAACCTGCAACCAAGAAATGTTGTCAGAATCGTACCGGGTCCAGTAATAGGCAGGGATGAAACTGTCTGTCTGATTACCTTACTCAGCTGGAGAAACGCTGCTGCGGATGACGCAAAATGGAAACTTACCTGCGTCTCGCATGAAACTGAAATGTATATTATAAAAAATCGTCTTGAATCCCAAATCTAATTCAATTTAAGAAAAAATACATATGTCTATAAGTAAATCACGCGACGTTTATCTGCGTTGGCGAAATCGCTTTGTCCTGAAGTTGGCACTTTATCATTTCGCTTTAGTATTGCTGTTTGATCTCCTTGCAATCTACGCGCCCACCGTCTTTAGTTCATCTATTTTTGCTGACAGCGCCTATACCATCGGGCTCGTTTTTGCTCTGTTTATTGTCGTATCGGTCATTACTTCAACTTTTTACTATTCCTATCGAATTACCGAGAAAGAAAGTAAATTCCTGCCTGGTGTCCGTTAAAGTGATTATTGGAAAATTTAATATGAAACTCTGTCTGATGTCAGCAATGATGTATTTAGGCGGTACACAGTTCGCTATGGGTGCTGTTGAAGAGCAGGTGCAAAGGCCCGTAAATATTGCAGCATTGATTACCTTTGTGATGTTTATGATTCTAACATTAATGATCACCACCTGGGCTGCGCGTCGGACGAAGTCCAGAAAGGACTACTATGTTGCGGGTGGTGAGATAACTGGTCTGCAGAACGGTTTTGCCATAGCGGGTGATACGATGTCAGCAGCGTCGTTTCTGGGTCTGGTTGGCCTGGTTTTTGTACTTGGCTTCGATGCGCTCTACTTTATTGTAAGTTTGGTAGTTAGCTGGCTGGTTGTTTTGATTGTGATAGCAGAACGGCTTCGAAACCTTGGCTCTTACACATTTGCTGATGCATTGTCCTACCGGCTGTCAAAAAAACCTATTCGAATTCTTGCTGCCAGTTGCGCTCTGGCGATTATGATTCCTTATCTTCTCGCACAATTAGTTGCGGCAGGTACTCTGGTAGAGGGCTTGTTCGGACTGGATTACAAACAGGGCGTGATAATTGTCGGTGTTCTCATGATGATCTATGTCGCCTTTGGTGGGATGATGGCAACTACCTGGGTGCAGATTGTCAAAGCTGTATTGCTAATAGGAGGAGGCACGCTGCTATCAATAGGAGTTATGTCTGCGTTTCAGTTTAACCCGGCCAATTTGATTTCAGCAGCTGTTGATAAGCACCCATTGGGTGACAAGCTTTTGAGTCCGGGTGGTCTTTATACCGATATTATTTCCGCGGTGTCTCTCAGTCTCGCCTTTATCGGTGGCACAGCTGCGATGCCACATGTGTTAATGAGATTTTTTACAGTATCGAATGCTGTACAGGCGCGGCGCTCGGCAGCCTATGCAGTAGGACTTATTGCCTATTTTCAGGTTTTGGTTCTAATTATAGGTTTCGGGGCAGTAGTCATGCTGGTAGACAATCCGGAATATTCAAATGGTGGAACTGATGTTATAGGCGGTAGTAATATGGTCGCTATTCATCTGGCCCAGTTTGTTGGTGGTGATGTCTTTATGGGCTTTATTTCCGCGGTCGCCTTTGCGACTATTCTTGCCGTAGTGTCCGGCCTGACTCTCTCAGCAGGAGCGACAGTTTCTCATGATTTATTTTCCAATGTAATCCGTGATAACAAGTGCACGGAAAAGGAAGAACTGTTCATTTCCAGAATCACGGTTGTAGTACTCGGAATTCTAGGAATATATCTGGCTATTGTATTTGAAGGTCAGAACGTCGCTATATTGGCAACTTTGCCATTGGCCATCGGTGCGAGTACTAATTTTCCAATGTTGTTTCTGTCTATGTACTGGAAGGGACTGACCACTCGCGGAACAGTCTATGGCGGTTCGATTGGTTTAGTACTGGCAGTCGGTCTGATAATACTCGGACCGAATGTCTGGGTGAAAGTATTCGGATATAAAGAAGCGGTGTTTCCTTATGCCTATCCCACAATATTTTCAATGAGTGCCTGCTTTCTATTTTGCTGGTTTTTTTCAATTACGGATAAATCAGAACGTGCTGAAGAAGAAAAAGCTGCTTTTCCGGCACAGTTGTTACGTTCTCAATTGGGTGAAGTGAAGTAGTTTTATTTAAGCCAGATGTTTTACGGGGGAGATGAAAAATGGTTAGTGAAAACGCAGAAGAGAAGCTGAATAAAAACATCACGGTATTTTCGCTTATTGTAATAGGCGCCCTGGGTGTGATGGCTTTTCAGGTTTTACCATCGATGATTATCGGCATGATTACCGATCTCGGTTTTACCCAGCAACAAGTAGGGAAAGTTTCCAGTGCTCAGCTTGGGGGCATAGCACTCGGATCAATCATTAACCTGTGGCTGATAAAAGTACTTTCCTGGCGACGCATCGCCACATTTGGTTTACTCGGATTACTTCTTTGTGATCTGGCCAGTATGTTTCTGAATGATTATATGTCATTTCTTATTATTCGCTTTTTGGCTGGTGCAGCTGGTGGTATCTGCGTGTCATTCGGAGCATTTGCTTTGGGTAATACCGCGAAAGCGGATCGGAATTTTGGCCTGTTTATGTCATTTCAGGTTGTCTCCGCCATTATCGCGAATATGTTTCTACCAGGTATTGTGCAATCGACTGGCATTATTTGCATTTTTATCGTACTGCTAGTCCTTGATTTGCTGGCTTTGTTCGTGCTGCTTAAGAATGTGCCGAACGTGGAGGTGGCAGAACAGGAAGCAGCAGGTACTAATAGTCCAAGGATATGGGCTTTATGTGTCATTCAGCTGACCGCTGTATTGTGTTTCTTTATCGCATTAGGCGGGTTCTGGACTTATATTGCCCCTATAGGACTTGCCGCCGGTTTAAGCGAACAGGATACCGGGCGTGCAATCAGTCTGGGTTTATTTGGCGGCCTGGCGGGATCATTCGTGGCAGCTCAGCTCAATATCAAACTAGGACGCTTGTTGCCTGTATTATTTGCGGTTTGCGCACAGTTTACTGCACTGTACATTCTGTTTTCCGGCTTTGATTTTACTGTTTACACTCTGGCTGCGGGTTTATTCATGTTTGGCTGGTATATGTTTTTCCCTTATCAGCTTGGCATGATCGCCGCTTTGGACAGGGACGGCAGACCTATGATTCTTGCTAACGCAGTTGCAGGTGTAGGTTCAGGCGTCGGGCCCTTAATTGTCTCTTTCTTTCTGGTTGGTGATTTTCTACCGGCTTACAAAATCGCCGCTTTGTTCTTATTTCTTGCCTTATCCCTGGCAATTCTCGTCATTACTATCAGCAAAGCTGATGTAAAAACTTAGTAGAATCTTTTTATAAACCAGTTCTGCGCGGAATGAAGCCGCCAAGCGATTTTTCGACGGTAGCGGCGGCAGCCAGAGCGATGTGTTCCTGAAATGCCTGTGAGACAATCTGTACGCCAAGTGGCAGACCATCCTGCTCACCCGCATTGACGACAGCGCCGGGCACGCCTGCTACCGCCCAGGCATGGACGTAATTAAATGCAGCGTATTGAAGATATTCTTCCTGCTTTGCGCCATAAGGGGCTATACCGTGTTTTGGTGCAGGACCAGTAGTAACCGGACAGATAATGACATCATAAGCCGCGACAAATTGGCGCATCATGGAACGAAACTGAAAAAACCGTCCCTGAAGATCAAAAAACTCAGCAAGTGGCAAAGGATCGCCGAAGCCATTCAATAAAGACTGAAATTGCTCGTGGTGTCGTCCCTTACAGCCTTCAAGATCTTTCCATGTTCGTATGCCACCATCGGCACCTGCCATTGAAAAGAATATTGCTGTTGCCTGACTTAAATCGGGAGGTGTGACTTCTGACACTGTGGCGCCTTTTGCCTCCAGGGCTTTTACCGCAGTCTCGATTGCCGATTTTGTTTCGTCGCTGACTTCGATCGTGCCATCATAGTTGTAATAGCCAACTTTCATTTTGCTGACATCAATTTGATGCATATCGCCTAGTGGCACTGGTGGAGCGTAAGGATCAAGCCAGTCAGGACCAGACATTATCGGTAATAACAGACTCAGGTCTTCGACATAGCGAGCCATAGGACCGATGCACATCAAATCGCGATAGCCAGTATCTCGCGTTTCAGGCCAACTGCCGGTATCGGGAACTCGACCAACAGTAGGCCGTATACCAACTGTACCATAGTAATGACTCGGCACACGGATTGAACCGCCACCATCCAGTCCTATGCCAACGAGTGTTGCATCGGCGGCGAGAAGAGCGCCTTCTCCGCCAGTCGAGCCTCCGGGAGTATGCTCAAGATTAGCCGGATGATTTGTTCGACCAAAAATAGCGTTGTCTGTTTCATAAGAAGACGAATACTCAGGACAGTTTGTTTTCGCTATCAAGATAGCGCCTGCCTGTCGTAAGCGGGCTGCACAGCTGGAATCTTCTGGTTTGTGGTGTTCGCGGGCAAAGGAGCCGCCGGTACAAATAAACCCATCTACGTCTATGGAGTCCTTAATAGTTATCGGTAATCCGAGAAGGGGAAGTTCTGAACCCTCGGCACGAGCTTTATCAGCCTGTTTAGCTAAAGAAAGTGAGCGTTCATCATCGCAATCGACGACAGCATTTAATTTATCGTTGACACTATTTATTCTATCAAGAGTTTGTTTAACTAATTCTTCGCTCGAAATATCACCTTTTTTCATCAGCTTAAGATAGTCGCACGCGGAAGGTAAGGCTGTGTTTTTTTTATTCATCTACTTCACCAGGGAATTATTGCTAAGATTATTTGTGTTGGGAGACGTATACCCAGATTTGTTCAATCTCTTCTGCATCGAATACATCACCCAGTGCCGGCATAAACCCTTTGCCTGAAGTGACCGAGCTGATAAATCTTTTTTTGTCGTTTTTCGGAAACATTTTGAGATTAAAGCTGGCAGTGCCCGGGTTTCGCAGATTTTTGCCATGACAATTCGCGCAAGCCAGATCATAGAGTTCTTCGCCGGCTTCATAGTCATCACTTAGATCGGTGCTGGTCAGAGCACTTAAAGGGAAAATAAGAAAAATGCAGAGACTGATAAATTGCTTCATTGCAACAGACCGAAGGTTATTAGATTTCCGCCTTTTGGAACATTTTTAAGTCTTTCGTCGCCGGCAAAACGCGAATATAGGCCACCGATACCACTGGCTATGGTGATGTATTGTTTACCTTCGTGTGACCAGCTAATTGGCTGTCCGACAATTCCTGAACCAGTCTGAAAAGACCACAATTCCTTACCATCGTCTTTGTCGTAGGCGATAAATTCACCGGTATGAGTGCCGGTAAATATCAAACCACCAGCGGTACTCAACACAGCAGAGTAATTAGGTGTTAACTGGGGTACCTTCCAGCGGGCTTTACCGGTCAGAGGGTCGATAGCCTTTAAATAACCACGATAAGGTGTGTCCTTATCCCAGCTAAAGTCAAACTTCACGCCGAAATAGGGAAGACCGGGGCGATATTTCACCTTCGTATACTTATAAGTGAAACCATAGTGATTGGTATTTACATAAGCTGTTTGTTTTGACGGGTCATAAGCCATCGGAGACCAGTTTTTACCTCCCGTGCCGGCAGGCCACACAGTAACTTCCTCGCCAGTGCTCCGTAGCTTTTTCAGTAAGCTGGATTCTATCGGTTTACCTTTCGCGTCGAGGCCTTCTGCCCAGTTCACTTTGACAAACTCATTGGCGGTAATAAACTCACCGTTTCGTCTATCGATGACGTAAAAGAAACCGTTTCGGCTGGCCTGCAAAATTACTTTTCTGGTTTCACCCTTAATTTTCAAATCTGTAATAATGAATTCATTGTTACCGTCATAATCGAAGGGATCGTTGGGTGAAAATTGAAAATGCCAGATCACTTCTCCACTAGCTGGTTTAATAGCCAGGACTGAGTTGGTATAGAGATTATCACCAACTCGAACACTTGGGTTATATGGCCCAGGGTTACCGACACCCCAATAAACCAAATCAAGTTCAGGATCGTATGAGCCGGTTAACCAGGTTGAACCACCACCTCTTTTCCATGTATCACCCGGCCATGTGTCGTTGCCCACCTCGCCCGGCCCCGGGATAGTGTATCTACGCCAGATTCGTTTACCCGTTTGCGGGTCCCAACCATCAATAAAACAACGGGCACCGTAATCCCCGCCGGAGACACCCGAGATCAAGATACCATTGGCGACAAGCGGAGCAACGTTCATTGCCAGCCCAGTCCAGTCTTCTATATCTTCGAATGCATCCGCCTGCCAGAGTAATTCTCCGTCCGACATATTATAGGCATACAGCTTGCCATCCATACCACCACGAAATATTTTATTGTCATATATTGCAGCGCCCCTATTGGTAACGCCACAACAGGTGTATTTCAATGCTTCTTTGTCATACTCTATTTTCTGTTTCCATTTTTGTTTACCGTCTAAGGCATCTACTGCAATTGTGCTGTCGTGAGTTACGAAATATATGACACCATCGTAAACCATTGGAAAGGCCTGCTGACCGCGATCATCGTCAAGACTGTATATCCACTTTGGAGCCAGTGAAGAAACAGTCTTTTTGTTTATTTTCTGAAGAGTGCTATGACGTTGTTGCGAATAACCCATACCATAAACAACAACGTTATCACTTTCGTTTTCGTCGTTGAGTAATTCGCTTGTGCTAGGCCCTTGTGCAAAGGCAATGGAAAAAAACAGACTTAGCGCCAAAGAGGAGAGTAGTTGAGCGTTCATACTTAAGTTCTGAAATGATTATTTGAAGATGTGAGAAACTTAATTAATTACCGCCATGATGGCTTTGTAAGATTGATCGAGATAATCGAGTATTATTTTTTCCATATTGTCCTCATCGGCGGCTTTTAAGCCTTCAACAATACGAGACTGACCACGGATGACTGTTTGACGCACACTCTTTATTTTCAATGTCAGTATGCCATGAAACAAAATATGGCCGGTAAATTCGTCGATGCTGTTTGCGAGAGGTTCATTGCCACAGAGATGAAAAAAAGTTCGTCGAAATTCTGCGTTATGCAAGTACGTCAGAGATGAGTCTTCTTCGTCGATAAGATCCTCTTCTTTATGAATTAGATCTTCCAGTCGTTTGATATCGACGGGACTGCAATTCTTGACTGCCTTCCTTGCGGCCATAGGTTCCAGTACACGGCGGATTTCAAAAATATCTTCTACCTGTTTTGTACTGGGAGAACTGAATACGTAAGCGCCACCGTGGCTCTGCTCGAGAATCCCCTGTTTTCTGAAAACATTAAGCGCATCTCTAACCGGGGTGCGAGATACACCCAGCGATACTGCTATTTCCTGCTCGGTGATTCGCTGACCTGAGACGAAGGTGCCTTTAAACAGCTCTTTGCGCAAAGAATCATATACCTGCTCCCTTAGCGGCAGGGGTTTAAGTATTTTTTTGAGACTTTTTTGTGATTGGGCCATTTATAAAACAGAGCAGTAATTGAAATATAGGACTAATTAGTGGCAGTAGCTTGTAAAGGTAGTTCCAGCGATTGTAGATAAGCTTCCATTCTATCCAGAGCTTCCTCGAGTCTTTCATAAGGCTCAGAGCCGAAGCAGATACGTAAATGGCCTTTACCCGCATTTCCATAGAAGCAGCCGGATTCAACAGCTACATGAGTATGTTCGACAATATCCTGAGCCAATTTACTGGATTCGATACCCCAGGCACTGAAATCCGGAAAAGCATAAATTGTGGCTTGCGGAGTGTTGCAGGTAACCCCGGGCATGGCATTTAAACGGCTGACGATCAGATCTCTCCTTAGCTTATCGTCTGCAACCATTTCTTTTACACAATCCTGAGACCCGCTGACAGCGGCAATCGCACCCTCCTGAGCAAATATACAGGGATGAGTGGATTCATTCAGAGTGACTTTCAACATCTCGGAAATAAAATGTAGAGGTGCAGCAGCATAGCCAATTCTCCAGCCGTCCATCGCGTAACCTTTTGTGAAGGCACTGATTGTGATTGTCCGCTCTCTCATATCCGGCAAAGAGGCAATGCTTATGTGTTTATTGTCGTCATATATGTTGAATTCATAAACTTCATCAGACAGAACATAGAGATCATGCTTAATTGCTATATCCCGAATTGCCAATAAATCCTTCTGGCTATACATGACACCGGTGGGGTTGGATGGATTAACCAGGATAATCATTTTCGTGGCTGGACTTACGGCCTCGTCTAAGGCCTGAGCATCAAGGCTGAAGCCTCTGGCCTGATCCAGTTTTACGGTGACAACTTTACCACCAAGCAATTCTATTTTTGAATTGTGCTGTGGATAAAAAGGATCCAGGACAATGACTTCGTCACCCTCGTCAATCAAAGTCATCAGAGCCGAAAAGGCTGCCTGTGTCACACCATTAGTGACCAGTATTTCGTCGGCGCTGACATCAATCCGGTTTAATTCCCGATAACGTTGGGCAAGTGCATCGCGCAAGGCGAAGGTGCCGTTTAATTCGCCATAATGAACTATGCCCTTGTCCAGTGCAGTTTTTGCTGCCTCTTTAATATGCAGTGGGGTGTCAAAGGAAGGTCGACCTACTTCAAGATGAATGATATCGGCACTCGGATCCTGAGCTGCGATTCTGGCTGCCGTCTCATACATGCCAAAGTTCTTTTGCGCCTGACTTAGCATTCGTTTCGCTGGTGATTTCATAATTTTATCTCGTTCCCGCCTGCTGATTTGATACGACTCTAAATAGCTGTTTCAATAGGGTAAACTGAACTGTACTTAGTATACAGTATACTAAGATTTGATCATCTAGCTCATTTATTGCAATCGTAGAAAAGCTGGATAAATATATATTTATCAGTAGTTTAAAGAAATAATTCTGAGAACAATTCAGCTGAAATAGTGAAAAACGAGATCCATACCGGGGAATAAAGGTAGAAAGGCTTAGTCAGCCTTGATTTCAAACAGCTCAAAACTAAGCGCTCCCGGGCCCTGTACGAATAAAATTCGATACTTGCTGGAGCCGGTAGTGATATAGCCCTGAGAAAAATTTGGGGGTGCCTGTGCCAGTATTCTATAGCCTTTGGTTCGTAGTCGCTTTTCAAGCACAGCGACATCATTAACCTGAATAGAAATATGGGCAATTCCAGCCACGCGACCCAGAGGATGTAAGTCAAATTCTTCATGTGCGACTACCCGCGACGGATCTGAGAGTAATTCAATCAACTGCCCACGAGAATCACTGATTATCAACCTCTCTCCGCCGTCTGGACGATTACTTCGAGTGACAATGTCGAAGCTCAGAATTTCTTTCAGAAAGGCCAGCATTTCATCAACATCTTCGACCCACAAACCAACGTGAAATATACTGTCACTGGCATTTTTACGATTTTCCAGCAAGCTTGATTCATCACCGGCTCTACTGGTAAATGGGGAAGAGCAGATTAGTATGAAGAGAAAAAGTGTTAACGGACGAGTCATTTTCATCATATGATTAGAGCATAATCGAATTGCAGAGGATATCCCAAAATGTTGAATCAGCCACAGAAGCTTTCCCTACTGAAATTCAAAATAAGCGGACTGTTTTTGTTCCTCTGGGCAAATACATTGTTTGCAGAGGAATGGGTGCCTGTCTACGAAGAGCCCCGTCACAGGCTGGTATTTGAGAATGATGAAACATACATTCTCAATGTTAAACTGGAACCGGACTATGTCAGTCTCTATCACCAACACAAGGCCGATATCCTTTATGTCACTATTGGTGGCACCACCGTCTGGGCAGAGCCGCTTGGTGGTAAGAGGAGACAGGCAACAGTAGATAAAGGGGACTTGCGCTTCAGCTCTGACAATCATCCCTTGCCGCATATTCATAGAGTAGGAAATATCGGCCAGACACCTTTTCATGTAATTGGAGTTGCTAGAAAAAGTGCTGTAACAAAAGGTGGGACGCCGATAGAAGGAGACACCAGCGGAATGGAAATGGCAATGGAAAAAGATCATGCCAGCGTTTATCGCATTAAGCTGGCACCGGGAGAGAAGAGTGGTCTGCATAGTCATAATCTTCCCTATGCTCGAGTGTTCATGTCTGATGGAGAAATCAAAGATCAAAAAGGTAAGAGTTCAGTGGTGAGTGCTGCAGATTACCTTTGGTTAGAAAAGGAAGGTATGCATAGCTATGAAAACGCAGGTGAAAGCGAACTGGAAATTATTGAGGTGCAGTGGCGTTAACAGGAATATTCATAATGTGCCTGGAGCAGACGGTCGATACCAGATAGGAGAAGTCCAGGCACGTTCCTGAATATATCTGCGTGCGTTGTTATCGCATTCGACTGGTCGAGCATTTTCTTCAAGCGCGAGGCATTGGGCATAACTCCAACGTTTGCTTGGAATTTCAACCACTCGCAGGTAGTAATAGGCAGGTTCTTCCGGCTTGAAATTCTCGTCGCTGTAGAGGTGGCATAAACTATCAAAACCTTTAGCGGCAAGTTTTGAACCATTTAAATTCGCGCTGTCCAGATTTCCGCCGACATTAATAATTTTATTGTGAGATACGCCGTCATTGTCTATCCAGCCTTTTACCAGCTGTAAGCCTTGCAAGCTATTTCCTTCAGGGTCTTTGAGTGCGGCCAATATAAATTTGGGTTTAATTCCGCTCCGCCCCGGACGGCTTAGTTCACCTCCCATTGCTGTACCAAGCTGGTAGGCTTGTTCAATGAAATCCTTTCGCTGACAAATATTTTCCTCGAATGACCAGGCACCAAAAAATCTCGGTTGAATTCGTGGTCCTGAAGTGCCAAATGTTTCACGCCGTTTTAGTGCGGCAAAAATCGCTTCACGTGAGTTTTCCTCTGCCCAGACACCGGCAAGTCCTCCTGCATTACCGTCCAGTCGATAGGGGAGACCGACTTTTTTCTGCAGGCGTTGTTTCAGACTGGACTCTCTTCCAACGTGTCCACGCCAGCTTTGCTCATCGACTGCACCGGGAGTGGATTCATGGGTATCAGTGCTGGCTATCACGCCGAGTTGAAGCGGATTAACGCCGAGTCTTTGCTGCTCTTCAAGACCGGTCAACAAAGCTCCACGTAAGAAATCATTTTTTGAAATGCAGCCGGTGTTGATCATGCCACCATAACCGGTCGAGTCAGTACACTCCTGATTGAGAAGTTTTGTATCAAGGATAATGGTTGTGCTGGCGATTTTTCTGACTTGTTCAAATTCGCAAAGAGGATCGAAATCGGAGGTGATGGATTGCAGGCCGTTAATACATTCTGATTGCCCCTTATGCTGAAAAATTTCAAGCAGAGGCTCAGAGCGATAGCGTAAGGCCGCCAGATTTTTTTCCTGTTCATTACTGTTTAATCCAGAATAGTCAGGAGTAAGCAGAATGCCATTGCTCAGATTAGGGTTGTGTGGAATGGCTAAAAAATCGCACTGCTCAATATCATTGAGGCAATGTCTTTCAAGCTGTTTCCATAAGTCCCTGTCGCGTGGTGCATGCAGATAGGAAACAGGCTCAACGGGAACGTGTTCATTTTTGAAAATTACATTTCTGTGATAATTGCTCCCGCTTTTTACACCTGAGTATTCATAACCTATAAAACTGGTAAAACGACATTCTGGACTACGGTCGTATGCGGACTCTGCGGCATCCTTAATGATTTGCCAGGCATGTGCTTTAGCTTCTTCACAAAGTTCGCCCTGCGCTCCGCAAAGCTCATGGTTAGGAACAGGATCTTCACTTTCGAACAATATTTTCAGGGCATGAGTCACCCGCTCAACCCGGCTTCCGTGTTTACTTGCTTCAAAAGTATCCTTAAGAATCTGAAAACCAGCTCCGCTGCCTTTTGTGACACTTTCACAGTGAGTCAATAATGTTTCATCGCGTTGTGAAGCTTTGCACTTTTGCAAATCAGCCAGATATTCAGCATGATCGGTGACAGCTGCAAAATCGAGTGGACGATCAATTTGTATGCTTGAATCGTGAAAGGCAATCCGCTCTCCGCGCGCAAAGGCGTAAGCATCAGTCGGCGTCGTTCTGACATCTTGTTGGTATGCATCGAGAGATAAGGCGGTATGTACATGTAAATCGCCAAATAAGGCTATACCATTCGATTCATAGTGATGACAGCGAGGCTTAAACGACGACAAGTCGGCTGCTTGGGTAAACACTGGAATCGGGTCTACCTGAGCATCCTGTTCACAGCTAGTTGTTAGTAAAAAGAGAAGAAGAATCGTCGCTCTATAAAGGTAATTCAACTAAGCACTCTATTTCTGTGTTTCTATGGGACTATAGGATGCGGATATACGGGCAGCCTCATCATAAAGCCCGGTCAGCAGACTGATTATTTGGGTGGATTCCCTAAGCTTGGCGTCGACATTTTCAATATTCTTAGATTGTTCCGTCAATATTTTTCGACGTGCGGCGGCGTAATTGTCAGTCAGGGTTTTACCTTTCTCTGTAACCGAGAAAGCAGCAGTCTTACTGCCCGCTTCACTGACTTTGCAACAGAGCTCCATTTTCACCAGTTTTCGCAGGCAGTACTGAATATTTGGAATATCATCGCGGTTTAATTGACGGGCGATGCTGGCGGCGGTTTTGGGTCGATCCTGCATACGAATGACGTGCATGATAATGATCTCTATATAACTCAATTCAGATAGACCGGTAATATCGGCTAACTGAGTAATCCAACGTTCAAACGCCTGTTGCCAGCGCAGAATACTCCACTCAAAATCGGTTGACATGGCTTCGTGATCGCTGCGAGCCAGATGCCATGCACGGTAGTGCGCGTCCTCAACTTGTTCGTGGTTGCTGTTTTTTTGTTTCATTTGGTTTCCATTATTTATCTGTGGAGTGTCTTCGCTTAGGGTTGTTGATTAGCTACTTGCAGGAAAAAGATTCTCATCCTGCAAGATTTCCGGGTTCGGATAGGCCTGCTTCGAATGGCTGAGATTAAGTTTAAGAATCATTTCACATAGTTTATAAGCAACAACCCCTGGATTGATGACAGGCACGGGCAAGTTATCCTGCAGGTGCTTGTGAGACTGGTGCATGGTGGTAGAACCAAGTATCAGGACACTGGCGCCGTCTTCTTCAATAGCCAGACGACCGGCTGCTTCAAGCTTGGCAAAAACAATGTCTTCTTTACCTTCCAGTAATTCCTGTACGTCGGGTCGGGTATTTATGTGTCTGATTGAAGCACAGCGATGTTCGAGCCCATATTCGTTTAATGTTTTCTTATAGAGTGGTAACCAGGGTTCCCACATCGTCAGGATGGAAAATTTATGACCCAGCGTGCAGGCAATGTGAAATGCCGACTGGCCTGGTGCGATAACCGGAATACTTAATCTGGCGCGGAGGGCGTTGAGTCCGGAGTCGCTGACTGTATTAATACAAACGGCATCAAACCCTTCTTCTTCGGCTTTCATTCCGGCTTCAACAATAATGCCGTCCATGATGAACATGTCATAATAGGTGTTCGCCAGAGTCATTAATCTTTTTGAGCCGACAAACTCGACTTCGAAACTTGAGTCTATAAATTCTGCCGGAATCTGCGACTCAATTAGCTCTCGGGTGTGCTCGTTCATAGGAACTGGAAAAATAACCTTGATACGCTTGCTCATAGTTGACTCTCCGATTAGCGGTTTGTGCCAGACAAATCAAATTTCCATTGAATTTCTATTGAAACTATACATAATAGCATGGCTGTTATCTAATATAACAAACTATACTGGTGAGCGGAGGGCTTGAATGGGCTATCGAGTAGGCGTTGATGTAGGCGGTACTTTTACCGATTTTCTGGTTAGTGACGACAGCGGTAATGCGGAGATATATAAAACCTCTACCACTCCCAAAGATCCCACCATAGGTTTTTTCCGCGGTCTGGAAAAAGCAGCGGATGCGCACAAACTGAGTCTTGATGACTTTCTTTTGCAAGTCGACACCATCGTACATGGAACGACGATTACAACTAATGCCACTCTGACAGGTGACGGTGCCGTTACCGGATTCATTACTACAGACGGATTCCGTGACGTGCTCAATATGCGACGCGGCTTACGAGAACGTCAGTTTGAAAAATATGAGGCACCACCGCTTCTGGTTCCAAGACATCGAGTAATGACTGTTCGCGAGCGAATTAACGTTGAAGGCGAAATTCTCACTGCCTTGAACGAGGAAGATGTCAGGACAGCAGCGGAATATTTCCGAGAGCAGGCTGTCGAAGCCGTTGCCGTATCCTTACTCTGGTCATTTCGTAATCCCGTTCACGAACAACGTATTGGGGAGATACTTGCTGAGGCTTTGCCAGGTGTTTACGTATCTCTTTCGATCGATATCCTTCCACAAATACGGGTCTATGAGCGAAACAGCACAACAGCTCTGAACGCCTATGTAGGTCCTGTGCTTACTCGGTATCTTTCACGTTTACAGGAGGAGCTGACACGGCGTAAATTCGGCGGTCAGTTATTGATCATGCAATCCAATGGCGGGGTGATGTCGCCACAACTTGCTCAACGCTTTGCATCCAATACTTTACTCTCCGGACCGGCAGGTGCGCCAATGGCCGGTGTGTTTTATGGTGAAACGCACGGCTTTAAAAATGTTATTACAGTGGATATGGGTGGAACCTCTTTCGATGTTGCCCTGGTAAAAGATGCCCAACCAACGGTCACCACGGAAGGTGTAATAGACGAACACCGAATTGCCTCTCCGATTCTTGATATTCATACTGTCGGTGCCGGCGGTGGTTCGGTTGCCTGGGTTAACAGTGGCGGATTATTGGCGGTTGGACCGAAGAGTGCGGGAGCTGAGCCTGGTCCGGCCTGTTATGGCCGTGGCGGGACTCTGGCAACGGTCACCGATGCGCAGTATCTGCTTGGCTATCTGGATCCTTCTTTTTTCGAAAAAGGGGAATTAACTTTTGATGCTGAAGCTTCAAAGCGTGCAATTGAAGAAAATGTTGCGTCCATTTTGAAAATGAATGCGGTCAGCGCCGCAGACGGCATTTATCAGCTGGTGAATAACAATATGGCAGCGGCACTCGGGGTCGTGTCAGTGGAACGAGGCTACGATCCTCGTGAATTTGTTCTTATCGTTGCAGGCGGGGCGGGACCAATTCATGCAGCTCCAATCGCCAGAGAACTGGAAATCCCCCTGATACTGATCCCGCGTGAATCCTCGGTATTTTGTGCAGCGGGTATGTTGATTTCCGATTTGAAACACGACTACGTACGCACTTACGCAGTGGAGGTTAAGAATATTAATCTCACAGAGGTGAATACAATCTACGCTGAAATGGCTGATACCGCGCGAGAGACATTAAAAACTGAAAACGTGCCTGATGAAAAGATAGAGATCGTTTATTCGGCAGACCTTCGCTATGTAGGTCAATTTAACGAAGTTGAAGTGCCTTTATCTGGAGAAGGTAGTTTGAACGATGAAGTGCTGAGTCAATTGTGTTCAGCTTTTAATCAGCGGCACGATACGCTCTACGGATATTCGATGGACGGTGCGGAGATGGAACTGATTAATCTACGAGTCAGCGGCAGAGGTAAAACAAGTAAACCGAATCAGGATAGCTATCCTTACGCTAATGAGGATTCTTCCTCAGCACTAATTGGTGAGCGTCAGGCCTATTTTGAAGATAGATTTCAAAGTACACCGGTTTACGATGGTCTTAAACTGGAAAACGGCAACACACTGGCCGGACCGGCTATTGTTGTGCAACCAACAACGACGATAGTGGTGCCACCGGATTTCGCGCTGATGTGTGATGAGTTTAACAACTATCTGATGTACCCACGAGATGAAGATATAAAATCATTGTGCCAATCCCTGTTACAGGTGGAGAAATAATTATGGATACTAATGTGCATTCAGCCAATGTCGATCCTATAAAAGTCTCGGTCATTGATAACCGTCTCGATGCTATCAGCAAGGAAATCGGGCAAACCATGATGCGTACATCGCGTTCTCCCATTTTCTCTGAAGCGCGGGACTTTGTGACGGGCATTTTTGATGAAAAACTGAGGCTGGTGGCACAGACTGCTTACATTCCTGTCTTGATGGGTGCCTTGCCATACGCGATTAAAAGTATCGCAAGCAGATTCGAAGATGACATCAATGAAGGTGATATTTTTATACTCAACGATCCCTATCACGGAAACAATCATCCACCTGATATTACCATTGCCAAGCCGGTGTTTTTTGAAGGAGCAATACGCTTCTGGTCTGTCTGCAAGGGGCATCATGCAGATGTCGGCGGTGGTGGAGTAGCAGGTTACAACCCCGGTGCACAAAGTATCTGGGAAGAATGTATTCGAATACCACCAGCCAAGCTTTACATGGCGGGAAAACTGAATGAAGCGCTGATGGATACCATACTGTTGAACGTCCACATTCCTTTTCTGGTGGAAGGCGATTTGCATTGTGAGGTTGGCGCCTGCACCAAGGGAGAACGCAGTTTGATTGCACTCCTGAAAAAGTACGGGGTCGATCTGGTGAGCGCCGCCATTGATCAGATTTTTGATGCATCTGAAAGACACATGCGTGCGGTACTCAAAGAGGTGCCGAACGGCGAGTTTGAAGCAGAACGCCTCATCGATCATGACGGCATTGAAAAAGACAAGATGATCAAGGTTAAGGTTAAGGTCAAAGTGGATGAAGAGGAGATTACCTTCGACTTCACTGGCAGTGATCCGCAAGCCAAAGGTTACGTGAACAGCACTATACCGAATACGGTTTCCTCAGCTTACCTTGCATTGTTTATGTCCGTCGGTTCGGATGTTCGCTTTAATGAAGGTGCCTTGCGCGTGTTACACGTCGTTGCACCTGCCGGTACTATTGTAAATGCTCTTGAGCCAGCTCCGGTCACCTGTTGCACTATTTCTGCAGCGCAGGCGATTATTGAATCTGTATGGCTGGCGCTTTCGCAAACGGTTCCGGAAAAAGTCGATGCCTGCTGGGGTCGCTGGTGTTCACCGGCAACGATGGGTATGAATCTGCGCACCGGTCGTTTTTTTGGTGATATACATTTTATGTGTAAAGGCGGGGGCGGTGCTTCATATGGTGTTGATGGTTGGGATCATATAGGCAGTATCGTTACCGGTGGTGGTTTGCGCAGTCCCGATCCTGAACTACATGAACTGGTAAACCCCTATACGGTTTTGCAATACGAATACTGGCCCGACAGTGCCGGCGCCGGAGAATGGCGTGGCGGGCTTGGTGTTATTTATCGCTGGCGTGTTGAGGCAGACAATATCGCTGTTGCCAATTTTGGTGGTGGTAACCGACCGGAAACCGTGCCCTTCGGTTTACAGGGTGGGCATGAGGCACCGGCGAATAAACTGACCTTACGTAAGGATGATGAAGAGACTGAAGTCGATGCAGAAAGTTTTTATGACTATAACAGCGGTGATGAATTTGAAATCTATCAGTCAGGCGGCGGGGGCTACGGCGATCCGCGTGAGCGTTCAATGCAACGTGTTAAAGCTGACGTCATTAATGGGGTGGTCACAATCGATAAAGCGCGTGATGACTATGCTGTTGTTATTAACGAAACAAACCTGGAAATTGATGAACAGGCCACCAGAGAATTAAGAGGAAATTAATATGAGTGCAGCGGAATCCGCACAAGTACGTGATCACGAGGAGCAGATATTTGAAACCGCTTCCGGTCTGACTATCGAAGAAATCTATGATGGCAACAGTATTGAAAATCTTGATTATGAGCGAGATCTGAACGCTCCGGGCGAATTTCCTTTTACCCGCGGACCCTATGAAGGAATGTACCGGACGCGCATCTGGACCAGACGTTTTCAGGTTGGTTTCGGCTCACCGAAAGAAAGTAATGAGCGTATTAAATATCTTCACCAGAACGGCGCTAATGGTTTTGTTATTACTATCGATTTACCGACTTCTTATGGCTTCGATTCTGATGATCCTATCGCGGCTGGTGAAGTCGGGGTAACAGGTGTCGCAATCAGCACTCTGGAAGATATGGAGAATCTTTACGATGGTTTCGGACCGGACTCGGTCAGCTATGCCTTGTCAATTAGACCACCGGTCTCTTCGGTAACACTGGCAATGCTGGCCTGTGTTGCTGAAGACAAAGGAGTGCCACTGAATACGGTTATCGGAACTCAGCAGAATGATCCTTTTTATCAAATGAGCGGTGGGCCACTGCAAACGACTACTCAGTTTTTCCCTATACAGGGAACACTGCGTTTGTGTCTGGATAATATCGAATTCATCAGTAAAAACATGCCACGCCTGAACTGGATGGTAACCAATGGTTATAATCTTCGAGAAACCGGTGTCAACGCAATCGAAGATGGTGCATTTACTCTCGCGCACGCATTTGATATTTATCGTATGGCCAAGGCACGTGGTCTCGATATAAATAAATTTCCCCTGAGAGGCTCGTTTTTTCTTTCCTGTTCAGTCGACTTTTTCGAAGAAATTGCGAAATTTCGTGCTATGCGCAGATTATATGCCCGGACCATGCGTGATGAACTCGGCGCAACTGAAGAGAATGCCTGCCGTATGCGTTTTTCGGTTCAGACGGCGGGTAACACCCTGACTACTCAACAGGTGCACGTCAATATAGTCCGCAGCACGGTGGAATCTCTGGCCGCCGTTTTCGGTGGTGCTCAATCTATTCATCTGTGTTCCTACGACGAAGGCCATGGATTGCCGACTGAAGAATCATCCAGGGTGGCTTTGCGCACACAACAGGTTCTTGCTTATGAAACTGGTGTGACAAAAACAATTGATCCGCTGGCGGGTTCCTATTATGTGGAGAATCTGACCGATCAGCTGGAAACAGCTATCACAAATAAAATTAGAGAAGTCGATGAACTGGGCGGTATGGCCAAAGCTATTCAGGATGGCTGGTTGGAAGAGCAAATTAATGCCGCTCGGTATAAAAACCAGAGAGATATTGACAGCGGACGAAAACCGCTAGTAGGTGTGAACTGTTATACGATTCCACCGGAAGAGGATACACCGGTTAAGGTGCATAAAATTCAGGCTGACGAGTGGGGAGTAAAACGCAGCGAATATCTTAAACAGTATCGTGCCGACAGAGATTCACAGAAATGGAACGATGCTATGTCCAAAATTGACAGTGGCTGGAAAAACAATGAAAACATGGTGCCGATAATCATGAATGCTTTACGAAATAAGGCGACCATGGGCGAAATACACGAGGCGATGCGTCAGGCACAGGACTGGTCATTCAGATAACCGTCAAAACGCTTCGGTTGGCGAAGTAAAATAAAAAAGAATCAATACGAGGTAGACAAGGTGAGCACACAAAAACGCATACTGTTGGCTAAAATGGGTCTGGATTGTCATGACACGGGTATTATTACCGTTGCCCAGCAACTGCGGGAAAATGGTTTCGAGGTTATTTATCTGGGCTTGCATAACACTGCAGAACAAGTGGTGAAGGCAGCTATTGAAGAGGATGTTGATGCTATCGGTGTCAGTTTTCTCTCCGGTCAACACATGGCACAGACCCGTTTGCTGGCCGAGGCAATTAAGGAAAATGAAATTGATCTACCGATCATTTGCGGTGGCGTGATTCCTGATGACGATGCTGCTGAATTGCGCAATCTGGGTATTTCTGAAGTTATTAAACCCGGAACGCTTACCGAAGATATTCTGATACTGGTTAACCGGGCTTTGAAGGTGTAACACGTGTTCAGCCTGAAACAATACGTATTTATTTCAAATGACACTTGATGAAATCGTAAGACGCAACGCACTGCGTTTTCCCCAACAAGCAGCCTTGCAGATGGATGCCAGCTTGCTTAACTGGCAGCAACTTGATAAGCGGGTTAACCAGCTCACTAATGCCTTTCGAGAAAAGGGTCTGGATAAGGGGGATCGTGTCGCCATACTTGCTGCCAATTGTCCGGAGTATTTCGAAATCTATTTCGCCTGTGCTCGCGCAGGTCTGATTGCGGTTCCTCTGAATTACCGACTTACAGAGAAAGAGTTACTGGAAATTCTCACTCATGCCAGTCCAAAGTTGTTCCTCATCGCCGCTGAATTTGTCCCTCAAGCGAGATCAGTAACAGAAGCTCTGGATGGACTGAATGACAGCTGGGTTGTAGGTGAGGTCGAAAAGACAGGTTTCGAAAGTTACGAAAATGTCTTACTGAACGCACCTTCGATTCCAGCTTATTCTCCGGCAGATGAAAAAGACTGTTTTGCAATATTTTATACCAGTGGTACCACCGGCCTGCCAAAAGGTGAGATGGTGTCTCATTATAATCTGGAAATGAACGCATATAACCAGATGGTGGCGGATGAGGCAACGGCTAATGATAGCAACCTGATTTCAAGCCCGATATATCACATGGGTGCGGTGTTTATGGCAGTGACCTATATGATGCTGGGCTGTGCACAATATATATTGCACAAATTCAGTCCTTCAGAGTGGCTGAAACTTATGCAGTCCTGCCGTTGTAGTGTGTCTCTGTTGATACCCACGATGATCAACGCAATATTAAATAGTGAAGATTTTGATGAATACGATCTGGCCAGTTTACGACTGGTCTTCTATGGTGGCGGACCTATGCCACCAGCGGTTCTGGAAAAGGCGATTAGCGGACTCAAGTGCAGCTTTAATCAGGGTTATGGTTTGACAGAGACTCTGGAAGCTACGTTTTTATTACCAGAAGATCATCGAATGGATGGGAGTGAGATAAAGCAAAAACGCCTCGGTTCCGCCGGACGTGAAGCAGTCGGTGCTGAAATAAGAATTGTTGATGAGAAAGGGTGCGACCTGAAGAACAATGAGGTTGGTGAAATATTGATTAGAAGTCGTTCGGTAATCAGCGCGTACTGGAACATGCCGGAGGAATCTGCCAGAGTGATTAAAGATGGCTGGTTTTATACCGGAGATCTGGGTTACCTTGACGAGGATCGCTATCTTTTTGTTGTTGACCGTATCAAAGATCTTGTTATCAGTGGCGGCGTTAATATCTATACACGAGAAATTGAAAGTCGATTATTTCAGCACCCCGCAATACTCGAAGCTGCAATTATCGGTCTTGCCGATGATGAATGGGGAGAAATAGTTACCGCTGTTGTAGTTTTACATAAAAATCAGGCGGTCAGCGAACAGGAGCTTATTGATTTTTGCGCAGCAGATATGGCTAGTTATAAGAAACCGAAAAAAGTCATATACCTTGATGAATTGCCCAAGAACCCGAGTGGTAAAGTTCTCAAACGCGAATTAAGACTATCACTCGCGGTATAGCCTGTTTTTCAACGCTGTAAACGAAAACTAGATTCTGATGATTGACGAACTTGTTGAAAATGTTATTAATCGACAGCGTCGGCATATAGCTCGTTCGATTTCCCTCATAGAGGGCGGTGATGATCAGGCGCCCGAGCTTCTTCAAAAGTTACACAAACATACAGGCAAGGCCTGGCGTATTGGTATTACCGGACCGCCTGGTGCCGGGAAGTCTACTCTGATCGCTGAATTGACAAAGAAATTGCGAGAGGCTGGTCATAGAGTCGCGATAGTAGCCGTCGATCCAACCAGTCCTTTTACCAGTGGCGCGGTGCTTGGCGATCGTATTCGTATGCCCGACATTGAACAGGACGATGACGTGTTCATCCGAAGTATGGCCACAAGAGGAAGCAGTGGTGGTTTGAGTGCCCGAACAGCCGATGCAGTTGATGTATTTGATGCGGCAGGCTTTGATTATATTCTAATTGAGAGCGTCGGTGTCGGTCAGGTCGAATTGCAGATTGAGCGGGTTGCAGACTCGACACTTGTGGTGCTGGTACCAGAGTCAGGCGATCAGGTACAGGCCATTAAGGCAGGGCTTATGGAAATTGCGGATCTATATATACTAAACAAGAGTGATCGACCCGGTAGTAATTCCATGCTTCAGTCTTTATATGCCGCCGTGTCATTCAAGGGCAAGCATAATGAGGACTGGGATGTTGATATACTTCAGACTGTCGCTAGCGAAGGTCAGGGTATTAGCGAATTGATTCTGGCGATAGAAAAACACCGGCATTTTCTCGAGCGAAGTGGAAAATTACAAAGCCGACGTAAGAGTCAACTTGAAGAGCGGATACGCAATAAAGTATACGATTCAATTCAGGCATCACTCTGGACCCCTCAGCGTCTTGCTTATCTTGAACAGGCGCTTGAGTCTGCCCAACGGGGCGATGAGAGTCCTGATAGCTGTGCCAGTAGCATTGTTCAGGATTATCAGAATAAAAAGTAATTCAAGGTAGAAAGTTAATGACCACCTACAAAGCCGCAATAGACGACAGTATATTTATACTGTCTAAAGTGTTGAATTGGAACAAGCTGTTTAGCTATCCAGCTTTTCAACATGTTGATGAAGAAACTGCGCTTGCGATATTGACTGAAGGTGCAAAATTTTGCGAGCAGGTGCTCAGCCCGATTAATGCAATAGGCGATCAGCAGGGCAGCAAGCTGACAGATGGCAAAGTACACACGCCAGATGGTTTTAAAGAAGTCTATCAACAATATACTGAGGCGGGTTGGCAGGGCCTGGATATGCCCGAAGCTTACGGCGGACAGGGTCTGCCTCTTTCAGTTCAGGTCGCTTTTGCGGAGATGTCTAACGGTGCCTGTCTGTCATTTTCCATGTTACCTATCATGTTGCGTGCTGCCGCAAGCCTGCTTATAGAACACGCAGATTCTGCACTCATCGATAAAGTCGTGCCACAGCTAGTGAGCGGAGAATACGCTGCCACTATTTGTATCACAGAAGCACAGGCTGGTTCCGATGTTGGACGTATTAAAACACAGGCAATTGAACAGCAAGACGGCAATTATCGTCTAAGCGGCAGCAAGATGTTTATTTCTTTTGGCGACCATGATTTAAGCAATCAGATTATTCATCTAGTACTTGCGCGAACGCCAGAAGCGGCAGCAGGAACGCGTGGAATCAGTTTGTTTCTGGTGCCTAAGCTGGATCTGGAGTCAGATGAGGGGAATGGTGTATCGGTCAGTCGCCTTGAAAGAAAAATGGGCCTGAAAGCATCACCAACCTGCGTGCTAGATCTGGATAATGCCAAAGCCTACAGAGTCGGAGAGGAAAGCAGGGGCCTGCAGTGCATGTTTACGATGGTTAACCTGATGCGACTGGAAACCTCGATTCAGGGTCCGGCCATTGCTTCAGCAGCCTGTCGTCGAGCTCTGGATTATTCTGCTGAGCGCTTGCAGGGAGGTGCTCCCGAGAACAGGGCCATTGCCATAATCGAACATGCCGATGTTCGTCAAATGTTGTTCAGCATGCGAGCCCGCACAGAGGCGATGCGTGCATTGATATATGAAGCGGCTTTTAATCTGGATATCGCCGCAGTCGAAGAAGATCAGGAAAAAGTTCAGGCAGCACGACAGCTGGCAGAATTTTTATTACCTGTCTGCAAGGCGGCTGGATCTCAGACAGGTTTTGAGGTCGCCAGTACTGCGATTCAGGTGTTTGGCGGTCATGGTTACATCAGTGACAACGGTATCGAGCAATATGTGCGTGATGCCCGGGTTACTATGATATACGAAGGAAGTAATGGTATTCAGGCCCTGGATTTATTGAGTCGAAAAGTAATCAGGGATAAAACAAAACGTTATAAACTCTTCGGCGCCCGTGTTAAGGCTGACATTGAAAATTTCAGATCGAATGATAACTGCTTTTCGATGATAACCAGTCTTGAAAAAGGCATGTCTCTACTCGATGATTGCACGTTTTTTTTAATGCAGCGGGCAGAAGAAAAACCAAGAGATATTGAAGCTGCAGCAAGCGATTATCTGCAATTTGTCGCCCTGATTGCGGGTGGTTGGATGTGGTTGCGAATGATGGCTTGTGTCGATACTGAAACTGATTTTTCCCGGACCAAATTGGCCAGTGGCCGGTACTATGAACAATACCTGATGCCCGAAATGGCTGTGTTTAGTGAACGAATCAAATTTGGAGCAGAAACACTCGACGCTATTTCATCAGAGGCATTGAGAGTCTAGAACCGGAGAGGAGGTAAGGCAGGATGACAACGACAACTTATATTCCCTATGGTGCCTACTGGTGCAGCCCTTTCGTGAAATGGCAGGGGAGCCTTGCCCATTTGCACAGTATGGAAGTTGCCGCCCATTTTGGAAAACAGGCTTTACAGAGCAGGAATCTCTCCATAGAAGAATTTGATTATGGTGTGCTTGGTATGACGATACCGCAAAAGAGCTGTTTTTACGGTCTGCCCCGGTTAACAGGCATGATGGGCGCGAGTCAGGTAGGCGGACCCACTATCAGTCAGGCCTGTGCTACCAGTGCGCGTGTGCTGGCCGCAGCCAGTCAGGAAATTGACTCGAAAAATGCGAACTGTGTGCTAACTATTACCACCGACCGTATTTCCAACGGGCCACACATTTATTATCCTAACCCGCTTGGTCCCGGTGGCACCGGCGAAACTGAAGACTGGGTGATGAGCAATTTCAACCGGGATCCTTTCGCCCTCTGTGATATGACACAAACCGCAGAGAACTGTGCAAGCAAGTGGAAAGTCAGCAAAGAAGAACAACACGAACTTGTGCTCAGACGTTATCAGCAATACCAACAGGCATGTACGCAGAAAGACGGTCGTTCGTTTCAGAATCGTTATATGTTACTGCCACTAGAGGTTCCGGATCAGCGTTATAGAAAAACCCTGCACGTGCTCGAGGGTGATGAAGGTATTACTGAATCCACGGCCGAGGGTCTGGCCGGTTTGAGACCTGTCAAGGAAAACGGGACTGTGACCTATGGAAGTCAAACCCATCCGGCAGACGGCTCAGCCGGAATGGTAGTGACGACAAAAGATCGGGCGCGCGATCTGTCAGCGGACACGAGTATTGAGATAGAAATAGTTTCTTTTGGTCTGGCAAGAGTAGAACTGGCCTACATGCCGTCTGCACCGGTTCCGGCAAGTAAACAGGCGCTTGAGCTTGCCGGTATTTCCATTAAAGATGTGGTAGCGATAAAATCCCACAATCCTTTCGCGGTGAACGACATCATATTCGCGAAAGAGATGGGAATTGATGTGATGGAGATGAATAATTATGGTTGTTCCCTCATCTGGGGACACCCGCAGGGCCCGACAGGAATGCGTGCAATTATGGAATTGATAGAAGAACTGGTACTAAAAGGCGGTGGCTACGGCTTGTTCCAGGGTTGCGCGGCTGGCGATACCGCGATGGCAGTGGTCATTAAGGTGGAATAGCCATGCCGGCTGACAAAGCTTTTCCGAGCGTTGTTCATATGCTCATTGATGCGGCCCGAAATGCGCCGGGAAATGAGGCCGTGGTTTGTCTGGATGAGCGACTGAACTATAGAGCCTATCTGAATTGTGTTTTGGGCTTTGCAGAGGAATTAACCCAGATTGGCGTTCGTGGTGAGCGTGTGGCTCTGGTACTGGGTAATTCTCTTGATATCTGTATAGCCATGTTTGGCTCTCATCTAGCCGGTGCGCAAGTAGTGCCGATGAATCCGATGTATACGGAAAACGAATTGAGACCGATGTTGCTGGATGCTGAGGTCAAAGTCATTATTTATGATAAGTGCAATCAGACCTGTGTTGAGAAACTCGCAGATGAACTGAAGATTCCTCATCGAATATTCATCGATGGAAAAAGCGGCCGCCGATTGATTGAGTGGAAAGACGACAATAGTCGTTCCGTACCGGAGCGCTTGCCGAAGACGGAAGAACTGGCGATGTTACAATTTACCGGAGGCACGACGGGGCGGGCAAAAGGCGCTAATCTGAGTCATGGGGCTATTGCCGGAAATATTCACCAGACAGAAGTCATGCAACAGCCAGAAATGGACTGTGAGCGTAACTTGTGTGTTATGCCACTGTTTCATTGTTACGCATGGAGTGTCTGTCTCTATAATATGTGTAATTGCAGAGGCTGCATGGTAATCATTCCCCGTTATCAACCTGATGAAGTTCTCAGCGCATTCAGTCAAGAAGCCATCACTATTTTCGCCGGTAGCCCGACGCTGTTTACTGGTTTGATGAATTACGAAGGTTTTCAGAACACGGATTTTTCCACCCTTAAGCTCTCAAACTCCGGTTCGGCTCCGCTCGCAGCTGAACTCCTCGAGAAATGGGAAAGTACTACGGGTACGCCCATATACGAAGGATACGGACAGACAGAGGCCAGTCCGGTTATTTCATTCAACCCGAAAGACAAACCTACAAAAAGCGGCTCAGTTGGCGTTGCAATTCCCGAGACAGTAATCGAGATTGTGTCTCTCGATGGAGAAGATCGGGTCCTGCCTGCGAACGAAAAAGGTGAGATTCGCCTGCGTGGGCCGCAAGTAATGAGTGGCTACAGGAACCTTCCTGAGGAAACAGCACAGACTCTCAGAGATGGCTGGCTGTATACCGGTGACGTCGGTTATCTGGATGAAGATTCCTATCTTTTTATCACTGCCAGGAAAAAGGAAATGTTACTGGTTTCCGGATTTAATGTTTTCCCGCGGGAAATAGAAGAAGTCTTGTTTCTGCACTCGGGTATCAAAGAGGCCGCAGTGGTTGGTAAATCTGATGCCTACAGAGGAGAATTGCCGGTAGCATTTATAGTAGAAAACGGGACAGTTAACCTGGACGCAGAATCTCTTACTGATTATTGTGAAAAGAATCTGGCGCGCTATAAAGTTCCGGATGAATTTCGTAAGCTCGAGGCACTGCCGAAGACAGCAGTTGGAAAAGTCGATAAAGTCGCATTAAGCGCACTTGCTGAAACCCCATCGGAATAGCAGATATTTTTTGATAAATACGATTTAAAACAAATATGACAAACTGGAAAAAATTCAATACCCCTATCCTGATTCAACCAACGCGGGAAATGCCAAAATGGTTAGGCGTGATCGGAGCCGGTACTATTGGACCTGATATTGCGTATTATTTAAAGAGTACGATTCCTGATTTAAAACTGGTCTTGATTGACATTAATGAAGACGCGCTAGATAAAGCGGTTGAGCGGATTTGTGCTTATGCTGAAAAGGGCCGCAAACGGGGTAAGTTAAGCGATGAGATGGCGGATAATGTTAAGGAAAACATAATGGCCTCGACTGATTATCAGGCACTTGCTTATTGTGACTGGGTGATCGAAGCAGCTACGGAAAATATCGAATTAAAGAAAAAGATTTTTTCCATGGTTGAAGAGGTAGTCAGTGAACGAGCAATCATTACTTCTAATTCCAGTTCGATTCCGGCAGAAATGATTTTCTCACATCTGCAGCATCCGCAAAGAACGACAATCACACATTTTTTTGCGCCTGCTTTTCAAAACCCTGCAGTAGAAATTGTAGAATGGGAAAAGTCAGATGGCCTGATGATACAGTATTTGCGTTGGCTTTTTTATGTAACAGACAAGACGCCGATATTAACCAGAGATAAAGTCTGTTTTATGCTGGACAGAATTTTCGATAACTGGTGTAACGAGGCCGCACTTCTTCTGGATAAGGCCACGCCTGCACAGATAGATTCAGTTGCCAGTGAATTTGTTCACGTTGGTCCGTTTTTTGTCCTTAATTTTGCTAATGGCAACGCGATTATTATTGAAACAAATGCATTGCAGGCAGAGATTGAAGGTGAACATTATGCACCAGCAAAAATATTTGAAACAGCTGGAGAATGGGAAACAGTAAAGCCTGGTGAAAAAGTTGAGGTTGAAGAAAAACTTGCAGAAGAAATCAGGGACAGACTTTTAGGCATCCTGTTTTCTCAAAGCGTCGACATCCTCGACAGGGAAATTGGCAAAGCAGAGGATCTTGATCTCGGATCGCGACTGGCATTTGCCTTTAAAAAAGGGCCGCTAGAGCTGATGAGAGAACTGGGAGCAGAAGAAAGCGAAAGAATTCTGAATAAGTTTACTCTGGCAAAACCTGGCATGCCAAAAGCAAAACGAACACTTGAATCCTATACTCGTTTTCGACGTTTTATTTTGATTGATGAGCTTGAAGGTATAAAGATTATAAGTCTACGCCGACCCGATGCATTAAATGCCCTGCACGACGAGATGAATCAGGAAATTATGCAAGTGTTGCAGGAATTTGAAAATGACCCCGAAGTGAAAGGATTTGTCATTGCCGGTTATGGTGTCCGTGCTTTCAGTGCAGGTGCTGATATAGGACGTTTTCCTGAAATGCTGGGTAATAAGAGCGAATCCATTGAATACGCCCGTAGCTGTTCCGCTTTGCTTAACTATCTCGACACTTGTAAAAAACCAGTGGTAGCGGCATTAAACGGAATGGCATTGGGTGGTGGCCTGGAACTGGCCTTGCGCTGTCATGGGATTGTAGCGGTGAGAGAAGCCTGGATGCAGTTTCCGGAAATTACACTTGGAATAGTTCCCGGTATTGGCGGGCTGGTAGTACCGTATCGCCGTTGGCCGGATGCGGCACAGGTATTTCATGGCATGTTAACCAAAGCGGAAAAGCTGGGCGCTGAGAAAGCGGCAGAGATTGGAATGATACATACGCTGGTTGATAAGCAGATGAATTTAATTCCTGCCGGTGTCTGGTTGGCCAGAGACCTGGCCGATTCTACTCATCAAGTACGGGATGAGGCTGTTACAATCGCGCCGATAATTCGTGAAATTAATGAACCTTATAGCGCCACAGGGCAGGCATTAAGCCCGGCAGTACTCAAATTGATGTGTGCTGCCATTCAGGATGCAGCTGCGGTAGATTCTTTTGCTGACGCTCTTGAGATTGGCTATACGGCATTTGGAGACAGTGCTTGTACAGATGCTGCCAGAGAAGGTATTGAGTCGTTCATGAGTGGCTCCAGACCTGATTTTCAGAAAACCGGCTGAGGATACTTCTTCTGATTACCCTATGACGCATAGCCTTTAGTTGATACTGTTTTCACTAGGACTGTAATAAAAAGAATTCTGTTGTTGACGTTGTTCGCCCCTGACTAAGCGCAGGATAGTAGAAGCTTCTTCTATTGCTTCCTGAATAACTTTCGATAATTCCTGGTTGATCGAAGGCGTATCTGCCATTAGAGACAAGCTATCAAGTGGCAACTCTCCATATTGCTGTTTGTATATGGATACATACATGGCGAGTAACTTTGCACACTGTCCCAATTCATCGTGATTGCACTCAAGTACCAAATCCTGAAAATCGATGTGCTGTTGCTTGATGTCGTCGAGTTCGCTTTTTGAAACACTCATTTAATTGTTCTCCGAAACGGTCTGTTGGGTAGAGCTTCGCAACTGTCATGCCAAATTAATAATATATTAAAAACAAGCAGTTATGTGTTTTGATGTTAATCAAAAGTGTAAATTTGTCTGTTTCTAGAGACATATCCTCAAAATTCACTTCTGACTTTAGTTTTTTTTGCTCTGCCGTGAACCAGGTCTCAATTTGCGTAAATTCGATTGTGATGTGGTCCGCATTACTCTCAATAGACCTTGCGAGTCAGTTAGCGAAGCATTAAACCTATATACACGGGAAACGCCTGCTAAGGCCGCAAAAAAAATAAAATTAAAACTAATCAGAAGAAAGAAAATCATGCAAGAAACTGAACCAACATTATTGCTGCAGGAATGTCGTCAAATCATGACAAAGCGTATGCGCTCATCCATAACGGGTATGTTGAATGAAGTCGACGAAAAACTACTCGATATGGCTCAGCGACGAAGCGGAGCACTTGAAGAAGAGGCTTGCTATGAAGCAGTGCGGGAAATCCGCCTGAAAAGAGTGGAGATTAAAACAAGATTTGAGCGTCGGTTTATAAATTTGTTCGAAAATGAGTTGAAGTTGCGGAGTCAAACTCAAAAAAACATTCCAACAGGCTATAAAAATATACTTGGAAAGCCGCAAAGAAGTTCATCAAGCGAACTTTTCAAAGCACCTCTTGAAGAAGGTCTGGGTATTGTCAGACAGAATTGCGGACAGATTCTGCTGGAATTAGATAAAAAAATGAGTCTGTTGCTGGATACGCAAAAGTCTGTGAATCCGATGCAGCCTGCGTTTATTTTCGAAGCTTTTCAGGAAGCCTGTTGGGATATTAAATCGGGAGATGAAGTAAGACTAATGATGTTCAGAATATTTGAGAAGCGGCTTTCGTCAGAATTAAAAGAAATCTACGAGGACATAAATACATTGTTACAGAAAGAAAACACTCTTGAAGATGAACTGGCTAATCAGGCTGGCGATATTGCGACAGACAAAGCACAGGAGCATGAAATCGTGATGCTAAGGTATGAAGTAATAAACCGAATAGAAAACAGACTGGCCGGGCACAAGGTTCCCGATTTTGTCCGTTATTTCCTGATTAAACACTGGCGTATATATTTGGAAGGTATCTACGTTGAATATAGCGAAAATAGCATAGCCTGGAACGCTGCTAGGCAAACCATGGATGATTTGATCTGGATGGTCTCCGGTCCTGAGAGCCATTATGATCGTGAACGACAGGTTCAATTATTACCCAGTTTGCTGTACCGGCTCTTGAATGGCATGAAAGTTATTTCCATGGATGAAGATGCCATTAATGCTTTTTTAAAGAACCTGAAAGCACACCAGCTGAAATCTCTGGATAGCACCAATAGTTCACTTCTTGATTCGATAACTGAGGAAGCTATTGAGAGTGTTCGCAGTACTTACAGTAAACTTCCGCATTAACAGAATCAATAAAACAGATTTATTATTCATATTACTAACAGTTCCTGCCAAGAAGAAATCCTGCCTGTCAATGACATTGGTCAATTTGTCCTTTAATTGATTAATTGCTCGCATATATAAATTTGGCATCGGCAATCAAATTTAGCTATGATGCACGGAATTTTTCCTTGCACTCGTCGTCTAATTCCCGAGTGTGAATATTCAATTTTTGTACTTATATTAAACTTTGGAGCGGATTAACAATGAAATTAAGATTCTTAGCGGGCATGTTTATGTTACTTTCCCTGAGTCTGGGCAGTGTTCAGGCAGATGAGGGTGCTGATCTCTATCAGGCAAAGGGTTGTGTTACCTGCCACGGAGCAGCCGGTATATCTCCTGCCCCAATCTGGCCGAATGTAGCGGGTCAGCACAAACAATACCTTGTTGCGCAGATGAAAGATATTAAGACAGGTAAACGAAATAATGGAATGTCCGTGACAATGCAGGCTATTATCGCCGCAGTATCTGATGAAGAGATTGAGAAAATCGCTGACTGGCTATCCAAGCTGTAGTATTTACAAGGTTAGAAAAAAGGCCCTTACGGGCCTTTTTTTATTTCAGGGGCTCGCTCATGGGGAGGACAATTCCCTGACTCGTTTTCTGGATTCGGAAAAATCAGTTTTGCCGCTGCCCAGTTTGGGTATATTTTCTTCAAAAATCAGTTCAGCGGGTATCATCATCGGATTGCATTCGGCTTCCAGCAGAGCCTTTCGCAATTCATCGGTAGTCAACTGTTCGTTGATCAGCAGGACTATTTTCTCACCTTTTTTATCATCACTGATGTTAACTGCGACCAGTTCAAGCTCGGGGTTTTTCAGTACTTTACGAATCTGTTCTTCTACCGCCGTGAGGCTAATCATTTCGCCTCCGAGTTTTGCAAAACGTGAATATCTGTCGACGATGTAAAGAAAACCATCTGCATCGAGATGGCCTTTGTCACCGGTTTTATACCAGCGTTTCCCATCTATTATTGTGATTACATCGTTTGTTTTTTCCGGGTCGTTCAAGTAGCCCTGCATTACCTGTGAGCCGCCAATCAGGATTAAACCATCCACATCAGTTTCGAATTCTTCCAGGCTTTCCGGATCTACGATTCGAAAACTGGTACCGGGTAAGGGCATGCCAACAGAGCCGGTTTTCGAACCAAGTTGAATCCGCCAATAGCTTGAATCGAGTTGGTCCGGAATATTGACACTGGCAACAGGCGTTGTCTCGGTTGCACCAAAACCTTCATAGATATCTTTATTGAACTTCAGTTTAAATGAATCTCGCACGTCCTGATTCAGCTTTTCGGCACCAGCGACGACAATCCTGAGAGATTCAAGCATAAGAGGGTGAACGCGCTTGTTCTTTACATAAAGGCGCAGGAAAGTAGAAGTGCCGCAGAATATTGTTGCCCGATATTTGGCTATCGCTTTGGCGACGTTCACCGTATCAGTCGGATCCGGATGACAGACAATCGGAATGCCTTCCACGAGTGGCATAAATGTGGTCACAGTCAGACCGAAGGCGTGAAACAGCGGCAAAGTAGCCATCACAACATCGGTTTCTTCTGTATTAAGAACATCTGATATCTGCTTTAAATTGGCCATGATATTACGGTGACTGAGCATTACGCCTTTAGGTGCTCCTTCGCTGCCGCTGGAAAAAAGTATGGCCGCTGTCATATCGAGATCAACCTGCCTGCATAAACAGATTTTCAGTAAGTAGGCAGGAAATAGTTTCAGGCACAATAAATAAAATATAACTCTGGCTCTGGAAACTTCCTGTTTAAGATCTTCCATATAAATGACTTCTACTTCGTTTAAAACGGGACCGAGGTCGACACCCTTTTTTTCCAGTTTATGTAAAAATTTTCTGGAAGAGTAAATATTTTTAATTTCAGCACTTTTCAAGGCAGCGAGAAGAGCATCGCTACTTGCCGTAAAATTCAGGTTAACGACGGTCTTTCCCTGTAAAAGCGTAGCCATATTCGCGATTGCGCCTGCACTGCTGGTTGGAAGTAGTAAGCCAATATTTCTTTCGTGACTATGGCGGGCAATTAGTCTTGAAAAAGCCAGCGTAATTGCCGCGAACCGGCTATTGGACATTGGTTCAGAGCCGGTATCTACTATCGAGGCTTCTGAGCTCATTCTTTTTACTGTATCCAGCCAGGCATGAGGCAGAGGCTGAAGAGACTCAGTGTAACGCTGCCAGGAGTCTATCGAGAGCTCAAAAACTCGTTTCTTCAGGACATCGACGGGAGTGTCAATTGCCAGAGGCGGACCAAAGGAAACTATAATGTCTCTTCTGACACTTTCCGCCCGGATGTTTTTCAGTTTGTCGCTGGAACGAGAAAACCAGCTACCCCATAAACCGCGTAGATAAAAAGGAAGAATGATGCCGTGTGCACCTGTTGCCGCTTTTTCATATCCCCTTTGAAATTCTGCAAGTTGCCCCGAACGACTAATAGTACCTTCCGGGAAAATACAAACTACTTCACCAGAGTTGAGTAGTTCGGTGATACTGGCAAGTGCAGTTTTACTCGAACCGCGTGATATTGGTACGACTCCAAAGAAATCCAGAAAGTGTTTCAAATACCACTTTTCGTAAATACTGCGTTCCATCACAAAACGAACAGGACGCGGGCAGGCCATTTGTACGATTGCCCAGTCTATGCAGCTTATATGATTGCCAAGCATTAGCACGCCGCCACTTTCCGGCATGTTTTTAAGGCCAAGCACTTCAAGAGAGTATTTTCTACCAATAACAAAACTAACAATGAAGCGCATTAATGATTGAGGGAGTTTATAGATGGTGAAGATGGCGCCACCTATAGCAACTAAGGCGAGGATAAAAAACAGCCCGACACTGCCAATTCCAAAGTAAGCGAAAACGACAGTAAGACCAAGAAAGCTGAGCATGACAACGTTCTGAATAAAATTGTTGCCTGCGAGTATTCGCCCCAGTTTTTGCTCGCCGGCATGAAACTGTATAAGGGCATTCAGCGGAATAATGAACAAGCCGCCAAACAGTCCCAGTGACAAGAATGTCAGGCTGATAAGAATCACGCTCTCAAGTGAAGGTAGAATCAGCAGACAGGCAGCAACTCCAAGTGAGCCAACAGGAATGAGTCCGGTTTCAATGTGATTTCTGGAAACACGACCTGCAATCAGGGAGCCAAACATAATGCCGATACCCGCACAGGCTATCATTCCCTGTATAAGCGCCGTATTGCTAACTAGCATGGTTTCTTCGGCATATACAGGAAAGGCCGCAATCATAACCTGTGAGATCGCCCAGAAAATTGAGAGTCCGACAATGGATAGAAAAATAATTTCATGTCCGAGCACAATGCGCAGATTGTCTTTCAAATAACTCGCCTTTTTGTATTTATTGAAATCGAACTGCATACTTTCATCGACTTCCTGCGTTTGTGGCAGTCGGTAAGCGGCTAAAAGTTCAAGCACGGCATTGAATATTAGAAACCAGCCAAGTGGAGCGATGATTAGCAGTATGTCGGACTTATTTGAATACTGTTTCAGATCGAGTGCCTGTTCGAATAGTATCGAGTAAACGAAAATACCGGCGAGTATCGCTATTGTCGTGCTCGCCTGAACGACACCATTACCAAGAGCCAGTCGATCCTTACCAGCCAGCTCCTTAATAAAACCATATTTAGCCGGGGAGTAAAAAGCACTCTGCATTGCCAGCAGAAAAGTCATGGCAAAAGCTGGCCAGAACCAGCCGAGGTAGTAGAACAGGGTAATACAGGAAGTGAGAATGACCGCCGCCCAGGCACTGAGACGCATCACCCGGTTTTTCGGATATTTATCAGATAAGTAGCCAGCCGGCGTAAGCAGCATGATAAACGGCAGAAGGATAAGGGCGTTGACTATGGCAATGAGGATTATCTGTGTTTGACCCTCATACACTTTCAGAATCGTGTTCTGGATAATAATTTTGTGTCCGAGATCGACAAAGGCGTTCAAAAAGATCATTGTAATGTAGGCTATAAAACCTTGAATTTTAAATAATTTTGACATTGTTGCTCTGTTCCCGTTGAATCTCTGCTGTGAAATACAGCCTAATCTAAAGTTCAGGGAAATATAAGCCGCGAATGAGAAGTTGTGTTTGGCTCGTGCGGCTGCAGTGAATAGAGCGTCTTTAGGGCCGCAATCTCGACAAGTTTTCGATTACTGGTAGACTCTGCCCGCCATGATTATCCTCGATGACATCAGCCTGCAACGTGCCGGGAAATTCCTCTTTAAGGACAGCTCAGTAACCATTAACAAGGGACAGCATCTTGGCGTTACCGGGGCCAATGGCACTGGTAAAACCAGTTTGTTCAAGCTTTTACTTGGCGAATTGAGTATTGATACCGGTGAATTGCATATACCGGCCAGGCTAACGATATCTCACATGGCACAGGAGCTTGAAGCGAGTGACTTGAGCGCGGTCGAATTCGTCATTGACGGGGATGCCACACTCAGACAGTTGGAGACGCAGCTAAAGGAAGCGGAAATCAGACATGACGATGTCATGATTGGAAAGCTGCACGAATCACTACAGGACATTGACGGCTACAACGCCCATTATCGAGCGGAACAATTATTACACGGCCTCGGTTTCTCCCAGTCGGATTGTGAGAGACAGGTAAACGAATTTTCTGGTGGCTGGAGAATTCGCTTGAATCTTGCCAGAGTTTTGATGTGCCCGGGCGATCTGCTGTTGCTGGACGAGCCCACTAATCACCTCGACCTTGATGCGACAATATGGCTGGAAAACTGGTTGAAGCGATTTCCAGGGACATTAATGCTGATTTCCCATGACCGCGATTTCCTCGATGCCGTAGTTCAGCATATTCTTCATCTAGAACATCAGAGTTTTAAACTGTATCGCGGAAACTATAGTGCTTTTGAAAACCAGCGGGCTGAGAGTCTGGCTCAACAACAGGCACTATATGAGAAACAACAGCAACGCGTTCGAGAAATAGAGCGTTTTGTGAATCGCTTTCGCGCTAAGGCGACCAAGGCGCGTCAGGCGCAAAGCCGTCTTAAAGAGTTGGACAGAATGCAGAATATCGCCGCCGCTCACGTCGATTCGCCATTCAGTTTTACCATACCGCAAGCGCCGAAGTTATCTGATCCATTGCTCACACTGAGTCAGGTCAGCGTAGGCTATGACGAAAGCGCCATTTTGTCACAACTGAAATTCAGTTTGCATCCCGGTTCCTGTATTGGTTTATTGGGTGTCAATGGAGCAGGTAAGTCCACCCTCATTAAGACATTGCTGGGAGAGCCAATCTTGCTGGAGGGTGAGCGTACCGAAGGCGAACACCTGCGCATTGGTTATTTTGCTCAGCATCAGTTAGAAGCTCTGGACATGGAAGCTAGCCCACTTCTGCATTTACAACGATTGAGCCCCGAAGCCAGTGAACAGGAAATTCGTAACTATCTAGGCGGCTTTAATTTTCATGGTGATAAAGCGCTTGATGCAGTCAGGCCATTTAGCGGTGGTGAAAAAGCACGGCTTGCCCTGGCCATTGTTGCCTGGCAGAAACCAAATCTGCTTCTGCTGGATGAACCGACTAATCACCTCGATCTTGAAATGCGTCATGCACTAACTATGGCGCTGCAGGAATATCAGGGTGCCATGTTGATTGTCTCGCACGACAGACATCTGCTGCGCAATTGTGTCTCTGAATTCTGGTTGGTGGCAAATGGAAGAGTAGATATTTTTGATGGAAATCTGGAAGATTATCAAAAAAATTTCGTGCATGATAAAGCAAGGACTGAATTAGAAGTCAAATCAGATAGCAAGCCGAATGACGCGCGCGCGACCAGACAGAAAAGTGCGGCTTTACGAGCAGAACTCAGTCCGCTGAAAAACAGACTAAAGAAGCTTGAAAAAGAAATTAGTGAGCATCAGGTTTTACTAAAAGTTCTTGAAGAAAAGCTGGCTGACTCAAAGATGTACCAGGAAGAATTCAAAGAAGACTTGCAGAGAATGCTGAAGGAAAGTGGAAATGTAAAACAAAAGCTGTTCAAGTGTGAGGATGAGTGGTTGAATTGTCAGGAAAAAATTGAAGTGATTGAAGGCTCCGGTTAATGTCGAAATCCAAACAGGATAACAGCGAACTATCAAAGCAGGATGCTGAAGTGATTGTGCTGGCGTTATATAAGTTTGCTCAGTTGCCTGACTACGTTGAGCTGCGTCAGCCTTTGCACAATATATGTGTTCAGGAAAATCTTTATGGCACGATATTGCTGGCGGAGGAGGGTATCAATGGTACGGTCGCCGGATCGCGAACCGGGATCGATAATTTGCTGGTCTATCTGGGCAAAGATGGGCGTTTTATCGGGATGGAGTGTAAAGAGTCATTAAGCAGGGAAATGCCTTTCCTGCGTATGAAAGTGAAACTCAAAAAGGAAATCGTCAGCATGGGAGTTGCCGACGTACGCCCCGATCGGCTTACTGGCACGCGAGTTGAGCCGGAGGACTGGAATCAACTGATAGCCGACCCTGAAGTATTGTTGATTGATACGCGCAATCAATACGAAATAGATATCGGTAAATTCAGCGAAGCGCTTTCACCGCAAACTGAGACTTTTAGAACATTTCCCGATTATGTTGAACAACATCTTGATCCGGATAAACAGAAAAAAGTAGCAATGTACTGCACAGGGGGATACGTTGTGAAAAAGCTTCGGCCTATTTAATTGAACAGGGCTTTGAGGAGGTTTATCAGTTAAACGGAGGGATTCTCAACTATCTTGAGAAAATTGATGCAGAGGATAGTCTCTGGCAGGGTGAATGCTTCGTGTTTGACGGACGCGTGGCTGTTAATCAGGATTTGAAGCCGGGTAGTTTTATCCAGTGTTATGCCTGCCGCCGTCCATTGTCTGCCGATCAAGTACAGTCGAAAGAATATGAAGAAGGAGTATCCTGTCCGCATTGTTTCAATAAAGTATCTGAGAAAAAACTCGTAGCATTGAAAGAAAGACAGAAGCAAGTCGAATTGGCAGCGGCACGACAGCAGCTTCACGTTGGCGCGAAATATGAGAAAAGCTGATAAACATTTCAATCTTGCTTAAGCATGTCCAACTCACCAATATTATATTCTTTTCGTCGTTGTCCTTACGCAATGCGTGCCCGCATGGCTATTGCAGCAGCTAACATCCGCTGCGAATTACGAGAAGTCTCACTGAGTGATAAACCTGAACAGATGCTGACCCTTTCGAGTAAAGGTACAGTGCCTGTGTTGCAGCTTGAAGATGGTAGAGTGATTGATGAAAGTCTGGATGTCATGCAATGGGCGCTAAAGCAGTCTGATCCGGAGAGCTGGTTGAATGGAGAGTGTGGTGACACGCAAACACTGATAGCAATGAACGACGGCGAGTTTAAAGCTTATCTTGACCGTTATAAGTATCATGTACGCTACCCCGAACAGAGCCAGCTTGTATATCGGGAAAAGGCAGAGGAATTTTTGCAGTTGCTGGAAAACAAGCTAGAGGTTCAGAAAGGCCAAGCTTTACTTGCGGAAAAACCGGGTCTTGCGGACATTGCCATTTTTCCTTTCATTCGACAGTTTTCGCGTGTTGACATGAACTGGTTTGGTGATTGTTCCTACTCGCTTACACGTCAGTGGTTACATAATCTCGAAGCGACAGACAGGTTTAAGTTGATAATGAAAAAATTTAAAAAATGGGAAGCTGGTGAAGAAGCCGTTTATTTTCCCTGAAATGATTCGGTATCTTTAGTGTGATGAAACTCCGGCAAAATCAGTGGCATCCTCTGCGAGCTTTTCTACCAGAAAATCGAAAACGGCTTTAATCCTCGCACTTTTGAAAAGATCAGCATGTGTGACGACCCAGGCATTAAAAGAATAATCAAATTGTGTTGGCATTAGCCTTTCAAGTCTTTCATCCTGATCAGCAAAGTAACAACCAACCACACTGAGCCCGAGATTCTGTGTCAGAGCATTGATAACACCTGAGTTGCTGGTGTAACGCTGAACGATATTTTGCTCGCCAATGAGATTTTCGAGGCGTTTCAAAGCGGCATTACTGAAAATAGTTTCGTCATAACTAATAAATGAATGATTCTTCAGATCTTTTAGGCTTTCCGGACGATCATGATTTTCAAGATAGGATTTAGAAGCATAAAAACCGTAATGATAGTCGATGGATTTTCTGACCACTAAATCAAGCTGTTGCGGACGACTAAAACGTACTGCGATGTCTGCTTCACGCTTGAACAAATCCAGCGTTCTGTTTTCAACGACAATTTCCAGCCTCAAACCCGGATAACGCTGGCGGAATTCACTTAACTTGGTCGGCAACCAGTAGTTTCCCATCTGATCAGTCATGGTCATGCGCACCACGCCTTGCAGACTCTGATCCGCGCCACTGGCAATTCGTTCGATAGCGTTAGCGTTTTCGGCCATATTTTTGGCGTAGCCGAGAATCTGCTCGCCGACGGGGGTCAGTATCAAACCTTTGGATGTCCGGTTGAATAGCAGCGTCTTCAGCTGTTTCTCGAGCTGCTCAATGCGTCTTCCCATGGTCGGCTGGCTGCTGCCGAGGCGTCGGGCTGCGGCACTCAGGCTGCCAGTCTCGGCGACAGCGAGTAAATCTCGTAATGCGCTCCATTCCATAGCTATACAAATATGAATATTAGTTATATTAATTTAGGTGAAGACAATACAAATATTTATATCATACTTAGTCCCCGAATTCACACAAAAACTTTAGAGGACTAGTAAAATGAACAAACTGTACTTAAAAGCACTTATCAGGTTTTTACTTGGGCTTTCCATCATGGCATCTCAAGTTACTGTTTATGCGGAGAATAATGACGATATGACGGCATGGGTGATGGTCGGCGACTCGCCACTTCTGGATAGAAGCAGTAAATCCATGTTCAAGGGCAACTATAATTCGGGCATTAAATACGGCAGAAAAGCACTGGCACGAAGTCAGTCGGCTTACACGCAAATCGTCGCCCAACATAATCTCTGCATTGCCTATACGAAGACGAATGCCGTAGCTCTGGCCAAATCTCATTGTGAGCTGGCTCAAAAAAGTACAATAGACAAGACTTTTCTGAAACAAATAAAGCCTGGCCTGTATAAGGTAGTGCGAAACAGAGCCTCCGCTGACTTGCCCGTGCTGGATAAAATGCTTGCCCATAATCTGCGCAAAGAAGGCATCAATACGGAGATCGACCGTCTGGCCAGGGCTGACTAGCCCGCACGAATATGCTCCGTGCAATTTAGCCTGTAGGATAGAGAGTATTCGCGAGCGGTATCGAAAGATGCCGCTTTTTTTACGTTTAAGATAAACAGGGGGCACGCAAGCCATGCTCGATGAAGAACTGAGTGCACATTATCAACATGGTAGTTTGCTTGCTGCGATAGAATTGGGTCTGCGGGAACTTGGTATAACGAGGAAGAATCTGCGCGCAGACGATCTGTCCGCAGTTGAGGAATTTCATGTAGGTGGCAGGCAGGCATCAATAGAATTTCTCGATCAACTGGCTATTCGAGAGGATCAGCATTATCTGGATATCGGCTGTGGTATCGGTGGTACCGCGCGCTTACTTGCCTCAAGTTACAAGGCCAAAATTACCGGCGTCGATCTGTCAGGCGAATATATTGAGACGGGCAGGGTACTGTGCAATTGGCTGGGTCTTGAGCAAAAAATTTCATTGCAACAAGGTAACGTATTGCAATGTGGTTTTGACGATGCAACTTTTGACGGAGCCTGTATGTTGCATGTTGGAATGAATATTCAAGATAAAAAGGCACTGTTTAAAGAAGTCGCGAGAGTTTTAAAACCCGGAAGCTACTTTGGTATCTATGATGTCATGTCAGTCGGAGACGATGAACTTGCCTATCCCTTGCCCTGGGCATCAGACAAGGCAACAAGTTTTGTAGATTCGCCTGGTTTATATCGTAATGAACTGAAGTCGGCGGGTTTTTCTATCGTCTCTGAGCGTAACAGAGGGGAGTTTGCAATCGATTTTTTTTCCCGATTGAAAAAGAAAAGCCAGGCTGCTACAAAAAAACCAGCACTTGGCTTACATATTCTGATGGGTGAAAGCGCGGCTTTAAAAGTGAAAAATATGGTTGCCAATATTTCTGCTGAGAGAATCGCACCTTATGAAATAATTGCCTGTATCGAGGGCTAAGGATTTATTTTTTCAGGCGTTTGTATTTCATTCGATGAGGCTGAGCATCTTTCCCCTTTCTCCTGTGCAAATCCTCGTGATAATCACTGAAGTTGCCTTCCATAAAAACCACATCACTCTCGCCTTCAAAAGCAAGAATATGTGTGGCAATACGGTCCAGAAACCAACGATCATGCGAAATAACCAAAGCGCATCCGGGAAAGGAAAGCAGAGCTTCTTCCAGTGCCCGCAGGGTTTCGACGTCTAAATCGTTTGACGGTTCATCGAGCAAAAGAACGTTCGCACCTTGTTTAAGAGTATTGGCAAGATGCAGACGGCCACGCTCACCACCGGAAAGATCGCCAACCCGTTTCTGCTGGTCAGTGCCCTTAAAATTAAATCGCCCGACATAAGCCCGTAAACTAACTTCATAATTACCGATCATCAGATTGTCGAGGCCGTCGGAGATCTCCTCCCACACCGTTTTATTGTCATCAAGTGATTCGCGTGATTGCTCGACAAAGGCAACATTCACACTTTCACCCAGACGGATTTCACCCTCATCTACCTGATCTTTGCCAGCGACTAGTCGAAACAAGGTTGATTTACCCGCACCGTTGCCGCCGATAATCCCAACCAGTGCACCTTGCGGGATTTTAAAATTCAGGTTTTCAAACAGAACCTTGTCATCAAAACGCTTACTGACATCCTTAAACTCTATAACCAACTCGCCTAAACGCTCGCCGGGTGGAATATAGATTTCATTAGTCTCACTGCGCTGTTGAAATTCGCGTGAGTTCATCTCTTCCAGTCGTGAAAGTCGTGCCTTGCTTTTAGCCTGGCGACCTTTGGGATTACTACGAGCCCAGTCGAGTTCCTGTTTTATTGCTTTTTGCCTGGCCGATTCCGCTTTTTCTTCGTGTTCAAGTCGTGTTTCTTTATTCTCCAGCCACTGTGAATAATTGCCTTCAAAGGGGATACCTTCTCCTCGATCAAGCTCAAGTATCCAGCCGGCAACGTTATCCAGAAAATAGCGATCATGGGTGACGGCGACAACGGTACCGTTAAAGTCGGCAAGAAAGCGCTCGAGCCAGAAGACAGATTCTGCATCGAGATGGTTTGTCGGTTCATCCAGTAATAGCATGTCCGGTCGTGACAACATCAGGCGACACAGGGCAACACGCCTTTTCTCACCGCCTGACAAGTGCTCCACATTAGCATCCCAGGCTGGCAGGCGGAGTGCGTCAGCTGCGCGTTCCAGTGTATTGTCCAGATTTTCTGCATCCCAGGCCGCGATAATACTTTCGTATTTTTCCTGTTGTTTACCCAGAGCATCGTAGTCAGCGTCTTCATCGGCGTAAGCAGCATAGACACCTTCCAGAGCGGCCATCGCATCAAGAGGCTCTTTTAATCCGTCTTCAACATTGCCTCGTACATCTTTTTCGGGGTCAAGTATCGGCTCCTGCGGTAAATAACCGATTTTAATATCGGGCATTGGCCGCGCTTCACCGATGATATCGGTGTCAAGTCCAGCCATAATCTTCAGAAGTGTTGATTTACCAGAGCCGTTAAGGCCGAGAACGCCGATCTTTGCCCCTGGAAAAAAAGACAGATAGATGTCTTTCAGAATTTGACGTTTTGGCGGGACAATTTTGCCCACACCGTTCATGGTAAATACATATTGCGCCATAGTCTTCCCGTCAGTTTTTTAGGTAAATATAAGGAGCGCTATTCTATACGAAAAGTAGAAGTGAGACAGCTACAGAGCGAGATAGTGATAGCGGTCTGAAATTGATAAGATGCATCATCACTAAAGGAAGACAAAGCAATTAAATCGAAAGCCTCCCTACGCACGGAAAAAATCTGTTCAGAGCCCATCGGACCATTGATGATGCGTTTAACCATACCAATGGTTTTCGCCATTATATCTATGATGCTACTTGGTCTGGTAGACACCTTTTTTATCAGTCTGTTGGGAACCAACGAACTTGCTGCCGCCAGTTTTGTCATGCCAATCTATATGTTGCTGGTGAATGTCGCTCTTGGTATTGGTATGGCTATAAGCTCGCTTACTTCGAGATTAATCGGCGAGCAACGTCTCAAGGAAGCAGCCAGATTTATAACAGACTCGCACATACTCGCGAGCATGATAATCATTACTATTGCCGGGGCTTTTTACGTCTCGATCGACGGTCTTTTTACGGCCATGGGTGCGACGAACAATGTCATGCCCGATATTCGTGCATACATGAAAATTATCCTGCTCGGCTCCCCGATAATTGTGCTGACTTTCATATGCAACAGTACTTTCAGAGCTATCGGGCATATTAAAGCTTCGGCCATATTTTCAACCTTACTCTCACTATTAAACCTGACTCTGGATCCTCTGTTTATTTTCGGACTGGGGCCATTCCCTGAATTAGGCATGCCCGGTGCTGCTGTGGCTACAGTGATTGCCGCCTGTTTCACCTGGATTTGTAGTTACTACATGCTGGCGTTTAAGGAGAAACTTCTCGATTTCCGTCTACCTAAGCTGGTTAAACTGTTTGATAACTGGCGCAAGTGTTTGAGTATTGCCATCCCGGCAATTTTTGCCAATATTATGACCCCGCTTGCGGCAGCGATAATGACTGCGATGATCGCACGACATGGCGAAGCATCGGTGGCCGGATTCGGGGTAGGGGCAAGAATAGAATCAATGAGTCTTCTGATTACCTTCGCTTTATCGTCGACCCTGCCGATGTTTATCGGTCAGAATATGGGTGCCGGAAGAGCAGACCGTGCTTATCAGGCTTTAATTATGTGTTTACGTTTCGCCCTGATTTTTCAGATTGCGGTGTATTTCATTTTGCTGGTTCTCGCACCTTTTATCTCAACCGGTTTTAGTGATAATGCGGATGTCATCTATGTCATTAAGACTTATCTCGCCATACTTCCTCTCAGTTATAGCGCTCACGCTGTTGTGATTCTGGTCATGGTCTCATTGAATGTGCTCGGCCGCCCACGCACGGCTTTACTGGCGACGATAATTCGCCTGCTGCTGCTATATCTTCCACTGGCTTACCTGGGTTCTTTATTTTGGGGAATTACAGGACTTTTCGTCGGCGCAGCCATTGGTAATTTTATTGCCGGGCTGGTGGCTTTCAAAATAATCAAAAATGTTTGTCGTGAGCAGGGACTGGATTCTGCTACTTATCAGATATCAAAATAGAAACAACAAACTGCCACCGAATAAAAAGAAAGTAAGCAGAAATATAATAAAGGTATAGCCCATAATCTGACGCAAGTGTAAGCCGGCAATAGCCAGGACAGGTATAGTCCAGAAGGGCTGAATCATATTAGTCCACTGGTCACCATAGGCAACCGCCAGTACGATAAGGGCAGGATCGACATTGAGTTTGCTGGCAGCTTCCAGAAAAACAGGACCCTGAATGACCCATTGACCGCCACCCGAAGGAACAAAAATATTAATCAGGCCTCCGGAAAGGAAGGCGAAAAATGGCAGGCTCTGTGTACTTGAAATTTCGGTGAATACAGCTGAAATCACACTGGCGAGACCGGTGCCTTTCATAATTCCGAGAATGCCCGCATAAAAAGGATATTGAAGAAGAATCAGCCCGACAGGGCCGCTTGCTTCGATTAACAATTTCAAATAGTGGGCAGGAGAGTTAGCCAGCAGCAGACCAAGACAGACAAAGGTCCAGATAACGATATTAAGATTGAGGGAGAAGCCTGTCGTCACAAACCAATTGATTAAATAAGCCACGAATAACAACGCGATGGCTATATTCACTAATCGGGAGTTATCCAGCAGGCTGGCAAAAGTCTTCGAAGATTGCTCTGAACGCTCTTCATCCTCAAGCCGGCTCTTCATTTCCCTGAGTCTATCTGTATTCACTTCGATGATATCTTCATCAGCCGGACGGAGGAGGGTACAGGCCAGAGCTACAATAACGATTGTAGCCAGTGCGAGCACAATATTAGCGGTTGAAAACATGGTTTCTGTTACGGGTATAATTCCGCTCATTTCCTGCAATGGGTGATCAGGCGTGGCGACCGACAGGGTTGCCGATCCGCTGTAACCCATATGCCAGACGACCATGCCGGAGTAGGCTGCGGCAATCAGCAAGGGGTAGTGCAAGCGGAGGTTCCTGCTCTGACATTGTATCGCGACTTCTTTGGCCAGAATTGCGCCGGCTACGAGGCATAAAGACCAGGCGAGCAGGCTACATAATCCGCTGATAAATGCGACCAGGAAATAGGCCTGAAAGGGCGTGTTTGGCAATGAACCACATTTCGTCAGAAGTTTTTTACCGGGACGGTATGAGAAAGGGCGTGAGCCCCAATCAATGTCAGGCAAACTTGTGACGTAAAAGCGAAAAGACTGGATAATCCGTCACCCCAGGCGACCACTGTTTGTTGTAAAGTACTATCCGTAAAACCGAGTGTCAGAAATATCGTGACGAATGTAAGTAATATGGCGAAAACAAATGGATCAGGATAGTAGCGCTCTACAAGAATGACGAAGGGTCTGACTAGAAGCTGTGATGTTTTCATGATCGGAATAATTAAACTCTGCTCGCTTAGCCCCTAAGAGCATCAGATACAATAAGAACAAAAAAGATGCTGGAAATCTACATAAAATTACTACCCGTGTTTGCCTGGTTCCTGCTTGGTCTGTGTCTGAAAACATTCAACATTCTGACTCAAAAGCATGGTGCGATTCTATTGAAGTTCATGTTCTTCTTCACTTTACCAGCACTGGTTCTGGCAAAAATAACTGAAACTGAACTGGCCGCAGATAAACTTTATCTTCCCTTTATGAATGTTGGAGTGAATCTGATTTGCCTCGGTGTGATGGCTCTGGTGACCCGGAAAATGGAAATCAGGAGAGATGTGCTGGGAGTCATGCTGGTCGCCTGCATGATTACCAATAATTTTTTCGTCTTTCCATTCATTCTGGCGGTACTCGGCAACGAGGCCTTGGTTGATGCGATGATTTTCGATATCGGAAATGCAATAACCACATTAACAATTGCCTATGCACTGGCCTTTGCATATGGTCCGCTAGAACTTGAATTTAAAAATATTCTGCTGAATATTGTTAAGTTACCGGTTTCATGGGCTCTCCTCGTTGCGCTAGGCATGAATTTTGGCGGGTATCATTTATCACCTCAATTAATAGCGATACTGGATCCCATCGGCTTGCTGACAAATCCGATTATTCTGGTAGCACTCGGTATCTATTTTAATTTCAGGCTGGAAAATCGACGGCTTTTACTACTGACTGCCTTTATCAGAATGGGGCTGGGTTTGTTGATTGGAATAGGATTTACCGTATTGTTCGGACTAGAAGGAGTGACGGCTATTTCCGTGATTTTATGCTGTTCCGCTCCGGTCGGTTTTAATGCTCTGACATTTCCGGTGTTGGCAAAACTTGATATGGCCTTTGCATCCAGTATAACCTCCATGACTATTCTGATAGGACTCTTTTCAGTACCGATACTGATGTATTTTTTACAGAGTTTTATTACACTTTAATATTTACAGTACGAGACATTGTTAATGACAGATAAAAAACCTATTCTTCGCTTACTGCTTTTAGCCACTGTGTACTATCTGGCTATTTACAGTAATCCGGCATTTGCGGCGAAAACCGAATCTCACATCGCCATTGATACAAAATTCGGCACTATCGAAATTCAATTACTGCCTTATGTAGCACCTAATCATGTGAAACGTTTTATACACCTGACCAAACTGGGTTTTTACGATGGCACTATTTTCCATCGCATTATTCCGGGCTTTATGATCCAGGGTGGTGATCCCAATACTCTGGGAAAGGACAAGGCGACTTATGGGCAGGGTGGACCCGGTTACACGATAAAAGCTGAGTTCAATAATCAACCACACATTCGAGGTACTGTCTCGATGGCAAGAGGTGAGGACATAAACAGCGCCGGGTCACAGTTTTTCATCGTTACTAAAAGCTCACGCTTTCTCGATAAAAAATACACAGTTTTTGGCCGCGTTACCAAAGGCATGCATATCGCTGATAAAATATCTTCGCAAAAACGTGACAGGAATGATTTGCCAAAAGAAAGAATTGAAATGCGAGTCAGAGTGATGGATGACTCAGTCCTGGATAAAATCCGCCAATAAAAAAGCCCGAATAAGAATTCGGGCTACAGCTTATTTACAACTATAGGGAGGAGTTTACTTCTCGAATAAGCTTAAAAAATTTGCATAGCCCTGTTCGGCTAATTGTTCTTTCGGCACAAAGCGCAGTGACGCGGAATTAATGCAATATCTGAGGCCAGTAGGTTTGGGGCCATCTTCGAAAACATGTCCCAGATGAGAATCCGCTATGCGGCTACGAAGTTCGGTACGGGTATAGAATAGTTTCCTGTCTTTATGACTGGTCAGCGCGTTTGATTGTATTGGCTGAGTGAAGCTGGGCCAACCGGTGCCGGATTTATATTTGTCGGTTGAGCTGAATAATGGTTCGCCGGAAACGATGTCGACATAAATACCATCTTGCTTGTTGTCCCAGTATTCATTTTTGAAGGGTCGTTCTGTGGCGTCTTTTTGAGTAACGTCGTATTGCAACTTACTCAGTCTTTGCTTCAGTTCGTTTTTTGAAGGTTTAACAAAATTGTCTTTGACGGCCTGCCAGTTGGCATTGTTTTCTGAATTAATCGCCACCTCAGTCAGGCTTTTCGAAGAAGATTCTGTTTCACTGGCTACTTGAGTATAGATTGATGCGCCCAGAGCGATGCTTGAGGCTAATAACAGGGGTTTCCATTTATTCATTTTAATCTCGCGAAAAGGTGACATTACTTAAGTGTTTCCGACCATGCTCGGACTCCTTGGTTCCCGAGAATCCAGGGCATTTTCTGTAGTTGTTGCCAACAATGGTATGCTTTTCAGATAAATAACTAAATATTGATGATGAAGACAAGCAAAGAGGTCGTTAGCCTTATTATCGGATCTGGCTTTCTTGGCCAAAAGCTCTTAAACATGCTGCTTGGAAAAGGAGAAACAGTCTGGGTCAGCACTCGTAATGAGATCAGAGCTGAGGAAATGCAATCCTGTGGAGCCCGGACTATTCTTGTAGATGTCAACGAAGCGGATACCTGGGCCGGGCTTGATGTTCTGGCTGGTATCGACATGCAGATTTATCTGCTTTTACCACCCTCAAAACTCCGGCTGGAAATATTCAGGCATTTTCTCAGCCATCTGCAAAGATGGCCATTGAAACGACTAGTAATGACTTCCTCAACGGTAGTCTATGGGCGCGAATGCAGAACGGTCGATGCGGATTCGACGGTCAGAATTGATAGTGACAGGGCAAAAAGACAGTTTGATTTAGAAGAAGCGGTTCGCTCGATGAGCTGTGAGACCAGAATTGTGCGACTAGCTGGGCTCTATGGAGCTGAAAGAATAATCGGTATACAAACAGTACTGGCAAAGGAAAAATTAAGTGGCAGGGCAGCCAGTTACCTCAATCTAATCCATGTTGAGGACGCAGCTACCTTGTTGCTCAAAGTAATGAGTAGTCAATCGGCGGCAAGGGTGGAACTGGGGAGTGATGGACAATGCCTGAGCCGGGGGCAGTACTATGGCGAATTGGCGAGAGTTCTGGCATGCCCTCCGCCTGTATTTGAAGATGAATCTGACAGTCCGGAAGGGCGTCGATGCGATAACGCTATTACCTGTGAGCGAGTTGACTGGCAACCGCACTACACTGACTTTAAACAGGTGCTGAAGCAGACTCAATAAAGCACCAGTTGCCGAACCAGTTCTGTGTGTGCCAATACTTCTGAAATTTCGGCCCGAATCGCTTTTTTAGTTTCATCACCGAGTTCAGGATCATCTCGCGTGAGCACAATTACTGTTGCCGGATGCACGAACAGATCTTTCGCGTGATAACACTCTGCCGGGGCCTGTGGTAAGGCTCCGTCATGGTGATAGTCGCTTTCAAGACGGGCATGAGTGATATCGGCCAACTGTCCTTCAAGTGTCAGCGAAAGCGCGAGATAGGCATCACATTGGGGTAACCGGAAACGGGCACTATCAATAACAGTTTTGGATAAATCCATTAATTGTTCGGCTTTGCTGCTAATCACCGCGGCATCAGCATCAATTTCATTCAGTTTGACCAGTTTTTTCGCCTCGATCTCATACCTCGCCAGCAGTACGGCTGACTTTTCTATTTTTTTGCGGACTTCATCGCTATCGATAATGCTGCGTTCGACACTCAACAGCTGTTTGTCAGTCATTGTGCTGCTGGCATTAGCGAGATGGGGGGCGAGTAGACAAATTACAATAATGGAAAAAGCCAAATGGACAAGCTGTCTCATGTAATGCTCCGGGCAGGGGAAAGTTGAGTTCAAATGATAACAATTCTCATTTAGCTTGAGAAGTAGCTGCAGGCCAGCTCTATAGATAATTCAGATAGAGCAAACCTGAGCTGTTGAAAACCAACAATAAGCGGCAATAGCAGGTGCAATACGAAACTTGATGTTCACCCACTAGCAGCGCACCACATCCCGGCCATCATGGTAGAATGCGGCGCCATCAATCCTTAGGAGAATCAGGTTTTGAATAAAAGTGTTGTGACTAATGCGCTTGCTCTCATTCTCGCCATAGCAGGACATCTGCTGGCGAATAATTTGCTGTTTAGTGTGGGTTTGTTTGCCGTTTCCGGTGCCATCACTAACTGGCTGGCTGTGCACATGCTGTTTGAAAAAGTGCCTGGCCTGTATGGTTCCGGAGTGATTCCCGCTCGATTTGAAGATTTCAAGGCCGGTATTCGAGAACTGATGATGCAGCAATTTTTTACGGAAGAAAATATTGATCGCTTTTTGTCCGAGGCAGATGGTACCGCGACGCATTTCGACCTTGCACCGGTCATAGAGAAAGTCGATATGTCGCCCGCATTTGATTCTCTTATCAGTGTTGTGCAGGAGTCGTCCTTCGGAAGTATGCTGGGTATGGTTGGTGGTGTTGCCGCTCTGGAACCAATGCGTGAACCCTTCGTGGAAAAAATAAAAATATCACTCGCTGATATTTCAAGAAGCGAAGAGTTTGATGCGATTATTCGGGAAGAAATTGAAAGCCCTGATGTTTTGGCAGAGATGCAGAAGAAGATACAGAGTATAATTGAACAACGCCTGAGCGAATTGACACCACAACTGGTAAAAGAAATTATTCAAAAAATGATCAGGGAGCACCTGGGCTGGCTGGTCGTCTGGGGAGGTGTTTTCGGCGGTTTAATCGGATTACTGGCCGGCTCGCTTGGAATTTAGTAGCTTCATTACTCGATATGAGGAGAAGTAGATAATGTTTTTATTGATTCTTGGAATAGTGATTTGGAGTGCTGCTCATTTTTTACCAGCCACCGATGCCTATAAGCGCAAAAAAATAATGGCCAAAGTAGGGGTCATACCTTACAAAATTGGCTTTGCTCTTACTATTATCGGCTCAATGGTACTAATGGTAGTTGGCTGGCGTTCAATCACTCCGGTATACCTTTATGCTTTACCGGAGTGGGTCAAATACATTACCTATTTGTTTGTTCTGATCACCTTTATTCTATTTGCTGCAGCTCGTAGCAAAACCAATATCAAAAGAATATTGAGGCACCCCCAACTGACTGGCCTGGTGTTTTGGGCTTTCGGTCACTTACTGGTAAACGGCGACAGCCGTTCGTTAATACTGTTTGCCGGTATGCTAGTGTGGGCGAAAATACAGATAATACTGACAAATAAGAGAGACGGTAAACGGGAACTACCGGCAAGCGTACCGGTTCAGAATGATGTATTGACCGTGATTCTGGGTACAGTCGCATTTGTAGGGTTTGCTTTTGCACATCGGTATATCACTGGCGTAGCACTTTTTTAGTTGCCGTTCATAGAGGAGAACTCAGATGACTCATAAAGGCAGTTGTTTATGTGGAAAAATGCAGTATGAAACAGGTGAACTGACAAGTGAACTTGATCATTGTCACTGTACCTTTTGTCAGAAATTTCACGGTGCGCCATTCGGCACTTATGCAGCGCTAGAGGATGTCGCTACGTTTAAGTGGATATCCGGTGGAGAGGATGTTGGTCGATACCAATCCAGCAGCCACTCGGCCCGATTATTTTGCAATGCCTGTGGGTCTTCATTAGTTGCTGAAATAGAGGGCGGCAAGATTCTGGCAGTTACAGCGGCTACGCTTGATGATGAGCTTAAAGTAGATGGGGTACATCACATGTTTGCACGCTCGAAAATCAAGTGGTTTGACATTGCAGAGAATGAAACGAAATATGAGGAATATCCTCCATACATGGATCAATTTACACCTACCGATTGAAACAGGTTCCTTATGTTTGATAAAAGTTTCCTGAAATTTTTCAGAGCACTGGCGAAAAACAATAATCGCGACTGGTTTAACGAACACAAGGAAGAGTACAAGGAAGTCGTCGTGCAGCCGCTTTCTGTTTTCATAGCTGACATGGCGCCGCGGCTGCAGAAAATATCAAGGCACTTTAACGCCAACCCGAAACCGAACGGCGGTTCGATGTTTCGAATTTACCGGGATGTACGCTTTTCGAAAGATAAAACGCCCTACAAACAACATGCAGCCTGTCAGTTTCGACACAAAGTCGGCAAAGATGCGCATGCACCCGGTTTCTATCTGCATATTGCGCCGACTGAAGTCGTCTTCGGTGGTGGCATCTGGATGCCACCAAATCCTGCCTTGACTAAAATTCGCGACACCATTGTTGAGAATCCGGAAGAATGGAAACGTATTAAATCTAACAAGGGAATCAGGGAGCTGTGTGGAGGAATAAGAGGCGATGGCCTAGTGCGGCCGCCCAGGGGTTATGATCCTGCACACCCACATCTTGAAGATCTCAAGCGCAAAAGTTTTTTCGCAATGCGTCACGTTAAACCTGCTGTTATTCATCAGGAAGATTTTGCCGATGAGGTTGAGCGTACATTTAAAGCCGCAAAACCCTTGATGAAATATTTGTGTTTTGCTCTCGACGTTCCGTTTTAGAGAAAGAGTATTGGTATGACTGAAAAATTAAGAGTCAATGGACAGCGTTTGTGGGACAGCCTCATGCAAATGGCTGAAATTGGTGCCACCGAAAAAGGTGGCTGTACCGACAGGCGCTGACCGATCTTGATAAGCAGGGGCGGGATTTGTTTGTCAGCTGGTGTGAAGAGGCTGGTTGCACTATCCGTGTTGATAAGATGGGCAATATATTTGCCCGGCGTGCAGGCGCCGACAATAAACTGCCGCCGGTTATGGCGGGATCGCATCTGGATACTCAGCCAACCGGTGGAAAATTTGATGGCGTTTATGGCGTGCTTTCCGCTCTGGAAGTGATACGCAGTTTGAATGACGCAAATGTGCAGACACAGTACCCGCTTGAGGCCGTTGTCTGGACCAACGAGGAGGGAGCACGTTTTGCTCCGGCGATGATTGGTTCGGGAGTGTGGTGCGGCGAGTTTGACCTAGACTACGGGCACAGTCGTACTGACAACGAGGGTTTGTCTATAGCTGACGAACTAAAGCGAATTGATTATCTTGGCGATAGTGATTGCAGTCCTTTTGAAACACGTGCGGCTTTTGAAGTGCATATTGAACAGGGCCCGATTCTTGAAGATGAAAAACTTCAAATCGGAGTGCTGAGCGGAGTTCAGGGGATGCGTTGGTATGATCTGATTATTGAAGGTCAGCCCTGTCATGCCGGGCCGACTCCGATGGAAATGCGCAGAGACCCGTTTATGGCTTTGCACCAGATTCTGAATCAACTCTACGACTTGATTGAAGCACAATCGCCCTGGGGACGTATTACTTTTGGCGATATCCGTGCTGAACCGGGTTCCAGAAATACGGTACCTGAACGTCTGGTTATTTCTATCGATTTGCGTCACCCTGAAGAAGCCCTGCTTGAACAACTTGATCAGACTATGCGGGAGCTGGTTACCGAGGTGTCAGACAAACTCGGTTTAAGATCAGAAGTCAGAAATGAATGGGTCTCACCACCGGTAAAATTCGATGAAGTTTGCGTCAATGCCGTGCAAAAGGCAGCGGACTTACTCATGTACAGCAACAAACAAATGGTTAGCGGCGCAGGACACGATTCGGTTTACGTATCAAAAGTGGCACCAACCGCCATGATATTTATCCCCTGCGAAGATGGCCTGAGTCACAACGAGGCAGAAAACGCCAGCAAGGAAGATATTGAAGCTGGCTGTAACGTTTTGCTACACGCCATGCTGGAGCGAGCTTAACACTGATTGGAATCGCGAACATTCACCTGCGTCACACTGAAATTTTCATTCCCTGCCTGTATACTCCAATTTATCTTCCATCCGAGAGTGAATAGTAAATGAGCGCAGATAATCGACCTTCGACAGTAGCTGCGGAACGCATTCTTGTTTTATCAGGGGTTACATACGTATTTCTGGCCATGGTGCTGGGCGTGTTGTTTGCCTTCGTGGTTTCGCATGTGGCCAATTCCGGAATGAAGGAAGCCTGGACCGGTATAATGGCTGCTGTTGCCATAGGAGACTCGACGACGGTGAGGGAACAATTTGCCGTAATTGCGGATCTATCTGCAATGCGAGGTCGTATCATGAACAGCCACTCTCATATCGGAGCCAGTGGGTTACTAGCCCTGTTGTTGGCGGCACTCCTGCCATTAACGAGTTTGTCCCGGAATACCCTGCGTCTGCTTGCCTGGAGCGTGGTCAGTGCTGTCATACTGCAGTTTGCAGGCGTTCTGTGTGCCTATTATTTTGATTTCCAGGCTATATACCTGGCCGATCTGGGCGCAACAATTTTGTTTGCTGGTGTTGCTATAGTGCTTTGTGGTTTGCTCAGGCGTGGAGAGGGTGCAGGGGATCTGACAACATATGTTCAATCGCGACTCAATTCTCCAGCCAGCCGCTTGTTGCTGAAGGCGGGCGTGACCTTATTGTTGCTGGGTATGTTACTGGGGAGCTACCTTGCGTGGTTAATCGTATCAGGCGAAGAAACACAATCACTGTCAGCCGTGGCGCAATCCGTTGAACATCTGATGGAGAAAGATGTCAGCGCAGCACAGTCAGCTATAGCAAATTTCAAATTTACTCAGGCAAAATCGGGAATTAACGCGGCCGCCCATTCTCATGGTCCGGTGCTGGCATTGTTCATGTTGTTACTGGCATTGCTAAGACACAGAATCAATTTGGGGGAAAGGTTTTTTCGCTTGTTTTCGATCGCCTTTGCCACATTGAGCTTTGCTCTACCATTATGGATATTCCTGGCCATTAATTTCTGGTTCAATTTTCGCTTTTTTGCCAATTACACGGGTGTCCTGCTGGCCTGTCTGACATTGGTAGTTATCTACGGGGCAGCCCGCTCTAAGGCCGAAAACAATGACGCGGCCGGGGAGGAGGCGTAAATGGAAAAAATTCAACTACGCCTTGTCATTACCGGACTACTTCTTATTCTGCTTGGTTTTCTCTATGGCATGATTCATACCATCGCTGTCGATCATGCACCGCGCTTGCAGCTAAGAGAGGACTATAAAGTTGCATTCACCCAGGCAGCTGACAAAGGGTTTGATAATCGAACTTCTAAATCGACAATGAACAACATCGAGAGTGTCAATGCCCGTACTATTGAATATCAACGTGCCATCGGCGCCCATACTCATGCAATTTATCTGGGACTGATGATCACTATCCTCGGTCTGGTGTTGAATTTTGCTCTTGCAAATTCGCCCTATAAATTCCATATCATGGGCGCGCTAGGTGCAGGCGCTGCAATCTATCCACTGGGTCTGGCTTTACAGGCGAGCGGTATGATACTGGCAGGTGAAGTGATGGCTCTACTCGGTTCTGTTGCCGTAATAGGTTGTATCGGCCTGATCGTGCTTAAACTTCTCACTAATAATGATGCAGAGCAATAAGTACTGCGCGATGGAGAAGATAAAAGGAAAATTTTGATTGCTAGATTTGTGAGCGAGGCATAATACTTAAGAGAGGAATTATCGTGCCGGCTTTTTGATCAATACAATACATCACGGCATTGGTGACATCTTCTACATCTAACCAGTCAAGATCGGCATCTGCAACCTCTGACTCTTCAGCCATAGGTGTCCATACTCTGCCAGGTGCGATAGTACTCACACGAATATTCGTGCGTTTTGTTTCTTTGGCCGTGGTTTCTGCAAGTCCGATGACACCCCATTTGGAAGCGCCGTAAGCACCACTATTTTTACTACCATGCAGACCGGCATCTGAAGAAAGAAATATGAGTGTACCTTCATTTTTTTCGAGCATGCCCTGTTTTAAGACTTCGCGTGTAAACAGAAACTGCCCCTTTAAATTTACATTTTGCATAGTCTCCCAGGTATCCACAGAAGTCTCATGCAGCAAGCCGATCATGCGCAGTCCTGCATTATTAACAAGAATATCTATTTTATTCCAACGTTTGTAAACTTGCTCCACAGCTGAGCAGACGTCACTTTCTTCGGAAACATCAGCTGCTATGGCTAGTGTTTCAACACCATATTCCTTTTCAATACTGCTGAGTTCATTTTGCAGAAGGTCAAAGCGCAAATCCGTGCCACAGATATGTACGCCTCTCTCAGCCAGTTTTCGCGCAATACTCAAGCCCAGACCGCGAGCGGCACCGGTGATAAGAGCAACTTGCCCTTTTAGTACTATAGTCATTTTTTATACCAGTTTTGATTCAATCAAGATTTCATTGTGTAAAGTTTTATGTACGGGACATTTATCAGCAATCTCTAATAATTTGTTTTTTTCTGTAGCTGACAATCCGCCATCAAGCTTAATTTCTTTTTCAATACGATCAACAAAACCTTTTTCTGATTCACAGCTTTCGCAGTCTTCAGCATGAATGCGACTATGAGTAAGCGTGATTTCTATATTGTCGAGTTGTAAATTCTTTCGATTTGCATACATCCTTATAGTCATGGAGGTACAGGCGCCGAGCCCTGCCAAAAGGTGTTCGTAGGGATTAGGGCCAAGGTCTGCACCGCCAAAGGATAAAGGTTCGTCCACAACTAACTGATGATTTTCAGTATAAATACGACGGGTAAATTTCTGATCCTGTTCCGTAATCAGCACCTGACCTTTGCTTACAGAGGGAGCTGTGCCGGATGATTTTTCCTCTCTGCTTTCACTTAAATCTAGGTAACGTGCTGCCCAGCTGGCTATGACTGAGGATACATATTCCGAGTCTTCGCGACGAGATAGCAGGTGATCGGCATTATCTAGTGAGATGAAACTCTTCGGGTGTTTTGCCGCTGTATAGATTTTCGCGGCTTCATCGATAGCTACCGTCTCATCAACAGGAGAATGGAAAACAAGCAGAGCTTTGCCAAGCTTGCCGATATGCTCAATGTCGTTGTAGCGATTGATGTCTTCCAGAAATTGCTTCTTTATGGTGAACTGACGGCCGGCCAGATCAACTGTCGCCTGTTCTTTATCCAGTATTTCGTCTTTGGCCTTTGAAAATAAATGCTCGACATGATGTCCGGTAGCAGGGGCGGCAATGGTGACTACCGCCTTAATAGAGTCAATGGACTGGGCAGCGGCAAGAACAGCAGCGCCACCGAGGCTATGTCCGATAATCATACTCGGCGCGGCATAATTATTTTCCAGCCAGTTAGCCGCTTGAATAAGATCCTGTAAGTTTGATGAGAAATTAGTGTTAGCGAAATCACCATCACTATTGCCCAGACCCGTAAAATCGAAACGTAAAACTGCAACGCCTTTTTTGGCCAGACCTCGCGTAATTCTGGATGCTGCGGCAATATCTTTAGAGCACGTGAAGCAATGCGCGAAAAGAGCGTAAGCCTTTACCTCGCCGTCTGGGGCTTCAAGTAATCCGGCAAGAGTCTCGCCCTCCTGATTCTCAAAACTGGCTTTTATACGTGGCATACATAAATCCTCTGAAAACTTATAGTAAGAAAGAGAGCTTATTACAGCTAAAGTTCACTACCAAGGGAAATCACCAGACAATTAGAGTGCATGCCCGAATTCAGAGATGAAAAAGGTAATCGATACCGCTGGCTTACTTGCTGGCTATCAGGTGTGTGAAACCCTTAAGACTGTCAGAGACCCTTATTCTGAAACCAGAATTAACAAGACTCTCTTCAACCCAATTCACAGAAAGACGAAGTTTATGATAAAAACTCTTGTCAAATTGCCAGACATCGTTCTCTTTCCTGTAAATGAGATCGTGCACCTTAACGCTGTCTTGTTGGTACTCCAGAAAGCAGCTGAATATTCTGTTGTCATCGCTTTTCAGTGGAATAAATCGATCAAGTTCGCTTAGTTCAAAAGACAGATCACGAAAAGTAAGTACGAATTGACCTTCTTTTTCAAGAGCAGAGTAGGCTTTGCCAAACAACTCTGTCACCAGTTCTTTTGATTCCACATGAACAATGGTATCTGTCATACATACAATGAGTTCCACAGGGCTGATAACATACTCTGGAAATCCAAGCATATCATCGTGAATTATATCGATGTGCAGGCCCAGCTTTTCCGCGTGTCCCCGGAGCTCGCCAAGAAGATGTTCACTGGTATCGATGGCAGTGACTTCATAGCCGAACTGGGCCAGTGGAATGGATTGCACCCCGGGACCAGCACCGAGGTCGAGTGCTCGTTTGCCTAATCGAGGATGAATATTGTATTTGTCGAAAAATGCCCTGTTCTTCTTGGCGTTCTCCTCAAAACCACCGGTAAACCAGCTGTAAATTTCACCAAGCAAGCTATCGTAATGTTCGCTTACCGCTGCCACTAGTCTTCCTCGGTCTCATAACCGAGACTTGGACTCAACCAACGTTCCATTTGATGAACTTCCATGCCTTTTCTGTGCGCGTAATCTATTACCTGATCACGATTGATTTTACCTAGCCCGAAGTAGCGTGAATCAGAATGAGAGAAATAAAATCCGCTGACCGCTGCAGTCGGATACATGGCGTGACTTTCCGTTAGAGAAATTCCTGTGTTTTCTTCAACATTGAGGAGATCCCACAGTAATGGCTTTTCTGTGTGATCAGGACAGGCCGGGTAACCGGGGGCAGGGCGGATGCCCTGATACTGCTCGGCAATCAGCGCCTCATTATCCAGTTCCTCATTGCTGACATAGCCCCAGAACTCTTTACGCACACGCTGATGCATACGCTCGGCCAGTGCTTCGGCAAGACGGTCAGCCAATGCCTTAAGCATGATACTGCTGTAATCATCATGGTCGGCTTCAAATTCGGCAATTCTCTCTTCAATACCAAAACCGGTCGCTACAGCAAACGCGCCGACATAGTCCTGCTTACCGCTTTCTCTGGGCGCGATAAAGTCGGCCAGTGCAAAGTTGGGCTGACCGGGTGGCTTACATGTTTGCTGGCGCAGGCTATGTAATTCCAGTCTGATACCCTGACGCGTCTCGTCGGCATATACTTCAATATCATCATGAGCGATGGCATTGGCGGGGAACAGACCAATCACAGCGCGCGCCGTCAGCCACTTTTCTTTAATAAGCGTGTTGAGCATTGTCTGAGCATCGGCAAACAGCTTGCTGGCTTCTTCTCCGACAAGCTCGTCTTCAAGAATGCGCGGATACTTTCCGGCCAGTTCCCATGCAATAAAAAAAGGTGTCCAGTCTATGCAGTCGCGCAGTTCTTCGAGTGGATAGTCATCGAAAAACTGAAGACCAGTCTGTGTTGGTACAGGTGGCGTGTAGTTGTCCCAATCTATAATAGTACGATTAGCGCGAGCTTCTGCCAGACTTAACCAGTCCAGTTTTGCCTGTCGCCCCTTATGACGTTCTCTGACTGTGACATACTCTGCTTTTATTTGCTTGGCAAAGTCTGCCTTTTTTTCATCGCTGATAAGACTCTGCGACACACCCACGGCACGCGAGGCGTCTTTTACATGAACAACAGGCTCATCGTATTCGGGTTCAATCTTTACTGCGGTATGTGCACGTGAGGTAGTGGCTCCGCCAATGAGTAGGGGTAATTTGATTCCCTGTCGTTTCATTTCTTTGGCAACATGAACCATTTCATCCAGAGAAGGTGTAATTAAACCACTTAATCCAATCAGGTTTGCATTTTCCTCGACCGCGGTTTTGAGTATTTTTTCGGCAGGCACCATGACCCCAAGATCTATTACTTCAAAATTATTGCATTGTAAAACGACGCCAACTATATTCTTGCCGATGTCGTGCACGTCGCCTTTTACGGTTGCCATGACAATCTTGCCGTTACTCTGAGTGCTGCCGCTGCGCTTTTTCTCTTCCTCAATATAAGGCAGCAGATAGGCAACAGCTTTTTTCATAACACGGGCACTTTTCACTACCTGTGGTAGAAACATTTTGCCCGAACCAAACAAATCGCCAACGATATTCATGCCATCCATCAGAGGACCTTCAATGACATCCAGTGGCTTGTCATGTTGTAAACGGGCTTCTTCGGTGTCTGTATCTATATAGTCGGCTATACCTTTGACAAGAGCATGCGCAAGACGAGAGCTCACATCTTCATCACGCCATTTCAAATCGACTATCTTTTCCTTTGTCTCACCTGGTTTGACAGTGTCGGCAAATTCGACCAGTGTGTCGGTTGCCTCCTCATTTCGGTTTAACAGAACATCTTCAACTTTGGTCAAAAGTTCTTTTGGGATTTCATCATAAATAGCAAGTTGACCGGCATTGACGATGCCCATGTCCATACCTGCTTTGATGCCGTGATAAAGAAAGGAGGCATGCATGGCTTCACGTACAGGATTATTACCACGGAATGAAAATGACACATTGCTTAGTCCGCCACTTACCAGTGCGTGTGGCAATTTTTCTTTTATCAATCGTGTGGCTTCAAAGAATGAAACGGCATAGTTATTGTGTTCTTCCATGCCGGTGGCAACGGTCAGGATATTGGGGTCAAATATAATATCCTCAGCAGGGAAGCCGATCTTATCAACCAGAATACCGTAGGAACGCTTCGCTACTTCAAAACGGCGCTCAGTGGTGTCGGCCTGACCAAGTTCATCGAAACCCATGACCACGACTGCGGCCCCGTAGCGGCGGACGAGTTTTGCCTGCTCGATAAATTTTTCTTCACCTTCTTTCAGGCTTATTGAATTCACTATGCCTTTGCCCTGGACACAGCGCAGACCTGCTTCAATAACAGACCATTTTGAAGAGTCAATCATAATTGGAACACGTGAGATGTCTGGCTCACTGGCAATCAGATGCAGGAACTCGGTCATCAGATGCTCTGATTCCAGCATACCTTCGTCCATACAGACATCGATTATCTGAGCGCCGTTTTCAACCTGCTGGCGGGCGATATCGAGTGCTTCATCAAGATTATCTTCTTTAATCAGGCGCAGAAATTTGGGTGAACCGGCAACATTGGTACGTTCGCCTACATTGATAAAATTGGCCTCAGGTGTAATCGTCAAGGGTTCGAGGCCACTCAGTCTTTGCAAAGTTTGAACCTCAGGCACTGTACGTGGAGCAATAGTCGCGGCAACATCGGCAATTGCCTTGATATGAGCGGGGGTAGTGCCGCAGCAGCCACCGACAATGTTTAAAAAACCGCTTTCACCGAACTCCTGTAACAGGCCTGCCATATATTCGGGGGATTCATCATATTCTCCGAATTCGTTTGGCAGACCGGCATTCGGGTGGGCGCTGACATGGGTATCCGCAATGTTCGATAATTCTTCAACGTACTGACGCAGTTCTTTTGCCCCAAGCGCGCAATTCAAACCAATACTGATTGGTCTGGCATGCCTTACCGAATGCCAGAAAGCTTCGCAGGTCTGGCCTGTCAGCGTGCGTCCGGAGGCATCGGTGATGGTGCCGGAGATCATAATCGGCAGGCGGATGTTATGTTTTTCGAAATACTCATCTATCGCGAAGAGTGCGGCTTTGGCATTCAATGTATCGAATATGGTCTCCACCAGTAATATGTCTACGCCGCCATCAACCAGACCGCGTACAGCATCGGTGTAAGAGTCAGCCAGCTCGGTAAAAGCAATATTTCTAAATCCGGGTTTGTTCACATCTGGCGAAATTGAACAGGTACGGTTGGTCGGTCCAATTGCACCGGCTACAAAGCGGGGTTTTTCGTTCGTGCTGGCGGCATCGGCGGCTTCTCGGGCGAGACGCGCTCCCTCCAGATTCAGTTCATAAGCCAGATCTTCCATCTGGTAATCGGCCATCGCAATTGAAGTTGAATTAAAGGTATTAGTTTCGATTATATCGGCGCCGGCATCCAGAAAGGCCTGGTGAATTGCGCTGATTACCTCAGGTTTGGTAATAGAAAGCAGATCGTTGTTACCCTTCAAGTCAGAAGGATAATCTTTAAATCGCTCACCTCTGTAATCCGTTTCCTCAAGTTTGTAGGACTGGATCATCGTGCCCATGGCACCATCCAGAATCAGGATGCGTTCTTGTAGAAGACTACCCAGGGCCGATTGAGTCTCGCCCGGACTGTTTTTTCCATTCATGTTCTTACACTCACTGTAAACGAGTGGAAAAGGCAGACAAAACAGGGAGGAAAGGTTTGAGTTCGCCTCGCTTATGTCGTTCGATTCCAAACTATTTAAGCGAGCGCGGTTGCTAATTGACGATCCAGTCCGAGCCTGGCAGATAAATCTGTTGCAACGCTCCTCGGTCTGAACTTACTTCTAGCGAAGGATTCTAGTACGTTTAGATAAAAATTTCCAATTATTGATAATTTTTATCGTTTATCATTCGATAAAATAATAAAGATGCAGAGCCGCTTAAGCGGGATTTCGTAAAATAAATAAAATGTACAGTTTACTGGCGACTAATCAACAAGCCCGCGATAAGCAAAATTCACCTTGTCTGCTCTCAGCGTACTGGCTTCTGGCTGTTTTGCTGATTCCAGCTTCGGGCTACGCTGATCTGGGGGACCTGAAAGTGTATTCCCCCATCGTCGAAAAGGGGGAACTGGCTTTCGAGGTACTGGGAGATACAACTTTCGATAATGATAAATCGCGGGATGGTTTTCAATATCATGAGTTTGAATTTGAATACAGCATAAACGACAGATGGGCCACTTCTCTGACTAACAGCATAGTAAAACTTCCAGGCGAAGATTTGAAATACAACGTGCTCGGCTGGGAGAATACCATTCAGTTCACTGAAGAAGGTAAATACTGGCTTGATACAGGTGTGCATATTGAGCTGGAGCTGGATGATGAAAAAGATGTTGCCGATCAGGTTGAAGTACGTTTTTTATTTCGCCATAACTCAGGAAAGTTCGAACACATTGCCAATATAAACTTTGAACAACAATTCGGTAGTGCTGCGGAGGAAAGTCTTGAGCTCGAATATATCTGGCGTTCAAAATACCGCCTCTCAGACACAAGCGGTATCGGTCTTGAAGCGTATGGTGAACTTGGCGAAATAAAAAAATTTGAATCTTTGCCGGAGCAGGAGCATATTCTTGGGCCGGCTGTCTATCATGATTTAGTAATCTTCGGGATAGGGCTGGAGACGCAAATGACCTGGTTGTTCGGCTTAACACAGGGGAGTGTCGCAAATACTTTCAGGTGGCAACTTGAGTTTGATTTCTAGTTTGATTCGATAATTCTTGCCACTTACATCAATCTGCAGAGGAGATACTGATGACAGAGAATAAACACCAGGTAATTATTGTTGGTGGTGGAACAGCAGGTATTACGGTCGCCGCAGCACTAAAGAGAAAATCCGGCAATGCCGGACTGGATATCGCCATTATTGAACCTTCGGATAATCATTATTACCAGCCTGCCTTTACTCTGGTCGGAGCAGGAGCTTATTCTCTGGATAAAACCCAACGTCAGCAGTCAGTATTGATCCCTGATGGTGTCGACTGGATAAAAGACAGGGTGAGCGCTTTTGATCCAGATAACAAAAGTGTCAGCCTCGAGTCCGGGGATAAGTTGCAATACGATTTTCTTATTGTTTGCCCGGGGCTTGAATTAAACTGGGACAAAATTGAAGGCGCCCCTGACGCTTTGGGTAAGAACGGCGTCTGTAGTAATTATTCTCCTGAGCATGTGGAATACACATGGAGTTGTATAAAGGAGCTAAAACCCGGGTCTACGGCGCTATTCACACAGGCACCACTGCCTTTTAAATGCCCTGGTGCGCCACAAAAAATTGCCTACCTCACCGCCGATTATCTACAAAAGCAAGGTTGCCTGGAAAAAACCAGCCTACATTTTCTGACACATGGCCCGGCTATGTTTGCGGTGCCCTTGTTTGCAAAAGAATTGAATGGGGTGGCTGAGCGCTATGGTATCAAGGTTCATTTTCAGCATAACCTGATAGCCATTGATGGTGCGAATAAGAAAGCTACTTTCGAGCTTGTTGGAGGCGAGAAAGAAGGCGAACGGATCACTCTGGATTACGACATGCTTCATTTCACTCCGCCACAATCACCGCCTGAGTCAGTCAGAGTAAGTCCGTTGGCCAATGAGGCCGGCTATGTCGATGTGCATCAACACAGCTTGCAACACAATAAATACAGCAATGTTTTTGCCCTGGGTGATGCGGCATCAACACCAAATTCCAAAACCGCGGCAGCGGTACGTAAGCAGGCACCGGTTGTGGTCAGACACTTACTGGCTGTAATGAAAGGGGAAAGTCTCAATGACGAATACGATGGATACGGATCTTGTCCGCTGACTACCGCCTATGGCAAAGTCATCATGGCCGAGTTTATCTATGGTGGTAAAGTAACACCGACTTTTCCGCTCGATCCACGCAAGGAACGCTGGCTGAACTGGTGGATTAAAGCAAGCGGCTTACCCCTTTTTTACTGGCATTACATGCTCAAAGGCTACAGCTGGTTTTTTAAACACAACACTGATTACGTGGATCCTACCTAGTATTACCCACCGGTGCGGCGAAGGCATCACTAATCAAGCTATCTACATTGCTGCCAGTCAGACTACTGAGAAAGGCAACAATCTGTTGTTTTTCTTTTGCAGATAAATGCAAAGGCCTTAAAAGCGGATCAAGTAATTCATTGTTGATGCCGCCTGTGTTGTAAAACTCCACAACTTCTTCAAGCGTTGAAATTGAACCATCGTGCATATAAGGCGCGGTCAGTTGGATGTTTCTAAGACCGGGGGTGCGATATTTCCAGCGGTCTTCCGGTAAACCGCTGATTTCGTAGTAGCCGAGATCTCCGGGTTTTACCTCTGCTGAATCAGCGATTGCTGCTGTATCGACATTTATCCAGGTTGCGGGTGCGACCAGGACTCTTTGAACTACAGGAACTTTGGACATGGAGTTCGCGTAACCGACCCCTGTGTTGTGCAACTTATGATCGGTGAAAAGAGCGTGGTTTTCCTCAATCAGATGACAGCTAACGCAAGCCGCTTTGCCAACGAACAGACGATAACCGGCAATGGCATCCTTATTCATAGCGTCATTCTTCTTCCCAAACAACCATTGGTCAAAATCACTGTTGGCTGACACCAGAACACGCTGATAACTGGCCAGAGCGTCACCCACATTTTTTATATCGGCTTGCTGACCCTTAAAGACCTTTTCAAATTGCTGTCGGTAGTCGGGTATCTGGTTGATTTTACTTATAACCTGACCAACTGAAGGATTCGCCATTTCATTGTGTGCCAGCAATGGCCCCCATATTTGTTGTTCAAGGCTTGTCTCACGGGCATCGTGAAACAGCCGTTTTGCATAAACTGCATTATAAATAGTGGGTGCATTGCGCCTGACTGTACGGCCCTCTACACCGACTGCCGTGGCCAGTTCGTTGCTGGTAAAACCCTGCTCTGGTATATGACACATCGCACAGGAAAACGTATTGTTGTGTGACAGACGCCGGTCATAAAAAAGTTGACGGCCGAGTCGGACTTTCTCTTTGCTTAGCGGATTTTCGGCTGGAACAGGAACGGCGGGTAAGCCAAGCGGCGTCTGACTGATAACTTGAAGAAGGTCTGCTTCATGCCCGGATCGGGACTGCAGGCTTTGCGCTTGGGTAACGTAAGACTTGTTTGCATAACCCTGTTTATAGTCACCGGCGCCATGAAGCCGAGGCTCAGGTGAGGGAGTACTCAGTCCGCTAGTAGTTTTGCTGGCGGCACTCATAGCCAGCGTTTTTATATCGTTAACCACTGTATCGGGGTGTAGAAATGAGGTGTTGTAGATGTTTCGAATCTGTTTGTCTGTATCGATAAGAAACACTCGAAGAATATGGGAGATAGTACCTGTGGTATCGCCATTCTCATCAACATCGCGAAGAATGGATTGGCCATAGGCGGCAAGAAGAGGATCAAGCTCAGACTCCGATGTGCTTGTCAGAAATTGCCAGTCAAATCCCTTTTTAACGAAGTTTTTTGCGTAATCGCGCATGACGGCCGGTGTGTCATTAGCAGGGTCAAAGCTCATACTAATAAAGCGAATCTTGTCTCTAAGCAGGGGTTCAGCGGCGAGCCGGTTTTGCACCTGACTACTGACATAGGTGGCCAGCGGACAACCGTTGACGTCATCACACTGGGTATAGATGAAACTCAAGACAAGATATTTGTCACCAAAAAATTGATGTAGTCGAACTGACTTGCCCTGCATATCCAGAATATTGCCATCACTGGCAGGGCCTAGTTGCGGTAGTGTGTAGCTGCCGGCTTTTGGCGCGGTAAAATTTAGAGACTGATATCCGGGCGCGAGCACCTGGGGAGGCTGCTCCGGTTTTTTATTATGTCCGCTGTGAGCGAAAACAGTGCCCGCCAGACTGAAAAGAAAAATGCCGGTAACGCATAACGCTACCGGCATTGGATAAGTACGCAAAATTACTCTCGTTTAAGGACTCGCTGCTACTTTCACATCAGAATCCTGCGGTCTTTTTTGCGCATACAGCGAATAGGCACCGAAGCGCATCTGATGTGGAAGACCGAGCTTTTCAGCCACAAAATCGATGGCAAATTTGAGTTTCAGCTCCTTGCCATCCCAGTCATAGGCTTTGAAATACTGTACATCGCCGCTATCGGATTTCTTTTTGTCCCAGTTTGCCAGCAGGGATGAGGTGAAGTAAGCACGGCTGCCATCCCAGCTTTGGGAAATCATATTAATCTGCGCACCGATTTTCTTGGTGTAGACCTCTTTGGGACTGAAGGGATCAGACACATCAAAAGCTCTGGCCATACCGTCATTCCAGGTGTCGACCCACAAAGTGTTATCGTCGGCAGAAATGGAAATATCAACGGGCAGTGGAATTTTGCTGGCGTCGGCAATATCTGCGACCGCTTTGGCCTGCCATTCACCCATTTTATCTTCATAGATAAGCCAGATTTTCGAGGTCAGAGCCGTTGTCGTAAAGCAATAGTTATTCTGAGAGCCCCAGGCACAGCGAATTTCCAGCGGCGCACCCGGCACATCAAGCACTTTTTTCGGCTTGCGTGTGTGCAGATCCCAGATAACCACGGTATTGCCGAAGCGTTTCATGGCTTCGCCATCGCCCATCATTTTACCCAGGTCCATCATGTAGTTATTCCAACCGGTAAAAGAGGACGTCACCATCACATTGCGTCGTGGTAATGCACGTACGTCATAGCCGTAGCCATCAGCAAACTGACCACTTTTCATCGCTCCACCAAGATTTTCATCAGTAGGCATCCAGTGGGTGGTGATGTATTGACCGCCATTGGTGTATTCCACCAACGCCGTTCTTCCACCGTGGTCTTTGTCATTAGAGAGGCCCGAAATCATCATTCGACCAGGCAGAGCGTAGGTGGTATGCGGGCCGACAACACCACCGCTTTTATCTACGAAGTTATCGATGGTTTTGTACAGTCTTGGTTTGGCTGGATCACTGTGGACGTTAAAGATAAAAATCTTGCTGGTATCCAGACCACCGGCCCACAAATAGCGGCGATCGTCGGTGAGACCAGAGTGATGTGCCTCATTGCGACCGCCAACTGACAAGGAGTTTATGACTTTGCCGTAGTTCTTTGAATTCGGATTCACATCCACTGTAACCAGTTTATCCTGCTCGTCACCGACACCTTCAACACCCAGCGTCCAGACATAAATGAAATCTTCCTGACCAACGATCTTGGCCATATAGGGTGACATGCAGGTTTCATCGGCGAAGGAGGCCGAAGCGGCGAGCAGGCCAAATACTGATGCACACAGAGTGCTTGTTAAGCGCTGTAAAATATTTTTCATGCTTATCCCCAGGTAAATGATGATTGTGATTATTAAAGCAGATCGAGACTGACATTTATACCATCACTTGTCAGGGATATTGCCTGGGTGCAGAGCTAGGAAAAACATAATAATTATTTTAGAAAAACTTTTTAAGTGACTGTTAATAAAAGTTAATAATGTAAATATTAAAGTAAATTCTTTGCTTGTTAACGTCTGAAATTGACCACATCGAAGTGGCTTGTTTAGTGTAAGATAGTGCGCTGCACAAACAGGCGGACATCGCCCTACAATTGGAATGAAACAGGATGGGTAACAGACTTTCAAAGCTCTATACAAAAACCGGGGATAAAGGTGAAACCGGACTTGGTGACGGCTCAAGAGTTGCTAAAACCGACACAAGAGTCTGGGCCATGGGTGATGTGGATGAGTTAAACAGCGTCATTGGCATGCTTATCGAGCACTGTGAAATGGAAACCATCCGAGAGTGTTTACGTGATATTCAGCATGTGCTTTTCAATCTTGGTGGCGAGCTATCCATTCCTGGTGCGGAACTGGTTTTTGATAAAAATGTACTAACGCTGGAAACCCTGATAGATAATCACAATGAAAATCTACCTGCATTGAAAGAGTTTATTCTGCCCGGTGGCAGCATCGCTGCGGGTACCTGTCATCTTGCCAGGGCAGTATGCCGACGGGCAGAGCGCAGGGTGATAGCTCTGGCCAGGGATGAAGCTGTCAATCAACATGCTCTGGTTTATCTGAATCGTTTGTCTGATCTGCTTTTCGTGTTCGCCAGAATTCTTGCCCGACATGCTGGCGGGGAAGAAGTGTACTGGCAAAAAGATCGACTCTAGTCAGATGAAAGAAAAAACCAACCCGGCTCTGACTTTCCCTCATCAGGCTCCGGAGCTCTCGGCAGCTGTGGAGATTGCAAAAGGCGTATTCTGGTTACGCGTGCCGATTCCCTTTGAATTGAATCATATTAACGTCTGGTTACTCGATGATGGGGACAGCTATACGCTGATTGATACCGGCATTGATTCGTCAAGAACACGAGACGCCTGGGAGCCTCTGCTAGGGGGACAATTCAGTGATAAACCAATAAAAACAGTAATCGTCACCCATTTTCACCCGGATCACTTCGGGCTCGCTGGCTGGTTAACAGATCGATTTTCTGCGCAATATTGGACTAGCAAGGAAACTCAGGAAAGAACCGACTTCTTATTGAAAGATCACAAGGACGAGGGTAGCGATGACCGGCAGCTTTATTATCAGCAGCATGGTATTGAGGATAGAGAATTTTTTGAAAACTTCCTCAAAGGTACGCTTTACCGCGATATCGTCTCCGGAAGCCCCGATTGCACGCGTTTTCTGGATAATGATGAACGCTTGAGAATCGGAGAATATGAATGGAGGCTAATCATGACCTATGGCCACGCAGCCGGGCAAATTACCCTGCATTGTGAAGAGCTGGGCATGTTGATTTCAGGCGATCAGATATTGCCGACAATAACGAGTAATGTGAGTGTGCACGCGGATCAGCCGGAGCAAAACCCACTGCAGGAATATCTTTTGTCTTTTAAGCGCTATGACGATTTAGCCGAGGATACGCTGGTGTTGCCTTCTCACGGCAAGGTATTTACCGGCATTCATAAACGGATAAGCCAGATCATTGAGCATCACGAGGCAGTGCTGGAGAAGGTGTTTTTACTTTGTGAAGACGCGAGTTGTGTAAATGAAGTGGTACCGAAACTGTTCAGACGAAAACTGGAAGGCATGAATATCATTCTGGCCTTTGGAGAGGCCCTGGCAAATTTGAACTATCTTTATTATCAGGGAAAAATTCAGCGCCTGTTGAGCGACGGCTTATATCGCTATCAGCAATGAATTAGTCGTAAATTTTACCGCGTAAGGATTTCGTTCGTCCACGACGGGTTTTGCTGTCCATTCGTTTGCTCTGCGAGGATTTAGTCGGTTTGGTCGGGCGTCTTTTCTTTTGCGTTCTGGAAGCAATTCCGACCAGCTCATGCAGCCTCTGTAACGCATCATCACGATTTTTTTCACGAGTGCGGAAGCGCTGGGCCTTTATGATTACAACGCCTTCTTTGCTGATGCGACTATCGCTTAAACCAAATAAACGTTGTTTTACCTCATCGGGCAGGGATGATGCAGTGATGTCGAATCGCAGATGAACCGCGGAAGACACTTTGTTTACATTCTGACCACCCGCGCCCTGAGCGCGAATAGCCGTAATCACGACTTCGTCTTCCGGGATCTGGAGTTTAGAATTCACTGCTGGCACGGTTTGGTTTCCCTGTTTCAAGATGTAGTATTTAATAGGTACAAATTATCATCAACTTTTGCATGATATACCTGAACAATCCACTGTCTATAATAATTGTATAAGAAATGGAGCGATAAACATGAAAGCTGTAGGTTATTTAGAGTCCAGAGCGATTGACGAAGAAGATGCGCTGCTTGATATTGAAATTCCCATGCCCGAAGCGAAAGGTCGTGATTTATTGGTTAAAGTCAGCGCCATATCGGTCAATCCGGTGGATACCAAAGTAAGAAAGTCAGCTTCTCCAGAAGAGGGGCAGTATAAAATACTGGGTTGGGATGCAGTGGGTGAAGTAATAGCCATTGGTGATCAGGCTGAGTTATTTAAAAAGGGTGATCAGGTCTGGTACGCCGGTGCGTTAACGTGCCCGGGTTCCAATGCCGAATATCAGCTGGTAGATGAACGACTAGTGGGTCTGAAACCGAAGTCGCTATCCAATTCGGAAGCCGCGGCCGTGCCACTAACGGCTGTAACAGCCTGGGAATTACTTTTTGATCGCCTCGATTTTGTCCCATCGAGTAAAGATGATCCAGAAGCACCACAAGCGGTTATTCTGATTATCGGTGCAGCAGGAGGTGTTGGCTCTATATTGATTCAATTAGTCAGAAAACTCACCAATGCGATTGTTATCGGCACAGCATCGAGAGAACAAAGCGCAAATTGGGCAAGAGAATTAGGCAGTCATCATGTCATTAATCATCATCAGCCCTTGCTGTCACAAATAAACGCAGTGGGCTTCGAGGATGTGACACACGCAATTAGTTTGACTCACACTCATCTCTACTTCGATCAGCTGGTAGAGGCATTGGCACCACAGGGCAAACTGGCACTTATTGATGATCCTGAAGCGGGTATAGATATCACCAAATTAAAACGCAAATCGCTTTCCTTACACTGGGAACTAATGTTTACCCGCTCGCTGTTCAACACCTGGGATATGCACAAGCAACATGACATTTTGACTTCGGTGGCAAAGTTGGTTGATGAGGGAGAAATTAAAACAACTCTGGGCGAGAATTATGGGAAGATTAACGCCATCAATTTGAAACGCGCTCATGCTCATATAGAAAGTAATCAGGCGATAGGGAAGATCGTATTGGAAGGGTTCTAGGAGTATAGATATTTAATATCTGGTTTCTCGGTGGCGAAAAAGTGTACCCAGATATAGGCGTGGCTAAAGGCGGCGACAATTAGCGCTGCAGAAGAATTCAAGCCTGTGGCAACTGCCCAGAAAAGTAAAAACGCATAGAAATACATCCCGTTGTTTGTAAACCGGAATATTCCGGCCTTAACAAAGGGCATATCACGATAGCGGGGATCAAAATGATCGGCTCCCGCTGCGCGCGCCATTCCAAAATATCTGGCAACACTGTATGCCGCATACAAACCAGGAAAGAGAAGAATAGCAATGAGTATAAATTGGCTGGTAGCAGATAAATGCAAACTTCCGCCGTCCATCCAGCCCAGAGCAAACAAGGAAACAAAACGGCTGGCGAAGAGTAGAAAAAAGATAATCAGATAGATTCGAAATTCAAGGGCACTGGCTGAATCTGATGAAGCCAGTCTTCGTCTCCATGACACCCAGACAAATACCTGATGAAGGATAGGAATAAACGCGGCAACCCAGAAATAAGCCGGATCAGGATAGCCCAGATATGCCCATCCGTAGTAAAGGACTAAAAGAAGAGTCAATAAACACAGAGCATGTAGGCTCTGACCTTTCCAGATATCTGGTGGATTGTTTGAAGACTCAGCAATCATTTGTAATTTCCTCTCTAATGCGCATTTTTATCTGGCCGGGGATTAACAATAAAGCCGACCAAACAAGGAAGAGGACAATAATCAAATCGTCTACTTGACCAAGTATTGGAATGAAATCCGGGATAAGATCAATTGGTGAAAGAAGATAACCAACAGCGGCAGCAAGTAGCCATTTCGATGCTCGCAGAACGCTCGGATCTTTACTCAGTGCTTTATAATAAACGATTTCAGTAGTGAGATGATTTAGCATAAGGCGTTAATAGAGTCAGGGAAAGATCAGTCTGCGAGGACATTGCTACAAATTTTACTCATAAACACTAGTATAGTGTTCAACTTCAGGAAAGGGATCGTAAAAATGATGAAGCAATCGTCGCCATTCTTCATACTCAACAGATTGACGGAATCCTTCAGTATGGGCTTCTAAAGATGCCCAGTTTACTAAGAGTATGTATCTGTTGTTTTTTTCGATACACTTTTGGAGCTCGTGAGATAGATAACCCTGCATACTGGAAATGATGCTCTGCGCTTCATCAAAAGCTAATTCAAAATCTGCTTCCTGTCCCGGCTTCACATTTAGCACTGCAACTTCCAATATCATTTTTTCTCTCCCTGGGCTTATGATGGGCTTTTTATGCGGAACAATGGACTCATGTACGTTCACTCATAGCGAGGCGAACACCTAGTCCGATGAATAACGCTCCCAGACCGCGATCCATCCAGGCTGCAAATTGGGAGTTGTCACTGAGGTATTTCGTTAACTTTGCACCTAGAATAACTAATGGAGGTTCAATAAATGCTGAAATTACAATGATAAGAGAACCATGTAAAAATAGCTGCGCACTTGCTGGCCCGGCACCTTCAACCACAAATTGCGGTAAAAATGCTAAAAAGAAAATAGCAACTTTTGGGTTCAGTGTCGCCACAAGAACACCTTGTTTAAATATTTCCAGGTTCGATGATTGTTTTACATCTGTATCGGAAGAGTAAGAAGCACCATTAGATTTAATTGACTGGATTCCTAGCCAAACTAGATAAAGTGCACCAACGCACTTTACTAATGTGAAGGCTGTGATCGATGTGGCAAGAATTGCAGATAAGCCCGCTGTTGCCAATAAAACATGCAAAAATGCACCACCCCAAATCCCAAACATCGCGGCAAAACCTGAGCGCTGCCCATTTCTGGCGGTTTGAGCGAGTATAAAGGCGATATCCGGACCCGGAGAGAGATTCAGGAGGATTGCGGCTACTAAGAAAGTGCTCCAATGAGCCAGGGTGTAATCAAACATTTGTGTGCGTTATCTCTGGTAGATTGTATTCTGTAAGCGAAATCTAAGGGCAACATATACGTTTTTCTTATGAATTCGCCAGTATGCGGGCGCTTGATATCGTTTAGCTATTAATCGGAGTACATAATTCGATTAATATACCGGAAGGGCAGCGAATATAAGAAACGATTTGCCCCCAAGGTTTTGTTTCAGGAGATTTTAGCTCAATTGCACCATGCTGTATTGCACACTGATGAATGCTACTAACATCATCGCTTACAAGTGCTATTTCAATGCCTAATGGTTTATCAGATTCAGTAGCGCTTATATACCCACCAGAGAAATTTGATAATCCTAACTCGTGAGATGCAAAGGCCAGAGTTGTTTCGCCGGTATCTAATTCTCCATAGTCATTTTCGTCAGTGATAAAGCGACGTTTCATTTCAAATGCTTTTTCAAAGAATGACAAAGCCATATCTACATCACCAACATAATTTATTGTGTATCCAAATTTTACCATTCGATAGCTTCCTTTAGTCGTTCACATTATTGTTATTTGAAACATCCATCATTTCTGGGGGTGATTTTTGGAGCTATAACGTCTGCTTCAATCGCGCCGCTTTTTTGTTCATTACTTAGAAATGCTAAATACCTAGATATGATTAAATTGATATCGCTAGTAGTAATACTGTAATAGTTACTCCAACTACTAACAAATTGAATTCACTATTGTTTGGCAGTTTTTCATTGATAAATTCTGCCTCGTCACCGTTCTTAGTTTCTGCTGAGTAAACGCTAAAACCATACCCTGACATCTCTTCCTGAATTTCTGAACAAAATTTATCTGTCATTTGGTTTACCTAAGTTTTAATTAGAGGCTAACGTCTGCGATAACCCGCGCCAGAATTATTATTGCGTAGCGACCTCACAAAAGAGCGCGACGGGTTGACTGCCTTGTTAGGTGATTTAAGCATTTTTTGGCACGATGAAAAATTTAAGAATTTCTTGGAGTTTATTAATTATCTGTAAAGTAGATTGAGGATTGTCCCATTCATTCACCACATCAATAACGTACCGATTTAAATAATCAGTTGATATTCTCTCTCCAATAGATCGAATTATCTCCTCGGTGTGCTTTATAAGTTCCTTTCTCAAAACTAGATATTGAAAATCTACTTCAGACCATACGCCTGGTCCTTCATGGCTCCAGTTTTCTACGACTTGTAGTTCACATTGTAAATTTCCCCGTTTAGCCCCTAATATCAGGAAATGTTTCATTAAAGATAGTTCAACATCTTCTATCGCTAATGAGTGATCATTATTTTCAATGAGGTAATGAGTCATGGTCACCTAACGTCTTGCTAAGCGGCGCGCGCTTTTTGCGCGTCCGGTGGAGCGTAGCGGAACGTACTTGAGCAATTTGTTAGGTCTCTATTTTTGAAATAAACGCTGGAATCTTTCATTATCTAATTTTTCATTTCCACTTAAGCATTTATCAGTGTTGTGTCCAGAATTACCTCCTATACTTGCGCATATTGTGTATAGGCCATTATTATAAGTGAATCTTTTAATATCGACGTAATGACACGAATCAAATGGCAAATTATCTATAAGAATGTTTTCTTCCACAGAAACAGTGAGTGACCCCCATTGCCAGTCATAGCACTCTCCTCTCGCTTTGGATGAGAAATCCAAATTAGCTATAATATTTTGCTTCTGTGTTTTTCCTTTTCTTTTACCGTAAACTGTTACACTCAAATCACATTCATACTTATTGTCATTAGCATAGTATATCTCGTGTTCCTTTAGCGTCTCCTCTCTAGTATCAAAATGACGATCGAGATTTTGCACATGGATGGGATAAATTTCGAAAACTCCTATTTCTGGATAACAGCCAGCACGTACAAGTTGGTAAGTGTTATCAGCTGAAGCTATATTAAACATGACAGTGTAAATAATACTCAAAGCTACGATAGAAATAATTTTCATGTTTGTAGACCTAACGTCTGCGGTAACCCGCGCCAGAATTATTATCGCGAAGCAACATTATAAAAGAGTGCGACGGGTTGACTGCATTGTTAAGTGCGTTTTTCAATGGTTTTACCTTGCTTAATTATACTGATTCCCATAGGAATTCCTGTAAGAGATATCGCTAGCATATAGAATGTATTTGCACCTTCACCTTTAAGTAAAGCTAGTGGAATCATTGCGGCAGAAGCAACTAGGACTATATAGCCTGTTATTTTCGCCTTTAAAGCACTAGGCTTTCTTTTCCGATCTCTTAACGCGCGTATTAATATATAAATACAAATTATAAATAGCAGCAGCACACTACCCAAGAAATAGATGTTTTCATTTTCTCTCGTGTCTGGAGATGAGAACATCATCCAAACAGACATACCGCTTAACGAGCCAAATATTATAGACAAAATGCCTGAAGCTATTATTGTCGAGAGTCGCTCTCGTTTGGTAGGTACTCTGTCAATTTTCCAGCTATCAGGTATTTCGCTCATGGCACTTAACAGTTTATTCTACGGCGAGCGCCGTATAACATGGCTTTTGTTCATAGATATATTTATAGCGAACGCAGGGGGAAAAAGATACTGAAACCAGATATTTAGTTGGGATTTATGAAAACAGTCAAAAATAACCTGCGGGTTTGAATGGGTTTGGCTTTTGTTCCAGGATTTGGCAAGTGTTTAATTAGGCCAAAATTATTTTAATTATTAGTAGTTTATCGTCGCAGGTTTTTTTCCGTTCTTTTTTCACCTGCGATTTCGGTTGTGGCGTAAATTAGATAAGGTGGCGCGATTGCCGGACAGGGACCGTTGCTATCCCTGTCCGACTAATTGTGACTATCTATTCAGTACGTCGTCTCTTACGGATTCTACAACGGTGGCGGCTTCGCCGATGAGCTCGTTGTCGACGCCCATTTCGGTAAGTGTTGCGCCAAGATTTTCTTTTACTGCATCAAAGTGAATATCTGTCAGGCCGTGTTCTTCAACCAGGCTTTTGTGAGCGTCTCGCATTGACTGTCCCGGATAATTTGACAGACCGCCTAGTGCATAGGCAAAAAAACGTTTTTGATGACGGGCTTGTTTTGCCATGTCTGTGTTTTCAAAAAAATGTTTAATCCGGTCGTCGGCCAAAACTTTCTCATAAAATTTATCGACGGCGGCATCAATGGCCGCTTCGCCACCTAGTTTTTCAAATATTGAACTCATTATTGTTCCCTTTTGTTGTTGTTTTAATTGTCAAAATAAAAGGGCAGAGTAGTTTAATACTCTGCCCTTGAACGCTTGCTACTTTTTTAGAACGCTAAATCAAGCGTTTTCTTTTTCGTACTTTTGATCAAACACAAAGCTGTCCGGTTTCCGTCTTACCGGTGCTTTCATCTTCGGCCGACCTTTCTGCAGTTTGCCGAGTGAATAACCCTGTACCTGAGAAGCACGGGCAACAATGGTAAATTTCATGTACCAGCCACCGGCGACCGCAAGTGCTGCAGCAAGACAGGAGAGCAGGCCGGTGTAAGTGGAAATGAACATACTTGTCAGTAACAAAGCGATTGGTGCCACGTTGGCGCCCCAAAGCATCAGTGGATTGATGCCATTGAGAATGGACAAAGTTTTTTTCGGTGCTTTACTGCCATTCAGTTTACCCAGATAAGTTGTCCAGGAATAAGTGCGGAAGGCGAGAAAGGCGATGAAACTGAAGAAGACCCAGCCCTGTATCGGGGCCATACCAATAGCATAGAGTGTCAGAATCAGAAGACCACTGCCTTCACTGAGACCGGTTGAGAGGATTAGTGGTACTACCGCCGGTTCACGCCATGAGGGGATGCCTTTGGAAGCAAGTAATATACGACCCTGACAAAACAGGTAAAGTAATCCGAGGATTCCAGAAAGTGCCACCAGACCGGGAATGTCCATAAACAGTCCGGCCAATGCCAATGGCATGAGAATGGTGCCGACAGAACCTTCACGTGTCATCCACGAGGTTTGCGGATGGAAGAACACATGCAGGGCACGCCAGGGTCGACCGATTTCCAGCCAGACCAGAAACAAACCCAAACCAATAAAGGCAAGTGCCTGCAGTCCAAGCGCCAGTGGCAGGGAGTTGGGATAGCTGGCTGCGGCGCTCATCAGAATCAGACCGCAACCGGTGCCGCCAAACATAAAGTTTCCGGCGGCGCGCCAGTCCCAGTGCGTTTGTAATTTACTTCCGAATCTATTCACCTTGCATTTTCTCCTGTAGTTCTTCGGGTAGCTCTTTATCCCAAAGGTAGAAGAAGCCCGGTTCAGTACCTAACTCGGCGTGCATCTGAAACCAGGTATTTTCTGCGAGTAATTCAGAAACATTACTTTCCTCATCTTCGATGTCGCCAAAACTGAGTGCGTCGGCGATACAGGCGTTCACACAGCCCGGCGTGGCATCAGGATCGACACCAGGTGTGAGGCCCTTTTCCAGGCCGGCATCAACGCGATCGGAGCAGAATGTGCATTTCTGAGCGACGCCCATCGTGCGTTCATCAAATCGAATTTCTTCGGACTCCATTGGCGTGTCACCGTATGCGAAGCGCGGCTTGTCGACTTTATAACGGGCCTGATAAGGGCAGGCGACTGTGCAGTAACTGCAACCGATACAAAGATCATAATCAATCGTGACAATACCATCATCACGCTGGCCGGTAGCTGTACTCGGGCAAACATGCATACATGGTGGATCGGAACAGTGCTGACAACCCACTGGTACGAACAGCCGTTCGACATCGGGGTATTCACCCCACTCCAGATCCAGCACTTTCCGCCATTGCACACCGGGTGGCGTGGCATTTGTGTGTTTACAGGCCGCTGTACAGGTCTGGCACCCGACACAGCGATTCAAATCAGCAATCATGACATAACGGGTCATTGTGCAGCTCCTACTCGTTTAATAGATACTTTGGTGCCATCGATACTCGCGCCACCGCCGTCAATATAATCCTGGTCCATAGCTACGAGCCTGTTCAAGCTCGGTCGATTCAGGTCTTTCGCATATGGTGTTTTCCATTGGCCAAACTGAGCCAGCATGATAATGACATCGGGACGTACGCCCTGTCTTAAGCAGGCCACGCCGCGGGTTGAGGCTATCGGAGAGGTTATTTCGATGATGTCACCGTTTTCAATACCCATCGCATTGGCTTTGCCTTCATTCATTATGATGCCATCGTGACCGAAGACGTTGTCAGCCACTTCTTTCATCATTTGAATGCCGACATTGGCGCCCCAGGCGTATTGCATGCTGCGACCGGTGAGTAACCAGAAAGGAAAATCAGCGGCCTTCACATCGTGGTTCTTTTCAATCAATTCATCCCACAATTTATTTAGATCGTGCCAGACTGGTAGTGGTGTGTATTCGGCAAGTTGTCTGTCCCACCAGTTGACTCCGGTTTCGTGCAGGCGATTGGCAAGTTCTTTACCCATGCGATGATAGCGTTCCTGGTAAGGAAGTTCGAAACGCAAATCCCTGTCTTCGATTGCCGGATAGAGGTACCAGTTCAGGCGAGAGTAGGGCCGTGTTTTAAAACCGTTCTCCCGGAACCAGTCCAGATCGAGTACTTCTTTACCACCGGTTAAATCGTGGCTGGCGGCTTTACAGACGGCATCCCAGACTTCATCCTGAGTGTGTTCTTTTGTAATATCGAGGGAATAGTCATAGCCTTCGCCCTGCAGCGGGATTCCGCAACCGGCACCGTTGATAACTGAATTGTAGGCTTCAAGTAAGCCGGTACGGCGCGCCAGCTCGTTAGCAATCCAGCTAAAATCTTTCGCATCATTCTGTGGCGGGACCACAGCCTGGCGCAGTGCCCAGCCTTCTGATTCCCAATGATTCTCAAAATAGTGGCCACCACCGATGCGTAACAACTGATCACTTTCGAGATCAGTCGCTTCCGGCATGATGACGTCAGCGTAGTGATTGGTTTCATCGTGGGTGTAGGCGAAAGCGGCAATAAACGGAAATTTCGCCATTGCATCACCCATTAAATCGGTTTCTGAAAAAGATATCGCCGGGTTACATTTATAAACAAACCAGACATCGGGTGGATTTGGTTTCGGCCAGCTCTCAGCTGCGCGTTCCTGTAATCTCAGCCAGGCAATCGTGGTGGAACCGAACAACTGCTGTCCCATATTGTTACCAGACATCGGTGTCAGGGTATCGTTAGCATGCCGATTAAGCGGCGCGTCGTTCCATCCTTCTTTGCTGGTGGGGGTGAAGGTGTGTGACATGAAACCATCTTCTCCCACATCAACAGTCAAGAGTCTGTCCCAATCAGTGTCGCCGGCGAGATGCGTGGTACTACCAAGCATGCTACCGGAGACTTCGAGTGCTCCGACCAGTACCTGCATCATGGTATGTGCCCAGACACATTCATAACCTCCCCAGCCGTTGTTGACGGATTTTCCAAGGACCGTTGCTACCGGACGGAAAGGAACTTTACGACCATCGATTTCTTCGAACTCACCAATGTGGGCGTGGGCGACGAAGTCGTTGGCGATACGACGTGTTGTCTCTGCCGGAACATCAGATATTCCTTCTGCCCATTCCGGTGTGCGTTCTGCCACCAGTTGTTTGGTTAAATCCAGACCGGTAGTGCCTTCGACATTATCATGTGTCCAGCTCTCTTCATCGGCGCCTACTTCAATCGCTTTGTCGATGGTGTAAGTACCGTACAAGGCCGGATCAGTACCTTTCGTATCGTAAGGGACGGCCTTTTTAGTGTTATTGTCATACAAAAGCGGCTTTTTGCTTTCCGGGTCGCGTAGATAAAATCCGTTCGGGCCGACGAGGTAGGGGGACGCCGTTCGGTCACGCAGAAATTCAACATCTAGTTTTTCTAGCCCAATCTCATGCATCATGACATTCAGCATGGCAAACATAACTGCAGAGTCGGTTTTTACTTTAATCGGTACCCATTCGCTTGCGCTGGCACCAGTTATCGAGAGGTGTGGTTCAAATTGAATGCGGGTCATGCCTCTTACGCGTGCATCAGCATGACGACGTACACCGGTCACACCGCCGGAAGCATCAATGTTATTGCCAAATGAAATCAGGTATTCGCAGCGAGGAGTATCCGGAAGGATGGTAAAGGCCCGGTGCCAGAGTTCGCCGAACATGTGCTCTGAGTGATAACACTTAACTGTTCCGCCAGCACCGAGACTCTGATCAAAGGGACCCCAGGCAAATAACAGAGCAGGAAAACTGCCCATGTATTTAAAAGGTGTGGCTGCACCGCCAGTAGTGAAGGCCAGTCGCGGGTTGCCGTGTTCGTCGAGCACATCTTTGGCCCGCGCCTCGTTCATTTTCTCCGCAACAATGTCGAGAGCCTCTTCCCAGGATATTTCTTCCCAGCCCGGATCTTCGTGCCGGCCCTTTTTCGGGTTGGTACGTTTCATGGGACGTTTTATACGATCGGGATTATAGAGCTTCTGCACCAGACCGAAAGGTTTTACACAGACTTTACCGTCTGCAGGATGCTCACCTTTCAAGTCAAAATTGGGTTCGACCTTGGTCGCGATACCGTCTATGACTTCGACTGTCAATAAATCCGGGCCATTGACACATTGATAACAGTATGTGGATACTTTTTTCTTGTCTTGTGGGACAGGGGCAGTAGCACTCATTGATTATTCGCCTCTCTTCTTATCAGGTCGATTAAATACGTTTGACGCTCAACACGCTTGCCACAAGTTTACTCTTTATCAGGACAAAATAAAGACCTATCAATACGGTACCGTATTGACAATTCCCACTGCGGTCATTATTGTTGAGCAATTACGCATCCTGAGCTTCGAATATAGTGACTATTAATAAGAGGGACGGGGGGATTGGCGGAAAACAACAATAATTTGCGGCTTACGGCGGAACAATGGGTTCTCGAAGGACGACAGGTGGCCATTGCCACCGTTGTGCAAACCTGGGGTTCGTCGCCCAGATCCGCAGGCAGTCAATTATTGATTGATAGCACCGGCGATTTTCTCGGTTCTGTGTCTGGTGGTTGTGTGGAAACGGCGGTTATTACAGAAGCACTGGAAGTTATTAAGGACGGCAAGCCGCGCCTGCTCGATTATGGCGTTAGTAACGAGATGGCCTGGGAAGTCGGACTTGCCTGCGGTGGCCATATCCATGTTTATGTTGAAGCTCTGCTAGAGGCGAACTGAATGCAATTAGAAACCCTGCAAGCGCTTAACAAAGCCTGTCGAGAATTGCGGCCGGTTGCGCTTGTGACGGATCTTAATGATGGCGCGCAAGTACTTTATTACGCCGACAGTGACGTCAGCAGCGCTCCGCTGTCTAACGAGGACAAGCTTCTCGCCCAGCAGGTGTTGATACTTAATAGCAGTAAACGTTTTCAGCTTGATGAGCGGGATCTGTTTATTCAGGCTTTCAACACACCCTTACGCATGATCGTAATTGGTGCGGTGCACATCGCACAGGATCTCATTAGTATCGCCAATCAATGTGAGTTTCGGGTGACTCTGGTAGATCCACGCCCTGTTTTTGCCAGCGAGACCCGTTTTCCGAATACCAACGTAGTCGATGACTGGCCGGATAAGGCCTTACAGGCACTCAACATTGACGGGCGCACAGCAGTTATTACCTTGAGCCACGATCCCAAACTGGATGATCCGGCACTTGAAATTGCATTAAACTCAAATGCGTTCTACATTGGTTCGCTCGGCAGCCGGCGAACTCATACGGCGCGATTAGAGCGATTAGAAGCGAAAGGCTTCAGTGCTGAAAAACAGGCACTTATTCGGGGTCCGATCGGACTGGATATCGGGGCCAAAAGTACAACAGAAATCGCCATATCCATTATGGCTGAAGTAATTCAGAAGTATCGGCAAAGCAGCGAATGAATCTTATCAATAAAACAATCGACACTGGAGAATAACCGTGGCCTTAACAAGCGTGCAATCATTTTACAGTCCGGAAGACAGCAAGGGTGTTATTGAGCTTCTGGCTAAATACGAAGACAGTGCATTAATCGTCGCAGGAGGTACCTTTCTGCATGGTCTGGTATCGAGAGGTCTGCTAAGCGGCATTGAAGCGCTGATCAATATTCAAAAACTCGGGCTCAACCAAATTGATGTATCGGGCGCTACGATGACAGTTGGTGCGACCACCATCCTCGGACAGTTACAAAGTTGTGAGCAGGTACAAAAAGAAGCCTGGTTGGGCGCAGTAAAAGATGCCATGACTTATCCGCCGGTACAGATAATGAATTCAGGCACAGTCGGCGGTTCAATTTCTTCTTCCTGTCCATTCTTTGATTTTCCGGTCACCTTGCTCGCACTGGATGGAAACGTACAGGCAGAAGGCGGCAATGGTGCGAGAACTATTTCACTGGATGAGTTTTTTGCCGGTCTGTTTGAAAATTCACTTGAGGCCGATGAATTTGTCACCGGAGTGACGATTCCGGTGCCGGCAAGTAAAAGCACGAGCGCATTTATCAAGATGGAAACCAATGCCAATGATCTGGCGATAATTAATCTGGCCGTCAGTTTGAGTATGACAGACGATGGCAGCTGCGCCGGAGCAAGAGTGTTTGCCGGTGGTGGTGTTGGTGAGACGCCGGTGCGCTGTAGCGCAGCGGAGGGAATATTAAGTGCGTCAAAACTGGATGAAGACACACTGGAAAAGGCTGGTCAGGCGGCAGCCGATGAACTGGACCCGTTATCGGATCATCGGGCGTCTGCGGAATATCGAAAAGCTATGGGTAAAGTATTGTTAAAACGCGCAGTGACCAGTGCCATCGGCAGACTGGCTTAAGGGGATTAGGATGAAACAGATTATAGAACTTGATGTAAACGACGAAGTGCATGAGCTGGCAGTCGAACCGTATGACAGCCTGCTGCGTACCTTGCGTGACCGTGCTGGTATGCAGGGCACCAAACGCGGTTGCGATTCCGGTGGCTGCGGTTGTTGTACCGTTCTGGTCGATGGCAAGGCAGTGTATTCGTGTATGACTATGGTGATGTCAGTTATCGACAAGAAAATCACCACGGTGGAAGGCTTGCCTGAAGATGGTGAGCTGGATCCTTTGCAGCAGGCTTTTATTGATGCTGGCGCAGTGCAATGTGGTTACTGCACATGCGGGATCATGATGGCCTCAAAGCAATTGCTGGCGGATAACCCGAATCCGACAGAGGATGAAATTCGTAAGGGAATCTCCGGCAACCTCTGTCGCTGTACCGGTTACCAGAAAATTATTGATGCCATCAAAATGGCTGCTGCCAGTTAATAACAAATAAAGAGAGTTTAACTATGAGCACAAACGTAATTGGAAAAAGTATTACCCGACCTGATGCTTACGATAAAGTAACCGGTGGAAAAAAATACCCGGTGAATTATTCCCTGCCGGGTATGTTACATATGAAGATATTGCGTAGCCCCTATCCACACGCAAAAATTCTAAGTATCGATACGTCAGAAGCAGAGAAAGTAGCGGGTGTTAGAGGGGTGCTAGTCCCCGATGATGTTCCTAAACAATATTTCACACCGGTATATTTTGTTCCCCACAACGCACCCAGCATGGTTCAGGATTTCGTCCTGATGAGCGATACGGTGCGTTGGGCAGGTCAGCCTGTAGCTGCAGTTGCGGCTGTCAGCGAAGACATTGCCGAGCAGGCACTTGAATTGATTGATGTCGAATACGAAGAATTACCGACAGTATTTGACCCTGAAGAAGCTATGAAAGATGGTGCCCCACAGTTACATGAAGCTTCACCGAATAATATTGCCAAGGCTCCGTCATTTGCTTTCGGTGATATGGACGCTGGCTTTGAAGAGGCTGATCACATTTTTGAAGGTGTCTATGAGACCCAACGTGTGCACACCTGCTACATGGAACCCCGCGTTTGTGTGGTCGACAGTGATACGGATGGTCGTCTGACAGTTCATTCTTCCATGCAGCATACTTTTGGCTTGCGTGAAAAACTGGCGTATGCGCTGGATATTGCAGAAAGCAAGGTAACAGTAGTAAAGCCGACTTACATCGGTGGTGGTTTTGGTGGCAAGCTGGATATCGGTTTTATAGAAGGTCTTGCGGCCTTGCTGAGTTTAAAAACCGGAAAGCCTGTCAGGGGAGAACACAGTCGCGGTGAGGATTTTATTTCCACTACCCGTAACCCGATTAAAGTGTATTTAAAAACCGGCGTGAAAAAGGATAGTACTTACACAGCGCGTTCAATTCGAAGCATACTGGATGCCGGTGCCCATGCCACCCATGGCTCGGAAGTGATTATGGTGCATGGTCTCTACGGTACTTTCTTTCCGTGGAAGTGCCCGAATCAATTATGGGAAGGCTTCACTGTTTATACCAATAATATGATTGGTGGTGGCTACCGCGGTTATGGTGCACCACAGGGCTGTTTCGCCGTTGAATCACAGAATGACGAGATTTGTGAAACACTTGGTATTGATCCAATTGAATTTCGTCTGAAAAATACCCATCGTGAAGGCGATCCACACCCCGTACTCGAAGGTCATAAGCTGGCCAGTTACAAAATTGAAGATTGTCTGCGTCAGGGCGCTGAACGTATTGGTTTTGACAAGCGCAAACCAGCCGGCTCGTCGACAGAGGTAAAGAAACGGGGTATAGGCTTTGCCTGTCATCCGCTCTGGGTCAGTGGTTGTGTTGGCTTCCCGGATATATATGAACACTCTGGTGCCACGGTAAAGCTAAACCGGGATGGAACCGCTGATGTGATTTCCGCCTGTGTTGATCTTGGTTCGGGTCAGATCAGTATGCTCACTGCTGTTGTTGCCGAAGAGCTCAGTCTGGCGCCGGAAAACGTCAGAGTTGTTTATGCGGATACCGATACAGCACCTTTTGATGCACCGACGCATGCGAGTCGGGCAACTTACTCGGCGGGATTGGCGACGAAAGCTGCCGCAGTAGAAACGAAAAAACGTTTATTCCAGGCTGCAGCCGCCGTCATGGAAGCGAACGCAGAGGATATGGTGCTTGAAGATGGAATGGTAATGGTGAAAGGCGCGCCAGATTCGGCAATTCCGATGACCGATATTATTGCCAGAGCCGAATCCCCTTTTATTCAGGTCGGAGAGCAGGGGCCCGCTCCCACGACTATTGCTGAGAAAGGCACGATTATCGGATCGGCAAGCCAGGCACCACCTTCGAATCCTTCTCCGGTTGGTGCCCAGTTCATCGAACTCGACGTGGATACCGACACTGGTGTTGTCGAGATATTAAGAGTGGTGTATTCGACGGACATTGGTCAGGTCATTCATCCGAACTCGGCAGAAGGCCAGGTCGAAGGTGGCTTTCAACAGGGCATGGGCTATGCACTGATGGAAAACCTGCAGTTTGATCAGGAAACCGGTGCGTGTTTGTCTGCAGATTTTCTCGACTACAAAATACCGACATCAATGGAGATGCCAGCGAATATTGAAAGTATTTTTATTGACTCGAATGAGCCAAGTGGTCCCTACGGTGGCAAGAGTATGTCGGAAATGTGTCTGATTGTGCCAGCCGCGGCGATCGCAAACGCGGTTTACAATGCGATTGGTGTAAGAATTACAGATTTGCCAATCACACCAGAGAAAATTCTAAAGGCATTAGGGAAGTTGTAGACAAAAATGAACCCGACCCAAAGTAAAATTGTTTTCTGGCTGGCGATGTTGCTCGCGCAGGCGGGTGCCTTTGTCATATTCAAAGACCTCGCCGATATTAGTCAGTGGCTAGTGCAATCGACCAGAGAGTTCACCATGACCATCTGGTACAACCGCCATATTATCGGTGGAATCTCAATTTTTGCTCTGCTTTTGTCGATTTTTATCTGGTTTAAAAACCGGGAGATTTGCTCTCGAGTCTTGCTCGCTGTCCTGGTTCTGGCGTTCACCTTTAATTACTACTCGGGCATGATTAATCCGAAGTGGATGTTCCGCGCACAACAACATGCCGCTACCTTCGTTCCGGTAGAAGAAGCTGTTGATTATATGCAACGCAGTCTGCATCTTGCTCATTTCGGGCCTGAGTCCTATGAGTCTGTCGATGATATTAATGTGTTGGTACTGGAAACAGATAATGGCGCCTATGCCTATTCGGATTACTACCTCCTGCAACCTCATGTGGTTAAGGGTGACACCATCGATGGTGAGGAAGTCATTATGACTTACTGCGGATTGACTAACCTTGGTATCGCTTACAGTCCGGTTATTAATGACAAGCCACTTGATCTTACGGTGATGACACAGCTGAAAAACAATCTCGTAATGTTTGATAAAAACAGTGGTGAAGCCATCCAGCAAATCTGGGGCACGCAGGAGCGGGATGAAAGTAAACAAAGCATGAAGGAATGGCCGACAATCAGGATGCCGTTTTCTTCTTTCAAACAGCTTTATCCTGATGGCAAAGTATTTATTAATGAAATTGCAGCCTTTAACGAAAACCCGGTACTTGCCCTATGGGACAGACTGGTTCGACACGTGATGATGTTGTGGGGTGTAGGTTTAAATTGGGTCGACAATGAAAAACCGGCGTTCCCGACAATTGAGTACAAGGACAAACGACTGCCGATGAAGGAATTGATCTGGTCAATAAGTCTGAATGATGCTCATGTGGTGTATTCAAAAGACTTCATGAAAGCACAGGCTGGTCCGGTTAATGTTGTTATCGGTGGTGAAACAGTAGTTGTCGATTATGATGAGCAGTTCGATTCTGTTACCGCTTTCTTCAATCCGACCGGGCAGGATATTGATGAGGTTGATGTATTCGGACAAACCGCGGATGGTCAAAAACTGGAACGTGTATACAGTCTGAAAAGTAAATTATTCTGGTTTATTTTTGCGGAGTTCTACCCGGACACTGACGTCAATAGAGTCTGACAAACCAACAACAAGCGTTCAGCCTGAACTGAACGCTTGATTCTAATTTAATTTCCCGTAACTTAATCATATATCAAGCATAACTTTGCTGAGGTTTACGTAATGTTTTTACTGCTTAGACGATTAAAAATATCTCTTTTGAAGGAAGGCAAGATATTCAAATACGGGCTCTATGCAGCAGGTGAAATTCTTCTGGTGGTTGTCGGAATCCTGATTGCTCTGCAGGTGGATAATTGGAACAAGGAAAATAGTAATCGCAAGCTGGAGCAGCAATACTATCTGAACATGAAAGCTCAGTTGCTGGCAGATAAGAAAACGCTCGGGCAGGAAATCCAATATAACAATGGTTTTCTTGAACAATTCAGGCAGGCAATTTCTATTATCGCCGAGAATGATCGAGAGCAAATTCAAAAGTTAGCGAAGATCGTGCTTGAGCTGAAAAATTTCTCTGATTTTCGACGTAAGAGTAGTATTTATCAAACTCTGGTAAACAGTGGGGAGATAAAACATGTGCGTAACCGAAGCGTAATTGAAATGTTCCAAAGTCTGGAAGGTGATTATACCTATATTGAAAGACTTGAAGATATTCATCGTCAGGCAGTACTTGATTTTGTGCTGGAGCAGGTTGTTGATAGTGTTCAGATTCAGACATTGATAGTGCGCAAGCCGGATCAACTTTATTCTTATCAAATGCAAAACAGCCTGGTTCTTATTATTGGTCTTATCGAAGAAAAAAGTGCCATCTACCACAAAGCTGTTGCGGATATTGATGAGACGGTTAAGTTGATCTTGAAAGGACTAGAAATTACAGAGGCAAACTAAATTGGGTGTTTCACCATGAAGATTATAAGTCATGAGTAGAATTGCAATTATTACCGGTGCCTCAAGTGGTATTGGTGCAGAATTCAGCAGGCAATTATTCAGCTCTCATGACGAATTATGGCTGATTGGTCGACGGGAAGAGAAGTTAAATCAGCTTGCGTCGGAGTTACGCTCGAGGTCAGAAGTAAGAGTGATCGTTAAAATATTGGATTTGTCAGATCCTCATGTGATCGAGAATCTCGCGAGCTTAGTGGAATCTGAATCCGGGCTGGAGACGCTAGTTAACAATGCTGGCTACGCAGAAGACGGACAGTTTAATATAGTTGACTGGCAAAAACATCACGATTTGATGACTGTTCATGTTGATGCAACATTGCGACTCAGTCATTCGGCCTTGAAAGTGATGACAGCAAAAGGTAGAGGAAGCATAATCAATGTTTCTTCGGTAGCATCATTTGTGCCTACTCCAAACAGCACGCTATATGGCGCTAGTAAAAGCTTTATTCGAAGCTTTAGTGAAGCGCTGGCAATCGAAAACAAAGATAATGAAATCAGGATTCAGGCACTCTGCCCGGGTTTTACCATTACAGATTTTCATGAAAAATTGGGACTCAATCCGGACAAATTCTATAAAAAGCGTGGAATGATTCGTTCGTGGACTTCAGAGTATGTCGTCGCAGAATCTCTTAAAGATCTGAATAAAGGTAAAGTAGTATCCGTACCGGGGTGGAATTACAAATTAATGGTTATGCTGCTGCGCCGGCTGCCAATAACTTTGTTACTCTGGATGCTTGGCAGGGGGGACGCCACTCATCGCTACTCGGAATGAGCGTCTTTATTTTTCAACTTGTTCTTTAAGACCCGCAACGAATTCATTACCTATAGAATCGGCTACTTTTTGCATCATACCTGAGCCAAATTTGCCAAGCCGGCCCAGCAAATTGATTTCTGAGGTGTAAGTAACCTCGGTATTTTCATTATCGACCTGAATCAAACTTAAAGTACTTGTCGCTTTCAGACGGCTGCTTTTGGTGCCTTCTTCGCCCTTCGTCTCGTACGAAGCGAACTCCGGCGGTCTTTCCTCGATTGTTTCGATCTCAACAGCAAAGCGGGTTTTAATTGGGCCAACTTTGACTTTTATCGCAGCTTTGTAAGTTGTATCACCAGTCTGCTCTGCGCCTTCACAGCCTGGAATACAGGGGGCGACTTTTTCAGGTGAAGTGATAAATTCCCACACTGTTTGCATGGGGGCGTTTACGCTGAAAGTCTTTTCAATTTTCATGACACGCTCCTTCTATCTCTATAACAGAATAAAAAACAGTATAGGCACACCATACGCTAGCGTATGGGATAACACAAGAGTTGATAGCAAATCTCATGACTGTATTTCTTTCAAGGTTCTGGCCAGTTCGGCAAGGCTTTCGAGGCTGTGTGCCGGGAGAAAATAATCCATAAATGGAAGCGCCGTCTTAATACCCTGACAGAGCGGTTTATACATTGAATTTCCGAGTAAGGGATTGAGCCAGATCAATTTGTGCGAACGCCGGCTTAATCTCTTCATCTCCGAGCTTAACAGGCTCGAATCTCCGCGATCCCAGCCGTCACTGAGAACTATGACGGTAGTTTTCGAGCGTAGCATGTCGCGCGCGTATTTATCATTAAACTCTTTGATACAATTGCCTATCGTTGTACCACCAGCCCAGTCATGGACGTAATCCGCGACGAGATCGAGAGACTCTTCCACACTACGATGTTTCAGATATTCTGTTATCGGTGTCATGCGAGTTGAAAAAACAGCCACTTCAAAATTTTTCAACTCACGGTTCAGTGCGTAAATGAACTGGATGATAAAGCGACTGTAGGTTTGCATGGAGCCACTGACATCACAAAGTAGCATGAGGCGGGTTTTTTTTATCCTTTTCTTTCGGTAGGCAAGGGTGACGCCATCTTTTCCCTGCATGGCGTTACTGCGCAGCATGCGGCGAAAATCCAGAAGCCTGCCCCGTTTGTCTTTCTGAAAACGGCGGCTCTGATGCTCAGCGAATAGCGCAACCAGCGGTGCGATTAATTTACGCGCTTGTTCAATGTCTTTTTCTGACATCGTGCCCAGATCGCGTTTCATTAATATTTCTTCTGCGCTGTAAGCGTCCGGACGCGACTCATCCGTCGCCGGCTGGCTGTCGCCGGCATCCGCTTCCGCGAAAACCGAATCACTGCCAGTCTCTTCGCTGTCTTCGTCGCCGTCAGCCTCTATTTCACTTAACTCTGAGTCCTCAAAGGCAAATATCCTGTCCCAGTATTGAGCAAAATACTGATCGAAAGATTCGATATCACGAACATTGGAAATGAGGTTGGTTCTGGTTGCGGCGTAAAAATCTTCGCGTCTGGAAATATCGATGTGTTTAAAGCTATTGCACAAATCAATCAGATTGGAGGAATTCACGCTGATTCCACCATTGTGCAGGACTCTCGAGAAACGAACGACCTGATCGAACATGGATGCTTGAGCAGAGACAGAAGAAGGGGAGGTATCCTGCATAGTCGGGTCTGACTTAAACGCGATTATTAATCATTCCATTCGCGCCTGAGCACGTCCGAATGTGAAGCCGTGTTTCCCTGAATTGCGGCTGAGGCCTGTTTTATCAATTCTGCGATTTCATTACCTTTTAATTTATCGGCATCCGCTTTGTACTTCAATATGCAGCCTTTGGTAATTTCAACAGTCTCAGCGTCCAGTTCACTTGTATTCAGGGCAAGCAAAGCTTCGGCCCAATCCAGTGTTTCCGCGACACCTGGTAATTTCTGCAGCTCTAATTCACGGACTAGTTGCATAAACTGACAAAGTTGTTGAGCGAGTTCAGTTTGAATTCCTGGGACACGAGTGGTGACGATACGGGTTTCCCGTTCTAATGAGGGGTAGTCAATCCAGTGAAACAAGCAACGTCGTTTCAGCGCTTCGTGCAGATCCCGGGTTCGATTGGATGTCAAAATGACAATCGGGGGCTGTTTCGCTTTGATGGTTCCGAGTTCAGGGATAGTGATTTGAAAATCGGATAAGACTTCAAGTAGAAATGCTTCGAACTCCTCGTCAGAGCGGTCAATTTCATCAATTAGTAGCACGGGAGGGGTAGCAGATTGAGACTGGATGGCACAAAGAAGCGGGCGCTTGAGTAGAAAATCTTCGCTAAAAATATTCGCACCGATGGCCTTTTTGTCTTCTCCTCTGGCTTCCTGCAGTCTCAGTTCCAGCATTTGTCTGGGATAATTCCACTCATACAGGGCTGTTTGTGTGTCTAGACCTTCGTAACATTGAAGCCGAATTAACTCAGTGTTCAGAAGTGTCGCAATAACCTTGGCGACCTCGGTTTTACCGACCCCGGGCTCCCCCTCTAGGAGAAGCGGTTTTTGCATTTTTACGGCCAGATAGATAGAAGTGGCGAGCATGCGGTCGCTGATGTAATCGTGTTTGGCTAGCTGTTTTTCAACGTCATCGATAGATTTGAACATTGGCTTTTATTTTTTTCAGGAAGGGGCGATAAATATTCTGGCCTTATTCTCAATACGCCTGAGACGTACAGCCCGTGACTCTTTGCGAGTTACATAGGCTTCGCCAAGGACATAGTAATAAAGCATTCTTGCGCGTATTTCGGATTCTTCCGGGTCAAAACCGGCATCAGAAAACAATGCAATGAGAAAAGTCAGACGAAGTTTGTCGACTTTCTCCACATATTTTTTCGCTTTCGGGTCGTGATTTGCCCAGGCTCGGACTGCAGGATCATATTTTGTCCGTTCGTTACTGACGATGTAGGTTAATGTGCTGACAATTCGCTTTTGCGGATCACCATGAAACATTTCAGCGTTTTGTAGGACGGTTTTGGTCATTTCCTCATTCCAGTACTCAATGAGGGCTTCCAGTAATTCGGAGCGATCTTTGAAATGCCAGTAAAAGCTGCCTTTGGTGACCTTCAGTTTTTTTGCAAGACGTTCAACTCGCACCTGTTCAATGCCATCTTCATAAAGGGTATCAAAAGCGCATTTTATCCACGAGAGGCGTGTCAGGCGTTTAGTTTTTTGTTTCTCAGACAAGTAAAATAGTTCCCGTAAACTATTAAGACTATACGTTAATATATTGTTTTATAAAGTTATTATTAAATTACGCTAAAACAAGTACGTCAGCGTATGGATATTGTAAACCCTATTGCGAGGAAATGGTTTCTTTTGTAGGCCTGAAGACTGAAAAGTAGTGCCAAGGGCTCTGACTTGTGAGGTATTCTGACCCGATCCGCCTGTCTCAGCGAATCGGGTCGGGAAATACTGTCTATCGGTTGTCAGTGTGACCGCAGGCCATGCCGGAGATAATCATTTTCTGAATATTTGATGTTCCTTCAACCACCTGCAGTGATTTGGCATCACGATAGTAGCGCTCAGCCGGATATTCTGTAGAGAAACCAAAGGATCCGAAGATTTTCATGGCCTCGTTAGCGGCATGCACGGCGGCTTCGGATGCGGCAAGCTTGGCAACGGACGTTTCGAACTGATTGGGCTTGCCCTGGTCTTTCAGCCATGCAGCTTTGTAGACGAGCATTCGTGCGGCCTCGTGTTCAACAGTCATTTCCGCTATCTGAGCCTGCACCATCTGATGTTTAGAAATCGACTTGCCGAACTGAGTGCGCTCATTCGCGTATTGAATGGCGTGCTTCAGGGCACCACCAGCCACACCAAGAGCGCCAGCAGCACAGCCTATACGGGTATTACCCAGTTGCCACATGCACATTTTAAAACCGCCGTTGAGCTCACCGAGCATGGCTTCCTTGGGTATTTTTGTGCCTTCAAAAACGAATTCGCCGGTAGGAGAGCAATGCAGGCCAAGTTTTGTTTCAATCGGTTTGGCAGTAATACCTTCGGTTTTTTTAGGTTCGATAATGAAACAGGAAATACCCTTATTACCTTTCTCACGATCAGTGTAGGCATACAGCAGACCGGCATCGCCGACATGTGCGTTGGTGATCCACATTTTGCTGCCGTTCAATTCCCAATGGTCGCCCTTATCGATGGCATGTGTTTTCATACTGGCCACATCAGAGCCGGTATTGGATTCGGTCATCGCGAAAAAGCCCATTTTTTTACCTTCAATCCAGCCGGAGATGTATTTCTCTTTCTGCTCATCTGTTCCCCAGCGGGCTACGGATAATGGCGCACCCAGATTCTGCATATTAAAAGGTAAGCGCCAGGAAGCGGAAACTTCAGCGATTTGTTCCGCCATCAGAACTGATTCGAGAAATCCCATACCATTACCACCGAGCTCTTCAGGTAGCACGCAGGAAAGGAAGCCCAATTCGCCCATTCTTTCCACACGATCCTGCCGGAATTCATGATTCTTTTCTTCTTCTTCCAATGTGGGCAGGATATCTTCTTCCGCAAACCGGCGGGCGGTTTCCTGGACTAGTGCCTGTTCTTCTGTGAGCTCAAAAAACATAATTATCTTCTCTCTGGTTAGTAACTTTGATCACTCTAGTATTATGAGTATGTCATCTTCTTCAACAACATCGCCTTTGGCGACCTTGATTTCTTTTACGGTGCCATCAGCTGGCGCATAGACGGGGTTTTCCATCTTCAGAGCCTCAATGATCACCAGTTCATCGTCTTCTTCCACACTATCACCGACCTTGACCAGTACTTCCCATATATTGCCTGCGAGAGGCGCTTCTACGTTTGTAGCCATGGTTAAGTCTCCTATTTAAGCATTGTTAAAAATATACCGGCGGCAATAACAGTACCAATAACACCGGCTATGTTGGGGCCCATCGCGAACATGAGCAGGTAATTTTTTTTGTCTGCTTCTGCGCCAACCTTTTGAACAACTCTGGCTGCCATTGGCACAGCAGATACACCAGCAGCGCCTATCAGGGGATTGATTTTGTTTTTCAGGGCGAGATTCATTCCCTTTGCCATGAGTATACCGCTTGCCGTACTGATCATGAATGCAAACAAACCAAGGCAGAAGATGAATATCACATCTTTCTTCAGAAAAGTATCAGCGCTCATCGTCGCACCGACACTTAGTCCGAGAAATATCGTGACAATGTTCATCAGAGAGTTTTGCGCCGTGTCGCTTAAACGGTCAACGACTTTGGATTCTCTAAATAAATTGCCCAGCATAAACATTGATATAAGGGGTGCGGAGGCGGGTACTATCAAGATTATGACAAGCGCGGCGACAACCGGAAAACAAACTTTCTCAAGCGCTGTTACTTTCCGGCCCTTTGTCATTCTGATTTTACGCTCAGTCTCAGAGGTAAGCAGTTTCATAATAGGTGGCTGGATTATTGGTACCAGAGCCATATAAGAATAGGCGGCAACCGCACAGGCTCCTATCATATGGGGTGCAAGATGTGCTGCCAGAAATATCGTCGTCGGTCCGTCTGCGCCACCAATAATGGCTATGGTCGCGGCTTCCTGCATATCGAAACCGATTTCAAAGGCGGTAAAAAAAGTAATATAGACACCTACCTGAGCTGCGGCGCCAAGGAAAATTAACTTGGGTTGCGAGAGCAGGGGACCGAAATCTGTCAGCGCACCCAGACCCAAAAAGATCAGTGGTGGAAAAACCTCCCATTTAATACCTAACTGGTAGACACGCCAGATTAAACCTTCATCTACCATCATCAAACCAGTCATTGGTAAGTTGGCCAATAGTACGCCAAAACCGATGGGTAAAAGTAACAGGGGCTCGTAATTTTTTGCGACCGCAAAGTAGATCAATAGAAAACCGACGATCCACATGACCAGCATTTCCCAGGTCAGGTTGAACAGTCCCATATTTTCGAAAAAAACCATCTTACTCGGACTTGTTCAGGACGCGACCGCAAATGGCAGCGTTGATTCGAATGGCGATGTAAAGTACCGAAATACCCAAAAACACCCCGGCAATACCATTGAAGAAAATATCAATAACCTGATCCATCAGTCTGGTTTAGCCTTTTATAATCCGGGGCATGATCATGTGATGACGCGGGCAGATAGATTTGGGGTTCTGATAGGCTGCGCCTGCAAAGGCTTTCAGGTAGTTTCTCAAATCTTTCAGGTTAACAATCTCATCGACCATGCCGTGATGTGCGCAGAAGGCCGGTTTGGAATTCTCCAGATACTGTTGAGCCAGTTCATTCATTTTCTCGGCAACAGGTTCAAGCGGTCTGCCGGCATCCTTTTCTTTGATGGCTCGCCTGGCATAGGTAGCAACTGCGGCTGTCTCGCCATGCATCACCGCAATTTCCGTTGCAGCGGTTCCCAGAGTGAAAGCATTGTGTCGGTTCGCCGTCGGGCCACCCAATACATAATGGGCTGCAGCACTGCCTTTGCGTAAGACCACCAGCATCATAGGCACATCGGTTTGCTGGATTGAATAAATCAATGCCTGTCCCAGACCCAGTACTTCGGCCTGTTCAGCATCGTCGCCGACATCAATGCCACTGGTGTCCTGAAACCAGATGACCGGCACCCGGTCTCTGCCACAGAGCGTGACGAATTCGTTCATTTTGATCAGACCCTGACGATAGAGTTTGCCTCCGATGCCGGGATAGTCACCATATTCCGGATAGTCCTTGCCGAGATAGCCCTGTCGATTGCCGATGCAGCCTACCAACATGCCATTGATTTTGACCATGCCGGTGTACATTTCCGGGCCATAGTCGGGCCGAAACTCCATATGTTCGCTGCCATCAACCAGCCGGGCGAGCACTTCATCAAAATCGTAAACCTCTTTCTGATTAAAGGGCAATAGAGAATAGATGTCGTCAATCGGGAAAGCAGGCTCTTTTGGCTCTGCGACTTGAAAGAACTTGGGCTGATAAGCGGGAATCGCCTGCATGTACTCTTTGATACCGTCGAGAACGCCGGTTTCTTCTTCGTAAACATGAGAGAAAAAGCCGGTTTTATCATAGTGAGTGTCGACGCTTCCGGGTGGGGTCGCACTGAATTCACGGGTTTTTTCGATCAACTCCTCCAGCATTTCAACATCGAAACCGCCTCTTGGCGCCATGCCGGAAACAATACCAACACCGCCGACCGCTATGTTCGCGCCCTTATGGGCAAGAAGAATGGTTGGGCTGATTCCCTGATAACCGCCACCGGCAGGGTTAGTACCGTAAATTCCTGCAAGTACCGGAATACCCGCTTGCTCAAGCTCAGCATGCCGGTAGAAAGGCGTGCCTGCACCGCGACGGTTTGCGTAGAATTTTTCCTGTTCCGGTAACTTTGCGCCACTGCAATTGACCAGCCAGACCAGCGGAATATTCAGTCTTGCAGCCAAATCAGTGACTCTGAGTATATTTTCGGATTGCCCGGGCAACCAGGCTCCGGCCATGACTTTATTGTCGAAGCCGATAACAACGGCCCAGCGGCCTTCTATTTGAGCCAGACCATCGACGACATTTGTGGTTCCTTCGTCATTATCGAGTGGGTTATAAAGGCTGTGCAGTGGATGCCAGCTATCGGCATCGACAAGATATTCTATTCGTTGCCACACCGTCATGGATCCACGCTGATTGATCTTTTCGGTAGGCAGACCGGCTTCTTTTACCTTTGCCTTTAAATCATCGATTAAACCTTCGGTTTTATTCAGGTTCTCAACGCTTTCTGCAGCGCGTTTGATACGGCCTTTTTTAAGTTCTTTGCCGAAGTCGTCCATTTTCTCGAAATATGGTTTCATGTCTATATTGCCTGTTGCTTGTTTTGTCGTTGAATGCGGCGAATTTTGCGTCGAAGTTGCGCTTCTGCCTGCGCATAGTATCAAAAGAATTCTCGGTTGCAATGCAATATAAATCAATCGCTTATTCTCTATTGCAGTGCGAAACAAATTGCTTAATGCTGCGTGATAAACTCTGTCCTGATTGGGAAATGGGGTAATATATTTGTATGTTAGACACGGAACTAGATTTGGGCTCTGAAAGTAGCCCGGAAAGCAAAAATTCACTGCGGCTGTGGTTGAACTTGTACAAGTGCACCAAGCGGCTTGAACAGGAAATGTCAGATCGCTTTCGGGAGAACTATTCCAGCACCTTTCCACGATTCGATGTGCTGGCGCATCTGTACCAGGCTGGTGAGCAGGGCATGAGTACTTCGCTACTTGGCAGTAGTTTAATGGCCTCCAAAGGCAACATTTCCAGACTGCTTGATCGGATGGAAGAAGACGGATTACTGGAACGAAAATTATCGGAGAAAGATCGTCGCGTCAGTATTGTGTATATGACTGAGAATGGCTCCCGATTGTTCAAAAATATGGCGGCGCATCACGAAGCCTGGACTCTTGAAATTTTTCAGGATATTTCGGCTGCAGAAAAAGAGGATTTGCTTGCCTTGTTGAAACGGATACGGAATACCTTTGGTTGAAGTTTGTCTGGATTAGTAGATTAATTGCAAAATCACGTGATATAGGATATTTTTTTGTTCTTGTCATTAACAATAGCGATGCAGAGGAGAGGGGGAACATGCACTATACAAACGAACAGATAGCGGCGCTTGTTAAAGAAGATAAAGTGCACCGTGATGTTTACACCGATCCGGAAATATTCAAAATCGAAATGGATAGAATCTGGGGGCGTTCCTGGATTTATGTTGGCCATGAGAGTCAGGTTAAAAACCCGGGAGATTATTTTGCCACCAGTATAGGTACGCAAAATGTCATCATGACCCGTCATACTGATGGATTGGTGCATGTTCTTTTCAATCGTTGTTCTCATAAAGGCGCTCAACTGATAGGTGATGCCTGTGGTCATGCCAAGCAGATGCGTTGTCCTTATCATGGTTATATTTTCGATACTGCAGGTACTCTGATACACATTCCTCAGGAGGAGGGTTACGCCGGAAGCCCTTACGGTAAAGGCAAAGACGAGTCAAATATCAAGCGAGTTGCCCGGGTCGATAGTTATCGTGGTCTGGTATTTGCCAGCTTGTCAGCCAGCGGTCCTGATTTGAGAACCTGGTTAGGTGGCGCGGCGCTATCGATCGATAACATGGCAGACAGATCGCCACAGGGCGAGCTTGAAATCGCAGGTGGCTGTTTTCGTTATGTCCACGATTCTAACTGGAAAATGTTTGTTGAGAATTTAAACGATGCGATGCACCCGATGGTGGTTCATCAGTCTTCAGCCGGTACTGCGAAGCGCGTGTTTGACGATCTTGGTATGGAGCAGGATAAGGTCCCGTTTGAGTTGGAAATGCTTAGTCCATTCGCCAGCGATTATGAGTTTTTCGAAAAGATGGGACTCACAGCCTGGGATAATGGTCATAGCGTGACTGGCGGGAAAGTAAGTATCCATTCCGCCTATTCACCGATACCGGGCTATGCAGAAGCGCTTATTGATGCTTATGGTGAAGAAAAAACAAAAGACATTCTGAGCATTAACCGGCACAACACTGTCGTTTATCCAAGTTTTACTTTAAAAGGCGTTATCACTTCAATTCGTGTAGTAAAGCCGATAGCTGTTAATAAAACGGTGATTGAATCCTGGGTTTTTCGCCAGGTCGGTGCACCGGAAGAATTGTTTCAGCGTTCTATTACTTACTGCAATCTTGTTAATTCGCACGCAAATCTTGTTGGTCCTGATGATCAGGAAGCCTATCATCGAATGCAATACGGACTCGAAACCAAAGATGACAATGAATGGGTCAGTCAGCATCGTTACCTTGGTGCGGACGAGATTAATGAAGATGGTGAAAAAACCTCCACAGGAACCAGTGACATGGTTTTCAGACATCAATTTGAAACATGGAAAGCCTACATGACGAAAGAGGAGGCGGCCTGATGAGTGCAGTCGCAGAAAACACTGCAGCAATGCAGCAACCAGATGTAAAGGACCTTGAGCAATTTCTGTTTCATGAAGCCCGTTTGTTAGATGAAGCACGCTGGCAGGACTGGAATGATTTGTTTGTCGAAAATGGAGAATACTGGGTACCCGCCAGTCATAAACAGCCGGATCCCAAAAACCATGTTTCCCTGATATATGAAACAGATTTACTAAGAGCGGTGCGCATTAAAAGATTTAAACATCCCAACGCTTTTTCCCTGAAGCCAGCTCCACGCTCCAGTCACATGCTCAGCAATGTGATGCTTGATGAGTACGATGCAGAAAAGAATGAATGTGTTGTCAGTTCAAGATTCCTCATGCTGCAGTACAGACGTGAAGAGCAGGACGTATTTGGTGGTGGCTATACCCATCATCTTAAAATTGAGGATGAGGGCTTCAAAATTATCAAAAAACGCGTCGACTTGATCAACTGTGACGCACCTCTGGGTAACATACTGGTTTACTTTTAAATTAATTAATTCAGGGATCGCCTGTCCGAAGTTATTCTTTGGCCCGGGTAGTGGGCTACTACCGGTCTTTTCTATTTTACTTTCGAGTGTTTTTTATATCGGGTTATTTTTATGACTGTATTTGATGAGTTTTACCAGAGTGCAGAGAAAGTTCCTACACAGCCTTTCCTGCACATCCCGCCACAGGCCACAGCCAGTTATGGCGGAATCAGTATTGATTACACCTACTCAGAAGCACTTGATGAAATCCAGCACTTAAGTCGCCTTTATGAGGAGGCAGGTTATGGACATGGTCAGCGCATTGCGGTGTTGCTGGATAATCGAGCTGAATTTTTCTTGCACTTTCACGCGCTGAACAAAATTGGTGTGAGTGTTGTTCCCGTCAACAGCGGATTTCTGGAAAAGGAAATGTCCTACGTCATTGAGCACAGTGATGCCTGTCTGGTTCTGGCGCTGCCTGAACATATGGAAAAAGCAAAACAGGCTTTGGCATCAATTGATTCAGATGCCGCTTTGCTGGATACCCTTTCTATGGAGAAATTGCCTCGAGCGACTATCGGAGTAAAAGAAAGCCAAATTGATGAAATGAGCGAAGCCACAGTTCTATATACCTCAGGCACAACAGGTCAACCCAAGGGATGCATGCTGAACAACGATTATTTTATTTCGCTGGGGCAGTGGTACTCCGATATTCCGGGTTATTGTCAACTGACTTTTGGTAAAGAACGAATGCTGACACCTTTGCCAACGGTACATATGAATGCGCTGTGCACGATGATGGCGATGACCATGAGTGGCGGGTGTATTATTCAGTTGGATCGTTTTCATGCCTCAAGCTGGTGGGACACAGTCAGAGAAAGTAAAGCAACTTGTCTGCACTATCTGGGGGTTATACCAGCCATTCTTCTTAATCAGCCGGAAAGACCGGATGACTATGTTGGCGATCAGATTAAATTCGGTTTTGGTGCCGGAGTCGATCCAAAACATCTTCAGCGTTTTGAGGATCGCTTCGGTTTTACCCTCGTCGAAGGTTGGGCTATGACTGAAACCGGTTGTTATGTCTGCATTACGACTAATGTAGAGCCACGCCATATCGGTACGCGCTGCGTTGGAAAGCCATACTACCCGATTGAATATCGTCTGGTGGATGAAGAAGGCAGGGAGGTTAACGCTGGTGAGCCTGGTGAACTGTTAATCAGGGCAAAGGGAGATAAACCCGATAAAGGTTTTTTTAGCGGTTATTATAAAAATGAAGAAGAAACGGCTAAGGTTTGGGAGGATGGATATTTTCATACTGGTGATGTATTAAGAGTCAGCGATGATGGGTCTTTTCATTTTGTTGATCGTCGTAAAAATATAATTCGTCGAAGTGGCGAAAATATCGCCGCGGTTGAAGTGGAAAATGTTCTGTTCCAATCGGAGCACGTTGCCAACTGCGCAGTCACTCCCATTTATGATGAAATGCGCGGAGAAGAAGTTGGCGTGTGCCTGACTCTGGCGAAAGGTGCATCGGGAGATGAGACGATGGCGGATATTTTGTTCGAGTATTGCTCTGAGAAACTGGTGTATTATAAAGTGCCGGCTTATTTTCTGTTTGTTCCGGAATTGCCAATGACAGCTTCACAAAAAATTCAGCGTGGTGAGATAAAAAAACTGGCAGCTGCCTGTATTGAAAAAGGCGATTGCATAGATTTTCGTGATCGTAAAAGGGCCAGGAAATAATCACTGTGAACAGAAAACCAAACTCTTACGAAGGTGTGGCACTGGTCAGTCCTGTAACTATCGACTATGAAAAGCAAAGCGATAAACAGGCTGAATGGTTCATCGGGCGGGCTTTGGCCGAATTACTCTCGGATTCAGGCTTGAAGAAAGAGGATGTAGACGGGATTGCTCTTTCCAGTTTCACACTGGCACCTGATTCGGCAGTCAGCCTGACGAATTATTTTTCAATGACACCTCGTTGGCTTGAAACGATACCGCTCGGAGGCGCCAGCGGCGTTGTCGCAATGCGCCGTGCAGCCAGAGCTATACAGGCAGGCGATGCAGAAGTTGTGGCTTGTATTGGCGGGGATACAGCTAATGCCGAATCTTTTTCCACACTGATAGATAATTTCAGTGGCTTTTCTAGTAATGCTGTGCACCCTTATGGCGCAGGTGGGCCGAACACAGTGTTCTCAATGATTACTCAACATTACATGGATAAATACGATGTGAAACGTGAGGATTTTGCACGAATTTGTATGTCTCAACGAGACAATGCCCTTGCTGCCTCACGTTCCTTGTTCAGTAAACCACTGGACCTTGATAGCTATCTGAATGCGAGAGCTATTGCTGATCCTATATATCTTTTCGATTGCGTCATGCCCTGCGCAGGGGCTGAAGCGTTTCTGTTGATGTCCGCTGAGCGGGCACGCTCTCTATCATTGCCTTATGTGGAAATAATGGCGAGCGAAGAATTATATAACGCCTATGCGGATGACGATATTCACTATAGAGGTGGTTGGGCGATGTTCAGGGATAACATGTATTCCTCTGCCGGTATCGGCCCCGAGGATGTTGATTTACTGCATACCTACGATGATTATCCGGCAATTGTGATGTTACAGATGGAAGATCTGGGGTTTTGTGAAAAAGGCGAGGCTGCCAGATTCGTTCAGAGTACTGAGCTGACCTGGAATGGTGGAGGTCTTCCTCATAATACGTCTGGCGGACAGTTGTCAGCAGGACAGGCAGGCGCCGCAGGTGGTTTTATCGGTATCGTTGAATGTATCAGACAATTAACCGGGCAAGCCCGTGGTAATGCAGTTGAGAATGCGGATATTGCTGTTGTAAGCGGTTATGGGATGGTTATTTACGATCGTTGTTTATCGAGTAACGCGGCTATATTAAAACGGGGAAGCGCATGACTGATAAATTATTGCCGCCGGAGAAACGGACCGCTGTCTGGAAAACGATCGACCATGCTGCGAGACAGGGTCAGTTTGTGTTACCGGTATGTGAACAATGTGACGCTATTCAATATCCGCCGCGTGAGATTTGCCATAATTGCCTGCATGACGGGCTGCAGTGGCAGGAAATTACATCCGCAGGAGAAATAATTGCATCAACTGCGCTGAATGCCAGTACCAGCGCATTTTTCAGAGAACATCTGCCCCATCCCGTTGCACTGATAAAACTGGATGCAGGGCCACTTGTCTACGCTCATCTTGCCAGGACTGAGCTGAAAACAGGTGACAGGGTTGAGCTGGTGAACCGTTGCGATATCAACGGCCGGGGCGTATTTATCGCTTTATCAGCCGGGGGCACGGAAGTAATACAGGCAGAAAGTCTAAGGGCTATGCTATCTGAGCAGAGAACAAATTAATGTAGGGGAAAAAAATGTCAGCAACAATTAAAGGCACAATCGTAGTAAGCGGAGGTAATCGCGGGATCGGAGAAGATATCACTCACCGATACTTGAATAACGGTTTTAAAGTAGTGAATATTTCACGACAGGAACCCACATTCTCACACGAGAATCTGGAAACCTATCTCGGTGATCTGGCAGATAGAAATGTGACTCAGGAAATTGCCAACGAAATAGTTGCGACTAATGAAGTCTCTATGTTTGTGCATAACGCGGGAGTGATACGGCCGGATCTGCTTGAAGATGTGAAACTGGAAGATCTGGATTACCTCACCCAGCTGCATCTTGGCTCGGCTATCACACTCTCTCAGAGTTTTATTCCGGCGATGAAGAAAAATAGGTTCGGAAGAATTGTTCTTATTTCCTCAAGAGGCGTACTGGGGCTGGTTACAAGAACGAACTACGCTGCGACGAAGGCCGGGCAAATCGGCCTGATCAGAACCTGGGCACTGGAGCTGGGTAAAGACGGTATTACAGTGAATGCGGTTGCTCCAGGCCCCATTGAAACAGACATGTTTCACGAACTGGTTCCGGAGGAAAGTGAGCAAAAAAACAAAATAGCTGAGAGTATTCCGGTTAAACGTGTGGGTAACGCCGCGGACGTTGGGCGGGTAGTGGAGTTTTTGTGTGAACCCGAAAGCAGCTTTATCACCGGTCAAACATGGTATGTTTGCGGCGGCGCGAGTCTGGGTTCGCTGGCTTTATAAAAAGTTTACTTTACGGCCAGACCCAGAACCAGAGTGACAGTGCAATGATAAATATTGTTGCTGGTTCCCATACACCAGATAATGTCATTGCTTTTTGAAGGCAGATAGTTGGGTTTATCCCCTTCGTTACGATTGCAACGGGCCCGGTTACAGGAACTTTTACCGCAACAATCGTTGTAACTAATAATGTAATCACGATCATCGGCGGGGTTACGACAGGTGCCAATCCAGGTAACAGGTGAAAACTCTGTGCCAGGGGGGCAGCTTGTAAGAGAACCACCACAATAACCGCACATAAAACCATCCATGGCGCAATTTCGCCAGTAATCGCAACTTAGCGGATCGCCTTCACTGCCTTCTATTCCAGCGTCGTTGGGAACGCTCGGTCGCTCATTTGCTGTAGCCCGGGCAACGGGCAGCAGTGGCAGAGTAGCTCCGCCTACCATTAGCCCGCCGAAACGACCTATAAAACTACGACGTGAGGTGGTGTGTGCGAGTTTTCGCGCCGTTTTCTGTATCCAGCTATCAAGTATCTGCACTTGCCTGTCTCTCCTGCGTATTAGTTATAGGGTGGTGTTTCCATTAAAAACGGAGTCACCCCAAGTTCTGTCACACTGCGCAAATGCTCTCCATTTAATGCGTCGTATATATCCAGAGTCGGTTCGGTTTCAGGGAGCGAAAATAACAGAGGTTTGTCGTCCGGACTGACATGAATAGACAGAGCCATACGTTTTGTAACTATCCTTCGTATTCGCTTTTTTGTCTTGAGATCGTAAACCCAGACTTCAGGCCCGGCATGTTCATATGTTTCTGCTGGTCCCTGATGCATAATTGAATAGAGCAGGGAATGAGGTTCGTTCACGGCAATTTGCTGCATACCACCTGTGCGCCAGCCTTCGGAGCGATCATTTTTGTCGAGCAAGCTCCAGGGTTTGGGGAATTTCAGTTTTTCTTCGCTCACATCAACGCTATATAACATGCCCTCGACAGAGGGAAATAACCAGAGTTTTCCATATTGCACTCCATTTTCCAGAACAGGATCTTTATCGACACTGAAAAATGGTTTGCTGCGAAGCTTGGATTCCAGTTTGCCTTCTTTATCTAGAACATAAGTTAAAGCTGCACCATCGCTGCATAGAGAGAAAAAGCGCTGGCCACCAGCCGGCATTGTCAGGGCGCAACCCGGTAATTCTATTTCCCCGACAAATTCACGCTTTTCAAGATCGACGATACTTACCGAAGTTGCCGGTGTCATGTTAAATACAGACATGAAGCGGGCGTCTTCAGTAAGTGCATTGTTTGTTGTACGCGGAATGGTAGTGGCGCGTTTGTTGGGGATCATGATTTCATCAATTAGACTCAGATTAATGGGATCATATATTCTTACCATGTCCGATCTGGTGCCGCCAACATGTCTACTGTAATAAGTTTCTGCGGAATAAATTTCACGATAGTGACTGGGTAACACCAGTTTTGCATGAACATAACCGGTATTTAGAGAACCGAAATAATAACCAGTATCTCCATCAATAAGATGGGCCCGGCCATCAGAGAATGAAATAAAGTTAGTATCATTTACCCAAAGCCAGTGAGGGCCGGGTTTTGCCGGGACAGACTCAATAACGCCAAATTTGTCAATCGCAACCGGAGGGTTTTCCGCGAAGCAAAAAGATCCTGAAAGCAAACTCGCTGACAGGAGGAATAAGACAGTCTTCAACTTGATTTTATTCATAATTGCATTTTCAGTATGTAGGAGCATTCTACAACATGAGTTCAGCCACAGATAGTTCATTCTTGCAGTATTTACTCATAAGGAGAGCGGGACAGATTAGCGAGAATAGTATCGAGCTGCTCCTGAAAAATTTTTATCTGCGATTCGCTGAAACCTGTCATTGCGTGTTGATATTGCTTACTCGCTATAGTGAGAATCTTCTCCAGAAGTTGAATTCCTTTTGCCTCCAGAAATACGTCCGTGACTCTGTTATCGGACTCGCGTGGCAGTGTCGATATGCTTTCATCTGCACGCATGCGTTCAATAGTTCTACTGACAGTCGAGAGTTTTTTGCCTGTCATTTCTGATAACTCACTGATGCTACTTGGATTTTTCTCCTTCAAAACAAGCAGTATCTGCCACTGAACTCGCTCCAGACCCAGCTTTTTCAGTACGTTTTCCATATTGAGACCGTAGGAGTGATTGATTCTGTCGATTATGTAGAAGGGGTACTTGTCCAGTCTGAAGTCTTTGCTGACCGGATTGCCATAGCGGACTTGTAACTCTTTATCTTTCTCCTTACTCATTTCGGCCTATGTCTTAACGACGATTATTATATTGCCTGAAAGTCTACAATAACTAAGTTGTCAGCAACAGATAGATGTAGCAAAGCGCAAAGACTGCAAGGATAAGAATACATATCAGACTGTAGATTCTCAAACCGTGACCGGGCTGTTTGGCAAGCGGGATTTCAGGATCAGTGATGGCTTTGTGAATCAGGAACGCAACAATCGGTGCAGTAATAAACGAAATCGCAGTCGCGAAGCCAATAAGTGCGGTAAAGGATGAAATGAAAAACATCTGAATGCATATCGCACCTGTTATTAAAACCAGCATTGCGCTCAGATAAACCGTCTGCATATTCTTTTCATCTTCCTGGATGGCCGGGTTTTCGGCGCCGCGAAAACGCAGAATCAAAATAGCAACGCTGCGCGGATAACCATCTACCAAAGTCAATACAGTGGACATCATTACGGCAAGAGATGCCATCGCGATTATCGGCTTGGTCCAGTCACCCAGAGCCTGCTGATAGAGGCCGATCAATTGAGCTGCAAAACCAGCCGCACTCTTTTGCAGTTCAATTTCGGTGCCATGAATGAGCGCGGTGCCAAGCAAGAGAAAACAGACTGCCAGAAAAGCGGTGCCGAAATAACCGATATGAAAATCTATGTTTGCGGTTTTCCAGTCAATTTCGGTCTTCGATTCCCGGGCCTTGGCGACAGTCCATATTGATTGCAGAATTACCGTATCCAGAGGTACCGGCATCCAGCCAACCAGACCGACAATAAACATGATCGTAAGAAGATCAAATCTTTCAGGGGTTAAACTGCCGGAGACTGACCAGTCTATTGAAGGGAGGGCAAAAAACGTCGCAAGCAAGGTAGAGCAGGCCATGATAATAACCAGAATCTTAATACTGATATCGAGCCAGTGAAATTTACCAATTAATAAAACCAGCATTGTGCATGTGAGTATGCATGCAGAAATAAAAACCGGGTTTGCTTGAAGACCGAATGCGACTTTGGCAATTCCTGCAGTAACCAGGGTAACTGCTGCAACTCCTGTGAACATGGCACTTGACGTAATCAGTGCGACCAATACGAGCGACCATTTGCCCTGTTTTCTGAAACCTTCAAGCAGTGTAGTGCCCGTAATAACGGCGTATTGCTGACCGAAACGGCTGGCCGGGTATTTACTCAACAGGCCGAAAAATATGAAAACCAACATGGCCAGACCGTATAAGGCTCCAGCCCGTGTTGATTGGACCAGATGCGACACTCCAACAGAAATAGCTGCGAACATCAGGCCTGGACCCAGAGCCTGGATTAGTCTCCTGTTAATCATTCTTTCATGCCTGCATTTTTATCTGAACATATCCTCGGATTTCGGGCGGATCAGCTTTTCGGTACCACCAATAACATCAGATACCGGATGACCACGAATAATTACTACGGGCGAGGCATCGTCAGCTTCGCCCATGATCAGGCAGGCAGCGCTGGCTAATGCGTCGGCGTCTGCAGTTTCGCTTACTCTCAGCACAACACCAAACAAATCCTGTTCACCTCGCAAGTCTTTAATTGCCAGCACACCGGAGGAACCAAGCGCTAAGCCAGTTGTACCAACGCGCCAGGCCCGACCGACGCTGTCGTTTATTATGACTCCCAGTCGTTTGCCGGTTAGCTGTTGAAGCTGCTCGCGCAGGCCCGCGGCAGATTTATTGGAATCGACAGGCAAAAGTGTCACCAGTTCATCGCGTTCAAGGGCGGAGACGTTAGAATGATCAATACCTGCATTGGCCATAACAATCCCGGACTTATGCTCAACGATAATAACGCCTTCTTTACATCTGATGATCTCATTTGACTCCTGCAGAATCAGTTCAACGAGGCGTGGGTCCTTGTCTGCCTCAGTAGCGATAGCTATAGCCAGGTCGCCCGGTGTCACACTAGAGAGAGCAACTATTCGATTCTCCGCTTTTGATACTATTTTTTGCGCGAGTACGAGAATGTCTCCGTCCTCTAGCCGCAATGTTGAACCATCAATCGCGTGCTTAATAATACGGGCGAGATCATCACCCGATTTAATAAGAGGAATATGTGGGACAGCGTCAAGTGAAAGCGATAAGGCAGGCATGATTGTTATACAATATAGCGTTTTGAATAAAGGATCCGAATTTATGTTAAGGGTAGTAGCTATGCAAGTGCTTCTTGGAAATTCACAGAGCGGATGACTAATTTGTCGCAGACTGGAAAAGTTCTGGCTATTTCGGGTGGGATTGGTGGTGCGAAGCTGGTACTGGGGCTTCAAGAAATAATGAAACCCGGCGACCTAAGCGCGATCGTGAATACAGGAGACGATTTCGAGCATTTCGGCCTTTATATTTCGCCTGACATGGATACTTTGCTGTATACACTTGCGGATGTGCAGAATATTGAGCAGGGCTGGGGCAGGCGGGAAGAGAGCTGGAATTTTGCCGCTGCCTGCGAGAGCCTGGGGATGGAGACCTGGTTCCAACTTGGTGATCGAGATCTAGCCACTCATCTGTATCGAACAAACAAATTAGCCACAGGTTCAAGTCTGAGTGAGGTGTTAGCCGATTTAAGTGAAAAATTCGGAATACAAATCAAATTAATACCAATGAGTGATGAGCCTGTTCGTACAATGTTGAAAACTGATATTGGTACATTGCCATTTCAGGAATATTTTGTAAAAAACAGATGTGAACCCGTCGTTTCCAATATCTTTTTTAGCGGACTGGAAACAGCTCAGCCTGCACCGGCATTTCTCGAGGCCCTGGCCGAACCTGAACTGAGGGCAATAGTGTTTTGTCCCTCAAACCCGTTTTTAAGTATACAACCGGTGCTTTCCTTGCCGGGTTTACTAGACAAAATAAAGCAATCGGGCAAACGCGTTATCATTGTCTCGCCGATAATTGACGGGAAAGCGGTGAAAGGACCGACCGCCAAATTGATGAAGGAGCTCAATCTGCCGTGTAGTGTAATGACGATTGCTGAAATTTATCAGGACATTGCCAGCGACATAATAATAGATAGCGCAGACGCCGGACTGGCAGAGCAAATTGCCAAATCAGGCATGTCAGTGCACTGCACTGACATTATGATGCGTAAGCTTGAAGATAAAAAGAGACTTGCCGGCGAAGTTCTGCAAATCGCAACACGACAAGACTGATTTTCGAATCTCACCATGCACGTATTAATACCGGTAAAATCTCTGACCAATTCCAAAACAAGACTCGCATCTTTACTTTCTGTAGATCAACGCGCCCGTTTAAGTAAATACATGCTTGAAGATATGCTGGAATGCCTGAATTCAGTAAAAGAAATTAACAGCATCAATATTGTCAGTTGTGAATCGTCCTTAGAAGCTATGGCAAATAGCTATAAGGTGAATTTTATTCACACGGAGGAAGACAAAGGTTATTCAGAAGATGCTTTGTTCGGTATTGAACATCTAAGGATTGACAATGAGCAAACGGTGGCAATTATACCTGCTGATATACCACACTTAAGCCCCGGTGATCTCAGGACTCTTATCAGACAACACAAAACAGGATTGAGTCTTTGTCCTGCAGTCGCCGATAGTGGAACCAATGCGCTTGTTTTTAATGTTCCCCTGAATATTCCCCTGTTATTCGGGAACGATAGTTTATCGCGTTACCAGAGCGTGGCATTCAAGCGCAAAATTCCGCTGCAGTTAATAGAAATTGGCGGCTTTGCAAAAGACATCGATCGACCAGCAGATCTCAACTGGCTGAAAGAGAAGTCGAGCGGTGCCAGAACCTGGAATTTTCTTCAGAATCTGGACCTCACTGATAACTAAGGTATTGATGTTTAAATCATTGTTTGCAATATGAATTATTACTGATTTTTCATGATCTGGCGTTAAAGTTTTCAGACTATTCTGTCGATAACAGTCAATACATTAAATTAAATAAAGTGTTTTGACGTGTCGAGAATAACGAAATTGCGAGCAGCGGCCCCACCAGATAACAGACAAGCCCCTGTTATAAATCCTTCATTAGAAGAGCACTTGCCATTTCTTGACTCCCTGCCTGTCGCTTTGTTACTGATTGATGAGGAGGCCATTGTTCAGGCATGCAATGCAATCGGTAGGCAGATGTTTCAGTATCGAAATGTTGACATGCTCGGAATGGCCAGTGAAAGACTTCTGCATGAAGCTGACAGACCCGGGTTTTACCATGAAATAGACTTATGTTTGCGGACGAATAAAGGGCAGTCACTTAGCTACAAACGAGGTGTTTTTGCTCAAAGAAAAGACGGTGCTCGTTTTCCAGTCGAAATAGCAATGCGGCCGAGTACGCTACAGGGACGCAAGCTAATTGCCTGTACTTTTTATGACTTGTCCACTCAGAGGAAAAATGAAGCCAGTCTGGAAAAAACAAAAGAAATAGTAAAGCTTGCTGCCCACGATGCTGAAATATGGTTCTGGGAATACGATTATCGCAGTAAAAAAATTTCTTTCGAAGTAATGTCAGAGGATGGTTCAGAGGCTAAGACCTGTATGGATTTCAAAGCCTGGTTGAGGCTGGTGCATCCAGATTATAGACAGGGGCTTCGTAGTCAGCTCGCACAGTTGGAATCACTGGAAAAAAATTATCTGGAATTAGAGTTTAAGCTGAAACAGGAAAATACTGACTGGGCCTGGATTCAGTCATGCGGGAAAATAATAAGTGTTGGTGAGGATAAACTGCCTTTACGCGCGGGAGGAACAAGTCTCAATGTAAGTCAGCGTAAAGATCAGGAGTATGAATTAAAAAAACAAAATATTTCACTTCTCGCTGCTGAGCAACGTCTGCGTCTTGCGCAGGTATCAGGGGGAGTTGCCTCGTGGGAAAGAGATTTCAAGTCCTTACAACTAACCTATTTTTCATACAATTTGCCAACCCTGTATGGTCTGAATGCAACTGACAGTTTTAGTTGTTACGAACATATGCTCGACAGAATTCACCCCGCAGATCGTGAGTTTGTGCGAAAGGAAGTTGAATCAGCCTGTAAAAATTGCAAAGAACAGTTTTCTTTTGATTATCGGATTTTGTGGCCCGATAAAAGCACTCACTGGATTTCTCTACGTGCGGCGCTGATTTTTGATGATGCCGGATTGCCTGTAAAAATCACGGGCACTTCCTTTGATGTTACGGAAAAGAAAAATGCACTTGAGCAACTTAAGGAAAGTGAAGAGAGGCTCAGAAATGTATTTAATCAATCTTCTATTCCTATTCTGCTTGTGTCTGCTGATGAAAGGATAATTCGTGTTAACGAAGCTCTGTGCAATTTGACGGAATACGATGAGGATATTTTGTTACACATGAATCTCTCTGACATTGTTCATACAAATGACATGGCAGAAATAGGCAAACGAATCAGCCAGGTGGTAGTTGGAGAGAAAGACAAGTTCACAGTTGAATCGCGTTTTATTACCAGACAGAAAAACACGAAATGGACATCGGCAGACTTTGAGGGAATTAAATCAAAAGATGGAAGCTTCAAGTCGGCGATGATACAGATCAGGGATATAACCGAAGTTCGCGATTTATCTAGCAAACTCTCACAGGAGATTAGTTATGACAGACTGACCGGTCTGCTGAATCGTAGAGAGTTTGAGAGCAGGATAGTCAATATTTTGCCTGGCATTATCCAGAAAAATACTGATAGTACGCTAGCTTATCTGGATCTAGACCAGTTCAAAGTAATCAATGATACCTGCGGACACGCAGCCGGTGATGAATTATTACGACAAGTATCCGTTTTACTTCAAAGCATGTTTCGACGTGATGATGTTGTTGCCAGAATGGGCGGCGATGAATTTTGTGTTTTTACGGAAGGTTGCGATATAGAGCGGGCACAACAGGTATTGAGAAAAGCGCATGAAGCTCTTAAAGAGCTTCGCTTCCTGTGGGATGAAAAGACTTTCAACGTTACGATTAGTACTGGTCTGGTGGCTGTCGGTGAAGACAGTGCGGATATAGGTGAGATACTCCGAAGAGCGGATACCGCATGCTATGCGGCAAAAGATGCCGGACGAAACAGACTACATATCTATCATCAGCAGGATGAGGAGTTATCGAAACGTTCGGGCGAGATGGATTGGGTCTCAAAAATCACCAGTGCACTCGAAGATGATCGTTTCCAGCTTTATTGTCAGCCTATTGCTGCTGTTGAGAATAGCGATGCAGATAAATTGTATTACGAAGTGTTACTTAGACTGGAAGCGAAAGACGGCGCACTTATTCCTCCGGGTGTATTTCTACCTGCCGCAGAAAAATACGGACTCTCGACGCGTCTGGATAAATGGGTAATCAGTCATACTCTGGAATGGTTGCAGAAGAACCCGGAACATGTAGCCCGGCTTGATCTTTGTTGTATTAATTTGTCAGGTCATTCTATTGGCGATCGTGAACTGCTACAGTTCATCGAAACACAGATTGCAGAAAAGAAGCTACCCCCGGGTAAAATTTGTTTCGAAATTACCGAGACTGCTGCAGTTGCAAATCTTGCTGACGCAACCAGCTTTATTCAAACCCTGAAAAAAATGGGTTGTCTGTTTGCGCTTGATGATTTTGGCGCAGGTCTGTGTTCCTTTGCCTACCTGAAGTCTTTACAGGTCGATATTTTGAAGATTGATGGCACCTTTGTGCGCGAAATTGTCAGTGATCCGGTAGATCTGGCAATGGTTCGATCTATTAACGAAATTGGTAAAGTTCTGGGAAAAAGAACCACCGCAGAATTTGTTGAGAATGATGAAATACTGGCTCTGTTAAAGGAAATAGGTGTGGATCGTGCTCAGGGTTATGGTATCAGTCGTCCGATTCCACTAAACAGTCTTTCTCAGGCATAGAATCATGGGCTTTTTTGTTTGACGACAATTGCGGTCTGCTCAAACTCGATGAGATCACCATCAACGATTTTTTTCCGCTTGCGGGTTTCTATATTACCATTGACACTCACCAGCCCTTCAGAAATAGCCAGCTTTGCCGCACCGCCACTATGGCAGAGGCCTTCCAGCTTGAGTACTTTATACAATTCGATATTGTCTCCTGAGATTTCCAGCATAAGGGAGATTTCCTGCTGTGATAGATCAGGCATTCAGGAATAAGCAGCTATGATTTGTTACTGAACAGGATCTATTCGCCTGCATTTAGTATGGCCTCTTTCAGTTCGTTCATTTTGTTTCTTTCACCTGACGGTGCTGATTGTAGCTCCGGTATTCGGATTGCCTCATTCATGTTATTTTCTGGTGCGGTCATTTCAGGGAATGCTAGCGTGCTCTCCTCAATAAACTCAGACGACTCCGTCTGTACATCTTCCTCATCAATAACAGGCGTGTCAGGCAGAGCGGCCGGTCTGGTAATTCTTTCGATATCCGGGGCTTTACTTCTTGTGATAGTGAGACTTGGTACGGAAATATATCGGGTTAGTGCAGCCGACGCAGAGCGATCATATCCCGTAATCAGGTAACGCATAAAAAGTAGAGTCACTAAAACCATTAGTATTGCGGTGAAACCGGCCACGCCAAAACGAAGCAGTCTGCGTCCCGTGTTTTCCTGCATGCGCTTGCCTATGTTTTCAAGTTCTTCGGATTCTGAGTTGCTCATGCGCTAAGCATAGAGACTGTGGTCTGGCAGGTCTACTGTAAAGTATCTTGTCCTAACAATTCTTGCCTAGAGAACTGTCATGAGTGTATGGTAAGGCTTCAAGAATAGCCCTTAATGGAGAGTTGGGATGGCGAGCTCAGAAACCCGAAAAGTACGTACTATGTGTCCAATGAATTGTGCACCGACACTTTGTGGCATGAGCGTCAGTGTTGAGAACGATACGTTGATCGACATTAAAGGAGATAAGGAAAATCCGGATAGCCAGGGTTTTTTGTGTGTCCGTGGGCAGGCTGCTAAGGAGATCATCGGTAACCCGCAGAGAATTTTACATCCCATGGTACGTGACTCACGTGATTCCAATGACTGGAGAGAAGTGAGCTGGGATGAGGCACTAACGAAGATAGTCGATGGCATGCAAGCGGTGAAACCAGATGAAATTGGCCTGTGGCCGGGGCATGGATCGATTGCGAATGATTATGGGACTTTTGCCCATGCACAACTCGCTCTGAGGTTCGGAGCGATGTACGGTACACAGCTCTGGGATCCATCGATGATATGCTGGGGACTGGGTGGCTTCGGTCTGGGCTTAACCGGCATTATGGAGACAAACACCAAGGAAGACATGGGCGAGAATTCCGACCTTATAATTTTGTGGGGAGCGAATATTGCCAGTCAGCCGAATACATCGCGACACCTGAGTGCTGCGCGTTCCCGCGGAGCGCGTATTGTTGTGATCGATGTCAGAAAGAGTGAAGCATGTAAACTTGCAGATGACTACTTTATTGTCGAACCGGGAAGCGATTCTGCCATCGCTCTGGCGATGATGCAGGTAATCGTGAATGCCGATAAACACGACAAGGCTTTCATTGCAGAACACACCGTTGGATTCGAGAAAATGGCGGAACATCTCGGCAGTCATAGCCCGGAGTGGGCGGCATCAATCAGCGGAATTGATGCCCAACGTATAATTGATCTTGCCAATGATTACGCAGATACAGAAAAAGCCATGATAATGCTTGGCGGTAGTTCCCTCTATAAAGATCAGAATGGCTGGCAATCGAGTCGGGCGATTTCCTGTCTACCCGGGTTGACTGGAAAAATTGGTAAAGCCGGATGTGGTATTGGCACGCGACATGCGGGAAACGCCCATGGATTTCAACTGAATCATATTGTTGATCCGGGCATGATGCCACCGGGTGATTATATTCCCAATCAGATGTCAGCCATTATTGAAGGTTTTGAGAACAATAAAGTCAAAGTGATGTTGTTGTTTGGCACTAATTTTCTTTCATCCTTCGCGGATACTAACCGTGTGGCTAAGGGTCTGGCCCAAACCTCGCTGATTGTGCACCATGATTTGTTCATGAATGAGACGGCGCGACGCTATGCTGATGTGGTGCTACCCGCGACTGCGTGGCTGGAAGATGTCGGATGTAAGGCTACTGCAACGCATCTGTATTTGATGGATCAGGCTTTGCCAGCTGAAGGTGAGTGTCGATCAATGTCTTCGGTGTTTCGTGCACTTGCTGAACGCTTAGGGATTGACGATTTTTATCCCTGGCAGCACGAGCAGGGGCATATAGATGCGGTTCTGGATCATCCCTGTACAGAACATGCCAGTGTTGAAAAACTAAGAGAAGAGGGGGGAGTCAGAGCACTTAATATTTCTCATATTGCTCATCCGGATCATAAATATCCGACTCCTTCAGGGAAGATTGAATTTTATTCTGAGCTGGCAGAACAGGCAGGTGTATCACCATTGCCAGTATTCATGGAAAAACCAGCATCGGACTTTCCATTAGAGATGCGAACTGGCCGTCAGCTTACTAATTTTCACGCCTTCTACGATCATGGCCGAGCATTACCGTCATTGGCGAAACTCGAAGCGGGCCCTGTATTGTGGCTCTCACAATCTGACGCAGATTCAAGAAGTCTCACAGATGGTGCAAACATTCGTATTCACAATCAACGTGGAGAATGCAAAGGAGTGGCAAAAATCAGTGATGAATTGCCCACGGGTGTGGTCTGGTTGCATGATGGCTGGGCGGATTTAAACAATCTGACGATGGGCGAGAAAAGCCTGCCCGATTCTGCCATTGGACTGTTTCCTTTCAGTGTCGGCCAGTCAGCTTTTGATGCCAGAGTCGAAGTTTCTTCTGTCTAAGTAGAGACCTCAATATAAAATCTGATCGATTATCAGTCACGACACACGATAAAGTATGCAATTATCTATTCGATGGAAATTGACCATTTCCATCGTTCTGCCATTACTCGTCATATCCACCATCGTGATGTGGTTAACTCTGGACGTGGTGTATTCAAATGCCAAGCTTAGATTACACGGAGATGCCACACGCTTTGCCAGAAATCAGGCAGCCCAACTCGATGGAAAATTTCGTTCCATAGCCCAGATCGCCGATAGCACGGCGGCTTTTCTGGAGGTGGCACCAAACGTTACAGCAAACCAACTTTACGCCTTGTTGCGAGCTAATTTGGATCAAAACCCACTAGCTTATGGTTCAGCTATCGCATTCGAACCCGGAGAGTTTGAGGGAGAAAAAAAACTGTTTTCGCCTTATGTGTATCGCGATGGAGATAATTTTCGGGAAATAGATATCGCGTCTGATTCTTATGATTATTCGAATGGTGGGTGGGAGTGGTATTCACGACCTAGGCTCTTTGCAAAACCGATCTGGACCGAGCCATTCTATGATGAAGGCGCAGGTAATATTCTCATGGTTACCTATTCAGTACCCTTTTATGTGGAAGGACGTTTTCGTGGCGTGGTAACAGTTGATGTGGAACTGGATGCACTGCAAAAGCAGATAGGACTGGAAAGTATGGCAAACAGAAGCTTTGTGATTGTCAGCGCAGCTGGTAATTTCATCTCGCATCCGAATAGTGATTTTATAATTAACGAGTCTCTGCAGAGCCGGGCAAAGGATATAAACAGTCCTGAGTATTTGAATTTCATTTCGCAAATACTCGCGCAGAATGCAGGCATACAGGAATTGCATGGTGTTACGCTGGGCGGAATGCCTACTGACTCCACCACCTGGATTTTCTACGCGCCAATCCAGTCTACAGGCTGGGCGTTTTCTACAGCGGTGCCCGAAGAGGAAATGACAAGAGATATCAGAGCACAAATCAGTAAAGGTGTGATTGGTCTTTGTGTGTTGTTGTTGCTCGTCATTGTTTCCATCTCTATGGTTAGTACCAGCCTGACGCGACCAATATCAAAACTTGCGATCGCAGTTTCCAGGTTGGGCAAAGGGGAATTTGATTCGAAAGTAGAAGGCATCGCTTCCAGTGATGAAATCGGCGAACTGGCTCAAGGCTTTAACCGCATGTTGGATGAATTAAAAAATAATATGCGCTCTCTTGGTCGTGAGATGGCTGCGCGTGAGCTGGTTGAAAAGGAATTGAATGTTGCCAGAGATATTCAGTCATCTTTGCTGCCGCATACTTTTCCTCCGTTCCCGGATAGAACAGAATTCGATTTACATGGCGTTAATCAGGCGGCCAGAGGTGTTGCCGGAGACTTTTTTGATTTTTTCTTTGTTAATGATGAAAAGCTGGTCATGGTAATGGCAGATGTTTCCGGCAAAGGCGTTCCTGCCGCGATGGTTATGGCCGTTGCGAGAACTATTATCAGAAACCTGGCGAATATCGGTTCATCACCTGCGGAAATCCTGTTAGAGACCAACCGGCTATTGCTGGAGAATGAAAGCCCTTCTATTTTTATTACGATGATTATCGCTGTTTATGAACCGGCAAGTGGAAGGCTGGTTTACTCGAATGCGGGACATCATCCGCCATACCGAATGGATAGCACTGGGCAGGTGAAGAAATTTGAAGAGGCAGAAGGAACTATAGTGGGAATGATTGATGGTATAGATTTCGAAGATTCGGAGACTATTATCAAAAAAGGAGAGTACGTCGTTATGTATACGGATGGTGTGCCTGAAGCACGCTCGCCTGATGGGAAGTTTTACGGGGAAGAGTATTTTGAGGCTTTATTGACAGCTAATACAGGAGCCTCCGCTGCTGAAATATGTGATCTGACTATAAATGAAGTGAATGCTTTTCAGGCTGGAAATCTTTCTGATGACATGACTCTTATGGTATTCCGACGACTGAGCTAGTGATGATGCCCGCCGGCTCCATGAGCATGCCCATGTGACAGTTCTTCTGCAGTTGCCTCGCGAACATCCATTATTTCAATTTTGAATGTCAGTGTTTTACCCGCCATCGGATGATTGGTGTCGACATCAACCACGAATTTTCCAGCCTTTATCACGACCACCTGTCGTTGTCCCTTTTCAGTATTTACACTGATCACCATCCCGGGCAGAATTTTCTTTTTACCGACAACATGTTTTCGGGAAATACGTTGCTCTGAATTGGCAAGACGAACGCCATAAGCATCTTCAGGTGCAAGCGTGACTGAAAAAATATCGCCAGATTTTTTTCCGTCCATTTCCGCTTCCAGTTTCGGAAATATATTATTTGAACCATGAAGATAGGCAACCGGCTCAGCGCTGCGGGAATTCTCCAGTTCTTCATTCGATTCATTCTGTAATTCATAATGAAACTTGACGATATGATCCTTGCTGATGTTCATTCGGACTAGACTCAGTGTGCGTCAATGCCACCAAAGGCGCCAAGTAATTCTTCCAGAAACTGGTTTATCTGCAGACTCATGATCGCGAAATCCTGATCGAACTGAGTTGCTTTGTCTTCTGCATCTCCCTGTGCCTGTTCCTGAACAACATCATCGAAATTGAGACGTTTAACCACGAAGTCTTCGGTTAGAACAAAACGAAGTGCGTCCTTCCAGTTGAGTGCAAGTTGTATTACGCGTTTGCCAGCTTTTATATGACTCAGGATTTCATCGCTTTCGAGCTCCTGGTTTTTACAGCGTACGATGTTTCTGCTTTCACGCTGGTTGCGTAATTCACATTCGTCATCCAGCTCAAATCCTTTTTCAGTGCTTTGTTTTACCCAGCGAGTCATCGTTTCGGATACGTCAGACAGGCAGGAGAGTGGTAGTACCGGCAAAACCCCAAGCGTGGCGCGGAGGTGGTCAAGAAATTCTTCAGCTTTATTAACGCTGGCAGCATCAATGATCAGATACATCTGTTTCGGATCGATGTAAGCATATGTCAGGACTGAGCGTGTCAGGGCACGAGGCAGAATGCTATGTATAGCATCGTCTTTCAGACTCATTCTTTCCTTACGAAAGATAGCACGCTGATTTGCGGATTCGAGCTCCTGGGCTTTTTCTTCAACAATTTCATTGATGGCAGCTGGAGGGATAATTTTTTCCTGTTTTCGGGCACAGAGCATAATCTGGCCGTTACAGCTGTGTGTCAGCAATTCGCTGTCGCGACCGAGTGGTGGCACCCAGCCATAACGGGAGAAATCAAGATTGCCGCATGTTTGAAATGCCTGTTTTTGTAGATCGTTTTCAAGACGATCTGTAGTCAAGTCAATTTTCTGAGTAAGTTTGTATACGCGTAGATTTTTAAACCACATCTTTGGGATCCGGAAGGAGAAAAAAGAGGCGCATTATGACGTATCTGCACCAAGGCACGCAATGTGGAATTGCTATTCTTGAATTTTACTTTGTGATTTTGTTGAGGATGACGTTTTTCCTGTCCGCCTGGCTTCTCCTGTGGCAGAATCCTGTCTTTTTTCACGGGTATTCTGGAATGTCGTTGACCTTATATCACAGTATTGAATCTACCTGCTCTCAAAAAGTTCGCTTCGTCATGAGTGAAAAGAAACTTGAGTGGGAACAGATAAACCTTAACCTGCGTAAGGGCGAACAGTTCACTCCGGAATATCTGAAATTGAACCGTAAGGCGGTGGTGCCCACGCTTATTCATGATGAAAAGGTGCTGCGCGAATCGACTGTAATTATTCATTACCTTGATGATATTTATCCGCAGAAGGCACTCAAGCCAGAAGAGCCCTACGCTCGGGCCATGATGAATTTGTTAATAAAAAGTTTCGACGAGGAAGTGCACCCCAGTGTGGGAATATTAAGTTACGCGATAGTACTCCGGCATCAGATGAATGAACTTAAAACACCGGCTGAACTGGAACAACACTTTGAAAATATCGTCGATCCGATGCGACGTCAACGACAACAGAGTACGCATGCAAAAGGACTTGAATCCCCGTCAGCGGGACAGGCTCTGGAAACACTAGGTAAAGTCGTCAGTTTGATGGAAGAAATCAAGGGTGATAATGAATGGCTTTGTGGCGAAAGTTTCAGTCTTGCCGATGCCTGTGCGGCGCCTTATCTTGTTCGAATGGAAAAAATCGGTCTGAAAAAACTATGGCAGGATAAACAGGAAGTGGGCAAGTGGTTGAAGCGTGCTATTGAACGAGTTAATGACTATGGACTTGAACAACCCTGGGGCAGTGAAGCCTTCCATCAGATGGTTGCAGCTCATGTTGATCAGGAGAAAACCGGAATAGAGAAACTGATAAAAGAGAGGCTCGGCTAGAGCCTCTCTTTTAATTTTTAGCGGGTTTCTACGCTAATAGGACTATCCTTATAGTTTTTCAACTGTTCATAGAGAAACATTGGCGAGTGATGTGAGTTCTGAACGATGAAGCCATCACCGTAGAGCGCATCTTGAACGGCTGCGCTGATAGAAAGCAGGGGCGCTCCACCACCTTCACCCATACCTTTGGCGCCGTTGTAGCTGAATGGTGAAGGTGATTCCATATTTTCGTATTTCAGTTCCGGCATATTGTTTATGGTAATTGGCGCATAGTCTGTAAATGAACCACAAATAACGTTGCCATCTTTGTCGTGAGGCATGGTCTCAAGTAAAGCCGCGGCAATCCCATGCCCGGCACCACCGTGAGACTGACCTTCCACAATCATATGATTAATCACAGTGCCGCAGTCATCAACTATGCCGTAATCCAGTATCTTTGTTTGTGCCGTTTCTTTGTTTATTTCAATGACGGCAATATGAAGTTGCATGGCATATGTCAGCGTCAGGTTGCCATATTTCTTCTCTTTGTCTACAGTTTGGAACGGGGCAACATAGACGTGGCGTACATTACAATGCAAGTCACGAAGCTCTTCAGGTAACGCCGCTGTATTATAATTAACTAAATTCGACAGAGCCCAGAAATTTATATTCTTGTCGGGGCTTCCCGCAACACGTATTTCAGGACCCATTTCTCCAACACCGAATTCCAGATCGTCTTCGTTTGCTTCGAGAGAAAAAGCGGCAAGCTTTTTCATTTCATCTCGTAGTTTCACAGCCGCACCATGCACTGCCGACAACCCGGTCACGGCGAATTGACTGGCGTAAGTACCACCGGTACCAGTGTTTGTATTGCGTTCGGTGTCGAATCCAGTTTTGACGTTGATGAAGTCGGTGTCGATTCCAAGCACTTCCGCAGCAACCTGTGCGGAAGTTGTTTCGTGTCCCTGTCCCTGCGGAAACGAGCCTACAGCAATGTTTACTGTTCCGTCCAGATCCAACTTTGCTGTAGATGCTTGTGACTGACCGGTAAAGGGCAGAAATGGATTAATAATCTGTGATTGACCGAAGTTATTGGTACCGGAATCAAGGGTAGTACCGATGCCAATACCGATATAGCGACCTTCCTTGCGGGCTTCTTCCTGTTTCTTTTTCCACTCATCCCAGCCAACCAGATCTTTCGCTTTCTGTAGCATCGTTGGCAAATCGCCGGAGTCATAGACGCAACCATTTGGCGTTGTATAGGGGAACTCTTTAATGTAATTGCGCAGACGGATCTCATCAGCTGGAATGCCGAGTTCATGGCCACAAACGTCGATGATGCGTTCCATAAACCAGAGGTGCGGCAAGCGAGAATATCCACGATTCGGGGCTGTTGGACTTTTGTTAGTAACCACCTGACGCATGTCTATCTTCATATTGCGCAATTTATAAGTCGCTGGCATTACCTGTGCCCAGATGACGCAGGCCAGTGGTTCATAACGCGGGTACGCACCGCAATCATCTACATGCGTCGAACGAATTGCCGTAATCACGCCCTCTTTATCAAGAGCAACTTCGGTATCGAAAAAATTACGCTCACTGCCGTGACCACCTGACATCATGTGTTCACTTCGGGTCTCCAGCCATTTCACTGGTGCTCCACCGGCTTTCTTGGAGGCTAAAGCTGCCAGAGCCATGAAGGGGTAAACGCTAATCTTATTACCGAAGGCGCCACCAATATCATGCGTGCGTAACCTGATCTTGTCCGAGCTAAGGTTAAGTGCTGGTCCAATCATAGCAATCGGCACAGCCATAATGGCATTACAAAACAGGTCGAGTTCGTCTAGCTGATTCCAGGTTGCAACTACGGCCGTGCATTCAAGTGCAGTACTACCGTAGCGGTGAAATTTCAGATCATCGATTTTAACGACATGTTTTGCCTCGTCGAATGCCTTATCAACTTCTCCATATTCATATTCACCCTGCCAGGTGTAGTTGCTACCAACCTGTTCGTGGAGCACGGTTTTGGCTTCCATTGCCTCCCGGCAATCTACAACGACGGGTAGTGTTTCGTAATCTATCTCAACCAGCTGAGCGGCATCTGTGGCAAGTTGTGCTGATTCGGCAATGACCGCTACTACCGGGTCACCCTGATACCTGGCAACATCTACTGCCAGACAGTAATCCTCAATAAGAGCACTAGGTTCAGGTCCAAGCTGTGTAAAAGCGTTGGACTGGGCTTTTACCTCCGTACCGGTAAGAGTGCAGACAACGCCGGGCAAAGCCTCTGCAGCACTGACATCAATACTCACTATCTTTGCATGTGCGTAGGGTGAACGTACACAAACCATGTGTAACATTCCGGCAGGATGGAAATCGTCGGTAAACAGGCCCTGACCTCGGATCAGTCGCATGTCCTCTTTGCGTGGAAGCCGCTTTTCGGATCGTTTGGCAGAGAGAATCTTGGAAATTTTAGACTGATTCTCCGTTCGACGGGCTAGCTGGTCTTCAGTCAGTCCGGCCAGTCCTGCTGAAATTATTGATTCCGCAGGCGATGAATCGTTTATCGCTTCTGTAGATTCCCCTGCGTCCGACTTTCTGAGTATGCGCGCTAACCAGCCATCGGCTTTTGCTTTGCTTTCAGTTTTTTGCGGGTTTTTCGATAGCGCGTTCTGCAGACTACTGATCAGTTTGTTGATTTCTTTTTCCGCGTAGCCCTGCATTCCGCCGCCGGCCAGTGAGAGTATCTTGCCAACTAATTGCGTCTCACCCTGCCATTTAACCAGAGTGCCATCGCCGCTTTCTTCAAGCTCAAAAGACGATATCATTTTATATGCACCCTGCATGACTTTACCCTGACCAATATAGCGGGCGCGAAGGGGAGCCTCGGCTTCATCAAGTACGAGTTCAGTGGATGCTGTGCCGCGGATTTTTCCAATCCCGACTTTAACGCGCAGAAGTGCTGTACGTTCGTCTTTCATTTCCAGACTGTGGAAAGTGGGCAGCATAGGCGCAAACTGTTCCGGGTCAGATAGAATTGCGAAGACCTTATCTCTTGTCTGGTCGACTTTAAATTCGCCTGTAAATTTCATTTCCATGTTGTTAACCCTCCTGCAATGCTTTGGCGGCAGACTGTACCGACTTAATGATATTCTGGTAACCGGTACAGCGACAGACATTGCCGGCCAGACGTTTGCGAATGTCTTTGACACTTGGATCCGGATTCTCAGCCAGCAGCGCTAAAGAGGACATCAACATTCCAGGCGTACAATAGCCACATTGAAGTCCGTGACATTCTGAAAAGGCTTGTTGCAGCGGATGCAATTGTCCATCCTGTTCAAGACCTTCAACTGTAAGCACCTCGCCACCGTCGGCTTGCACGGCAAGCAGTGTGCAGGACTTAATCGCCTCGCCATTCAAAATGATGGTGCAGGCTCCGCAATAGCTGGTGTCACAGCCTACGTGAGTTCCGGTAAGTTGTAGATTTTCACGGATGAACTCCACCAGTAACAGTCTTGGTTCGACTTCACGACGAACACTCTTGCCATTAACGGTAATTTCTACTTCAATAGTTTCTTTAGCATCAGACATAGTCATGCGTTCCATCAATATTAGAGCCGCCGGCACGATTTATTGCCGTCGCAGCAGTCTTTAAAAACAGTGATCTCAGAATTTCCTGCTTGAATTCAGCGGAGCCCCTGGCATCAGAGGGGGGACTGGACTCGGCTACCAGCTTTTCAGCTGCCTGCTTTAGCAGTTCTTCAGTTAGTTTGTTTCCCTTTAATATGGCTTCTGCATCTGCAGAGATGATCGGTTTGGGGCCGGCTGAGCCAAGTGCGAGACTGATTTCTTTGCATTTACCCGCATCATCGAGCGTCAATTGGATAGCAACCGATGCGGCGGGGTAGGCGGGAGCCGCCTTTTTAAAACCGATATAGGCGCCACCACTGTTAGCAGGTGGCTGAGGTATCTGAATTTCAGTAACCAGTTCAGCATCTCCAAGGCATGTGGTATAGGAATCCACAATAAAATCCCTGATACCGACTGTTCGGCTACCCTCAGGCCCCTGGCAAACAATCTTTGCATCAAGCACGAAAAGCAAAGCCGGCCAATCACTGCTGGGGTCGGCGACACTGACTGAACCACCGATGGTTCCAAGGCTCCGCACCTGTGGATCAGCAATCCCGCCTGCACAATCGCGCAGGACTGGTATGGTCAGCGCTGCCTCGGACATGGCTACTTGCGCATGGGTGCACAGGGCACCAATTCTAATGAGGTCATTGTCAGTGGATATAGAATTTAATCCGGGAATTCTGGTGATATCGACCAGATCTGAAGGTTCATCCATACGCATTTTCAGAATAGGGATGAGAGATTGTCCACCGGCAAGAGGTTTTGCCCCCTCGCCAAGTTCCGTAAGCAGAGTTATTGCGTCTTTGACAGAATTCGGACGGTGGTAACGAAATGGTTGCGGATACATTGCTTTTGTTTCCTCCTGAGACAGCTCTTCTTCAAGTATTGGCTGTATGGTATTAATACATCGTCTTAGCTACCGAGCCGAAGAGCATAATGTCAGCAGGTCAGTGAGTCAAACAACAGAACTTTTAATAAGCAGTATTTCTTACTGACACTCAACACTGGAAGTCTGATTTGGCTAAAGCAGCCCTCAGGGCGTAGAATAATCAATATCTTACTGGAGTTTCTCTGACGTTTTCATGAGCAAAAAAAATCAACTGGAAGAATTAAAAGCCTCTGTTACTAGTACGCTAGCAGAAGTGGACACTCAGGAAATATCCGGCCTTGATTTTCGCGACTTTCATTGCAAGGAAATAAGCCTGCCAGGTGGCCTCAGCATGCTTGATATTAATATCGACCCGGTAATTATAAAGCGACATCCGAATCATATAGCCGCGGACGCTAATTACGATTACTTCCTGACAACATTGCTTGAAGGCAGGGCAATCATCCAGCAAGCAGAAAAGACTACTGTTATGAACCCGGGTGATCTGGCTTTGATGACCGGAGGATTGCCTTACACGATTGAATATGAATTGCCGAGTCGTCGTCTTATCGCACGGATACCCTATGAAGTATTTCAACAGAGACTGTCTGATTGTGATGAAAAAGCAATTATGGGACATCTCCCCAATGAAGATCTGGGGCGGGTGGTCAACGATTTACTGAAATCGGTCGCATTTGAGGCCGAAAGTCTCAATATTACCGAGCAATACACACTCACCCAGAGTTTGCTGGAGCTGACGGCAGCACTCACTCGCGCAATTATTCGCCCTGATGATCTGAAATCAGAACCCAGACATACTGATTTACTTAATCGCATATTTACCTACATTGAAGAAAATTACATGGACAGTGATTTGACTCCTGACAAAATAGCTCAGGGCAACGGCATATCTACCCGTTACTTACACAGTCTTTTTCGAGATTCAGGCACGACGGTATTAAAATGGGTGTGGGAACAGAGACTGAAAGCCGCCAGAAATGATTTGCTGGACCCTGCCCAGACGCAAACACGGGTCAGTGAGATCGCTTTCCGCAGAGGATTTAATGATTCTGCCCATTTCAGTCGATCATTTAAAAATCGCTTTGGTATTTCGCCCACCCAGTTACGTAATCAGGGGCCTAGACAGGCAGATTCGACTGCGGGATAGTTGAGCTGCACTTGCAGTCAAGAAGCAGGACGTTGAAAGGCAAGACTCTTCTGCCCCCTTCGGCTTAATATGTTGTAAAATCACACTTGGTCTTTGGGGCTTCACAGCCCGCTAATCTTTGTAAGGAGAGAACTAAACATGAGCACCTCAGTCAGCCCAAAAGTAGGCGTTATCTTCAAATCCTACGAACCCATGTCTTCAATGCAGAAATACGCTGCACAAACAGAAGCATCTAATATGATGGGAGGCTTCTGGATTGCTGAAGCCTATCACTGGTTTCGACAGTACGGTCTGGAGTCACGTGGTTGCTTCGCCACACTCGCCGCGGTGGCTCTGGCGACAAAGAATATTCCTGTTGGTTTAGGTATTACCTCTCCTTATATTCGCCATCCGACAGCACAAGCCTCAGAAGCGGTGGCTATAGATGAACTATCCAATGGTCGATTCGTCATGGGCATTGGCGTTGGCAAAGTTGGTATTGAGTATCTCGAATACGATATTGACGTCATGAAGCCAGTTCATGTGCATTCTGAATCAATCGATATCATGCGCAAGATATTCAGTGGCGAAGAATTCAGCTACAAAGGCAAGCACTATGAATCTTCAATGCCAGCCTATGACAGGGCTGCAGATGGCTTGCGCACTGACATTCCAATCTATGTCGGTGCTACCGGGCCTTTTATGCAACGTCTGAGTGGTCGTGAAAGTGATGGAATGCTGACAGCCGGCCTGACATCACCCGCATTTCTGAAGTACGCAATCGATAACATGCATAAAGGTGCGGAAAAGGTTGGTAAGACCCTGCCAGCAGATTTTCCTGTCGGCGGCGTAATTTTGTGTGCATGCTCAAAAGACGGCGATAAAGCACGTGATGCGACCCGTAGCTATACCGGAACTTATGTAGTTAACAAGATTCGTAACATTAAAAACGACGTGATACTCGCTGGTTCAGGTTTGCCTGATTCTGCATGGGATCCATTCCGTGAAGCAATCGCGGCTGGCACTCAGGATAATGTCACCCATCTGGTCACCGATGAGATGATGCGGGCATTTACTGTCATTTCAGGTTCTCCTGATGATTGCCTGGAAATCACTCAGGAACTGGTTGACGCTGGTCTTAATCTGCCGTTACTGGAAGTGGTGGGTAAAACGGAAGCTGATAATCTGGATACCATTAAATTAATGGGTGAACATGTAGTTCCGAATCTGAAACCTCAAATTGTAGAAGGATAAGTAATATGAAGCTGGCAACATTTAATATTAAAGCGGATGGTGTACGAACCATTGGTGGCTATGTCAATGACAGTTATGTGGATTTACACGCCTTGTCCGATGGGGCCTTACCCGCTGACATGATCCTGTTTCTCGAAGCAGGTGATGCCGCCCAGTCCAAAGCCGGCGCTCTGTTGGCGGATGCTGGCAAAGCACTGGCTGACGCTGATGCAGCTTCTCTGCAGGCAAACGGAAAACGCTACGCCTACAGCGCCGATGAAATTGAACTTCTGGCACCAATCCCCCGGCCCGGTAAAATTGTTCACACATCCTGTAATTTTGATGCACATCTTGATGAATTAACTACCTGGGAAGACTCTGAGTGGCAATCTCATAACTGGAAGGATTTTCATTTTGAACATCCGACCGGGTTTCTCCAGGCCGGCTCTTCAGTCTGCCCACATAATACCGGTGTCGCCATACCGAAATTTACCAAGCAGCTCGATTTTGAAATTGAAATAGGCATTGTCATCGGGAAGGAAGCATTTGAAGTCAGTTCAGAAGATGCCATGGACTATGTTGCCGGCTATACCATTTTTAACGATCTGTCAGCACGCGATATTCAGGCCAGAGAGCATTCCAATATGGTTATTTTGATGGGGAAGAGTTTTAAAAATTCCTGCCCACTGGGCCCTTTACTTGTGACCGCAGATGAACTCTCGGATCCGCATAATCTGGAAATGACACTGCGCCTAAATGGTGAAGCCCGTCAGGAAAGTAATACATCGCAGATGCACTACAAGACAAAAGAACTGGTTTCCTGGTGGTCGTTAATGGGCCTTAATCCCGGCGATGTCATTACCAGTGGCAGCCCTCCTGGCGTGATTGCAGGTATGAAAAATCCGGAATGGTTGAAACCGGGTGATGTAGTTGAGGCAACAGTTGCCGAGCTGGGTGTTCTGACAACAAACGTGATTTGAACGAGACGAGTGGAGTAAAAAGATGTCGAATAATTTAAACATGGATCTGGTCGCTAAAGCAGTCGATCAAATTGATCGTGACAGATTAGTAAAACTGGTTATGGATCTAGTGGATATCCCCAGTCCGACAGGATTTGAAGGCGAAGTCGCACGTGCAGTACACGACGTACAAAAAGAGGCGAACTTTGACTCTGTTTTGCAACCGATTGGTGACGACCGTTATAACGCAGTCGGACGCTGGCAGGGGCAGGGTGGTGGTAAATCACTAATGTTTAACGGACACCTCGACACTTCATTCGGCCCGGAGCAGGCACACCGGGGTATCGGTTACGAATGTAAGGGTACACTCATTGACGATGAGTGGATTTACGGCATGGGATCTTTCAATATGAAGAGCGCCATGGGCACTTATATTGTTGCCTGTGAAGCGATTCAGAAAGCCGGAATAAAGTTGGGCGGTGATGTCGTTATCGCTGGCGTGGCCGGGGAAATTGAAAAGGCGCCGGTCAACGATCATGAAGGACCACAATATCAGGGCTACGGTGTAGGTACCAAATATGCGATAACCCATGGTGCCATAGCTGATTATTGTATTCTTGGTGAACCGACTAATCTGATGTTGATTCCGCGTCATTGTGGCAGCTGCTGGGTCAAGATTACGGTACCTGGACATCTCATTCATACTGCCTGGTCTGAGGTCGACAAAAACGCTATTAACAAGTCGCGTAAAGTGCTTGATGCGATTCACGAGTGGATACCTGACTATTGCGCACGCAATACCATGGATGACGGTTTTCAGCCGCGGGTGAATGTCTCCGCTATTGAAGGCGGCTGGTCGTGGCGTGGTGCCAGAACTCCTGATAACTGTGTTATCTACATGGATGTCAGGACCTTGCCAGATAAATTTCCTCTCGAAGCTTACAATGAAGTAAGAGATCTGGTTGAGCGGACAGTTTCAGCAAATGTTGAGTTACAGGGCACCAAGGTTGAAACGTTTATGACGACTCCGGGTACATCAATACCGGAAGACCATGAATTGATCACCACTATTCAGGCAGCACATGAGCAACAATTAGGTTCAAAACCTGAAATGGGAACTGAGGTCTGGATGTCCGATGCCGCGCACATGAATCGTTATGGTATTCCGACAGTCAACTACGGTTCTGCTGGTCGAATTCGATCAGGCGGTGGTGGTTTCTCAACCCACCAGGGAGAAGCTGCGCACATTGGAGATATGCTCGATATCATTAAAGTTTATATTCAGGTAATGATGACAGTTTGCGGAACAGTAGAATGAGTTGAGTGTTGACTTAAAGACTCCTAGATGAAACATTCCAGCGTTTTCGACAAGGCTCTGAATGGTCAGCTTATAAGTGATGCTGAGGCATTGTCACTTGCAGACTGCGTCGATCTGAAGTCTCTTATCAGTACTTCTGCTGCTATCAGGGATCAGACCTACCCGGATATCATCACTTATTCGCCGAAAGTTTTTATTCCTCTTACACAACTGTGTCGTGATGTTTGCCATTACTGTACTTTTGCGCAGGCGCCGAAAAAAAATCAAAAAGCGTATCTAAATCCAGAGCAGGTTCTCGCAATTGCTAAAGCGGGTCACGAAGCCGGATGTCATGAAGCCCTATTTACTTTGGGTGATAAACCAGAATTGCGTTATAAAGTTGCTCGTGAAGATCTAAAAGCGCTTGGTCACGAGAGCACTGTTTCCTATCTACACGAAATGGCGGAGTTGGTATTAAAAGAGACAGGACTTTTGCCTCATGTAAACCCCGGCGTTTTAGATGAAAATGAGTTGCGGCTATTGAGGGAGGTTTCCGTGTCGCAGGGCATAATGCTTGAAAGTGTCTCAAAACGTCTGACTGAGAAAGGTGGCGTTCATTATGGTTCACCAGACAAAGATCCATCATTGAGACTGGCCAGCATTACCGCTGCGGCAAAAGCCAGAGTCCCTTTTACCAGCGGTATTCTTATTGGAATAGGGGAGACCCGGGAAGAGCGTATCCGCTCTTTATTGGCATTGCGCGAGTTAAACCGGGAATGTGGTCACATTCAGGAAATTATCGTGCAAAACTTCCGTCGTAAACCCGACACCAAAATGCATTCAGCTGCAGAACCTTCTTTGAATGATCACCTATGGAGTATTGCAGTAACGAGGATAATTTTTGGTAATGACATGCATATTCAGGCACCGCCGAATCTTAACCCTGACGCCATGCCACAACTGGTACAGGCCGGCATTGACGACTGGGGTGGCGTCTCACCGGTCACGCTTGATCATGTTAATCCCGAAGCTCGCTGGCCGACTCTGGACAAACTGGCCAGTGCGACAGAGACAAGTGGTAAACAATTAGCAGCCAGATTGCCGATTTATCCTAACTATTTAAGTGGCGCTGATATCTGGCTTGATGAAGCTTTACGCACGCCGGCATTGCGGCGGGTAGATGCGGAGGGTTACGCCCGTACCGATAGCTGGACACCTGGATCGGGTGATGCGCTGCCGCAGATACGCACCTCGCGATCTTCTATCAATATTAAAAGTGATATGGGACGCTGTGTTGACAAGGCACTAGGCGGCAGGCGATTGGAAGAACAGGAAGTGGCTCGTTTATTTTCCGCCCGCGGAAGCTGGTTTAAAGACGTTTGTCAGGCAGCAGATCGGTTGCGTGCTGAGGTAAATGGCGATGTTGTCAGTTATGTGATTAACAGAAATATTAACTATACCAATATCTGTTACTTCGGTTGTGGTTTCTGCGCATTCTCGAAGGGCAGGGTAGCTGAAAATCTGCGTGAGCGGGGCTACAATATTTCTCACGAGGAAATTCAAAAGCGCACACGTGAAGCCTGGGAAAAAGGAGCGACCGAAGTATGCCTGCAAGGCGGAATACATCCTGACTATACCGGTGAGACTTATTTGGGCATTGCCCGTGCAATAAAAGAAGAGCAGCCGAATATTCATATTCACGCTTTTTCGCCCCTGGAAATTACCCACGGTGCCGAAACACTTGGTTTGTCATTGCGGGACTATTTGCGCAAATTGAAAGACGCTGGTCTTAGGAGCCTGCCTGGCACAGCGGCTGAAATTCTGGACGACGAAATCAGGCAGATTATTTGTGCCGATAAGTTGAATACCGAGCAGTGGCTGGAAGTCATGCGGGCGGCACATGATGTCGGCATTCGTTCCACTTCCACCATCATGTTTGGACATGTTGAATCTCCACTAAACTGGGCCAGGCATTTGCTCAGAATTCGAGATCTGCAGGAGGAAACGGGCGGCTTTACTGAATTTGTTCCCTTGCCCTTTGTGCATATGGAAGCTCCTTTGTATCGAAAAGGACGCACGCGAATCGGACCAACCTGGCGGGAGACCTTGCTGATGCATGCTGTTTCCCGTCTCACACTTTATCCTCATGTGAATAATATCCAGGCATCCTGGGTTAAAATGGGTGAAGAAGGAGTGAAAGCAGCATTAGTTTCAGGTGCAAATGATATGGGTGGCAGTTTAATGAATGAAAGTATCAGCCGAGCTGCTGGTGCCAGTCACGGACAGGAATTTGAAGCCAGTGACATGGAGGTTCTGATACGCTCAATAAATCGCTTTCCGGCTCAGCGTACCACTCTGTATGGACTGCCGAAATGTGAATCAGGATATTCAATAGACCTGGTTGGGGACGAACGCCTGCTTAACTACGCCTGAGAACTATTATGAAATTACCTCACCAACGTTTCGAATTTTCAGCTTTGCCCGATCGGGAGCCTCTGGTATTGCCGAATGGAGCACGTACTGCGGTCTACATCATGGTCAATATTGAGGAGTGGGATATCGAAAAACCCATTGCCAGAGAATATGTGCCTTCACCTGCAGGGGTGAAAACCGTACCTAATATTCCTAACTGGGCCTGGCATGAATACGGAATGCGTGTCGGTATCTGGCGAATCATTGATGCTCTTGAAGAACGCAAAATTAAGGCCAGTGCCTCTATCAATGCGCGAGTCTGTGAAGGACATGGTGAACCGGTTGCACGTGCCATTCGCGACATTGGCTGGGATTTTATGGGGCATGGTTACGCGCAGGCAGCAATGCATGTTGTTGAGGACCAGGTCAGCGTCATTCAGAAATCATTTGAAGTTTTAAAAGAGTATACGGGTAAAGCGCCGCTTGGCTGGCTCGGCCCGGGCTTACATGAAACTCTGGATACACTGGATTACCTGTCAGAGGCCGGTTTCAAGTATGTCTGTGACTGGCCGATGGATGAGCATCCCTTTGAAATGAAGACAACCGCGGGTTCAATCACCGCCATGCCTTATTCTTTTGAATTAAGCGATTTACCGATGATGGTGGTGCATGCTTATGAGTCGGAGACCTGGTTACAGCGGACAATTGATCAGTTTGATCGCCTCTATGAGGAAAGCGCTACATCTCCAAGAATAATGTCGATGGGGGTTCATCCCTATATAATGGGCGTTCCGCATAGAATTAAGTACTTCGAGGCGGCTATCGATCATATGATGAAGAAAACAGATGTCTGGATTACAAGTGCCGACGACATCTACAAGTGGTATAAGAACGAGCTATAGTCTGCAACTGGCATTGTCAGTCAAGTGCCAGCTCTCTGGCAGTCAAGACAAAAAACAGCTTTTTGGCTATCATTTTTAACATAATTAATGGTGATTATTCACCCAAATTCGAGAGTATTCAATTATGAGCAGCAACACCCTGGAAGATAAAGTCTGGACCGCCGAGATCAATCAGCACGAGAGCATTCAATCTCCTTTTGATCGTTCAAAAACAGTTCGTTTTTACGACACCACACTACGCGACGGTGAGCAATCGGTTGGCGTTTGTTTTGATCCTGAAGAAAAATTCAATATTGCCTGTAAACTCGCTGAACTTGGTATAGGCCGGATAGAATCGGGTTTTCCGCGTGTATCTGAGGATGACACCAAAGCTGTTGAGCGTATTCTGGCGGCGGGTCTCTCATCTGAAATCTGGGGCTTTGCCCGTTGTGTGATCGCAGACATTGATGCCCATATCGAACTGGGAACCGAATATCTGCTAATTGAAATATCCACCAGCGATCTGAAAATGGAAGCTTACGGTTTTAGCCGTGAAAAGGTGCTTGAGCGTGTGGTTAATGCCGTCAAACATGCGAAAGGTAATGGCATCAAGAAAGTTAACTTTTTTGCTGTTGATAGTACCCGTAGCGATCTGGATTTTCTCAAGTCCGTGTACGAGGCTGCACTGGAAGCTGGTGCTGACGAAATATCAGTGGTTGACACTATCGGTGCCTGTGCACCGGAAGCTGTTGAGTGGCTCATTCGTGAAGTAAAAAGCTGGGTGGGTAGTGACATTCCCGTTCACTGGCACGGACACAATGATTTCGGTCTGGCCTGTGCTTCAGCTGTCGCCGCCGTACGGGGTGGCGCTGACTGGATTCAAGGTACCATCAATGGCATGGGTGAAAGAGCTGGTAATGCTGATATTTGTGAAGTGGCTCTGGCACTGAAATGCCTTTACAACGTGCCGGTTGAACTCGACCTCACTCATGCACGGGAAGTATCCAGGCTTGTACAGGAAGCGGGTGGTTATAAAGTCGATGGTTGGAAACCTGTGGTCGGTGAGTATCTATACACTCGCGAAAGCGGTGCGGTGGCGAACCAGTTTCACATACCTGCAGCAATCGAACCCTATTCATCAGATATTGTTGCAGCAGAACGTAGAATAGTGCTCGGTAAGAAGAGTGGTTTATCAAATGTCGATTTGAAAGGCAAAGAGTTGGGACTGGATATCCCGGAAGATAAGCGAGGTGCGGTACTGCAGGAAGTAAAAGATATTTCAGTCAAACATAGTCGACTTGTTACTGATGATGAATTTCGTGAAATAGTAGCTGCTCTTTAATTCGCTTTATAAAACCTGATAATCGTAAATTCTAATGAGACTGGAACGAGTATGTGTTGTCGGTGCAGGTGCTATCGGCAGTTTATTAATTGGACACCTGGGAACGGTTGTTAAAACTACCGTGTTGACGCGTCGTGATGAACATGCGAAAAGCCTGAATGAACAGGGTCTGAAAGTCAGCGGCAAATCACAATTGCAAACGAGTGTTATCGCTTCCACCAATCCTGCTGATCTGGGTGATGTTGATCTGGTTATTATTGCCACCAAAGCGTTGGCAGTAGAAGCAAGTGCGAAAATGATTTCAGGACATTTCCCTAATGCTCACGTACTGATGATTCAGAATGGTCTCGGTTGTGAAGAAATATTAAGTAAATATGGTGACTGGCCGGTTATATCCGGTGTTACTTTTATGAGTGGGACACGCCATTCAGATATACATGTTGAATATGAGCTGGATACGGCAACCTGGATGGGACCATGGGCTGAGAGTCATGCAAAGTTTGAAGATGTTCAGCAAGTTGAATCACTGATTAATAAATCTGGATTAATTGCCGAAGCCTACGAAGATCTGCTGCCGCATCAATGGTCGAAATTGATTTTTAATTCAGCAGTAAACAGTATCTCGGCTGTGACTGACCTTCCTCACATGAAGGCTTTCGCTGAGCAGGATGAAATTCAGGATCTGGGTAATCTCGTTTTCGATATGATGAATGAGGCAAAGCAAATTGCTGAAGCAAGAGGCGTTACACTTGCAGACGACCCCTGGAAAATGAATGTCAATGCGGTTAGTAAAGGTAGCACCAGTGGGGAAGATTACGCGCATGTCCCCTCAATGCTTGACGATGTCAGGAGTAAACGTCTGACCGAAGTTGACTGGATTACCGGTTCTATCGTCAGAGAGGCAAAAAAAGCAGGAGTGCCAGCACCTTACCATGAAACTATGTATCGTCTCGTCAAAGCATTTGAATTCAGTTGGACATTTGAAAATAAAGGTCATTAACCGACCACAGGAGTTGTTATGAAAGTTTGTATTATTGGTTGTGGGGCGATTGGAAGTCTTTATGCCGCCCATTTGGGTAAACTCGATGATGTTGAAGTATGGGCCTATGATTTGAATCAGGCACATGTCGATGCGATCAACAAAAACGGTCTGACTCTGACCGGTTTGAGCGATTTTACCTCACGTGTGAATGCCACCAGTGATGTGAATGAAATTCCAGCTTGTGATTTCGGAATAATTGCAACTAAAACCATGTTTACCCGGGCCGCAATGGAATCCGTGGCGAAAATATTTGAGAACGGTGCTGTCTGCTCTGTTCAGAACGGAATTGGTAGTGAGGAGATTGTTGCTGAATACGTTTCCAGGGTCATTCAGGGCACAATTTTTCCGGCCGGGCATATTACTGAGCCGGGAGTAGTAAACCACGATGCCGGTGGCAAAACCTGGATAGGACCTTTTGCGACCAACCCTGCAAGTATGCAGGAAGTGGAAGCACTGGCCGATGCGATTAACAGAAGTGGTATGGAGTGTCTGGCCATGGAAGATGCCCGAGGTGCGCAGTGGACTAAAGTGATATTTAACGCAGCATCAAATGCAGTGGCTGCATTGACACGTTTGCCTCATGGTGTTAATTGCGATCAGGAAGGTGTACGAAAGTTAATGTCAGTGATTATGGCAGAAGGTGTGGCTGTTTCCGAGGCACTTGGGATAACTCTGGATAGTGATCCGGAGAAATTGACTGATTTTGGTCGTGAGAAAGCTTATTACCATCCGCCAAGCATGTTACAGGACGTGATGGGTGAGAGAATAACTGAAGTCGATGTACTAAATGGTGGAATTGCCAAGTACGGTAAGGAACTCGGCATACCGACTCCAATGAACGAGGCGCTCACGGCGTTGATTAAAGGACTGGAGTTTTCCTGGAGCCTCGAGATTCCAGAGAAACATTAAAAAATTGAATATTATAATTGAGTGACTAAGAGGATTTGATATGACTGATTATGTAAACCAGTATCGCCCAAGCCAGGCCGAAATTGATCGACGCTATGCTAATACCCGGGCAGCAATGGAAGAGGCGGGTCTGGATGCCCTCGTCATCAGTGGTAGCGAGTACAGCGGCTTTGAAGGCGCTATCAGATACATGTGTGGATTTTTGATTCTGCATCGCTATGCCTACGTTGTTATTACTAACAATGCCGATCCTGTTTGTGTTTTTCCTCGTGAAGCAACATGGGTTGGAGATCATTCTGCTACATTCATCGAAAACCGTGAATTCCCCGGACACTGCGGTGAATGGATCGCCGATTATCTGAAAGAAAAAGGCTCACAAAAGGTAGGTATTTACGGGCTTGAGTACATTATCAATGTTCGTGATTATAAAGCGATAGCGGCTAAAGACTTTGATATTGTTGATTTTGAAATCCCCTTTGATTACTCACGGGCTCAAAAGAGTGATGAAGAGATCGCCTCGGTAAGACACTCGATGGAAATAAACAAGGAAGGTGTGCTTGAAGTTATCAAGAACTATCAGGCAGGAAAAACTGAAGCCGAATTAATGGGGCTTGCTGAAAATGTATTCGCCAAGAAAGGCTGTGCCCGCAACACGATGGATATGGTGCAAATGGGACCAAATGGTTCGCTGGAACCGCAGATGATTTTTCCTACTCAACGTCCGCTACAGGACACAGACGGCATGATGTATGGTCTTGAAATCTCCGGTGAAGGTGGTCATTGGGTGGAGTTTTCACGTCCTTTAATGCCGGCTGGAATGGATGACACTACGAAAGAAATGATGACTGCTTATCAGGAATTTCATGAACTGGCCAAAGAACATATGAAAGCCGGTAATAATGCTGAAGATGTTGCTGACAAGTGCATGAAACCCATCTTTGATCGAGGTTATCGTTCAGGCCATGTCTGCGGGCATTCTATTGGTATGACCATGATTGAGATGCCTCGAATCGGTGAAGGATTTGATTTTGTACTTCCGGAAAATATGATATGTTCAATGCATCCGCATTTTATGAATCAGGAACGTACGCATTCGCTATATTTTCAGGAAACCTATCGGGTTGGAAAAGATGCTGGTGAGCCATTATCGGGGGTTCCGATTAAAGCTTACGAGGGTGGTGAGTCTGCGTTTTAACCAAGGCTTATGACACTTGATTTTTCTTGTAACAAACCCGGCTTCAAGCCGGGTTTTGTTTTTTCAAAGGAGCCAATAATATGATTCGTCTGTTCTCGCTATGTTTCTATTTGCTTTTCCTCATTGCCTGTAGCAATGACAATGAGCCAGTTGTGAATGAGTCCCCACCCGTGCCATCAACTCAGGGTCACAAGGAAATATTTCTGGTTAGCGGAGTAACCGGACAACAGGGAGGTGCAGTCGCGAAGGCCTTGCTTAATGAAGGTTACAAAGTCCGCGGACTGAGTCGAAATCCGAAAAGTGACCGAGCGCTCAAAATGACTTCGCTGGGTGTAGAAATAGTAAAAGGGGATTTCAGTGATGCAAATTCTCTTGATGACGCATTAAAAGGTACTGAAGGCGTGTTTCTGATAACAAACTTTTGGGAGCATGGTTATGACGCTGAAGTCGAACAGGGCAAAAATATGGTGGATGCGGCTGTTCGCGCAAATATCAGTCATCTGGTATTTACTTCGGTTGCGAATGCAAATAGTGCCACCGGCATTCCTCACTTTGATAGTAAATATGAAATTGAAGAATATATTCGCTCGAAGAACATTGATTTCACTATTTTACGGCCGGTTTCTTTTATGGATAACTGGGCCTACTCCAGAGAGGAAATAGTTGCTGGCAAATTAACCAGTCCTTTTTCGATGGCAACCCGTCTTCAACAGATTGCGGTTCGGGACATTGGTCGGTTTGCCGCGTTAGCATTTCAAAGGCCAGATGAATGGAAAGGCAGAGCACTGGATATTGCAGGGGAAGAATATTCGGTGAAACAGCTTGTGAATATATTCAGCATCATGACAGGTAGTCCGGTTGAATATATACAAATACCCTGGGACGAATATGAACAGTCAGAAGGTGAGGAAATGACGGTGATGGACCGCTGGATTGAGGGAGTAGGTTACAGTGCTAATATCAATCTGGTTCGCTCTGAATTATCTGATATGTGGACTCTGGAAGATTATTTAAACGAATCAGGCTGGTAATTTGATGGGTTCAAGCAGATTAGTCAGGGTAAGGTTTAAGTAAAGCAATAGTAATTGCGGCAGAGTGACAATGCCCGCTAGTAACCACAGAGCACCAATGTAATTACCTGCGCGATCGTAGTAAAAACCCATCAGTGGGGCGCCGAATATGGCACCGACCTGAAAGGCGGCAAACATGATGCCGTAAATCTGGCCAAAAGCTTTTTTGCCAAAATATCTGCTGCAGATGTAGGCAATTTCACTGATTTCTGAGCCACTCGCCATTCCTACCAACAGGGCTGCCGCAAAAACCAGCATACTTGTTGTGCCACTTGCGAGTATTGATATACCGGCGACCATACCTAGTAAGAAGAAGGCGGTCACGTAAGGGGCGAAAAACCTGTCCATCAAATAGCCTGCGACAATTCGACCAATAATAATACCGGGGCCAATGCTGGCCATACAACGGGCGGCCAATTGAGGAGAAAGCCCGCGATCGACCAGCAGGGGATACAGGTGTGCGAGCACACCCGTTAGACCAATACCAACCAGCAAAAAGGAAAACAGAATTAGCCAGTAAGTTGACGTCTTCATCGCTTCCATGCCGGACAGACCGGTTAAGTCGGAGTCATTGTCAGGCTGATCTTTGGTAGCGGTATCACCATCAGCTGACAGGCCCATTTCTTGCGGAGACTCACGCATAAAAAATATCGCCATTGGCAGGGCCAATAGAAAAACTGTTGCGGCAAAAATAAAATAGCTCACACGCCAGCCAGCTACTTCGATTATCGATTGAGCGACTACCGGTATAAGCATGGCGCCAACACCAAAACCTGATAAAGAAAGGCCAAGTGCAAACCCTCGCCTGCGATTGAACCAGGCAATCAGTACACGCGAATAACTTTGAGGTAAAGTCCCGGCACCAAGAAAAGGAATAAGAAAATAGAGTAAGTATAAATGCCAGATGTTAGCGGTGAGTAATCCCATAGAAGCGATACAGATACTCATCAGGACAACTGAGGGGATCAGTATTTTTCGCACACCGTATTTATCAATGAGCAGGCCAAGTAGCGGAGAGGCGATAACGACGGCGAAGTTTGTCATTGACAGGGCGAAAGATAATTCACCACGATTCCAGCCAAACTCTTCCTGTAGAGGCCCGACAAAAACCCCGAATGCAAAGACGGTAAAAATACCGTAGCACAGAGCCATACCGACGAAGCCGGTAGCGACATTCCACCAGCCGTAGAAAATTTTTCCAGAAGTATTTGTCATATCACTGGCTATTTCTTCAATGGGTGAATAGAGAAATCAATGAGGGCGCCTGTCATTGCGATATCGCAAAAACCAGTTAAACAAATCTTCTCCTTCATACACCCGTTTCCATGCATCATGATCCATGTCTTCGTGTACCGTAAATCGTAAGGCCGGGTGACCTGCGTTCTGCAAAGCATTTGCCATTTCATATAGCCAGTGAGGTTTTACCGTGGTGTCTTTTGCACCCCCGAATATCCAGATTGGAAGTGCCGCATCAGCCAGCTTCTGCGCATCTTGAAGTTTTCCAGTTCCTACGACAGGTGCTATTGCGGCCCAGCGATCGGGATATTGTGACGCAATGTCAAAAGTACCAAAGCCACCGTAACTGATGCCTGTCAAATAGACTCGTCCGGGATCAGCGTGGTAATTTTGCAAGACCTTGTCGAGCATGAGAATGATTTCTTCATGTATGTTGATCCAGCCTTTGAAATTCGGGTAGTCCTTGAAACGTGAATGAGGACCATCCGGAAATTCTTCTGCGTTGAAACGTCTGATGGGGAGGTCAGATTTGAAACCGTAATTTCTCTCAGGCACGCCGGACTCAAGACGCCTGGGAAGTGGATCCTGAGAGTGGTCTTCTTCGACACCGGGGATTCCAAACTTAAGTGGCAACTGGGGGCTAATAATAATGAAAGGTAAGGGGCGACGCTGTATCCAGGCTTCCATCAAAGGACCATGAGTCAGTACATAGTCAAGATCGCTGCTGCCATTGCCTCTTTGACCGTGACCATGCAGGAAAAACATCACAGGCCATTTTTTGTTATTTGCCTGATTGTAGCCTTTGGGCAGATAGACGAAGTACTGCCTTTGTTTCTGAGTTGAGGCAGAGAAATAGTCTGATTTTAAGAGTTGATCATCGTTTTTTTCACCGGCAATTGATGAAATCGGGCCGATAAAAAAACAAAATAATAAACTGACTGTTAATGAAAGATGTTTGTTACGGTTCTCAACACAGATCATAGTTGAACTTCGTTGGCCAACAAAACAGATGGTTCCGGTGTATCTTCCAGTCCCCAGCCACCCATAAGGTAATGGTGAACAATACGAATTGCGGTCTGACCAACATGGTCTTCGAAGCCGTCCAGATCACCGAAGCGCTCTGCTAGTTTGTTCATCACATACCCTTTCATTGGTTCAAAGGCCCAGATAGGCACAAACTCTGCGAAGGCGTTCTGAGCTTCCAGTTGCACAGCTTCAAAGTAATCACAGCCTCGGGAGAATCCAGCTCGGTCGGTAATTTCGTATCTGCCCGGAACGAATGTTTGCCATTCCAGTTCGAGGAAACCGCGCATAAATTTCACAAAATTACAGATATGATAATCTGGGACAAATCCGTATTTGGCGTTGGCAAGTATCGTGTCAGAAGAAAACAGAACGCCGGCATCGGCAAACCATGCGCTCATATTTCCTGAGCCGTGAGTAGGGCCCGGGTTGAGCAGGGTAAATTCCAGCCCGTCAATTGACATCTCATTTTTCGCGCCGCTGAGTATCTTTGTTGGCATGGACTGGCCTTCGGCCTGACGCAGTTTGATAACTTTTGCACACATCTCATCAGCAATGATTTCTGCATCGGCGCTGAGGTCTGCAGCGAAGCCACTGTGATCGAGATGATCGTGAGAGTAAATAACGGTCTTTATTTCTTTTTCAGGAATGCATTCGGCGACTTTCTTTTTATAGGCACGTGCTCGACCCGGGGTACCGAAGGTATCGAAAGCGATAATACTATTTGCCGCCTCTAAAAATATTGTTCGACAGCTGCCATCGCTGATTGTCCAGATGTAGTCTGCGAGCCTTTCGGCCTGCATTTCAGGTTCAAGGGCAAGAAAGTTCTGCGCTGCTTCGCGAGTAAATTTTCCTTTATTCTCGTTCATAATCGTATGCTTCCTATAATGGTGAGAGGTCAGGTGTCATATTGCCTTCGATACCCCATCCGCCGGAAAGGTAGCCTTGCATATAACGGGATAGATTTATGGCCGCGTACTCATAATAGCGGAACATTTCTCTGTCTGTTGGCCCGAGTTTTTCCTCGGTGTACTGGTTCAGTCCTTTCCAGTCGTGCGGGTCAACACCATCAATGACTGCCTGTTGAGCAAATTCGATCTGGTGTTCCCAGTAATTGAGAATTTCGATGAACTGTTTTCTATCGATGATCCAGAAATGGCCAGGTACGAAAATTTCCCAATCCAGACTTAGAAAGCGACGCATGACCTCAACATAATGCGCCATGTGCCAGTCCATCAAATAACAGTAACCGACGCCGGCCGCGACTGTATCGACCATAAAAAGAACCTTGCTCTGTGGAAAAAAAGCGGCAATATTTCCATCTCCGTGGGTCGGGCCCGGATAGATCAATTCAAAATCACAACCGTCTATAGAATAAGCTTTGCGTTCGCCCTCAAAGATCTCAGTCGCCGGTAATTGTCCGTCCGATTTCCGGGCAACGATAACCTGATTGGCGTAGTCGTGCGCTATGATATCTGCCTCAGGGGCAAGATCGGCCGCGTAGCCGGTGTGATCAAGATGCTCGTGAGAATAAACAATGGTATGAATGGGTTTCTTTGGGAAAACCCGACCAACCGCGCCAGCATAAGCGCGAGCAGTACCCGGAGTAGTCAGGGTATCGAAGGCTATGGTGCCTTTTTTCCCTTCCAGAAAAATGGATCGATAAATTCCTTCGCTCACGGACCAGATATTATCTACTACCGGTGTATAGCATATATCACGCCATACTCCCTGAATCGGAATATTGGGACCTATGGTAAAAATACCGCAGTGTTCGTGATTATGATTGGCACCGTTCTCTTCAGACATAGAAAGTATCCTTTAAACTTCTTGTTAAACAGCCGTTTATAAAACCATGATGTTGTCGCATTTCAGCGAAAGCGTCAAACCGAAAATATAATCGTAGTATCGCTGCGCTGAGGAACATAAATCAATGCTCTAAAAGACATGTTATTTTATTATCAGGTAGTAGATAATAAAGCTCATTAGATTAAGTAGTTGGGAGACTTCTATGACGCAGAAGGGTAATAGAGGATCCGTTAGTCCAGATGAAAAATCAGGCGATGAAAACGGAATCTTTGAAATAGATAATGTCATCATTCGATTTGCCGGAGATTCGGGAGATGGTATTCAGATAACCGGCGCAATTTTCAGTCATGATTCAGCTGTTGTGGGCCATGACATCAGCACCTTACCAGATTTTCCAGCTGAAATTCGTGCGCCGGCAGGCACACTGGCTGGAGTCAGCAGTTTTCAGTTAAATTTTTCTTCCTATGATGTGCATACACCCGGTGACCGGCCTGATGTGCTGGTAGCTTTGAATCCGGCAGCTCTGAAAGTACATCTGAAAGATCTCAAGCACAGTGGGACACTAATCCTGAATCATGATGCATTCGACGCTACCGGTCTGAAAAAAGCAGGATATGAACTGGATCCCCGTAATGATGGGAGTCTCACTGGCTATCAAGTGTACGATTTTCCTATTACGAACCTGACTGTGGCGGCGGTCGAATCATCCTGGCTGAGTAAAAAGCAGGCCGAATTAAGTAAAAACATGTTCACTCTGGGGATTATTTCCTGGTTATATGATCGCTCGCTTGACGCACTGGTAGAGCGCATAGAGCAGTTGTTTTCTAAAAAGAAACCGGAACTGGCCGAAGCAAACAAACTGGCCCTGCAGGCCGGTTTTAATTTTGCCGATACAGTGGAAGTTTTCACGGGACGATATCGGGTCAGTAAAGCGGATTTACCGCCGGGAGATTACAAGCGTATTACCGGTAATGAAGCAACTGCTCTAGGTTTCCTCGCAGCCTCAGAATTGAGCGGCAGAGATCTTTTTTATGCTTCCTATCCGATCACACCGGCAAGTGACATCCTTCATGAGTTGTCAAAATTAAGACATTTTGGTGTTCGTACTTTTCAGGCAGAAGATGAAATTGCTGCCATGGGAATGGCCCTCGGAGCAGCCTGGGGCGGTGCGCTCGGGTTGACAGGAACCAGCGGTCCCGGAGTCGCCCTGAAGTCAGAGTTTATTGGTTTAGCGGTGATGACAGAACTACCCGTCGTAATCGCCAGTATCCAGCGTGGAGGCCCGTCAACAGGATTACCTACGAAAACTGAACAGGCTGACCTTTTACAAGCCATGTTTGGTCGCAACGGTGAATGTCCGGTCCCGATTGTTGCACCTTCAACTCCGGGAGAATGCTTTGAGATGGCGATTGAGGCCTTTCGTATTGCTATAAAATACATGACGCCGGTGTTTTTTCTTTCAGATGGCTATCTGGCAAATGGCTCTGAACCCTGGCGAATCCCGGATCAGGATGAATTACCGGATTACGAACACAATGTCTGTAGCGTGCCTGAGGATTACGCACCTTACCAAAGAGATGCAGAAACACTCGCCAGAAGGTGGGTAGTGCCGGGTATGCCCGGGCTTGAACATAGAATCGGCGGGCTAGAAAAAGAAGATGTCACTGGCAATGTCAGTTACGACTCAGAAAACCACGAACGTATGGTTGGAATTAGACAGGCAAAGGTTGCCGGTATCGCAAAGGATATCCCCGATCTTGTCGTTCATGGACCGCAAAAAGGCGACCTGCTTGTTTTGGGCTGGGGCAGCACGCGGGGCGCTTGTCGTCATGCAATCGAAAATGCTCAGGCCAAAGGCTATTCCGTTGCGGGTGCGCAATTACGCTATCTCAACCCATTCCCTAAAAATCTTGGGCAGGTCCTGAGTAACTTTAAATATGTTCTTGTTCCGGAACTTAACCTTGGACAACTACGTTTGCTATTAAGAGCAGAATATCTGGTTGATATAATCGGTTTGAATAAAGTACAGGGACAACCCTTACTCACTTCCGAAGTAGAAGAGAAAATATATCAGATTCTCGATCAGAATTACCCCAGAGCGGCACAGGCCTAATTCAGCTAGAAATTTTATGATGGAGTAAAAAAATGAGTGTTAAAGCCGAATCAGTAAATACCAGTAAATCGAAAGCAAGCAGTTCATACACGAAGAAAGATTTTACTTCCGATCAGAATATTCGCTGGTGTCCTGGTTGTGGTGATTATTCAATACTGGCGCAAATGCAGCGAGTCATGCCCGAAATTTGCGAAGAAATGGATATACCAAAAGAGAATATTGTTTTTGTTTCCGGTATCGGTTGTTCAAGTCGATTTCCTTACTATATGAATAATTATGGGTTTCATACAATCCATGGTCGGGCACCGACAATCGCAACAGGACTTCGTGTATCGCGACCCGATCTACAGGTCTGGATTGTCACCGGAGATGGCGATGGTCTGAGTATTGGTGGCAACCATCTTATGCACTGTTTGCGGCGGAATATTGATGTGAAAATTCTGCTTTTCAATAATCGCATCTATGGTCTTACCAAAGGGCAATATTCACCTACCTCGGAAATGGGTAAGAAAACGAAATCCAGTCCCTTTGGCACGATAGAGAAACCGATTAATCCACTGTCTATTGCCATCGCGTCAAAGGCGAGTTTTATTGCACGAGCGGTGGATACAGATGCCACTAATCTTCGCGATATTCTGTTGAAAACGGCGCGGCACCGAGGCTCGGCATTTGTAGAAATTCTGCAGAATTGCAATGTCTTCAATGATAAAGCTTTCAGTTCATTTACTGATAAAACGGTCAAAGAGGACAGATTGATTTATTTAAAGGATAAAGAACCAATTACCTTTGGTAAAAATCAGGAAAAAGCATTAGCTATGGTTACGGGTGAATCAGGACTGAAAGAAGTAGGTATAGTAAACACGAATGAAGCTGATGTGGCAGATATTCTTGTTCACGATGAGTCTTCTCCCGGCACAGCTCTGGCATTTCTACTGGCACAACTTGATGAAGCTGAATACCCGGTTCCCCTGGGAGTATTCCGGAATATTTCAAAACCTCTTTATGGAGAGCTTCTTGATGAGCAAATTACCGAAGTAACAAACCAGAAGGGTAAGGGAGAATTTTTCGAACACCTACGTTCAGGCGACATCTGGACGGTTTAGTTCATATACTCGCTGAGAGCAGTCAGTACGGCTTCATTTTCAGAGTCGAGCCCGACTGTAATTCTTAACACCTCAGCGCCGCCGCCAACTGGACGAGGTATGATGCCTCTGGATTCCAGATGACTCGCCGCGTCCTGCGCAGACTTGCCCGTACAATTTTCGAAATTTAACAGGTAGAAGTTTGATGCACTCGGTATAACATCAAGGCCAAGGCTTTTTAAATCTTCTTCAATTCGTAACAGCCAGCGAGCCGTGTGCTCCCGGATTTTTTCAATATAAGCCTGATCTTTCACTGCGGCGATGGCGGCTGCCATAGAAGGCTGGTTTGCATTAAAGGGCGAACGAATTCGCTGTAAAATATTAATGATATTATCCGGGCAATAGGCCCAGCCTATTCGCAGTGCCGAGAGTCCGTAAATTTTTGAAAATGTGCGAGTGACAACAACATTTTCGAAATCATCGACAAGACTGGTGCCACTGTCATAGTCTTCGTGCGTCACGTATTCAGCATAGGCGCCATCCAGAACCAGCAGGACATGGCTGGGTAAACCGGCCTGGATTTCCCTGATTTCAGATTTGCTTAAGTAAGTACCTGTAGGGTTGTTCGGATTAGCCAGAGTGACCATTCGAGTTCGATCAGTGACCTTACTTAACAGATCGTCGACCCTTGTTTTAAACGAATCTTCTTCTGCTAGTACAAGCTTGGCGCCCTGAATTTTGGCGTAAAGAGCACACATAACGAAGTGATTCGTGCTGAGTATGATTTCGTCGCCGCTTGAGAGATAACTGCGATAGATAAGATCAAGAATTTCATCGCTACCATTGCCACATATAATTTTGTTTTCATCGAGTTGATAAACTTCGGCTATTGCCTGTCTGAGAGCAAACTGGGAACCATCCGGGTAGCGATGCAGAGTCGAAGCACATGACTGGTAAGCATCTATAGCAGCAGGACTGGGTCCAAAGGACGACTCGTTGCTGGATAATTTGATGATTTCTTCTTTGCCGGGCAGGCTGCTTTTTCCCTGAACGTAAGGTGCAATATCGAGGATTTCCTTACGGGCCTGAGGATGTGGTTTCAAATTCTCTGGTTTGGCGGACATGAATTGTTACTCTGCTGGTTAAATCTAAAAAGAAGTTTAATCTTAAACTAATCCACTGTAAGATCAAATCAATTCAATGAGATGCCAGAGAATTTACCTTTAGCAGTAAAAGGCATCCTGCAGATATTTAGCGTCAAAGGGGTGAAAAATATGGCACTGATTGCTGACGATAATGTACTTGCTCTGGGGGCCGTAATATTCGCAATTGCGTGGCTTGGATTCTGGATTGACACAAAAGAAATCGGTAAAAAGATTTCCGGCGTGGTCTGGGTCTTGACTGCCGGTATGGCACTTTCCAATTTTCATCTGATCCCCTTCAAAAGCCCGGTGTATGATTTCGTTGGGGGTACGCTGATCCCTTTAGCAATACCAATGCTTTTATTCAAAGCTGATTTGCGCAAAATATTTTCCGAAAGCGGCAAGGTGATGCTGGTATTCCTTGTAGCCAGTACTGCAACAATTATTGGTGCAATACTTGGTTTTTATTTAATGGATCTTGGCGAAATCGGCCCCAAAGTAGCGGGTGTTTATACCGGAGGCTATATCGGTGGGGCTGTTAATTCCCTCGCAGTCTCACAGGCGGTCGAAATGACGACTGAAGAATTCAGTGTTGCTATCGCAGGAAGCTCTCAGGTAAGTAACCTGGCCTTATTGATGCTCATTGCCATCCCTTCTATCCCGATGATAGTTCGTTTTATTCCCTCCGCTGTAATTGATAACATCGCCACGGGCGGTGGCAGGCACGAAGCTGAGGCTGCTTATGAGCCTTTTCATCTGACCCATGTCAGCGCGGCTATTGCGGTTAGTTTTGCAATATGCGCTATTTCACAATATCTAGGTGAAATTCTCGGCATGCAACAGTACAACATATTGATAATTACTGTTTTGACACTGATTATTGCCAATCTGTTCCCAAAAGCTTTTGCTAATTTAAAAGGCGATTTTATAATTGGCATGTTGCTGATGTATCTTTTTTTCGCGGTAGTTGGTGCTGGTACAAATGCGACTATATTTCTATCAGAAGCGCTTTATTTGTTTTTTTACGGGATGATTATCATAGTTACCCATCTGACTATAGTTTTACTGTTTGCAAAAATATTCAAAGTTGATCTTGCAGATGCGATTGTCGCCTCGGGAGCAGCGTTGGTCGGCCCGGCAGTGACCGCGGCGATAGCAATATCACGCGGCTGGCGGGATTTAATTACACCAGGGATTATGTGTGGCATATTTGGATATGCCATTGCGACTTTTATAGGAGTGGCAGTGACAAAAATCTTGTCTTGATACTTATGGATAATTTGGTTTATCGGAATTCCTAAATGACTGATCGTCTTAAAATTGTTGAACAAAAACTTGAACACATTCCCAGTGATAAGGAAGGACTGCGTCTGTGGCTCAGGATCGTGTCCTGTACACAAATGGTTGAGCAGGAGATACGCGCAATGTTGCGTGATAAATTTGACACTACACTACCCCGGTTTGAATTACTTTCAGCCCTGGACAGGGTCCCCGATGGTCTGAGTATGGGGGAATTGTCAAGCTGGTTAATGGTGACTAAAGGCAATGTGACGGGCATAGCAGAAAGACTTTCAGAAGATGGTTTTATTAAAAGAAACCCAACGCCAACTGATCGCCGCTCTTTTTGTGTGACTTTAACGCCGAAAGGTAAAAAGCTCTATGCACAAATGGAAGAGGAGTATGAGCAATTACTGAACAAACTCTTTTCCGATGTTTCGCTGGATGACAGTGATACTTTTACTGGAGTACTCTCCAAAGTTAAGGAAGTAGTCGAAGATATACGAGAGCAAGACGTTTGAAACATTGAAGCTGGATTATTTATGCTGAATAAAACCCTACTAATCTTCCTGCTCTTGCTCCAGTCAGATCTGGCTGTCAGCGAGACTCTGGCAGTGTCGAAAAATAAAAGTGATGCAATTGTTCTGACATTTCTTGGTACAGGGGCTCCCCGGCCATCCTTTGAACGTTACGGCCCCTCAATTCTGGTAGAAGCCGGCGAAAATAAAATACTGGTTGATGCAGGTTCGGGAATGAGGGAACGTATTTTTGAGGTTGGCGGGTTTCCCTTGTTGACCAGCATTGATACATTTCTTATTACTCATTTGCATTTTGATCATACGATCAGTATTCCAGGTTTGTGGCTGAGTGGTTGGCTATACGGTCGACGTATACCTATGAATGTATACGGGCCTTCCGGAACCGAGAAAATGATGGAACATATGCGTAAGGCATATCAATGGGATATTGATTACAGGGGCATCGTAGGTGTTCCTCTGCAAGGATCTAAGCTGACTGCACAGGATTTGAACGCAGGAGAAATTATCAAAGTTGGTAGCCTGAAAATCACCGCCTTTGCAGTTGAACATATGCCAGTTAATATACAAAGTGGCAAATCGCTGGGATTACGCGGGGACACTTTGGGTTTTCGTATAGACTATAAAAACCGTTCAGTCGTATTTTCCGGTGATACCCGTTCGACAGACAAGAGCAAGTTAATTGAGTTCGGTAAAGACGTTGACGTGTTAATCCACGAGGTTCAGGTACCTTCACCCGGGAATAGCAAAGAGGCAAAACTTGCCAATGTCAGTCTTTCCGTGCATTCAACACCTGAGCAGACAGCTTATATACTTTCCAGAACAAAGCCGCGACTGGCTGTGTATTCTCATATCATTCCACCGGGAACTACTGAAAGACAATTGATTGAGGCAACCCGGCCTTTTTACGAAGGGCCGCTTACGGTTGCTCACGATTTCATGAAAATAACAATTAGTGACGAAATAGATATTGAAACTGTGGAGCGAATTGGCAAACAGAGTTTTGAAGATTCTAATGTGCTTGATGATTAAAACTATTCAAAAGTTTTTGAGAAAATAATAGTCATGACAAATGAGAAGACAGTTGAGTATTACGGGGGAATAGCAGGGGCACTATTGCCTCCCTTTATTTTTATCAGTGGGGTTATTACTCTGTCTGTACTCGGGGCGCCAGATGAAAGAGGTTTCTGGCCAATTTTGATTTTGGCGCTAAGCGTAGGCTTAGTGCTGGCAAAGAACAAAGAAGCATTCAGCGATTCTCTGCTGGAAGGAATGTCACAGCCCGTGGTGATGATAATGATCACCGCATGGATGCTGGCATCGACTATTGGCGTTCTGATGGGGATATCCGGTTTTGTCGAAGCGCTCACCTGGCTGGCGAATCAACTCAATCTCGGACATACAGTCTTTGTTATTGTTGCGTTTTTTGTTTGTGTGTTAGTGTCAGTTTCTACGGGTTCGAGTTTCGGTACTATTTTGATATGTGGACCCTTGTTGTTTCCAGTTGGTGGTTTGCTAGGTGTTCATCTGCCGACAATGGCCGGGGCTATTATAGGTGGAGCCACATTTGGTGATTGCATTGCGCCTGTCTCGGATACAACTATTGCCAGTGCGCTAAGTCAGGATGCGGATATCGGGGGAACTGTAAAAACCAGATTAAAATATGTGATTCCGGCGGCTATTATTGCCTTGATCATGTATGCAACAAGTACAATCACCCGTTCAGGTGAGTTGTTGCAATTGCCTCCACAGGTCGAGGCCAGACCATTGGCCTTAGTAATGATTATTGTGCCTATGGTTATTATTTATTTGCTGCTCAAGAAAAAACATCTGTTTCACGGGCTATTTGCCGGTCTGATTACGGGTGTAATAACAGCGCTCGTCTTCGGGCTGTTGCCTCCGGGGAAACTGCTTTCACTGGATTTGGAACATTACCGTGCAACCAGTTTTGTAATTGATGGTATTAATCGTGCGGTTGGCATAAGTTTTTTTACCATTCTCCTTATGGGGCTGGTTTCATCGGTTAAGGCCAGTGGTTTATTGCAGAAGCTGGCAGACTTCTCATCTCAAAAAATTGAAACTGCAAAACAGGCTGAAACCTGGATTGCCGGATCAGTTTCTGCAACGGTTTTAGTTACTGCGCATTCCGTAGTAGCAATATTGACTGCAAGTGAATTTGTGCGTCAGGCGGGCGAGCAAATGGCAATAAATAAATACCGACGAGCAAACCTGATGGGTCTGGTGGTTTGTACATTTCCTTTCATACTGCCATATTTCATTCCGGTGATACTCATGGCCAATGCCACACAATCTGGCGCGGAATTTAATATTCCAGCGATAAGTCCTCTGGACGTCGGTTTGCATAACTTTTTCAGTTGGGCTTTGATGGTTGTAACATTATTTGCAATTGCAAGCGGTTACGGTCGAAATAGTGCGCCAACTGAGAATCAGAGTGCGTAAGCTTTTTCCAAGGATTCACCCGCGTCGATTTTCTCCCTCATTTCCATTTCATGCTTTGTTCTGGCCTGAAGACTCTTGTCGAGTTCGTGAATCAAGGCCTTCGGAATTACAATAATGCCATCCTTGTCTGCGGCAAGAAGATCACCCGGGTTAACTTCCACACCAGCGCAAACCACAGGAACATTAGCAGCTACCGGCCGAATAATGTTTCCAGGTCCGTAAGGTACGGCACCTTTAGCAAAAACAGGAAAACCCATTTCCTGTATTGATTGAATATCCCGGCAACCGCTATCGGTTATGGCTCCGACGAGACCATTGCGTAAGCAAGCCCGGGCAATGACGTCACCGAACATGCTTAGTATTTCATCGGTACCACTGGCGATAACCCAGAATGACCCCGGTAATGCATTATCAAGTGGTCTGAAAACAAAACGGCGTATGTCAGCAGATCTTCCTTTTTCGTGTGCCAATTCCCACTTGCACGTGACTGCCGGGCCGATGACGGTTTTACCGGTATAGACCAGTGCTTGAATGTCGGTATTCATCACAAGTTTTTTTGGATCCTGACCAATTTTCCGTAACGCATCTGTTATGAAGCTAACGCTGGCATTAACCGTTTTCGAAAAAGGGGAAGAGGTCGCAGGTGCAGAATTGGCAAGAGTGGTCATGCCGGACAGGGCCGCAAGGGTACCACTGGCACCAATAAATGATCTGCGAGATAAGGCCGATGTGTGATTTTTCATCGTTTGTTCTCCGTGATGGCAATGACTTGAAAACAGGGATAATCACTTTATCTATTTTTTAATACTAATTTTTTATTTAGATTAGGGTAGCTACCCTACGAGCATTTGGACAAGTGACGCTTATGCCTGCTATTTTCATTCAAATTGATAACAGTTCCACAGGAGTTGTCTATGAATTTCTCCCGCCGTGACTTCCTGCAAAAATCAACTGCTGTTGCGACAGGCGTGCCGCTTTTAATGTCGATGGACATTGACTATTGCGAAGCGGCTACTGCTACACCACCAGATTTAAGTATGGGTTTTCCGGAAAATGCGATTCGTTTGAACTGGAATGAAAATACACTTGGCCCTTCGCCGCTGGCAATAAAAGGTGCGATTGCTGGATTGAAAGAAGGCTATCGCTATGCTCTTGGAAGTTTGTTAGCACCATTGCTGGCTGACTACCATAGTCTTGATAAGGACTGGGTTTTGATGGGTACAGGTTCTACTGAATTACAAAGACTGGCGCCGGCAACGCATTTGAATGAAGGTGGCAACGTTGTATCGTCATTGGAAACATGGGCAGGTGGCCTTAGAGTGGCCGAACATATGGGTGTTGATGTCAGACGAATTGATTTGATAGAAGAAAAAGGTTTCGCCTACGACATAGAAGGTTTGTTAAACGCAGTTGATGACAAGACACAAATGTTCATTATGGTTTCACCCAATAACCCGACAGGAACCAGTTTGTCTTATCAAGAGTTAAAACGCATAGCTGATTCTTTACCAGACAAAGTACTGTTCGTCATAGATGAAGCTTACGCAGACTATCTGCCGGACAACTGGGGCACAGGTATTGATTTGCTCAAAGCAGGTTATAAAAATGTTCTGGTGACACGCACCTTTTCCAAAGCTCATGGTATGGCGGGTCTTCGTAGTGGCTATGGTCTCGGACATCCGGACATCCTGAAGCGAATCACCCAGTTCGGCTGTGGACCTGCAAGTACAAGTATCGTGGCTTTCGGTGCGATTCAAGGAGCTTTAAATGATATTGGGCATGCCCGGCAGACTCGAAGTTACGTTGAGAGAACTCGTAAGTTTTATCAGCAGAAATGTGAAACTTTGAATCTGCATTCTGTATCAGGACCATCGCCTTTCATGATGATCAAGACAGGCAATCGCACATCTGAAATTCAACAAGCTCTTAAAAACAAAAAAATACTAGTTGGTAATGGGAAGTCCTGGAACGTTCCGGATTATTTGCGAGTCTCATACGGCAGAGAAAAAGAGAACGAAGTGTTTTTCCGAACTCTTGCTACACTTTTGTGAAAATATTTCCAGTGTTATTTCAGCAAAGGTTCTTCATCAATTTTTATAAGCAGATAAAGATAGGGCTCATCGGGGTCAATGACAAGCAGATGTGGCGTGGCTGGAGGCACATGAATGATATCACCGGCGCTGAGTTGATATATATCTGCGCCGTGGATCGCATCTCCTCGTTGTTGTTTTCTGGGATGTTTAACCGGGTTAATCAATTCACCACCCATTTGCAAAGTCGCTTTGCCGCGAATACTGATCTGAAAATCAGATTCAGTTTCATGTAATTCGGGTGAGCTCGTTTTACCTCGTAATACCAGATACATTGAATGCCCCTGATAATTACCTATCACTTCATAGACCAGTCGCTTGTCACCAAGCTTCTTGTAAAGCCGTTCGGATGCCGCGTCAATGGTCTCTGATTTCCAAAACACAAAACCATCAACTTCACTGGTAATCGGTTTGGCAGCGAGGCATGCAGTGATTGAAAAACAGAGCAAAATAATAGTGAAGATTAGTTTCATCGTCGGACACCTGAAAAATTGAAAACCTTGACTACGCTAGCAGACTGAGTGGGAGAGGTGAATATAAAAAAGAACGAGACATCGCAAAGCATAGGGTACAGACCCTAATCTCTGTGATGAATATGATCCAGGAGAATGGGGTGGTATGAAGGTGAAATTTATTCTCAATAATAAGGTGCAACAATATAACGGCGATGAAGAAATGCCCTTGCTCTGGTATTTGCGTGACTACGCAAAATTGCGTGGAACCAAATATGGCTGTGGAATTGGCGCCTGTGGCGCCTGTACTGTGCATATTGATAAACGAGCAGTGCGTTCATGCACACTGAAGATGAAGCAACTTGAAGGTAGAGCTGTAAGAACAATCGAAGATCTCGCCACTAATAATATTTTGCATATCGTACAACGGGCCTGGATTGATGAGGATGTCGCACAGTGTGGTTATTGTCAGGCGGGTCAAATCATGTCTGTTGTTGCTATGCTGGAATCAAACCCGAGACCCGGGCAAAGGGAGTTCAGCGGTTTAACAAACATTTGTAGATGCGGAACTTATCCACGCATGCGAAAAGCGATCGAGCGTGCCGTACGACAAATTAATCTGACATCCGGGCTTTGAAGATGGACGGTAGCCGGCGTAACTTTTTAAAGCTATCCACTACCGGTCTGGGTGGTATGCTGATCAGTCTGAATTATCCGGGCCTGGCCGCTGATGCTAATGATGTGATGACAACCCGGATAAACCCGTTTATTCGTATCGAACCAGATGGTCAGATAGTTATAGGTGCGCGTGCCTGCGAAATGGGACAGGGAGTCAAGACAGCACTGCCAATGTTAATTGCGGAAGAACTGGACGTACCCTGGTCAATGGTGAGGGTAGAACAACTTGATTATGGCCTGACTAGAGCAGACGTGAATGGAGAATTGACGAATGTTTACGGTAATCAAAATACAGACGCGAGTGCCACAGTAAGACGATCCTGGAATGAATTACGTCAAATAGGGGCACGGGCACGCTACCTGCTAGTCAAAGCAGCGTCGGTTAAATGGCATATCGAACTGGACAAGTTAAACACCCGCCAGGCTATGGTTGTGCATCCTGATGGAAACACACTTAGCTATTCTGAATTGAGTAAAGTCGCCACGAATCTGTCATTGCCGGAATACGATATACCACTTAAAAAATCTGAAGAATTTTCCATCATCGGGAAATCAACCCAGACAGCAGATGCGAGTGAAATCGTTGTGGGAGCGACAGTCTATGGTATCGATGCAGAAATACCCGGCTCTCTTGTCGCCGTAGTCGCACGTTGCCCGTTTTTTGATGGTAGTGTCAGCACATACGATGCCAGCCATACCCTGAAATTGTCAGGAGTACATTCTGTTGTCGAGATAAGCGGCGCTGACAAAAACGATATTTCACTTCCCGGAGGAAAAAAACATAATGATGGAATCGGCAGTAACCTCGCGGCAGGGATAGCGGTCCTTGCTGATGATACCTGGGCGGCGTTGAAAGGACGACAAAAGTTGAAGGTCGATTGGTTGCCTGGACCCTGGAGAAACGATTCCACTGAAGCTTTGATGAAAAGAGCTGGCAGAGCACTTGATGAAGCCGCACAAATAAGCCCGCGAGTTGAGGGTAATATCAGTCAGGCAAGCAAACAGGCAGGGAAATTGATTGGATCACGCTATTTCATGCCTTTTCTGGCGCATTGCGCAATGGAACCTCTTCATGCCAGCCTTGAAATCGGCAGCGATCACGCTCTGTTAATTGCTTCTATTCAGGTTCCTGATAATGCGTCCAATGTTATTCACATGATGACAGGAATTCCACGCGAGAAAATTGAGATAAGACTGCCCCGGCTAGGTGGCGGGTTTGGAAGACGGATTAGCGCAGATTATATTGCTGAAGCGGTGAAAATTGCGCGTCAGGTGGACAGACCTATTAAATTAATCTGGACACGTGAAGACGATATTCAAAATGATCTGTATCGACCGGCGGGCATGCATGGTCTGAGTGCTGCTATTGATAAACATAATAATTTAAGTTGCTGGAGCCATCAGGTTGCGGCGACTTATCGTTTGTTTCGTGAGCCGGGTTTGCAGGGAATCGGAGTTAACGAATGGGTTAGTTGTCATGATCCGGATGCTTTCCCTGCAGGATGTGTTGAGAATTTTGAAGCTTCTTTTACCGCTCTTGAGTTTGGTTTGCGTCGTGGTTGGTGGAGAGGTCCTCTACCCACCTTTGTCGCGTTTCCTATACAGAGTTTTATAGACGAAGTCGCCCACGCTGCCGGCAAGGATCCGCTACAGTTCAGGCTTGAACTTCTCGGCAAGGCTCGTCAGATGCCTTATCGTGATATGAATTTCGAAGATAACCGAAACCCGACGGTAATCGATACAGGTCGTCTGGCTGTAGTCCTGAGGAAAGTAACGACAGAAATTAAGTATGGACGAAAGCTCAAAGCCGGGCATGGTATTGGAATGGCGATGCATTTTGTTTATGGGGCCTACGTTGCCCATGCTATGGAAGTTTCTGTAATTGAGAGTCAATTAAAAATTCATCGTTGTGTGTGTGCTGTTGACCTTGGTCAGGTGCTTAACCCTTCAGGCGTAGAAGCACAAATTAGCGGGGCGACTATAGATGGCATATCAACTGCGCTCGGACTCGAAATTACTGTGGAAGAGGGAAGAGTGAAACAAAGTAATTTTACAGATTACCCGGTGTTACGACTGAGTGATGCACCCGATGTAGAAGTTCATATCATGAAGAGTACTTATGCAGCTGCTGGGGCAGGGGAAATGGGCATCCCTACTGCTGCACCGGCGCTTACCAATGCTATATTCGCGGCTTGTGGCCAGAGAATCTACCGATTACCAATTGCAAATCAGCTTACAAGCAAATCCTGAATTGGCTCAATTTCTCAAATGAGCTTTTTTATTGCCCTGAAAAAAGCCTGGTTTTCTTGCTCATACCCATAAGAGATACGAATGTGGTTTGGCAATGCCCATTCCTTACCGTCTCTGACATAAATTTTTTGTTTTCTGAGCTCAGCACTTATCTCGCTGGTTCGGTCTCCGAACTCAGCCATTATGAAAATAGGCGGGCCGGAGAGGGTGGTAATGCCAAGTCTGGAGAATTGTGTCTGATAGAATTTTCTTGTATCGCTGACGAATTTTCTCGAACGCTGTAAATGGGCGTCGTCAGCGAGGGAGGCAATTGCGGCCCCGAAACCTGCCATGTTCGTGCTGGTTGGGCCGCATCCGAAATTCGATATTTTCTTCATGATGTCAGGGTGACCGATGCCATAACCACAACGTAAGCCGGCAAGCGCATAAGCTTTTGAAAAGGTGCGTGTGACGAGAACATTGTTATAACCTTCTTTTACCAGATCGATGCCGGACTTACCTTCCTTCTGGAAATGGACGTAGGCTTCATCAATCACAAAGAGCACATGCCTGGGCAGCGAGTCAGCGATAATTTTCATGTCTTCATATGGCAATATCGTACCAGTGGGATTATTTGGCGTGACCGCAAACAGGAGTCCTGTTTTGTCATCGACGGCCTCAATCAGGCCTTTCACATCGTAACTATAATTTTTATGTTTGCGCAGATTGACCCATTTAACTGAACTCCCCAGTTTTTCCGAGAAGGCCGGGCATTGTCTATAGGACTCAAGCGTCGCGACAACGTTACCATCACGGGCAAAAACCAGAGGTGCAATTTTCAGGATTTCACCAGAGCCGGTTCCAACCAGTATCTCGTCTTTCTCCAGAGAATGGTGTTCCGCCAGAAGTCCACGTATGGAATCCGGATCTGCATAGCGAAACGAGCGCGCTATTCCGTTTTTGGCAGCTTCTATTGCTGCAGATGACGGACCAATAGGGTTTTCGTTACGATTGAGTAAAACGGCGTCTCCGGGGAAGCCCATCGACCAGTCAATTGGGTTCTCTGTGGAGGCTTCGCAGAAATCGCTGCCAAGAGTTGCCAGAAGCGGAATGCCTGCAGCTGACAAAGTTGTGTTAGTAAGAAATCGACGGCGTGACAGACTCATGGTTCCTCCTCTTCATCAGGATTCGCTCAGACCTTGCTAAAATTAACAGATTTCAATCAGAGATCACCGGGCTTTCTAGGGTCACAGTGCTATTGCGAATAAGCAAAGTGACTAAACTTCAGTCTGTCGGCACAATCGCTTTCTTAAAGAAATGACTTTTTAACAAGCATGTTTTTTAGAATTTGTTGTAAAAATGACTCAGAATTAGACCGCTAGTACTATAATTGTGTGCTTTCAGGAGCTTAGCTAACTATTAAAAAGCGTTTTCAAGGAATACAATGTTGTCCATGCTGAATATACCGGCTTGTTCTGGAATTATTTCAAGCTTGAACTAATTTGAGGCTTATTTAGTGCTAAGGGTTTATTCATCAACATTTATCAATTATTTTTTGGGGAGTTTAACGTGAAAAGAAATATCCTATATTTCACACTGGCGACAATCGGGTTTTCACCAGTGGTATCAGCACAATCAGCGCTTGAAGAAGTTGTTGTAACTGCACAACGACGAGAAGAGAGTCTGCAGGAGGTTCCTGTCTCTATAACGGCTTTCACAGCGGAGGACATGAACAAGCAAAACGTCAGGGAAGCGAAAGATTATTTCTCTATCACTCCAAACGTAAACTTTACAGAAGACGGTGAGACCGGCAACCGCTCAGTTGGTATCAGTATGCGTGGTGTCAGTGACTTCGCTAACTCCTTTACAGGAGTTGGTGGCCTGTCTAACAGCTTTGGTATTTATTTAGACGAATTCAACATTGCTAACAATGCAACGAAGACGGCTAACCCTCAACTAAACGATCTGGCCCGTCTTGAAGTACTGCGTGGGCCTCAGGGAACGTATTTCGGCAGTAATGCAACAGGTGGTGCACTTAACCTGAGTACCAAGTTACCCCATGATGAAATGGAATATGAACTTGGTGGCGGTTTTTCCCGCTTTAACACCTGGGAAGTTAATGCCATGGTTAATGCCCCGGTAACAGACAACTTGTTTATCCGCGGCAATATTTATTACACCGAAAGTGATGGTTTCCTGAAAAACCTTAGCCCGACAGGTAATAATGACGGTTTTGATGAAGTCACTTTTCGCATGGCAGCTCGTTGGGAAGTTACTGAAGCACTTACTGCTGATGTGTCTTTTATGCGCACGGTCGAAAATGGTGGTAGTGATTCAAACGTTAATGCCGGCGTGAGTGATTTTGACACACCAAACTCGACACCGAATGTCTTGCCTACTACTCCCGGAGCAAATACCTTTGCCCTGTTTTCCGACTTGTTCCCAATTGATGCCGGTTCCGGTTTTTTCCCGAATGAACGCCGTGTCACTAATAAGGACTTTGACGAACTCAACAGAAATAGACAGAACATTTTCAATATGCGTTTGAATTACGCTGTTGATAACTGGTCAATTCGTTCAATCACTGGCGTACTTAAATCTACTTCACGTAGACAGTTTGACCAGGATTTAACTCAGTATTCCTTATATGAAACCTATACGGGCCGCACAGGTGATACTCTAAGTCAGGAATTCCGATTCAATTATCAAGCCGATAACTGGGACTGGACTTTAGGTGGACTCTACTCAAATGATGATGCCGACACATACGGCGTCAGTCCTATTGGTAGTGATGACTTCTTCTTCCTGTTTAATGGTGCAGCCGCGATTCTGGCCGACGGTACCCTTGATCCTAATGAGGTCGCTAACTCATGTTTCTGTCTGACCGACGGTCAAATTATTTCAGGACCCAGCAATACTTCTTTTGACTCTCAAAGCTGGGCTATCTTTTCTGAAGTTAACTGGCAGTTTACGGAGCAGTTGAAAGCAACGGTTGGTATTCGTTATACCAAGCACGACGTTGAATCCAAACGAGCTGACTGGAATCGTCTTGCTTTTGATCAATTGCCTCTTGGTGAAATATTTAACTTTGATATGCCAGAACCAGGCGATCCTCGCCTACGCTTTGCCTTTGCACAGGGCGGGAAATCATCAGACGCAATCACACCGCGATTTGTACTGGCATGGTCACCGAATGATGATCTAAACGCTTATGCGTCTATTTCTAAAGGTTATAAGCCAGGTGGTTTGATTCTACTGGAAGACGTTGGTACCAACGTACCTTTTGCCAAGGAAACCTTGTGGAACTATGAAGTCGGTGCGAAATGGCGCGGTTTCGACGATCGGCTGTCAATTAATGCTTCGGCTTTCTACATGGATTGGAAAAATCTACAAATACCGTCAGTTGAAATTCTCATTCAGAATGGTGTCATCCTTAATAACTTGAGAATCGATAATTCAGAAGCTGAATCAATCGGTTTTGAACTGGAAGCACAGGCCTTACCGATGGATAACTTCCTCATTGGTGGTGGCGTAGGTTATCTGGATGCGACTTTTACAGATTACGGTGCTGATGACCCATTCGTCATTAATAACAATGGCTTCGATCTCGACGGCGAAACTCTGCCACGCTCACCAAAATGGACAATAAACCTTTTTGGTCAGTATGACTTTGAAATTGCCGGTATGGAAAGTTTTATCCGTACGGAGTGGACCTATCGCAGCAGTATTCGCTCTGATATAGAAGGTGTTGTATCAGGACTGCCGATATTGGATAACGCTGTTACAACGGCACAAGGACTGGATACACTTTTCGGTGGAACGGGCACAGGAAACGGTCTGGATTTCACCTTCCCACGTCCTAACTTCCCACTCAGAGTACCCAGTTATGACGTCGTTAATCTGCGTGCCGGCATAAGTGGCGATCGCTGGGCTGTAACTGCCTATGTAGAGAATGTCTTCGACAAGAACTACTACACTGGTACTCAGGAGAACTTTGGTCTTGGTGGTTTTCGTATTCGACCACATTTCCGCACAGCCGGAATCAATTTCCGCCTGTTTAGTGAGTAATTTTTACAAGCTAGTTGTGTGACACTAAAACCCCGGTTTATACCGGGGTTTTTTTGTTCATAGAATGCAGATAATAATTTTAAAGAAGGGTGCTCTTATGAAGATATTATTGACTGTACTGCTGTTAAATTTTTCATTTCCTGTAATTTCAGCCGACTCAAATACCTCTATGGACAAACAAATTGATCTGCGTTCTTATCGACTTGGTGGCGTCGGCTCTTTTTCTGAAATGGTTGCTGTTGGTGTTAAAACACTTGCTTTGAGTGCGGCTATGTTGCCAGCGGATATGGATGAACTGGAAGCGGATATAAGAAGAATCGCAGAAGAGGCGGGCATAAAAGCTTATCGAGAGGCAGATCTGATCGTAACAGACTTATTTCCCGCAAGTGTATCTAAGGGCATGGATGTCATGCTTTTATTCACTGACGATACTCTTGATAAATATTTAAAACTTAAAAGTAAGAAAGCTGAGCTAGTTAGCGCTGGTACTTATTCAGGAGACGCCCGAAAAAATATCGCAAGAGAATTTGGGGTGTTACTGAGTTATCCGAGAGCAAATATTGAAGAAAAGATTAAGCGAAACCACCCGTAACTATGTGCAGTCTCCTCGTCGCTCTGCTTCTCTAATAAAAGCTGGCGAAGCACGAATTTGTAACTATATTGCAATATAATCCAGGGCCGCAATACATGGACTCTCAAAAAGCCAAATTGGTTTAAGTATAAACTACTTGACAGACCTTCCCGCATAGCTTTAAATTGCCATCATTTAGGGCAATAGCTCTATAGTTTAACCAAGAAATATCGAATTATAGACGGGGGAATTTATAGATGAATCCACGAAATTATCTGCTTTGTCTCTTAGCTGCTATTTTTACAACACCAGTTTCAGCTCAGAGTGTATTGGAAGAAGTTGTTGTAACAGCGCAACGTAGAGAGCAAAACCTGCAGGAAGTACCAGTCAGTGTTACCGCTTTTACCGGAGCCGCTATCGAACAGGGAAATATCAGAGGGGCCACGGATTTTCTTGCTCTAACGCCTAATGTTGCCTTCACAGAAGATGGTCAGTCAGGTGCACGTGGTCTCGGAATCGGTGTTCGAGGGGTGAATAATCTGGTTACCGGCGAAAACGCTGTGATTAATTCCATCGGAATTTACCTCGATGAGTTTAGTATAGCCTCGGTTCCAAATGGTGTTGCCAATCCTTTTCTCCCGGATATGGAGCGACTGGAAGTTTTACGTGGCCCTCAGGGCACCTTTTTTGGCCGAAACGCGGTTGGTGGTGCCTTGAACCTCACCAGTAAAGACTCGACAGATGAATTCGGATACAAATTAACGGTCGGTGGTGAGAGCTATGAAGATGCGAACGAAATGTTCAGTATCACTGGCGTGGTCAATGGGGCGCTTTCAGATAATTTTCGTGCCCGAGCAGTCCTGTTCTATGAAGATAGTGGAGGCCTTGTAGACAATATCTGTGCCACGGGTTCCACAAACTGCGCAAACGCTACCGCGAACGGATTTACTCCGAACGGTGCTCAGGATAGCGGCCACGAATACATGATGGCTCGGGTTAAGACTGTCTGGGATATCAGTGAGAGTACAACGATAAAAACAACGTTTATCTATGATGATCAGGATCAGGGTACAGATGAGAACGTGCCCTCCGGCATACTTGACGTCGACTCCGTGGATACTTTTGGTATTCAGGCTGCAATCGATCCGGGTACAGGCTTTTGGCCGAATAACCGCAATCAACTTGCTCATGATTTAAATGAATCCAACGAGTTGGAAACAATTGTGGCTGTTGTGAATGTCAATCATGAAATAAACGATAAGTTAACCCTGAAATGGATATCTGGTCTGATAGATGTCGATCAAACACGATTGTTCGATAACGACCTGATTGGTGGTGCTGATCTGGTAGAAAGAGAGAATCTGTATACCGGCTTTTCCTGGAGTACAGAACTTCGTCTCGAATCAACCGGTGATAGTATCGACTGGGTTGTTGGTCTGATGTATGCCAAAGACGATGTTGAGCAGGAAAACAATGTCAACGTTGGCGTTGGAGCCGAATTAGGCCATACCGCACCCGGTGGTGTGGGTTTGTTGCCGCCATTCCCGCCAAATCTGGGTCTCGCACTAAATAGCAAAAACTTTGAAGTTGAGAGTAAGGCTATCTTTGCAGATCTGACATTTCACATGACAGAAAATCTGGACTTGATTGCAGGAGGACGTTTCACTGCTGACGAGGTAAAGAACAATCTGCGGGGGAATGGTATCGGACCTACTTGTTGCTTCCCGGGTTCACCTGGCTTCCCCGGTGGTCCTGGCTTCGCATTCTTTAATAGTTTTGCCAGTAGTCCAAGACCTCCTGTAGATGCGGATAACGATTTCACAGATTTTGCTCCACGACTCGGTTTTCGTTTACAGCTAAACGATAATGCAAATATTTATGCAATGGCCTCGAAAGGTTATAAAGCAGGTGGTTCAACAGTAGGTAACCGATCCGATCTGGCTGGTTCTCCGGCTACCGCGCTGACCTACAAAAAAGAAGTGTTGTGGAACTACGAATTCGGTATGAAAACAGAATTGTTCGATAACCGACTGCGTTTAAACGGTGCTATTTTTCATAGCGAATGGGAAGATATGCAATTTGAATCTTTCCGCTTTCTGGTACCGGGTAGTCTGGCTTCTAACTTTGAACAGTTTGTGAATATTGGAAAAGCAGAAGCCAATGGTATTGAACTTGAGTTTGTTGCCGTACCTACAGACAATCTGACGATTACCGGTGGTTTTGGTTATCTTGATACCGAAATAAAGAGTGCTGATATCGTCGAGATTACTGGTGGTTACAATGTTAATCTTCAGGGGCTTCCTTTACCGAAAGCACCGGAGTTTACTGCCAGCATTGCGGCTGAATACCGCTGGCCGATTGGAAACAATGAAGCCTGGGGCAGAGTCGAATTTATTCATCGTGATGGCCAGTACTCTGACATTGAGGGTCTGACTAATCTGCAAACACGCGGTCCTTCACCAAACCAGGGGCTGAGCAGACCTGTTGGTCCAGGCGAGTTCCCATATCTTAGTCCGGATTACGAGGTCGTGAATCTCAGAGCAGGCTACGACATGGATAACTGGGCTTTCAATGTTTATATTCAGAACGTTCTGGATGAAGAGTACTACACAGGTACTCAGGAAAACTTTGGAGCTAGTGGCATTCGTTTACGACCGCACCCCCGTATTTTTGGTGGTAGCGTCAGCTACAGCTTTGGCGGTATTTGAGCTAAATCATAAAAGGTAGTTTAGGTGTACTAAAAGCCCCGATTATCTCGGGGCTTTTTTTTGGCCTTCACAATTATTCAAGCAGTCTCTGGAAGAGCTTTTTCATCCTTTACGATTGTGAATCCCGTATATCCATAAATTGCTGAGATGATCGGATTGATAATATTGAAAAAACAAAAAGGAATGTAGGTGAATGTCGTTAAACCAAGTACTCCATAAATGTAAGCACCACAGGTCGTCCAGGGAATGAGAGCTGATGTCAGTGTGCCAGCGTCTTCCAGACATCTAGATAAATTCACCGCTGCAAGTTGGCGACGTTCATATTCCTTTCGCCAGATTTGCCCTGGAACAATGATGGAGATGTATTGATCGCCTGCGATTACATTCATCAAAGCGCAATTTGAAAGCGTCACACTAATCAAGCTGCCTGTGCTTTTTGTAAATCTGACCAATGCTTTTGCCAGAATATCAAAGACACCAATACTGGAAAAGACACCAGCCATAAGCATGGCGGAGAGAATAAGCCAGACCGTTGTGGTCATGCTACCCATGCCACCACGATTAAGCAGCTTGTCGATGACTTCAACTCCTGAATCAGACGTATACCCTTGAAACAATGCCTGTGTGATCCCCTTAACACTACTGACAAATGCATGACTATCGGGCGTATTGGCTAAATTGAGTACAACATTATTTTGAAAAATAACGGCGAAAAGTGCCCCAATGAGTGCTCCGGAGAAAATGGTTGGAAGAGCGGGTACGCGTTTAAAAGCCATGAAAAGCAATATCAGGAGAGGTATAAGCAGATGAATTCCAATCTCAAATTGATTCTGCAGAGCATCTGTGAAAGCGTTTAGTTCAATCGATGAGCTTATAGGTACCGTCATTGTCAGTCCAATCACAGTGTAAAGTATCAGAGAAATAAGGAAGCTAGGCACAGAAACCCAGGCCATGTGTCTGATGTGCGAAAAGAGTTCACTGCCGGCAACAGCAGGTGAGAGATTAGTGGTATCCGAAAGAGGGGACATCTTGTCGCCGAAATAGGCACCGGATACGATCGCGCCGACTGTCACTGGAATTGATAGACCGAGGACATTACATATTCCTACCAGTGCAAGGCCAACAGTTGCCATGGTAGTCCAGGAACTACCAATAGTCAGAGAAACGATGGCGCAAAGCAGACAGGCGGTAGGAAAAAATATTTCCGGGGAGAGGAAGTGTAATCCATAAAAAATCATGGTCGGTACAGTGCCGCTTAAGATCCAGGTGCCAACCAAAGCTCCGACACAAAACAATATAAAAATAGCGTTCGCGGCGACTCCAAGCGAGTCAGAAATGGAGCGTTCTATGTTCTTCCAGGGAACTTTGTTTTTAAATCCGACCAGAATGCCGGTGAAAGCGGTAAAGGTAAGGGCTAGTTGTATAGGCCCACCTGTCGGATAATCATTAAACAGAATGACTGCAGTACAAATACAAATAACCAGAATCGTAACTAATGCTAGTGCCTCGCCGAGATTAGTCTTTTTACCCAAATCGGAGATATCGTTATCATTGTTCATATATTTCTAATATCGGTAGAATTTCACTTGATGATACGCCACATTCACGCTTGTTTCATTTATCTCACGTCTGGAATCTTATAGTTCGTGTTCTTAAAACTGTTCAAATACACTCTTTTTTTTATGCATATTGTCGTCTCGCTATGTGCCAACGCCGAGCAGGAGCAAGAGGATGTGTCATTTGTGGTGTTGGGTAAAACAGCCAATTATCGCCAATCTGCAAGCGGTAAGCATAGCTTGCTTAACTATCATTTTTTCGCAGAAATATTCCTGAAAAAGGGTGGCAAGGTTCATCGGGCAGCATTGATTACACCCGGTGGCAAAAATGAACTGGTATTCAAAGGCGATGAATCTGTCCTTGAAGTTCATGGTGGGCGTTATAAGGATGAAGCTTCCTTGAATCAGGCTTTTCCCGATGGGAATTATATTTTTTCCTATCGACTCTCGGATAACACTTTGTTAAACGAGACTGTGATAATAAATAACAGTACATCACAAAGTCGTATCCCTGCGATTGTTGATATTACTCTCTTGCAGGATGGTCGCAGGGTCTCTCCGGGCAGGATTGATCCAGATGTGGATTTACTTGTTGGCTGGAGTGTATTCGAGACAGGGAATGCCGATCCGAACACAATTGTAGACGATCTGGTTTTCGTGGTGACTGGTGATTGCCATGGTAGAAAAATCGATCATAGTGGCGGGCCATTTTCAGGAAATGAGTATCTCACATACGCATCTAGTAACTACACTATTTTAAAATCAGTCCTGAAACCGGGAGAGAGTTATCAGCTATTTGTTGAACATGCTGATGTCGACACATCAAGCTATAGAGAGATTCCTGAAATTGCCACATACGCCGCCACCACTTTTCTTGATATTCACACCATTGGTGAGCAGAGCAGGGGAAGGCGAAAATGTTCAAAAATTATGCCGGCAATGGATGGTGGACAAACTGACAGACCTCAAAAAAACTAGAGAAATAACACTATATGATTAATTGTAAACATGTAATCAGATGCATCAGTCTAATTCTGATAACAAACCTGGTGGTTTTTCCTGTGTTTTCAGAACAGGATGATTTGTGGTTTTTTGTGCTGGTGAAATCCAATAACCACAGTCAGAATCAGGATGGCGAACTAAAGTTGCTTAACTATCATTTTTTCTCTGAATTGTTTCCAAAAAAGGCGGGGAAAATTAAATCAGCGCGCCTGTCCAGACTGGGGAAAGATGAAGCGCAGTTTGAATTTGAGGACAGGGGGGATTCGTATTATTTTGAAGGCGGACACTTTAATACGGAGCAAGCGGTGGATGAAAGTCACCCGAACGGTGAATATGAGTTTGATATTGAATTTCATTCAGGGCGGAAAGTCAGCTCAATTATGTCTCTGTCTGGCCCTGAAGGCACTACGGATATTCCGGCTCCCATTAGAATATTTTTTCATCAACAGGGAAAAACTGTTGCGCAAAACGCGATCAATCCTTCCTTGCCTCTAGAGGTTAGTTGGAGCCTGTATTCAAATGGCCGCTTTGATCCGAATGGCGTGGTTGATGACATGATATTTGTGGTATTCCAGAGTTGTCAGGGGGAAAGGGTATTTCATACAGGTCTGCCTTTTAAGGAAAAGGAATACACTAAATTTACCACTAAAAAAATGACAGTGCCTGCGGGACGCTTTAAACCGGGCCAGACTTATTCAATGTTTGTCGAGTTTCCACATGTGGTAGATAGCACCATTGATGATGATGTTCCAGGTTTCACCTCTTATGCAACAGCAACTTATACCGATATAAATACGACCGGTGATATTGAAGCGGGTAGTTGTCCTGAAGATATTCCGCCGCTTGATACGGGGCAAACCGATCGAATGGATGTTGAAATAAATGAGTAAACGGAGAAAGTTATTATGAGAAGAATTTATATTTTGCTACTTGCCATGCTACTGTCCATAACACTCTATGCATCGGATGATAAACAAATGAAAGATGAGGTGATTGATAGTTATGTGATGCTGTATTACGGCGATCTCGCTGAGCCAAGGAAATTCTATGGGGAGACTCTGGGCTTTACGGCGACAATGGAAGATGACTGGCTGAGCTTGTATAAAATCACTTCCGGTTCCTATGTAGGAATAATCAAAGAAGGTGGTACGGCTTATCATCCGGCGCGAAATGAAAATTCGGTGATGCTTAGTCTGACTGTAGCCGATGCAGATGCCTGGTACGAAAAACTACAGGCTGCCGGTGATATTAAAATTCTAAAAGAGATATACAATCACAGCAAGGCACCGATTCGCGCATTCGTGGCGGAAGACCCGGGTGGTTATACCGTTGAAATATTCGAGTGGAAAAATAAATAACACTATTGGGTAGATTTGTTCGATATGAAATTTGGAGTCCGTTTAATTCAGCATTTAGGTAGTCCTAGAGATATTGTTGATTTGGGTATTCTGGCTGACAAGGCAGGGTTTGATCATGCGTGGTTTCCCAGTGACAAGTTTATGTATCACGCCTGGAGCATTATCGCTGCGCTTTCCGAGCATACCGAGAATATAATTGTGGGCGCGAATGGTAGCGAACCTTATGGTATTTCTCCGGGTGAGACGGCAGCATTTATGGCTACTCTGGACCAACTGAATAAGGGTAGAACCGCAATTGGTTATGGCATGCATACGCAGAAAATGATCGAATGGATGGGGATTAATGTTGATGATCGGATAACTCGTGTTCGCGAAGCTGTTGAATTGATGAGAAAGGTCTGGCGTGGAGAAATAGCGGAGTTTAGTGGGCAGGAGTTTCAGTGGTCAGATCAATGTTATTTGAGATTTGAAGCTTACAGGGAGAAAATTCCGATTTATGTTTCCGGCTTCGAAAATGATGACTTGGCACTCAGCGGTGAAATAGGTGATGGCAGTTTACCTATGGTGACGCCGCCTGAGTCAGCTAAATTGATGGTAGAACGAATTGTTAGTGGTATTGATAAAGCGGGGCGCGACAAATCTGAAGTCGATATCTGTGGTTGTGCCTGGATATCAATGAGTGAGAATGGAAAAAATACGGATACAGATTCACTTAAGGATATTCTTGCCTACTTTGGTAACTATCTTGATGGGGAAGCACTTAACACCGTCGGCTTGAGTCAGAAAAGTTTCGCTGAGACGGCTAAAGCAGTAGAAGAACGAAACTATGGAAAAGCCAGAGAGCTGGTGACAAAAGATATGCACCAGTTGGCCATTGTGGGGACTCCTGAGGATGCCATTAAAAAGATAGAATTGCTTATTGAATCAGGTGTTACTCAGGTTTCAATCGGTGGTCCGCTCGGGCCTGATCCGAAAGAAACACTGCGCTTGTTTGGGGAAAAAGTTATTCCTTATTTTCGCTAGCACCAAACACTGGGTAGACGGGTAAACGAGCGGTAATTAAAGCAAGTAGTATCAGTGAGCCGCAGCTGAGCCATAGAATGGGTTTGTAGTCACCAAGGGTGTCAAAACAATAGGCAAAGGCGGGCAGACCGAGCGATACGCCTAGCATCATCGACGCAAATAGAAAACCGTATATCTCACCAAAATTCCGAAGACCAAAATATCGACTGGTCAGAAATCCGAGTAAATCGACTTCTGCACCGATACTGAACCCAATTAGAATAGCTGCAATATAGGCCCAGTGGTCTATTGCACCTGAGGCAAACAGGCCAAAACCTATTGCTGAAAGTAAAAAGCAGGAGAGGGCGACATAGGGGGCAAAAAACCGGTCCATTAATAAACCGATGGGCACTCTGACGCACATGATTGTTATGCCCACCAAAGATGCGGCAAAGTGCATTTTCTGAGGCCATCCCACGGTCGCTCAACATGGGCACCATATTCAATAAAATTCCGAATAAAGATAAAGCCAGAAGAGAAAAAATGAAGACCAGGGTTTGAAAGTTGCGGTCTCCAAGAGCCTCAGATCTGGTCATGCCAGTGAGACTGGTTTGAATATCCTCGGTCTGGGAATCTGGCGTGTTACCATCGATACTCAAACCCATCTCTTCAGGCCGGTTTTTGAAGATCAGATATATGAAGGGAAGAGCCAGAAAAAGAATTATCCCCGCCAGAGCGTAATATCCGAAGCGCCAGCCGAACTCCCCGTTTATATACTGCACCAGCGGTGGCACGGTTGCGTAGCCCAGACCACTTCCAGTCATAGCAAGGCCGATAGCAAGACCACGGTGTCTATCAAACCAGGCTGAAATAGCAAGCATAAAAGGTAGACTATTGGCCGCCGCACCGAGAGAACCAATCAGGAAGAAAAGCAGATACAAGTGCCACAATTCTCTGACTAACAGGGGGATAAGTGCAAGACAGATACCGACAGTAAGCATCGCAGGTATTAGCACAATTTTAGCACCATAGTTATCTACAAGCCGACCAACAACAGGTATGCAAAAAATGACAGAAATCGTGAATACACTCGTGGCAAGTGTGATATCAGTGCGTGACCAGCCGAATTCATTCTGCAGCGGGAGAATGAATAAGCCGAGAGAACCAAAGGCAAACTGCCCGGGACCAACCAATAAGCCAACAATACAGGCCAAAAGAACCCACCAGCCGTAATACATTTTTTTCTTATCTGAAGACATATTCAGCATATGACCTAAAAAAGTGATTGCTCTTGATACCAGTGAATCACTATAGTTGAAGCATGAAATTTATCCATAATTAATTGTTTTTAAGAAGTTTTGACTATTTCAAAAACCAAGGGGAGAAGTTGAAATGCAAGTATTAATTCTACGTATTTGGTTGGCAATTTCCCTGCTTGTCGCCAGTCATTAACTCTGTGCAGCAGAAACACTTATCCATGCTGGGCGACTTTTTGATGCAAGTTCAAAAAATATGCGTACAGAGATCAGCATACGGGTACGTGAGAATAAAATAATCGGCATCTCAGAAGGCTATTCGAAAGTCTCTGAAAACGAGACATTAATCAACCTTAAACAATACACAGTCCTGCCCGGCTTAATGGACATGCACGTGCATCTCAGCACTGTTCTCTCGCCGACTTTTTTTATGGAAAAGTTCGTTATGGATTCCGCAGACTATGCTTTCCGTTCGACAAAATATGCCAAAGACACCCTGCTGGCTGGTTTTACTACGGTTAGAGAACTCGGCGATCAGGACCATAATGTCACTATGGCTTTGCGTGATGCTATCAAGGAAGGTTATGTGATTGGGCCGCGCATTTTTACCGCTGGAAAAGGTCTGGCGACACTAGGCGGTCTCGCGGACCCCAACAATGGATTACGAATGGAGTTTATGGGAGAACCTGGTTTTGTCGAAGGGGTAATCAATGGCCCATTGTCCGCACGTAAGGCAGTTCGTCAACGCTTTAAGGAAGGTGCAGATGTAATAAAACTAAATGTGACGGGCGGGTCGATCAATCCGGGGCGAGGTGGCTTGGGTTCACAGTGGATGCAGGACGAACGATGCGGTTGTGTTAACAGCAAAGGAATATGGGTTGGGCGTGGCAGCTCATGCCCACACCCCTGTCGGTATAATTCGCTCGGCAAAAGCCGGAGTCGATTCAATCGAACATGGCACCTTTATGGATGATGCTGCATTCAAGGCCATGAAAAAACATGATACTGCCTATGTTCCGACAATGAGCGCGATGAAGTGGATGTCCAGTAAAGCCTCTGATGAAGAGACCATGCCGGCGGAAGTTCGTGAGAAAGCGGAGAATATGGGGCCACAAATCGATCTCACAGTAGGGAAGGCCTATAAAAAGGGTTTAAGAATCGTTTTCGGCACGGATGCTGGTGTGTTTCCTCATGGAATTAATGCCAGAGAATTTGAATACATGGTCGAGGCGGGCATACCTGCACCCACCGCTTTATTAAGTGCCACTATTGAAGCTGCCAGACTCCTGAAAATTGAAGAGCGCTTAGGGAGTATTGAAGTCGGAAAGTTAGCCGATATTGTCGCTGTTAAGGGTGACCCGACAGTGGATATACGATTAATGCAGAATATCGGTTTGTGATGAAAGACGGAATTGTTTATAAACAGGAATAATTAACAACCTGTTTGTGCTCACCTAAGGCTCTCAAATGAATTTTCTTAATAGCTAGCTAGCGGACGACCCGCGCGTTGCCACCAGCCATCAGTTTTTCAACTTCAGCAAGACTTGCCATTGAGGTGTCGCCGGCAGTTGTCATCGCCAAGGCTCCGTGAGCGGCTCCGTAATTGACCGACTTTTCAGGACCGGCTCCTGTCAGGAAACCGTATATCAAGCCGGAAGCAAAACTATCACCACCCCCGACTCTGTCAAAAATCTCCAGATTGCTACGATGAGTAGCTTCGTAGAAATTACCATCCATCCAGCAAATTGCACCCCAGTCATTCACGGTCGCTGTTTTAACATTACGCAGGGTCGTTGCTGTAACCTTGAAATTCGGGAATTCAGTAAGTGCCTCTTGAATCATATTCTTAAAAGCACTCACATCAATATCAGAAATATTGGCATCGACACCTTCTACATCCAGACCAAGGCAGGCAGTAAAATCCTCCTCATTGCCTATCATCACGTCAACGAATGACGCGATTCGTTTGTTTACTTGCTGAGCTTTTACCTGGCCGCCAATTCCCTGCCAGAGTGAGGGACGATAATTCAGATCATACGAAACGATCGTATTGTACTTTTTGGCAATCTTAACGGCTTCTTCGACCAGCGCCGCACTGCTGGCAGACAGGGCTGCGAATATGCCGCCAGTATGAAACCACCTGACCCCCTGTTTGCCGAATAAATCTTCCCAGTCGATATCACCGGGTTTCAACTGTGAGGCCGCAGTATTGCCTCTATCTGAATTCCCAATCGCACCGCGAGCACCGAAGCCTCGCTCAGTAAAATTGAGACCATTACGAACCGTTCTGCCGATTCCATCAGATGGAACCCATTTAATACAGTCTGTATCAACCCCTCCCTGAAAAATAAAGTCTTCAATGAGTGAGCCGATTTCATTTTCGACAAGTGCCGTGACAATAGCTGTCCGCATGCCAAAGCACTTGCGCAGCCCACGTGCAACATTATATTCACCACCGCCTTCCCAGGCTCGAAACTGGCGGGCGTTTCTTATGCGACCCTCACCGGGGTCGAGCCGAAGCATAACCTCACCGAGTGAAAGTAAATCGTATTTACAACTATCAGGTTTTTTAATTTCCAGCATGATTTGAACCGTCGTTTTATTGTCTAGCGATACTCAGAGCTTCTCTGGTTAAACGGGTAATTTCATCGAATTTTCCCTCCTGCACGAGTTTGTCTGATACAAACCAGGAGCCGCCAACTGCGGCTACACAATCTACGTTAAGGTAGGATTGAATATTGGACAGATTTATACCACCGGTTGGAATAAAACGTAAAGCGGTATGACCGTAGGGGCCGGCAAATGCCTTTAACATACTGGCTCCACCAGCGGCTTCGGCGGGGAAAAACTTCAAAATTTCAAGACCAGAGTTTCGCGCCTGTTCGATTTCGGAAGGTGTGATCACACCGGGCATTATCAGTAAATTATGTTTCTGAGCTTTTTCAATTACCAATGGATTTAAACCTGGAGTGATAGCAAAACTGATACCAATATCAAGCAGGCGAGGAATAAGCTTGTGATCAAGCAGAGTTCCGGCGCCAATGATCATCTCTGGTGCAGATTCTTTAATTGCGGCGATGCATTCAATTGCGGCTTCAGTTCTCAGGGTCACTTCGATGACGTTAAGATCTGCCGCAAGCAGTGCATCGGCTATTCGATTAGCATTGTTGACATCATGAATTACTGCTACAGGGATCAATTTTTTTCTGAGAATTTTATCAATCATAATTTCTAAAATGGTTATTTATTCAGTCGGATACTTAAGAGTAATTTGACGACGTATTTCATCCATTGTTTGCATAATCTCGTGTGATTCGGCAAGGGGCATAAGCTCGCTTTCCAAAGCATCATTTCTAAGGCAACGATTGACTTCAGCAATTTCAAATTGATAACCATTGGCATCAAAAGGCAGGTCAAAGTCCTGACTGTTTTGCCCATAAAGTTCCAGAGTTAAGCTGGAAGGACAGAATATTGGTGCTTGTAGATAAATTTTTCCTTTGCTTCCCAGCAAAGTAAGGTCGGGTGAAGACTGGCCGCGCAGTGAGACATAAAGGTTGGCGAGTGCGCCATTTTCGTGTTGCAGGAGATACGCATCATGTTCATCTACGCCGCTTTTCCCTAAAGAAGCCAGGGCACGAATTGAAGTCGGTTTACCAAATAACATGGAAGCCATAGATATGAGATAAACCCCGGCATCGAGTAAAACGCCACCGCCAAGCTTCGCATCAAATAAGTAGAAATCAGGATCGAAGTCCGGCATAAATGCACCACCGGCAAGCATAACCTGAACATCACCAATCGCGTCGTCGGCGAGTAGCTCTCTTAATTTTACTATCGATGGTATATAACGCGTCCACATTGCTTCCATCAGAAACAAGCCCCTGCTTTGCGCAAGTTTAATAACACTCGCTGCTTCGCTGGCGTTTATAGTAAACGGTTTCTCGCAGAGTACTGACTTGCCGGCATCTAAGCACAGCATGATATTGTCTTTATGCATTGCATGGGGCGTGGCAATATAGACTACATCTATTTCAGTACATTCAACCAGGGCTTCGTAACTTTCAAAAGCCTGCGGTATCAGGTATTCAGAGGCAAAGTTTTGAGCACTTTGCAATTTTCTCGAGCCGACGCCGATGATTTCCGCGTCTTCCACTATTGTCATAGCTTCTGCGAATGAGGAGGCGATTCGACCAGTCCCCATAATCCCCATCTTATTTTTTCTTTCATTATTATGACTGGCAATTAATGAGGCGCTATCGAATAGCCACCATCGGCAATAAGGGTATGCCCGGTGATAAAGGAGGCTTCTTCGGAAGCAAGAAAGTAAACAGCATTGGCAATTTCAGGTGGTTCGGCAGCACGATCAAGAAGAGCGTAACCGCGGGTCATTTCACGTAACTCATCCAGATCAATACCTTTTTCTTTCATACGCTTAATGTGAAAATCCGTCAGGGTATTTCCAGGGCAAACCGCATTTACTCGAATACCCTGTTTACCATGATCGATAGCCAGACTTCGCATCAGACCAAGTACGGCGGTTTTACTGGCATCGTAGATCGCCATACCGGCTGTTCCACCGAACGCGTTGATCGATGAAATAATAACAATAGATCCCTGACTCTTGTCGATCATTGTGGGCAGACAGGCTTTCGCAGAATAAGCGACACCTTTCAGGTTAACGCCCAAAATCGTGTCCCAGTCATTTTCAGTAGTGCTCAGGAGTCCACCGGCAGTCTGTATCCCGGCATTGGCTACCAATGCATCAATTCTGCCCCACAGCTTCAAGGCTTTTTCACTGGCGAGTTGACTGGTGCTTTCATCGGAAATATCGCCTGTCTGCACTTCGCAATCTACATCTAGTTTAAGAATTTCTGCCTGTGTTAAAACAAGATCTGCTTCGCAGAGGTCAAGAGCCAGAATATGATACCCGGCAGTGGCAAAACGTAAGGCGCAGGCACGTCCAATACCGGCTCCTGCGCCGGTTACCAGCGCTACTTTATTGCTACTTTGTGTCATGTTTTTTTTCAGTCTCCTGCTGCATAAATAATAGTTTAAGGTTAAACTAGTTTGAAGACAATGTATGAGTTGCAGTTTCTACAAAAAGTGTCATTTAACAGGGATTAAATATGCCAAAGAGAATTATTTTTCCAAAAAAAGGGGGGGTTGTTTTTGAGGAATTTGAACTCAGAGCTCCGATCGATAGTGAAGTTAGAGTAAAAACGCTTTTCAGTTTAATGAGCATAGGTACAGAAACCATTATTCTTCATCAGAAATACGATGAGAATACACATTTTGCTCAGATGTTCTCATTCCCACAGCTCAAAACAGGAGTCCAGGCCATCGGCCGTGTCGAGGCAAAAGCCGAGGCTGCCGACAATTTCAAGGTTGGGGATCTTGTCTACATGCGTGCGGCTCACGGTTCACATCAGTTACTTGATGAGTCTCTTTGTTCGCCGATCCCGGACGATATTGAAGATTTGAAATCCGCTTCCTGGGCAGGACTGGCGAAGACCGCATTCCGTGCAGCATGGGCAGGTGATCTAAAACCTGAGAGTCATGTGCTGATTATTGGTGCTGGCCCCGTTGGCCAGATGACGGTTCGCTGGGTAGCCAATGCAAATGTTGCTACGCTGGCTGTAGCAGATGTGTCCGGGTTTCGACTTGAATATGCAAAGCAGGGTGGGGCAGCTTTGCTTATTCAGGGAGATATTGCGTCCAGCCTGGATAAAATCTCATTAATAAACAAAAACAGAGGACCGGATCTTGTCATTGATACCACCGGTAACGCTGAAGTATTTGGTAGCGCTTTGGCTGCGGCAGGACAATTTGGCAAAGTAATTTTGCTTGGAGACAGTGGCTATCCCTCAAAACAATGTTTGAGTTCCGAGGTGATGACTAAAGGGCTGACGATTCAGGCAACACACGACTCTCATGACCTTGGAGGCTGGACTCAACGCAAGATTGATGCCCGCTTTTTTGATTTACTTCATAAAGGAAAATTTAATTTGACTGGTTTGATTACTCATGAATTTCGACCCGACCAATGTGTAGAGGCTTATCAACAGGCCGATAATCGCAGAGGAGAAAGTATGGGTATTCTTTATGACTGGACCCAGACTGATTATTAATTATGTCGGCGTATAGTCGATTTCGCAGACGCCACCGTATAATTGCATGCTTTTATCGGTGTATTGATGAAATTCAATAAAATTTCCGTTTGGATCATGGCAGGTAACCATCAAGGTGTGGTCAATACCAAGCTCTTTTTCGGTCACCTCAACACCCTTTGACATTAAAAGCTCGCGAGTCTCCTCAACGTCATCCACCTGTAGGGCAAAGTGACGCATATTACCTTCAGACAGGGGCTTTTTGACCTTTATGATTTCAATGAATGTAGTTTCACCGATGGATAAATACACACCAACTAATTCGTTTTCTTTATTTCTGAATTCGAATTGTCGATTGATATCAAGGAAAGAATAGAATTCTTCAGTCGGACCGAAATCATCGGTTTCAATGCAGACATGAGCGAGTCTTATGGCCATTGTAATATACCTCGTTATAAATTTGTTATTAATCCGAATCGGGGTTTTCTTTGCCTTCACTCCACCAGTCACTACCTGAGACCATTCTGAGAAAATCATCTCGTTCCTTGTCTTTTTGAGCAAACATCTTTTCCAGTACCATTGTCGCCACATCGTCAGCGGGCCAGCGTAACTGGCTACCATCTGACGCGGCTATCTTGACAAGCAAATCTGCCACAATAGAAGGGGGAAATGCCTCCGGCAAGCGTTGGCGCAGGGCCTTGAGATTCGTTTCAATTAATTTTCGGTAGGGTGAACTTACAGGATAATAATCTGGAAGCACTTTGTCTTCGGGCAGGCTGGTGTTCATTATGCCTGTTGCGTACATGCCTGCTTCCACCAGAGCGATTTTTATTCCCCAGCGATCTACTTCGTGACGCAAAGCTTCTGTTGCGCCTTCCAGACCAAATTTACTTGCCGTATAAGCCACATCACCGGGCAATCCGGCAATTCCTGAAAGAGAGCTAATCATGATGATGTATCCGCTGTTTTGTTTACGCATAGTCGGCAGCACGGCTCTGGTCAGTAATAATGGTCCTAGAAGGTTCGTATCAGTGACTTCACGAATCATGTCTTCAGATAAATCCTCAAAGGCACCGGCACGGAGCAAGCCGGCGTTATTCACCAGAACATCAATGCTTCCGCCCTCATTAATAATTTCTGCCAAACAGTCCTGAAATGTTTCCGGTCTGGTAACATCCAGTTGTTTAAGATGTATTGTGAAACCTTCTTCATCAGCGGCCTTTTTAAGAAGGTCTGCCTTATTCAGATCGCGCATACTCGCAAAAACAGTGTCCTTGTTTCTAGCGAAAGAAAGGGCAGCTTCAAGCCCGAAGCCACTGCTGCATCCGGTGATTAGTATATTGGCCATAGTTGTCTTCTGGTGTTGTTCGAAACTGTTCAGTGATCCCAAATTAATTTTGACACTTACAGATTTCGAGATTAATATAGTTTATGCTTAAACTAATTTAGCAGGCTTTATTGCAAAATTCAATTATCGTTTTACAAACAGTATCTTAGCCGGGGCAAAACTTTCAAATTCAATGAAAATCAGAGATATAAAGGTCATCGTTACCTGTCCGGGACGAAACTTCGTGACCGTAAAAATCAGCACTGAGGAGGGTCTCTATGGAATCGGCGATGCCACTCTTAATGGTCGTGAGATGGCGGTGGTGGCCTATCTACAGGATCACCTCGCACCCTGTCTGATTGGCCGCGATACAAGTCAGATTGAAGACATTTGGCAATACCTGTACCGGGGATGCTATTGGCGACGCGGACCGGTGACTATGTGTGCTATTGCAGCCATTGATACGGCTTTGTGGGACATTAAAGCCAAAGCGGCCGATATGCCCCTTTATCAGTTGCTTGGAGGTAAAAGTCGTGATGGCGTCCTCGTTTATGGCCACGCTAATGGTGAAGATATCAGTGAAACCGCAGACGAAGTGGCCAAATACATTGAACTCGGTTACAAGGCGATCCGTGCACAATCTGGGATTCCCGGCTTAAACTCAACCTATGGTGTCGCCAGAGAAAAAATGTACTACGAACCGGCTGACGCCGATTTGCCTTCAGAGAACACATGGTCTACGCCGGAGTACCTTCGCCATGTGCCCAGGCTTTTTGAGCATCTGCGTGATAAATTCGGTTTTGAACCGCAGCTACTGCACGACGTTCATCATCGTCTGACACCAATGGAAGCGGCGAGGCTGGGTAAATCTCTGGAAGATTATCAATTATTCTGGCTTGAAGACGCCGTGCCGGCAGAAAATCAGGAAGGTTTTCATCTGATTCGACAACATACGACAACTCCACTCGCATTAGGAGAGGTGTTTAATACTATCTGGGATTGTAAAGACCTCATTCAGCAACAGCTAATCGATTATATCCGGACAACGGTTGTGCACGCCGGTGGAATCACTCATCTTCGACGTATTGCAGACCTTGCTGCTCTCTATCATGTCAGGACCGGATGTCATGGAGCTACCGATCTCTCGCCTGTGTGTATGGGGGCGGCTTTGCATTTTGATAGTTGGGTACCGAACTTTGGCATTCAGGAATATATGCGCCATACGGAGGAAACCGATGCGGTGTTTCCACATAGCTATAGTTTCAAAGACGGTTACCTGTATCCTGGCGAAAGCATCGGCCACGGTGTGGATATAGATGAAACGCTGGCGGCGAAATATCCATACAAGCGAGCCTATCTTCCTGTCAACAGACTGAAAGACGGCACCATGTGGAATTGGTGATGAACGCAACAGATTGTATTATTTTCAAGTTAACGCTGAAAGCTTTCTGTTTTTATTACCGGTGAAGCGGGAAGATTATTTCAAATTCAACTGACATGAGGAAGCAATAAGTGTCCGATTACGAAGTTATTATTGCCGGCGGTGGTCACAATGCGCTTATTGCCGCAGCGGTACTCGTTAAAAATGGTTTGAAAGTTCTGGTCGCAGAGCGTAATGACTGGGTTGGCGGAGGTGTCATCACCCGTGATGTGACCTTACCTGGTTTTAAGCATGACCTGTTTGGTTCATCGCATGTCTGGATTCACCTGAATCCCGATTTTAAAGATCTCCTGCCCGAATTTGAAAAGCATGGGCTTAAATATATCTGGTCTGAAGATCACATTACTGGACACCCGAATAAATACGAAGGGCAGGGTATTATTGTTTACAAGGATGTGGATAAAACCTGCGACACGATTGCTGAGTATTCACAAAAAGATGCGATTCGCTACAAAGAAATTTACGAGGAGTTTGGCGAAATAAAAGACGGTGTGACTAAAGCGATGTTTGCTCCGCCATCACCTCCCAGTTACATGTATCAGGCCATGGAAAACAGTCCGGAAGGTCTAAAGCGTTTGCGTGATTACCAGTTAAGTTCGCGTCAGTTTACGCTGGATAATTTTGAAAACGATCATGTCCGGGCTTTTATTCTTGGCTGGGCGATGGCACCACAAACGCTCCCAGATCAGCTAGGAACGGCGGCTGGATTTTATGTGATGATCCCAAGCATTCATTATTACGGGCAGTCCATTCCCGAAGGTGGCAGTGGCATGCTGTCGGAGGCTATCAAGTCATATATTGAGGCCAATGGTGGCACGGTAATGACCGGAGCGACAGTACGTAAATTTATTGTTGAAAATAATGAATGTATTGGTTTTCGTTTAGAAGATGGAACCGAAATTACAGCAAGTAAAGCTGTTGTCTCTGAACTGGATCCATATCAGACCTATCTGCATGGTTTTGAAGAAGGCGTGTTGCCGGATTCCTTCCTGCGAATGGTAAGAGAATTCCAGTTCGGAGAAGTGACTATTGCCAGAGTGCATTACGCGCTTAATGAGGCACCTTCGTTTAAGAATGGACCGGATATGGATAAAACTGCCTTCCAGAGAATTTTTGGAAACATGACGGATATTGATAAACAGTATAACGAAATGGCAATGGGCCTTGCGCCAAGTGATCCCTTTCTCTGGACAGCGGCATGGACAAGAATGGATCCTACCAGAGCCCCAGCGGGCAAACATACATTGATCATGGACACCTTTGTTCCTGTCGATCTTGCCAGTGGTGAAAACTGGGAAGAAATTGCGCCAGCCTATATAGAAGACAAGCTACTGGGGCAACTGCGTAATTTTACGACGAACATGAGTGACGACAATATTCTTGCTCAATACGTCGAAACCGGACCAAGCCTGGCGCGGGCGAATTTGTGTTTTCACAGAGGGGTTACTACCGGAGGGGAACGCACTCTCGCACAACTCGGACCATTCAGACCATTCCCTAATTATGCAAATTATCGTGGACCTATAGACAAACTTTATATGACCGGTCCTTCCTGTCACCCCGGTGGCGGAATCAGTGGGATGGGTACGATAGCGGCAAATGAAATTTTACTGGACCTTGGTGTAGTTGAAGAAGACGATGATTTTGATTTCTAAGAGGATGTAATTATGTCAAAAAAAGCAGAAAGAATTGATCCCTATACCGCCCTTATAATTCAACCTGAAGTAACGGTGGTTGAAGACCGGGCCGGGATAAAGAAAAACCTGGACAGAGTATGCAACATGATTCATTTCGGAGTTGGCTATTTCTGGGAGCAGCCGGTTCGTCTGGTGGTATTGCCGGAATACTTTATGCAAGGTGTTGGCACACCAGGCAGGGGTGAAAGCACTATTCAGGACCAGATGAATAAAGTGGTGACCATACCTGGACCTGAAACTGATCAACTGGCCGCCATAGCGAAAGAATATGAAATATATATTTGCGCCGGTGGAGTCTGCGAAGAGATCCCCGAATTTCCTGATCGCTGGTTCAATACCAATTTCATTATCGGACCGACGGGTGAGGTTGTGCTTAAGTACCACAAGTGGCACATACCGGCGTATATAGGTTTGGGTACCAGCCCTCATGACATGTACGATGAATATTGTGAGAAATTGGGTGGCGACATTAAAGATCTGTTTCCTGTGATCGATACGCCGATCGGAAAACTTGGCACTATGACCTGCCATGACGGTTGTACCCCTGAGGTCAGCCGCGCTCTTGGTTACAATGGTGTGGAAGTTATTTGTCATCCCGGTGCTATTCAGGAAGTGGAAGGGGTCTCTGAGCCCTGGGATTTCTGGATGTTTACACGTCGCACCCGTGCTCACGATAACATGTGTTATGTACTAGGCTCGAACTGGGGGAAAGTTAACTACGATTATTATCCCAAAGCTTTTTGCCCGGGTAATTCCTTTGCGATTGACTATACGGGGATGGTGCTGAGACATACCCCATATCCCGAAGAGCAGGTACTGGCCGTGGGTATCGATATCGAAGCCTTAAGACATCACCGGACAAAAACTATTCATAATTGCTGGGTGGATGTTCGTACCGAAGGATTTAAACAAATATACGAGAAGCCGATCTACCCGCCAAACCGTTTTCCTTCTGGCAAACCACCGCGCAGCCTCTCCGAAAAGGTCTCCATTTGTAAGGAAGTCTTTGACGATATTTACGGGCGAGGGCAATTCACACCGCCTGCCGGCTACGCACCTGAAGATATTTCCGGTTTGTTAGAGAAACGAATCAAGTTCGCTCAGGACACTGGGCGTTTAAAGAAGAGCTGATTATGCTGGTACGAAGCAAGCTGGCAGATGTTGAGTTTGAATTCGGTAAATTCGAATACAAGAAAGACCACTTGATAATTCACAGTGCCGAAAGTCAGGCTATGAAAACAAAAGTGTATGTCAGTCCTGATGACATTATGGATGCTTTGGCTCAGATGTTTAAAAAACCTATGGTCTGGTTATATTTGATCGGGTTTCCATTTTTTCTAATTCGATATCGCCGCCGGCACGCAGCAAAACGACAATTAACCAAGTAATTAACAGCAGGGGAATGCTATGCCCAAAATGACGGGTGCAGAAGCCATAATCAAATCTTTACGTCGCTATGGTGTCGACACAGTTTTTGCCTTACCCGGCGGACAGCTGGATCATCTTTTTGATGCAATGTACAAAGAAGGTGACGATATTCAGCTGGTACATTCGAGACATGAGCAAGGTGTTGCCTATATGGCTTATGGTTATGCCAAGTCAACAGGGCGAGTAGGTGTGTACGCCGTTGTTCCAGGTCCGGGTTTATTAAACTCGAGCGCAGCTTTATGTACTGCATGGGGAAATAATGCGCAGGTGTTATGCATATCAGGTCAGATACCATCTCATGCCATCGGCAAGGGCTACGGTGATTTACACGAGATTAACGATCAGCTTGGCATGATTCGTCACATCACAAAATGGGCAGAACGAATTGAACACCCAAGTCACACTCCCGCGACAATAAGTGAAGCTATGCGGCAGTTGAATACTGGTCGTCCGCGTCCGGTGGAAATTGAGATGGCGATGGATCTGATGGGGAACCGGGCCGAGGTAGTATTGCCTGAACCTCCTGCAGAATACGACACTCCGCCTGTCGATCTGGGTTTGATCGATGAGGCTGCAAAGATTCTGGGTGCCGCAAAGCAACCTATGATAGTAGTTGGAACTGGTGCACTGGATGCTGGAGAAGAAGTTCTGGCGCTGGCAGAGGCATTACAGGCACCCGTAATGTCAAAACGGACAGGTAAGGGAATAGTCAGCGCAAACCATTATCTTCACGCGAATGCGCCTATGGGTCACGCACTCTGGCCAAAAGTAGATGCGGTAATTGCCGTGGGTTCGAGAATTAAAGAACAACTCATGATGTGGGGTAAAGACGAAAATGTGAAGCTTATCCATATCGATATTGACCCTGTAGAAATGACAAGAATACACACACCGGATGTGGCCATTCTCAGTGACGCCACAGTAGCGCTCCAGTCCCTGCTGCCTGTGCTTGAGAAGTACAACAGTGTTCGTGCTTCCAGAGAAGACGAAATGACAATACTGAACAAGCAGGTCTATGCTCAGATACGAGATCATGCTGCTCCGCAAATGGCATATCTTGATGTCATTCGTGAGGTGCTACCCGATGACGGTATTTTTGTTGACGAGGTGACACAAGTTGGTTTCGTGTCCTGGTATGGTTTTCAGACTTATGCACCAAGACAGCATATTACAGCAGGTGAAATGGGAACACTTGGCTTTGGCTTTGCGACTGCACTTGGTGTAGCTGTAGGCAACCCGGATAAAAAAGTGGTGCAGGTGAGCGGAGACGGTGGCTTCATGTTTAATGTGCAGGAACTATCTATTGCCGCACAATATAATATTCCCCTGGTCAGTATAATTTTCAATGACAACACATTTACAAATGTTCAGCGCCAGCAGGATGAGTGGTTTGAAGGACGCAGAATTTGTTCTGATTTACATAATCCTGATTTTGCGAAACTGGCTGAACTCTATGGAATCTCAGGTCAGCATGCGGATTCTCCTGCATCACTAAAATCGAAGCTGGAACAGGCCTTTAAGCACAATGGTCCGACGATAATCGAAGTAGCTGTAAAAGAAAGAATGCCAAGCCCCTGGAAATTCATCATGATGCCGAAGGTTCGGGGTGAGGTGGTTGCCGGATAATTAAGTTAAGCAGGACGGTATCTTAGGTCACGTAGATTAATGCCCAATCTCACATTCGTTTTTAACTTAACAAGTTCGCGGGCATCTTCAGCGTCTACTTTTTGAGTAAGTAGACGCTGGCCAAGAGCCCCATCTGGTGGTGATGCTAATAAGGCTTCAAGCGAATTGAAATCTGCAATCAATTTCTGTGCGGTTTTTGGGCCAACCTTCGACACACCTTTGATATTATTGGTCGAGTCTCCGGTTAAGGCCCAGTAATCAACTAGCTGGGTGTGTGATACTCCATATTTATTTTGAACCCATTCAGGGTCATGTTCCTGATCATTAAAATGATCGTAGACTCTGGTATTGCTATCAAGTAACTGCAGGAAGTTTTTATCTGTAGACAATATAACTACTTTACCCTGTTTTGAAGCGAGCCCTTTTGCGAGTGTGGCGATAACATCGTCAGCTTCATAATGTTTGATGCAGATAGATTTTACACCAAGCTTGTCAAATGCAGATTCAAAATCTGGTAAGACACTCATAAGAGCTTGAGGTGCTGGTGAACGATTAGCCTTGTACATGGGGAAGAGTTCATGTCGCCATGTTTTATCCTGGCTGTCAAAGACTGCGCAGGCATGGGTAGGCAAGTGTTTTTTTAATGCTCTCAATAAAGAATGTTTTGTGCTGGATAGTACTTCCTCGTCAATCAGGTCATCCTTGTGTGGTCTGGCCTCATATATCCGCCTGATCAGGTTCATTGCGTCAACAAGCAGAATGTTCATAAATTCAACTGAGGTATTTCCAAATCAGGGTCATCGACGACTTTCTAATTGCAAAAGTTGTCCTTCCCGTTTCATATTCACTTTATTCAGAAATGTGTTTCCAAGTAAAGTAACTTTTGGAAAATCAGAGTCGTGAATTGCACCTTCGATGTCACGAACTTCTATATCACCAACTTTGACTTTATCAAGATTCATAATATATATCTTACTCACACCTGAGGCCGTGTTTGCACTTGAAACCCGGCCCTCAAGTTTGTAATTCAAACCAATACGTTTGGCGTCATGCTTATTCATAGAGATAAGCGTCGCTCCTGTGTCGACAATAAAAGACATCTGGAAACCGTTTATGCTGCCACTGACCCAATACATACCATTAGAGTCCGGAGCGATGGTTGAAGTTTTCCCACCCTCGGCTGCTTTAAATTTGCTGCCTATATGAGAGCCTAATGTATAGGTATTTTGCTCACCTTCAATTTCAAGGATGGCTTCCTTACTGTTGGCGCTGACCAGAATAATCCCCTCCGGCGAGGTTTTACCGACTTCAAGTATTCGTTGTTTCCCATCAACCCTGACAATGGCCTTGTTTTTAAATAAACCCAGAATATTAATTTTTTCGATTGCCGGTGCTGCCTGGCTGCAAATAACAAAAAAGCTTGAAACAAGAAATTTAAAGATTAGTTTCATCTAGTCATACATAGGTGAATTGAGAGAGATTATCATAGCACTAAGGTACGCCAAGTAAGAAACTGAGCACTACTGTCGACAGGTTATTTTTTAAACTTATGCTATGATCCGGTATCTTTTGCTCAAGGAAATAATAAGGAAAACAGACAGATGATCATTATTTTACAACCGGATGCTGATAAAAAAGCACCGGCATACGAGAAGTTGATGCGTCACCTCGAATCCTTGCCCGGGATAAGTATTCGTGTTCATGATGAGAAGGGTTCAGAGCAAACCCTGACTGAAATTTATCTGGTGGGTAATACGATGCCCCTGATTAGCGAAGAAATCGAAGCCTATGAAGCAGTCGACAGAGTGGTTCGAGTATCACGCGAATACCGTGTGCTGGGGAGACACAATAATGACCTCCGAGACACGCATTTCGAGTACAACGGAGTACGATTTGGACAGGATAATCTGCAGATTTTTGCCGGTTTATGCGCTGTTGATAAGCCTGACAATGTGGAATCAATGATGAAAGCGCTGAAGGAAAACGGTTTGCAATGCACAAGAATGGGAGCCTACAAACCGCGTACCAGTCCCTATTCATTTCAGGGTCACGGCAAAGATTGTTTACCCTACGTGTTCGAACTGGCAGGAAAATACGATATTAAAGTTATCTCAATGGAGATCACTCATGACGACCAGATTGATGAGATCAATGAAGCTCTGGAAACCGCAGGTAAACCGACTGGCGTCATGTTGCAGATCGGTACTCGTAATACTCAAAACTTTGAATTACTCAAAACAGCGGGTCGGCAAAAGGAATTTCCGGTACTGTTGAAACGCGGTTTTGGAATTACTCTGGAAGAATCACTGAATGCGGCAGAATATCTGGCCAGCGAAGGCAATCGCAATGTCATTTTCTGTCTGCGTGGAATGAAAACAAACTACGGTGATCCACATCGAAATCTGGTTGATTTTTCACACGTGCCCACCGTTAAAACAATGACGCGTATGCCAGTCTGTATCGATCCGTCCCACTCTGTAGGCTCCAGAAATAGCTCTCCTGACAACATAATGGATGTGTTTCACTGTACTGCTCAGGGTGTTATCGCGGGAGCCAATATGATTCTGGTTGATTTTCATCCTGTCCCGGAAGAGGCCCTGGTAGACGGCCCTCAGGCTCTGCGTATGGGGGAACTGTCGTGGTTCCTGGAAGATGTGCAGATAGCTCGTGAGGCCTATTTGAAGCGCTGTGAACTGCAGTTGCAATTAGCACAGTAAGCAAAGACAAGAAAAATTCGGGAGAAATTATTTTTTTTGAAAAATAGTCGGTGCAGATAATTGATGTTGTTGGGGCACTTTGCTCAAATTCCAGTTTGCGATACCCCATTGAATAATCTTTTCTACTGTCTCATTTTGTAGTTCCTGCGCCGGAGTCTGTCCTAAAAACCTGAGGCATGCGTAAAGAACATGCCCGGCTTTGGATGTCAGTAACACGTAATCGGCCTGTTCCTGTTTAGAAATCTTTGCGCCATTGGTGTAAGTAGCCAGCGGCACGTGTGCATAGAGTGGCCCGGGCAGTCGCAGAATATTCTGTAGATAAATCTGACGAGCACAGGATTCAAGTAGATCAGCACCTCGAATTATGTGTGACACATTTTGATAAGCGTCATCGACAACAACAGCCAGATGGTAAGCGGTGATTTGATCAGCTCGTCTGATTACAAAATCACCCACTTCAGATTTAAGATTCTGAAAATAACTCTGTTGAATCAGATCGTCTACTTCCAGCTCACCTTCCTCAACAATAATTCTCAAGGCATACTGTTTGTCTGATACGAATGTTAGATTTCGACAGCTGCCGGGGTAGGGTTTGCCTCTGGTTTTATCTCTGGAACAATAACACGCATAGATAAGTTCATTTTTATGTAATTGCTCGAGAACTGACTGGTATGCGTCATTACGCTGGCTCTGATACAGAATCTGGTTGTCCCAGTACATACCGAGTTCTTCAAGAGTAGACAGTATTTTGCTGTCAGCACCTTTTTGCGTACGCGGTGAATCCAGATCATCAATGCGAACTAACCACTTGCCGTGATTTGCGCGGGCGTCCAGATAACTGGCAAGGGCAGTTATAATGGAGCCAAAATGTAAGGGACCACTCGGAGTTGGCGCGAATCGACCTACATAGTCTGTATTAACGGCGGACATTCATAATGCCAGGGTCAATAATGCTATAGATTCGGAGCGTAGCTACCGTCTCAGACTACAGATACGGAAAGGTGCGCTAACCGAGTTGACGTTCTTTTATTTCATCCAGAGTTTTGCAGTCTATACATAAAGTCGCGGTAGGGCGGGCTTCAAGTCGACCCACACCAATTTCTACTCCACATAATTCGCAGTAACCATAGTCACCAGTTTCAAGAGTTTGAATGGCTTCATCAATTTTTTTAATCAACTTGCGTTCACGATCGCGTGTCCTTAGTTCAAGTGCAAACTCTTCCTCTTGCGTTGCTCGATCGTTGGGATCAGGAAAATTGGCTGCTTCGTCCTGCATATGATGCATTGTACGATCGACTTCTTCCATGAGACTCCGCTTCCAGGCGAGCAACAAGCCTCTGAAATGAGCGGATTGCTCAGTATTCATATATTCTTCGTTTCGCTTGGCCCGATACGGTTTTATCGGAGTGACTTCAGTTTTTATTGTTACTTTCTTTTTTGCAGTTACAGTCTTGGACATCTTTGTTGTTTTTCCACTGCTTGAGGAAGAAGCTTTCTTCTTTGCAGTTACTTTCTTTTTGGCAGGAATTGTTTTTTTAGTAATTTTCTTTGCAATCACTTTCTTTTTGGCTACTTTCTTCTTGGCCGTAGTCTTTTTAGCGACTTTTTTTACAACTTTCTTTTTTGCAGTCGCTTTTTTAGCAACTTTTTTCGCTGTTTTTTTCACGGCAGCAGCTTTCTTCTTTGTAACTTTCTTTTTGGCGACCGGTTTCGTCTTCTGCTTGGACGCAGTTTTCTTTTTCGTTGCGGTGACTTTTTTCTTGCTTACCGGCTTCTTTTTAGCCGTTTTTTTCTTCGCAGCCATTATCTGAAACTCCGACTTCGATTAAGGGTGTATCTATACCAAAAACGCAGGTTTGTGGCAATTAGGGCGCTACTTTGCCACATCTAGGGCCTCTTTGGAATCAGCATTAAGCTGTTCTATCCAAATCTTCGTCGCCGCAGCAACTGCGGCAGGCATAGCGATAAAATTAACAACAGGAATCATCGTCAGAAGCATTACACTGCTGCCGAAACTCAGTGTAAGTGAACGTCTGCCGGCGAGAGTTTGTCGGACCTGTGGGAAGAGAATACCTTCGTTACCCATAGGATACTCCATATATTCAAGTGCGAGCATCCACGCACCAAAAATAAACCAGAGAAAAGGCGCAAAAGCCTGCACGAAAGGAATAAAAAATAATAAAAGCAAGGGCAGCGCTCTGACCAGAAAATAACTCAGCTTGATAATTTCAATTCTGAATGCACTGCTGAGTTCTGCAGGCAGTGTCTTAAGTGTGAATGGTCGGTCTGGAGGAGTCTTATTAAGATGCGCAGCTACGGCTTCGGCCAGAAATCCGTTAAAAGGTGCGGCAATAAGATTGGCAATGATCGAAAAACAAAAGAAGACAATGGTCATTGAAATAAAGGCGAATACCGGCCATAAAAGCCAGCTTAACCAACTTGTCCAGGGGAAATTTGACGTCAGCCAGTCAATCAGATCATTTAAACTGCTTGCACCAAAGAAGATGACAGCCGCAAACAACAGAGAATTCATAGTGAAAGGAATAAGGACATAAATACGGATGCCTGGTTTCAGTAGCAGTCGAAGCCCTGCCAGCAATTGCTTTGGACCGTCGGTAAATTTACCCAAGATTTCGTTTCTCCGCTAAATTAAAGTGTAAAACTGCAGATGCAGAAATGAATCCTTTCATCTGACTACAAAGTACTCAAAGTATTTGCCATTTTGTGGTCTTGTCAATCACAAATTAGCCTTTTAAAAAAGCAAAATATTTTTTAACTTCAATCTTAATAGTTAAGATTAATTGTCATTTAATAATTATTTAAAAACAATTATATATGTTCTAATCTTAATGTTAATAATAGAAAAACTAAAGGCTTGTCTGAAGGTATTGATATCGGTATGGTAGCCGACCATGCGTTTGCGCAATATTAAACTTTCAGGCTTCAAATCTTTCGTCGATCCTACCACTCTTTCTGTCCCTGATAGTCTGACTGGTATTGTCGGTCCGAACGGTTGTGGCAAGTCAAATATCATCGACGCCGTTACCTGGGTAATGGGTGAGTCATCGGCAAAACATCTTCGAGGAGATTCCCTCACAGACGTAATTTTTAACGGATCAGGTGCTCGTCAACCAGTGGGACAGGCCTCAGTTGAACTAACCTTTGAGAATGCTGAAGGTAAATTGGGTGGTCAATACGCCAGTTACAGTGAGATTTCCATCAAGCGAACTATGAATCGCGAAGGTATATCCAATTACTACCTAAACAACAGCCGTTGTCGCAGAAAAGACATTACCGGAATTTTTCTGGGTACCGGTATCGGTCCGCGTAGTTACGCAATTATAGAGCAGGGGATGATTTCCAGACTGATCGATGCCAAACCTGAAGAATTACGCATCTTTATAGAAGAGGCGGCCGGGATATCGAAATATCGCGAAAGGCGACGTGAAACTGAAAACAGAATAAGACATACCAGAGACAATATAGATCGTTTAACGGATATTCGCGAAGAACTGGGTAAACAATTAGAACGGCTGAAACGACAGGCCAAAGCCGCAGAACGTTATCAGGTCCTGAAACAGGAAGAACGGCAGTTAAAGGCGGAATTGCTGGTGCTAAGCTGGCAAGAACTGAAAAAACAAATCAGCGAAAAAGAAGAAGTAACACGCGAGAAGGAAACCAAGGTTGAGGAAGGTATAGCACGCTTACGAGCAGTTGAAGCAGAGATTGAAAAACAACGTGATGAACTGACAAATTCGAATGAGGCCTTCAATAAGGCGCAATCTGCTTTTTACGAGGTTGGCAGTGATATTTCCCAACTGGAACAAAGAATTCAACATACTCAGGAACGGATTCAGGCGCTGAGTGCTGACATAGAACAGGTTGCCGAGGCTGAGCAATCTGTGAAAGTACAACAGAAAAATGACGATGAAGAGTTAAATAAGCTTAAACAAATGCTGGTTCAACTGGAACCGAAACTTCACGGTTCCAGAACAGACAGTGATCAGGCATACGATTCTCTGAATCAGGCAGAGCAAGCCATGCAGAGCTGGCAGACTGAGTGGGATGCCTACAATGAAGCCTTGTCTGAATTCAACAGACAGATTGAAGTTGATACCACTCGACTTGAACATCTCCAATCCGGAGTGGCCAGCGATGAGCAGCGCAGACTGGATTTGGACAAAGAACTTGAAGATGCCAGTACACATGCTTATCAGGAGAAAGCCACAGAATTACTACAACGGCTCAATGAAAGCGAAGAAAAAATACGAAACGCCCGTGCAGAGACTGAACGTAATCAGCAAAAGGTTAAGCGTTGTCGTGAAGATGCTCATAAAACCGGTGAACGATTGGCCGGGATACGTTCTGAGCAGCAAAAACTAACAGGCCAGATTAGCTCTCTGGAAGCTTTGCAGGAGGCTGATAGCAGAGGTCAGGAGCAAACTCTGGAGTGGCTTAATGCGCGAGGGTTGGCTAATGCACCGAGATTAATACAACAATTGAATGTAGAGCCGGAATGGACTTTCGCGCTGGAGACGGTTTTGGGGCATCACCTGCAGGATATTTGCGTTGATAGTGTGGCTAATCCTGCTCAGTATTTATCCGGATTAAGTCATGATGGAATTGGGCTGGTTGGTGGAAACTACAAGCCGGCCGATAACCCACGGCCGTATACCGAACTTCTTTCAAAAGTGAATGCGAGTGTCAGCCTGTGTGGATTGCTAAGGGGCATATATATAGCCAGCGATCATGAACAGGCAATTGAAATGCGCGATGATTTGCTGGCGCACGAGTCGGTAATTACACAAGATGGTGTCTGGTTAGGACCGGACTGGTTACGCCTGAGTCGGGAAAAAGAAGGGCAGAGCGGTGCCTTGTCAAGAGAACAGCAATTGCAGGAATTGAAATCTAAAGAACTCGCTGCACTTGAAAAACTCGATCAATTACAAATTGAAGAACAACAATCCAAGCAGGATCTAGAACAAGCTGAGCAGCAATTGGATCGTGTTCAGAAACTTGTAAACGACGAACAGCAGAACTTGAATCAGATTCAGTCACAACATACTGAATACAAGACACGACACGAGCAAGTAAGTTTGAGAGTGTTGAAAATACGCGAGGAACTTGATGAACTTGACCTCAATAGTGGCGACGACCAGCATGAGCTGGAAAGCCTGCGACATAATATCTCCAGAACGCAGCAGGATAAGCAGGGTCTTGACCAACAAGGGCCTCGATTAATTGAGAATAGAGAAAAGCATCGGCAGGCGCTTGAGAACGCGCGTGGGCGTTGGCAGTCTACGCACGAGCAAAGCTCTGAAATTGCCTTACAGCTTGAATCAATCAGTTCTCAGCGAGCCTCGCTTGAGCAGGCGATAAAACGAAGCGAGATACAACTTTCCAACCATGTCAGTCGTCGAAATGAACTGGAGAACCTGCTGACGAGCAGCAAGGCTCCACTTGTATCACTTCAAAGTGATCTGGAAAAGAGACTCGAGGAAAAAATTCGAGCTGAGAAAAATTTAGCTGAGATGCGAACACAGGTGCAAAGTAAAGAAACTTTGCTCAGAGAAAAGGAACAGCAACGAAGTGAACTTGAACTAAAAGTGCAGGAGCTCAGAGATGAGTTAGCTAATGCGAAAATGAACGCGCAGGAGACAAAAGTACGTTTACAAACTGTCGCTGAACAATTGCAGGAACAGGGACATGAAATTGAAGAAATGCTCAAACAGCTTGATGACGAGGCTGAGAAAGTTGGCTGGCAGGAGCGATTAGAGGCCGTAGAGCGTAAAATTAATCGACTTGGACCTATTAACCTTGCAGCTATTGATGAATTTGAACAGCTTTCAGAGCGCAAGGAATATCTGGATAAACAGGATGAGGATCTGGCAGAGGCTCTGCAGACTCTGGAAACAGCAATTAAGAAAATTGACAAGGAAACCAGAACTCGCTTCAAGGAAACCTTCGACTTTTTGAACACAAACCTGAAAGAAATGTTTCCGGTACTATTTGGCGGAGGCCATGCTTATCTGGAAATGACAGGCGATGATCTCCTGGAAACCGGAGTAAGCATTATGGCCAGACCTCCGGGTAAACGAAACAGCACAATACATCTGCTGTCAGGCGGAGAAAAGGCCCTTACCGCAGTCGCACTCGTATTTGCCATTTTTAAATTGAATCCGGCTCCATTTTGTATTCTTGATGAGGTCGATGCGCCCCTGGATGACACCAATACAGCCAGATTCAGTGAACTATTGAAGCAAATGTCTTCGGAAGTTCAATTCATTTTTATCACTCACAACAAAATCACTATGGAAATCGCCAGACAGTTACTTGGCGTGACCATGTATGAACCCGGTGTATCCAGACTAGTTTCAGTTAATGTCGATGAAGCTGTTGAAATGGCAGCCTCTGCCTGACCTCTTTACCAAAATTCGTAATTCAGCATCGAGGCATGCCAGATGGTGGTCATATGCCCGGGTTACTAGTACCTAAGCAATGAGCGAATTGCGATTATTACTATTATTTCTCGGTGTTTGCTTAATCGCCGGGATCTATTTCTGGAGTGTTATGCAACAGCGTCGTGATCAACGTCAGAAAACAGTACGTGATTTCTCCGCGGCTGAGCATTCACCGGAAGTAAAAATGAATTCTCATATCGACTCGGAAATTGACTATGATTCCGCGCTCGCAGGCCTTAGTCGTTCAATGACTGCTGATTCGGAGATGGAAATAAATAATTTGCCCCTGCAAGACGGAGATGCTGATTCGAGTGTCAATTCTGTTTCTTTAGATTCAGCTTCGACGAACTCAATACCTGCAAGTAATCCCCTCGATAACACTACCTATGATGAGCAGAGCTCAACAATTCCCGTTGATAAAATAAAAAAAATAATCACTTTCAATATTATTCCACGTGCCCGAGAGTTTTTTCATGGTCCGGAAATAGTAGAAGCTATGGAAAATGTCGACATGCATCTTGGAGACATGGAGATATATCATCACTTCGGTGTTGGTGACATGAAAATGAACAGACCTTTGTTCAGTCTGGCAAATATTATGGAACCGGGGAGTTTCAAGATTGAAGAGCTAAACGAGTTAAATACACCTGGTCTGGTAATGTTTATGTGTCTACCGACTGTTTTCGACTCTCAGGTGGTATTTGAATTAATGTTAAATACTGCGCAAAGGCTGGCGGAACAATTGGCTGCCGATGTCTGCGATGAAAAACGTGCCTTATTAAGTGAGCAAACAATCGACACAATTCGAACTTCTGTTCTCTCGTGATTGCCTGAGTAGAAATGGCGGATTCAAAAAGCACTGAAGAAGAATGCGCGGTTCAGCGCGTAAATATATTACGTGAAGAAATTCTGGAGCATAACTACAACTACTATGTGCTGGATGCTCCATCTGTGCCCGATGCGGAGTATGACAGACTGATGCGTGAGTTATCAGAGTTGGAATCGCGTTTTCCAAAGCTGATAATTTCCGAATCCCCTACACAGCGTGTTGGCGCGAAAGCTCTTGAATCTTTTAGTCAGATCACACACAAAATACCTATGTTGTCGCTTGACAATGCCTTTGATGAGTCTGAGTTCAGAGCATTCGACAAACGATTACGTGAGAAATTGTCTGTCGTAAATATCGAGTATGCCGCTGAAACAAAGCTGGATGGTTTAGCAGTAAGTCTATTATATGAAAACGGAAAATTAGTGCAGGCTGCTACCAGAGGCGACGGTAGTAGAGGAGAAGATGTTACTGCCAATGTGAGAACGATCAAAGCAATCCCATTACAATTTAAAGGGAGTGTTTTTCCTGAAACGCTTGAGGTCAGGGGCGAGGTATTTATTGGCAGGAAAGAGTTCGCGTTATTAAACAAGGAACAGGCAGAGCGTGGTGAAAAGTTATACGCCAACCCAAGAAATACAGCAGCAGGAAGTTTACGGCAGCTAGATCCAGGTTTAACAGCGCGTAGACGTCTGAATTTTTATGCTTATAGCGCACCTTTTGAAAGAGAATCGATGCGGTTGGCGGATACACATACTGGTATTCTTGACGCATTGCGCGAGTTGGGACTTCCGGTTTCACCCGAAACCAGGACTTTACAAGGTGTCGAGCAATGTCTCGGCTACTATGCCGATATCGGACAACGAAGATCGAGTCTGGAATACGATATTGATGGTGTTGTTTATAAGGTGAATACACTTGCTCAGCAGGATTTACTGGGTTTCGTATCGAGAGCACCTAGATGGGCCATTGCCTGGAAATTCCCCCCCGAAGAGGAACTGACTGTCGTCAACAATATTGAGATCCAGGTGGGGCGAACGGGAGCGTTGACACCTGTGGCCAGACTTGCCCCAGTTTTTGTCGGGGGCGTGACTGTTACCAATGCAACCTTGCATAACGAAGATGAAGTAAGGAGAAAAGACGTACGAGTAGGCGATACTGTTATTATCAGGCGCGCAGGTGACGTTATCCCTGAAGTAGTTTCAGTTGTTATGGAAAAGCGAGCAAAAAACACTAAAGCTTTTTCTATGCCGGATACTTGCCCGGTTTGTCAGTCGAAGACGGAAAGGCCCGAAGGTGAGACTGTAGTCAGGTGTCCGGCTGGTTTGTTTTGTCCGGCACAGGCTGTACAGGCTGTTATTCATTTTGCCTCTCGGCGGGCAATGGACATCGATGGTCTGGGAGACAAACTCATTGAACAATTGTTTGCCTCAAGCTTGATTCAGAATGTTGCTGACTTATATAGTCTGGAAACCAGTCACTTACAAAATCTGGAAAGGATGGCAGAGAAGTCAGCTGCAAACCTGCTAGCGGCTCTAGAAACAAGCAAATCTACTGAATTACAGCGTTTTCTCTATGCACTGGGAATAAGGGAAGTCGGCGAAGCCACCGCCAGAGCCTTAAGCCAGCATTTCGGCGAGCTAGATAAGATTGCCTGCGCAACCGAGTCTGAGTTAGAAGAGGTAGAAGACGTTGGCCCCGTCGTCGCCCGGAACATACGAGCATTCTTTTCAGAACAGCACAACAGAACGGTTATCGAAAGGTTACTTGAACAGGGTATTCACTGGAATGAAATTGTCCTGACAAAAAGTCCGGGGACTCTGAAGGGAAAAACGTTTGTGTTGACAGGAACATTGGAGTCAATGAGCCGGGACGAAGCGAAATCAATACTGCAGGCTCTGGGAGCAAAAGTCAGTGGGAGTGTTTCAAGTAAGACAACTTATCTGGTTGCTGGTGAATCATCAGGTAGTAAATTAACCAAAGCGGAAAACCTTGGAGTTAGCGTTCTCAACGAGGAAGAATTGAAAGCCCTTATAGAGGCAGATTAAAATATATTCGGCTTCTTATGGAATGGGTGTCACAGGCGTGCCGAAAACCACACGGTTTCTGCCTTCCTGTTTCGCTTTGTAAAGTGCTTTATCACACCGCGAAAGTAAACTGTCAATATCGTCATCCGCACTCAAGCTAGCTAGACCTTCACTGGCGGTCACGCGAATATCAAATTTATCGTATCGGAATATTATCATTTCGATGGCAGAACGTATGCGCTCAGCCACCAGTATTGACCCGGCCTGATCTGTGTTCCTCAGCAATACGATAAATTCTTCGCCCCCGTAGCGATAGATAACATCACTACCCCTTGCAGACTCAATCATCGACTCAGCAATTCTCTTGAGTACGGCATCTCCGGCGATGTGTCCATAGGTGTCGTTTACTCGTTTGAAATTATCTACATCGAGCATAATTATCGATAGCGGTGTGTCGTGACGCTGGGCAAGGTCAATTTCCTGTTCCAGAGCGTTATCAAGAGCCGCACGGTTATTTACTCCAGTAAGAGGGTCCCTGTATGCTTTCTCCACAGCCTGTTTATAAAGTATGGCGTTACGAAGAGGGTAGACCAGTGCCGCGATGGTATTCTCGATTTGCCGAGTTTGCTCTTCGGTAAATTTACTTCGACGAAACAGTGTCAGTTCGCCTATGTCCTTCTCCAGAAGTACCAGTCGATAGTTACATCGATGCCGTTCTTCTTCGCCAAAGCTAACACTATGATTTTCATCCTTATTTACGTAGTTCAGGCCATCGTGTGCTACGACGGAAGCGAGCTCATCGTGAAATAGTTCCAGTAATTTGTTCAACTCCAATGTGCTTTGCAGAACGTTGGCAAGTTGTAAAGCTCTCTCGCTTACTTCTGCTGGTTCACCACCAAAATGGTAGGACTGACTGGTGTTCTGGTTTCCCGGTGCGTCTTTGATGTCTTTAATATCAGCCATTCTATAATTTGTCATCTGCATTAACCTGAGCCTCAATTCTCAACTGTATAAACAGAAGCAATTTGAGTGCCAGAACCAGTGGGATCCATTATCCAGGAACGCCCACGGTGTGTTAATACTGAAGAATATAACGCTATCCATGGAAGCTACAAAACCCCTTAGTCGACTGAATAGCATCGATTTCTCAGTACATTATGATGTTGGTCAGCAAACTCTATTTAAGATACCATAGCCGCGCTCTGGCGTAAGCCATTGAAATTTAAAATCAATGCCGAAAGAGTGTCATGACAGAGATCATTGCTCTGCACATGAGGTGATTATAAGTTATTGTATTTCAAAAGAATATTGACATTATTTTTGACACTGACCACTTGCCCGACCGGTCAGTTAGCTGCTTGATAACGGAGCTTTTGATAGAAGACATCATATGGGTAGTAATGACGCGGACAAATTGCTGATTGAGCGTGTAAAACAGGGCGATAAAAAAGCCTTCGACGCGCTGGTTGTTAAGTATCAGCAGAGAGTAATTAATCTGGTATCTCGATTCGTCAGGAGTCATGCAGATGCTCTTGATGTCACACAAGATGCATTTCTGAAAGCCTATAGAGCCCTGCCAAATTTCCGTGGTGACAGTGCCTTCTACACCTGGTTGTACAGAATTGCCGTCAATACGGCAAAGAATTACCTCGCCATGCAATCGCGTCGTTCCGGTGAATTGGATCAAGATATAGCAGAAATTGAACAAATTGAGGCAAACGATGCTCTAAGGGATAAGGCAACACCCGAGAGGCTGTTGCTGCGGGACGAAATACAGGCGACAGTGATTGCTGCTATTGAGGCACTGCCAGAAGATTTGCGCACGGCTATAATGCTTCGTGAAGTGGATGGAATGAGCTATGAAGACATTGCCGGTGTCATGGAATGTCCGATCGGTACAGTCAGATCCCGAATATTCAGGGCCCGGGAAGCCGTAGATAAACAATTGAAACCATTACTGGATGAGTGAGACAGGAAAATGAATGTAGATAGAACTGAAGACGTTTCGGCAATGATTGACGATGAGCTGGAGCAGGATGGCCAACATCTTGTTGACGATCTCTTGAATACTCCATTATTACGGGAAAGATGGCGTAGTTATCATCTCATCCGCGACAGTCTCCAGCATCAGCTGCCTGAGAAACTGGACAAAACACTGGCATCCAGTGTTGCTGCCAAAATAGATAATGAACCACATATTCTGGCACCGGTGAAGAAGAGCCAACCGGCCTATTTAAAACCTCTGGCAGGGTTGGCGATTGCGGCATCGGTAGCAGCTCTGGCGATTGTAGTGCTTCAGCCGGCTCAGGAAGGCAGTAGCGAACAGGGTATTCAAGTCGCCAGTTTCACACCAGTAGGCACGCCAGTGACATCTCAGGCCAGACAAGATGATGCGCAAATTCGTCAGGTAAGAGCTGAAGCCCGGGCTCGTCTTAATAGCTATCTTGTAAATTATAATGAGTATCAGACAAATTCCGGAATTCAGGGTATGTTGCCCTATGCCAGAACTGTAACTTACGAAAATAATCGGAAATGAGTCTGACTATGGGGTGTTGTCCTACAATTTTCCCAGGAGTCAGTATTTAATCGCCCCGGCGGAGTTTTATGCGCAAATTTAGTATGTTCAACACTGAAATTTACAGCTTGAACCTGTCTCTCAGATTGTTGACAGTCCTTCTCGTTTTCATAATATTTCCCGCTCAGGCTGACAACGAAAGCAAACCATCGGCTCGAAGTTTGATTCGAAACATGTCAATGGCTGTTCGGCAGTTGAATTACGAGGGTGTCTTCATCCATCAGAGAGGTGGACAGATGAATACCCTGCGTCTGATTCATAAGTTTGATGAAAAAGGCGGTATAGAAAGGCTTGTTTCACTTACCGGCGCTGCCCGGGAAGTCATTCGAGATGCAGAATCTGTTCGCTGTTATTTTCCCGATGATCAGGCTGTGGTTGTCGAAAAAAGCCGGCCAAGAGAGCTGCTATCATCCCAATTGCCAAGATCGCTGGAGAAACTGGAAGCCAACTATCAATTCTCTATTGTCGCTGAAGACCGCGTTGCTGGAAGAAAAGCCTGGGTCGTCAACATCAGGCCAAATGACGCATACAGATATGGTTATCAATTCTGGATAGATCAGATAGATCATTTGCTTCTGAAATCTGAATTGCGAAATCGAACAGGTTTATTACTCGAACAGATCATGTTCACCCAACTGGATATACTTGATACGGTATCCGCCGAAATGTTAAAGCCGTCCATAAGCGGTGCAGGTTATACCTGGCATAATAATTCAAAGGATAAGAAGACAGATAAGAATTTCGCTTCAAAGTGGCAGGTCAGCTGGATGCCGAGTGGCTTTTCAAAAGACAATGAAGAGATGTATCCGGCCACGGAAAACAAGACACCTGTTAATCACATTGTCTACTCCGATGGACTAGCAATGGTTTCAGTTTTTATTGAAAAACTCGATTCCGACACAGAAATGACCACCGGGCTTTCCAGGCTTGGGGGTGTGAATGCTTATGCACGTATAACCAAAGGTTATCAGGTGACCGCCGTTGGTGAAGTGCCGCAGGCTACTGTCCAGAGGATGGCTAATTCGGTATCAACCGAGCCATAGACTTTGATTATTTAATTATTAGAATAATTAACTTCTGCATCACAGGCGTAGCTATCAAAGTTGAATACAATCATTTCAGCATAAGTCCAATATAAAACCAAGCTCAGAACACGTTGAGAGTTATGAAACAAATATCAGGAAAATATCTTTTTTTAATACCACTGCTGCTGCTTTTTAACAGCAATCTGTCAGCCCGGGCCTTGCCGGACTTTTCTCTCCTGGTCGAGAAACATTCGCCTGCAGTGGTAAATATCAGCACGATAAAGAAAAACCCAGGTATTGATTCTAATTCACCGGCGATGCCCGAGATACCTGAAGACAGTCCATTCTATGATTTCTTCAATAAGTACTTTGAACAGACGCCCCGAGGTGGCCAGCCCTTTACCGAACGCTCATCGCTCGGATCCGGTTTCATTATTTCTAAAGATGGTTATGTCATAACAAACAATCATGTAGTGGAAAATGCGGATGAAATTATAGTTGGTCTGAAAGACAGACGGGAACTGGTCGCCACATTGGTAGGTACTGACAAACGCAGTGATATCGCAGTCCTGAAAATAACAGGTGAAGACTTTCCAACTCTGGAACTGGGCGATTCCGATAAAATGAAAGTTGGTGAATGGGTGTTGGCAATAGGCTCACCTTTTGGTTTCAATCATTCCGTAACGGCAGGAATTGTCAGTGCAATGGGCAGGGCTTTGCCGAACGAAAACTACACGCCCTTCATTCAAACGGATGTAGCAATTAATCCTGGAAATTCTGGCGGCCCTCTATTTAATCTCGAAGGAGAAGTGATAGGAGTTAATTCTCAAATTTACAGTCGCACAGGCGGGTTTATGGGCTTGTCTTTCGCCGTGCCCATTGATGTCGTTTTAAATGTTTACAATCAAATCCGTGAGCAAGGACATGTCTCAAGGGGATGGCTGGGAGTGTTAATACAGGAAGTGACACGAGAGCTGGCTGAGTCATTTGCCATGGAAAAGCCGCAGGGGGCGTTGGTGGTAAAAGTGTTACCTGATAGTCCTGCGGAGAAAAGCGGTTTTGAAGTTGGCGATGTCGTCGTCAAATTTGATAATAAGGAGATTGGGTTTCGTTCGGATTTACCACCGATCGTCGGTAATAGCTTAATTGGCAGCAAAGTTGCTGTGCAGATAATCCGTAGAGGCAAAAAACGTACTCTCAAAGTTGAAATAGAAAAATTACCGGGTGAGGAAGAACTTAAGGTTGCCGCTGCCAGTAATATTATGGAGCAGGCAGGTAACAGACTTAATATAACTCTTAAGGATCTCTCAGCCAGTCAGCGTAAAAAGCTGGAGTTAACTGATTATGGTGTTCTGGTGGAAAAAGTAGGTGAAGGTCCTGCCAGAGAGGCTGGAATTCGTGCTGGTGATGTCATATTGCTGCTGAATAATCAAAAGCTGATTGAATCCACGCAGTTGAGTACAATATTGAGTGACTTGCCAGTCAATAAGTCGATTCCTGTTCTCATACAGCGACGCGGTAATCCGGTTTTCCTTGCATTAAAAATGACCGATGATTCGTGACAATTGAATTATTTTTGTATTCTCAACAAGATTGTCAATTGTGTGATGAATTTAAAAAGACAATCGAACCGTTCCTGACAGAAAAAAACGTAATTCTACATGACATTGATATAGGCAATGACCTTGAGCTCAAACAGCGTTATGCAGCCCGTATTCCGGTACTTGTATGCGGAAATACTGAAATATGTGAAGTGAGAGTTGATCAGCAAGCCCTGCAGTCCTTCCTGTCTTCACACTCTGATTGAGCCAATAGTTCACGAAAAAGCTATTATCTGTTTATCTTTCTCCCCGATATAAGCTAGAATCGCCGCGCTTTGCAGCACTTTGAACGTTTCCCTGACTAACTAAGGTAACTTATTGCTACGTATGCAACACATACGAAATTTCTCCATAATAGCCCATATTGATCACGGCAAATCGACTCTATCGGACAGGCTAATACAATTGTGCGGTGGATTGAGTGAGCGGGAAATGGAAGCTCAGGTGCTGGATTCGATGGATCTTGAGCGGGAACGCGGCATTACTATCAAATCACAGAGCGTGTCTCTCGACTATAAAGCCCTTGACGGACAAACCTATCAGCTTAATTTTATCGACACTCCCGGTCATGTAGATTTCAGTTATGAAGTGAGTCGTTCATTGTCAGCATGTGAAGGTGCGTTACTGGTAGTAGATGCGGCTCAGGGAGTTGAGGCACAGAGTGTCGCAAATTGCTTCACAGCTATTGAACAGGACCTCGAAGTTGTGCCGGTATTGAATAAAATTGATCTTCCTTCCGCAGAACCTGAGCGTGTAGCACAGGAGATTGAGGAAATTATTGGTCTGGATACCACCGACACGATAAAAATCAGTGCCAAAATGGGTGATGGTATTCCTGAACTTCTGGAGCAACTCGTTGAATTGGTTCCGCCACCTCAGGGCGACCCTGCAGCGCCACTTAAAGCGCTAATCATCGATTCATGGTTTGACAACTATCTTGGTGTTGTGTCACTTGTGCGAGTGTTTGACGGCAAAATAGACGTAGGGAAAAAAGTGAAGATCATGTCCACCGGACAGAGTTTCGAAGTAAATGAGCTTGGAGTGTTCACGCCTAAATGGTTTCCCAAAAAACAACTTAACGCGGGCGAAGTAGGGTATGTAGTAGCGGGTATCAAGGCGATAGAAGGCGCACCTGTTGGTGATACAATTACACTTACTTCTACGCCGGCCACTGAGCCACTGGCCGGTTTTCAGCAAATCAAACCGCGAGTTTTTGCCGGCTTATTCCCGGTTGACTCAAATGATTATGAAACCTTCCGCGATGCTTTATCGAAACTACGATTAAATGATGCCGCCCTGCATTATGAACCTGAAACATCTCAGGCGCTTGGTTTCGGCTTTCGTTGTGGTTTTCTGGGGATGCTGCATATGGAGATTATTCAGGAAAGACTCGAGCGCGAATACGACCTGAATCTCATTACTACGGCCCCAACGGTAATTTATGAACTTGAGACAACTGCTGGAGAGACGATATATATCGATAATCCATCCAACATACCAAGCACCGATAGAATCGCCGAAATACGCGAACCAATAATTCAGGCAGATATTCTTTTGCCGCAAGAGTATCTCGGCAATGTCATGGCCTTGTGTATTGAAAAGCGAGGCACACAAAAGAGATTGCAGTACGTGGGTAAACAGATATCTCTGTCTTTTGAACTGCCCATGAACGAAGTAGTGCTGGATTTTTTTGATCGATTGAAATCTGTTAGCCGCGGCTATGCCTCGTTTGATTACACCTTTATCAGATATCAGGCCGCCAAACTTGTAAAACTTGATATATTGATTAATTCAGAAAAAGTTGACGCCCTCTCATGTATTGTTCATCAGGATCTGGCTGACCGGCGAGGGCGTGAGTTAACGGGGAAAATGAAAGAATTTATTCCTAGGCAGATGTACGAGGTCTCTATTCAGGCCGCAGTCGGTTCGAAAATTCTGGCCCGACAGAATGTAAAAGCTCTGCGCAAAAATGTAACGGCGAAGTGTTATGGTGGAGATATAAGTCGCAAAAGAAAGTTGTTGGAAAAGCAAAAAGCCGGTAAAAAAAGAATGAAGCAATTTGGCTCGATTGAAATACCACAATCGGCTTTTATGGCAATTTTACACGTCGGTAAAGATTCTTAGGATAAAATGTAAATATGAACTTCGATTTTTCCGCACTTCTTGTGTTGCTGACCTTTGCCAGTGGTCTTATTTGGGGAATAGACAGCTTATTTTATGCAAAAGCTCGTAGAAGCGATGAAAATAAGCAGGGTATCGCTGAGAAAGAAGACCATCAGATTCCGGAACCTCTTCTGGTTGACTACGCGCGTTCTTTTTTTCCGGTTTTTTTCATTGTCTTGATTCTGCGTTCCTTCCTTTTTGAACCATTTCGTATTCCTTCGGCTTCGATGATGCCGACTCTGATGATCGGTGACTTTATTCTGGTCAATAAATATGAGTACGGAATTCGCTTACCCGTTCTCAATAATAAGATAATTAAGAATAAAACTCCGCAAAGGGGCGATATCATTGTATTCAGATATCCGGAAGACCCGCGAATACCCTTTATTAAACGTGTGGTTGGTGTACCCGGAGATAAAATAGCCTACTTCAATAAAACCTTGTATATCAATGGAGTAGCGGACGGACAGAAAAATATATCTGTCTATCAGGATGACGGGCCCGGCTGGCAGATGAACGGTTGGCAGTTACTGAGCACACAAACAGGTGAGATTGAGCATGAGATACTTCACAATCACCATAGCCCGTCAAAAACTGTTGAAGAAATAGTGCCTGAAGGTCATTATTTCGTACTTGGCGATAATCGTGATAATAGTAAGGATAGTCGCTTCTGGGGTTTCGTTCCTGATGAAAACCTGATGGGAAGAGCTATTTACATTTGGATGAACTGGAGTAATACCCGCTGGTGGCATATTCCAAGCTGGGACGTAGAATGGAGTAGAGTTGGTATACCTATAAATTGATCACAATTGGCAAATGTTAGATAAGGGGTGGAAAATGAGAAGATTAACGAAAAAACAAAACGGTATGACCGGTATTGGTATTATGCTGACCCTGGCGGTATTGGCAGGTGTGGTGACTATAGTGCTGCGACTATTTCCTTTGTACAACGAGAAATTTCAGATTGTTTCGGCTCTTAACACAGTAGCTAATCAACCCGACGCCGCAAAAATGACGACCAAGCAGGCTGGTAAGGTCTTTATGAAAGGTATGGCGGTTACCAATATCAACCGATTCGTAGACAGCAACATAAAAAACCATCTTGTGGTAATAAAACCTAAGAAAAAGGGACAGCCCCGTGTCCTGCACATGCAATATGAAGCCAGAAACAAATTCATCGCTGACATCTCCTTTGTGCTGGAATTTGATAAGAAAATACCATTGTCAGGTCCAAGCGCGAGTGAATGAGTCTCAAAAACTTATAATTAATAATCTCAACTATCGATTTAAGAACACTGGCTTATTAGAACTGGCGCTGACACATCGCAGCGCCCAGTCTGTAAATAATGAACGTCTGGAATATCTGGGCGATGCAATCCTCGGTTTTATAATTGCAGAGGCTCTTTTTCACAAATTCGACGATGGTCCTGAGGGTTTCCTGACCAGACAGCGAGCAGCGCTCGTAAAGAAAGAAACACTGGCTCTGTTGGCCCGCCAACTTGATCTCGGAGAACTTATTTTACTCGGGGATGGAGAACGAAAGAGTGGGGGGTGGAGACGCGACTCAATTCTGGCAAATACTCTGGAAGCCCTGATTGGCGCAGTATATCTGGATAGCAGTTTTGATCGATGCAGAGAATTTGTGCTCGACTTATATTCAGAATTAATCAGGGCAGCATCTTTAAAGGATTCTGCCAAAGATTCTAAAACAGCACTTCAGGAGTTTTTACAGGCCAGAAAGCAAGTTCTTCCAGACTATAAAGTTCTATCTGAACAGGGCGAAGCACATAATAAAGTCTTTACGATTGAATGTTATCTTGAAAGTTTTGATGCCACTTTCAGTGCCAGTGGCAAGAGCAAGAGGATTGCTGAGCAGTCGGCAGCGCAAAAGGCGCTTGAATTTATTCAGGCCAGGTCTTGAGTAATATCATCGATAAAAAAACCCCCGGGAATGACTTTCGATGCGGCTACGCGGCAATTATCGGGCGTCCGAATGTTGGTAAATCTACCCTGATAAATGTGTTGATTGGTCAGAAAATCAGCATAACATCTCGCAAACCTCAGACAACTCAACGGCGTTTATTAGGCATAAAATCGCGGGAGCGATACCAGATAATCTACGTTGATACTCCTGGGATGCAGTCCAGATATCAGGACGCGATTAATCATTATATGAGAAAGGAAATAAGCAGTGCATTAGTTGATGTGGATGTGCTCTTATTAATGGTGGAAGCACTCAAGTGGACGGATGCTGATGACGAGATACTCGATGCAATAAGTCATGTAGAGGTGCCGGTAATTGCATTGATTAATAAGATCGATAAAGTAAAAGACAGGAAGAAACTTCTGCCTTATATCAAAACACTTTCTGAGAGGAAAAATTTTACGGAAATTCTTCCCGTATCAGCAAGTAAAAAAACTGGTCTGGACAAGGCCGAGCAATTGTTAGCATCCCTCCTGCCGGAAGGGCCGGCTGAATTCTCTGAAGATCAGTTAACCGATCGTAGCGAGCGTTTTATTGTCGCTGAGTTTATCAGAGAAAAACTGATAAAAAGGCTTGGCAAGGAACTACCATATCGAGTAACTGTTACCATTGAAAAATTCACTCGTGACCTTCGTGGGGCTGAAATAGATGCAATAATCTGGGTCGAAAGTGATAGTCAAAAATCCATTGTGATTGGAAAGGACGGCTCGGTATTAAAAAAGATAGGTGAGCAGGCGAGGCTTGAAATGCAATATCTGCTGAATTGCCCGGTTTTTTTACGGACCTGGGTAAAGGTGAAAAAGAACTGGAGTGATGATCAGTTGCTTATGAAACAACTGGGGTTTGATAACTAGCTTGATTAACAATGCGAGTATCGCTTACGCCTTCCGTCATAATTCATCAGAGACCATATCGGGAAACCAGTTTATTACTGGAAATATTCGCAAGGGAATATGGACGAGTAAGCCTTGTCGCTAAAGGCGTTCGAAGAAACAGGAAAAAATCGCAAAGTCTTTATCAGGCAAACCGAAAGCTTTTTTTGAGCTGGGGTAGTCGCGGTGATTTGGGAACATTGACAGAAATTGAAGCCGATGGGCCTAATTTTAATCTTGGCGGGAAAGCTTTGATTTCTGTTTTCTACATAAATGAATTGTTGATTCGATTTTTGCACAGACACGAATCTCATCCTCAGCTCTATGATACCTATCTTAAAACTCTGACTAGACTTGAATTTGGTGAACCTGAGTCTTTGTGTCTGCGTTATTTTGAAAAACAGCTGCTTGATACTATTGGTTATGGGCTGGTACTTGATCACGATTTGGAATCGGGCTTACCGATATCTCCCGAGAAGGAATATTTTTATTCTATTAATGAAGGACCTTTTTTGACCAAGTCTGGATCTACTAAGGGCGTCAGTGTAAGTGGCAAAACCTTACTGGCACTGGATTCGGAAAACCTGGATGAGAGTTGTTCCATCTCTGAAATCAAGCAAGTGATGCGTCTGACCCTGAATTCTTATCTCGGTGACAAACCTCTTGCCAGCCGGGAACTGTTTAAAGCGTATGCCCGACATTACAAATAGTCCCTATGAAATTATTAAAGAAGAATGAAAAAGGACTGTGATGCCTTGTGATGTACCTGATGAGTTAATATGGCTACAATACGCCGTTTTTTACACTCGGTTTATCTGATAAATGTCTGAACTAGATTTGCAAAACTCCTTGCGACGTACTTTCGCAATTATTTCTCATCCTGACGCGGGAAAGACAACTGTGACGGAGCAATTGCTTCTCTATGGTGGTGCGATTCAGTTAGCGGGTACAGTGAAGGCCAGAAAATCAAACCGCCATGCGACATCCGACTGGATGGAAATGGAAAAGGAACGCGGAATATCGGTAACAAGTTCGGTTATGCAGTTTGTTTATAAAGAGAAGGTCATTAATTTACTTGATACACCTGGCCACGCTGATTTTTCAGAAGATACCTATCGAACACTGACTGCAGTCGATTCAGCATTAATGGTAATTGACGTAGCCAAAGGTGTTGAGGAGAGGACGCGAAAATTAATGGATGTTTGTCGTTTACGTACAACGCCTGTTATTACATTTATTAATAAACTCGATCGAGAGGGTAAAGAATCAATTGAATTGCTTGACGAAATAGAGAGCGATCTCGGCATTCAATGTTCGCCCGTTAGTTGGCCGATTGGCTCAGGAAGCCGACTAAAAGGTATCTATCATTTATTGAAGGATGAAATCTCTCTCTATTCTAAAAATGAGAGTAGTAAGCTTATTCAGGGGATTGACAGCCAGGAAGCTGCCGAGGAACTGGGCTCTCATTTGGAGGAGCTGAGGGAAGAAATAGAGCTGATAAAGGGCGCATGTCCGGAGTTTTCCTTAAACGACTATCTGGCTGGAAAATTGACTCCGGTGTTTTTCGGCTCAGCCCTGCACAATTTTGGTGTTGAGTATTTTCTAGATTATATTGCCGAAAATGCACCTTCTCCTGGTCCCAGACAAACAGTAGAAAGAGACGTGTCGCCAAATGAAAAAAAATTCAGCGGGTTTGTGTTTAAAATTCAGGCGAACATGGATCCCGCTCATCGAGACCGAATTGCATTCGTCAGAATTTGCTCAGGCCAATACAGGAAGGGCATAAAAATCCGACATGTACGGGTCAACAGAGATATGCAGATTTCAAATGCGATGACCTTCCTGGCTGGCGAGAGAGAACAGGCAGAAGAAGCCTGGCCGGGTGATATTATCGGTCTACACAATCATGGAACAATTCAGGTGGGTGATTCTTTCAGCGAAGGTGAAAAACTCACATTTCAGGGTATTCCTCACTTCGCGCCCGAACTTTTTCGACGTGTACAATTACGTGATCCCTTGAAGATGAAAGCGCTGTTGAAGGGACTTATTCAACTTGGAGAAGAAGGCGCCACTCAGGTTTTCCGACCACTTAGCAGCAATGATTTGATTGTCGGAGCAGTTGGTACCCTGCAATTTGACGTTGTTGCGTGGCGTTTAAAAGATGAATATAACGTGGAATGCAGCTATGACAATATCGCGGTAAATACCGCGCGCTGGGTAACTAGTGACGATGAACGCAAACTACAGGAGTTCAGGCAAAAACTTGCCCAGCATCTAGCTCTGGATGGGGGTGAGTATTTAAGCTATCTGGCTCCATCCATGGTCAACCTGAATCTGACCATGGAGCGGTGGCCTGAAATCGAATTTCGAAAGACTCGCGAACACTAAATAACCTCAGTTTTCTTCTTTACCCGCGGCTTGTTGTGGTTCGCTTTTTGTACTCTCAACCGCAGCATTCGCAACTGGTGAATTAATGGGAGGCTTGATATCAACTACTCCTCCAGAGCTATCGCCTTTGTCCTGAGTACGGGGATTAATCCGCGTGACATCCTCGCTGGGAGCAGGTGCAGCTATACGAGATGCATCCTTCTCAGCAGCAGGCTTCAAAACAGGAGGAGCCGGAGTTTGCACAGCTTGAGCTGTCTGTGTGACTGGTTGAGAACTCTTTGTGTCTTGTTCCGGTTTTACCGATGCATTATTGCTTTCCGCTTTTGGCGTATTAACTTTCTCCGGCGTCTTGGTCGATTGCTCGGCAGTCACATTGACTGCTATTTGACTGGAATTATTCTGGCTAATATTTTCTCCGGCAGACCGATTTCCTCTGGGCTCCCTGTTTTCAGCTGATTTTTGCGCCTCTTCTGAGCGTGTATTATTCGACTGATTATTTCTCTGTCTATTTCCCTGGGAGTTCCGCTCGTTATTTCTGCGTTGATTTGAATTATTCCGGTTCCGATTGTTACCAGACTTTGAATTGCCTCGTTGTTTTTGCTGATTGTTACCAGACTGACCGCGACTATCCCGTCGTTGATTGGGGTTTTGCTCAGATTTGTCATCGGTAGATGATTTGTTGTTGTTTCTTTGTTGTTGCCGGTTTCCTGAATTGTTGTTGTTCCGGTTCCGATCACGATTTCTTGGCGGGCGCCGGCGACGCTGATTGTTATTATTTTTGTTCGCTGGTTTATCTTCTTTGACGACTGGCTTTTCAGTTTCAGGCACCCCGAAAAGACTGCCGAATACTCTTGAAATAAGCCCTTTGCCCGGTTTGCTGCTTGAACCAGGCGCGGGTTTGTCTGGCACGACCTGTTGTACAGCCGGTTTTTCCATCGGCCGAGGCTTATTAACATGCGTCCGCGAATCAATTACATCCTCAGCTTTCTCAGGAATCTGATAACTGGCTTTATTGAAACTTTCCTGCTCTGCTTCGCTTAATCGAACACGTTGAACCCGATAATGCGGCGTAACCATAAGCGGGGAGGGCACAATAATTATTTCCACATCCAGCCTTTCTTCAACATCTCGAATCGCCTGGCGTTTCTCGTTTAAAAGAAAAGTCGCGGCTTCCACAGGTAATTCCGCGATTACTTTAGCTGTGGAATCTTTCATCGCTTCCTCTTCAATAATTCGCAAAACAGCCAGAGAAAGGGAATCTGTACCTCGAATAGTGCCCTGACCGTCACATTGGGGGCAGGGTAAGCTACTGGATTCTTCCAGCGACGGCCGTAGTCTCTGACGAGACATTTCCAGTAAGCCAAATCTTGATATTCTGCCTATTTGCACACGTGCCCGGTCAATACGCAGGGCATCTTTGAGTCGGTTTTCAACTTCCCGCTGATTTCGGGTATTCATCATATCGATAAAATCGATGACTACCAGTCCACCTAAATCGCGAAGCCGAAGCTGGCGGGCAACTTCGTCGGCAGCCTCAAGGTTGGTATTCAGAGCGGTTTGTTCAATATCCTGTCCGCCGGTTGCTCTGGCAGAGTTAATATCAATTGAAGTTAAGGCCTCGGTAGGGTCGATTATGACGGCGCCCCCGGATGGCAGAACCACCTGACGGGAAAATGCTGTTTCTATCTGACCTTCAATCTGGTACCGATTGAACAGGGAGTCATTTTCCTTATAAAGTTTGAGTTTGCTGAGGTTATGCGGCATAACCTTCTCCATAAACTCACGCGCACGATCAAACACATCGGTATCGTCAATCCAAATTTCGGCCACGTCTTTACGCAGATAGTCGCGAATTGCCCGCATTACAACTTCGCTTTCTTTATAGACCAGAAATGGTGCACTTCGCTCTGAAGTCGCCACACTGATGGCAGACCAGAGACTCATCAGGTAATCGAGATCCCACTGTAATTCTTCTGAACTTTTACCGACACCGGCAGTTCTCAGAATCAGGCCCATACCCTGCGGTACTTCAAGGCCGCTCATGGCTTCACGAGCCTCAGCCCGATCTGAACCTTCAATCTGACGTGAGACACCCCCTGCTCTGGGATTGTTGGGCATGAGCACGAGATATCGGCCAGCCAGACTGATGAAAGTAGTCAGCGCCGCGCCTTTATTGCCTCGTTCCTCTTTTTCTACCTGAACTGAAAATTCCTGACCGACTTCCAGTTCATCCTTTATATTGAAACGGCCTTCGCCACCACTATTTTTGAAGAGAGTTCGGGCAATTTCTTTGAAGGGAAGAAAACCATGACGTTCGGCACCATAATCAACAAACGCCGCTTCAAGACTGGGCTCCAGGCGTACGATACGGCATTGATAGATATTGGATTTTTTTTGTTCGCGGCCTGCAGATTCTATGTCCAGATCATAAAGGCGTTGTCCATCCACTAACGCAACACGCACCTCTTCCGGCTGAGTCGCGTTGATCAGCATTCTTATCATTATTGTTATATCCTTATGTATTCATCTTCCGGAGACCGCATCCTCATCATTTAGATGGGAGGTAAACTGGCTCGCACGGGCTGGAATACAGTTGGCTGCTCATTGTTATTTTACAACATGCAGCTGTTTAACCTTTTAGTTCATGACGTGCCAGATAAGCTGTTGCGGAGACGCTGTCAGTTTAGTGACAGTCAGTTATAATCCCGCGTACACGACAAGAAGTATATATTCTGCGGTGTCGGATTCCGGAGACATACATCTGGAGCGGAGGAGTGAAGGGGGCGGAGTTTACACTGCACGATAAAAGAATTATCGGTCCACACGTATCACCTTTGTTTGCCAGCTCTGCTCAACAGGGGTATGTAATCAAAACGACCAACCTGCAGTTTACTCGTTGGCCTACAGGCGAACGAGACCCAGATAATATAGCAATAGTGCCGTTTATCGCAATGCTCAAATCAAACTATGTCACGGATTCTTAATAAAAAATCAGAGGTACAGCAAATAAGCATCGATTCTGAGGATGAGAGCCGCAGAATCGATAATTTTCTGATGAGCCGTTTCAAGGGATTGCCTCGGACGCGAATCTATCAAATGTTGCGCCGTGGCGAGGTGAGAGTAAACAAAGGACGCAAAAAGCCCGGTTACAGGTTACAGTCCGGCGACGTACTACGGATTCCACCGATTTCTCTGGAAACAGAGAAAGCACCTGCCACGCCCCCACGATATCTGATAGATATGCTGGATTCGGCGGTTTTGTTCGAAGACGACAAGCTGATAGTGGTCAATAAGCCATCGGGGATAGTCGTTCACTCAGGAGTGGCCGTTCTTATGGGGTGATTGAGATCCTGCGTCATATGCGACCAGAAGATGAAAATTTACAATTGGTGCATCGTATTGACCAGGCCACATCAGGCTGTCTCCTGCTCAGCAAAACTGGACGGGGTTTACGAGGATTGCATGAGAGCCTGAAAAGCGGAAAAATGGGAAAAGGCTATATCGCCCTGTTAGCGGGAGATATCGGTCCCAGTAAGATCACTATCGATTTAGCTTTAAGAAAAAACACTATTAGTTCAGGCGAAAGGCTGGTCAGGCCTGATAAAGACGGTAAGCGTGCTCTTTCAACTTTCGCCCGCAGTCGATTATTCAGGGAAACCTGTCTGGTAGATGTTTTTATTGAAACCGGACGCACGCATCAGATCAGAGTGCATGCTCAATCTATGGGGCATCCTATTGCAGGCGATGAAAAATACGGTGATGATTCCATAAACCGGTAACTGAGAAAAGCAGGCCTGTCACGATTATTCTTGCATGCATCGACTCTAACACTTCCTGATTACGGCAAAAAAGGCCTGAAGCTCAAAGCGCCTTTGAGTGAAGAGTTGTCCGACTTTTTAGACAAACATGACTAAGCGCATTGATAGCATATCCTGCTTCGAGCTGCTCGTTTTCGACTGGGACGGGACAATTGCCGATTCTCTGGGACTTATTGTCAGGTCTGTGCGTCATGCGACAGGGCAGTTGGGTTTGCCTGAAAAAAGCGATCAGCAGATAAAAGACATCATCGGACTTGGGCTGGAGTCCGCAATGGAGCGTTTATATCCCGGTATTTCAACAAGCGACCGTGATGCTCTTGCTGCTAGTTACAGAGGGTTTTATGCCGGAGCTTGTAGTTCGGAAATTGTGTTATTTCCGCAAGTAGAGAAGACCCTGCAGATTTTACGGGATGCCGGGCATAGTATGGCGGTGGCTACAGGGAAAAGTCGGCGTGGGCTGGATAGAGCCTTACTTGACACGGGTTTGAGTGAATATTTTCAATATTCACGCTGTGCTGACGAAACTTTCTCAAAACCACACCCTCAGATGTTGCAAGATATTATGGATATTTTTGCAGTAGAAAGAGATAGTGTTCTCATGATTGGTGACAGTGAATATGATTTACTCATGGCGAAAAATGCAGGAGTTGCCAGTGCCGCCGTATCATACGGTGCACAAAATAGTGAATTTCTACTAAAATTCGAACCATTGACGTGTCTGCATAACTTCTCGGACTTGCCTGAGTGGTTATCAGAAATGGCTGTAAATGACTCTTAAGTGAGCAACAGGAAACCGGTAATGAACGATAACTCAGATTCGCAAATTGAACAGAAAATGGTCAATCAGCTGGCCAGAGAATTTTTAAAAGAACAGAGAAATAATCGACGTTGGAATATTTTCTTTAAATGCCTGCTGGCCTTGTATTTGTTTTCATTTCTGGCAATTTATTTTTCCGGACAAGTTGAGCTGGGTAGTCTCAGTGGGGAAAAACACACGGCATTGGTAGATATCAATGGTGTCATTTCAATGGACAGCGAGGCCAACGCTGACTATATCGGCTCCGGTCTGCGGGCGGCCTTTAAAGATAAAAATACGGCCGGAGTCATCTTGCGTATCAACAGTCCGGGTGGTAGTCCGGTTCAGGCGGGCTATGTTAACGATGAAATCATCCGTTTGCGTCAAGAGTACCCTGATATTCCGGTGTATGCCGTCATTTCAGATTTATGCGCATCCGGAGGTTACTATATAGCCTCAGCCGCAGATGAGATTTACGCGGATAAAGCCAGTCTCGTAGGCTCTATTGGAGTTATTATGTCGGGTTTCGGGTTTGTCGATAGCATAGAAAAACTGGGCGTTGAACGGCGTGTCCGTCACGCCGGTAAAAGTAAAGCCTTCCTTGACCCTTTCTCGCCTCAGAAAGAAGAGCACATAGTTCATGTTGACGATTTGCTGGATAAAATTTATCAGCAGTTCATTGCCACCGTTAAAAAAGGCCGAGGTGATCGACTCGTCAGTGGTAAAGATGATCTTATATTCTCAGGTCTGATCTGGACTGGTGAGCAGTCAATAGAACTCGGTTTAGTAGATGCGCTTGGTAGTGCCGGTTATGTTGCCAGAGAAGTCATAGGCGAAGAAGATATTGTCGATTTCACACGCAGGGATAGTTATCTGGACCAGTTCGCCGGAAGTCTCGGGGCCAGTCTGATGAATCAATTTGAAACTAAGTTAAATTATCAATTAAAATAATAGGTTAGGGTAATTAGTTAACCTACAACATTAAGGAAGGTCTACGCCTTCCTGACGTAGCATCGCAGTCAATCGAATAAGGGGTAAGCCGACAAGCGCGCTTGGATCGTGACCTTCCATCGATTCAACCAGGCAAATGCCCAGTTTCTCTGATTTAAAACTACCGGCGCAATTGTAGGGTTTTTCAGCGAGCAGGTAGCGCTGGATCTCATTTTCTGAAAAATTTCTGAAATTCACTCTGTAATCCACGCAATCGAGCTGTTCCTGTCCCGTCTTTGCGTTCAGTAAACACAGCCCGGTTTTAAAGATTAGTGTCCGACCAGCCATCTTACGCAACTGCTCACGGGCTCGTTGATGATTGCCCGGTTTGGAGAATATCTCGCCGTCGCAACTTGCCAATTGATCTGAACCGATTATCAAAGCCGTGGCATTGCCGCCAGCGATTTTTCTTGCTTTGCTGGAAGCCAGTCTAGTCACCTGATCCTGCAGACTCTCATTTACTTGCGGTGCTTCGTCAATGTCCGGCGAAATACATTGAAAGGGGAGACAGAGACGTTCCAGTAATTCACGTCTAAAGGGCGATGAAGAGGCTAAAATTAACTCGGAAATGGTGGTTTCCCTCTGTTTCACGACTAGGTTCTGGGCTGGACATGATGACAGCGTGTAAAAACCTGTCAAGTCAATGGCTTAAACCTCAATATTAAGGCGTGTTTTCTTTGACAGAGGAAGCATGTGTGGCTAAACTTGCCCGCCTGATGCAAGCAGGCCCTCCGCAGCGTATTGATCCCGCCCGTTTCGCCGATAAAAAAGAAAGGTTATTCGGTGAATTGGATGTTATCGAACTGAGCAGACTTGATGGTCTGCTGCAGTCGAAGGATGGAAAAATCTCTTTTGAGTTGAGTTTTGACCGGGATGAGCACAGGCGGGTCAGTATATCAGGCGGATTTACCTGCATACTGACAATGCGATGTCAGCGCTGCTTGCTGCCGCTGAATGTTAATGTTGAGCATTCAATCGATATTGTTCTGATAGCTGACGAAGACGAGGCAAAAAAATTACCTCGCCGGCAAGAGGGCTTGTTGTTTACTGATAAAATGCTTTCTCTGCCTGCCTTGATTGAGGAAGAGTTGCTGCTGGCTCTGCCATTGGCGCCTTTGCATGAAAATGAGTCCTGTTCTGCAAACAGTACAGGTAAGCCCGGAATTATTGAAGAAAGACAGCACCCTTTTGAAGTACTGAAAGACTTTAAGACCAGAAATACTAAAGATTGATTAGACAGAGGATACAGACATGGCAGTACAAAAAAGCAAGAAGTCCACATCGAGACGTGATATGCGCCGTTCTCATGATGCCTTACGTGGCCCAACACTTTCAACCGAGCAGGCGACAGGAGAAACACACAGACGACATCACGTCAGTGCAGATGGATATTATCGCGGTCGTCAGGTTCTGCAAAATAGCGACGACGACGAATAATACTGGGGCCGGCTGTTAAGCGGTCCCTTAGTAACAGCCCCATCAAACGCTCTCCGGCCAAATCACTCAGAGATCTATTTTGACATTTTGTATTGCACTTGATGCGATGGGGGGGGACCACGGTCCTGCAGAGATCATTCCTGCCGCTCTGCATAGCCTGAGGCAACACAAAAATCTGGAAATCATACTGGTCGGTGATGAAGACACAATTCTGACTATCCTTGCTCAGAAAAGCGCTCAGGATCACGAGCGTATAAAGATCAAACATGCCTCTGAAGTCGTTGAAATGCATGAGGCACCATCACTGGCATTGCGCAATAAAAAAGATTCATCAATGCGTATTGCAATTCAACTGGTTAAAGATGGTCAGGCTTCAGCCTGCGTGAGTGCCGGCAACACAGGGGCCTTGATGGCAATGGCCCGGTTCGTTCTGAAAATGCTGCCTGGAATTGACAGACCGGCAATCTGCTCAATGATGCCGGGTATCGAAGGCCATACACACGTACTGGATCTCGGTGCTAACGTGGAACCCAGTTCCGAGCATCTTTTTCAATACGCTGTGATGGGCGCTGAATTGACAAGTGCAGTCGATAATGTGCAAAACCCTTCCGTTGCATTACTTAATGTTGGCGCCGAAGAAATCAAGGGCAATGATCGTGTTAAACAGGCAGCAGTACTGCTGTCGGAAAGCCATTTAAACTATGTTGGCTTCGTTGAAGGTAACGATTTGTACAGCAGCAAGGTTGATGTGATTGTTTGTGACGGTTTTTCCGGCAATATTGCTCTTAAAGCCAGTGAAGGTGTCGCTGAGCTTTTTAGTGCGCACGCGAGACAGGCCTTCAGCGGCTCGACTTATGGTAAATTGGCAGCTTTGTTGAGTAGCCCGGTTCTCAAGGCGATTCGTAAGAAGATTGATCCGAGACGGTATAACGGTGCCAGCTTGCTTGGTCTAAAGGGAATAGTTGTCAAAAGTCATGGTGGTGCAGACAGTCTTTCATTTTCTCATGCAATAGAAGAAGCCATGATTGAAGTAACCAAAAACGTTCCCGAGCGCATCAGTCAAAGACTCGAAGAGTTACTCATCGAAGATTAAGCCAGAGCGAGTATAGTGATGAATTATACAAAAATTCTTGGTACAGGTAGTTATTTACCCGAGCGCGTGATGTTGAACTCGGAATTAGAAGCGATGGTGGATACCTCAGACGAGTGGATACAGGCCCGCACCGGTATTAAAGAACGTCATATCGCGAGAGAGGACGAAACTACCTGTGATATGTGTGAACAGGCTGCACTGAATGCAATTCAAGCAGCGGATATAGATCCCTCTGAAATCGACCTGATAGTTCTGGCAACTTCGACTCCGGATCTAATATATCCCAGTACTGCCTGTTTACTGCAGGCGCGTTTGGGTGTGAGTAATACTTGTGCCGCTTTCGACGTCCAGGCTGCATGTTCTGGCTTTGTTTACGCTTTCAGTATTGCTGAGAAATTTATTCAGAGCGGCAGCGTAAAAAAAGCGCTTGTCGTTGGAGCCGATGCAAACTCCAAAATACTGGACTGGACTGATCGTGGTACTTGTGTCTTATTCGGTGATGGTGCAGGCGCTATTATTCTGGAGGCTTCCGATGAACCTGGAGTGTACGCTACCCGTTTACACGCAGACGGATCTCATGCACATCTTCTACAAGTGCCATCAGGTGTTTCAAAACCGACAGGCGATCCTTTTATCCGTATGAGTGGCAATGAAGTGTTTAAGTTTGCTGTCAATGCAATGGGCAGTATCGTCGATGAAACTCTACAGGAGTGTGGTTTGAGTAAGTCAGACATAGACTGGTTGGTGCCGCATCAGGCCAATCAACGTATTATTAAAGCTACGGCGAGAAAACTCGGTGTTACTATGGATAAGGTTATTCTGACAGTTGCTGAACACGGCAACACTTCTGGCGGTTCGATTCCACTGGCCCTTGATACTGGTATTCGTGACGGGCGTATTAAAAGGGGAGACAAGCTTTTCCTTGAAGCGGTCGGAAGCGGTTTTACCTGGGGTTCTATTGTTCTCAAATACTAGTTTTCTATTCCGATAACTTCAAATGAATAACTCTCAATTGAGTTTTGTATTTCCAGGTCAGGGTTCCCAGTCAAAGGGCATGCTTTCTGAACTTGTGGATGAATATGAAATAGTCAGGCTGACATATGATGAAGCTTCAGTAGCACTCGGGTTCGATCTTTGGCAACTGATACTTGAAAACCCGCAGGACAAGCTCAATCTTACCAGTCACACTCAGCCGGCTTTGCTCGCCAGCAGTGTTGCAATCTGGCGATTGTGGATTCAACAAGGCGGAGATAAACCGGCCTTTCTGGCAGGACATAGTCTTGGCGAATACAGCGCATTAGTGTGTGCGGGTGTTATTTCCCTGAAAGATGCAGTGAGCCTGGTAGCAGATCGTGGAAAATTCATGCAGGAGGCAGTCCCTGAAGGGAGCGGTGCGATGGCAGCTATTCTGGGCTTGCCTGATGAGCAGGTTATTGAGATATGTGCTCACGCAGCACAATCGGAAGTGGTTTCTGCTGCGAATTTCAATTCGAACGGACAAGTCGTGATTGCCGGTGATAAGAACGCCATAGAAAGGGCCATAGAGCTTGCCAAAGAGCAGGGCGCAAAACGAGCCATGCTATTGGCAGTCAGCGTACCATCTCATTGTGCGCTCATGCGAGAGGCCGCTGAACGCTTTGCTGAGCGAATGGAGTTAATACAGTTTGCCAATGCAAGTATCCCGATAATTCAGAATGTCGATGCAGAAAAACGTACGGATGCAGAAGCGATTAAGAAAGCTTTACTTGAACAACTTTATTGTTCAGTGCACTGGTGGCTTTCAGTTACTCGTTTAAAAGAGCTCGGCTCCACTACTATTATTGAATGTGGTCCGGGTAAAGTGCTCAGTGGTTTGATTAAACGAATCGATCGTTCGCTTGAAATTTTTCCCGTCCATGACAGCGATTCTTGACGGACAGATTGCACTGGTAACCGGAGCCAGTCGAGGAATTGGTAAAGCCATTGCGATAAAACTGGCAGATGATGGCGCTTTTGTCATCGGTACTGCCACTAGTGAAACCGGCGCAAGTGCTGTGGAAAAAACACTTAATTCAGAAGGACGAAATGGCCGCGGTTTTGTACTGGATGTATCTGATAGTGAATCTGTAGATAATTTTGCCAGCAACTTAAAGGCCGAAAATTACGCTGTGTCAATCCTCGTCAACAATGCTGGAATAACCCGGGACAATCTTTTAATGCGAATGAAAGATGAAGAATGGGAAGATGTTATTAACACTAACCTGAGTTCAGTTTATAGAATAACCAGGTTTTGTCTTCGAGCAATGATGAAAGCCCGGGGCGGGCGCATAATTAATATTGCATCGGTAGTTGCCTTGTCTGGCAATGCTGGACAAACAAACTATGCAGCAGCTAAGGCAGGCATGCTCGGTTTTACGCGGGCACTGGCGAAAGAAGTGGGTAGTCGAAATATAACCGTAAACGCTCTTGCGCCAGGTTTTATAGAGACTGACATGACCGATGCCCTGGACGCAGAGCAACAGGCCCTGTTGCTAAATCAAATTGCACTCGGCCGACTTGGTAGTGTAAACGAAATAGCAGCTTGTGTGGCTTTTCTGGCTTCACCTGCAGCGGCCTATATTTCCGGCGAAACAATTAATGTCAACGGAGGCATGTATATGGCGTAAACACCTACTTTTAACATTAATTAAACTTTGTAATTTGCTGATATTTAATCATATATCAAATAATGCTGTATGCAGCTTGCAAGTTATTATCATTTCTCTAAACTTACACACGAATTTTCGGTGACCACACCGTAGAGGGAGGAATTACCCATATGAGCAGTGTTGAAGAACGCGTTAAAAAAATAGTAGTAGAACAACTAGGCGTTAAGGAAGAGGAAGTTTCCAGTGAAGCATTTTTTGTTGATGATCTGGGCGCCGACTCACTTGATACAGTTGAACTTGTTATGGCTTTGGAAGAAGAGTTCAAGACGGAAATCCCTGATGAGGACGCGGAAAAAATTACCACCGTCCAACAGGCAGTCGATTACGTCAACGCCAATCTTGACTAAAACCCGGCTTCAAAAAAAGAAAAGGCTGCGTTTAACCACGCGGCCTTTTCTTTTTTAAGGGCTTACATGAGTACGATATAAATATTGTGAGTAAGCGTAGAGTTGTTGTCACAGGATTGGGTTGCCTTACCCCACTTGGTAATAATGTTAAAGACACCTGGGATCAAGTTCTCAAGGGCGTCAGTGGTATTGCTGAACTGACGCATTTTGACACCAGTGAATTTCCTGTTCGTTTTGGTGGTTCGATTCGAAACTTCGATATCGAAGATTATATTTCCCGAAAAGATGCCCGGAAAATGGATCCCTTTATTCATTATGGTATGGCGGCAGGAATCCAGGCTATCGAAGATTCGGGGCTCGAAATCTCGGAGGAGATTGCTCACAGAGTTGGTGTAGCGATTGGCTCGGGTATTGGCGGTTTACCTGGTATCGAAAAAGGCACAGATATCATTACCGAAGGCGGACCGCGTAAGATTTCGCCGTTCTATGTGCCCAGTAACATCATCAATATGATTTCCGGTCATCTATCCATTAAATATGGTGCAAAAGGCCCTAATTTCGCGATCGTTACCGCCTGTTCGACTGGCACACACAACATTGGTGATGCAGCCCGTATTATTGAATATGGAGACGCTGATGTCATGATTGCCGGTGGTGCTGAGATGTCAACATCACCAACCGGACTGGCAGGATTCGCTAACGCGCGTGCCTTATCGACAAATAACTCCGATCCGCAAGGAGCCTCGAGACCCTGGGATCGGGATCGAGATGGTTTTGTTTTGAGTGACGGAGCCGGCGTGATGGTTCTGGAAGAATATGAATTTGCTAAAAGCAGAGGCGCTTCCATCTACGCTGAACTCATTGGCTATGGTATGAGTGGCGACGCCTACCATATGACTTTGCCATCCGAAGGCGGTGAGGGCGCCGCGCGTTGCATGCAGAACGCCATGAATAACGCCAGTCTGGAGCTAACAGAACTGGACTATATCAACGCTCATGGCACATCCACACCTGCTGGAGACGTTATAGAGAGCAATGCAATAAAAAAGGTCTTTGGCGCTCATGCCAGTAATCTGGCTGTGAGTTCAACTAAATCAATGATTGGACATCTGCTTGGTGCTGCTGGCGGTGTTGAGGCGGTGTTTTCAGTGCTTGCCATTAAAGATCAAGTTGCTCCACCGACTATAAATCTCGATAAGCCCGATCCGGAATGTGACCTCGATTACGTTCCACATGAAGCCAGGCAAATGGAAATTAACACAGTGTTATCAAATTCTTTTGGTTTTGGTGGAACTAATGGTTCTCTCATTTTCAAACGACTTTCCTGATTCGTATCGGCTGTAGAAAAGCCGAAAAACAATAGGAACAGGACTATGTCAATCTTAGAAGAGAATGATTCTAGTCAACGGTAAACCTGAGGATACGCTTTCCCTTGGGGATCGCGCTATTCACTATGGTGACGGTCTTTTCGAAACAATTGCTGTTGAGCATGGTCTACCTTTGGCTTGGGATGATCACATGCAGCGCTTGCAGAAATCATGTTTGCAACTCGGTATTGATTGCCCCGACCCGGCAAGCCTCTTGCTGGAAACTGTAGAGATCGCCGGTGACCGGGAACTGCTTGTTGTCAAAATTATAATCAGTCGCGGGAGTGGCGGACGCGGATACACACCTGCAGAGAAGGGAACTACAGGAAGAATTGTTCTCGCATATGACTGGCCGGACTACCCGAAAGAGTTTGCACAAGTGGGAATTGAAGCTGCAATCAGTAGTATTCGCCTTGGCCATAATCCCCTGCTGGCTGGCCTGAAACACCTGAACCGACTTGAACAGGTCTTGCTGAGCAGAGAGCTTGCTGCAAAAGACAAGCCTGAAACCCTGGTTATGGATATTGATAATCAAGTGATAGAAGGGAGTAAATCCAATCTGTTTTTAGTAAGCAATCAAAAAGTGATGACCCCTGCGCTGGATCAGGCCGGTGTTGAAGGTGTTATCAGAAATGCACTGCTTAAAATTGCCGACGAATTGCTTATGGAAAGGCAGATAGGCAGATTTTCACTTGATGATGTGTTTAATGCTGATGAAGTATTTTTCTGCAATAGTATTGCGGGTTTATGGCCGGTTCGGCGAATTGAAAATACTGAGTTCGCGCTTGGCCCTGTCAGTCTCAAATTGCAACAGGTGCTGCAGGAAAAAAAGCTTATTACATGACGGTGAAAAAAATTACGCTCAGCCTCGTCGTGATTATTGTGCTTTTTATGAGTATCACTTTGTGGTGGCTGAATAAAGATATGCAACGAGAATTAAACTCACCTCTTGCTTTTACAGGAAGCGAAATTATCCAGCTGAGACCAGGACAGAGTCTGAAATCGCTCAGTCGAGAAATAACCGACAAAGGCTGGATGAAACATCCTTACTATCTTGAATTCGAAGCGAGAAAACAGAATGTCGCCTCTCGGCTCAAAGCCGGTGAATATACAATTACTCCGGGTACTACGCCTCTTCAGCTTCTGGACATATTCGTAGAGGGTAAAGTAAAGCAGTATTCAATGACGATTCCCGAGGGCTGGACATTAACGCAAATACTGGATGCCATCGCCGCAAACCCTGAATTGCAACAGACCCTGACGACATCTAGGCCAGAACAGGTCATGTCGCTGGCCGGGTTTGCGGGTCATTTCGCTGAAGGTCGTATATTTCCTGATACTTACCTGTTTCCGGCTGGTACTAGTGATATAGAATTCATTCAACGCGCAGTCAAAACACAAAAAAAGGTACTGCAGGAAGAATGGGCTCGTAGAGAAGAAGGTTTGCCCTATAAGTCTGCCTACGAAGCGCTTATTATGGCTTCGATAATAGAAAAAGAAACAGGGCGTGCAGAAGAAAGACAACACATAGCTGGCGTTTTCGTTAGACGACTACGTTTAGGCATGAAGTTACAAACTGACCCAACGGTTATTTACGCAATGGCTGAACGTTTTGATGGCAATATCAGACGTAAGGATTTATCTATAGATTCTCCTTACAACACATATCGCTACAAAGGCCTGCCACCCACGCCAATTGCCTCTCCCGGGCGTGATGCAATTCACGCAGCCTTGCATCCTTTGCCGGGAAAAACTTTGTACTTTGTGGCTCGCGGCGATGGCAGTCACTACTTTTCTGAAACACTGGAAGAACATAATAAAGCAGTTAGAAAATATCAGCTGAACAAAAAGAAATAATTCTCATTATCGGTAAATTTAAGTATGACTCAAGGACTTTTCATTACACTGGAAGGCATAGAAGGTGTCGGTAAAACGACTCAGGTGGATTATGTCGCCGAATTGTTTAGAAGAAAAAACAGGACCGTTACAGTGACCAGAGAACCCGGGGGTACATCCGTTGGTGAAGCCATAAGAGAAATTCTTTTACAGGGAAAGGATCTGGATATTTGTGATGAGACTGAGTTGTTGCTTATTTTTGCTGCCAGAGCTCAGCATCTGCGCAGAATAATTGAGCCGGCTCTGGCCCGGAACGAGGTGGTCATATGCGATCGATTTACTGATGCCAGTCTCGCCTATCAGGGCGGAGGACGCGGCATTGACATGGCCAGAATCAAACAACTTATAGATTGGCTGGACGGATGTATAAAACCCGAATTGACCTTATTGCTTGATGCGCCGGTTGAAACTGGTCTGGCACGGGCAGGGAGTCGCGGTGAGCTGGATCGTTTTGAAACTGAAACCATCGAGTTTTTCGAGTTGATTCGACAGACCTATCTGAAACTTGCACGGCAAGAACCAGAGCGATTGTCAGTAATAGACGCCAGTCTGGATTTTGATGAAGTTCAGGCACAGATAGATGCTGTCATTCGGAGCAGGCAGTACTGATGATTAAACCCTTTCCCTGGCAAATCAAACAATGGGACCATCTGCAATCCGCGTACGCGCAAAACAGACTGCCACATGCTCTTTTGCTTGCCGGGCCGGCCGGAATCGGTTTACAACAGTTCAGCTTCAGCTTTGCTGCGGCCTTGCTTTGTATAGAAAGTAGGGGAGATGGACACGCTTGTGGTATCTGTAAGTCCTGTCACTTATTACAGGCTGGCACTCACCCTGACCTTCTCAGTATCCAGCCGGAAGAAACCGGTAAACAGATCAAGGTTGATATGGTAAGAGAGCTGGTCGGGTTTATTCAGAATAAAAGCCAATTCGGTAACTATAAGCTGGCTATTATCGACCCCGCTGAAGCCATGAACAGGAGTGCGGCAAATGGCCTGCTCAAGACGCTTGAAGAACCACCGGCAGATTCAGTCCTGATTCTGCTGACCGAAAAAAGCGCCTTGTTACCAATAACTATTCGTAGTCGTTGTCAGAAAATTGATTTCCCTGTCAGCAATCAAAAAGATAGCCTTGATTGGCTGCAGGGCAGGCTGGGTGCTGACGCTGATGCTGCGCAGTTGCTTAGTTTGGCGCAGGGAGCACCGCTTAAGGCGATTGAGATACAGGAAAGTGATCAGCTTGAGCAACAATTAGAATTATTAAGGGATCTGAAGTCACTACGTGAACAGCGATGTGATGTCGTGAAACTGGCGGAGAAGTGGCTGGCCTGGGATGCTTTGCTGGTATTTATGCACCTGCTTAATTTTTTCAACATGATGAGTCGTATAAAACTCGGTATTGATAGCGATAATTCCTCTGTACACAAGCACTTGCAAGGAATTTTAAAAGGATTAGACTTGGTACAGCTTATCCGCTGTTATGATCTCCTGTTAAGACATTATAATGCGGTAAGGGGGCCAACAAGTCTGAATAAGCAGGGCTTATTGGAAGACTTTATTATCTATTGGCAAAAATTAGCTGGACAAAATAGGGGGTAAAACGGGTGGCAGCTGGAGGTAGAGATCCTAGACAGGGCATATTATCCCTGACAATTCGCGATAAAAGCGCCTTGTACGCGTCGTACATGCCATTTATCAAAAATGGAGGTCTGTTCATCCCGACCGCTAAACCCTATAAGCTTGGTGACGAAGTGTTTATGTTACTAACCCTCACCGATAGTAAGGAAAAGTTACCAGTAGCCGGACGTGTGGTCTGGATAACACCGAAAGGCTCGCAGGGAAATAAAACTGCTGGTATCGGTGTTCAGTTCAGTGAGCTTGATAAGGGTGCGACAAAAAACAAAATCGAAAATCAGTTAGCTGGTGCCTTGAAGTCTGACCGCGCTACTCACACCATTTAAATTTTATCCGCTTATGCAGGTATTAGTCTGCAGGCCTTTAGTCTGACATTTCTACGAAGATACTAGCCTGATGACCTCTCTTGTTGACTCTCATTGCCATATTCCCATGATTGAGGACTCAGATGGTATTGAGACCATTCTCGCGGCAGCCAGAGAAAACGATGTCACGCATATGTTATGCGTCTCAGTCGAGCTGGACAGCTACCCTGAAATACTCAGTCTTGCGCGTAATCACTCCTGTATATCAGCTTCAGTAGGTGTGCATCCGAATACGGAAATGCAGAATGAGATTGAAATAGATGAGCTCGCTGGACTCGCTTCTGACTCAAATGTTGTCGCAATTGGAGAGACGGGACTTGATTATTTTCGCAGTGAAGGAGATCTGGAATGGCAGAGAGAACGCTTTCGCAGCCATATCCGGGCCGCCCGGCAGGTTAACAAGCCTCTGATTATTCATTGTCGCGAAGCGAAAGAAGATGTGATCAAGATATTGAAAGAAGAGAATGCCGCTGATGTTGGCGGTGTGATGCACTGTTTCGTCGAAGATTGGGAGACTGCTCAGACAGCAATGGCACTAAATTTCAGAATATCTTTTTCCGGCATAGTCACTTTTAAAAATGCACAGCCACTGAAAGAGGTGGCTAAAAAAGTGCCACTTGAGATGCTCCTTGTTGAAACAGATTCACCGTATCTGGCGCCGGTGCCCTTTCGAGGAAAGAGCAATCAACCGGCATTTGTCAAACATGTGGCAGAACACATCGCCGAATTAAGACAATTGCCCTATGAGCAGATTGCCGACTCAACCACCGGAAACTTTTATAAACTATTCCCTTTGGCCGCTAGCTAAATCTGCTGATGTATTTAATGCCGTACTAGATAGCAAAGGAGTTTTTAATAGAGCTCTTTCTCGTAAACTTCTTCCAGATGATTCTCCATATTTTCCTTACTCTCATTTATACGTGCTTCCTCCTTCAGTATTTCACCAAAGCTGGCCAGTTCACCTGTTTTGGCTTTACTCTCTTCATCCCATAATCTGGAACGGATCATTGCTTTGCCGCAATGAAAATAAACTTTGCTGACTTTAATGAGCAGGCCGGTTCGAACCGGGGTTTTACCAACCTGACAGGCTTTTAGATACTTCTGATCAGTAGTAATGGCGGCTTCACCGGAAATACGCAGAGTTTCACGAAGACCCGGTATCATAAATATAAGACCCATTTTGGGATTTTCGACGAGGTTATGGAAAGACTCTACCTTGTTGTTGCCTATCCGATCCGGCATAAGCAGGGTATTGTCATCAATGATTTTAATGAAACCCGGAGCATCGCCTTTTGGTGAAATTGTCGGTTGGCCGCTGGCATCGGAGGTGGCTATGCAGGCGAAGGGTGAACGTTCAATATACTGTTTATGAAACTTATCCAGACTGTCGAGCATAACAGCAAGAGCCAGTTCAATGGGTTCGCCAAAATGCTTTTCCAGTGTGTCAATGTCGCCAATTGATTCAGTCATATTTTCTCCGGAATATCCAATGTTGTCTGATTTAATATTCACGTATTATAGCAAACTTATATAATGCCTAGCGCGATATGACGTAGCCAATGAAAGAGAAGTCGAATGACATAATAATCATCGGGGCAGGTATAGCCGGGGTCTCGGCAGGAGCCCTGCTAGCTGAACATGCCAATGTCAGGATTATCGAAATGGAAACGCAGCCCGGTTATCATTCCAGTGGGCGCTCCGCAGCTTTTTTTTCTCCTCCCTATGGAAATAGTGTTGTACGGGCGTTCACCGCAGCAAGCGAACAGTTTTTTCGTGATCCACCTACAGGCTTCAGTGATGTGGAACTGATTCGGCCACGGGACTGTCTATTTATAGCCCGGCCTGATCAGAAGGGCAGCCTGCAAGATATGCACACTGAAATCCCCTCATTGCTAAAACGGACAAGCACGCAAATTGTCGATCAGGTACCTATTCTCGGTGTGGATAATCTGGCCGGCGGATTATTAGATATAAGTGGCGGAGATCTTGATGTAAATGAAATTATGCAAGGTTATTTGCGTAAATTTCGCTCGCATAATGGAAAAATCGAGAATGCGACCATGGTCGAGAGTCTAAGCAGAAAGGATGGTTTGTGGCGAATCGACACTGGCAAACAGAACTGGTATTCACCCATCGTAATCAACGCTGCAGGTGCCTGGGCGGATACGATCGCCGCAATGGCGGGTTTGACGGGTCTGGATATCACCCCGAAACGTCGAACCGCTCTGCTGATCGATGCCCCGTCTGGTGAAGACATCAGTGATTGGCCACTATGTATTGATATCGATGAACAATTTTATTTTAAACCGGATGCAGGACAACTTTTGATTTCCCCAGCTGATGAGACTCCTAGCGCGGCCTGCGATGCACAACCCGAGGAAATGGATATTGCCCTTGCGGTCGATCGATTTGAACAGGCAAGCGGTCTTGAAGTGAATAAAATTAATCACAAATGGGCAGGTTTGCGTAGCTTCGCACCAGATAAGACTTTTGTTGCCGGTTTTGATTCAAGGGCGAATGGCTTTTTCTGGCTGGCAGGCCAGGGCGGTTATGGTGTGCAAACTGCTCCGGCGCTGGCGGCCTTAAGTGTCACTTTACTTACCGATGTAAAACAGTCGGGGCCCTACCAACAAATTCTCCAATTTGAGGAAAAAGTATCCCCTGAGCGCTTATTGTCATAATTACAAATATTATCGAATAACGAGAAAAATTAATTCTTATTCGATAATATATTAAGTATGCTTTGCAAATATATTACGGAGACAAGCAGCATGGCAGAAGAAAACCTTCAGAGAATCAGACGAATCAGCGGCACATTCCGACAACTATTTAACCTGTTTATTATCACCTTACCTGCAGCCACCATCATTTTCTGGCTGTGTTTTAATCAGTTGCCTCAGAGCTTTAAAAACGACCTACCTGTAATAGTTAGTCAGAATTTACCTTTATCAAGCCTTTTGCTTGCCATTACTGTCAGTGCAATTCCAACAGGGATCATTCTCTACGCCTTCATTAAACTGAGAAACCTGTTTTCACTTTATCATAAGGGTGTGATCTTCAGTGTGGCGAACGCCGACTGTTACCGGTCTCTGGGATATGCTCTGATATACTGGGCTTTTTCCAAACTAGCCTTTGTTCCATTAATTAGTATCGTTCTGACTGCACACAACCCACCGGGACAAAAATCTCTGGTTTTGAGCATCGGCTCGGCCGATATGGCCAATATACTAATTGGCTCGATTGTTCTTCTTATTTCCTGGGTAATGCACGAGGCCTCCCTGATGGAAGAAGAGCGTAGTTTTACGGTTTAGCACTATCATGCAAATAATTGTGAATCTCGATGTGATGTTGGCAAAACGTAAAATGAAATCGAATCATTTGGCTAAACGCATCGGTATTAGTGAACAGAACCTGTCTATTTTAAAAACCGGCAAGGCAAAGGCCCTGCGTTTCAGTACGCTTAGTGCCATTTGCAAAGAGTTACAGTGTCAGCCAGGTGACCTGCTTGAATATCAGGATTGAATCAAAAACGAGATTAATCCACCACACGATAGCGGTAAGACTCAAGCATGGACGCCAGCAGACCCCGGGCAACCCGAGTCATTCCGGCCACTGAAATAGTTTCTTCATTGGTGTGGATCTGATCCGCGCCGGTTCCCACGATCACCATTTCTTCATCAAATCTGGCTTTAATCAGATTTCCGTTAAAACCACCGAACTGTTTCGCCGTTATTCTCACCACATCATCACCAGTGCGTTCAAAACCGGTTTTCAGCAGCTGAATGCTGGCGGACTCCTCAGCGACGATATATCCGCTTAATTTTGCTTCATTGACTCCGGTAATATCACATTTAAGCTTAGTCCGATTGCGTCCGGCCTCCGCACAAATGCGATGGACAGTTTTTTCCAGGTCCAGAACCATTTTTTGTGCCGCCTCGTTACCTTCCAGATTTCGCATTTGCCAGGCTGCACTCCAGAAAGGTGAGATAGTGTTGTATTGATAATCCGCGACTGGTTCGCCTTTGGCCGTTAATTTCCGTTTATTGATTCCACAGGATATGAAGTAGCTGTGCAAAACCACATTCGGATGACCGGGCGGATGAGCATCGGCTCGAAATCCTGCCTCATGCAAGATTTGACTACCTACAGCACAAGCACTCACAGACTGTTTGCTATCGACTTCAGCCGGATGACTGGTCTGACTAGAGACAGTTATGTAGCCGTTGTACATAGCCGGCGCTGCTCGTCCGATTTCATCAGGATCAGTACCATCAATACTAACCAGTATGTCGCCCTTGAAGGCCTCCGCCTCTATTAGCTCGGCACCAACGGCTGAGTCTTCTTCTGCCACAAGACCGACTATTCGGATGTCACCATGTTCGATTTTGTTTTCAGCAATAATCCGTAATACTTCCGCAACAATGGCAATGCCGGCTTTGTCGTCAGCACCGAGAGGCGTATTCGCAGCAGGAGAAATGGTATCTCCGTCCAGCTTGATGCCCTCGAAGCTGAGCTGATTAGTATCAAGATGAAAAGACAGGTTCCAGGACGGTGCCGCTATATTACCCGGAATAAAGGCGATCAAATTACCCGATTCGGGTGCCGTTTTGCCACTGTTACATGATAGTGCTTTACGTTTTTCAGAACTCATCTGGGCAAGCTGTTTGGGTAAATCGTCTATGGAGACTTTTATTGCCAATGGGCTGGCGACCTGCAGCAGAATTTCCCGGGCTTTGTTTGTGGTTGCCGTCTCCTGGCAGCTTTTAGAAGGTTCTGCGAGCAGGCTCAGTAAAGTATCTGCAAGATACTCAGGCTTGACCAGCTTAAGCGCTGCGTCATTAGTTTTAATACTCGAATCCAGAAGATAGTTGCGCGTTTGTTTTTCTATTTTGCTCGCTGGAAACACAAGTTTGTTCTCAGCGACAACTGAGATACTGCTGCAAAGTAGAATGCTTGCTACAAAAGCGTAAAGTAGTTTTATCATGTTTTTTCCTGTTCTAGGGCAGCAAGAATATTCAAGGCCTGATCCAGCTTTTGCCGGGGTGTATAAAAATGAGGGGGAAAACGGATGCCCCCGAAACGGTTTGCACATATTACGCGCTTGCGCATGAGACTGGTATGCAGTGATTTTGAATCCTGTCCCTGAATGCGAAAAGTAACGATGCCGGAGCGTTCTGACTTGCCCTGTTTAGTCAAAATTTCTGCTCCACTTAGTTTCTGCAGACCCTCCAACAGGTATTCGGACTTCTCTATGATTTGCTCTTCAATAAAATCGATTCCAAGCTCCTCAATCAGACTCAGGCTGGCAGAGAGTGCGAAGGTCCCAAGCATATTGGGAGTGCCACATTCAAAACGTTTCGACGTGCGCGCGATTTGCCATTTCTTTCGATCGTAGTCGCCGGCATGCTCGACCATATGCCAGCCATACTGATGCAAGTCCAGTTGCTCACGTACAGATTCCCGACAATAAAATACAGCAATACCTTCAGGGCCAAGCATCCATTTATGCGCATCCGCCATTGCAAAATCTGCATGAATTCGCTGTACATCAAAACGGTAGGCGCCAATACTTTGAATGGCATCGACACAATACAAAATATTGCTGGCACTGCAGAACTCACCGAGTTTCTTCAGGTTGAGACGTAAACCACTTCCATACTGAACCGAACTCACCGTCATCAATCTGGTTTTGTCATCGCAAGCCTCAATCAGCGCGTTTTCAGGTTCCTCAACTTGCACAGCAACTTCTTTCAGGCCCACACCTTTGTCTTTTTGTGCTTCCCAAGGGATGCGATTGGAAGGAAATTCTTCATTGGTTGTGACAATATTGTCACCTGCTTGCCATCTTAATCCGTCAGCGACAACGGAAATAGCTTCGGAGGTGTTTTTTAACAGGGCAATATCAGCAGTGGAGGGCGCATTAATCAGCATACGCAACTGCTCACGCAAACTATCTTCTTTTGCAGACCATAGCTTGTAGTGTTCAGCACCTGTATTAACATTTTCGTCGGCGAATTCTTTTATGGCTGCAGCCGTTCGCCTTGGCCATGGAGAGACAGCGGCGTGATTCAGGTATACGAGTTCCGGTTCCTGTGGAAACTCTCGTTCAATTAAGGCCTGCATAGCTATTGATAGTCAATTTAGGTTATAAGAGAGCTTATAATAACCTATCAAAGGTCAGGATCTGAATTTTGAAAAAGCAAATTTACACTCCGATGCATCCCTCGAAAAGAGAGACTATCGAAATAAGAGGTCTGCCTTATTGTATTCACACATGGGGAGATCCTGATAGAACTGCTGTTTACCTCTTACATGGCTGGGCGGACACTGGACTGAGTTTTCAATTTCTGGCTGATGAAATGGCGACGGACTATTTTTTAATCGCACCGGACTGGCGTGGGTTCGGTGAGTCCGGGTGGAGTCCACAAGGTTACTGGTTTCCAGATTATCTGGCAGACCTCGAGTGTATTATCGAGCATTTTTCAGGCCCGGCTGCGATTAGCCTGATCGGTCACAGTATGGGTGGAAATATCGCCTGTCTTTATGCTGGTATCCGTCCTCAGCGGCTCAGCCATCTCATAAGCCTTGATGTATTCGGCCTGCCCGATAGCGATGCTGCACGGGCGCCCGAGCGTTACGCCCAGTGGCTGAATCAACTTCAGGCGCAACAGTCATTTTCCGAATATGAAAATATCGATACCCTGGTTCAGCATATTGAGAAACTGGCACCGGGAATCAGTCCTGAGCGAGCAAAATTCATTGCCGATTCCTGGGCAAAACCCAGAGCTTGCGGATATGGCTTCACTGTCAAAGCAGATCCGGCTCATAAAAGAGTCAATCCGGTTCTTTACAGGCGTGAGGAAGCGCAGGGATGCTGGCGGAAAATCATTGCAAAAACGCTGTTTTTATATGGTGAAGACTCTCGTTTTTACAAAAGTTATCGCGAAGATGGTTTTCAGGAAGAGTGCCGTTCAAGTATTGAAAACCTGAGTGATGACTGTCTTGCTGATGCCAGTCATATGCTACACCTGCAACAGCCTGAAGCGCTGGCTGAGCGTGTTAAACTTTTTTTAACTTCTGACTAATCCATATAGCAGGCAGGGGTGGGCTATCTTCCCCGGCCTTTTTTACTGTACTATCCAGCTTCAGATCGCATAGCTGCTCGCGTTTATACTAATAATCACTAAAACGGTAAACACCATGGCAAATACCGCGAATCACGAAACCTGGTCTTCTACGACTTTATTCATTCTCTCAGCTGTCGGCAGTGCAGTTGGTCTGGGAAATATATGGCGTTTTCCCTACCTTGCCGGAGAAAACGGTGGCGGTGCCTTCGTACTGATTTATCTCCTCTGTGTTACTTTCATCGCCTTACCGATTCTGATCGGTGAAATTATGCTGGGGCGCATGGGCAGGCAGAGTCCCATTAATACAATGCGCAATATCGCAATTAATAATGGCAAGTCAGCCTGGTGGGGCATAGGAGGCTGGCTCGCGGTTATTATCGCTTTCATGGTGATGACGTTCTACAGCGTGGTCGCCGGTTGGGCACTCGATTTTGGTTTGAAATCAGCAATGGGGACTTTCAGCGGTCTGGGTAAGGATGAGATCCAGCCCATATTTGATGGTTTGCTAGCGGATCCTCTGCGTTTGATTGTCTGGCATACGGTGTTTACCGCGTTAACAGTGTATATCGTCTCACGTGGCCTCAACGATGGTATTGAGAGTGCTATTAAGTGGCTTATGCCGGCACTATTTACCCTTCTGATTGGAATGGTTATCTATTCCATGGTTGCCGCTGACTTTATGGCTGGTCTGGCTTTCATGTTAAAGCCGGACTTTTCCAAAGTCACCACTGATAGCTTTATGCTGGCCTCCAGTCAGGCCTTTTTTTCAGTCACGATTGGTGCCGGTGCAATGATGATATATGGCGCTTATTTACCGGACAATGTTTCCATCCCGCGAACCACAGCGATAATAGTTTTTGCGGATGCCGGCGTAGCCATCTTTGCGGGCATGGCAATTTTCCCGATAGTATTTTCCTTTGGATTACAACCAGACGGTGGGCCCGGACTGGTGTTCGTTACCCTGCCTATTGCCTTCGGGAAAATGTTTGGCGGCAGCATAATCGGTACCGCATTTTTTCTCTTGCTGGCAATTGCTGCGCTGACTTCTTTAATCGCTACACTTGAACCAATCGTCGCATGGGCAGAAGAGAATCGTGGTATCAAACGAAAAACAACCACAATAATTATCGGACTGACCGCCTGGGTACTGGGATTCGGTTCGGTATTGTCGTTTAATTATCTGGCTGATTTTCATCCTCTTGGTTTTCTACCTTTGATGGAAGGCAAAACCATTTTCGATCTGAGCGAGTACATATCAATAACGATTCTGTTGCCGATTAGTGGCTTACTTATCGCTCTGTTTGTTGGCTGGAATTTGCCCGATGCAATTATAGAAAAAGAACTGGCCTTTAAATCGAGAGTGGTCTACAGCGTATGGCGTTTCTTTTTACGTTGGCTTGCCCCGGCAGTTATTCTTGTTATTTTGTTTTTTAATGTAGTCTGATTATTAATCCGATCTCAACGTAGTTTTACCGTGCAGGAGACGAATGCTGAATGAAGCGTAGAGATTTCATTGCAGTGCTTGCCGCTGCGACCTGTGCCGGCATGCTGTCGCGTAATGCTGTAGCTGAAACTGTAAGCCGCAAATCGACAGCTTATCTGACCAGTCCTGTATTTTTACAACATCATATTTCGGCGGACCATCCTGAATCGCCTGAACGGATAAGAACTCTTCAGAATACAGTGCTGACTGCAGAATTATCACCTGGCTTAATACAACCCGCTTTTCAGTCACGCTCTGCAAAGTGGTTAAATATTATTCACAGTACAGAGCATATCGATTCCATTCAGACTAACTCGCCAGTAGCTTATAAAGTTGCTTCAGCAGCGGTTGATGCCTGTCTGGAGGCTGTCGATCTGGTGATTGCCGGTAGAGTAAGAAACGCTTTTTGTGCAAGTCGGCCACCAGGACATCATGCCTTGAATACCGGTAGAGAAGAGGGCTTTTGTTATTTTAATCAAATTGCGATTGCCGCTCGCTACGCACAGAAATTATACAAGCTGGAAAAAGTGCTGATTGTTGACTGGGATTATCATCATGGGAATGCCACAGAATTAGCATTTTACGATGACCCCAGCGTTCTTTTCTTCTCCAGTCATGATCGTTTCGCCTATCCTGGCACAGGAGCGCCAGATCGGAAAGGAGTAGATAGAGGCCTCGGTTACAATATAAATATTCATTTGCCCTGCGATACAGAGGACAGAGAAATAGTCGCGGTATATGAACAGACGCTGGTAACTGCCGCGAACAGCTTTAAGCCTGATCTTGTGCTTGTATCAGCTGGGTTTGATAGCCGTCGTGACGATCTTCTGGGTTGTTTCAAGGTAAGTGACAGTGGCTTTCAGTCTTTAACCAGGATTGTCATGCAGATAGCTGAAGATCATTGTGACGGACGTCTGGTTTCGATACTAGAAGGTGGCTACAACCTGCCCGGCAATGCGAGTGCAGCACTGGCGCATCTGACGACTTTATTGAATTCAAAATGAGCTGGACAAATAACAGTAGCCTGAAGCATTTTAAAAAAATCACAGTTTGTGTTTTGAAAATAATATTGTTCAGCCAGTTGTTGCAGCCTGCTTACGCCGAAACAATCAGAATTGGTCTGGCCATGCCAAAAGAGTTGCAAGCTGCGGCTTACATAACCGGCATGTATGCCTTGTTTAAGGAGGAAGTGGAGCGTGCCAGTAATGGATCCCTGAAAGTACAGGTTTATTACGGTGGCGTGCTTGGCAGACCGGACGAACGTCTTAATCAAATGCGTAGAAATGTTATACAGATGAGTGATGCATCTGATGGCAATTACGCAACCATTCACCGCGACGTGCAAATATTTTCTATGCCCTATCTTTTCCCTTCTACAGGTATTGCTCACGAAATACTGGATGGCAGCCTGGGTTCGAAAGTAGCGGAAGATATTCGAATTAACACCGGTATCAGGGTTCTTGGCTGGTGGGAAACTGCCGGATTCAAACATTACAGTTCTAACAAGCCCATTGCCAGCCCCGCCGATATGCGAGGGCAGAAAATGCGAGTTATGAGTGCAGCTTTTTCAATTCCAGTAACGGCAATGGGCGGAGCGGCAACACCTATACCAATGCCCGAATTATATATTTCACTGAAAACAGGTGTGGTAGACGGTCAGGATAATGCTGTCAGTGTTTTTAATATGTTAAAACTTTATGAGGTGCAAAAATATCTTGTATTGGACAAACATATCTATGGTTTTGGGCCTATGGGAATAAACGACGAGTTTTTTCAAACGCTCAGTCAGCAGGAGCAGAAAATCATTCTCGATGCTGGCAGGAAGGCAATACGCTGGAACAGGAAAAAATCGGCAGAGCTGGAAGCACGTGCACTTGAGATTGCAGTGCACAAAGACGTAACAGTTATTAAAATATCAAATGAAAAAAGAAAGGAGTTTGCGGCAATTGCACAACCTAAAGCGATTGAGTGGTTGAAAAGTAATGTCGATAGTCCCGAGCTGGTTGACCGCTTGCTTCATGAAGTCAAAAGTCTGGAAATGAATTAGTTGTGCTGAGTATTCTGGAGAAATTGATAAGACATACTGGCGTGTTTTGTCTGGCTGTCTTGTTTCTTTTAATGCTTGTTCAAGTGATCTTGCGCTATGGCTTTGACTACACCCATTTTGCCACTGAGGAGCTCGGTCGTTATCTTCTGATTTGGGCTACTCTTGCGGGCATGGCGCTGGAAACACGGCAAAACACCCATATCAGAGTCAGTTTCATTGCCGAAAAACTACCGGAACGAGTACGTCGTTTCTGGCAACTTTTACTGGATGTAGCGTCACTGTTTGTTTTTGCTCTACTCATATACACAGGGATCGATTCGATGTTGTTTAATCACGGGCAGGAAAGTCCAGGCTTGCAAATACCACTTTCATTACCTTTTTCCGCGATACCGCTTTTCTTCTTCTTCGCACTGCTGTTCATGTGTAGCAGAATATTTAGCAGAGACAAAGGTTGACGATGAGTCTGGCACTCGGCGTATTTCTATTGGCCTTTGTTGTTTTTTTACTGGGCGGCTTGCCTATTGCATGGTCTATGTTACTGGCCACTCTAATCTGGATGGCTTTGAGTAATGAGTTAGTATTCCTGTTAATTGTGCCTGACAAAATCTTTCAGGGAATGGATGTGTTTATCCTTATGTCTGTACCTCTCTTCATTCTAGTTGGGGAGTTACTTAACGCGGGAAGAATTACTGACAGACTGGTCCAGTTTGCCAATCAATTTTTTGGCTGGATAAGTGGCGGACTGGCCCAGGTCAATGTGGGGTCTTCAATACTTTTTTCGGGCATTACCGGAGTAGCACTAGGAGATATTGCTGCCCTCGGCAGAGTGTTTATACCGGCCATGGTCAAACAGGGATATAGCGCAGAATACGCTGCCGCAGTAACGGCATCCTCTTCGATTATCGGACCAATGGTTCCACCTTCACTCATAATAATAATTTATGGGGCCGCAACCGGAGTCTCCATAGGCGCTCTTTTTGCAGCTTGTGTGATACCCGGTTTGACAGTAGGGCTGATGCAGATGATGTTAGTCTGGTGGCAGGCAAAGAAAAGAGGACACACTCCTGTAGAAGAGGATCGCACAGCACCTGCTCTGCTGTCATCGGCGACTCATTCACTGGTACCAATGATGGTTCCTGTCATAATTCTGGTCGGCATTTTAGGAGGTATTATGACGCCGACAGAAGCAGGTGCCGTGGCTGCATTTTATGCTCTTGCCGTAGCACTTGGCTTTTATCGAAGCCTGAAATTCAGAGATTTGTATGACGTTTTTGCACGCACAATGAGTTTTTCAGCGAGGCTGCTGATTATTGTTGCATGTGGCGCTGTGTTTTCGCTGGTAATGGCGATTGAAAACGTCCCTCTTTTAATTCAAAGCGCAATTGAAACAGCCAGTTTGTCTCCGTTTGCGACGCTTATGATCGCTAATCTGATACTTCTGTTTGTGGGTATGTTTATCGATCCAACGGCCGCCATAATTTTATTTGCACCGATACTCAGCAAAATAGCTCAGACTGTCGGTATTGACCCGGTTCATTTTGGCGTAATCATGATTCTGAATCTTAATCTTGGTCTGCTTACTCCACCTCTGGGAATATGTTTGTTCGCGGCTGAAGAAATCGCTGGTTGCGGTCTGCCTGCATTAATACGTGAGACCCTGCCATTTTTACTCGTCAGTTTTATCGTTCTTATTGCGGTAACCTATATTCCGCAGCTTAGTTTGTGGTTGCCAAGTACCTTGGGGTTTTAAGGAGGCTTAAGGTGAATAAATTCTCTGATCTCGCTCACGCTGCCAGCATCGAACTTGATGTTTCAGCCTGCGTGGCTTTTGATTTTCTAAGCGATCCTATGCAATTGGGAAAATGGGCACTCGGTTGTCGCGATGTTCGTAAAAAAAAGGATGATTACAGCGGCTTTTCTATCTTCACTGGCGAACAATCCGATTTTAATATTTCTGCCAGTCGGGAGTTATTGCTGATTGACTATTTACTGGGTGAGCCCGGTAATTTTAGACCACGTATCTCGGCTCGAATAGTTGACTCTGCCACTTATGGTGCTAAGGAAGGACACTGCCTTGTCACTTTACTGGCATGGCGAGGCAAGGATATGACGGATGAACGTTGGCATCAACTTTGTGTATGCCATGAAACGGAAGTATTCCTGCTGAAAGGTTTGTTGGAAGCGGACGCGACTAAGGTTCCCTGACAACTTGAAACTGCTTGCCTGATACAGCCATAGTTTACTGCGTGCTACTATAGTGCGCCTATGGCATCCAATATTGAAAAAATAAACACGCCCTCGATGTGGAGTCCGCTCGCTATCCCTGCGTTCCGTTCTCTATGGATAGCCGTGACCATATCAAACACGGGAACCTGGATGCATGACATGGGGGTCGGATGGTTGATGGCGACCATGACAGACTCATCATTGATGATCGCACTGGTGCAGACCGCTACCACTCTTCCGTTTTTTTTACTGGCACTTCCGGCTGGCACCCTGGCGGATATCGTTGATCGACGATCCTACTTGTTGCTATGTCTGTTATGGATGCTAATTTCGGCAATGCTACTCGGATTAGTGACGCTTGCAGATTATGTGACGCCATGGATCTTGCTGAGCCTGACGTTTTCCCTTGGCATAGGTAACGCAATGATGCGTCCTGCTCTTAGCGCGTCTGTGCCGACGCTCGTACCGCGCGATGAGTTGCGACGGGCAATTACACTTAATTCGATGAGCCTGAATGTATCGCGTTCAGCCGGACCGGTGCTAGCGGGTTTTATCATCCTTTCAGCTGGGCCTGCCTATGTATTTCTGATCAACGCCCTTAGCTTTTCAGCGATTATATATACTATTTACCGTTGGCCGAAGCCTGTTGCCGACGACAGCATGTCTCTGCCGGTAGAACGATTCATGGAAGGTATGCGGGCGGGTCTGCGCTATGCCAGAAATGCGCCGATGCTGCAGGCAGTGTTGATCAAAGGCATCGTGTTCTTTTTCTTTGGTAGTGCCATATGGGCCCTGTTGCCGGTAATAGCCGTGCAAGTCCTGAAAGGAGGGCCGACCCTGTATGGCTGGCTAATTGCCGCTATCGGCCTTGGTGCTGTATTCACCACTCAAATTATGGGCTGGCTCAATCAGAACTATACAAGAAATGCTATCGTCACCGCAGGTGGACTGGTTTATGCCGCAACGATATTCGGCTTCGGCAATACAAGCGATGTCTATCTGCTTTTCCTCGTTCTCTTTGTCTGTGGAAGCGCCTGGCTGGCATTATTTTCAACAATTATCGTGGCCGGGCAATTGGCCGTGCCGGATTGGGTAAGGGCAAGAGGTCTCGCTCTGGTAATGCTTACCATGATGGGAAGCATGTCTGTTGGCAGTGCACTATGGGGCCATCTGGCTGACAAGCTCGGCATTCCTCTGACCTGCAGTCTGACTGCGGCAGGACTAGCATTTTGCCTTATTATGATCAGAAACGTCCGCATCGGGGAAGATGACCATATAGACTTAACCCCATCCATGCACTGGCCAACACCGGAGTTTGCTGAAGACATCAGGCCAGACAGCGGCCCGGTCATGATAACGATAGAATATAAGGTGAAAGAAGAGAACATAGAAGAGTTTCTGCGTCTGTCACGGCAATTGAAACAGCTGAGAAAACGCGATGGCGCGTTTTTCTGGGAAATGTACAACAAAGCCGGCGCTGCAGACTGTCGGGTTGAAGTATTTATGGTTAATTCCTGGCTGGAACATCTGCGCCAACATGCGCGTGTCACTGTGTTGGACAAACAATTACAAGATCGTATTCGTTCGCTTTTAAAAGAAGAGACGAGACCGAAACGTAATCATTTTATTGCTTGAGTATAGAGAGGTTTGTTTGCTTGTGAACGAATTAGGTTCTGAAGAAATTATTCTGATCCGTGAAAACCTGAATAAGATTCTTAATGATGAACTGTTTTTTCAAAGTCAGCGTCAAAGTCGTTTTCTTCAATATGTAGTGGAACAAACATTGACTGACAATGCAAAATCTCTTAATCAATACAGTATTGGTATAGATGTATTTGACAGAGATAGTTCGTTCGATCCTTCTATTGATTCTATTGTGCGCGTCGAAGCAGGAAGATTAAGATCGAAATTACGTGATTATTATACGGATGCCGGTAACACCGACAGGGTCCTGATTGAAATACGCAAAGGCAGGTATGCCCCCAGTTTCGTTTTCAGAGAAATAGAAGATGAAACCAGTGAGAACAGTGAAGAAGATGCTTCCGCTTACGGCCGTCACCTGATAATTGATGACAAGCCACATATCGCTGTGCTGGCTTTTATAAATAGTAGCGGAGATAAAGAGCAGGATTATTTCGCCGACGGAATTTCCGAAGATATTATTACCGACCTTTCCCAATTTCCGGATCTGGCAGTCATCGCCAGACAATCAACTTTCAGCTATAAAGATCGCCATATCGATACGGCCATCATTGGCAGGGAGCTTGGCGCGGATTTCGTTCTGACTGGAAGTGTTCGTAAATCCGGTGAGAAAGTCAGAATATCAGCTCAACTAGCGCGTACGGTCGATCAGAGGCAACTGTGGGCTGAGCGCTATGATCATGCACTTGATGATATTTTTCTTGTTCAGGATAAAGTTAGCAGCGATATTGTTAGTGCCCTGCAGCTTACCCTGAAGATTAATACTACAAAAACAGCAGAGCCGAGACACACCAGTAACCTGGAAGCCTACGATTGTGTCCTGAGAGGAGCAGAGTTTGCACGAAAATCGAATCGTAATGATTTAATTCAGGCTATGGCTTTATTTCGACGGGCAATCGCGCTCGATCTGGAATATGCGGAAGCCTATGCAAGACTATCGAAAATATACGTCTATCAGTGGATTAGCGGAATAGAAACAAAAACTGAAACACTTGATAAGGCAAAGGAGCTATCTCTTAAGGCAGTAGAGTTCTGTCCTAATTCCGCACTCTGCCATGCCGCGCTGGGCTGGGCTTATGAATGGCAGGGCGAGGAGGAAAAAGCCCGCAAACAATGGGCAAAGGCTATCGATCTTGACCCCAGCCAGGCGGATGCTTTGAGCTGGCTTGCACTCAATCTGGCCTGGTCCGGACAAACTCAGGAGGCAGAGAAAAAACTCGAGGTGGCAAAACGATTGAATCCGATGGAAGAATACTGTTTTCCTTCTGGAACTATTGCCTATATGGAAAAAAGATTTGCAGACGCAATCGAGCTATTCGATAAGTCGCTGAGAAGTGATCCTGCATTTATCCCCGGACATCTGTTTCTTGCATCCAGCTACAGCCTTCTGGGGGAGCGAGAGCAAGCCCGGCTTACAGCTGAAAAAATTCTCGGCATAAATCCGGCTTTTCAATTACCTGTGGATGCTCGTAGCACAATAAAAGTACCGGATATCGCAAAAAACTTTCGAGAAAGCCTTGAAGGACTGGGTCTGGGCACGTCGAATTAACCAGACTGGCGCAACAAATTCAGTCGACAGGGAGCTGATCTTTCATTGCCTGTTTCGAATTTTTCATATTTCTGAATATCAGGGGCTTCTCATCAGAGCCTTTCTCTGCAATGCGGCCAATTCGTTCAACGTCATCGTGTAGTTGCTGATGATGTGGAGACTTATCGCAGACTGGATCGGCATTGCTGGGATCACCGGTCAGCATATAAGCCTGACAACGGCAACCACCAAAATCTTTTTCTTTTTCAGGGCAACTGCGGCAGGGTTCCTGCATCCAGTCGAGGCCGCGAAATTTATTGAAAGCGGGTGATTCATCCCAAATCCAGTCAACAGGGTGTTCTTTGACATTTGGTGGATTCAGACCCGGTAATTGTGCTGCCGCATGACAGGGTAGAGCGCTGCCATCAGGAGCGATAGTGAGAAATATAGCGCCCCAGCCATTCATACAGGGTTTCGGGCGATTTTCAAAATAATCCGGAATGACATAAATGATCTTCATTTTGTCTTTCATTTTTTCCTGATATTTTTTTGTCACCGCTTCGGCATTTTGCAGTTGCGCCCGGGTCGGGAGAAGTTGATCGACATTAATTCTCGACCAGCCATAGTACTGAGTACTGGCTAACTCGACATAATCAGCGTTCAGGTCCACCGTCATATCAAGAATATCTTTTATCTGCTCAACATTTTTTCTGTGTAGAACGATATTCAGGACCATCGGGTATTCGTATTGTTTAACGAGTCTTGCCATTTCCAGCTTGTGCTGAAACGTCTCGCTACCGCCCAGATAATTATTCAGCTCTTCATTGCTTGCTTGAAAACTAACCTGAATATGATCCAGACCGACCTTTTTAAATGCCTTGATTCGAGTCTCGTCCATACCTACGCCGGATGTAATCAGGTTGGTGTAGAAACCTAATTGCCGTGCTTCGGCTATCAATTCTTCAAGATCCTGTCGCACCAGCGGTTCGCCACCTGAAAATCCTAATTGAGTAGCTCCCATTTTACGAGCTTCACGCATGACACAAACCCAGTCATCAGTAGATAACTCGTCCTTGTATTTAGCGATCTCTATGGGGTTGGAACAATACGGGCACTGTAAGGGACAGCGATAGGTAAGTTCAGCCAATAACCACAGAGGTTTACTCTGGTTTGTTTCGAATCCAGCCATTTTCTTTCGCCTGTTTCAGAAATTGATAGACATCATCTTTCAGTTCGATTCCGGGGAATTCACTTTTCAGATTGTCGATTATGTCGTTTACCGAAGAGATACCGTCGCATCTTTTCATTATTTCGCCTGCGCTCTGGCTTAGTTTTACCATCCCCTCCGGATAAAGGATGACATAACAATCCTGTGCTTCTTCCCATTGAAAGCGAAAAGTAGGACTGAGCTGAGGGATTGAGTCGGAGTCGAATTCAGATAGCATAGTTAGTCATTAACGCAGTAAAAGGGCGGTTTATTCTCAATATATGCCATCCACATAGCGTCAAGCATGGTCCAGAGAATATCCAGCTTGAATTGAAGTATACCCAAAGCACGTTCTTGCTCTGAACGAGTTTGAAAATAATCCAGAGTAATTTGCAGCCCATGTTCAACGTCTCGTCTCGCCTCACTCAGGCGTTTGCGAAAATAAGTGTAGCCTGTCACATCTATCCAGGGATAAACCTCTGGCCAGTTATCCAGACGTTTCTGATGAATCTTCGGTGCGAACAATTCAGTCAGCGACGAACAGGCCGCTTCCTGCCAGGTCGCGCTTCTGGCAAAGTTATAATAGGCATCAATCGGGAAACGCACTCCAGGAAGCACATGTTGTTCAGAGAGAAGTTCATCTCGCTCCAGTCCAACTGCTTCACCCAGCTGCAACCAGGCCTCAATACCCCCGTCTTCACCTTCACCGCCATCGTGGTCGCTTATTCTTTTAATCCAGTGTCTACGAACTTCGCGATCCCGGCAATTTGCCATAATCGCGGCATCTTTGACCGGGATACTGGTCTGGTAATAAAAACGATTAGCGACCCAGCCTTGAATAGCGGGTTTCTCCAGTTCACCACGATTCATCATGACCTGAAAAGGGTGATTGATATGATAATACTTCTCTTTGGCACGAAGACGTTGTTCAAATTCTTCTCTGCTCCAGGGAGAGTCCTTGTCTAAACCCATAATAAATTTATCTCCGTTCATGTACTCTGAATTCAAGTTTATGCTCTTAGAGCGAGAAACGTGCCAGCCCGGGTGTTTTGATTCGGATTATTGAACTCAAAATGAAAAGTTATTTTAAATCAATTAGTAAGATATTATATCGACTGTTTGAGATTTGGAATTATTGTCAGTGCACAGACCTGGACCGGACATCTGGTTTGTCTTAACCGTATTAGTTGGTTGCAATTAGCCAATAATTCTAATAAACCCTTAATATCAAAATGAGTTTATTCATTCGCATTCAACGTTTTTACTGATGCCCGAGCATATTTTATTTCTTACCGGAAAACTTGCTGAGAAACGCCTGCTGCGTGTACTCGAAAGTATGCATGAGCGTGATTTTAGCTACGAAGTGCGCAATATCGGGGTCAGTGTCGCGGCGCTAATGACAGCAGGAATGATTGACAGGAGGTTAGAGACGCTGGAAGGTGTCGACAGGATAATGGTGCCAGGCCTGTGTCGGGGGGATTTACAGTCTTTATCGGAGAAGCTGGGTATTCCTGTTATCAGAGGAACTGACGATCTGAAAGACTTGCCGTTTCACTTTGGCCGCAATTTCGAAGCACCGGATTTAAGCCGGCACAGCGTAAAAATATTTGCTGAAATTGTGGATGCTGCCGAGATCAGCCTCGAAGAGCTTCTTCAAAGAGCCTTAGATTATCGAGATGATGGCGCCGATGTAATTGACATTGGTTGTCTTCCCGATACAGATTTTCCGGGACTTGAGGATGCAGTAAAGCTGCTTAAAGAGGCGGGGCTGTCAGTTAGCGTTGACTCAATGGATTCGGAGGAATTGTTACGCGCAGGTCAGGCAGGTGCAGATTATCTGCTAAGTCTGAAGGAATCCACTCTCTGGATAGCTGAAGAAGTCGAAGCCATTCCCGTATTGATACCGGAAGAACACCCACAAGTAGATTCACTGTATCGGGCCATGCGCAAGCTCAGTGAAGCCGGTAAACCCTATATTGCCGACAGTATTCTCGATCCTATACATTTCGGATTTACCGAATCACTGATTCGTTATTCTGAATTACGGAAAAAATTCCCTGACTGTGAAATCATGATGGGGGTTGGCAATCTCACAGAACTTACCGAAGCTGATACCACTGGCATCAATGCCATATTATTCGGAGTAATATCTGAACTTGGAATTAACAGTATTTTAACGACTCAGGTCAGCCCTCATGCTCGCTCCGCAGTTCGAGAAGCCGACGCGGCAAGGAGAATGTTTCACGCTGCAAAAGAACAGGACAGTTTACCGAAGGGTATTGACGGTTCTTTACTGACAGTGCATGAGCGCAACCCTTTTTCCTATAACGGCACTGAGATCAATGAAATTGCCTCCGAAGTGAAAGATCCGAGTTATCGAATTCAGGTGAGTGAAGAGGGCATTCATGTCTATAATCGGGATGGGATAGCGTGTGCAGATGATCCCTTTGAGCTGTTTCCTGAGTTGAGGGAACTGAGTGATGACGCCCCACACGCATTTTACATGGGCATCGAGCTACACAAGGCACAGCTGGCATTACAACTCGGCAAACGCTATACACAGGATCAGGCACTCGACTGGGGAGCGGCCTTGAAAACAGATAAAAGCGAATCTGAAACAAATGAAGAATATAAAAAAGCCGGCTCTACTCTAGAAGCTGGTCGAAAAAGAAGTAAAGACGAATGATGATATACGAGACGGTAATAACGACCGTGAATAAAGACAAGGATGTACATATTGCACCAATGGGGATTCGACAGGAACAGGGGCTTTATGTCATTGCACCATTCAGACCCTCGGCGACTCTTAGAAACATGCAGGAAACGGGGAACGCGGTGATCAATCTCGTTGACGATGTGAGAATTATTGCAGGCTGTCTGACAGGCCGACGTTCGTGGGCGCTAAAGAAACCCACGAAAGTGGAGGGCATGGTGCTTGATGCGAGCCTGTCACATGTGGAAGTCAAAGTAGAGACGCTGGTGGATGACGAGCTGAGACCTTCTTTTCATTGCAGAAAGGTTCATGAGGTCAGCCATTCTCCGTTTATGGGGTTTAACCGTGCGCAGGCGGCTGTACTCGAAGCTGCGATACTGATGAGCAGGCTTGAAATATTACCGCCCGATAAAATAAAAAATGAGCTGAGTTATCTGGAAATAGCTATAGAAAAAACCGCAGGTTTCCGCGAAAAAATTGCCTGGCAATGGCTAATGGAAAAATTTGACGCCTACTTTCAAGAGCAGAACACAGAGGTGAATGTATGACATCGATGCTCGCCAGTGTCTGCAGTGTGCGGGAAGCACGTCTCGTTGAAAAAGCAGGTGTTGATATTATCGATTTGAAGGATCCGAAGTCTGGCGCGCTAGGTGCACTCCCTCTTAACTTATGCCGTCAAATTGTCACTGAACTGGATGGTGTTCTTCCCGTGAGTGCAACCATCGGTGATATGCCTTTCGTCGCCAGGCTGATCGAACCCGCAATAAAGAATCTGGCGAAAACCGGCGTTGATATCATCAAAGTAGGGGTGTTCGGAGAACTTAATAGAAAAACTGAACTCAATCTACTCAGATCCTTGAGCGGACGGGGACTGCGGATTGTGCTCGTTATATTTGCGGAAAATTATAATCCCTCGCTCGATCTCACTTGCCTGGCAGAGGCAGGGCTTCTGGGCGTGATGCTGGATACCAGCAATAAGGAGAGTGGCAATTTACGAGAGAAAACCAGTCAGGCAAGTCTTTTGGCTCTGATTCGACAAGCCAGAAAACATAATTTATTGAGTGGTCTGGCAGGCTCTCTGACGGGCACGGATATAGAGCCACTGCTGAGCTTGAAGCCTGATTACCTTGGTTTTCGCGGCGGACTTTGCCAGAGCGGGGCAAGGTCTGAGGAACTGGATGAAATCAGATTGCGGACTATTCGAGAGCAGATTCCTCTGAAACAGAGCATAATTCTGCCGACCAACACAGCTGTGTAGGCATCAGGAGGTAATTGTATGGCCAAGTGGCGAGATAAAAAGAAAGAAGAAACTTATGCTGAAGATGAAATCCGGCAAAGATTAGACGAAGAATTGCCGGGTTGGTATTACGAAGGTGGCTGGATCAGACGAAAATACGCCACCAGTGGCTGGAAAGGCACCCTGATGGTTATTAATACTGTAGGTCATTTGGCAGAAGCCGCCTGGCATCATCCTGATATAAACGCCTCTTACGCCTTTGTTGTGGTGAAATTGATGAATCATGCTGCGAAAGGTGTCACAGATAAGGATTTTGAGCTAGCCAAAAAAATTGAAGAAGTGGTAATGTGGGCGCCTGACAAGGACAATTCCGCCCTTGAGGGGACGCCGAATGATCCGCGCTTCAAGTATATAAAGTATGATTGACTATTCCGATAGCAGGAAGAACAGATGATGGCTATTTCGTACGCAAAAGTAGTCGGAGAGATTTCCAGTGGATTTATCACAATTGTGCTAAATCCGGAATTGACCGGCACCGAGGCGGTTAATAATACCGGTTCTGAACTAATCGCGACGGTTCCTACAGCATTGGTTCCCGAAGAACTGAGAGAACCGGACACAGATGTCTGGTTTGCCACGGCACAAGTACCGACTGGCGAGAAAAATCACATAAAAAAAGTCTTTCCGATGACATCGGAGGAAGTTCCTGCCGAATACTACGAATGGTTGCAGGAAAATGGCATCAGTCTGCCGGAATCCGAATAGCTCAGCGATCTAAGCCAAGGTATTTAAATAGCCGTTCGCGTTTGTTCAGCCACCAACCGAATTGCGGTTTCCAGAAAGAATAATCTCCATCCAGTCCCAGTTCTGCAGCAGCGTGTAGGGGCCAGTTTGGATTGTTTAGTGCTTCGCGGGCAATGGCAACAAGATCTGCCTGTTCTTCCAGAATTATCTTATTGGCAACCTCGGCCTCCCAGATCAAACCCACTGCCATAGTCATGATCTCGGCTTTCTCCCTAACTTCGGCTGCAAGACCAGCCTGAAAGGCCGGACCTAGCGGAATCTTTTGTTGTGACTGCAAGCCTCCAATGCCACCGGAAGAACAATCAATGAGGTCTACCCCACATGTTTTTAATTGTCTGGCCAGCTTGATCGTATCTTCCAGCTGCCAGCCATTGTCCAGCCAGTCGCATGCCGATAGTCGGAAAAAAAGGGCTCTGTCGTCAGGCCAGACTGAACGAATAATCTCTGCTACTTCTATCAGCAAACGCGTTCGGGCAGAGAAACTGCCACCGTATTCATCTGTTCTGATATTGGAAACAGGCGAGTAAAACTGATGGAGTAAAAAACCATGTGCGGCGTAAACTTCAATAACATCAAAATCGGCTTCAAGTGCCCTGAGCGTCGCGGTTCTGAAGTTTTCTTTTAATAAACGAATATCATCTTCCGTCATGGCTTTTGGTACATGCCAGTTTTCTGCATATTCGAGTGAAGAAGGAGCGATGGCCGTCCAGGGCGCTTCATTGCGCTGCTCAAGATCTTCACCGTTAACTGGCGTCTCTCCATGCCAGGGGCGACGTTCGCTGGCTTTCCGCCCGGCGTGCCCAAGTTGTATCCCGGACAGACTTCCCTGACCGTGCAGAAATGAGCTTATACGTTTCAGATTTTCAATTTGCCTGTCATTCCACAAGCCGAGATCGCCATGCGTTCGTCTACCGCGAGCCTCGATCGCAGTCGCTTCAGTGAATATAAGACCGGCACCACCAAGAGCAAAACGTGACAGGTGTGCAAAATGATAATCATTGGCGAGTCCATCGACTGAGAGATACTGACTCATGGGGCTGATGACAATCCGGTTTGGAAATTCCAGACCACGGATCTTCAGGGGAGTAAATAGTGCCATTGAATTGCTTTTATAAAGAAATAAAACTATTTCACAGCTCAGTCCTGATCGCGCGTCCAGGAGCCGGATTTGCCGCCTGATTTTTCGAGCAAGCGAATATTGCTGATGGTCATGCCGCGATCAACGGCTTTGCACATGTCATAAATTGTCAGCAGGCCAATTTGTACGCTTGTCAGAGCTTCCATTTCGACCCCGGTCTGATCGCTGGATTCCGTTTTCACCCGACAGTAAACACAGTTATCCTGTTCTTTTATTTCTAACTCCACATCAACGTGACTAAGAGATATCGGATGACATAGCGGAATCAATTCTGAGGTTTTTTTTGCAGCCATAATTGCCGCGACTCTGGCAATACCAAGCACATCGCCTTTTTTATGAGTTCCTCCTGCGATGAGGGACAGCGTCTCTGCCTGCATATGAATTATTCCTTCAGCAAGCGCGACACGATGTGTCACGTCTTTCGCCCCGACGTCAACCATGTGAGCTTCACCGCGCTGATTAAAATGCGTTAATTTACTCAATGTTGACCCTTTTCATTAATAATTCGTCATATAATAAGGCCTTAATTTCGAAATGCGAACAGCTAGTAAGGTAAAAACATGAGTATAAAAGTAAAATTCTTCGCCCGAATGCGTGATGAAGCGGGAATTGGTGATGGTGAGGTTGATTTTAAAGAAGGAATATCAACTGCTGAAGTATGGACGACCCTGGTCAAAAATACGGATTTTCCCGAATCGGTCATGATTGCTGTCAATATGGAGTATGTCAGCGGAGAAGTTGAGCTCAAAGATGGTGATGAAGTTGCCTTTTTTCCTCCGGTCACCGGCGGTTAGATGTTAATTGAAATCAGACAGAAGGCGTTTCAGCCGCTGACAGAAATAGAAGCGTATGAACGTGCTTTTTTGAGTCCCGGCAAGTTTGGCGCGACGGCATCTTTTGTCGGTACTATGCGGGATTATAACGATGGTGAAAGTGTACAGGGCATGACGCTTGAACATTACCCGGGGATGACTGAGAAACACCTGAAAATAATATGCGATACGGCTCTGGAGCGCTGGACAATAGTTGATGTTTTACTTCTTCACCGCGTAGGCAAAATAGATATTGGCGATCCTATTGTGTTAGTCGCGGTGTGGACTGCGCATCGGGGTGACGCTTTTGATGCCTGTCGTTTTATAATGGAAGATCTCAAGTCGAAAGCGCCTTTCTGGAAAAAAGAATCTGTAAATAGTGGCGAGCGATGGGTTGAAAACAACACTGACGGCTACGCTGAAAATAATGAACAAGAGGCTATAAAATGAAAATAAGAGTACTTGGCGCAGCAGCTGGCGGTGGCTTCCCTCAGTGGAACTGCAACCATCCGAATAGTCGTCGGGCCAGACAAAACGATTCAGCAGCAAGTCAGCGCACGCAATCATCAATTGCGGTGAGTGGCGATGGTGAAGACTGGTTTCTCTTTAATGCGTCTCCCGATCTACGCCAGCAAATAAAAGAAAATGACATATTGCACCCAAAGAAAGACCTCAGGCATAGTCCGATACAGGGGGCCGTGCTGACGAATGCGGATGTCGATCACGTCGCTGGCCTGCTGAATCTGAGAGAATCTCAACCACTACGTCTTTATGCAACTCAACGTGTACTTGATGTATTGCAGGCAAACTCAATTTTCAATGTCCTTAATCCCAAGTTTGTCAGCCGTGAGGCCGTCGTGCTTGATAAAGCGCAGGAACTAATTAAACCCGACGGGAGCTCAATGGGAATAGAAGTGACGCCTTTCGCCATACCCGGCAAGGTGGCGCTTTGGCTGGAAGATGCCAGTAAAGGCGATAACTTTGGATCCGTAGAAGAAGACACCATTGCCCTTGAAGTTGAAGATATTCAAAGTGGTGCGCGATTTTACTATATGCCTGCGTGTGCAACGATGACAGAGGAACTTGCCGCTCGAATTCATGGCGCGGACATGGTGTTTTTTGATGGCACTCTATGGGTCGATGATGAGATGATTCGCGAAGGAGTGGGTATTAAAACAGGTCAGAGAATGGGTCATATGAGCGTTTCAGGGGAAAAGGGCACGCTTGCCAGACTCGCTGAGTTGGAAATTAAGCGAAAAATATTCATTCACATTAATACGACTAACCCGATCCTGCTCGACGATAGTAAAGAGCGTCAAATTGTCGAAGCTGCAGGCTGGGAAGTATCCTTCGACGGCATGCAAATTGATATCTGACTTAAATCCCTTTTGCGGGAGATATCAGGCCTGATTAAACGAGACCAAAGAAAGGCTGAACGTCCACATTCATGCCTGGTTCGACAGTACTGCTTTCTATCGGCAGGATAATGAAACAGTTGGCTCGTGACATTGAACTTAATATGCCGGACCCTTGCGCACTAGTTTTTCTAACCACAAGTAAGCCTTCATCATTGCGCTCCATAATACCTCGCTGATATTCGAGTCTGCCCGGTCGTTTTTTTAATTTTGAGACACAGGGCACTTTCATCGTAATAACTTCCGTTTGTGTTTCCCCCATCAATGTTCTCAGTGCTGGTTGAACGAATTGATAAAAAGTGACCATGACCGAAACAGGATTGCCCGGCAGACCAAAAAAACAGGCATTTTTAACACGGCCGAAGGCCAGCGGGCGTCCCGGCTTCATGGCGACTTTCCAGAATTCAACCTTGCCAAGCTCGTCAAGTGTTTCCTTGACAAAATCCGCTTCTCCGACTGAAACACCGCCCGAGGAAATCACCACATCTGCTATGTCAGAGGCGGAAAGAAAGGCCTCTTTAACTGCCTCTCTATCATCACGAATCACTCCCATATCTAAGATATCGCAGCCAAGACGGTTTAACATGCCATAAAGTGTGTAACGATTGCTGTCGTAAACGCTACCTTCATCAAGCGCTTCGCCAATTGAACGCAATTCATCACCGGTTGAAAAAAAGGCAACTCGAAGTTTGCGTTTTGTTTTTACTTCGCCGATACCGAGTGATGCCAGTAGTCCAAGATCTGCTGCAGTGAGTCTTATCCCCCTGTTTAAGACCTTGTCGCCAACAGAAATATCCTCGCCGGCCTGTCTGACATTGTCGCCAGAGCGAATCTCACTATCCACTCGAATAGTATCGCCTGTTCTTTCCACGCTTTCCTGTATCACAACTGTATCAGTACCTTCAGGCAAGATACCGCCCGTCATAATTCGGGTGCATTCTCCCGTACCATTGCCTTGTTTGAAGGGTTTACCTGCCCACGAGGTACCTATCACTTTCAATTCTCTGATGCCGTCGCCAGGTATATCTTTGCTTGAAATGGCGTAACCATCCATGGCTGAATTAATACCTGAGGGGACATTGATTCTTGAGAAGATATCTTCATCCAGCACTGCGTTCAGAGCAGTTCTTAGCGCCACTTTCTCCGTGCCTTTGATCACCGACAGAGAAGACTTGATTGTTTCCAGAGCGACATCCGCAGGCAGGGAATTGGGGTCATAGTCATCCATGCAGCTGAAGTCTTTTACGAGGGCATCATCACTCATGATAGTAAATATTATTCCGGTATTCAGTCAGTTTGCTTACTACTTAAAAAACGGTCAATCACAAATTCCGCTATCTCGTCAGGTTTGTTCAGATCGAGGCAGGGCAAAGCGCCAGTGTTTTCAATCTTTTCGTCACTGGCAATCGCGAAAATGCTCTCGTCATCCTGAAACAGGAGTTCTTTGCCAAGACTGGGGCGATGTAATTCTATTTTCGGGATATGTTCAGGTTTGAAACCTTCAACAAGAACCAGATCCAGCGCCTCCAGATCAAGATTATTTATATGATATTCGAGACTTTTGTCAATGTGATCGGTATTTTCAGTAATCAGGGCCCAACGTTTTTTCGAGCCGATTAAAACCTGATTAGCCCCTGCTTTTCTTAGTTCGTAGCTATCCTTGCCCGGATAGTCAATTTCAAATGTGTGATGAGCATGTTTAACAACGCCGACGCGCAGACCTCGTTCGCTGAATATAGATAATATTTTTGTTAATAATGTAGTTTTCCCAGTGCCACTGAAAGCGGCGAAACCAACAACAGGTGTATCCTGTTGCATGCTCATTGAATAAGCCTCGACTCTAGGTTATTGACATCTTCCATGGTATTTATGTTTTCAAAAATATCAGGTTTATCAGAAAAATCGACTTTTACCAACTTGTGCTGTTTAAACCAGATATCGATTTTTCGTTCACCACTTTCAAGATAGTGGTTAAGGGACTCAAAGAGCGAGCATTTTAGTAAACTGAATACCGGCTGAATACGCTCGCCGCTGTCGGCAACACCTATATCCCCTTTATTACTTACAGTTTGTTTAATCATTCGTTCTACATAATCAGCAGGCAGGAGCGGTGCGTCACAGGGAACGGTTATTATGTAGTCCGTGTTAGCTCTGGTCATAGCAGTGATCATACCTACCAGAGGGCCTTTGTAACCTTCGTGCAGATCGGCAATGACCGGGAAACTGTAATTTTCGTAAATTTCTTTATTTCGATTGGCATTTATTAAAATCAGATCGACTTGTGATTTCAGGGCATCAATTACATATTCAATCATCGGTCGGCCGGCCAGCTGTACGAGACCTTTGTCGCCACCGCCCATTCGCCGGGCTTGTCCTCCAGCCAGAATAACGGCAGTAACATTTGCAGTTTGTGATAGTGTCGAGGCCACAGGATTTATTTAGTGATAAAAATGATGCACTATCATCGGGTTTTCGCTGACAGGTCGACATCGAATTCGACATTATCGGCACCGGTATAGATTAGAAAATGTCTGCCCTTTGCTCTCGAGAACATCATTACATTCAGCTCATTTGCTAATTCATAGCCCATCTGAGTGATTCCAGAGCGTGACAGCAAAGTCGGAATACGCATGTGTGCAATCTTGATAACCATCTCAGAAGTCAAACGACCAGTGGTATAAAATATTTTATCTTTACCTTCTATGCCTTCCAGCCACATGCGTCCTGCAATCGCATCTACGGCATTATGACGACCGACATCCTCAACAAAAACCAGCACCTCGGTTCCCATACACAATGCACATCCATGTACAGCTCCGGCATTTTTATAAACATCATTATAGGCGTTTAGTTTTTTTAACAGTGCATAGATTTCGGACTGCCGTATCCGAACCGGGCTTAATTTAAGCTCGTCGAGATTTTCCATAATATTACCAAAGACAGTGCCCTGCCCACAGCCGGTCGTTACAATTCGCGGCCCCAGTTTTTCCTGCCAGTCATCGCGATTGGCGTAGGTGGTGACGGCTGCTGCGGAAACCTCCCAGTCAACCTGTACTGATCGAATTTCAGAGATGTCCTTTATCAGTCCCTGATTTTTCAGGTAGCCTAGCGTCAGTAGCTCCGGTTGAGTACCCAGAGTCATCAGTGTAACGATTTCGTAACTATCCAGATAAATAGTCAGAGCACGTTCGTCAGCGACACGCATTTCCTGAACATTATGGTATTCATCAACGGCGCTGATAGTTACGGTAGGTGGTAATCCGGCCTGACTTAATTCCGGAAATGAGGAGGGCATATCAGCCCCCCGTGACGTTCATATGTCGAAATATGACGGGTTTAGCGCTTAAATCGAAATCATGCCCTTCGGGTTTAATCGACATGGAGTCCCTGATGGCCTGTTTAAGTTTTTCCAGATCACCCGGATGACTCCTGAGTACATGACGCAAATCAACGGAATGTTCCTGTCCCAGACATAACAGAAGACGTCCTTCACAGGTCAGGCGCACCCGATTACAGTCACCACAGAAATTGTGACTGTGCGGTGAAATGAATCCAACACGCGTGCCGGTTTCAGCGATTCTATAATAATGAGATGGCCCGTTGGTTCTTTCAGTCGTATCGAGAAGAGCGTATTTGCGGCTCAAGTCCTGACGAATCTGGTCACTCGAGTAATAGGCTTCAGCGCGATCGTGTTCGGCTATGACCCCAAGCGGCATCTCCTCAATAAAACTGATGTCCATACCTTTCTGACTGGCGAATTCAACCAGATCACATACTTCTTCATGATTCCGGTTTTTCAGGATAACGGCGTTAATTTTTATTTTTTCGAAGCCGGTTTCAAGAGCCGCATCAATGCCATCAAGAACTTTATCCAATTCCCCGACCCGCGTAATTCGGCGAAATTTATCAGCGTCGAGTGAATCAAGACTGATATTGATTCTCTTTAAACCAGCCGCTTTCAGATCCGGAGCCAGTTTACGAAGCTGTGATCCGTTTGTCGTGGTAACCAGTTCTTTCAGACCGGGCAACTTACCGATATCTTCGAACAGTTTTAATACATTACGTCTTACAAGAGGCTCACCGCCGGTAATGCGAATCTTTGTTACACCCAATTCAGTAAAAGCACGCGCGATGGTGGATATTTCCTCGAGAGTGAGTAATTGTGCCCTTGGCACAAATTCCATTTCCTCTTCCATACAGTACACACAGCGAAAATCACACCGATCGGTCACTGAAATGCGCAGATAATCGACAGTTCTGCCGAAATTGTCCACCAGGCTTTCTTTTATTTCCGCGTTTTTACTCATATTGTCGAACTTCACAAAATTCTGAAACCATTGTTATTAAAAGGCTTTATTGAACAGGAGATTCTACGTTGCCAGCCCTTGCGGGTCAAAGATAATCACTTGACTGTATCGATACGATTCGACATTCTCGACTATCTTCATTACAGGTCTGAAAGCGGTGCAGCCCTTGACTTGTTTTTAATTTATCTGATTCATGCTTGCTGAGGGAGCTTCACATGCCAGGATTATTATCAAAAGATCGTATCGTCGCTGCACCGGGCTTTAACCGCTGGCTTATTGTCCCGGCCGCACTCGGCATTCATCTATGTATCGGCTCTGTTTACGCCTGGAGTATTTTTAACCCGGCTCTGATTAAGCGTATAGGGGTTGTCACCAGCGCAGCTGATGACTGGTCATTGAAGAGCGTAGTCTGGATATTTACTGTTGCTATTGTATGCTTGGGTCTGGCCGCTGCGATTGGTGGACGCTGGCTTGAAAAAGTCGGCCCTCGGATGGTTGGTGTTGTTGCTGCCTGCTGTTGGGGAGGCGGGTTTATCATCGGCGGTGTGGGAATAATTAGTAATCAGCTGTGGTTACTTTATCTGGGTTACGGGGTTATTGGTGGGTGCGGACTGGGTCTTGGTTATGTGTCCCCGGTTGGAACGCTCATCAGATGGTTTCCTGACAGACGAGGTATGGCAACAGGCCTGGCGATCATGGGTTTTGGTGGAGGCGCGATGATAGGTGCGCCTTTAAAAGAGTTTTTCATCAATCTGTATTATCGTGCTCCGGAATACCTTGGTCCGCTCGGAGATATTGAATTGCTCACCAGAGCAGGGCGCAGGTTTGTAGAAGTTGCAGGACAGCAGCGTGAGGTTGTCGTTATCGGAGCAAATGACATCAGCAAAATGGTTCAGGCTGGACCTGAAGGAGTCTATCTCGTCGGTGGCGGCAGTGTTGGCGTTGCAGAAACTTTCTTTACTATGGGTGCTATTTATTTTGTTGTAATGATGTGTGCGGCTTTTCTCTATCGCATACCGGCCACTGACTGGAAGCCAGCGGGTTGGGCACCGCCTGACAGTAATGCTGCTGAGAAAAAGATGGTGACGCAAAACCATGTCGATATCGACGAAGCATTAAAAACCCCTCAGTTTTATCAACTCTGGATTGTTTTGTGTTTTAACGTCACCGCTGGAATTGGCGTGCTCGGTGTAGCCAAGACTATGATGACAGAGATTTTTGGCACAACCTTACCTGGCATCGTTGACGGCGCTTTTGCAGCAACCTATGTCGTTATGATTAGTGTCTTCAACATGTTGGGTCGTTTCTTCTGGGCAAGCACTTCAGATTTTATAGGACGTAAAAATACTTACTGGATATTTTTTGCACTTGGAATATTGCTCTATTGTTCAATACCGTTTACAGCGGAGCAGGTGAGCGTAAACCCGGGTGTTATATGGTTGATATATTTTTATGCCGCGACAATGATTATTTTTACAATGTACGGTGGTGGATTCGCCACAATTCCAGCTTATCTGGCTGATATTTTTGGTACAAAGTTTGTTGGTGGTATTCATGGCCGCTTACTCACAGCCTGGAGCACTGCAGGTGTTCTAGGACCCTGGGCTATCACTTCTCTGCGCGAAAATGCCGTGAGTAAGGCTATAAACGATCTGGTCGAAAATATTGACCCACAGGTTTTTCAGGCAACTTTCGGAGCTGGTATCGGGCAGCTTGAACAACTTGTCCAGACAAAAACGGTAACTATATCCAAGTTGATGGACATCGCTCCGCCGGGAACCGTTGACCCTACCAGCAACCTGTATAATGGTACGATGTATCTGATGGCTTGTGTTCTGGCTATCGCCCTGATTAGTAATGCACGTATGCGGGCTGTTGATGCAAAGCATTATATGACTGAAGAAGAACTCAAGAGCAGTTAGTCTTCGCCTCATGCCCAGTCTTGAACCTTTCTGAAGTGAACAGACAAATGCAAGAGGGTGTGCAGAGTTGGAAAGAAGCCTTCGCGGTTTACAGGAAACCACGTGTAGCGGGCATGATGTTTCTCGGGTTTTCTGCCGGGCTGCCTTTTCTACTTGTATTCACTACCTTATCCGCCTGGTTAACTCAGGCTGAGGTGTCCAGAAGCACCATAGGTTTCTTTAGCTGGGTTGGAATAACTTACTCGATCAAGGTTTTCTGGGCACCCGTTGTTGACCATTTGCCTCTGCCTGTTCTGACATCCTGGCTAGGCAAACGACGCTCATGGATGTTGATCGCTCAGCTGGGTATTGCTGCGGCATTGATGGCAATGGCATTTACCAACCCACAGACTGATTTAAAATTGATGGCAATTTTTGCGCTACTTGTCGCCTTTGGATCGGCGACTCAGGATATTGCTATTGATGCTTATCGAATCGAAGCCGTCGATGAAAATTATCAGGGCGGAATGGCGGCAATGTATGTACTTGGCTATCGGATTGCGCTGTTAGTTGCCGGTGCAGGTGCTTTACTACTTGCCGATACCTATTCGTGGACTGTTTCATACTCATTGATGGCAATGTCTATGCTGATAGGTGTGATTACGACTCTGGTGATACGAGAACCGGACAGGGCAGAGCAAACTGAAACGAAGAAAGACTACGATTCAAATCGATCCAGTGTCAGCAGAATCAGCGCCTGGATTATGGAAGCCATAATCAAGCCCTTCATAGATTTTTTTCAACGTAACGGCTGGCTGGCAATAATGATCTTGCTATTAATAGGTTCATACAGAATCAGTGACATAAGCATGGGTGTAATGGCCAACCCTTTTTATCTTGATAAAGGTTTTAGTCTCTCTGAGATAGCTTATGTAATCAAAGTTTATGGCTTCACTATGACGATAGCAGGTGTTTTCCTCGGTGGCGCACTGGTTGCCAGATATGGACTATTAAAGCCCCTGCTTTACGGTGCGATATTGGTAGTTGTAACGAATCTTCTGTTTGTTTATCTCGCCCTAAACGATCCTGATCTGGTGTCGCTTGCTCTTGTAATCAGTGCAGATAATCTGAGTGCAGGAATTGCAACATCCACATTCATTGCTTATTTGTCCAGTCTTACCAATACGGCTTACACCGCGACACAATACGCTTTATTCAGCTCGTTTATGACGCTGCCAGGTAAAACAATTGGGGGCTTTGCAGGTGTGGTAGTAGACAGTGCGGGGTATCCGAGCTTCTTTCTTTACACAGGCTTACTCGGTGTTCCGGCTATTTTGCTGATATGTTTTCTGATGCAGAGAGAGAAGAATACGGCAGTCGGAAAAGTACCGCCTCAATAGCTAGTCAAGATCGCGTACTACCCGAAAGCCAACATGGTCATAGGCTGAATCTGATTTGTACTTATCACGTTTAGCGTGGCGAATTGACTGCGGCGGGCTGCTGTAGGAACCTCCCCTAGCGACACGAAAGGCACAATCACCGCCTTCCCAGACTTCTGCAGTTGTTGGTGCCTGTTTATAATTGTCATGCCAGCAGTCATGCACCCATTCGGCAACATTGCCGGCGGTGTCAAAAACACCAAACTCATTTGCTCCAAAGCTACCAATTTTTGTCGGCTTTCTCGGATCAAGACCGGAACCGCAGCCAAAGCAATGTGCTCGTTTAGGTTCTTCCTTAAAGCCCCACCAGAAGGGTGAGCGTTTCCCTGTACCTGCTGCGTATTCCCACTGTGATTCCGAGGGCAGGCGGTACTTCTGACCGGTTTGTTCACTCAACCATTTGACGTAGTAATAAGCGTCATCCCAGGTCACAAAAATAACAGGATGAGTGTTGCGATCCATATAGAGATTATCGGGGGACTTGCGTCCAGTCGACGCTACAAACTTATCATACTCTGCAAAACTGACCTCATATTTGCTGATAGCGAAATTGTCAGCTTTTACACTATGCCGGGGACGTTCGTCAGCGTGTCTCGACGATCCCGGACTACCCATGTCAAAGTTGCCAGCAGGTATTCTGATCATCGTTGGTCCGGCAGTCCCGTCTTTCAGCTTATCCGAGAATTCTTTCTTATTTTCAACAGCAGAGGCTGCTTGTGTTTCGGCTTTTTCCGCCGCTACTTCAGTAACTGACTGAGTCGTTTCTGACTCACTTGAATCTGAAGCATCTGCAAGAGCATCTTCCGTATCATTCGGCGCGTCATCATCCGCTTCAAGATCAGCATCATCGCTAACATCCGTGTCTGCAACCACAACTACCGGCGCGGATGTATCCTCGCCACCCATCATAAAAAATACGCCGGCTCCAATCGCAATAATAACAGCAGCGGCAATTCCAATAAGCATGCCTTTCCCGCCTTTCTCTTCTTCGCCTTCTTCGGGATATTCTTCGTCAACTGCAGGGGCAGGACCAGGTTGAGCCTCAATTTCCTGAGTATCAGAGGCAAGTGGGATTTTTCAGCGGTATTATCGAGTGAAGTCTCAGCAGGAGCTGCCTCAGTGACTTCAGCTGGCGCTGGCGCAGAGTGGCTTCTTTTTCAGTTACATTTACGACTACAGCAGTTGTGTTGTCCTGTTTTGGCATGCCAACGTCTTCGACAGCCTGCATAAGTGCATCTGCACATTCTTTGGTCGATTCAGACCATTCAGAATACTGAATTATTTTTCCGGCGCTCAAAGTATCCATGCCGTCGCTACAAATAAGAAGACGGTCACCTGCTTCCAGCTCATAACCTTCAGTGGGCACATCTATTTCGTTTATTTCGTCGCCCATAATTGCACTCATGAGCATATTGCGTGAGAGGCCGTCTTCTGCTTCTACGGGCGTACCTGCGGCCGCCATTCTGTCGAGAAAACCACCGTAACTGTGATCATCATTCTTTTTATGAAGCTCTTTATTGCGAATCAGATAGACATGACTGTCGCCGACACTGGCCCACCACATTTTATTACCCTCAAGAATGGCGGCGACCATTGTGCAGCCCATACCGGATAGAGCCGGTGTTTCCGCAACGGTTTCCTTGATTGAATTATTCGCCTGGATTACACATTCACGAAGTACTTCGGTGAGATTGTCAGTAGGGTAATTGGCAGACACGTGTTTATTAAAAGCCTGAACTGCCATGTTACTGGCAACATTACCGGCAGCATGACCACCCATACCATCCGCGACAATGACAAGAGAGGCCTGATTGCCTTCTTTATCAGTCAGGTGAGTTATCAGGAAGGCGTCTTCCTGGTAACCGCGGGTGCCATCTATCTGAGAACCGGCCAGCTCATATTGAAGTGCCATAAATTTCCTCGCACAGGCAAAAGGCCCTGATGCAACTACTTGTTCTTAATGATTATTATTGTATGAAACAAAAAATCGAATGTTACGGATTTAAGTCTCAATTTCACAGCCACATCCTACCAGTCCTAATACATAATACAAAATAAATTATTGAATTGTGAGGGAATTCAGAGACAACTTTTTCTCCCTTAACTCTTATGGGGCTGGCTCAGTTCAGCCAGTTTCCTGTATTGTTCATCACCACAGTTTGAAAGGGTTTACAAATTTATGATTAAGAAGGTCATTATCATCGGGCTTGCCATGTTGGTGAGTGCGGGTATTTTTGTGACGGCAGATTATGCTGGTCTGTTTGGAATAAAAAAAACACCAGAGTACGACCTTCGCGAAATAAAGATCCGCATTGCAGACATAAAAGACAATTCACCGATCGTGCACACACGGGCGAAGTGTTTTCAAAAAATGAATGATAATGCCTGTACCCAAAAGGTAAGTGGGAAAGTTGGCATAGTGTCGATTATGGTCCCGGTTATCAAGTATGTCTCACGAAGTCTTCTGTTTGATAAAGGTGAGCAGTACCTGCCAACCAGAGACCCCGAGTTGCAGGTGATGTTGATCCATACGGATTATATGACCCATACGATTACCTTAAATATTGCTGAGCACCTTAGTAAGCCGAATTCAATTAAGTCTGTTGCCTTACATCCCCGCGGCTAGCAGAAGCCGAAGATATTATCTGATTAGGAGAGTGAAATGAGTGATGCGATGAAATACCTGATGCAGATTCGAGGCGAGGCGATGGCTGATTATTTTTCCTTCCTTAAAAAATCTGGAAGTCATCTTGACGACAAAACCCGGGCATTAATTTCCGTGATCACCAAGGTAGATAAGCAAACTGAAGCTGGTTTTAGGCAATATTTAAAACGGGCAATGAATGTCGGTGCCAGCGCAGATGAGATAATTGATGCATTATTCCTTGCCTTTCCAACTCTGAGATTGAGTAAAATTATCTGGGCGATAGAGATTCTGTTAGAGATGGAATTACCAGAATTCGATGTGAAGCGTCTAAATCAGTCGTTGGACTGGCACTCTCTTGGCCCGATAGAAGAACTCGAATCCGGCCTGAATTATCTGGAAAACTGCGATGGGAAAAATCTGTTTGTTTATCGGAACGAAAAACAATTTCGAGTTTACGATAGCGTATGCCCGCATCAATCCACTCGCTTGTCTTTACAATCAGTGGCAACTGACAGACTGATCTGCCCATCTCATGGCTGGGCCTTTAGTCTTGAAACAGGACAATGCCTAAACCCGGATAAAAGTCACCTGAATAATTACGACTGCAAAATTGAAGATAGCCAACTACTCGTGTTCTGGTAGCCCCTTATCGGGCAGTATTTATTGACTCGTTGGGATCTTCCTGCCGAATCCACAGATCTTTATTCTCCAATAATTCATGCACAATTAAGTCTAATTTGCTTAATTCCGCACTTGATAATCCAGCCGGATCAAAGCGATAACGATAATGCAGAGTCAGCGCCATGCGCAATTTGTCAGAGCTGATGATCGGTTTCAGTTTATTCAGCCAGCTGCCTAGGGTTTCTCCAGCCTGCCTTGGTCTGTAGCTGGTTTCCAGAAATTGAACAAGACGGTAGAAACTGGAATTTGTGCCAAAGCGTTTTATCTGCTGATAATTCTGGACACCTTGCTTTGAGTTTTTGATGCGCTCCCGAAAATAAACACGCCAGGCAAGCACTGCTAATAGCGGTATCAGAAGCCATATCAGATAATTCTCTTCCTCCTCGTCTGCCCCGTCATCGGTTTGCCAGACGGACCAGCTGTAGCTCAGCCATGCCCAAAGATCGAGTACAGGTTCAAAGACAGAGGCGTTTTCCGCTTCCTGTCCGGACCAGACTGAGGGTGTGGTGTCTATTACTGTCCATTCTCCATGCAGGTGGGCAAGTGTCCATGAATGAGCATCTCGAGCTCTGGCAATGTATTGTCCTTCCAGTGCACTGTATTCATCTATCGAATAACCGACCGCGTAGCGTGTAGGGATTCCAACAGTGCGTAATAAAAGAGCAGTAGCAGTAGCGAAATATTCACAGTGTCCCCGTTTTGTTTTAAAAAGAAACTTTGCCATATAACGACCACGAGGATACCGTTGAGAGGGATTTAATGAATAAGTGAAGTTATTATGAAAATAATCCTGTACCGTCTTTATTTTGTCGGTATCACTCATAGAATAGAGATTCAGTTCTGCCGCCAGTTTCTCAAAATCCTTTCTGTAATAGTTGATTATAGATAGATCATTTGAATCCGGTGCCGAGTCTGCATAAATAGCATCGCCGTATTTCACATCGTATTGAACCCAGCCTTCCCGCATATCCATCAGTACTGCGCCAAACTGGTTTTTGGCAATTTCAATTGCGGCAACATTCTCGATGACATTCGTGCCATGCGGGACAGGAATCACTGATTCCTCCCTTGTCATATAAGTCGATACATGCATTTTGCCTGTACTTTCCTGCCCCGGGTTTAACTCCCAGACCTTGTCCCTGGCAGGATCAATAACCGTGAATTCGGACTGCTGGCTATTCCAGATTCCGTGACCGAAACTACTGTAACTCGCTTCTCTGAGGTACAGTGGCTTCAGTAATTTTTCTCTGGTTTTGATGCGCAAAACAATTCGATCGGATAATTTCAGGCGACCCAGAGAGCCGATTGCGGTCGTCGCTCTACTTGGGTCTCTATAACGCCACATAAACTGATCAAAAATGCCGAGAAAACTGGCTTCAATCGATGCCTGCAAACTTCTCAATCCGTGTTGAGTAGCAAAAGCTATTGAAAGTGCCAAAGCCACAGTCGCTAACCAGGTGATAATCGAATAGCGTTTCGATCGTCGGCTGAATATTGCATAAATGAGTAGGGTAGCCACCATGAAGAAAAACAAAATACTCCGCTGATTGCCTGTGCTTGCTGCAAGCAGACAAATAATAAAGTAGGGCAGGGTAATATTTGTTCTGGTCTTCGCTTCAGGAGAGAGTGCAGGATCAAGTTTCCTGAGACTGACAAACAGGGCGCTTAATTTCATGTCCCCTGTGACGCTGTATTGTTGAACCAGTAAGAGTGGAAAAAGAATAAAGGGCAGTACTTCGAGTATGACAAATATTCCTCTGGCACCTTCATCGGAAAAGATATAAACAACTGATAGAAAAAACACGACCCCACTGAAATCGGAAAGTGTGTTGAATTCTTTATCAGTGATTGCCCATCGCCAGGGGGACACAGGACTGAGTTCAATAAGAAGTGCCATTAAAATTGCGTAGGGCAATTTCTGACATTGCCAGCCCCAGACCAGAAGTGCAGCACCAATAAGCAAAACAGGTGCGGGGCCGAGTTGTGAGTTACCCCGGCTCATCCTTCTAACAATGCAGACAGGTTAAGTTTGTTCAAATCAGCTTGAATAAAACCGCTTCTCAGGACTACTAAGCGCTGCGCTTGATCGCTCAGAGGACCTGGTTCCGGGGTGAAAAGTTTCGGATTATCACTGATTAGAAATACAATAACCAGAAGACCAAGCCTGATAATGGATTCAATTAGTGCCTGTCGTTTCGAATCCCAGCTCAATAACACACAGATAATGCCACTGGTCTCTTCGCTGTGTTCATGGACGATAGTCTGGAGTTTCGAAAATGAATGGGCGGGAGCCGCTTCAACGCAAGCCAGAGTTTCAAGCAGGCTTTCTGTTCTTCCCTGACCACGGCCACTGCTGTGCCGATAAGCTTTGTCAGCAATAAACATTAAGTCCAGGATCGCATCCTGTCCTGGCAGGGTTATACAGAAAGAAGCTGCTACTGATACTGCTTCCTCAAACACCAAAGAGCTTGTCTCTTCCTGAAAAGTATCGAGAATGAGGCCTTGACGAACGAAAAACTCATCATGAAACTCTTTCACTACGGGTGTACCCATCTTGGCGTAACTTCGCCAGTGAATAGCCCGAATTGGATCACCTGGCCGATAATCTCGTAATGACATGAACTCCTGCGAATCGCCCACCAGACTAGCCTGACTCATGCCGCCTTTTTGATATTTTCGAAAACCTTTTAGCTCAACAACAGGTACTTCATAAGTTTTTGGCAGAATTAATAATTTACTCTGGTGACCAAGTTTCCTGATCGCCCTGACAAGACCAAACGGGTCGGCACGGCAAATCTTCACTGCTGAGAAATTAACATAGCCACGTCTGCTGGCTGTCATCTCCATGACTGTCTGCATGGTCTCCTTCGCAAGTAATTTCTCAAGCATGATAGTTTCAACAACACCACCACTCTTATTTCGAATTAGAGATAACAAACGTGGGTATCCAATTACCCGATCGAAGCGATTCCTGTTTTTATCCTGTGGATCCCGACTGCTCGTAAATTCACTATATTCTGGTAATCGCGTTTGCAATTCGTCAGCAATGAGCAAGTCCTGCTGATTGTTATTTGTCCGATTAGAGATTTCAAGCCGATAGCGAAATGTTTGATTAGCAACACCATATTGAGGCAGGAGCCGTTTAACTCCGAACCTGCCCTGAAAACTGATTAAGCTTAAACTTGCTACCAGCAAAAGAGAAATGCAAATGGAGAATATATAGAAGGCCAGAGACTGTCTAACGTCCACGCCGAAAATGGCAGAGGAAATCATGCCACCCATAATTAGCAAGCCAAGGGGGGTCAATCTGTGTTTGTTCCATTGTGATACTCTGAAGAGAAACTTCAGATTCTTGTACAGTAGGCGCCGGAACATCGTTTATAGCCTTAGCCTGGCACAGCGACCTGTTTCAAAATGTCCGAGACAATTGTTTTTTCGCTGATGCCGCTAAAAGTCGATTGAGAATTTAATATTAATCGGTGAGCCAGTACCGGTATCGCAATTTCCTGAATATGTTCCGGGGTTACAAATGACATGTTGTCGAAGGTAGCCAATGCCTGGGCAGCTTTCATTAGTGCAAGCGACGCTCTGGGGCTTGCTCCGTTAAGCACATCAGGATTGTCTCTAGTGGCTCGGCTAAGACGCACAATGTAATCTTTTAATTCTTCACTAATTCGTATTTTAGCTGACAGGGATTTGAGTATCACAACTTGTTCCTTGCTCACACAAGCTTCGATAGCATCCAGAGGGTGTGTAGTATTTTGTTCTGAAAGAATCGCCACTTCATGTTGATGCTCAACATATCCGAGCTCAAATCTCATGGCGAAACGATCCATTTGGGCTTCCGGTAGTGGATAGGTCCCATGAAACTCAATAGGGTTTTGCGTAGCAATTACAAAGAACAACTCATCCAGTTCTTTCAAATTTCCATCGACACTAACCTGAGCTTCGCCCATGGCTTCCAATAGCGCTGATTGAGTACGGGGGGATGCCCTGTTAATTTCATCAGCAAGAAGAATGTTAGTGAATACAGGACCTTCATGAAAATGAAATTCATGATCGCGTTGATCAAAGACTGAGACTCCAAGGATATCAGTAGGTAATAGATCAGGCGTAAACTGCACCCGGCGATAATCTGCTGTGATTGATTTAGCAAGTGCTTTGGCCATAGTCGTTTTGCCGGTACCGGGGACGTCTTCAAGCAAGACATGTCCACCACTTACAAATGCGGCTAAGAGCAAACGCACCGCGTGTTCCTGACCTTTTATGACACTGTTGATATTGGCTGATATGGCCTGATATATTTCCTGCCCCTGCATAGTATCCCAGTTATCCTCCGGTTCATTATACGGCTTAGTGAATTTTATCGAGTAAACATCATACCGTAGCAGCCTGGTTAATGGCATGTAATAATCCGCGTGCTTCAACAGCATTCAATTTTTTAATGTAATAACGGAGTCCAAACTAAGTCGGTGAAAAAACAGGAAGACCGGGCGCTCTGGCGTCTGGCAGGACCGCTGATTATTTCCAATATCTCAATTGCTCTGCTTGGCATAGTTGATACTACCGTAGTCGGTCATCTTGACCAGCCTTACTATCTTGGCGCTGTGGCAATCGCCGGAGTGATATTCAGTTTCCTCTACTGGGGAATGGGATTCCTGCGTATGGGTACCACCGGTATTATTGCTCAGGCTCATGGTGAAGCAGATAACAATAAAATACGGAGTGCGCTTGTCCACTCCCAGTTAATTGCCCTGTTTATCGCTATTCTGTTTTTACTTGGCCAGACCGGTATAGCCTCGATTGCTTTCGGAATTCTCGGGGCGAGTGATGAAGTAACGAAGTATGCCCAGGTGTATTTCAATTGCGCTATCTGGGGTGCGCCCGCGGTCTTGCTTTCGATGACATTATTCGGCTGGTTGCTGGGTATGCAAAATGCCAGAGCTACTTTGATCTTTGCTCTGGTTCAGAACGGAGTAAATATAGTACTGGATCTGGTGTTTGTCTTCGGCTTCAACATGGACGTTTTCGGCGTCGCTTTGGCCTCAGTAATTTCTCAATACTGCGGATTCTTGCTTGGAATCGTTCTGGTACACCGGGAACTGGAGTTGAACAGGGGAGAATGGTTAAGGAATCAGATCTGTGATTTCAGTCAGCTAAAGAGCATGCTGAGTTTAAATCGTAATATTTTCATTTGCACCATTTGCCTGATTTTCGTGTTCGCGTTTTTTGCCAGGGAAGGGGCCAGACAAAACGACGTCATACTCGCCGCAAATGTTGTACTAATGAATTTTCAGGCGATTACAGCCCTTGGTCTGGACGGATTTGCCAACGCTACTGAAGCTCTGATAGGTAAAGCAATTGGCTCAGGGGACCATTCAAGCTTCAATAAGTCGGTAAAAAGTGCGCTTTACTGGTCATTAGTTATCAGCCTCGCCCTCATGCTTGTCTATTTTCTAACGGGCAGACATATTATTCTGCTGATGACAGGCATCGACGAGGTCATTGTAGCCGCGAATCTTTATCTTCCCTGGTTGATTATTTCCCCACTGGTTTCTGTCTGGTGCTTCCTGCTGGACGGAATATTCATAGGTGCCGTGAGGGGCAAGGAAATGCGTAACTCAATGCTGGTTTCAACATTTCTGGTTTTTCTGCCTGCATGGTATCTGCTGAGAATGTTTGGCAATCACGGGCTGTGGCTGGCATTGCTAATATTTTTTTGCGCCCGCGGGGCAAGCTTGGGCTGGTATTACTTTAAAATTGAAAAGCGGGGTAGTGGCTTTATCTCAGTCTCCTGATTTACGAGTAAACTGGATAATCTTGCGGCGTTGCTGTTTATTCGGGCGTCTGCCATCGCTGGTGATTGCCAGCTGCGCAATTTTTCTTTGCTCAGCTAATAATCGTCGCTGCTCCAGACTTTCTGCTGTTTCCTCGTACAACAAACTCGCGCTAGCTGCAGAACCTCGATATTTGGCCAGAGCTGTCACCTCAATTTGATATTTAAATCCATTCTGCGAAATTTCTATTTCGTCGCCTATTTTAATTTCCTTCCCGCTTTTGATGCTTAGACCAGCTAACTTAATTTTGCCAGTTCGAATGGCACTATTGGCAAGGCTTCTTGTTTTATAAAACCGTGCACACCAGAGCCACTTATCGGCGCGCATTCCATCAGGTATTAATTTTGATTTATTTGACATCAAGCTGTGCTTTATCGGTTCACTGCCTTATTATCCTCGTAATAGTAACAAAATGCAGTGGAAGGAGAGGGAAGTGACAGAAAAACAGTTTATCCCGTTGAATATATGCGTGCTGGTAATATCAGATTCACGAACTGAAAAAACGGACAAATCCGGAAAACTTCTGGAAAAACGAATGACTGACAATGGGCATAAAGTTTATGAAAAAAGTATTGTGCCTGATGAGTTAGCACAAATTCGATCTCGAGTTTCCAACTGGATTGCGGATGAAAATGTCGATGTTGTCATAAGTACCGGGGGCACAGGGGTTACAGGTCGCGATGGAACACCCGAGGCTGCATCGGTTTTATTCGAAAAAGAAATCGCAGGCTTTGGTGAAATGTTCCGCATGATTTCCTACGAGGAAATCGGCACTTCCTCACTTCAATCCAGAGCAATAGCCGGTGTAGCAAATGGCACCTATGTATTTTGCCTGCCTGGCAGTTCGGGAGCCTGTGCCACGGCCTGGGATAAAATCATTTCTCATCAACTCGATTTTCGAACCAGACCCTGCAATCTGGTTGAACTGATGCCCCGTCTAAAGGAGAAATAATTAAAGGAACGCAACCAGCTTCTTAAAATTTACTGAAATTCAGCATTTTTTGTTAGTGCTTGAATTCTAATTTTGATAGAAAGAAACTGTTCGAATTACCTTTAATTTTTAGTATATTAGAGCGATATATTCAGGATGTTGTTAAAAAAAGGAATACGGAGTGCCACCAATCGAAAAAAATAAGCAAACCATCGTCAAAATAGTTTTTGTTCTTCTTGGCGTTTTCTTTTCTGTCATGCCTCTTGCCCAGCAGAATGACTCTGTGCCAGTGAATGTGACTGAAGCGAAAGAACTGGAAGTATTTGCAAAGAGCTGGTTACCGGGAACAGTCATGGGGCGCTTCGACTCGCGCATTGCCGCTGAAGTCGAAGGCCGGCTGATGCAACTACTGGATGTCGGTGACCGCGTCAAAAAAGGCGATAAGTTGGCTTCTATTGAAGCATTTACTCTCAGTCTGCATGTCGCAGAAATGGAAGCAGAGATACTGCCGAAGGAAGCGCGAATGGATTTTCTGCAAAGAGAAGTGAAGCGACTGACCATGCTGGCCGAGCAGAATAATGCAGCCAAAAATCGACTCGACGAGGTGTCCTCGCAATTCAAGCAAACTAAAGGTGAATTAAAAGTAGCGCGGGCAAGACTGGCCCAGTCCAGAGATCAGCTTGCACGAACCAGTTTGTATGCGCCATTTGATGGAGTGGTCACTGAACGTTATAAATCAGAAGGTGAGCGGGTAGATCGGGGCGATCAGATAATCCGCCTGGTTAATACGGATGATCTCGAAATTCAGGTGAGAGTGCCACAAGAAGCGATTAATAACATACACAGTGAAGAGAAATTCGGAGTTAAGGATCAACAACTATTCGGTAGCGCCAGTTTACGCACCTATGTTCCCGTAGGCGATCAATTGTCACGACTGTATGAACTTCGCCTGACTTTTCAACAGCCGGAATGGATGTCAGGTCATGCTGTAAGAGTTTCCGTGCCAATGTCCAGGCCGAGAAAGGTAGTGGTTGTTCCCAGAGATGCTCTTGTCATTCGACAAAAAAATGTCAGCGTTTTCAGAATTGATGAAAACAACATCGCCGAATTTGTTGCCGTTAAAACGGGTTTATCTGAAGGCGATTTCATCGAAGTTATCGGTGACCTGAAAGCCGGTGAGCGAGTCGTTGTCCGTGGCAATGAACGTTTGCGACCGGGCCAAAAGGTGACTATTCAAAGCAACTCGGTACAACCGTGAACCCGGTCAAGCTGAGTCTGAGTAATCCTGTTGCCGTTATCGTCGGCATAATCATGGCGGTGATGTTCGGCGCTATCTCACTTTCACAGCTTCCGATTCAGCTCACACCCGAAATCGAAGAGCCACAAATAACGGTCAGTACAACCTGGCGTGCCGCGGCACCAAATGAGGTTGAAGCAGAAATCATCGAGCCGCAGGAAGATGTCCTGCGTGGTCTGCCCGGCATGACCGAAATCACTGCCACCGCCTACGAAGGTTATGGTGAAATTACTCTGACTTTTTCTGTTGATATGGAATTGAACAGAGCCTTGATTGAAGTGTTAAACAGGCTTAATCAGGTTCCCAGCTACCCGGAAGATGCTGACGAGCCGGTGCTCGCAACCGTTGGTGGTGACGCTAACGCAATCGCCTGGTTTATGGTCAAACAAATGCCTGGCAATGATCATCCCATTGCTGGATACAAAGATTTTGTTGAAGAAGTTATACAAACCAGACTCGAACAAATACCCGGGGTAGCTAAATCCGAGATACATGGGGGTCGCGACCGCGAGATAAGAATTACCTTTGACCCCTACAAAGTCGCCAGTCTGGGCATCCAGTTACCTGTTGTGTCAACGCTGTCAGGCTCGGGCGACGATGTCTCGGGCGGTTCTACCAATGTCGGCAAGCGTGCTTACAGCATCCGCTTCTCGGGGAAGTATGGAGTAGAAGATCTGGGCGGATTGATTATCCAATGGCGCGATGGTTATCCTGTCTATCTGCGTGATGTGGCAGTAGTTGAGCAGCGTATGGTTGATAAAGACGAGTTCGTTCTGGCTCAGGGCGATCTGGCTCTGGCTGTCAATGCCAAACGCGAAACGGGTGTCAATGTTCTCGAGGTTATGGAAGGAGTCAATGCAGCAGTGATTGAACTGCGCGAAGGGCCTCTGGCACGTGCCGGTCTGACTATGGAACAGGTGTTTGATGAGACAGTCTATATTCATCAGTCAATCGGCATGCTTAGAAACAATCTGGGTCTGGGTATTACTCTTGCTGTTGTCATTCTCTGGTTGTTTCTGAGAAAGATTCGAGCAACCTTCACCGTTGCGCTTGCTATTCCCATCTGTCTGGTAACCAGTTTCCTGCTCATGCATCTGGCTGGTCGAACATTGAATGTCATATCGATGGCGGGTCTGGCTTTTGCGGTAGGCATGGTACTCGATGCCTCGATTGTCGTACTGGAAAATATTGTCAGATTGAGAGAAGAGGGTCTGCCAGCCGAGGAAGCCTCGGAGAAAGGTGCTTTACAGGTTCTTGGTGCTCTGGTTGCCTCAACTGCCACAACGGTTGCGATTTTCCTGCCAATCGTCTTTCTTGAAGGCGAAGCCGGTCAGTTGTTCGCCGATCTGGCTTTGACCATCACCGCAGCCATTTGTCTTTCATTTGTCGTCGCGACCACGGTCATTCCGACATTTGCGATGGAGTACATGAAAAATGTCAGCTTTCAGGATAAACACCAGAACTGGTGGCAGAATGGTACAGATCTGTTAATGAGAGTAACTGATAGACCCGGCAAGCGTTACGGCTGGATCGCCAGCCTGATCCTGCTCCCGATGTTGGCTGCGTTTTTTCTGTTTCCGCAGACTGATTATTTACCGGATGGCAATCGCAACCTGGTCTACGCCTTTGTGTTACCACCACCTGGTGCCAACATTGAGCACATTGAGAATGAAATGGGTTCAGTAGTCGCTGAACGCATCGTGCCCTATATGAATGGTGAGAAATCCCCACAGGTTAAACATTACTTTTTCGTCGGTTGGGGACAGGGTGTGTTTATGGGTATGGTTGCCAAGAATCAACAAAAAATAGATGAACTTTTAGTAGCACTGAACGAGATAGTTTCCGGCTTCCCTGACGTAATTGCTTTCGCCAATAAAGCCTCATTGTTTGGCGGCTTTGGTGAAGGCAGGTCAATTGACATGGACATACAGGGGCGTGATATGGCCAGGGTCATGGAAGCTGCCACCATCGGTTTTCTTGAAATATCAAATGCAATCCCGGGATCGACAACACAACCCATGCCCGGGCTCGAACTAGCTCAGCCAGAGTTACGTTTGATTCCCAATGAACGCCGGATTACCGAAGCCGGCTGGAACAGGGCAGTGATGGCCGGCGTCACCAGAGCGGTAAGCGACGGACTTTATGTAGGGGATTATTTCGATGGTGAAAAAACCATGGATATTATTGTCAGGGCAGATCCCTGGGAGACCCCGGAAGAATTAGCCAGCATACCGCTGGCAACTCCGAATGCCGGTATTCTACCTTTGAATGAACTGGTAGAAATTGTCAGAACATCGGGGCCAGAGGAAATTCGACGCGTTAACAGGCGACGCACGGTTACCCTGAGGGTCACTCCACCCGCCAACGTATCGCTGGAAAACGCTATTGAACTACTAAAAGACAAGGTTGAAGGAAAAGTCAGGGGAGCTTTGCCACAGGATGGTGACGTCAACTACAGCGGAAGTGCAGACAAACTGGAAACCGCTCTGTCTGGAATGCAAAATAGTTTTCTGTTGGCAATTGCCATTCTTTATCTTCTAATAAGCGCATTATTCCGGTCTTTTATCGATTCGCTGATGGTTATTCTGGCTTTACCATTAGCCACGGTCGGGGGAGTTGTGGCGCTGTTTCTGATTAATACCGTACCCGGGCTTTTCGGTCAGGCAGTTTTTCAGCCTATGGATCTCATTACGATGATTGGATTCATTATTCTGCTTGGTCTGGTCGTTAACAATGCCATTTTGCTTGTCCACCAGGCCAGAGCCGGAGAACGAGCGGGTCTGGACAGAGAGACTGCTGTAAGACAGGCTATTCGCCAAAGACTTCGCCCAATCCTGATGAGTACACTGACAAGTCTGTTTGGCATGTTACCGCTATTACTAATTCCGGGTGCAGGCACTGAACTTTATCGAGGCATGGCGGCAGTTATTGTTGGTGGCATGAGTGTGAGCACGGTATTTACACTGATTCTTCTGCCAAGCCTGCTACGTATCGGTGAACAGGCCGAGTCACTAAAAGCGTAACTGCGTCTCCTCTGGTAGAATACGCGGAGTTTTTAATTCTCGCCTTGGTATACTGAGTAACATCATGAACTGCATCATTTTTCTCCGTCATCCTATTCTGAAATTTGCTTTTCTGTTGAGTTTGATAGGTAACAATGTCGGAGCCGAAATTTATCGATTGGACAACGAGGAGGATTCCGTTGTCGGACAAATTCAAAAGACCCGGGCCAGTACAGAGGACACCCTGCTTGATATTGCCAGAGTTAACGGCCTCGGATACCACGAGATAAAACGGGTAAACCCAACTCTTGATACCTGGTTACCGGAAACTGACAGAGAGATAGTACTACCATCAAGATATGTACTACCCATGGGGCTTCGAAAAGGGATTGTTTTGAATATTCCGGAAATGCGCCTCTATTATTATCCTCCTCTGGCGAAAGATTCAGAACCCAGTGTGATTACTTATCCTTTGGGAATTGGCCGGGAAGGCTGGCAAACCCCATACACAGGAACACGTATCATTCAGAAAAAGAAAAATCCGGCATGGCATCCTCCTGAGTCAATTCGCAAGGAACATGAAGAAGCAGGGGACCCTTTGCCAAAACGCGTTCCTCCTGGACCGGATAACCCACTCGGGGACTATGCCTTGAGACTCGGTTTGGCGGGCTATCTGATTCACGGCACCAACAAACCATTTGGCATTGGTATGAGGGTAAGCCATGGCTGCATTCGGCTTTATCCGGAAGACATTGAAGAGCTATTTCCTCAGGTGAAGCTAAAAACACCGGTTAATATAATTAATCAGCCCTACAAAGTAGGGCGCCTTGATGACAAAATTTACCTTGAAGCTCATCCTTATCTGGAAGAAGACGAAGAGTTGTTCAGAGACAATCTGACCAGTGTGGTGAAAATGATCGTCGATCTAACCGGTGACACGGATTATCAGATCGAATGGGACCTCGCAAAGCAGGTCATCCATGAAATGAAAGGTATTCCCGTTCTTATCGGCAGACTGAATTTTGAAGATGTCGGCGTGTTATCAGAGGATGGAGAAAGTACAGACATCCAGGCAAAGGGCATCAGTTTGCAACTTGAAACGGGAATTACGGAATAAAGTAGCGCTGGGGGTTCTTTTTGGCTTTCAGTAGACGAAAAAAAACCCTTCAGTAAGCTGAAGGGTTTTCTCAATTTCCTGAAGCAATTACAGAGCTTATTTCTGCATTGCTTTTTCAAACATACGATCCAGACGGCTGGTGTTCTCTGCACAACATGCTGCAGCGGCTTCAGCAGCGGATTGAGCGGTATTAGCAGCATCCAGCGCACTGTTAGCGACTGAAAGTGCGTTATCTGCACGAGAAGTTGCACTATTCGCGGTGGAAAGCGCTTTTTCGGCAGTGGATCTAATCTGCGCAATTTCTTCCGTTGTAGCACACCCACCCAGTGTTCCAAGTGCCAGAGCGATAATTGAAGCTTTTACTATAGTTGTTTTCATTTAAGATTCTCCTGTTAAATCTTGCAATCTGGGTTTCCCAGTCTTAGAAGGCGGAATCATGACGCAATTTTTCTTGATTATCAATTTTTTTAGGGTTGTGAGATCGGCATTTGGTCACATTTCCCCCAGACTTTGTGAACTTAAGGCCTTCTCAAAAGACTTTGCCCTGATTGACGATAGACAAATTAACGCCTTCCACCCGTTTGTGCTCGTTTATGACGTTTCGGATGTTGCTCGATAATAAACTCGACAATTGCCTGATCAAAACCGTGTACGGGCTTTTGCTCACAATAATCGTCAAACCAGGCCAGCACGGCAATAAAGTCTTTATCACCTGATACTCGATAGGTATCAGGTGCCTGCGTGTTATAGGCAGTCAGATAACCTTTTAAATAATTGCGATAAAAACTGTCGTCTTCCCCATTACGGGTCTTTGTGTAACTGAAACAAGACTTTTTACCAGCACCCCAGATGGCATAACTGCCTTTTTCATCTGCAGCCAGCAAAGCATTACTAAACAGCAGGAGAATACTTAATACAATAAATTTCATGAATATTTCCTTCTTTGAGTCAATGATTGGTGAAAGACAAAGGTCTGCCGGAAAACTGAGACTTCAGAAATTCCATCTGATCACCAAGAATTTTACGATTGGACAAGGCCAGATACTCAGCCCAGTTTGGTACAAATGGTATAGCCAGCAGTGGCATATTGGCTTGCTCCGGTCTCCGGTTTCCTTTTCGGGTGTTGCAGGAACGACAAGCTGTCACTACGTTCCGCCAGAGATCCTTACCACCTCTTGATATTGGAATAACATGGTCACGAGTTAAGGCAGATTCCGCATATTGCTTACCACAATACATGCACAAGTGTGCGTCGCGCAGAAAAAGCTCACGATTAGTCAGAGGCGGGATGGTGCGGCGAGAGTGGCGATTCGGGGAAGAACGTTTTATAGCGATAATTGAATTGATATTAATCTGAGAACGCTCTCCGCTCAGCCGGTTGATTCCTCCTCTAAAGGAAAAACTTTGTTGTCCCGCTGTCCAGGCAATCATATCGCGACTATACAAACAAACCGCTGTCTGCCAGGCAATCCAGTTAACTGGTTCACCGGATATGTCTAGTCGTAAGATCAGTGGCGGCATGCTTTAATTCCATGGTAAGGATTAATTTAGTAACGCTTTTGGTGCTTTGCTTCCTTAAGCGCCGAACTGTTGTATTAGAAAGACAGGCAAAAATCAAGTTATCGACTGTTTATATTGGTGAATACGAACAATGAGTGCAATAAACGAATTATTAGAAGTAATGAAAAATCTGCGTGATCCGGAAAATGGTTGCCCCTGGGACAGGGCTCAGACCATTAAGTCGATTTCAGGCTATACACTTGAGGAAGCTTATGAGCTCGTCGAGAGTATTGAAAACGAGGACATGCCCGGGCTCTGTGATGAACTTGGTGATTTACTGTTTCATATTGTGTTTTACGCGGAAATGGCAAATGAAAGTGATTTTTTTGATTTTGAGACGATTTGCGCACGAGCTTCGGCGAAACTGAAGCGTCGTCATCCGCACGTTTTCGCAGAAAAAGAGTTTGGAGATCGCAAGTCGCTGGAACAAAACTGGGAACAAATAAAGCAACAGGAGAGAAAGGAAAAAGAACCGCAACAAAGAAATGGCACGGGGACTAGTCTCTTGAGTGATATTGGCGGATCTTTTCCTGCTTTGATACGGGCTGAGAAACTGCAAAAGCGTGCCGCCTCAGTCGGTTTCGACTGGAGTGAGCTGACTCCTGTATTTGCCAAAATTGAAGAGGAATTAGCCGAAGTAAAACAAGCCGTTGAATCAAGCAACTCAGAGCAGGCTGTTCTGGATGAGTTTGGCGATTTATTGTTTAGTTGTGTCAATCTGGGGCGGCACCTTGGTGTACAGGCAGAGAGCGCCCTACGACAAACTAATCTCAAATTTCTGCACAGGTTTGATTATATTGAACAAAGATTAAAAGCAGAGGGTATGGAATTAAATGAGGCGAATGCAGAGCGAATGGAAGAATTCTGGCAGGAAGCTAAAAACTCAGACCCTTAAAAACTACCTCTGGAAATTAAAAAAAAGGGTGCCTTCAAGGCACCCTGCAAGATTCAAGGAGGGGGGGAATCATTCTTGCAGTTTAAATGCCTGCATTTATAATGCCAGAATTATATATTCATATATTACAATAGCTTATTGATTGTAATTAATGCTAATTATAAGTGTTTGTTCAAATGATGTCCGAATTCTGACGACAAATAAGGCAAAATGTTGCCGTTTCAGCTTACCTGAGCTTACTCAATTCTCACCGTCTTTATCGTGCGATAGCATGGCGTAAGCCGAGTGGTTGTGTATGGATTCGAAATTTTCGGATTCGACAATATAGCCGGCAATTCGCTCGTCTTTGTTAAATTCTATAGCGACATCGCGAACAATATCTTCGACAAATTTGGGGTTATCATAAGCGTACTCAGTCACATACTTTTCGTCGGGACGTTTCAGCAGACCGTATAATTCGCATGATGCCACTTTTTCGACGTAATCGATTATTTCTTCAATCCAGATAAAATCATTAGTTCTGACAGTCACTGTGATATGTGAGCGCTGGTTGTGGGCACCTCTGTCAGAAATCTTCTTAGAGCAGGGACAGAGGCTGGTTACGGGCACCAACACTTTGACAAGGACGGTCGGTTCACCGGAGCTTATTTCGCCGATAAAAGACACTTCATAGTCCATTAGACTTTTAACACCTGAAACCGGCGCTGCTTTATTCACGAAATAGGGGAAACTCATTTCCACATGTCCGGACTCTGCTTCCAGAAGATTTGTCATCTCCTCGATCATTTGCTTGAAAGAAGCAACTGTTATTTCGTATTCATGATTATTTAAAATTTCAACGAAACGAGACATATGCGTTCCCTTGAAATTATGTGGCAGACTCACGTACATATTGAAATTTGCAACAGTATGTTGCTCGCCACCACTACGATCACGGACCACGACCGGATGCCGGATATCTTTAATTCCCACTCTGTCGATAGGGATCTGGCGTGTATCCTGACTGTTCTGAACATCAGGAATTTCCTTGTCTATAACTGCTGCAGGTTGGTTCATTTAGTTTTAACCTCTAAATAAGTAATCAGGCTGCGAAGCTTTGCTCCCTGGCATGGCCTGAATTTGATTCTGTGAATAATTCCTTAGTATTTTACTAGGTTTTTCTGATTCAGGCACTCGAAATAAGTTTTTAAAACTAGCCGGGTCGGGTGCTCACTTGTTTCTTTGTACGATATAGTCGGCGATCATTCGCAGCGTGTCTGCCTTATCGTCAAAATCACGCAGGCAATCAAGGGCCTGGGCGTGGAGATTCTGGGCAGTTTCGCGAGCGCCTTCCAAACCGAGCAAATTGGGATATGTCGGTTTGTTGCGGGCCAAATCGGAGCCTTGCGGCTTGCCCAGGGTCTCAGTATCGCTTTCGATATCAAGAATGTCGTCGTGAACCTGAAATGCAAGTCCTATGCAATCCGCGTACTGTGACAGTTGGCTGAATTGGTCTGAATCCACGTCTTTCGAACACAATCCTCCCAGCTCAACACTGGCCCGTATTAACGCTCCTGTTTTATGCAAGTGCATGTTTTCCAGTTCGTGTAGATTCAGATTCTTGCCCACAGAGTTAAGGTCAATGGCCTGTCCACCAGCCATTCCCAGAGAACCGCTGGCCATCGCCAGCGTATCGATCATCTTTACCCTTTGCCCTGCCTCAACCGAAATTTTTTCATCATGCGCTAGCACATGAAATGCCAGAGCCTGCAATGCATCACCAGCCAAAATCGCAGTGGCTTCATCGAATTGCCTGTGTAAGGTAGGGCGACCTCTGCGTAAATCATCGTCATCCATTGCAGGAAGATCGTCATGCACAAGTGAATAAGCGTGGATCATTTCTACTGCTGAGGCACAAGCATCCAGAGCCTCAGGTGTGACGCCGAAAGCTTCACCGCTGGCGTAAACCAGTACCGGCCGAATACGCTTACCCTCACCGAGAACTGCATACCGCATTGCTGCGTGTAAATGCTCAGGCTCTTTGCCAGCCTCTGGCATCCAGTTTTCGAGTGCATTCTCCACGCGGGCCTGGTAGGCATTCAGTTGTTCTTGAAGTGTCATCGTTATTTTTAATTATTATCGTCAGCCTCAAATTGGCCTAATTCGTCTTTTCCTGCGGTTTTTAGAAGCACCTGAACTTTCTGTTCAGCCTCAGCCAGGGCTTTCTGGCAGGAACGAGTCAATGCAACGCCGCGTTCAAATTGAGCGAGTGATTCTTCCAGACTCATTTCACCCTGTTCCATTTTTTCGACCAGCGTTTCCAATTCCACAATCGATTTTTCGAAATCAAATTTCTCCTGCTTTTTTGCCACGAACTATCTCCTTGCTTGAGAAAGGCCGAATCTTACCAACATGTGCAGGTCGATGTTAAATTTATCCGGGAAATTTATGACTTATGATGAATGCCATAGTATTTAGCTATCAAGTAGATATAAAAATACAATCTAGATTGAGTCCTGACTGGATTGACAGTCATTAACACCAGAGGTACAGTCTTCGCGTCCCCGACAGTAATCAGGTAGAATTTTAAATTATATTTATCAATAGCTTAGGAGGCTTGCAATGTCATTGAAAGGCACTAAAACAGAAGAAAATCTTAAAGCAGCGTTTGCAGGTGAATCTCAGGCAAACAGGCGCTATCTCTACTTTGCGCAAAAAGCAGACGTAGAAGGTTATAACGATGTATCTACCGTGTTTCGTTCGACAGCCGAAGGCGAAACCGGACACGCTCACGGTCACCTGGAATATCTGGAGGCTGTTGGCGATCCCGCAACAGGCGAACCTATTGGCAGTACGGAATTGAATCTGAAAGCCGCAATTGCCGGTGAAACGCACGAATATACCGATATGTATCCTGGTATGGCCAAATCGGCTCGTGAAGAAGGATTTGATGAAATAGCTGACTGGTTTGAGACGCTTGCGAAAGCAGAGCGTTCCCATGCCAACCGTTTTCAGAAGGCCCTCGATAATCTCGACTAAAGGCTTCTTTAATCATGCAGTAAATCACTGACCGGGCTATGCCCGGTTTGTTTTTTTAGGCGGATAATAGTCGAAAACTATGAACTCCATAGAAAGTAACAACTCAGGAATTAGTAAATGAGCTCATCGGAATATCGTGAAGGTAGTCTGGAAGCCCCAACCCGGCATCCTATTGACTGGAAAGATCCAGAATTCTATAACGAAGAAAAACTAAACACGGAATTGGAGCGAGTCTTTGACATCTGTCATGGTTGTCGTCGTTGCGTGAGCCTTTGTAACGCCTTCCCGACACTCTTTGACCTAGTTGATGAATCAGAGACCATGGAAGTTGATGGCGTCGATAAGAAAGACTATGGGAAAGTAGTTGATCACTGTTACCTCTGTGATCTTTGCTATTTGACTAAATGTCCCTATGTGCCGCCACACGAGTGGAATGTTGATTTTCCACATCTGATGCTACAGGCCAAGGCTATAAATCATAAGAAAGGCGACAGTAAATTACGCGACCGGATTCTGACCTCAACCGACGCGGTTGGCAGCCTTGCAGGTATCCCGGTAGTGGCAGAAATAGTCAATGCCGCTAATAAAAACAAAGTAGCCAGAAACATTCTGGACAAGACTCTGGGCGTTCATCCTGATGCCATCGTACCGGAATATCACAGCAAAACTCTTAGACAACGGGTAAAGAAACATAGTCCGAAACAAATAGCGGTTGAATCTACTGAGACTACTCAGGGGAAAGTAGCCATTTTTGCGACCTGTTACTGTAACCGGAATACGCCAGATGTTGGTGAGGATCTGATCCGTCTGTTACAGCACAATAATATTCAGACTGAACTGGTCGCACAGGAAAAATGCTGTGGCATGCCTAAAATGGAGTTGGGTGATCTGGAAGCAGTTGAAAAACTGAAAGAGTATAATATTCCGCGGCTAGCCGAGATGGTCGATCAGGGTTTCGATCTGATCGCACCGATTCCCTCGTGCGTATTAATGTACAAACAGGAACTTCCTTTACTGTTTCCCGAAGACGAGCAGGTCAAAAAGGTTCAAAACGCTTTTTTCGATCCTTTTGAATACCTTATGCTTCGTCACAAAGCCGGAAAACTGTCGACTGATTTTAGCAACAAACTGGGCAAGATCGCCTATCACGTTCCCTGTCATCAGCGGGTTCAGAAAATCGGTATGAAAACGAAAGAATTGCTTGAGCTTGTTCCTGAGACCACTATCGAAGTCATCGAACGCTGCTCCGGACACGATGGCACTTATGCCGTCAAAAGTGAATATCACGATATATCAATGAAAATTTGCAGACCAGTTGTGAATAAAATCAAACAGGCAGAGATTGATCATTACATCAGTGACTGTCCGATGGCGGGCGATCAAATCGAACTTGGTATGGAAGGTAGTAAAAAAGCGGAATCGCCCTTCAGTCTTATTTGTCACGCCTACGGATTGGATTAATACGGATTAAAAATGAAGAAACTCGACAGAACCCAGCTATATAGCCTTGAAGAATACGCAGAAAAAAGAACAGAGATGCGAGCCCGTGTTATGGCTCACAAACAAAATCGACGTCTGGCAATAGGTCCTCACGCGACATTGTATTTTGAAGACAGAGAAACCATTCATTATCAGGTTCAGGAAATGCTCAGGGTGGAGAAAGTATTCGAAGCATCTGGTATAAAAGAGGAACTGGAGGCTTACAATCCTCTTATTCCTGATGGCAGCAACTGGAAAGCAACCTTCATGCTTGAATACGATGATGAAGAAGAGCGCAGGGTTCAATTAGCGAAACTTCTTGGAGTTGATCAGGCCGTATGGATGCGTATTGGAAAACTCGGTATTATCAGGCCGATCAGTAACGAAGATCTTGAAAGAGAAACAGAAAAAAAGACTTCAGCAGTGCATTTTCTCCGCTTTGAACTTGAAGAGAAAATGGTTCAGGCATTGAAGTCCGGAGACACAATTTCAGCCGGGATTGATCATCAACACTATAGCTATAGTCTCACTCCGATTCCTGCAAACATTCAAACTTCGTTAACCAATGATCTGGACTAAGTCACAAGCAGCCCATCAAATATAAAACTATTTCCCTTTCAGAATTATAAACGCTTTTCGACATTGTAATACCCATCGTATACTGTGTTACTTCACCGCGATTGATCTGCCCGTACAGGGAAGACAAGAGCCTGAAGGTATAAAACGACAACAAGCGAAAGGGTTTATCGATTGACTAACAGTTATGACGCTGCAGACATAGAAGTTCTTACAGGTCTCGAACCTGTGCGTAAACGCCCCGGCATGTACACAGACACCAGCCGGCCAAACCATCTGATTCAGGAAGTGGTTGATAACAGTGTCGACGAAGCAATTTCGGGTCACGCCAGTAAAATAGAGGTGCAACTTCACAAAGACGGTTCCTTTTCTGTCAGCGATGATGGCAGGGGTATGCCGGTTGATAAACATCCCGGGGAAAAGATAAGTGGGGTTGAGGTTATTCTTACCCGCTTGCACTCCGGCGGTAAGTTCTCAAATAAAAATTACAAGTTTTCAGGTGGATTGCACGGGGTAGGGGTGTCTGTTGTTAATGCCCTTTCTAAAAACCTTGAAGTATGGGTGAAGCGTAACGGAAAAGAGTACAACATTTCCTTCGCAGGAGGAGAGAAAAAATCCAAGCTCGAGGTCGTCGGTGAGGTCGGCAAACGTAATACTGGCACAACGATACGATTCTGGCCGGATAGCAAATATTTTGACACCACTAAAATCTCCATCAGCAAGCTCAAACATGTGCTTAGAGCCAAGGCGGTTCTCTGCCCTGGTTTATTAGTAAAGCTCAACGATGAGGCCGGTAAAAACAAGGATGAGTGGCATTATGAGCACGGAATCACCACGTATTTAACGGATGCTTTAGCAGGCTCACTATTACTACCGGAAGAACCCTTCATGGGCTCAATGCAAGGTAATCATGAAGCAGTAGACTGGGCAGTACACTGGCTGCCTGAAGACGGTGAGCTGGTTTGCGAGAGTTATGTTAATTTGGTGCCGACCCTGCAGGGAGGGACCCATGTAAATGGTCTGAGGCAGGGGCTACTTGAGGCCGTTCGGGAATTTTGCGAATCCAGAAATCTTCTGCCACGAGGCGTTAAACTGGCAGCAGACGATGTTTGGGAACGTTGTGCTTATCTTCTTTCCGTGAAAATGGACGATCCCCAATTCGCTGGCCAGACAAAAGAACGCTTGTCGTCAAGAGAATGCAGTGCCTTTGTTTCCGGCGTTGTTCACGATGCCTTTAGTCAGTGGCTGCACCAGCATGTCGATATGGGAAGTCGAATTGCTGAACTCGCTATAAATCACGCCCAACACCGACTCAAGGCCAGTAAAAACATTGTCCGTAAGAAAATTACCGGAGGGCCTGCGTTACCGGGTAAATTAGCTGATTGTTCCATGCAGGATTCGGCTGTCAGTGAACTGTTTCTGGTGGAAGGCGATTCTGCCGGTGGCTCTGCGAAACAGGCTCGAGACAGAGTATTTCAGGCAGTAATGCCATTGCGAGGGAAAATTTTAAATACCTGGGAAGTCGACCCGGCGCAGGTACTGGCATCGAAAGAAGTTCATGATATTTCAGTAGCTATCGGTGTCGATCCTGCCTCATCCAATCTCGATGGACTGAGATATGGGAAAATATGCATACTCGCCGACGCCGATTCAGATGGTCTACACATCGCTACCTTACTGTGCGCGCTGTTCTTGAAACACTTTCGCCCTCTTGTTGAAAACGGTCACGTTTACGTTGCCATGCCACCTCTTTATCGCATTGATGTGGGCAAGGAGGTGTTCTATGCCCTGGATGACTCAGAAAAAGAAGGTGTACTCGATAGAATTGCCGCTGAGAAAATTCGTGGGAATATTAACGTGCAGAGATTCAAGGGTCTGGGTGAGATGAACCCACTACAGCTCAGAGAAACAACCATGGCAGCGGAAACCCGTCGCCTCGTTCAGTTAACTTTACCAGAGCAGAAGAAAGCGGAGAAGATGCTGGATATGCTACTGGCAAAGAAGCGCGCCGGGGATCGAAAATCCTGGCTGGAGAAAAAGGGCGACACGGCCTCTGTATGATTTCATATATAAACTTGAGATCACTTAACAAACGTATAAAGAGTACAGCAAATGTCTGACAACCTGACCTTGGATTTTGAGCAAAATGAAAAGCGCCCGATTCAGGAATTCACTGAACAGGCCTACCTTGATTACTCAATGTACGTCATATTGGATCGTGCCTTACCATTTATTGGCGATGGTTTAAAACCTGTACAGAGACGAATTATTTACGCCATGTCTGAACTGGGATTGAAGGCAGGAGCAAAATTTAAAAAGTCAGCCCGCACGATTGGCGATGTGATCGGCAAGTTTCATCCTCATGGAGACTCTGCCTGTTATGAAGCAATGGTGCTGATGGCACAGGAATTCAGCTACCGTTATCCACTGGTGCACGGTCAGGGGAACTGGGGGTCCATGGATGATCCGAAGTCCTTCGCGGCAATGCGTTACACAGAAGCGAAACTCAGGCCTTATGCAAACGTATTGCTAAGCGAAACAGGTCTGGGAACAGTCGACTGGATACCTAATTTTGACGGCACCTTGAATGAACCCAAACATTTGCCAGCGCGCTTGCCGAATATTCTGTTGAACGGGACGACGGGAATCGCAGTTGGAATGGCGACTGACATTCCACCACACAACCTGCACGAGGTCACCAGGGCCTGTCTGAAACTGCTGGAGCAGCCTAAGACTTCGATTGAGGAACTATGTGAAATTATTCAGGGACCGGATTATCCGATTGCTGCAGAAATCATTACCCCCAGAAGCGAAATTCTTGAGATGTACAGAACCGGGAATGGCTCAGTAAAGATGCGCGCGGTCTGGGAAAAGGAAGATGGTAACGTGATCATCACGGATCTGCCGTACCAATGTTCAGGCAACAAAGTTCTTGAACAAATCGCTGCACAGATGAATGCGAAAAAACTACCGATGCTGGAAGATCTTCGTGATGAGTCCGATCATGAAAACCCGACACGACTGGTTCTCGTACCGCGCTCAAACCGGGTCAATGCGGATGAACTAATGATGCATCTATTTGCTACAACCGATCTGGAAAAGAGTTTTCGTGTGAACCTGAATATGATCGGTATCGATGGTCGACCCCAGGTTAAAGATCTAAAGCACATTTTGAAAGAATGGCTCAACTTTCGAACTGAAACAGTTCGTCGACGCCTTCAATTCAGGTTGGACAAGGTTGAAACGCAGATACACCTGCTTGAAGGACTGATGATTGCTTATCTGAATATCGATGAGGTTATAGCAATTATTCGTCAGGAAGATAAACCGAAACTGGCTTTGATAAAAAAATTCAAACTTTCCGATGAACAGGCAGAAGCCATTCTCGAATTGAAATTGAGAAAACTGGCCAAACTGGAAGAAATTAAAATTCAGGGCGAACTGGATGAATTGAGCGAAAAAAGAAAAAGCCTGAAACAGATATTGGGTTCCAGTCAGCGCTTGAAATCCCTGATTAAAAAAGAGTTGAAAGCGGATGCGGAAGAATTCGGAGACGCCAGACGTTCGCCTATTGTTTCCCGTGAAGAAGCAAAAGCCATTGACGTTAATGAGTTACTGCCGACTGAAGCTCTGACTATTGTACTGTCAGAGAAGGGCTGGGTCAGGGCAGCCAAGGGGCATGATATTGAGCCGGAAACTTTAAATTACCGGGCTGGTGATAGCTTTAAGCAGGCGGCCAGAGGGCGTAGTAACTTGCCCGCGGTTTTTCTTGACTCCACTGGGCGTTGTTATTCCGTACCTGCACATACCTTGCCGTCAGCAAGGGGTAATGGCGAACCCATAGCAAGTCGTGTGACACCGCCTGATGGTGCGACCTTCGAAGGCGTTATGAGCGGTGCCGGAGATGAACTGTATCTTCTCGCGAGTGATGCGGGCTATGGTTTCATGGCAAAGCTTGAGGATTTATTTGTCAAAACCAAGAACGGCAAAAGCATTTTAAATGTACCGAAAGGTGCACGCGTGTTACCACCAGCAGTCGTACTTAATCCAAAAGCAGATTTTATAGCTGCAGTGAGTTCGACAGGCCGTTTCCTGGTAATGGATATTCAGGAATTTCCAATTCTTGGCAAAGGAAAAGGTATAAAAATTATGCAAATTCCTCCAGCCAAACTTAAAGCGCGGGAAGAATACATCAGTGCAATCACCACTTTCAGCGAAGGCGAGTCATTATTGGCGGGTTCAGGTAAACGTCATCTGACTTTAAAACCAGAGACCATCGACGGTTTTTACGGTGAACGAGGGCGTCGCGGAAGTATGTTACCAAGGGGCTTCAGGCAGGTAGTCAGTATCATTCCGGTTAGAGTAAAAACAGAGGAATAAAAAGTCGGAGTAGAATCAACTGGCTGAATAAAGGTATCATACGCCGCCTCGAATCCATACGGGTACTGACAAATGGCAAGCTATAGCACAAGCGAATTCAAAAACGGTCTAAAGCTCATGATCGATGGAGATCCTTTTGCGATCGTTGAGAATGATATTGTTAAACCGGGTAAAGGTCAGGCTTTCAATCGGGTTAAGTTACGCAATTTAAAAAATGGACGCGTGATCGAAAGAACTTTCAAATCCGGTGACAACGTAGAGGCCGCTGACGTTATGGATGTGGAACTGCAATACCTCTACACGGATGGTGATATGTGGCACTTCATGGATACTTCAAGTTACGATCAGGTTGCCGCTGATGAAAAAGCCATGTCTGATTCAGCGCAGTGGCTAAAAGGTGAGGAAATGTGTGAAGTGACACTTTGGAATGGACAGCCTCTGACGGTTTCGGCTCCGAATTTTGTTACTTTACAGATTACTGAGACGGATCCGGGCGTGCGTGGTGATACCGCATCAGGTGGCAGCAAACCAGCAACCCTGGAAACGGGCGCTACGGTGAAAGTACCCTTATTTGTGGAACAGGATGAAATCATAAAAATCGACACGCGTACGGCGGAATATGTAAGCCGGGCAAAAGACTAGTAAAAATCCGGTTCGCTTAGATGGGAAAGAACTGGCGACCACGCGCTGATTTGGCAACCATCCGCCTACGAGCCGAGTTACTGGATAACATTCGTAGCTTCATGAAAGAAGAGGGTGTTCTTGAAGTTGAAACACCAATTCTCAGCCCGGCAAGCATTCCAGACCCGAACATTCATAGCCTGCAGACAAGTCTTTCTGAAAAGACAAGTAAACGTTATCTGGGGACCTCGCCAGAATTTTATATGAAACGTCTGCTGGCAGCAGGTAGTGGTCCTATTTTTCAAATATCGAGAGTGTTTCGTGATGATGCAACAAGTCGACTGCATCAACCCGAATTTTCCATGCTTGAGTGGTATATGCCAGGGTATGATCATCACAATTTAATGCAGCAGCTTTCCACCCTTTTAATATCAATAGGACTCTCAAAACCAGTCAAACTTAGCTACGAAGCAGCATTCGTTTCAGAGCTGGGACTGAATCCGCACACGGCTGATGTTTCGGAACTTCGGGAACTGGCATCAAAGAAGGGTTTGTATGAAGCACCAGCGGAACGTTCAGTGTTACTTGAATTCCTTTTCAGTCATACAGTAAGCAAAAAGCTCGGCAATGAACAAGCTGTGTTGCTTGTCGAATACCCTGTTTGTCAGGCTGCTCTAGCGAGAATCTCGTCTGATGAGATGCCGACGGCTGAACGCTTTGAACTTTTTATCTCAGGGATAGAAATTGCTAATGGTTTTCATGAGCTCACCGACGCAAATGAACAGCGGGATCGTTTTGTCATGGAAAATACTCGCCGAGAATCAATGAACCTCGCACAGGTTCCTGTGGATGATAATTTTCTGGCCGCACTTGAATCCGGCATTCCGGCCTGCGCGGGCGTTGCTGTAGGTCTTGATCGTTTGCTTATGATACTGGCGAACAAAAATCGAATTGAAGACCTTATGACATTCCCTGTGGAGCTTGCGTAGAATACGGCTTATGAGTGTTTATTCTGTTGACAAACTTATCGGTGAAGCTCGTAGGCTGGCTAGAGAATATCGTCTGGCAACAGGCAAAAACCTGCCGATTAGTGGCGAAATTGCCGTCAACGATGCAATTCGGCTCCTTGAAATGCGCTCTGCGGATATTGATTCTCCGGGTTTTGATGCCTGGCTGGAAAAAGATGATAAACAGCTACGCGTTCAGATTAAGGGCAGAGCTATCATCAATAACAGGAAAAGCGGGCACAGGCTGGGCCAACTGAAGATCGAGCAAAACTGGGATGCAATAGTATTGGTTGTCATGGATGAAAATTATGAAAGTGTTGAAATCTATCTGGCCAGCCGCGATGATATTGAACGGACAATCAGCGAAAGCAATAGTAAGCGCGGTTCCTTAAGTGTGTCGAAATTCAAAAACATAGGTGAGCTGCTCTGGAGTAGAGAGGAAGTTAGCTGGGATAACAAATCGTAGTTCATGGATTGTTGACAGGGATAGTAATGCAAAAGGCAGAAGATATACTGGCGTTTGATGGTCCGCTGGCCGACCTCATTGACGGCTTTTCCTCACGACCGCAACAAATTGAATTGGCGCAAGCAATAGAACAGGCCTTTGCCGACTCGAACTCACTTATTTGTGAAGCAGGTACCGGAACTGGAAAAACCTTTGCCTACCTTGTACCGGCACTAATGTCTGGCGCCAAAGTTATTATTTCGACCGGAACTAAAAATCTGCAGGACCAGTTATATCAACGCGACCTGCCTCTTGTTCACCGGGCCCTCCGGAGGGCCGTTCAGGCAGCCTTGTTAAAAGGTCGCTCAAATTATCTTTGTGCGCATGCGCTTAAAATCACAGAAACTGAAAATCGCTATATCGACAAGCAAACACTGAGTCATATTCATGACATTCGGCAGTGGTCGCAGCACACACAGCATGGAGACCTTGATGAACTCGGACATATTCCTGCCAACGCAAACGTACGCTCTTATGTGACCTCGACAACTGAGAATTGTCTGGGTCAGGAGTGTGATTTTTTTGACGGCTGCCATTTATTCGCAGCTCGCCGAAAAGCCAGCGACGCTGATGTAGTCATTGTCAATCATCATCTTTTCTTCGCAGATCTGGCGTTGAGAGAACATGGCTATGGCGAATTATTGCCAACCGCTGATATGGTGATATTTGATGAGGCCCATCAGTTACCAGATTTAGCTTCCATGTTCTTCAGTCAAACTTTGAGCAGCAGACAATTCTTTGACCTGATAAAGGATGCCAGAGCGGCCTACTATGAAGAAGCAGCCGATCTACCGGAGTTTCTGCCACTACTGGAAAAAGTTGATAAGGCAGTGCGCGATTTACGTCTGCAGTTTGGCACAAATGAACAAAGGTTTGACTGGAAAGCATTGTCTGAAAAACAGGAAGTCAGAAAAGCACTGGTTGATTTGACCGACTTCGGGCATTCAGTTCATACAGCACTAGAAGATTTTGCAGGGCGCGGAAAATTACTCGATAACTGTTTCAAGCGAACAGGAATGTTGCTCGATTTGCTGGAAAGTTTTGATGACTCGACTGCCCATGAGCATATACGTTGGCTGGAAACACGAGGCTCCGGGTTTCTCATGCATAGAACCCCGCTGAACATTGCACAAGCCTTTCAGGCGAGATTACAGGAATACGCTTGTGAACTCATTTATACCTCAGCAACTCTGGCGGTGAATGGCAGTTTTTCACACTTTGCGGGTCAATTAGGTCTGGAAGAGGTGAAAACTGCGATTTGGGATAGTCCCTTTAATTTTCAAAAACAGGCTTTGCTGTATTTACCCGAAGGGCTTCCCGATCCAAGAGAATCCAGTTATACGGAAAAAATGATAGAGCAGGTATTGCCTGTACTCTCACTCACCCGTGGTAGAGCTTTCATCCTGTTTACCAGTCACCGTGCACTGAAAATAGCATCTGAATTGGTCAAAGTGAACACAGATTATCCGGTCTTTGTTCAGGGAGATGCGCCTCGCACTGAGTTACTTGAATCATTTCGAAACACGGAGCATTCAGTTTTACTCGGCACCAGCAGTTTTTGGGAAGGCGTTGACGTTAAAGGTCAATCCTTGTCTTGTGTCATCATCGACAAATTACCGTTTTCTTCACCGGGTGATCCTGTGTTGAAAGCTCGTATGACTTTACTGGAAGAGCAGGGCAGAAACCCTTTTATGGAATATCAGGTTCCGGAAGCGGTTATCGCATTGAAACAGGGAATCGGCCGTCTGATACGCGATAAGGACGACTATGGCTTACTCATGATCTGTGATCCGCGATTAAAGACAAAGTCATATGGGCGAGTCTTCGTCAAAAGTTTACCGCCCATGGTTCAGGTCAGTGAACTGGACGAGGTAGAAGCATTTTTCGAAAACTTTGAAAATGATGGTGACTAGCCAGGCAAACTACTGTGTATTGAGGTGGACAACCTGATTATTGGTGTTTGAACGCGGGTTTTCATTAATATATTGTAATTTTGCATGAGCAAAGGCAACGGTCTCGCCATTATCCAGCAGGCGGGTTCTCACTGAAAGTGAGATATTGTCCTTGTTTTTCAGGCGGCACTTACTGATCCGCTGTCCGTTAACGAAAGTGCCATTTGTGCTACCCATATCTACTACATAAGACTGTCCCTGAACCGTAACGATCTTGGAATGATGACCGCTGATAAAACGGTTATCAATACGTATATCATTATCCTCAAATCGGCCAATAGAGATAGTTTCCTGTTCAAGACTGAATTCTCTGGTTTTGTCAGAGCCGCTGATTTGCAAAATGACTTTTGCGGGCTGGTGCTCCAGGTCGTTTATCTCTTTTGGATGCTGCTGATGCAAAGCTCTTTCACTATAAGGTTTCCACTGTAGTTCCATAATGACTTCTTCAATCATCTTCAGACTGATTTTTGTTTTGCCCTCAACAAAGGCAGACAACATGGCAGTATCACAGAGAATATTTATAAGACGAGGTATTCCACCGGTGTAATGGTGAATAAGTTTTATGGTGGATTTTGCGAAAAGCCTCTCTTCTTGCTCGGCATAGCCAGCTGTAGCCAGCCGATGTTCAATATATTCGGATGTTTCGCTCTCACTCAGGGCGCTCAAATGAAATCGAAAACGGATCCGCTGGTTAAGCTGCTCCATACCGGGAGCATCAATTATATCTTTCAATTCAGGTTGTCCGACCAGGATCAAATTCAGAATTTTCCCCTTTGTGGTTTCCATTCCAGTCATCAAACGGACCTCTTCGAGCACTCTTGGTGTCAGATTCTGCGCCTCGTCGATAATCAGCACTACCTGAGTGTCATTTTCACTCTGCTCCTTGAGGAACTTGTTCAGCATAGAGAGCAATTCGACCTTACTCGCTGCTTCAAAAGGTTCGAGGCCGAATTCAACCAGAATAGCCTGATAAAACTCCAGCTCGTCGAGCTGAGTCTGATGGATCTTGGCGACCAGGACGTTTTCATCCATATTTGAGAGCAGACTATGTATCAGAGTCGTTTTGCCTGATCCTATCTCGCCGGTAATAACAACGAAGCTATCGCGATTCCATATGGTGTACTCCATATAAGCTTTGGCGCGACTGTGTACCTTGCTCAAATAGAGAAAGCTGTGATCCGGCGTTAGCTGAAAAGGCTGCTCATGCAGGCCAAAAAACTCATGATAAAGTGTTGCTAGTTGTTTCATATATCCAGTGTAAAACAGACCGATAGGGATTTGCATCTTAGTGGAGAAGACGCAGAACTACAAGTTTTCAATGCAATCATAATTACATATTTATCATAAGTTTAGAGAGATAATATAGATTAATATTTAAATGAAGTAACTCTTATTTCCAGGCAAGAATAATGCTAAGCCGATGAAGTAATTGCTAAATTCGATCATCCTGTCAGTCTGTGCTTTAGATAATCTCAATTTTAAATAAATAAAACACTTTAAGTACAGTTTATAAATAATTGTATATTATATATATTTTATGATTCTTGCATGACCTTGTTCAATTTCTCAGGAGTTCTCCATTTGCCTCCTTGTAAGCGCAAAAGGCAAACCAGAGTGACCGAGAAAATCATAATCACAAAAGCAATCCAGGATGCTTTTGGGCCAAAATTATAGACTTTGATTATCAGATATTGTGCCAGCAGCATGGTCCAGTAAAGAATCGCAGAACTCGCCATCAACCACCTGGTATCGCCGGCGCCTCTCAGTACAGCACTGGAGACCAGCCGCACCGCATCAGCCATGACATAAGTTGCCAGCCCAAGCATCATAAAGCTGGTCAGATCAAGTATTGCCTGATAATCCTTACCGGGCGAAATAAAGATTTGTACCAGAGGGACTCGATAAACAATGAAAACAAATGCCAGTATCCCGGTATAGCTGAGGGATACGACAAAACCAGCCGCAATAACCTCATTTGTTCGGGCCATATCATTAGCGCCAACAAAACGTCCTATTAGACTGATGACGGCTATATTCAGACCGAGCATCGGCACAAAAGCGAGTATGTCCCAGTTAAAGACGATACTGGCAGCCGCAGCCTCAGCAATACCGTAGGACTGAAACATAAGTAGGAAAAGGTTAAAAGCAGCCACATTGATAAACATTTCCAGCCCTGATGGCAGCCCTAGGCGAATAAACCGAGTCATAATCTGCCGGTCATAGCGAAACGAGTTGGAAATATCGAAAGACTCTTTGTTTGATTTTTCAAGGTAGAAGAGCATAAATAACAACAGGGCAAACGCTCCGCTGATAATGGTGCCATATGCGGCACCGGCGATACCCATTGCCGGCAAACCGAATTTGCCAAATATCAGAATGTAAGACAGGGGCACATTCATCATCATTCCGAGGACATCACAGATCATAACTACTTTGGTGCGACCGATGCCGGAAAAGTATGACGCGAAACAAAGTTTGGCCAGTGGAATAAAAGCGCTGAGCATTAACAACCTGTAATAAATACTCTCGAGTTCAAACTGCTATGAAAATCTCGACTTAGGTAGACAGTTTATACTGTTATTGAGCTATAAAGGAGTATTTGTCAGACTGCCAAAAGACCCGAGTCCTTGTGAGGCAAACTGAGTAAAAATTGTGACATTCAGCCAGTTACCTATCATCTCAACATCCATGCTACTGATGCCAAATTTGGTGCTACTGCCAATTACGTCGCCATATCCATGGTCGTCGCCACCATGGTAGGTATCACTAATATTTATAGGGGCGGCCATAACAGGGACAGATACAGTAAGGAGAATGCTTAGCAGGTACTTTTTCATCTTTAATACACCTATAGAAAAATTTATATTCGCTTTTACATAGGCAAGTAAAGTGCCAAAACCAACTACACTAATAATATCAATGCCTTAGTAATAAAATAGTTGAATTTACGTTTGATTTGCTGAAGTCTGTAAACTATCTCGACATTCAGCGGAACTGGTTCACAAAATCCTTGAGCAGGTTTTTGTCTGACAGGGTGGGGGCGGCGAGGAAACTTGTGAGAGTGGGGCCGGCTTATGTCTAATTTGCCCGTAAAACAGCTATTTCCAAGGCAAATAGCGAAGAACAGCCTAGGCACACAGATTTGAAGCTGGATGTTCTGTTTGTAAAATATTTCGACAATTTTAGTTGATAATTCGCTCAGTGGGAGCCTGGTTAACAGCTTTATCTTCCAGCTTATGTCTGTTCTTAGCGACAGATTGGCTTCATTTAACACTCGTCTTCTTCAATATTTGAGCAAGTAAGCGATGGCCTTTCGAGTTCAAATGCCCTTCATACGCGTGATACCAGTTTTCAATCTGATGTGGGCTTTGGGCGCGCATCTCACCCGCCACGTCAATCACTGGAATACTTTTCTGAATAGCCAGTTCGGTTAAATACACTCTGACATAGTCCTGAAACAGGGAAGCATAGGATTCAGGAAGTTTTATAAAAGAAGAACCGGGTAGCATGGCGATTTCAAAGCTGGAGCCCTGATTTTTTATATGTTTATTAGTCTCGTCTATAAGAGCGCTCATTAATATTTTGTGTTGTTTCAGTCTGGCATTAAGGATTTTGATCACTTGCTCGTTTGGTATCGCCGACTCAGCAGGAAAAATTCGACGCCATAGTCTTGATTTCCTCAGATAGGATTTCGACTCATATTTCATCAGGCTGTCACCGAATATTTCTGAGCTGAGCGTACGCGAACGTAAGGCAGCCGGTTTTTGCAAATTCGGAACCGGCACATTTTTAAGCTGGAGATCGCCTGTATTATCAATAACAAAGTAAGGTTTTGCCTGTTCTACCTGTAACGGATAATCCAACATGTTGTCGAGCAGGTCGTTACCGAGATAGACGATAAGAAGATAGTGATCCGCCTGAATCAGGGCAGACATCCTTTTTAACAAAAGGAGTTGCTGATCGGTGCTGTAGCCAGGGACGGAGAGATTTAAAAATTCCGTATCCGGATTATCCAGGTTGAGTAAATGCACAAAGGTGTCTTGATCATTAACGCCAAGACCAAAACTGAAACTGTCACCGACTATAGCCATTCGTTTTTTCTTCTTTGTTTGCAACTCAGGCGGGAAGTCCCCTCGGAAGCCATATTTATTGATCGTATATTGCACATCAAAATCATGATGGGTGTGTCTTCCCTGCCAGTTCGGTGTTAACTTCCAGCCAAATTGCGAATCATAGCTGAGCAATCCCGGATCGCCGGACGAACTGTTATTTACAGACTGTTGATACCAGCGAAGCGCATATTCGGCGACACCGAGGCAAAGTAGGCTGCTCAGCAGGATGGAAACAAGTGAGAAAATAATTTCTCGTTTCTTACTTCTCTCCAGACGGGTTTTCGACTGCATTGAATAAGGTCATTTATTATTGCGTAGAAGGTCAACGCGATGGGGAACTGAAAACAGACCATTATTGAGCGTCGAAAGATTCTCGAAACGTTTTTTTACTTCCTCTAGAACATCATCAGGCAATTGATGATTGGTATGACTGACATTAATAGCTTTATCCGCGAAATCTGAAAAGTCGCCGAATTCAATGTGAATACAAAAAAATATTTCTTCTTCCAGTATAAACCTGTCATCTTCAATGCTCTGCCTGATCGCATTGAAGGCAGACTGCCTGACAATTTCTTCATCGTGGAAAAGTCTCAATACTTCATTAATATCACCACTGAACACCGGTTCGGAAACATACAGCAAACCGTTTGTCTTAAGGACTCTTTGTATCTCATTCATTGCGGCATACATTTTGTTCTCAGGTACATGGTGTAATGACTTGAACATGAGCACAATGTCCTGACTATTATCATCAAGCGGGATGTTTTCTGCACCACCATAGCGGAAACTGACATTATCACGCTCGGGTAATTCAAGATTTTTATCGAGCTGTAGCCTGTCAACTTCCATCGCAATAATGTTTCGACCCCGACCGTCTTTTGCGATCGCGAATGTAAAATCAGCTTTGCCGCAGCCGAGTTCAAGGATGTTTTTACCATCCATGGGCAGTACGCGATTGTATACTTCCCGTTCACTTTTAATCAGTGGGTAGTCATCGTTGCTTATACGCATATTACCGTATTCTCCTGGTCACAAAATCACACCGACAATGGCGGCAGTACATGAGGTTGCGATAGTGCCACCAACCAGTGACTTCAGTCCCAGTTCAAGCACTTCGGCCCTTCTTTCAGGTACCATTATAGTCAGCCCGGTCAACATAATGCCGAGGCTGATAAAATTTGCAAAACCGCAAAGCGCGTAAGTCATTGTTATTTTGCTTCGTTGATCCAGTGCGTCTGCCGGTAGCTGCCCCATTTGCAGATAGGCGAGAAACTCGGTAAGAACTGTTTTCACCCCCATCAGTTGACCTGCGACGGTCACCTCAGACCAGGGCACGCCCATCAGCCAGGTAAGCGGTGCCATTAGCCAGCCGAGGCCACGCTCCAGGGTGATCGGGGCATCATGAATTGCGGGTAGCAGTGCAAGAACCGCATTAATCAGATATACCAGCGCCACCATCACTACGATCATAGCGATAATATTCATCAACAGATTCAGACCATTCTGCGTTCCACTGGTTATAGCGTCCATAATGCTGTCTGCACCACGTTCAATAGGCGTTTTACCGGTGGTTATCTGAGTGGACTCGGGTATTAGCAAGTGGCCAATGGGTATGACACCGGGAAGCGTTATCAGAGAGGCACTTAATAAATGGCCGACAGCATCCGGCACCACCGCGCTGATCACAGAGGCTTCCAGAGCAAGCATAGTGCCTGATATGGTCGCTAGCCCTGCGCACATAACAGTGAATAATTCGCTCCTTGTCAGTTTATTTAAATAGGGCCGGATAAGCAGCGGGGACTCGACCATGCCGATGAAAGCGTTGGCGGCAACTGAAAGGCCAACCGCACCGCCAATCCCCAGAGTTTTTTCCAGAAAGAAAGAAAAAGCACGCATTAGCAGAGGAAGAATTCGCCAGTAAACCAGTAAAGAAGAAATGACACTGGTCAACAATAATAATGGAAGAGCGCGAAAAGCAAGGATGTAACTTGCGCCGGGCAGGTTTTCTTCATAAGGCAGGGCAGCACCGCCGAGATATCCGAACATAAATGCGGTTCCGGCTTCAGTTGCAGTCTGTAATTCCAGAACCACCTGATTCAAAAACATAAACAGATGCTGCATCGCTGGAATTTTTAACAGGACAAGTGCAAGTCCAAATTGCAAAGCCAGACTGGTAATAAGGAGTTTAATTTTTACGGCATTCCTGTTTTCGCTACAGGCATAACAAAGGCCGACAAACACCGCCAGACCGAACAGACTTTGCAGACTTTCAATCATGGTTTGTGAATAGTCGGAGCCTGAAAAATGCTGACATCAGGCAGTTTCTTTTCGTACTTCTCTATTTCAATCAGACAGGAGAGGGCGCTCGGACCCTGTGCCAGACAGGAAGTACCTTTATCGATTGTCAGTACGTTAACCTGACCATGCACACAGAGACTGTCTGAACATTCGGACTGAACCGGGTCCCACCAGGCACCTGTTGACATCTGTACACTTGAAGGACTCACTGTGGCGTCGATTATTACCCCGGCGAGACACTGACCTCGGTCATTATAGAGACGGACTACATCCTCATCTTCAATTCCTCTGTCTTTGGCGTCGTCCGGATGAATTCGCAGGGGCTCACGTTCCTTAATTTTAGATTGACGACTGCAAAGGCCGTTGTCCAGCTGACTATGTAATCGGCTGGCGGGCTGATTAGAAATAAGATGCAATGGATATCGTGCACTCAAACTACTGCCTAACCACTCCACGGGCTCCAGCCAAACCGGATGAGGAGGGCAATCCGTATATTCAAATTTATTTATAACCTCCGAATAAATTTCAATCTTTCCACTTGGTGTGCTCAATTTATTTGTTTCGGGATCATGTCGAAAATCACTCAAAACAACTCGCGGCTGATTTGATACCGGCAAACTCAGGTAGCGTTTGTTGGTCCAGAATTCTTCGAATACGGGCATGTTCGCATCCGGATTATTTTCTCTGGTACTCTCATAAAGCTCATGAATCCAGTCCATTTCTTCCCGACCTTCACTGAACTCATTTTCAAAACCGAGATGTGAGGAGATACCACGAAATATGTCGTAATCATTTCTTGCCTGCGCAAAAGGTAAGACCGCCTGATGCATGGCAAAGAGTCCCGGATCCACCGATTTCCCGCCCAGATCATTTCTTTCGAGGGCTGAAGTCGCGGGCAGAACAATGTCTGCGTGCCGCGCTGCCGCGTTCCACCAGATTTCATTGACTACGATTGATTGTGGACGCTGCCAGGCCTGTAGCAGTTTTCCGGTATCCTGATGTTGGTGAAAGGGATTGCCACCGGCCCAATAAACCAGTTTTATATCCGGGTATTCAAGTTCAGAGCCGTTGTAATGAAATGCGTCACCCGGGTGTAGCAACATATCGGCGATACGCGCCACCGGAATAAACTCTTTTACCTTATTTGCCTTGCGTCCAAGTGCGCCAAGTTTGTAAGGCCCGCAGTGATTACCGACTGAATTTTCTGCGGCATAGCCAAAACCAATCCCGCCGCCGGGTAATCCGATCTGACCAAGCATAGCGGCCAGAGTAACTCCCATCCAGTAGGGTTGTTCACCATGGTCCTGTCGGGACAGCGACCAGCTCAGGGAAATCATTGTACGTTTAGAGGATATTCTCAGTGCAAGATCATTAATAAGGGATGCATCCATGCCGGATATGTTTGCGGCCCATTCGGCATCTTTCGGCTGGCCATCAGTATCGCCCATCAAATAGTCGGCAAATTGTTCAAAACCGACACAATGGTGTTGCAAAAAATGTTTGTCATGCCGGTCGTTGATAAGCAGAGAATGCGCCATGCCCAGCATAATGGCCACATCGGTGTTTGGGCGTGGACTGTGCCACTCACTAATTAGAAAATCGGCACAATCGTCACGCAGTGGGCTGACGTTGATAAACTCAACTCCGGCCTCTTTCGCGGCACGCATGTAATTCCTCTGTACATGTTTGGCTGTTCCGCCGTTGCTGATCTGAGCATTCTTTAAAGGCATTCCGCCAAAGGACAAGAGAATTTGAGTATGACTGATAATATTCGGCCAGCTTGTCTGGGAATAGACGTAGTTCCAGGCATTTCCAATGACATGTGGAAGAATAACTTCTGCAGCAGCGAAACTATAAGTATCAACCGAGTAAGTATAGCCGCCGGCACAACTCAGAAAGCGATGAAGCTGACTCTGTGCGTGATGAAAGCGACCGGCACTGGCCCAGCCATAACTGCCACCGAAGATGGCCTGATTGCCATGGGTTTCTGAAACCCGCTGAATCTCAGCAGCTACTAATTTCTCTGCTGTTTCCCAGGAAACTTCAACAAAGGGCTCCGCTCCACGCCCTGCGCCGCCCGTCCTGAAGCCCTGTTCAAGATAGCTCTTACGTACCACGGGTGCTGTTATACGACAACTGTCGTTCAGTGTGCCGGACAGACTTTGCCCGATGGGCGAGGTATCATTGTCCTCATCAATGCCGCTGACTTTTGTCACTTCGTTATCTGTGACTTCAAGTTCATAGGCACCCCAATGGGTCAGAGTAGTTGTGGTTTTTAAATTTCCAGACATGAGCAGAATGTTACAGTAAATGAGAATTTTATTAACTTGAATAATCTACTGTTAAAGTGTCGGGCAAAGTTATCCCTAGACCCATCCTTAACTTCTTTATGAGGCTAGAAATCATGCGCGATATACTGATTCGCAAACCCGGAACATATATTGTTATTTTCATGTTCGCTGTAGTAATGACGGCCTGTCAGACGAGCGGGTCCAATATTCGTGCTGACAGAGACAATAATATTAAAACCGTCACTTTATTGTTCACCAATGATCTTGAAAGCACCTATGATCCGGTTTCAGCCTTCTGGCGTGATGATATGGAGCATATTGGCGGAGTCGCTCAACTGGCAACCCTCGTTGATGAATTACGCGAATCGGAGAGCAATGTATTTCTTTTCGATGCCGGTGATATCTTCACCGGAATACTTGCCAAGCTGACTGAAGGTGAAGTGTCGTTTGAGCTGATGAATACCATGGCATACGACGCTATGGCGATTGGTAATCATGAGTTTGAATATGGCTGGAAAGTACTTGAGAAACAAAAACACCGCGTGCCCTTTCCTGTGCTGGGTGCGAACCTTTACTACAAGGGGACGGACATACTTTTTGCCCAACCTTATTCCATTATAGAGCGCGACGGAATTCGTATCGGTGTTATTGGTATTATGGGTCAGGATGCGGCGACGGCGCTTAATCCTCCTAATATAGCCGGGCTTGATGTGAGGGATCCTAAAGTGGTGGTGCCGGAATACGTAAAGCTATTACGTCCGGATGTTGATTTGATCGTAGTGCTCACGCATCAGGGTAAGACAGCTCCCATGCAAACGGATGACTCGGCGCATCCTGAAATTCAAAGGGACATTGACGCTGAGATAGCGCTGGCTGGCAGTGTAGAGGGTATTGATGTGATTCTTAGTGGTCATGCGGACGCTGGTACGGAGAAACCGGTAGTTCACCCCCGAACCGGGACTCTGATTATGCAGACCTATGGTCAGGGTTTTCACCTTGGCTTCCTGCAGCTTGAAGTGGATGTAGAGAATGACAAAGTCCTCGCTCATTCCGGGCGTCTGATACCGGTTGATAGCGACAGTCTGACACCTCACCCGGGCATCGTAGAAAAACTGGCCATGTACCGCGAACGTCATAAAGATATTTATGACGTGGTCGGACGTTCTGCTGAACACTTAAGTAGGGCCTACACGACAGAATCGGATATGGGCAACCTGTTCGCCGACATCCATCGTCAGGAAGGCAGGGCCCAGGTTGGCCTTTATCCCTCCGGCGGAATTCGACGCGATATTGAAGCAGGTGAGGTGACGGTGCAGGAATTGCTGGACGCCTGGCCCTTTCTTGATGATGTTGTTGCGGTGAAATTATCTGGTGAGAAATTACTGGGCGTTATTGAACAGGGTCTGTCGCTTGAAAGAGGAATAATGCAGGTCTCTGGTATGGTGGTGGAGTACGATCCCCAAAGACCTGTTGGTTCTAGAATCCTTGCTGCAACAGTGAATGGTAAAGAGCTTGATAAAAATGCAACGTATACGGTATCAACCGGGAGCTTTGTCACTAATGGTGGCGATCTCTATACCCATTTCGTTGGTAGCGAAGTTGTTTACAGAGGGCGAGATTTCGCCACGGTGTTAACTGAGTATTTCAGGAAATACGAGAAAGTCCCGGTACCGAAAAGAGGACGCTTAATAGCAAAGTAAGGGGGCTCGAGTTCAAACAAGCTCTAAAATTCAGACAAAAAAAGCGGAACCGCAGTTATACTCCGGTTCCGCTTTAGATTTACAGATTAGCTTTTAGAAGCGGTAAGAAAATTCGCCACCCCAGACTCGAGGCTCGTTGACATAGCCGGTGTTGTTGGCAAAATCGATACCACCGATAAGATTGTCTTCATCGGTTATATTACGGGCGAAGAAACCAACTTCCCATCCCTTAGAAAGATTTCGATAACCAAGTCTCAGACCACCTTCAAACTGGGTGCCGAAAGTATATTCAATACTTTCGTAGAGAAAGTCCTGGGTTTTTCCTTTCAGTTTCCAGTCGGTAAACAAGTAGAGCTCACCATCATTTGACAACGGATAGGTGTAATCCAGTTCAATATTGGCAGTCCAAAGTGGTGCGTGCTGAAAACGGTTGCCATCAATGCTGGCGAGTGTGGTGAAACCACCCATTCCATCGGGTACTGTAAAAGTCGGGTCTAATGGGGTTGTCAAAGGTCCCGGTGGCACAGCAAGGCCAGTATCGTTTATCTCTGTTTCGGCATAACCAAAACCAGCAGAGAGGATCAGGTTATCGGTGAGAAGGTAATCCATTTCAAGCTCAACACCATAGCCAACGCCTTCATTGGCATTTAACAAGGACGTACTATTAGACGTACCGCCTACAGCCACCAATTGCATGTCATCGATTTCATAGTAGAAGGCTGCAGCGCTATACCGGAATCTGTCAGTCTGTCCCTTGATACCAATCTCATAGGACATTATGTCTTCTGAATTTGCCTGTGTTAACGTTGCGTCGTCTTCAACTCTTTCCTGCAGGGTAGGTGCCCTGAACCCTGAGGCAACACGGGCGTAGACCTGAGTGCTATCGCTCACAGCATAGTTGAGAGCGACATCAAAACTGAGAAAGTCATCGGAGAGACTAATAGGGACACCAGACAATGCGACGACAGGTGGCGCCAGGTCGAGAATCAGGGCGTCTTTGTCATCGTCGGTGTAACGCAGACCAGCGGTAAGCGTCCATCGATCAGTGAGGTCATAACTTCCCTGCCCGAAGATGGCCCAGGAGGTATTCTCAACTGTACCAATGGAGCCGGTGCTGAATGTTGGCGCACCAAAACTCATGGCTCTGGAAATACTTAATATCTCATCGTAAAAGTAGAAACCACCAAACTGGTAATTCAATGGGCCATCTAGGTTACTAGCAACTCGAAACTCCTGGGTCCATTGCTCAACTTCCTGATCACCACCAGTATCAATGTTACCTGCGAAAGGCGATGCAAATGGATTAAACGGTGTACTAGCAGGACCGGCCGGACCGGCACCGCAAGGCAGGAAAGGCAAGGCACAACCAAAACCGCCGTCAATATCACCACGTCCGAAGCGGTCATAAACATCCTGATAAGAAGTAATAGAGGTAAGAGTATAGTCACCGACATCCCAGTCTATTTTCAAGGTCGTACCGTGAGATTTGATATTACCCTGATTACCATCGCCACCGTCGAAAAAGACTGTATCGCGAGAGTAATTGCCATTCAGTTCGTTACTTCCCTGATTGATAACATTAGCGCGGAACATACTGGTGGCACTTTCTGAATCCTGATGCTGATGCATAATCCAGACATTGATATCTTCTGTTGGTGTCCAGTTCAATTGGACACGGCCGGCAAAGATATTATGACCACCCAATTCTGTACCAAGTATGGGGTTGTCTATCCAGTCACCACGATTTTGTGTGATGAAAGATGCTCGACCTGTAAGTTTGCCTTCAATCAGTGTTCCGCTAATTGCAGCTTCGGCATTGACTGTTTCAAGATTACCACCAGAAAACTTGATATAGCCTTCCGTTTCTTCAGTAGGCCTCGCTGATTTGATATGCACAATACCGGCCGTCGTATTTCGACCAAATAGCGTCCCCTGAGGACCGCGTGCGACCTCTACACTGGCCATATCAAAGATTGGAAAACCTTTGAGCGCTGATTTCTCCATCGGTACTTCGTCAAATACGACAGATACCGGTTGGGAAGCTGCTGCTGTAAAGTCAGCGTTACCGAGTCCGCGAAGATAAAATCGCGGTGCCAGACGCCCGTTGGATGACTCAATATGCAAGCCCGGTGCAGCATTGGCGAGTTGTAAAATATCTCCACCACCGGAAAAGCGCGCATTTAATCTGTCACCGGTCATGCTGGTAATTGAAATAGGAACATCTTGAATATTCTGTTCCCGACGTTGTGCGGTAACAATAATCTCTTCAAGTGCGTCTTGTGCGTAAATAGCAGGGCTCGCAAGAGAACCTAATAGGACAAAACCAGCCATTATTGCTGATGATTTGCTTTTGTGTGTATAAAGCATCCAACTTCCTCCAAAACAGTAAATTAAAATCTGTAGCGTGGCACCAACACCCCGTCCCGCTGTTGCGCAGGAGTATACGGAAATCCTGATTAAAATGCATGTGGTAAAGGAACGACATTTAGCAGACCGATGCTGAGAAAACTGCGCTACAATTCTTCTTTGACTGAGCTGAATTGGAAGCGGGGCAAGAATAATTATTATACGAATCAAGCAGCTACAATCTGAGAACTGTAGAGTTTGAAATATCACCATTATCTGGACTAAGACTACGATGAAAAGGCGAGCCTTTCTAGGCAGTACGATTTTGGGTTTAAGTGCGACGACTCTGGTACCCGCAAGGGCATCCGCTCCTGAATTCTCGCGCAATCCTTTTACTCTGGGCGTCGCATCCGGGGATGTCACTGACAATTCAGCGGTGCTCTGGACTAGGCTTGCTCCGGAGCCCTTGCAGGCTGATGGTGGAATGGACTCTTCTGGTGTTCTAGTTAACTGGGAAATAGCACTGGACCCGGCAATGTCCCGAATTGTACAGCGCGGTGAAAGTGTTGCTTCCTCCGAACTCGCACATTCCGTTCATGTAGAGTTGGAGAACCTGAACGCTAATCAAGAATACTGGTATCGTTTTTCTACCACCTCGCAGCACTCTCAGATCGGCCGAACAAAAACGCTGCCTGACACAAAAAGTCAATTGCAGTCTCTTCGTTTTGTTACTGCATCCTGTCAGAACTATAGTCACGGTTATTTTGTTGCCTATGAACACATGGTCAAAGACAAGCCGGATTTCGTGATCCATTTGGGTGATTATATTTACGACACTTCATTCGGGGCGACTTTTCGCAAACACGAAACTGAAAAACGCCCTGAAACGCTCGACGAATTCCGTCGTCGGCATGCACTCTATAAAACTGATGAACATCTGCAGCATGCCCACGCACAAATTCCTTTTTTCACCACCATCGATAATCACGATGCCATCGAAGATAAGGACCCTGATAAAGCTGCTCAGCGTATAGCCGCTTATCAGGCATGGTATGAGCACATGCCTGTACGTGGTTTTGTCGGACCCGGTGCAAACCGTTTCGATCTCTTGAGAAAAATTCAACTTGGCAATCTGGCGCAGATTAGCCTACTGGATGCGCGACAGTTTCGTGATAAAAAAGATCTCTGTCGTGACAGTATGGATTCGAAATTCGGATTCGGTAATTACCGTGAACGCTGTAAGGAAATCATCAAGGACGAACGAAGCATGTTGGGGAAAGAACAGGAAAGCTGGTTAATTAATAACCTGCAGAACAATAGTACAAGCTGGAATGTTATCGCTTCTCCGGGTCCTTTTTTACCTTTCCACTTCCAGCACGGAGGAAAGGATCTACGTTACATAGGCGCGTGGGATGCCTACCCGGCGAATCGCAAGCGAATTGCCGAGGTGGTTGCGCAATCCAGCAGCGGACATCCGCTCATTTTAAGTGGGGACGTGCATTCATTCTGGGCTCTTGATGGTTCTTTAACGCGTGATCCAGATGAAAGGATACCGGTAGTCGAATTCGTGACCTCCTCTATTTCGGCTAACTGGCCTGAACCTCTTAATAAACCGGTAATGGATAATTTGAATAATAATCCGCAGGTGAAATTTTACGAAGGCGAACGACGCGGTTATCTATTGCATGAAGTAAATAAAACAGAATGGAAAACAACAGCCAGGGCTATGCAGGATGTGAAAGATAATCAGTCACGGGCCTTTGATGCTGCCAATTTTCTGGTGAGAAAAGGGGAAAGCGGGTTCACTCAAACTTCCTGATCAGGAAATCTCTTTTTTAAACTGATTCAGAAAGCCTTGCATCTGTTCGCTGAGTTCTTCCGCTCGTTGGCGACCTGTATTGGTCTGCATGGTTTTTTCTATATTGAATAGTTTGACGTAAAAATGATCAAGCGCATACTGCTTGTCATTCAATTGACGATTCTTAGCCCAGGGATCTTCTGCAGCAAATAACTGCGAGTTCATTTGCCCGGCAACATAGAACAAACGGGCAATTCCAAGTGCACCTAAGGCTTCCAGACGATCAGCGTCCTGAACAATTTTTGCGGCGTCACTCTCTGGTGTCAGATTTGCGCTATAACTATGCGATTGTATAGCGCCGCCGATTTCATTCAGATGTTCAGCTGGAAAATTAAGAGAACGTAAAATTTCCACTGCACGTTCCGCCGCAAGCCGCGAAGCCTGTGCCCTGTCTTTTGAATCTTTGGGGACATTAACGATGTCATGAAAATAAGCAGCGGCCAGCAGGACAAGAGGTTCTACCTGAAAATTATCCTGCTCATTAATGGTCTGACAATGTTGCCACACTCGGCGCACGTGAGATAAATCATGTGCAGCGTCCTGATGCCCCTGCTGTTCAAGTTCGTATGTAATACGTTCTTCAAAGCATTGCTGCCAGTCGCTTAATTCTTTATTCATTTCACCCATGCGTTCAACGCCGCTTTTAGCGTCGCTTGCTCGATTTCATAAGGAACATTTTGCGGCTCATTGATAAGCTTCTTTTTACCCAGTGCAATACATTCCAGACTAAGTGTTTGCAGGGCAAGCCCGAGGTCCATGACTTCAATCGGGTTACCATCACCACCGGCTAGATTAATCAGATTGCCTCTGGCCAGTAAAAAGACTTTTTTACCGTCAGTTAAAGTTAGCTCTTCTATATTGGGTCGTAATTCGTGTTCGGTCTCGGCATTATCACGCAGGTAATTCAGATCCATTTCCGTTTGATTCTGTCCGGCGTTACAGAGTATGACTCCGTCTTTCATTAGCTCGAAGTGTTGTTTTTGTATGGCGTAAGCACGACCCGTAACGGTAACGACAATGTCTGCATTCGGAAGAGCATCTTCAAGCTTAGATGTTCTGAAACCTTCGAGATGTGCTTCAAGTTGGGCCAGCGGCGAAGTGTCGACAACGGTGACATGAGCACCAAGGCCGCGCAGGCGCTGTGCAACCCCCTGGCCGCAGTAACCGTAACCGATTACCACAACAGACTTACCACCAAGCATAATATTCGTTGTACGCATAATGCCGTCGACTACAGATATACCGACACCATAGCGGTTTTCTACTATGCGTTTGGCCAGTGTGTCGTTAATGATAATGGTGGGAAATGCAAAGGGAGGAAGTTCTTCTCTTAAGCGGTTGGCGCCGGTGGTAGTTTCTTCTGTCGCGCCGATAATTGATTTGCGTAGCTGACGATAGCTTTCGTCTTCACCGAGAAGATAATGTAAATCACCACCGTTGTCGGCGATGATGTCAGGCTGAGTATCCAGAACGCATTTTGCATTTTGCATATGTTCTGCAAAGTTTTCACTGCGCCAGGCAAAAACTCCGACACCCAATGCTTTGACCAGATAGGCAGCCGTATCATCCTGCGTTGTTCCCGGGCTACCGGTAATGACAATTTCTGCGCCACCGGCGATTAGGGTCTCAAGCCAGACACCTGATTTTGCTTCAACATGCAGACAGATACCGATTTGCTTTCCTTTAAAGGGTTGCTCCTCGCTCAAACGCTGTTTAAGTGCCGCGAGGATCGGCATGTTGGCCCGGGCCCAGTCGACTCTGTCTTTGCCCGATTCATTCAAACCCGGGTCTTCGATTTTATATTTGCTCATGCTTCACTTATTCACTTGGTTATTCGATTCAGAAGGTGAGTGCCAGATAGGTGATGACCAGGCTCTTTCCTGTATCCAGTAATCGAGCTGTTCAGGTGGCAATCGATTATTCCTGAGGGCATCAAAGGTACTCCATCTGCAGGAAGGGTTTTCCAATACTCTGGCGTAGTAAAATGCCCGCTGATCGATTTCGAAATCCGGATCCAGCCAGTTTGCCTGTAATTCGGAGGCACCTTTATCCGGACTGGTACTGCAATCCCGAATACTTACTCGGGCACCATTATCCGGACATTGATGACTTAGCGCGTCCGGCTGGAGACCGTCGGCGCAGACGACATCGTAGACACGTTCATGCATTTCGCCATTATCCAGCCAGCCCTTGATAACCTGTATGCGTTGTAAATTCTGCCCATCTACCCCTTTGCTCGCCCAAATCAGAAAGCGCGGTGACTCGTCGCTGCTAGTCGCTGGCAAATCGCCACCCATTGGCACACCATTACGATAACCCAGTGTATTCAAATCCAGATTTTGTGGATCACTATCCGGAAAATTCCAACCACCGAAAAAGCGAAGCAGAATGCGCGTACCACTGGTAGCGAAGGTTTCCTTTCTTTTCAAGGCGGTAAAAATACTGTCGCGTGTGTTCTCTTCTGCCCACACACCCGCCAATCCACCGGCACTGCGGGATAATTCCTTGTAGCCACTGGCGAGCGCAAGCTTGAGCCGGTCTTCCACTCTGTCATCGAGATAACCGTGGGCACCTTCGTATTTGTCTTCCTCAGTATCACCCGGGTTGGCGTTATGGTGGTCGGTGCTACCGATAATGCCGAGTTTGTAAGGGTTGGTCTCGATAGTCTCTTCCAGTTTCAATCCTATCTTGAGCGCATTACGAACATAATCACTCTCCCACACACAGCCTTTGGGCTGACCATTTTCATCACAGACTGGGGCACAGGCTTTTACATCTGGATTCGCAGAGGCTTGAGGACATATCGGACGCAGGTCGAATTTTTGAAAACCACAGGACTCATCGTTGGTACCAAGACCGAGACGACATTCCGAGTCTCCCTTTTGCTGAATAATTTCGACCAGTGGCTCGTAAGCCAGACGAAATTCGGCTTCTTCCTGAGTCAGCGATGCTCCATCGGAGTTCAAGCCTGAAAAGCGCTGGCCTTTGCTCTGATTGGAATTGTGCGAGATGGTGATGACTTCACAAGGTGCGTGACACTCCTCGTCAAGCTTTTTCCAGAGCTGCTCTGGTGTTGGTACTTCAAACTGACTCCAGGGAGTTTTCGGCACCTTGTTGTTGCGAAAGATCACATTGCGATGCCGGTTACCTTTGAATTGACCGGTCCATTCATAGCCGATGAAGGTAGTAAATTCACCGGGCGAATTAAATTCTTCATTAACTCTCTGGATTTCCTGCCAGACATTGCGGGCGGCATTTCTGCAGCGACCGCCATCTTCACCACAGATCGGCCAGCGCTGCGGCGTGCGAGCAGCGAAAATGGGTAACATGGTATCGCGAAACAGATCACTGGCCAGTTTTCGATCCTGTTTTTCGTTTCGATAATCAATGCAAAGAGGTGTGGCGTAGGCAATCGATCCTTTGCTTGAACAAAGAGCGAATTCGCCGAGGAACTCTGCGTGCTCTGTGACGGCAACAAAATCCAGAGGGTTTTTCAGTTGTTTTTCCCTGCCACCATACAGAGTCACGCGTTCACCTCTGGCAAAGCGATAAGCGTCGCGAGGTGTGGAACGAACAAAGGTCATATAGGAATCAAGAGAATAACTGGTGTGCACATGTAAATCACCGAAATAGGCCTGGCGATTGGGGATAGTTGCGGGACTATCTGATCTGTTCTCAGCACTTAGCTTAACTGAATCCTTTTCCTCGTAGGTGCTTGATTCCGATGTCTGTTCTGAACAGCCGATCACAGCAAAGGCAAGTGACAATGCCAGAAGTGTTGGCTGAATAAAACGCAGGTAAGATTCTGTGATTAACAATTAAGAATCACTCTACAAGAGCCTGATAAGTTAATGTTCTGCCCAATTCTATCAGGAGGTTGTTTTTGATGGGCATATCCTGAGTCATAAATACGGCAGCAAGGTTTTCGTTGCGATCGATCCAGAAAAAGGTAGAAGCCGCACCTGCCCAATCGGCTGTGCCTGTTGAGGTAAGCATCCCCATTCTTGCCGGGTTCATTGCCAGCGCAAAGCCGAGACCGTGACTGTCCTGTTTCATCCAAACAGGTCGTGGCAGATCATCAATAGGGAAATGGTTGCTGAGAGCGAAATCAAGAGTCTTTGGTCCGAGGATTCTTGCTGAGCCAAGTTTGCCGCCATTCAATATCATTAACTGGAACTGCATATAATCGTGCGCAGTGGATACCAGTCCGGCCCCACCGGCGTGAATTCGATTTGCTCTCTGGTGCTGACTGTTGAGTGGATCGTCTATCAGTTTTATTTGACCATCTGACATCGAATAATTAGCTGTAAAACGATTCAGTTTTTCTTGTGGCAGGACAAAACCGGTATCCTTCATTTTCAGGGGTTTAAAAATTCTTTCATGCATAAATTGATCGAGAGGCTGGCCGGATATGACCTCGATGACTCTGCCCAGCACATCAATCGAAACCGAATAACTCATACGTTCACCGGGTTGATGCAAAAGCGGGATGCGGCTCAGGGTTTTTACCATGGCGTCCAGATCAGTAATGGCGCTGGCATCACCTTCCTCAGGGTACAGTTCTTCAACTCCGGGCATCACTCCCTGCTGCCGATAGAGTTTATGAACTGCTGTATTTCCGAGAAAGTGATAGGTCAGCCCGGAAGTATGAATGAACAAGTCGCGGATAGTCACAGGTCTATGCAGATCTGCGGTTTTTATTCCATCGCCTTCACCACTTTTGTAAACGCGAATATTATTAAATTCCGGAATAAAATCAGCTACCGCTTGATCAATCTGAAAATGTCCTTCTTCATAGAGTATTAATGCCGCTATAGAAGTAATGGCCTTACTCATGGAATAAATTCGAAAAATACTATCGGCACGCATCGGAATTTTTCGTTCTATATCCTGCCAACCCATGCTCATCTTATGCACTTGTTTATTATTTCGATAAATCAGTGCGGTAAAGCCGGCATTCTTCCTGTTCTTTATCAGAGAATTGAATTTAATATTGAGCCTTTGTAAACGTTCTTTACTAAATCCCTCCTGGAGTTCCTCTGCGTATGAAGCAGGGGAAGTAGATAAACAACACAACAATCCGAATGCCGCAAAGTATCTGGATATTTTCTTTAAAGTGGACATTAGAAAAGAGTTTTCAGATATTAAAGTTGGGCTACGGTACGCAAGGCAACTTTGATCATTTCATCAAAACTGGTCTGTCGTTCTTCAACTGTGAGCGCTTTGCTGTTCTTGATGTCATCGCTCACCGTACACATGGCTGCGGCTGCCGCGCCATATTCAGCAGCCGTACCGTAAATACCGGCAATTTCCATTTCCACTACCGGCACATTGTATTTTTCCATAGTGGCCCACATCTCCGTGTTTTCCGGTGGGTAAAAATAATCAGATGTGAAGACATTCGCAACGTGATGCTCAACTTTTAGTGTTCTCGCCGCATTGACCAGGTTTTCTAGCAAGTTGAAATCCGCAATGGCGGCAAAATCGTGACCTTTAAAGCGAATGCGATTGCAGTTGGAATCTGTCGATGCACCCATCGCAATCACCAGACTGCGCAGCGGTACCTTGTCACTGATAGTGCCGCAACTACCAACCCGGATCAGTCGCTTTACGCCGTATTCCAGAATTAACTCGGAACAATAGAGGGTGGCTGATGGAATGCCCATGCCGTGACCGACGATTGTGATGCGCTTACCTTCGTAGTGACCTGTGAATCCCAGCATATTTCTGACATCGGTAATTTGCCGGGCGTCGTCCAGATAGGTTTCAGCGATATACTTCGCCCGCAGTGGATCGCCGGGCATGATGACTGTGTCGGAAACATCTTCTGGTTCTGCGTTAAATACGAAAGCGGGCATGGTCGGTTTCCTTTATTGTTATTTTAAATATTGTGTGGGTGCAAACGTGTCAGACTTTCAATCAGTTCGCTGTGTTCGGGAAAAGTCGACAGTAATTCATCCCGGCTTGGGAATACAGGATCACTTTCATCAAAACCCGGAGCCATGGAAGTGCTGCAGAGTGAAAACCCGTGCAAGCCGCCAGGCAGAGGACGAGAGCCGTGATAACAATGGCGGGGCGCCAGTATTTGTGGCCGCTGGTCGCTCAGAATGTCGGGACCAAGCACGCGGGTTTCGCCGCTGCCGTCAGGAAAAAGAAACAGCATTTCAAGCGGATCACCATAGTGATAGTAGTAAAGCTCATCAGTTGGCAGGCTGTGCATGGCCGAGAATTGCTCGAGTGTTTCGAGAAAGAAAATAGAACCACTAATATTGCGATCGTTTTTATAGCGTTCCGGGAGAGCAGAGGCGCTAATTTGTTCATCTGCTGTGTAGGTAAGTGAGAAGTAACCACCTTCAACAGGTAATGGTTGGAGTCCGAGTTCCTGAATGATGTCTTCCGCTTTCAGTGTATCCATATTATTTATTTAACCGGATTTCCCTGTTTACTTTCTCTGCAATGGCGCGCGCATTCTTGATGATACTTTCTTCATCAAGAGTCAGAACTTTGCGGTCCTGCATTAGTATCTTGCCATCGACGATAACGGTTTGAACATCCTGAGCATCCACAGCGTATACAAGATGTGAGATTACATCATAGAGAGGCGTCAGATGGGGAGCATCGAGCGAAATCAGGATCATATCGGCACGTTTGCCGACACTCAGCGAACCACTCGTCTGTGCAAGACCAATAGCTTCCGCTCCTGTTCTGGTTGCCATTTCTAGTACCCGCAGTGCCGGCATGGCTTTTGGGTTGAGCGATCGACCTTTATGAATAAGAGCCGTCAGGCGGATTTCCTCCCACATGTCGAGGTCATTGTTAGAAGCAGCACCGTCGGTCCCCAGGCCAACTTTGACACCGGCATCAAGCATTTCGGATACCGGAGCAAAACCAGAGGAAATTTTCATATTGGAGGTTGGATTGTGAATCGCTCCCACCTTGCGTTTCACCAGTATGGGAATTTCCTCAGCAGTGGGCCAGACCACATGTGCGCCGATTGTCGGGCCGCTGAAAAAATCGATTTTCTCAAGATGGTTAATTGATGTGTCCTGATAGAGATTATTGACGATCTCAAGTTCCGCTTTTGACTCTGAGAGATGTATGGAAACAGGTACATCGAGAGCATTTGCCCTTTTTCTGACTATTTTCAGTTTTTCCGGCGCAATCGTGTAGGCCGCATGAGCGGCGATAGCAGGGGTAATTCGACTGTTCTTATTTTTCCATTCCTGAATAAAACTCTCTGCTTTATTCATTGCGTCATCAAAATTCTTCGCATAACCGCTTTCCTGATCGATCACCGCGGCGGCAATCACAGCACGAACTCCGCATTCGTCTACTACTTTGGCGATTTCTTTTGGATGAAAATACATGTCAACGAAAGTGGTCGTGCCGCCCTTGATCATTTCCAGGCAGGCGAGTTGTGTGCCGGCTCGAATGAAATCAGGATCGACAAATTGAATTTCGGCAGGAAAAATATATTTTGTCAGCCATTCCATGAGCGCAAGGTCGTCTGCAATTCCACGAAATAATGTCATCGCAGAATGAGTGTGGCCATTGATAAGCCCGGGCATGATGACCTGATTTGCTGAGCTGATGTGTTGCCGGCCTGCATAGTGCTCGTCAATAAGCGCTGCATTGCCAATGGCGACGATTGTTCCCTTGTCTATAGCAATGGCAGCTTTCTCCAGCAAAGTATTATTCCTGTCCATGGTCAGCACATAATTGGCGGAGACCACCAGATCAACACTTTCTTTGGCCTGTAACTCGAGCGAGGAGACAAAAATACAAAAGCCAAGAAGAGCAATAAAACTTCTGCTTGTAAGGTTCATAGTCAAAACTGGAACTAATAATGTCGTTAATGGAAGTTATATGGTGCCATAATTTACGCCAAGCTGCGTCAACCAGCGGCGATATTCTAATGAGGCCTTATCCGCGCGCTGATGCTTTTCAGCATTTGACCGCAATGGTAATTTTTGCGGAATTTGAGATTCAAGAATGTCTTTATCCTGCATGAATATTTTATCCTGAAAGTCATGCACAGCCTGTTCGGTTTCCTCACTGCCATAAGTTGTTGCCATAATTATCCAGGCACGCACGTTTAATTCCTGCATGGGTGCGACTGTCAGAAAAATCATATCGGTGGGTTTTTCCTCAGCTCTAGCGGGAGTCTTGGTCAACATAATGCTATAAGGTCTGAGAATATCGTAACTATAGGTAATTTCCTGTCCTTCGGTATGAATGCTGGAAGCATTTGGCTGCCAGATTCGAAAGTTGCGTACTTCAACGCCTTCGGCCTTGCTGCTGACGTCATAGTCTTTTATTTCAGCATGCTCTTCGTCACCGAGCATGCCTCTATGAACGAAGGGCAAATGAGCAACATCAAGAAAATTCTCAACCACTCTTGGTGCACTGGTAGCAACATCATAGGGGCCGGTTATAACCAGATGATAGTCGTCGTCCAGACCTTTGAATTTAGGTGGTGACTCGGGTGGTTCACCAAGACATATCCATATGAGCCCGTAGCGCTCAACAAGTGGGTATTTAGGGATGGAAGTACCTGCGGAGGGTTTGATATCCGGTTGGGCAGGTTGAAAAGAACAGCCACCCTCGTTATTAAATTGCCAGCTATGATAAGGGCAAATCAATTGATCTTTGTTGACATGTCCCAATGAGAGACGTGTACCGCGGTGAGGGCAACGGTCGGCCATGGCGTGAATTTGACTGCCATCGGACCAGAGAACAATGCGTTCACCGAGCAGTTCACGTCCGATCAGTTTGTTTTCTTGCAGTTCTTTGCGGCTGGCGATAGCGTGCCAGTCATCCACTATTGCACTACAGATCATATGAATTGCCCATTGTTAATAAGGATTTGCAGGGAAGTGAAATATCAAAGACAGCTCATACCCATACATACATTATAATGTTAACTTATGTTATTGCATTAGAATCAGTCGAGCAGGAGAAATTATTCTGGAATACAAAAGCATAGAGTGGATAGAAGAGAGCGGCGCGGTCAGAATGCTGGATCAGCGTATTTTGCCTGGAGAAGTCTTATATCTGGATTTCAATAGTGCTGAAGAAGTGGCAGCAGCAATACGGGATATGGTCATCCGGGGCGCACCCGCGATTGGTGCCGCGGCGGCCTACGGTCTGGCAGTTGAATTGCGACAGTCGGATAGTGACGATCTGGAACTACTATCAGAAAAATACGGCAAAGCGGATGAAGTGTTAAGGGCCTCGCGGCCAACTGCCGTGAATCTGTTCTGGGCGCTGGACAGAGTATCAAATCGGGTAAACGACACGACTTTCACCACGGCTCAGGAGCTGAAAGACTTTGTTTTGGCTGAGGCCCATCTAATTGCCAAAGAAGATGTCGAAATCTGTCGGCAAATCGGCCTCAATGCTCTGGAGCTGATACCAAAGCAGGCGACGGCTGTGCATCATTGTAATACCGGGGGTCTTGCCACAGTCGGTTATGGCACTGCGCTCGGGGTAATCAGAACCGCTCATGAAAATGGACATGATATCTCCGTGCTGGTGGACGAAACCCGGCCACGTCTGCAGGGAGCGCGACTGACTGCCTGGGAATTGAAGCAACTTGGTATCAAACACAAATTGATCGTAGACGGTGCTTCCGGATTTTATATGAAGCAGGGACAGGTCGATTTTTGTGTGGTGGGTTGTGATCGGGTTGCCGCCAATGGCGACACCGCGAACAAGATAGGCACCTACAATCTGGCATTGGCGGCTTATGCTCACGGTATTCCTTTTTATGTTGCCGGACCAACCTCAACCATTGATTTATCAACTGCAAGCGGTGACGATATCGAAATCGAAGAGCGAACAGATACTGAAGTCCTGCTCGTTGGTGAAGAGAGAATCGCACCCGAGGGCACCGAGGTGGGTAACCCTGCATTTGATGTCACGGCTGCGAAGTATATAAGCGCTATTATTACCGAGAAAGGTATTGTCTACCCACCTTTCGTTGAGAACCTTAAAGCCTTGTTTGATTAGTAGCAGTGAAAGACTGATGGCCCTGGAAAATACCGAAATACGAGAACATATTATTGAATCTGTCTGTTCGTTTACTGCACACGGACTTGGTGTGGGCACTTCGGGAAACCTGAGTGCTAGAACGGAACGGGGATTTATTGTGACGCCAACCGGCGTGCCCTACAGCGAACTCGCTCCGGATTTACTGGTGGAAATGAGTCTTGCTGGCGAGGTAATCGGCAGCAAGCTGAAACCTTCAAGTGAATGGCGCTTTCACTGTGATATATACAAGGAAAGAGAGGAGGCCGGCGCCATAGTTCATGTGCACTCACCATTCGCCACCGCTCTTGCCTGCAAACGAAAAGATATCCCGGCTTTTCATTATATGGTGGCGATTGCCGGCGGTGATTCAATTCGCTGCGCTGATTACGCTACTTTTGGCACAGCTGAACTGTCGGAGTATGTTGTTGATGCGATCAAAGACAGGAAAGCCTGCCTGATGGCCAACCACGGTCAGATAGCCTTTGATAAGAATGTTCATAGTGCTTTTAAAATGGCGCAGGAAGTAGAAGAATTGTCCAAGCAGTATTTTTATACTTTGCAGCTGGGCGAAGCTGTTATTCTTGATACTGCTGAAATGGATACTGTGCTGGGGAAATTTAGCACTTACGGGAAACAGGATGGGCAGTGAAGCCTGAGTAATTAATAGAGATTATGGGCCAATTAACCACACATATATTAGACACCATGCACGGTAAACCGGCTGCCGGTGTTCGGGTTGAGCTTTATTCCCTTGATGCTGAGCGCCGACATATCAAAACGGTGGCGACAAACAGTGATGGCCGTTGTGACGCGCCACTGCTGGACAGTGATGAAATCAAGCAGGGAAACTGGGAAATAGCTTTTCATATAGGCGAGTATTTCAAGAATGAGAAGATTGATGCTCTTGATACGCCTTTTTTAACAGAAGTGCCGGTTCGTTTCGGTATCGATGATGTAGATGCTCATTATCACGTGCCCTTATTAGTGTCGCCCTGGAGCTATACTACCTACCGCGGGAGTTAGCCTGGTTGTCTTCGTTAAATATCATCCGTTTTTACCTGAATGGGCAATTACACGAAGTTGCCAATGTTGAATCTACGACCACCTTACTCAACTATTTAAGAGAGACTCTTTTGCAAACCGGTAGCAAGGAAGGCTGCGCAGAGGGGGACTGCGGGGCCTGTACTGTGGTAATCGCCGAGCAGCAGGATGGAAGACTTCGTTTTCGTTCAATAAATTCCTGTATACAGTTTCTGCCAACGCTGGATGGTAAGGCTCTGTATACCGTAGAAGGTTTGCGTAATAAGGATGGCAGTCTGCATCCTGCGCAGCAGGCCATGGTTGATTGCCATGCCTCGCAATGTGGTTTTTGCACACCGGGTTTTGTCATGTCGCTTTTTGCTTTGTACAAGTCCGAGAACAGGCCTGACAGGCAGCTTATTGATGATGCTCTGGCCGGGAATTTGTGCCGTTGTACCGGCTATCGTCCGATTATTGATGCGGCCGGACAGATGTACGAATACGGAAAGGAGCAGACTGCAGAGCAACAGACAGTAATTAACAGCCCCGGTTCTGTAAAAGCGCTGGAGAAAGAATTAGTCGAACAACTTGAAATGATCAAACCTGCCAAGGACAAGAAACTCGGCAGGCATTTTTATGCGCCGCTGAGCCTTGATTCGCTGACTAGCTGTTATGCTGAACATCCCGAAGCGACTTTACTGGCAGGTGGTACGGATGTCGGTTTATGGGTGACCAAACAATATCGTGATTTACCCGAGATTATTTATCTGGGGCAGATCGAAGAACTGAAGCGTATTAATATTGCTGAAGGATTTATTCAGATTGGCGCAAGTGTCAGTTTGACCGATGCCTTTGAGTGTTTGCTTGAGCATTACCCTGATCTTGATGAAATTGCGCGCCGCTTTGCCTCACCACCCATACGTAATGCCGGCACGCTGTGTGGCAACGTCGCGAATGGCTCACCGATCGGCGACTCCATGCCGGCCTTACTTTGTCTGGGCACGATTGTGCGCTTGCGCAGTGCAGCAGGGTCGCGCGATGTCCCGATGCACAAATTCTATCTGGGATATCAACAGAAAGATCTACAGCAAGCCGAGTTTGTGGAAGCTGTCTTGATTCCTCTACCGGAAGAGCAGCATGTTTTTCGCTCTTACAAAATCTCCAAACGTTTTGATCAGGACATTTCCGCTGTCTGCGCGGCATTCAATCTTGTTCTCAAAGATGGAGTAGTTGATGAGATCAGCATTGCCTATGGAGGTATGGCTGCGATCCCGCAACGAGCGCTTCAGTGTGAAAAGAGTTTACTGGGACAGAATTTTGAGTTGGCAATAGTAGAAAAATCCATGCAAGTTTTAAGTGAGGATTTTACGCCACTCACAGATATGCGTGCTTCTGCAGACTATAGAATTAAGGTTGCTGCTAATCTCTTACTCCGCTTTTATCACGAGGTAAATGGCGCAGCGAAAAACACAACACATGTACTTCGTTATGTGGGTTAAATAATGAGCACAGCTAAATCCAAAATCAAAGGTAGTGTTGGCAGTGAGCACGCTCATGAGAGCGCCCATCTGCATGTCAGTGGCGAAGCCCGCTATGTAGACGATATTCGTGAACCACGCGGCACCCTTTATGTGGCTATTGGCTGCAGCGAAAAGGCGCATGCCAGAATCAAGACAATGGATCTGACGGCTGTACTCGCTGCACCCGGTGTCGTAGATGTGCTGACGGCAAGTGACGTGCCCGGAACCAACAACCATGGACCTGTTGTGGCTGATGATCCTCTGTTTGCCGATGCTCTGGTTGAATATCAGGGGCAATCCATTTTCGCCGTAATCGCCAGGTCTGTCGGTGCCGCTCGTCGTGCAGCTAGAATGGCAAAAATTGACTACGAGGAACTTGAGCCAATACTGAGCATTGAGGACGCACTTGAAAACGAGTCTTATGTCATTCCGACTATCAATCTGGATCGTGGCGACAGCTCAGCTGCACTTGCGATTTCAGCTCATCGTCTGCAGGGACAGCTCAGTATGGGCGGGCAGGATCATTTCTATCTGGAAGGACAGGTGGCATTAGCCCTTCCAAAAGAAGATGGCGACATGCTTATTTATAGTTCAACTCAGCACCCAACCGAAGGACAACACCTGGTTGCCCACGCGCTCAATAAACAGTCAAAAGATATAGTGGTTGAATGTCGTCGTATGGGCGGAGGTTTTGGTGGTAAGGAAACTCAACCTGCTTTGCTTGCCTGCATTGCCGCTGTAGCCGCGCAAAAAACCGGGCATCCGGTGAAATGTCGTCTGGACCGTGATGAGGACATGATAATCACTGGCAAACGTCATGGTTTTCTAGTGGACTACGATGTGGGTTTTAACGAAACAGGTTTAATTGAGGGAATAGATTTCATGCTCGCATCCAACTGCGGGCGTTCGGCCGATCTTTCCGGACCGGTTAATGATCGGGCTGTTTTTCACAGTGATAATTGTTACTTTCTGGAAAATATTCATATCACCTCGCATCGTTGTAAGACCCATACGGTTTCGAATACGGCTTTCCGTGGTTTCGGCGGGCCGCAGGGAATGATGGCGATCGAATATGTCATCGATGAAATTGCCCGGCACCTGAAAAAAGATCCTCTCGATATTCGCAAAGTGAATTTTTACGGTATTGATGAGAGAAATGTGACGCCCTACCAGATGACAGTCGAGGACAACATCATCCATCGCCTGGTTGATGAACTGGAGACAAAGTCAGAGTACCAAAAGAGACGGGCAGAAATCGCCAGCTATAATAAAACGAGCCCCATATTAAAACGCGGACTTGCTCTGACTCCGGTAAAGTTTGGTATTTCATTTACTGCAACCTTCTTTAATCAGGCCGGCGCTTTGATTAATGTATACCGTGACGGCAGTGTCATTTTGAATCATGGCGGTACGGAAATGGGGCAGGGTTTATATACCAAAGTTGCTCAGGTGGTTGCCGAAGAGTTTCAGCTGGATATAGGGCAGATTAAATGTAGCGCCACAGATACCAGTAAGGTGCCGAATACTTCCGCAACTGCGGCCTCTTCAGGTAGCGATTTGAATGGCATGGCAGCGAAAGTAGCCGCAAAAACTATTAAAGACAGGCTGGTCAATTTCGTCAGTGGTGAATATGGAGTCCCTGTAGAAAGTGTCATTTTTCAAAACGGTGAAGTGCATATTGGCAGCGATAAGAAAATGTCCTTTGCCGAGTTGACCGAACGTGCCTATATGGCGCGAATTTCGCTTTCCTCAAGCGGGTACTACCGGACACCTAAAATTAAATACGATCCCGCCAGTCTCAGTGGTCGCCCGTTTTTTTATTTTTCCTATGGTGCGGCTGTATCCGAAGTAGTGATTGATACTTTGACCGGAGAGCACAAAGTTTTGCGTGTTGATATTCTGCATGATGTCGGCGCATCACTTAATCCCGCTATCGATATGGGACAGGTAGAAGGCGGCTTCATTCAGGGCATGGGCTGGCTCACTAGTGAGGAGCTGGTCTGGAATGAAAGTGGCCGTCTGACGACTCATGCGCCTTCCACCTATAAAATACCGGTCTGTAGTGATCTACCGCAGGATTTCAATGTCGAGTTAGTCGACTGGAGTGAAAACCGCGAAGAAACTGTCTATCGTTCCAAGGCTGTCGGTGAACCACCATTCATGCTTGGAATTTCAGTCTTTCATGCAATAAAAGATGCAGTGGAAAGCTGTGGCGACTACAAAAGCAGCTCCAGAATAAATGCACCGGCAACAGCTGAAGAAGTGTTGAACGCCATTTCCAGAGTCAATGAGGCCGTCAAATCCGGTGCATGACTTAATAAATAAATATGAATTAGCTGCAGCATCTGACAAGCCTTGTGTTTTGATCACTGTTGCTCATACTGCGGCTTCTGCACCACGTGAGGCCGGCGCGAGAATGCTTGTCTCACCAGATAAGGTAATTGGCAGTATTGGCGGCGGTAACCTCGAATACAGGGCGATTGAAAAAGCCCGTCAATATTTAAGTGCTTCACCACCTACAGATCTGCATCAGTTTGCTGAATTGTATGCGCTAGGTCCAATGCTGGAACAGTGCTGTGGGGGAGTAGTGTTTTTGCATTATCAGCTCATTCAAACTGTACAGGCAGACTGGCTGGCATGGCTTCGAGACAAACTGAAAGACAGGCAGCCGGTTGTCATCGTGACTCAGACAGGTGACGAAGAAGCAGTACTTGATAATCAGAAATTACTGGTCACAGAAAAGGAAACATTCGGAAGTATTGGCGAGTCAGACGAAAGCGCGACAATACAGGCTCGAAATCTGCTTAGAGAGCAGCAGGACAGTTCTTTCATTCAGTTACGCTCACTTAAAAAATCGAAAGGTGTATTACCGGATATCAGCTCGGCCCTGCTTTATGAGGTGATATTGTCCAGTGATTTTCATGTCGCGCTTTATGGAGCCGGTCACGTAGGCAAAGCACTTGTAAACATACTTGGCGAGGTGTCAGGTTGTCAGATTAGCTGGATTGATTCGCGCGAGCAGATGTTTCCAGAATCTTTGCCAGCCAATGTCACATCGATAGAGACGAGTAAGGTGCTTGAGACTGTCGAAAGCATGCCGGTAAATACGTATTATCTGGTTATGACTCATGATCATGCTCTGGATCGAAATCTGTGTGAGATAATTCTGAAACGTGATGATAAGCGTTATCTGGGATTAATTGGGTCGAAGACCAAACTCAAACGTTTTCAAAAACATTTTATAAAAAATGGTTTTAGTGAAAATGACTTATCGAAACTGACCTGCCCGATCGGTATAGATGGAATCAGATCGAAAGAACCCGCGGCAATTGCTGTTTCCGTTAGCGCTCAGCTATTACAGCTTTATGAAGCCTTATCCTCGATAGAGGAAAACACTTCTGATATCGAACACAAGCTTGTGTCGATTAGTTTATAAGAGAGCGGAAAAGACAGGAATAGCAAATGGAAGCTTATATCATCGAGTGGTTGAACATGTTGTTACGTTGGGCGCACCTGATTGTAGGTATCGCCTGGATTGGTTTCTCCTTTTACTTTGTCTGGCTTGATACCAACCTGAATCGGCCACCCCAACATCCGGAAGATGAAGGTGTTGCGGGTGATCTGTGGTCTGTCCACGGTGGTGGTTTTTATCATGCGCAAAAATACCAGCTCGCACCGGATAAAATTCCGGAACCCCTGCACTGGTTTAAATGGGAAGCTTATACCACTTTTCTGACCGGTTTTGCGCTGTTGGTCGTACTTTATTATTTTAACGCCGATGTCTATCTGGTTGATAAAAGTGTCGCCGATCTTTCATCAGTGCAAGCCATTCTTATCAGTCTTTTCATATTAGTTCTTGGTTGGGTGATATATGACCTACTGTGTAAATCCAGATTAGATGATCGCGGTATCGCCATCGTTGGCTTCCTCTTTCTGCTCGTTGTGATTTATGCTGTCTTTCACCTATTCGGTGGACGCGGCGCTTATACTCAGATTGGCACCATGCTAGGCACTACCATGGTGGCAAATGTATTTTTCGTTATCATTCCGGGGCAGAAAGAACTGGTTGCAGCGAAACTGCGCGGAGAAGAACCCGATCCGGTTTACGGACTACGCGGTAAACAACGATCGGTACACAACAACTATATTACCTTGCCGGTACTGTTCGTCATGCTCAGTAATCACTATCCCATGTTATACGGGCATGAATATAACTGGTTGCTGTTAATTGTCATATTCATCGCTGGTGCGCTGATTCGTCACTTTTTTAATCTGCGCAATCAGGGCAGGCTGGTACCAATGCTTCCGGTTATTGCAGTCATTATATTGATGGCAACAGCCTGGTTTATCGCTCCTGATTCTGTCAAAGGAAAATCACAATCGGGATCATTAACTGAGACTCAGGCATCCCTGGTTAATGTTTCCTTTCCCGAAGTTACAAACATAATTGAAGAGCGCTGTGTGATTTGTCATTCAGCAACGCCAAATCATCCGACAGCTCCGGTAGCACCCAATGGCGTCATGTTCGATACGGCTGAGCAGATAGCTCAATGGGCTGACAGAATTTACGAACGAACGGTGGTTACCAGAACCATGCCTCTGGCCAACCTCACCACCATTAGCGATGAGGAGCGGGAGAAAATTGCTGGCTGGTATGAAACAGGAGCAAAAACCAGTTTATGAAAGTTAAATTAATAATAATTGCAGTATTGTGTTTTGCCTTCGCCGTTCATGCTGATACCGAAACTCCGCAAAGCTGGCGCGCAGACGGAGAGCGCGCATTGGAGCAGGTCCTGGCGAGAAAGCCGAATACCCAGCTTACCCGCAATGTTATTTTGTTTGTTGGTGATGGTATGGGTATTTCTACTATTACCGCTGCGCGCATCCTGGCCGGTCAGAAACAGGGTGGTACTGGCGAGGAACATCGTTTGTCATTTGAAAAGCTCGCTTACACGGCTTTAGCAAAAACCTATAACACTAATCAACAAACACCGGATTCGGCGGGCACGATGACCGCGATGATGACCGGTGTGAAAACAAAGGCCGGATTCATATCCGTTAATCAAAACGCGACGCGACGAAACTGTACATCGCAAACCGGTAACGAATTACAGACTTTTCTGGAAGAACTGGAAGACAGAAATTACGCAACCGGAATCATTTCAACGGCACGCATCACTCACGCTACACCAGCGGCAACCTATGCTCATAGCGTAGAGCGGGAATGGGAAGGTGATAATGATATGCCGCTTTCGGCAATCAAGCAGGGTTGTCGGGATATCGCATCGCAATTATTGTCTTTTTCACATGGAGATGGTGTTGATGTTGTGATGGGAGGAGGCCGTCGATACTTTCTGCCTGACGATGTCGCCGACCCGGAATATCCAAAGAAAAAAGGCTATCGTAAGGATGGTCGCGATCTGACGCGTGAGTGGGAAAGACAATACCGTAGAGACAAGTTTGTCTGGAACAAAGAACAGTTCGATAACATCGATCTTGAAAAAGTATCACGTCTGTTTGCCTTATTTGAACCTTCGCATATGCAATTTGAAGCAGACAGACAAAATGATGGTGCGGGCGAGCCTTCTCTGGCTGAGATGACTTCCAAGGCGATTGATATTCTGAAGCAGAATGAAAAAGGCTATTTTTTAATGGTTGAAGGCGGACGCATCGATCATGCCCATCATTATGGTAACGCCCATCGTGCTTTACACGATACCGTGGCTTTTGATGAGGCTGTTGCCATAGCTATAGAAAAAATAGACTTTGAAAATACACTGTTAATAGTCACGGCGGATCATAGTCACGTGTTTACCATGGGCGGCTATCCGGTCCGAGGTAATCCGATTCTGGGTAAAGTGATCGAGAACAACAATGCCGGAGAATCAAAAGGCACCGAAGCCCTGGCAATTGACGGCAAGCCTTATACGACACTGGGTTACTACAATGGCGATGGTCACGCTGTAATGGATGATATCGGAAAACGTGAAAAAGCGACTGGTGCTGGCGAGCCAGGACGTGCTGATATTTCGAAAATCGATACGGAGTCCAGTAATTATTATCAGGAGTCATTGATCCCTTTAATTGACGAGACGCATGGTGGTGAAGATGTGGCTATTTTTGCAGACGGTCCCTGGGCGCATTTATTCAGAGGCGTTCAGGAACAGAATTATATTTATTATGTGATGCGTCACGCGCTTAAATTAAGAAAATAATTACTGAGAAAAATAAATTAAATGATACCCGCTACAAACGCTTTACTCGATTTTTCAAATAGAACTGTCATTGTGACAGGTGCCAGTCAGGGTATCGGTGCCGGTATCGCCAGACGTTTTGCTGAAGCCGGTGCAAATGTGGTAGTGCATTATCGGAGCAGTCACCAGGGAGCTGAAGCTGTTGTTCAGAAAATTACTGACAGTGGTGGTAAAGCTGACGCTATAAAGGCGGATCTAACTTCTGAAAAAGCCTGTGCCTCTCTGATACAAGAGACACTCGATAAATTTTCCAGTCTGGATGTGCTGATAAACAACGCCGGTATTTTTCCAAATAAGTCCCTGCTCGAAATGACTCTGGAAGACTGGCAGCAGATGTATTCAGCTAATGTAGAAACTGCCATGTTGTGTACCCGTTTTGCGGCAAAGCACATGAAGGGTGCTAACGGTGGGGCGATTGTAAATATCGGCTCAACCTCGGCCTCAAACCCCGGCAGTGATCACAGTCATTACAACAGCGCGAAAGCAGCGGTGCTGATGTTGACACGTTCAGCGGCGCAGGAACTTGGCGAGCATAATATCCGTGTTAATAGTGTCTCTCCCGGTCTGGTAGCCAGACCCGGAATTGAAGAGCAGTGGCCGGAAGGGGTTGCGCGCTGGCAAAAGCAGGCGCCATTAGGTCGAATGGGCACACCAGAGGATGTTGCCGACGCCTGTTTATTTCTCGCCTCACCGGCGGCGCGCTGGATTAGTGGTCAGGATCTGGTACTGGATGGCGGCATGCTAAGTGCCATGATTTACTGATGATAATGTTTCATCATAAATGTCAGTAAGTGACACTTCGCGCATGCGAAATTTCCCAAAAATTGAGTTGCATCGTCATCTGGATGGTTCGATACGCCAGCAAACGATAATTGATATAGCCCGGCGTCATAAACTTGATATCGATATCTCCGATCCAGCTGCACTGAAAAAACGTTCGACCGTAACTGAACCTATGCAGGATCTTGCTGCCGTTCTTGACGCTTTTGATATTATCCAGAAAGTCAGTTGTTCTTATGAAGCGATTAAGCGCATTGCATTTGAAAATGTAGAAGATGCTTTCTTTGATGGCATAAAACTCTGCGAGCTGAGATTCAGTCCCGCCTTTATCGCACTGGGTAAAGACATCGCTTACGATGAAATTATTGAGGGAGTCATCGACGGCGTGGCAGCCGGTATGGATAAATATGATATTCAGATAGGCCTGATTACCATTGTTTCCCGTACTCTTGATTATGAAGCGAATAAGCAGGGCACAATCGAGGCCATCACTTATGCGCAAAAAGCAAAACACAGAATGGCCGACAGGATAGTCGGCTTTGATCTGGCGGATCTTGAAAACACCACTGAGCCTGAAGATTTTGTCGAGCTGGTGGAGATGGCACGGGATGCTGGTCTGGGTATTACTGTTCACAGTGGCGAAGATACCGACGCATCAGGAGTACAAAAGACTCTGGAGATATTAAAGCCTGATCGAATAGGGCATGGTGTCAATGCCTGGCAGGACAGAGATGTGGTTGAGTTACTGAAGGAACAAGACGTACTGCTGGAAATATGCCCGACTTCCAACTGGCTCACCCAATGTGTACCGGTTCTTGCTGAACACCCTTTACCGGACTTTTTTCATGCTGGTGTCAAAGTCAGCCTGAATTCGGATGATCCGCAATTAATGGACATCGACCTGACTCACGAATACGAAATCGCCCGGCAAACTTTCGGGTTTAGCAATGAAGATCTGCTGAAAATGAATCTCTATGCTCTGGAGAAGTCTTTTCTACCTGCCGAGATAGGCAAGGCTGTACAAAAGCAGTTCTTTACATAAGACTAGGCCCAAATCACCCATATTCAGGGGAAGCAGAAAATCATGTGGTTAACACAGACTGATGAGTCCAGGCCAGCCATAGTGACAGATACAGGTGAGCGTCTGTTTGAACTGATAGGCGCTGACGAGAAGCTGGGTAGTTCAAAACTACAAAGCCTTGCACTTTCTGTCATCCCTGCAGGTAAGCACTCAGCCGCGCATTATCACAAAGCTTCTGCAGAAGTTTTATATATCCTGCAGGGCAGTGGTGAGCTGCACGTAGATGAAAATAAATATTCTGTGGAAACGGGCAATGTCATTTTACTTGAGCCGAATGAAGTCCATAGTTTGTACAATAAAAGTGATGAGTATGACTTGAAATTACTGGCTATAACGGCACCGCCCTGGCGCGCCAGCGATGCTTACGCGGTCGATTAAGCGGAACAATACTCAATGTTTAAACGAAATATACCTGACGGGAACGAGAATACTGCGCTGACAAATCAGGAAGGTATGCGTGATAATATCGACGCCTACAGCGTAGTTGAACGAAATCCCGGTAGACGGGGCCCTTTCAAGATCATCATCTTCATTATCGCGATCTTCATCGCTTACCATATTTTTAGTCCGGTAAAGCTGTCTCTCAATACAGAGATCAAAAAACGCGAGGCAAGCGTAGAAAAATCAGAGAAGAAGCCGATGAAGGTCTTAGCAGACATAGATTCTGTTCACCAAATTGTCTCTAATGGGCGGCTTGAAGCACTTACGGAAATCCTCCAGAAAATTGATCGCTCCGAAATTAATCGAGTAGAAAACGGAATGACGCCGATTATGCTGGCTGCATCTAAAGGAAACGTGGAAATGATTGATTTACTATACACGCAGGGCGCAGATCCAAATAAGAGAGGCTCGATGGATCGAACTGCCTTGCAATATGCGACTGAAAAAAATCACTACGAGGCAGCAAAGCGCTTGCTCAGTTATGGTGCTGACATCGACGCCTACGATAATGGTCGCCTGACGTCATTGACCATGGCGGCAAACCGTGGACATAGCAAACTCGCTTTGTTATTGGTCAAAAAGGGCGCTGATCCAAATATTCAACATTCACAGGGCTGGACCGCGTTAATCGATGCCACAATACGAAATGACGAAGGCCTTGTTCGGGCCTTACTTGCTGCAGGAGCGGATAAAAACATTAAGATGAAAAATGGTATGAAGGCACTCGATTACGCTATTCAATATAATCATAAGAAAATGTCTAGACTCCTGAGCCAATAAATCTGGAAAGCGACAGACACCATGAGTCAATTATCTTGCACCGAATACATACAAATCTGTCCTGCAAGAGAGAGCTGATTATGTTCAGGAAAACAAAAATCATTCTGCTGATAAATCTCGCTAGCCTGTTTTTCCTCTCCTGCCCTCCAATTGTCGTTGCTGATCAGCTTCGGAATGCGATTGATCAGGATTACGCTTATCTGGATGTCCTCTTCAAATACTTCCATGCTCACCCTGAGCTTTCCATGCAGGAAGTAGAAACCTCAAAGCGACTTTCACAGGAGATCGAAGCGCTCGGATTCAAGATGACAAGAAATATCGCCAAAACAGGATTCGTCGGCCTTATGAAAAACGGAGACGGTCCGACAGTGATGATTCGGGCCGATATGGACGGCCTGCCTATAGAGGAAAAGTCCGGTCTTAGTTACGCATCTAATAATCGTCAGATAAATCTGCGTGGCGAAGAAGTTCCGGTGATGCATGCCTGTGGTCATGATATGCATATGACCGCACTGGTAGGTACAGCGCGTCGTCTTGCCGCAATGAAAGATCAATGGCGTGGCACATTGATGCTACTTGGTCAGCCTGCAGAAGAGGCAGAGGGCGGGGCTGAAGCCATGATAAAAGACAGGCTCTATGAACGTGTTGGACGACCGGATTACGCACTTGCCCTGCATGTTAATTCGAACACGGTGGCAGGTAATGTGTATTTTGCCGATGGTCTGATGTATTCAAGCGCGGACACAGTACGAATCACAATTAATGGTGTTGGTACTCACGGAGCCGCACCGCACAACGGCAAAGACCCGATTGTAATTGGCTCGCAGATTGTGATGGCCTTGCAGACAATCGTGTCTCGCGAAATCTCGCCACTTCAGCCCGCCGTTATTACTGTCGGCTCTTTTCATTCGGGCGATGCTCCTAACGTTATTTCCGATAAAGCAGTACTCGAACTCAGCGTTCGTGCAAATAGCGAAGAGGTGAGAACATACCTTCTTGATAGTATTGAACGGGTAGCCATTAATACAGCAAGAACCGCCGGAGTCTCAGAAAATAGCCTGCCTGAAATATTTATTTACACAGATGGGGTGCCAACCATGATCAATGATGCCGCGCTGGCACAACGACTTCGCCCTGTGCTGACGAAGACAATGGGGAAATCCCGGGTTCTGCCCTTTGTTCAGAAGGATATGATTGCTGAAGATTTCCCCTGGTTAGTGAGGGTCAAGCCGGCTATTCCGAGTGTGTATTTTTCTGTAGGTGGGACTAGCCGGGAAGTTTTAGATGTTGCCGCAGCAGGTGGCAGGCCGGTAGCTGATCATCATTCAGCCCTGTTTAAAATTGATCCTGAGCCCTCAATTAAAACCGGAGTGGAAGTCATGACTAACGCGGCTATGGAGTTATTTGCAAAGCCGTAATTTCATGTTTCTTTTTTTGCCAGTTGTTCAATACTTGATTTGTACTTGCCGATCTTCTTAATAAACCTGCTTCTTTGCTTGTCATCCAGATTAGATAGTATTTCCGATATTGATTCGGACAGGACTTGAATATTGTGTTCCAAGGTCATTTGATATTCTTTGCTTCGATTTTCGTCTCGCTGCCGGTAGGAATCTACAATGGCCTGTTGCCAACCTGGTTTGCGGTCCAGTAGTTCTTTAATATTCTCAAGCCACAATTCCCGATCTTCCAGCCAGGGTATGTCGAATCGTCGCATTGACTCAGCGGCTCGTTGTAATGTTTGTTTTTGTTCCTTATTGAGCTTCCCGCTAAATCGGCGAAGGTTTTTTGACAGTCTCTTATAATTGTCCTCGGTGTAGTCTTTATCGTTTCGTTTTAAATATTCATCTCTGTATTCCTGCTGCTTGTCCATTAGTGAGGTCTTAAAATCAGCAATTTGTTCGTTGTTCATGGATTCTCCCATTTCCAACGACAGCTGCAGCAGTCTGAATTCAATTCTGTCAACGGCCTGTCTAACTTCAGACATCCAGCTTCGTACCGTTTCCGGAGCGACAGGTTCTTTCAGGTCCATTTCTATTCTGTCGAGGAATTCAATGTATCCCGCAAGCTCTTCCTCTCTGTGCCAGCTTAATAAGGGGTCCAGCCGTATTTTTAGTAATTCTTTCTGCTCACTATTCAGATCGACGTAACTGCCCATATACCACGGTATTAGCCAGTCCAGCTGGTTATAGGTAAAGGAAGTGCTACATGCGCCCGGCAGCATGCACAGTAATAGTCCACTTACACGAAGAAGCGATTTGAAGCTGGAAGATTTGTCAGCAAACATGATATGTTTATAACGCGTCTTGGAGATCTACATCAAACTATTTTTCGTTTGGTGTTTCGGTCAGTCTCTTTCAATCGCCACAATGACGAAAAGCCATAACTTTTCTACAGAAAAGATTCGATGCATGAAATAGCCTTAGACCTGTTAATTTTACTCGGCGGAATCTGGCTGGTCGCCATAACATTGCGTCCGCTTGGTCTGCCAACAGTCATGGGTGAGCTCATCGTAGGCGTTGTCGTCGGCCCGGCTGTACTTGGCTTGATTGAACCCAGTGAAGCGATTCAGTTACTGGCGGAAATAGGCATCTTCTTCCTCATGTTTCATGCTGGGGTGGAGACACAACCACTGGAGTTCTACGATGCCCTGAAGCGCTCGCTCGGAGTCGCCATCGTCGGCGCTATCGTTCCGTTTTCGGTGAGTTTTTCCGTCGCCCTTATTTTCGGCCTTGATTATATCGGCGCGACATTCGTCGGTTTGACAATGACGGCGACTGCTGTGGTGATTACACTTACCTGTCTTAAGGACTTAAAGCTTGCTAACACTCGTATGGCACGGATTATTATCGCCAGTTGTGTCATTGATGATCTGATCACCCTGATTTTTTTCGGCGTGTTGCTGGGACTGCTGTCAGGGGGTACTTTCGAACCGCTGAGTGTCGTGATCACTTTGTTAAAGGTGATAGCATTTTTCGCAGTCTCACTGGTGCTGGGCAGATATCTTTATCCACGTTTAACTCTGCCTTTTCGCTCGGAAGGTGGCAAGGGGTTTACCTTTATTCTTCTCATTGCGTTTGGTGCGGGCTTATTTGCAGAAGCAATTGGTCTACAAATGATTCTGGGTGCTTATCTCGCTGGTTTGTTTTTTGAAGACAAGGTCGCTCATCCGAATCTGGTCAGAGTAGTAAAGGACAGAGCTTATGGCATTGCCTATTCATTTCTCGGGCCAATCTTTTTCATGACTTTGGGATTTTCCATTAGCTTTGATATCGGTGCCTCCAGCGTGGCCTTCATTGTCATACTTACATTGGCGGTGATTATTGGTCAGATTCTGAGCGCAGGTGGTATGGCTCTGCGCATGGGACTGCCTGCAGGAGAGGCCCTTACCGTCGGTGTCGGCATGTGTGGCCGGGCCGAAATGGCTTTTATACTGGCTGCCCTGGCTTTGGCTCAGGGCGCAATCGACCAACCGGTGTTTACGGTTCTTATTCTGACAGCCTTTACACTCAACCTGTTTACACCCATGGCTCTGAAAGGCTGTGCAGCTTTACTCAAAGGGAGAGCCGTACGCCAGTCCGATGCCACCAAAGGCATTGTTCAACTGGATACTTTCGCGGAACCGCTGCTACAGGAACGTTACGATGAGAAACTCATGCGTAGCCTGCCCGATCTGAGTGATACGGTGGTCGTCTATAAATACGGGCCGGAGGTAGATTCGCTACTGGTCGAGTTTGCCAGTCGACATTTACCCATAGTCATCATTGAAGACGATGAAAGTGTGGCGCGACGCTTACATACACGTGGAGAGCGAGTTGTTTTTGCCTCGCTTACCGAAGAACATCTGGATATTAATCCACTGATTGCAGCAAAAGCACTTATCGCCAATGGCGAAGATGAATACAACGCGATGTTCTGTATGAGTGCGCGGGAGCTGGACTTCGCCGGGCCGATTGTGGCGATGGTGGAGAACCCGAACCGGCGCGCACCAATGCAACTGGCTGGCGCGACAGTAGCTTTTACACCGAATCACGTACTCGCAGCGAGCATTGCTGTGCGCGCGAGCGATCGTATTGGCCCGCGTATTACCGGTGTGCGTCCGCTAAAACATTTACTGGAGGTGGCTGAAGTACGTGTGCATGAGCACAGCCCCTTGCTTGGCAAGACTATTGAAGAGTCCATTCATGCCGGCAGTGGTGCACAGATAGTCGCACAATGGCGAGACGGTGGTCTCGATTCTCCGCCAGCGACGGATCAGGCACTGAGCGCTGGTATGCTGCTGGTTGCGGCCGGTAGTCCTGACAGTATCAAACGCCTGAGTGAGGTTGGTCACCCGATCTCAGCAGAAGGCACTATTGTTGTGGTTGGTTTCGGAGATGTCGGCAGCAAATTGGTGGAGATGCTAAAAGACGCTGAGGAAGACGTTCTCGTGATTGATGAAAGCGGTCAGCCGGGCGTTGATGTTGTTGGTGAAGCACTGGACACACGGGTGCTTGAGAACGCCGAAGTGGCAAAAGCGAGGGTACTGATTTTAGCATGTGAAAATGACAGTGCCACTATCCTTGCGGCAACAGTGGCGCGGGATTTTGCACCGGACGTGCCTATCATTGCCTGCGCCATACTTGAAGAAAATGTCGGTCGCATTCAGCAGGCCGGTGCCGATTTTGCTTTGTCGGTGAGCGAGGTAGCCGGTCAGTTACTGGCTCATCACGTACTTGGTGAGGAAATAACTCAGCAGGCCCGGATAAAACTGGTCAAAGTCAGTGCTGAACGTCTGGCGGGCAGTCATCCGCAGCAGGCGAACATACGCGAGCATACCGGTTGCACGGTTATCGCTGTCGAACGGGAGGGAGAAATACTAATGGAAGTCCCTGAATCTTTTCGACTCAGGGAAAGTGACGCACTTTACATCTGCGGAATGGTTGAATCCTTCGATCGCTATTATGAGATGTTTAGTACTTAAACCCCGGAATTAATATCTACCGTACGTATTTCCGAATCTGAAAACCAGTATTCATCGCAATTCTTATCATCAGCAGCACGATCAATCACAATAAATTCCGATTCTTCATCGAGCGCAAGTAAGGGATGATGCCAGGTGCCACGATGATAGTTCACGCCCTGTCGGCCATGGGCAATGAAGGCTTTAATCTTTGCGTGTTCAAGCTTCTCAGCAGGTGGCGCGACGATAACGAGATAAGACCGGTTATCAATGGGGAAGAAGGCCTGACTGGAAAGTGAGTGGCGTTCAAGTAAACGGATACTGAAAGGCAGGGCAAGTGGCTTTGCCCGGAAAATACTCACGCTAGGTCGGCCACCGTGTTCCAACAGGTCAAGCTGAGCAAGATCATTAAAACGCAAGGTCGTACCCTGATTAATTTCGATTGCCTCGCCTCCCGTCTCAATAACATCACCAAATTCAGAAAAATTCTCGGCATTAAGCTTGGATACAGATATTGTCTTGCTGCTCACGACTTTGCGGGATTTCCAAAAAACCGGACGCGTGATAAACCGCCATCAGGATGAATGTTGATACGAAGATGAGTGACTAAACCGGTCTCGGCAATTTCGGCTTTAAAAAAGTGCTGATGATCCATTTGCAGAGTCTGTGGAGCCAGCAATTCATCCCAGTAAAGACTTCGAGGCGCCAGGTTTTCATCACAATCACCAGGGAGGTAAGCCGAATTAATAGATAACTGGTGTGGGAAATTTCCTTTGAAGTGCGCCGTGTCAATTTCGATTACTTCGATGATTCCGGCCTGTCCCAGTTTGATGATCACCCAGTCATAACCGGGTTCGCGTCGTCGCCGCGTTTCCCAGCCGTCACCCATATCTCTCCCGCGACCTGATTTTAATAAATTATGAATTGAGCCGTAATGTGCATCATTACACTCAAGTGCTTTCCCACCATTTTCATTTGAGGATAGCTCAAGCAAATTGTCTGGTATCTCCGGGCTCACGACTGTAACTCTCCATAGACTCTGAATCTGGCAACGCCCCCGTCAGGAAATATATTCAGCTTCAGATGGGTGACCATGTCATTTGCCTCAATATCGAAAATATTATGACTATCGCCTTTGACAGGATGGGGGGTCATTAACTCGGTCCAGGCACTGTTTTCGTCCACTTCCGACTCAGAGACACAGGCTTCTACGGAGGCGACCGGTGGGTAATTACCAGTAAAGTAGCTGGTGTCGATATCAATAGCGTGAATAATGCCGGCTCCAGCCAGACGAACAATGCAGTAGTCAAAGCCATGATAGCGCTTGCGACGACTTTCCCAGCCATCCATCCATTTGCCATGCTCATCATAAACTTCGTCCTTCCATTGTGGATCACCGGGCGCCAGCATTCTGGCTTTATCTGCGAAAAAATCATCGCTGGCAAAAAGTGCGAGCGCACCATTAGCTGAATCGGCGAGATTTACGTAACGTTCTTTTAAATTTTCGAGAGTTGATGAGGACAATTTTCTTAGAGCTCAGATATTTTGTAGATATTATAAAACGGTCGAATCAAGCAGACAGCGGATTGTATCAATTCTGACTCGCTTTGTATCCAATGGACTCAGTTCTGCAGTATCATTGTGCGTGCTGAGCAACAGAAACCGGCAAATAATTAAATGACAGGCACTACAGAAAATATTCAGGAACTGGCCCAACAGGCATTCAGTACTTTACAGTCTGGAAAAAACCAGCAGGCGAGAGAAATCTTTGAAGGTCTGGTCTCATCGGGGAGAGCGGATGCGACCATAGTACTGGGACTGGCGCATGCCTGTTTTCGACTTGAAGACAAAACGTCTGCTTTAGCTGCAGTTGACAGTGCCCTCGAAATGGAACCGACGAATCTCAGGGTGTTGCTGTTTAAGGCAGATTTTCTCGAGCAGGATGGGCAGTCACGGTCAGCACTGGAGTATTATCAGCACGCTCTTGCTCTGGCTGCAAACCATACTGAAATGACTGAAGATGTTAAACAAGGTTTACAAAGAGCAGAGCAGGCTTGTGCACGGAAAGACAGAGAATACAAAACATTTCTTGAGGCGAAACTGAAAGACGATGGATATAAGCCCTCACGTAGCAATTTACGGTTTCAACAATCAATCGATTTAATCTTTGGTGAAAAAGAAGTCTTTTATCAGGAACCTCGTCGTTACTATTACCCGGGTTTACCGCAAATTCAGTTCTATGAACGAGAACAATTTGCCTGGCTGAACGAGATGGAAGCAAGCGCCGATAAAATTCGCAATGAACTGACTGAAGTACTCGCGCAGCCGGAAACTTTCTCACCCTATTTGCAGGCGGATTCGAATCATCTTGGCCGTTACGATGACGGACTACTTAATAGTGAAGACTGGAGCGCACTATATTTGTGGGAACACGGCAAATTGATAAAGGAAAATGCGCAATTGTTCCCGCAAACGATTGAGGCCCTGAAACTCGCTCCCTTACCGGAGATAAGAGGGCAGGCACCAATGGCGTTGTTTTCAAAATTGAAAGCGGAGACTCATATCCCGCCACACAATGGCGTACTCAACACCCGGCTCATTTGTCATCTCCCGATAATCGTGCCAGAGCGTTGTGGCGCTCTGCGGGTTGGTAACGAGGAACGCCGGTGGCATGAAGGGGAAACTTTGATTTTTGATGACAGTATTCAGCACGAAGCCTGGAATCATTCTAAAGAGGAACGCGTGGTACTCTTATTTGAAATCTGGCGACCTGAGCTTAATGAAGAGGAACGCGAGCTTGTTACCTTGTTGTTGGCTGCGGTGAAGGAATATCACCACGATTAATTACTTGATTAGTAGTGCGAACTAAAGAAAAGGAAAGATAAATGAATATCTCAAGACTCAGCTATTTACTGACTTTTGTTTTGTATCTAACGGTCACGCCGCTTAAGGCCCAGATGCACGATCCTCGAGCTCTTGAGGCTGATCCCGAAACGGCAACACAAGCCATTGCTCCGCGTCTTGATGGTCTTGGTGATCACCACATTGAAGTCACAAGCAACAGTGAAGACTCGCAGTACTTTTTCGATCAAGGTTATCGATTGACCCTGGGATTCAATCATTCGGAAGCACTGCGGGCATTTAAGGAAGCGGCACGTCTGGATCCGGAAAATGCCATGGCCTGGTGGGGTATTGCGCTGGTACTCGGACCGAATCTGAATTTACCCATGCAAGCTGAAGTTGTTGAACAGGCCTTCGTTGCTATACAGAAAGCGGTATCGCTAAGTGAGGCAGTATCGCCGCGGGAAAGAGACTATATAAGGGCACTTTCCAGACGCTACAGCAATGACCCAGAGGCCGACCGGGCACCATTGGATGCAGCTTATGTGGACGCCATGAAACGGGTTGTGAATAAATATCCGGACGATCTGGATGCGGCCACCTTGTACGCTGCCGCCATTATGAACACCAATCCCTGGGATTACTGGTACCGTGATGGCTCAGCAAAAAAACATACTGAAGTGGTGATAGAAACATTACGTTCTGTTATTGAACGTAATCCTGAACATGCAGGCGCACATCACTATTTGATCCACACCGTTGAGGCGCAAAGGCCTGAACTTGGAGAGGCGAGTGCCGATAAGCTCGGAGGCCTGATGCCTGGTGCAGGTCATCTTGTTCACATGCCATCACATATCTATATGCGTATCGGACGCTATGCGGATTCATATCAGGCAAACCAGAAAGCGATTGAGGCAGATGAAGGCTATATAACTCAGTGTCAGGCTCAGGGTCTGTACCCGCTCGGCTATTACCCGCACAACATCCATTTTCTGGTCTGGTCAGCAATGCAACTGGGGCGTAGTGCTAACGCCTTGAGCGCGGCGCGCAAAGTGGCAGACAAAATTCCCGTTCATATGCGTAATAACACCTGGCCACTGTTTGAAACCTTCAGTAGTCAGCCGATGTACGTGTTGGCCCGATTTGGTTTATGGGATGAGGTACTGGCAGAGTCCAGACCACATGAAGATGCTTTATTTATGAATGCAGTCTGGCATTACACGCGAGGTATGGCGTATGTCCATAAGGGTAAGGCACGTCAATCCGCCAGAGAGCTGAACCAGTTGCAACGTCTGCGCAAGAAAATAGTCAGCAACGACGACTACTTCATAGGATTCGGAGCCGCCGATACGCTCTTATCTATTGCGGAAGAAATACTCACAGGTGAAATGGCTGCCAAACGCGGTAAATATTTTGATGCAATAGCCCACCTGCAACGAGCAGTTCGCCTCGAAGATAGTTTGCGGTACAACGAACCACCTGACTGGTATTTCCCAGTACGCCATATACTCGGCGCTGTATTACTGGAAGCAGGTTACCCGCAGGAGGCTGAAGTGATTTACTGGGATGACCTGCGTCGAAATCCGGAAAATGGTTATGCGCTGTACGGCTTGATAAAGGCACTCGAAGCACAGGGCAATGAAGAAACGTTGAGTGTGGTCAAAGTTCGCTTTGACAAGGCCTGGAGTATGGCAGACAGGCTTTTGCAAAGTTCCCGTTATTAAGTTTTTACAGCGCCAAAAATAAAAAACCTCTCGCTTGAATGACAATGTCGTCAATCAAGGAGAGGAAACAGAGGAGGGGGTGATAACGGAGGAGGATAAATTTCTGTTATCAAACTCTGTTATTTTGGGAGACTGTCGAGATCAATTTTCTCCTTCATCATTGCTGTGCCAGCGCTTTCTGCGTTGCTGTCTGCGTTGACTATGGTCTTCCAGTTTGGCATTGAAAGTCTGCAACTGTTCTTCATTTAGAATGCTGGAAAGTCGTTGACCCGTTTCGGCTTTGAGAGCCTGCATTCTTGGTTCTGCCTGCTCGCGAACAGCTTGCATTTCACTTTTCAGTTTTGTGTGCTGTTCTTCAAGAATTTGCCTGACAGCAGGTTCCTGCTCACTGCTTAGCTGCAAATCATCAATAAGACGTTCCATGTGCCGTGAATGACGCGCTTCCCTGTCTCCGCCCTGGCCGGGTTCAGCGAAACCAAGATGACTGAACGACATCATTATTATCAGACCTAGCGTGCTTATTAGTTTCATTTCGTACTCCTTCAATTTAATTGAGGTTGTTTGGGAATTAATTTCTTAATCTGGATATCAGTCTGGCAGCAGAATTTGCAACAAATATGCAAGGATTGTGGAAGTGAAAAACTGTTTTCTTTATGCGAGATGAGATTACATCGAAAACTGGCAAATAATGTGCAAATTCCCGAATTGAGGATATTTCTTAGTGAAATTTGCTTATTATTCCTCTTACTTTATACAGCAGTTGTCATTACTGAGAAAAAGATGCGTTTTACCATTAAAACCAAATTGTTCCTGACTTTACTATTAACGATCCTCACAGTGGTCGTGGCCATGGTATTTCTGATCAAGTTGAGTTTTGAACGTGGCTTTCTTGAATACGTCAACCGGCTTGAACAGGAGTCGCACGAAAACCTGGTTATCAACCTTGTAGACGCGTATCAGCAAAATGGCAGCTGGAATTTCATTCGCGAAAACCCGCGTCTATGGAAGGAAATGCACAGGCAGAGCATACCGACACGGGAGATGCTCGAACATGATGATGCAGGCCCGACACCCCGTTACCGATCTGCCGGCCCGCGAACGCAGCCACATGACAGACCCAGGCCACCTCATTCCCGGCGTTTTGGTGGTCGCCGTAAGGGCGGTGTTTGTCTTCTCGATGAGGCTCAAGAAGCCGTCACCTACTGCCGACAGCGCGAAGCTGACTGGCAGATACGCGAAATAGTCATTGATGAAAATACAGTGGGGTATCTGGCCACGGCGCCGCGCAGAAAGTTATCCGATGAACACGATTTGCGCTTTTCAGAAAAACAGCATCGATTTCTGTTGCTACTCGCTCTGTGTATCACGCTTGTTTCCATTATTGTGGCCTTCCCCCTCTCAAGACAACTGGTTAAGCCGATAAAAGAGCTGACCAGAGCAACACGTAAATTGGCGGCGGGTGAATACCAGACCCGTACATCAATCAGCTCTTCTGATGAACTGGCTGACTTGTCACGGGATTTCAACTCACTCGCGCTAACACTGGAGAATAATGAGCAGGCACGCAAGCAGTGGATAGCGGATATCTCTCACGAATTACGTACACCACTTAGTGTACTTCGCGGTGAAATAGAAGCTCTGCAAGATGGTGTGCGCGAGATGTCGCAAGACAGACTAGAGTCATTGCATATGCAGATTATGAATTTGAATCGATTAATTAACGATCTTTACGAACTTTCTATGTCTGATATTGGTGCGTTGAACTACGAAAAAGAGCTGGTTAATATCGTCGAAGTGCTTAGCGGCACAATTAACAGTATGAGTGCTGAATTTGAAAGCAAAGGTGTCGCGGTGTCCTTCACTCACGAACAAGATGATATCCAGTTGTTTGCGGATGGTGAAAGAATGCAGCAGCTTTTTTCGAATCTGTTGACAAATTCACTACGCTATACCGATGCTCCGGGACAATTGGAAATCGATGTTGGTAAAAAAGGTGAAACAATAGTTATTGTAATGCAGGATTCTGCTCCCGGTGTAGAAAGTGAGGATCTACCAAAGTTATTTGAGAGGCTTTACAGGGTTGACAGTTCGAGAAACCGGGAAACCGGCGGAACGGGTCTGGGCCTGGCTATATGCAGCAATATTGTCGAGGCGCACTCAGGCAAATTATCGGCGGAAACATCTCTTCTGGGTGGATTAAAAATAGTAATAGAATTAGCTGAAGACTGACATGAGCGATACAAAGAAGAAAACGATTCTGATTGTTGAAGACGAACCCGAACTGGCCGGGATACTCAGAGACTATTTACAACAATCGGATTATCAGGTTCAGATAATAGACAATGGAAATGCAGCCATGGAGCATATTGAAAAAAATGCCCCTGCGCTGATTCTACTGGATCTTATGTTACCCGGTAAGGATGGCATGACAATCTGCAGGGAAGTGAGGGGCTTTTCGCATGTGCCTATCATTATGCTTACCGCGAGAGTCGAAGAAATCGATCGATTACTAGGCCTCGAATTGGGTGCAGATGATTACATTTGTAAACCTTTCAGTCCGCGAGAAGTCGTGGCAAGAGTAAAAGCAGTTCTGCGTCGATCAACTTCTGTACCGAACCCGTCGACGAACAACATTCATCTTGACGAATCGACATACAAGGCACATTTGAATGAGCAGCAACTTGAGTTAACGGCTGTCGAATTTGAGCTCTTGAAAAAATTGTTGTCGGAACCCGGACGAATATTTTCCCGTAATCAGCTTATGGACAAGATTTATCAGGATCATCGTATTGTGAGTGACCGCACTATTGATAGTCATATTAAAAAATTACGCAAGAAACTGAGCAGTCTGGATGGCGATCATGACTACATACATTCTGTTTACGGAGTAGGCTACAAATACGAAAATCCTTAGTAACACCGCAGTTTTTCTCCGCCTTGGCCCTGTTCCTTATTTCTTCCACAATTCTGACGCAATCAATCTCTAGACTTTGAGTCATAAGTTCAGATGTTTACTGAACATTGACCCTAAGGAAAGAGTAATGAATAAACTGAAATATATGAGAGCGACCTCGGTGCTTATTGGCTTGCTGTTGATAAGTATGACAGGTCATGCTGAGGCACGTCCGGGAAAACAAGCGAAAAAACAACACTACTACAATGATGGTGGTCGCAATGCCGGCTATCGACATTACTACCCGATTGGCCATCGCCTGAATCGACTACCATCGGGTTACCTGACACTCAGTTTTTCCGGCTCTAATGTCTACTACCACTCTGGCGCCTATTATCGAAGAAACGGGCGACAGTTCATTGTCAGCAGACCACCACTCGGTGTCGGCATTAGTATTTTACCAGCCGGCTATCGCAGTCATCGTTATCGTAATTTTGACTATTACTCGGCTAATGGGGTGTTCTATCGCTGGAACGACTTTTCCAGACACTATGTAGTTATTGATAACCCTCGCTTTGATGAGTATCAGGAAGAACAAAAAGTAAATGTCTCGGAGCAGTTTGCCTACCCAACACAGGGGCAAAGTGCCACGCAAACATCTAAAAATCGATACGAATGTTATCTCTGGGCTGTGGATCAAACCGGAGTCGAGCCTGCCCATGTTAATCAAAGTAATCAGGCTGGTTCTATAGAGAATTATCAGCGAGCCAATGGTGCCTGCCTCGAAGCACGCGGTTACAGCGTTAAGTAAGTGATGAGTACATCTTTAATAAAGGAGAGAAACGATGCGTAATTTTACTGTGGTACTACTGTTGGCGTTTAGCGGTCTCAGTCTCAATGTAAAGGCGAATTCGGATGTTTTTGTGTATCCGAATAATGGCCAGAACCCTCAACAACAATCTCAGGATCGTTATGAGTGTCATGTCTGGGCTGCGAATCAGAGCGGCTTTGATCCCAGCGCGTATTACGGCAGTACGCCGGGGCCGGTTCATGTCGCTTCAACCTCAGGCAGACATGCTCCGCATCACCATGATCTTGATCCCATTACCGGTGCTGCCGGCGGCGCGGCATTGGGAGCTCTTGGTGGTGCCATTGGTGGTAATGCCGGCAAAGGAGCCGCCATTGGCGCGGGCGTTGGTGCGCTGGCAGGTATTTTCAGCTCTGCCGGTAATAATCGACACAGAAAAGACCGATACGCTCGTAAACAGGCGCAACAATCTCAACAGGCGGCAGAATTTGCACAGGATCAGGAAAACTACAAGCGCGCTATCAGTGCCTGCCTTGAAGCCCACGGCTATACAGTTCGCTAGAAGATGGACTGAGTGAAAACACAGATTAAGGCTTCGCAATATACCTGCCTGCTATTAAACTAGTCACCTGTTGATCAGGAGTCAGGTTATGAATAGTAATGTAGGCAGGTGTTTTTCAATCAATGATTTGCGAACGAGGGCGAAAAAGCGCATACCTGCCCCGGTATTTCACTATCTGGATGGTGCGGCTGAAGATGAAGTGACTTTACGGCAAAATCGTGAAGCCTTCTCGAAATATCAGCTGGTACCAAGAGTCCTGCGTGATGTGTCCAGCATTGATACGAGCACGAGCATACTCGGACAGAAGTCCAGTATGCCCTTTATGCTGGCACCAACCGGAATGTCGCGATTATTTCATTACCGTGGAGAAGAAGCCGTCAGTAAGGCGGCGCACAAAGCCGGCCTGATTTATTCCTTATCCACCATGTCGACTTTCTCTATCGAAGAAGTTGCCGGATTTAGCGATGGTCCGAAGTGGTTTCAGATATATGTATGGCGCGATCGCGATGTACTTAAATCTTTTATAGAACGCTGCAAGGCCAGTGGTTATAAAGCCCTGTGCCTGACCGTTGATGTTCCGGTTTTCGGACAAAGAGAAAGGGACATGCGCACCGGCGTGACGATACCTCCTGAACTGACTTTTCAAAGTCTTATAGATACTCTTATTCGACCGCAGTGGTTGTGGCAGTATCTGAGATCCTCCCGTATGGAACTGGCCAACGTCAGAGGTCATTCCAGTGTCAGTGACGACGCTTTTGTTCTGGCAGAATATACTAATGCTCAGTTTGATCCCTCGGTGGACTGGGCGGCTGCCGAATGGATGGTGAAACAATGGGATTATGTCCAGGGAAGATGCCCTGCGGGCTGTGGATATCGGGGCGACGGCTATTGTGGTATCCAATCACGGTGGTCGTCAGCTGGATCACAGTTCCGGTAGTTTTGAGGTACTCGGTGAAATTTGCGATGCCGTTGGTGACAAGGCGGAAGTCATTCTGGATGGTGGTGTTCGACGCGGTACAGATATTATCAAGGCGCTCGCACTCGGCGCTAATGCCTGCATGATAGGGCGTGCCTATTTGTATGGGCTTGGAGCCGGCGGTGAAGCAGGGGTCGACAGGGCGTTGGAATTGCTGGGAAGTGAAGTCCGCCGCAACATGGCTTTGCTGGGGCTGACGTCCGTCGAGGAAATAGACAGTAGCTGCCTGAGAATGTGTGAATAGCCAGCCTGAGAAGAGAGTAAACTAAATAGAGAACTTGCTGTGGAGAAAACCTATGTTCAGTGAAAAAAGACGAAAGATTATCAAGGCCGGGCTGGCTACGGCCCTGGTGGCGGGTACGAATCCCACACTCATTCGTGCAGAAATGAAAAAGCAGTTAATCAAGAAGGCGATTCCATCCAGCGGCGAAGACATTCCGGTAATTGGTCTGGGTACATCGCGCACATTCGATGTCGACAAACAAGAGCGACAATTCAAATTATTGCCAGTACTGGATGCCTTTTTCAGTAATGGCGGCAGCATGATTGATTCCTCACCTATGTACGGCGCTTCTGAGGCCACGGTAGGACGTCTACTGGATAAACTGGATCGACCCAAAGGTCTTTTCTCAGCAACCAAAGTCTGGACAGATGGTAAGCAAGCCGGCATAGATCAAATGCAAAACTCCCTGTCGCTTTGGGGTCTTAAACAATTTGATTTGATGCAGATTCACAACCTGCGCGACTGGAAAGTGCAGGGTAAAATTCGCTACATCGGCATCACGACATCGCACAATCGTTTCCATGAAGAATTATCAACAATTATGAAAAACGAAGAGCTCGATTTTGTTCAGTTCAGTTACAATATCGGTAACCGCACTTCGGAAGAAACTCTATTGCCCATTGCCTTTGATCGCGGAATTGCCGTTCTGATAAACAGACCCTTTCAGCGTGGGGATTTGTTTAGCAAGGTAAAAGGCAAAGAAGTCCCGGAATGGGCAACTGAAATCGGGATTAAGAGCTGGGGACAATTTTTCCTCAAATTTGTTGTCTCGCATCCGGCAGTAAGCTGCGCGATACCGGCAACCTCAAAAGCGCGCCATGCACTGGATAACATGCAGGCGGGTTTTGGCGAATTGCCGGATGCAGCGATGCGAGAGCGCATGCTCGGTTATATCGAAACGGTTTAGATACAAAGACAAATGAATGGCTGGTTAGAGGTCGCCAGACGACCACAGGTTTATCGCCGCTCTCGACGTGTTGCACTCTTAGTCGGGACAATACTGGTAGGGATCAATTATTTTGACCGCATACTAATCGGTAATGTGGGCGGAATTGATTTAGTAAAAATGTTATTAACTTATTGCGTTCCTTTTTGCGTTTCGACACACGCTTCAGTGAGTGCAATTATTGAGCAGGAGAAAGGAAACTAGAATGAAAAGGTGTGACTGGGCGGGAGATGATCCGATTTATCAGAGATATCATGACAAGGAATGGGGCGTGCCTTTGCACAACGATCGCAAATTATTTGAATTTCTCATCCTGGAAGGCGCACAGGCGGGTTTAAGCTGGATAACCGTTCTTAAAAAAAGACCGGCCTATCGAGAAGCTTTCGACAAGTTTGATTACAACAAAGTGGCCCTTTATAAAGAAGCCAAAGTAAAACAGTTACTGAATAACCCCGGTATTATCCGTAATCAACTAAAAATCCGCTCGGCAATTCGAAATGCCGGCGCCTTTATAGGAGTCAGAAAGGAATTTGGTACCTTTAATAAATACATCTGGGGCTTTGTTGAACACAGTCCGATACAAAACACCTGCCGGACAATGTCCGATGTACCGGGCAAAACAGAATTGTCCGATATAATTTCCAAAGACCTGAAAGCCAGAGGCTTTAATTTTGTCGGATCAACAATCGTCTATGCCTTTATGCAGGCAACAGGTATGGTTAATGATCACACAAAAGATTGTTTCCGCTATCGAGAAGTTAAAAAGTTATCAAGCTAGGAGAGAGTGTTGCCATACGTAAATATCAAAATCACCAATGAAGGTGTCACAAAAGCACAAAAACAGGAATTAATCGCCGGCGCGACAAAGTTACTGGTTGATGTGTTAGGCAAGAATCCCGCAACCACAATAGTGATAATTGATGAAGTAGGAACAGATAACTGGGGTATCGCTGGCGAGCAGGTAACAGAATTAAGAAAAAAACAATAAGGATACAGCAAAGATGCAGAACGAAGTGAAATTGGATGAAGAAACAACTGAGGTAATCTCCCGTTTTTTTCGACGTTATGAAATACGTTCACTTGCCGTTAGTAAAGGTCTGGGAATAACCAACCAAACCGAAATTAGCGATATCACTATGCATCTGATCAATGATGCGGCAAAACCAGAATCTGATTACCTGGTTGAGTTCAAACTTCAGAGAGAATGTGCAGACATACATCACTATCTGAAATCCATTCAAAGTGAGCCGACATTCTCCATTGAGTTGGATTCTGCTCTTTCGAAGAAAGAAAGCCAGTCAATAAAAGAAAAGCTCAATTCATTTGTTGATTTAATTCGGGAACGGGTAAAAAGCGCATTAAAAGAACAGCAGGTGCAGAATATCACTTACGTAGGCAATACCTTCATTCTAAACAATTCGACAAAATTCAAAGTTCTAAGTGATGAAGGCGAGGGCAGACTAAATATCGAAGTGCTAACAAAAGACAAACCACTGGACGCCCTGCTTACTGCTAGCGGACTACTTGACGGTCTCTATCTTGGATCTATTAAACTTGCGGAGAGTTAAGTCTCAATTAGATCCTGGATTAATTTCGATAAAAGCGGCACCAACGTAATTCAAAATATCACGCTCATGAAAATATTGGAGTCTAAGTCTTTTTGAGGCATGTTTGAGTAGATGTACATAAAACATATCTGGTTTCGCTCCTTCAGTCGTATATTTTTCATATAATGAGTCTATTTCTTTATCCAGTCGCTCCCATTCCGATTGATTTGCCATTTATTGGCCTCCTATAATCTAGACGAAAGAGTAAATTATACATGACATGATTCTAATAAATTGTGCGATTTATCACATAGGATAATAATTTACTCCACTTTATTGCTCAATGGGGTCGATGACTGGATAATCTATTTACGATCCAAAATATCGGTAATTCGAATCCTTTCGAGAGCGCTATACAAAACAATCAATTACATTTAGTATTTTTTCTCTAATTCTAAAGTTGAATATGTTTTGCTTGCTATTTCCCTATTATTTCCTCAGATGTAGGTAATTTTCCCAGAGAAAATATCCTAATGATCAGCTAGATTGATTAAAGAATTATTTTGATATTGTTGAAAAATTTATTAATACAACGAAGAACGACCAGACGATTCAATCGGAGACTTAACCCCAAGTGAATATCTGAAGTGTATATGTCGCAGGAAAATTTAAATTAGATCTAGAATCAAAAAAAAAGAGGGATTACAGAAGGAAGTACGAAAGCTCACGCGTAAACTAAAAAGTGATTGATTACCCCATTTGGTGTAAAGACAAGCTCCAGCTTAACGAGTACACTCCGTCCCGCGGTATTAATTGTCCCGCAGTATTAACATTTCAAAGCCCCTGTGATTCTGATTGCTGGGGCTTTTTTTTATGGATGACGTTCAAAAAACTAATGGGGTCTCAGTAGTAATATTTTTGCGATTTCATGGGCTATACTTAAGACTATGAGTATTAATAGTATTATCAAAGATAGGTTGCTCCTTGCGTTCGAACTATACGCCACAGATTCCAGCTAGAAACTGTTAGATTTTGAAAAGAAATCATGCCTACGAAAACAGTACAAGAATTACATAATTCAGAAGAGACTAGAAAGCTCGAAATATTTGAGAGGGTTGATGGATTATTTGAATTTGATGATCCTAAATATAGTGATGAGAAGTCATGCTGATTTCCTTCGGGAAAATATTCAATCGGTGTATTTCAAACAAAGGAGGATGCTTTGTTGGAAGCAAAGGGCTAGTCTTATGGCTCCGAAAAATGGAAAGTAATATAATCTAACAAGTGACTATGCTTACAGGTCAAGTTATCAATAAGTGGCGTAGCCTCATAAAAGATGGCGATATGGATGCCTTGTCGTCTCTACTTTCCGATAAAGTCATCTTCCATTCTCCGGTTGTTTATACACCGCAAATCGGAAAGGAAGTTACAGGGAAGTATTTGGCTGCAGCTTTCAACGTCCTCGTCAACGACACATTCAATTATATTCGTGAAATCGCGTGGGAGCGAGAAGCTATGTTGGAATTTGAAGTGGAATTGGACGGGATTGCTATTAACGGAGTAGATATTATTTCATGGGATGAGAATAATCAGATCGTGGATTTCAAAGTCATGATTAGACCATTAAAAGCAATTAATATAATTCATGAGAAGATGATGGAAGAACTGCAAAGAAGCAAAAAGAAATAAGTAAAAGGTATTGAAATTAACATATGATGTTATCGTCGTATTTTTGCTATTTAATTGATTTATGAGCTGGATTTTAACTTTAAAGCCAATGGCATCAATCGGATTGGATTTTAATGCCCTTACTGGGCACTTTCAAAGAAAAATATATAAGCAAAATAAACTATGAGTGTCTAGGTAAGTTATTGATTATCAGAGGTAGCAAAGAATGGACTTGAGATTTCAAACTCAGCATTGTATATGACGAATTGGTCAACATGTATATAGCAACTTAATTAAACGAATTAGACATTATTGAGTGTCTACAAAGTCGCCGTCATAGAATTTCCCTGCTGTTTCCAACACTTGCTCTTTAGTCAGCCCTAGATGTTTCAAGAATTTTACCCCGGCCTCTAGACATTTAAGTGAAACGAAATGCTGGCTATATCCTGCTAATATTGTGGCATCGCATATATAACCTAGTTCAAAATCAAATATTTCATGTGTCAACTGTTCATTTCTGCTCATATCGAAATTCCAGTAATTTAGTGAGACGATGCTTTGAATTCATCGTGTTGTTTTAGTAAAGCCTTAACAGTGGTTATTATTTCTTCGTTCTTCGAATTATCTAATTTTAGGAAATAGATTGCTTGACCTAGCATATGGGAGGCAACCATTGCTCTTGTGAGTCCTATTTGTTCAAAAAGACGAATATGATTAAATAATTTATCTTTCATTAGTCTCATTAGGTCGTCGAGCTCTTTGTTTTCGATCATTGTTAAATCTCCAAATTAAGAAATCACATTGAATAGTATTCCTTTTGTAACCTGCTGGTAAACTTGACTAGATTATCAAAAGACCTCGCAACATCATTTAGTTTGCAATTCATTTGAGGGACGATCATCTCTGCCAGAAATGCAAAGGCGGTCACGTCAAGTGTCGTAGGCTTATCGCTTAAAAAATACTGTTTGTTGCCGAGGTAATCAGATAGCGCCTGTATATCTTTCTGCGCGATTTCCAGCAACTCTTGTTCGCTGTGTCGCCCCAAACCTTGCAGGAACAGAGTTTTCTTTACACTTCGTCTTGCCATTGCCGGAACCAGAGTTTTGAGGGGCTGTGGCATGTTGCCAAAGAACTCTTGCTTAATATCTGGCCAAAGTTCGCCTAGCCAACGTGATTGTACGATGCACCAATACAGATTTTCGTCCATCATTTTGATAAAAGCGCGGGAGACGGCTTTTTGTTCGGGGCTCAATCCGGCGTCGAGTGAGTCACCGTGCTTATCTTTCAGATAGTCGATAATGAAATTGGAATCGCCAATGGCTTTACCGTCATCAACAATGTAAGGCAATTTATGTTTGGGAGACTCGCCAACGAATTTAACACCGGCCTCAGTTTTAAATTCAAGGCCACAGGCGCGCAGATAACAATCTACTTTCAGACAGAAAGGGCTCGGATCAGAAAGACCTTGAAAAGGACCGAAGTGATAAAGGGTAATCATGCTCGGCTGCCTCCTTGTTAGAAAAGCCCGGTTATGTTTCCGCTTTCGTCGACGTCAATATTTTCTGCAGCCGGCACTTTCGGTAAGCCCGGCATGGTCATCATGTTACCGGCAATGGCAACGATAAATCCAGCTCCATTGGACAAACGTACTTCACTGATTTCGATAGTATGCCCACTTGGTGCGCCCCTTACAGTTGCATCCGAGCTGAAAGACATCTGCGTTTTTGCCATGCAGACTGGAAAATCCGGGTAATTTTTACTCAGCTTATCGATTTCGGCCTTGACCTTGGGGCTGGCGGTAACCTGACCTGCGCCGTAAATTTTGCTGGCGATGGTTTCAATTTTTTCCCAGAGACTGGCTTTATCCTCATAAACATAGCGATGGCTGCCAGGCTTGTTGTCAACGATATCGCTTACTGCTCTGGCCAGTTCGTCCGCACCGGCACCGCCGTCGGCCCAGTGTTTTGAGATAACCGCTTTTGCACCTAGCGAATCCACCTTGTCCTGTAATAACTTTACTTCTGCATCGGTGTCTGCAGTGAAGTGATTGATACAGACAACACAGGGTAGGCCGTAGTTTTCCTGAATGTTGTTGAGGTGACGTTCAAGATTAACCATTCCTTTCTCAAGTGCGTCCAGGTTTTCATTGTTTAGCTCTGCTTTATCAACACCTCCGTGATATTTAAGTGCTCTGACAGTAGCGACAAGAACCACGGCTGCTGGATTCAAACCAGCTTTACGACATTTAATGTCTATGAATTTTTCCGCGCCCAGATCAGCACCGAATCCTGCCTCGGTAATGACGTAGTCAGCGAGTTTCAGCGCGGTCTGTGTCGCCGTCACACTGTTACACCCATGAGCTATGTTGGCGAAAGGACCACCATGGATGAGGGCAAGGTTATTTTCCAGTGTTTGAACCAGGTTTGGTTTGATGGCGTCTTTTAACAAGGCGGCCATGGCACCATGGGCTTTCAGGTCTCGGGCGAAAACCGGCTCCCGGTCACCTCTTGTGTAGCCGACGACAATATTTCCCAGACGTTCGCGTAAATCGGAAAGCGAGGTTGCCAGACAAAAAATTGCCATAACTTCCGAGGCCACCGTGATGTCATAACCATCTTCACGGGGAAAACCATTCGCCGTCCCGCCAAGAGAGACAACAACCTGACGCAATGCACGGTCATTCATGTCGACGACACGTTTCCAGGCCAATAATCGTGGATCCAGATTCAGATTGTTACCGTGGTTAATATGATTGTCGATCATGGCAGAGAGCAAGTTATGTGCAGCACCAATGGCGTGAAAATCCCCGGTGAAATGCAAGTTGATGTCTTCCATCGGTACAACCTGAGCATAGCCACCACCGGCTGCGCCGCCCTTGACACCAAAACAGGGGCCAAGCGAGGGTTCGCGCAGGCAAATCATGGTTTTTTTGCCAATACGATTCATGGCATCGCCAAGACCGACTGTCGTTGTAGTCTTACCTTCGCCAGCGGGCGTCGGGCTGATCGCCGTTGTCAGGATGAGTTTACCGTCAGGCTGATCAGACAAAGCATCAATGTAATCCAGCGACAGTTTGGCTTTGTAGTGACCAAAAGGCTCCAGATGATCGCTGTTGATGTTGTATTGTTCTTCAGCCAGATCGATGATGCGTTTTTTCTGGGCTTGTTGGGCAATTTCGATATCAGACATACGGGACATTCCTCACAGTACGACCCCACTGCGCTCACAGTTGGCGACGGCGCTATTTTACGGGGAGTTAAAAAGAGTTCCTGAATTAATCTTGTTATAGTTCAGGTCATATTGCTTCACAATCTGCTCAGCATTCTAGCCTGATGTGAATAATTTCACTAATTTTGAAATGTTATGCATAAAGTAATCGGGAAATTTAAATCTTATCTGGAAGCGACTCACGTTCAGCTGGCAGGCGCTCGTGGCAACTGGTTATTGGCTTTGCTGGGTCTGGTATCCGGCTTATTGGTTGGTGCTACGGTTATCTCATTCAGGCTGACGATTGAAACGGTACAGGTTGCTTTTCTGCCCTCAGCCGATCCGGAAAACTATGAACTCCTGAGTATGCTCGAACGCTTTCTTTTGCCGCTCGGTGGGGGATTGCTGCTGGGCCTGTTGTTTTTCATTGTAGCGCGCGGGCAGTTACGGGTCGGTGTGATTCATGTTATGGAAAGGCTGGCCTATCACGAAGGTCATTTGCTTTTGAAACCGGCATTAGTTCAGTTTTTTGCTGGCGCTCTGGCCATTGTTTCCGGTCATTCGGTGGGACGGGAAGGACCGAGTGTACATATAGGTGCTGCGGTAGCGAGCATCATGGGGCAACGTCTAGGCCTGCCCAATAACAGTATTCGAACTTTGGTCGCCTGCGGTGTTGCCGCCGCTATTGCCGCCTCATTCAATACCCCGCTGGCCGGTGTGATATTTGCGATGGAAGTGGTGATGATGGAATACACCATAAGCGGTTTTACGCCGGTAATTCTGGCAGCAGTTAGCGCAACAACAATTAATCGGATGACATTCGGTAGTCTGCCGACATTTATTCCGCCGGAATTGTCGCTGCATACTTTCTGGGAACTGGCCGTGATCGTAGTCATGGGAGTCGCCATTGGCGCAATTGCGGCGGGTTTTATCGTGAGCGTGAAATGGATCACCACTAAGGCACAGTCGATTCCTGTTATTTTGCGAATGAGCCTGGGGGGGCTGGCAGTCGGTTGTTGTGCCATTATCGCACCGCAGGTGATGGGTATCGGCTACGACACTGTCAATCAGGCTTTGTTTGGCGATATGCTGGTGTGGACGCTGTTGCTGATTTTGCTCATGAAGCTGCTGGCGACAGCCTTTAGTATCGGTATGGGAATACCAGCTGGTCTGATTGGCCCGACATTGTTTATGGGCGCCATGTTTGGAGCCGCGGTGGGCGGTTTTGTCCATATTTTCAATGTGGATGCCTCGCATCCCGGTCTGTACGCCATGCTAGGTATGGGGGCGATGATGGGAGCCTGTCTACAGGCACCGCTCGCGGCTTTATTGGCCTTGCTGGAGTTGACCGGCAATGTCGATATTATATTCCCCGGCATGCTGGCCATCATAAGCGCCAATCTGGCAGCAAAGGAATGGTTTGGTCAGGATTCTGTCTATCACGTGCAAATGCGTTCGATCGGGCTTGATTATCACAGCGATCCGGTTTCTCAGTCCTTACGACGACGGGCCGTGGGTTCGGTAATGAGCACATCGTTCAGTTTCTTAAACCCAACCATCCCCCGTCAGTTGGCAGAAACCATATTGTCAGAAGAGCAGCCCGAATGGTTGATTATCAACAGAGACGAGGGCAAGTTACTCATGCTGGCTGCGGATCTGGCTCGTTATCTGGATAAGCTGGATGATGATTTCGAACAGGAGCAGGGCATTGATCTCATGGAGATTCCCTCAAAACGTCTGGAAATGGCCTCTGTTCGACAGCAGTCGACGCTGCAACAGGCCTTTAAAGTTTTGAATGAGTCGGCTGCGGAAGCTTTGTTTGTAATTCGTCCACTCAGTTCGAATGCAGATCGAATCTACGGTATTGTCACACGGGAGCATATTGAAAAGAGTTACCGGGTGAGCCGGGCAGATTAATTATCAACAGAGCTCAATTATTCCTGTTTTCGACGTGGAGCTGGGTGCCATAATCTGTTAGCATTCTCCGCCATTGTATGAGTCCTCATTTCACTCTTATTGAACCCGGCAACGGTTCCACAGAATCGATAAGAGTGGCTCCTCCAAAATTCGCTGTTAACGGTCCCTACCCAGAGTTGATGGTTTTATGACGCACTTCGTTTTTATTACCGGTGGCGTGGTTTCCTCGCTAGGCAAAGGCATTTCATCTGCTTCGCTGGCAGCCTTACTGGAAGCTCGCGGATTAAAAGTCACCTTGCTGAAACTTGATCCGTATATCAATGTTGACCCAGGCACTATGAGCCCTTTTCAGCATGGCGAGGTGTATGTCACCGAAGACGGTGCGGAAACGGATCTCGATCTTGGTCATTATGAGCGTTTTGTCCGTACTCGTATGGGTAAGCGTAATAATTACACCACTGGCCGTATTTATTCCAATGTCATTCAGAAGGAAAGACGCGGGGAATATCTGGGCGGTACGGTACAGGTTATCCCGCATATAACAGACGAAATTAAGCGCTGCATTATCGAGGGTGCTGCGGATGCTGAAATTGCCATGGTTGAGATTGGTGGTACGGTTGGTGACATTGAATCACAGCCTTTTCTTGAAGCCATTCGACAGCTGCGCATCGAGTTGGGCGCGAAAAATACGGTTTTTATCCATCTTACTCTGGTCCCTTATCTAGATGCTGTGGGCGAAATTAAAACCAAACCGACTCAGCATTCGGTCAAAGAGCTGCGCTCGATTGGTATTCAACCGGATGTTCTTATTTGCCGTACTGATCAGCCTTTACCTGATAATGAAAAGAAAAAACTTGCGCTTTTTACGAATGTAGAAGAATCCGCCATTATCTCAGCTTTGAATGTCGACAATATTTATAAAATTCCCAGGCTTTATCACGAGCAGCATCTGGACGATATTGTGGTGGAAAAATTCGGTCTGGATATCAGGAAATCCGATCTGAGTGAATGGGATGCGGTAGTTGATGCCATGGACCAACCCGACGGCGAAGTAACCATCGCCATGGTCGGCAAGTATATGGACTTGCCTGATTCTTATAAGTCTCTGTCCGAAGCACTGACTCATGCGGGTGTGCAGAACCGCACCAGGGTAAAAATCACCTATATCGATTCTGAAGAGATTGAAACGAATGGCCTTGATTCGCTACAGGGACACGATGCTATTCTGGTTGCTCCCGGTTTTGGTAACCGGGGAATCGAAGGCAAAATAATTGCAGCCCGTTATGCCAGAGAAAACTCTGTGCCTTATCTTGGTATATGCCTGGGTATGCAGGTGGCAGTGATTGAATTTGCCAGGAACGTAGCTGGTCTCGAAGGGGCGAATAGCACGGAGTTTGAAATTGATACGAAACATCCGGTAATTGGATTGATTACGGAATGGCTGAATACCGAAGGTAAAATCGAAAAACGCGATGCCGAGTCAGATATGGGGGGTACCATGAGACTGGGCGGTCAGGAATGTGAATTATTAGAGAATACGCGAGTGCGGGAGCTATACGGTAAGCCGACTATTATCGAAAGACACCGGCATCGATATGAATTCAACAATCACTATCGCGATAAGCTTTCAGAAAAAGGTCTGGTCGTTGCAGGTCTATCCACCGATTCGAAGCTGGTAGAAATTATTGAATTGCCGAATCATCCGTGGTTTATAGGTTGTCAGTTTCATCCCGAATTCACCTCAACGCCGCGCGATGGTCATCCTTTGTTCTCGGGCTTTGTTAAGGCGGCAATGGATTATCGTGTGGCATCAAGTGGAACGCTGAAGAATGCGACTATGTGATTTTGAAGTAGGTGACAATCAACCGTTTTTTCTAATCGCCGGTCCCTGCGTTATTGAATCCGAGCAACTGGCGGAAGACACTGCCGGGAGTTTGAAAGAAACCTGCGCCAGCCTAAATATTCCTTTCATTTATAAATCCTCAATAGATAAAGCCAATCGTAGTTCTCATGAAAGTTATCGTGGACCGGGTTACGAAAAGGGCTTGTCGATTCTGGAGAATTTACGAAAGACCATGGCTGTGCCGGTGTTGACCGACGTTCATGAAGACAGTCCGGTACATGAAATTGCAGAAGTTGTTGATGTATTACAGACCCCGGCATTTCTATGTCGACAAACCAACTTCATTCAGAAAGTCGCTAGTCAGGGGCGACCGGTAAACATAAAAAAGGGTCAGTTTCTGGCCCCCTGGGATATGCAACAGGTTGTCGAAAAAGCCAGAGCAGTCGGTAACGAGCAAATTATGGTTTGTGAGCGAGGCAGTAGTTTCGGTTATAACTATCTGGTCTCTGATATGCGCTCGCTTGTGGTTATGCGGGAGTTTGGTACACCGGTGGTTTTTGATGCTACTCATTCTGTTCAACTGCCTGGTGGCCAGGGAACCCATTCCGGTGGGCAAAGGGAATTCGTGCCGGCTCTTGCCCGGGCGGCCACAGCGGTCGGGATTTCCGGCCTTTTTATGGAAACTCACCCGAATCCGGACCAGGCTCTGAGCGATGGCCCCAATTCCTGGCCGCTTGAGCAGATGGGCGAGCTACTGGAAACCCTGATGCTGATCGACCAGCAGGTAAAAAAATAAATCTACAACATTACGAAGAAACGAAAATGACGGAAATTTCAAAGATTAGCGCACGCGAGGTATTGGACTCACGTGGAAACCCAACAATTGAAGCAGAAGTGACAACCGCTGCTGGTGCCTCAGGTTCGGCCATGGTGCCTTCTGGTGCGTCTACCGGTATTCGCGAAGCGCTCGAATTACGCGATCAAGACCAGAGTCGCTATCTGGGAAAAGGGGTAAAAAAGGCAATTCAAAATATCGAAGATAAAATTGCATCCAGTCTGACAGGTATGGAAGTTAGCGATCAGGCCGGCATTGATGCAAGTATGATAGAACTTGATGGCACTGAAAATAAAAGCCAGCTGGGCGCCAACGCCATTCTGGCCGTTTCCATGGCGGTGGCACATGCCGCGGCGAATCAGGAAGGCCTGCCTCTGTATCGTTATCTTGGTGGTGATGGTCCTTTTGATATGCCTGTTCCAATGATGAACATCATCAACGGTGGGGCACACGCAAACAACAGCGTTGATATGCAGGAGTTTATGATACTCCCGGTGGGTGCAGCCAGCCTCGCCGAAGCCGTTCGCTACGGCGCGGAAATTTTTCATGCCTTAAAGGCGGTTTTATCAGGCAAAGGGCTGAACACAGCCGTTGGTGATGAAGGCGGGTTTGCGCCCGACCTAAGCTCCAATGTGGAAGCCATTGAGGTAATACTACAGGCAATTGAAGATGCAGGTTTTAAAGCCGGTAAAGATATTCTGCTTGGTCTGGATATTGCCAGCTCGGAATTTTACAAAGGTGGCAAATACACTCTGAGTTCAGAAAGCAAAGTGCTCAATGCCAGCGAATTTATGACTTATCTTCAACCCTGGTTTGACCAGTATCCAATCATCACAGTTGAAGATGGAATGGCCGAAGAAGACTGGGATGGCTGGAAGTTAATGTCAGAGCAGTGTGCTAAAAAAATACAACTGGTTGGCGACGATTTATTTGTCACCAATACGAAAATACTCGAACGTGGTATTCGCGAGAATATTGCCAACTCGATTTTGATTAAGGTTAATCAAATCGGTACATTGACGGAGACACTCGCTGCTATTGATATGGCGAAAAAGGCTGGTTACACGGCAGTCATCTCGCATCGTTCGGGTGAGACTGAAGATACTACCATCGCCGATCTGGCAGTCGCCACTTCAGCCGGACAAATAAAAACCGGTTCGCTTTCACGTTCTGATCGAGTCGCCAAGTATAATCGCCTGATGAAAATAGAACTGGAATTAGGAAGCGCCGCGCGCTATCCCGGCGCGCAGATATTCAGGCATCTTGGCTAAACCTTTTGAAAAAGACCGATGAAAGTGTTGTTAACACTTCTGATTGCTCTGTTTCTGGCACTGCAGTACCGACTCTGGTTTGGTCGTGGTAACTTGTTGGATGTCCGGAATTTTGAGGAAATCAAGCAGGAGCAGATCGAAATTAATGAGGAACTCAAGGAAAGAAACCAGTCGCTCGCAGCCGAAGTGCTTGATTTAAAGCAGGGCCTGGAAGCGATAGAAGAAAAAGCCCGCAGTGAAATGGGCATGATACGGGAAGGCGAAACCTTCTATCAGATAATTGAACAAGCTCCGGAAGCAAGTTTACCAAATGAAAAGCTGTGAGCGAAACCGCAATGGATAAGCTCTTTGCTGTTATACCGGCTGCTGGTATAGGTACACGAATGCAGAGCGAAGTCCCTAAACAGTATCTGCCTTTGCAGAGCCGCAAGGTTCTCGACTGCACCTTAAAACATTTTTGCAGGCATCGCGAGATAGACGCCGTGGTGGTGCCACTGGCAGAACACGACCACTGGTGGTCGACGCTGGAATTAGCAGATCATGAGAAAATAATAAGCACAAACGGAGGCGAGGAACGTTGTCATTCTGTTTTGAACGGATTACGTTCTTTGGCGAACATGGCATCAAGTGATGACTGGGTTTTAGTACATGATGCTGCACGCCCTTGTCTACGACAGGCTGATTTGGATAAATTAATATCTACTGTTCGGACTGCAAAGCATGGCGGGATTCTGGCTCTGCCGGTTCGCGATACCATGAAACGTGGAGATGATTCGGGCTATGTTCTTGAGACTGTTGAGCGAACAAATCTATGGCACGCTCTCACACCGCAAATGTTTCGTCTTGGCGAGCTGCAGGATTCAATAGAACATGCATTGCAAAAGAAATTGTTAATTACAGACGAAGCTTCTGCAATGGAGTTGTCTGGGCACAATGTACTTCTGGTCGAAGGTCACGCTGATAATATAAAAATTACCCATCCACAGGATCTGTCATTGGCGGATCTGTATTTGTCCAATCAGGAGAAGAGCTAATGCGTGTAGGGCACGGCTACGATGTACATCGATTCATAGAAGGGCGACCGCTTATCCTGGGCGGTGTTGAAATCCCGCACGATCGTGGGCTTGAAGCACATTCAGACGGAGATGCTGTTATTCACGCAATTTGTGATGCCCTGCTTGGGGCAGCGGCCCTTGGCGATATAGGCACTTATTATCCTGACACTGATGATAAATTCTCCGACATAGACAGCCGAATTTTACTTCGAGACGTATGTCGGAAGCTTGCTGAACTTAACTTCAGCATTGCCAATATTGATGCCACTATTGTTGCGCAGGCGCCGAAAATGTTGCCACATATCAATAAGATGAAAACAACACTTTCAGAAGATATGCAAATTTCTACAACTGATATCAATATCAAAGCGACCACTACAGAAAGAATGGGTTTTATCGGCAACGAGGAAGGGCTGGCTGTTCATGCGGTGTGTCTGATTAAACCAACATCAAGTTAGATATTATATTTCCTCAAGAATTTTTCCTTTCTTCTCCACAACACTCCGAAAATTAGACAAGGCGGGATAATTGCCTGCTAGAATCCCCTTAGACACAGCCAGAAATTGAGCACTGCTTGTCTGTCGTTAAAATATTATAACTAAGATGTCGGAGGGTATTATGAAAACAGTCGCAATCAAAAATGAGTTTAGTCTGGAAAATCTTACACAGATCGATGTTGAAATTGATCCACGCTATGGCATTGTCTGGGTCTATCAGAAATCATCACCGAGACCCTGCTTTAATCCACAATTAATTGCAGAAGTGCGTCGAGTTCAACTATTGCTGGAAACCTATCAGGGTTGTTTGCCTTACAATGGTGAGTTGGTACCAATTCATTATCACGTTCTGGATTCAAGAGCGCCCGGAATTTTTAGCATGGGCGGTGATCTGGCCTTGTTTCGCGATCATATTATTCGAAAAGATAAAAAGGGTTTACTGCGATACGCTTAAACTTGCATCGATACGATTCATAGTTTTATTGTGGGATTTAGATTGCCTATCACAACAATTTCATTAGTGCGAGGAGATGCGCTTGGTGGTGGCTTCGAGGTTGCTCTAAGTAGTCAGGTTGTAATAGCTGAACGTCAAGTCGAAATGGGATTCCCTGAGATTCTATTTAATTTGTTTCCTGGCATGGGAGGCTACCATTTATTATCACAGCGAATGCATCCTGGGCAGGCTGAAAAAATGATGCTAGATGGCAAAAAGTACAAAGGTAGCGAACTTCATGCAATGGGTGCAATAGACGTTTTAGCTGAAAAGAATGAAGGTAAACAAGCAGTCTACGAGTATGTTGAAAGACAAAGTAAATACCGAAATGGCTATCTAGCTATGCAGAACGTTCGAAATAAAGTTCACCCGATCTCCTACGAAGATTTAATGGGAGTTTGTTCTTACTGGGTAGAGGTCGCAATGAATATTTCAGAAAGAGACCTGAAACTTATGGAGCGATTAGCTAAAGCCCAAAATAGATTGGTGGAGAATGAAAGTCGACGGAATTTTGATGGTAATGTTGCGTATTTAAACGACGGAACTACTTCATAAAGCCGCCATATTAAGGTTTTCAAGATGTTCTAATAGTATGAAAATCTCGACTTAGGTAGACAGTTTATACTGTTATTGAGCTATAAAGGAGTCGAGTATAAGTTGGTGAAGCAAGTTTGGCAGTTGTTGACTCGCCATTGTTGAATTTATTCAGGGCAATTTCTGCCACGTGTCGGGCACGTGGCAATAGATCGGGGTAGGTATCAGAAAGTTTCTCACTTAATTTGTCAGCGAGAATTGTGTCGTATTTAGCCCAGCCAGGACCCACTACATGAAAATGCTCATTAGATTCAAGGAGGAACTCATCAGGCCTGCAAACGCGCTCTTCTGACACAGACCGGACAAGGCTATTATTCTCTCTGAGAAAAGCGCCCCAATAGATTTCTCCCATTCGTGCATCCAGCATACTGAGTATGTTCTCCGCGCTGGCAGGAGCCCCCTGTGCGAGTGTGGCAAGAGTAGATACCGAAACAAGAGGTAAATCTACAGAGTATGCTAAACCCTGGGCAACACTAGTGCAGAGTCGTACACCGGTAAATGCACCGGGTCCACAGGCAAAAGCGATACCGTCAATGTTTGACAAGGGAAGTTCAGATTCCGCCAGAAGCCTGTCGATCATCTGCAGAATTAGCTCAGCGTGTTGACGAGGCGCGACCTCGTATTTTTCACAAGTCTCACCATTAATATGCAGTGCCGCAGAGCAGGCTTCTGTGGTGGTGTCTATAGCGAGGATTTTCATTTAATACGACTATTAAGTGCTGTTTTGCTCAAAAATACTTGAATACTAGCCTGTGCTAATAATTATGACATACATTGAACGAACATACGTCACACAGTTATCTTGTGGCTTCTTGTCATTACCTTATAATGCGATGCATGTTTAAACCATATGAATTATTCATTGGTCTGCGCTATATGCGGGCTAAAAGGCGTAATCACTTTATCTCTTTTATATCACTTATATCGGTTCTTGGGGTTGCCATTGGCGTGACCGCCTTGATAACGGTGTTATCAGTGATGAATGGTTTCCAGAAAGAAATTACCGAGCGAACTCTGGGGATGGCGACACATGCTACTGTACTTGAACGTAATGAAAATCTGAATAACTGGCAGCAGATAGCAGCGCAGGTCAATTCTCATCCTGAGATTGAGGGAGTTGCACCTTATTTTCGTGCGGAAGGCATGTTGGTAAATGAACGGCAGGTGAGTGGTTCGGTAATTCGCGGGATACTTCCAGATGAAGAGCCTAAGGTATCTTTAATCGCGGATAAAATGATTGAGGGTGACTTTGACGGACTTCAAAGTGGCGAGTTCGGTATTATTATCGGTAAAGAACTTTCTCGCGCTCTACATGTACTCACGGGCGATAAAGTAACCCTGGTAGCGCCACAGGCGAACGTTACCCCGGCCGGAATTATGCCAAGATTGAAACGTTTTACTGTCGTCGGTATTTTCGAAATAGGAATGCAGGAGTTTGATGGCGCACTTGCGCTAATTCATCTTGATGATGCGCAAAAACTTTTCAGGAAGACAGGCCCAAGTGGACTTAGGCTAAAAGTCACTGATCTGATGCGTGCCCCGCTCATTAGTCGCGAAGTAATGAGCACGATACCAGGGCAATACTGGATTCTGGACTGGACACAGCGACATGCTAATTTGTTTCATGCGCTGAAAACTGAAAAAATTGTCATGTTCATCATCCTTACACTCATCGTGGCGGTGGCCGCATTTAATATTATTTCAACGCTCATGATGACAGTTACCGACAAGCAAGCTGATATTTCAATCTTGCGTACCCTCGGTGCCAGTCCGAAAAGTATCATGTTTATCTTTATGATACAGGGGACAGTCATAGGGCTGACAGGGACTTTACTCGGTCTTGTTGGTGGTATCAGTTTGGCCTCCAACCTCGAAAGTTTAGTGAAATCTATAGAGCAAATATTAGGTATAGATCTACTGCCTGGCGACATTTACTACATCAGCACATTACCCTCGGAATTAAACTGGAATGATGTGACTATCATTAGTGTTGTCGCCTTCCTGTTTAGTTTACTTTCAACAATCTATCCGGCTAGAAAAGCGGCCAGCACTGAACCTGCAGAGGCGCTTCGTTATGAGTGAGACGAATACGATTGTCTGCACAAATCTGCATAAGACTTATTCTGAAGGTGAGCTACAGGTTAAGGTTCTGGATGGAATTAACTTAACTGTCGAGAAGGGTAGTCGTATCGCTATAGTTGGCTCTTCAGGCTCCGGAAAAAGCACCTTGCTACATCTGCTGGGAGGGTTGGATTCACCTAGTGAAGGTCGTGTGCTCGTGGCAGGCCAGGTAATCCATACGCTCGGAGAGAAGGAAAAAAGTGATCTGAGGAATAGAGAGCTGGGTTTCATCTATCAATTTCATCACCTCTTACCTGAATTCAGTGCTTTGGAGAATGTAGCGATACCTTTGCTAATAAGTGGCGTGGACGCTGCTGAGGCAGAAAATGAGGCAAGTGAAATACTGACTAAAGTAGGACTTGTCAACAGACTGCAGCACAAACCGGGAGAGTTATCCGGGGGCGAACGCCAGCGAGCCGCAATAGCCCGTGCATTGGTGACCAAACCAGCCTGCATACTGGCGGATGAACCGACCGGAAATCTGGATGAAAAGACTGCTGATAAAGTATTTGATGTGATGTTGGAGTTAAATCAGGAGTATGGCCTCAGTCTGCTGATGGTCACACATAACCTCACACTGGCATCTCGTCTGGATAATATATACGAATTACGGGATGGCGCATTACAAGTTAATTCGTAATTTCGGGCTAAACTTCAGGGCAGGTCTGCCAGGCGTTTTTTTTCCTTTCGCTCTTCCCATTTACGAACAATTGCAATTCGCCAGACAAGCCTGATAGTTACGTAGCCAATCACCGCCGACAGCGTGCCCAATAGTAAACAACCGAGTAACAAGGCATCCCAAATCTCATAAATAACGCCGCTAAACCAATCCAGAGACAATTCAAAATTGAGCTTTCTTGGTTGTTTTTGAAGAATAAAAGCCCCCGTGCGGTAGCAAATATAAAAGAGTGGTGGGATGGTGAGTGGATTACTTACGAATACAAACATTACGGCAAGCGGCAAATTGACGTGGAAATAAATTGCTAAAAGAGCCGCCAAAAAGGTTTGCCCGGGAACCGGCATGAATGCCAGAAATAAACCAATTGCAATGCCCCCTGCAGCAGAATGACGGTTCAGATGAAAGATATTCGGATCGTGCAGAATACTGCCCAGCTTGCCTAATTGGCGATGCTGGCGGAATTCGTGATGCTCAGGTAATAAGCCCTTGAAAAAACCTCTAAGTCCCATATCAAATTGATTTACTACGCGTCGAAAAGCGCGCTATTATAACTGAATATCCATACAAGGACGTATTGGAATGCGAAAAGGAAGTCTGTTTTTTTTGGCCGGTATTCTCAGTTTATTAATTTTTGATGAGCTGCCACAAATATGGCTGCTGGCGATTGCGCCCCTGGCGGTTTTTCTGAGTATTCGTTTCCCCGTGTTTTCATGCCCGTGCTTTTTTATTTGCGGATTCCTGTGGGCGCTTTTTCGTGCTGATCTGATTCTGGAGTGCAGACTAGCTCCCGAACTTGAAGGCGAAAAACTGTATATAGAAGGTGTAGTTAGTGGCCTTCCTGAGAGGACCGGCAGTAGTGCCCGATTCCTGTTTAAAATTCATAAGCTAAAAAACTCCTCAGGCATACCCCAGGGGTTCCCCGACAAAATACGACTTCACTGGTTCGAGTCTGAACAAGACATGGTGCCGGGTGACATATGGCAATTGAAAGTTAAGCTGAAAATACCAAATGGGTTCAGGAACCCCGGAGGATTCGATTACGAGGGCTGGCTTTTTCAGCAAAATATTGGTGCCACAGGATATGTATTAAGGGATAAGTACAATAAACAACTGAAAAGCTCGCTAGAAGAGGGACTTCATCGTTTTCGTTTGCAGGTTCGTCAGAAACTGAGTATTTCACTAAGTGAGCTTGAGAACTGGGGACTAATACCTGCGCTGGTACTTGGTGATCGAAGCGCTCTTGATAATGAGGAGTGGCGTGTGCTGAGATCGACAGGTACAAGTCATCTGTTGGCCATTTCAGGCCTGCATATAGGTTTGGTTGCCGGAATAAGTTTTTTTCTGACGCGCTGGTTATGGCCGCTTGGTGGTATTACCTCAATTCTTATACCTGCACCACGTATGGCAGCTGTCGCTGCTATATTGGCAGCCGTGTTGTACGCGGCGATGGCTGGATTCTCAATTCCGACGCAACGTGCACTGATCATGTTGTCTGTTTTTTTTCTGACGATTATATTATCCAGAAAGCTGCCTAAATCTACGGTTTTGTCATGGGCTTTATTTCTGGTTCTCATTCTCGATCCCTTTTCCGTAATGTCAGCAGGGTTCTGGCTATCTTTTGCAGCAATTGCCGTTATCCTGTTTGGTATGTCCTCTCGCTTGCATAACCGCAGTCTTTGGTGGCGTTGGGGCAGGGTTCAACTATTGATCGTTGTTGGCTTGTTTCCCTTGCTGGTCTTCTGGTTTCAGCAGATACCGGTTTTCTCGATTCTGGCCAATGTAATTTTCGTGCCATGGGTAAGCATGATATCCGTTCCGCTCATTTTACTTGGCAGTCTAGTTCTCTGGCTAAGTGAGTCGTCTGGAGTTTTTTTCCTGCAGGTCGGTATCGACAGTATTAATCTATTTTGGCCGATGTTGAGCGCACTGGAAGCTCTGGATATTAGCCTTTATCGTTTTCAAAACACTACTTATCCGGCTTTGTGTCTCGCATTAGTGGGTAGTTTTCTGCTTATTTCTCCGAAGGGGCTACCGGGCAAGTGGCTAGGTTTAGTCTGGTGTTTACCGCTATTTTTCCCAATTAAAGAGCCGATCGAAAAAGGCGAATTTAGATTTTCACTGCTGGATGTCGGCCAAGGTATGTCTGCGGTGCTGCAGACAGAAAATCACGTGCTTTTGTTTGATGCCGGACCACGTTTTAGTAAAGACTTTGACGCAGGAAGTGCTGTGGTCTTGCCTTATCTGGCTAAAGCGGGAGTAAATGAAGTGGATATTCTGATACAAAGCCATGGTGACAACGACCATATTGGAGGCCTGGCTAAAATACTTGAATCGCTAGCAATAGGGCAGATTCTCACTAGTGTGCCTGATTCTGTAAAACATAAGAACGTTAGTTTTTGTCAACGAGGGATGGCGTGGACCTGGGATGAGGTTCACTTCGAGATACTACATCCAGAGCATGGAGATTCATTTAAGGGCAATAATCTCTCCTGTGTCCTCAAAATACGTAACGCCAGCTATTCGGTTTTACTTACCGGAGATATTGAAAAACAGGCTGAATCCAGATTGCTAAGCCGCGATTATCAAAAATTGGAATCGACCATATTGGTTGTGCCACATCATGGCAGCCGCACATCTTCAATGCGTCTTTTTGTACAGGCTGTATCACCCGACTATGCCTTGTTTGCGGTCGGATATCGGAATCGCTTCGCTTTCCCAAAAAAGGATATAATTATGCGCTATCAACAAATTGATGCTGAAATGTTAAGCACAGCTGAGAATGGTGCTATTGAATTCATAGTCGGAAAGACACAAGTAAGAGTCAATGCTTATCGTCAGGACGCACAGCGTTTCTGGCACAGGCGTTGATTGAGCGGATATCAACAAGAATAAGGGGTAGAAGGTGCTCGAATTAATCAAGGCAGGCGGTTTTTTAATGTGGCCGTTATTACTATGTTCGGTGATTGCCGCAGCGATTGTTGCTGAGCGGTTCTGGACACTTCAGTCCAAGCGGGTGACTCCCAAAAATCTGGTAGCTCAGATCTGGCAATGGGATAAAGTGGGACATCTGGATGCCAAACGAATTCAGGATTTGCGACTTGCTTCTCCTTTAGGCAGAGTCCTGACCGCTGGTTTGGTCAATCGACAACATCAGCGCGAGGTGATGAAGGAAAGCATTGAAGAGGTCGGCCGGCATGTGGCTCATGATCTGGAAAGATTCTTAAATACGCTGGGGACGATAGCGTCAATTACGCCATTATTGGGACTTTTGGGCACTGTTATAGGCATGATAAAGGTTTTTACCGTCATCACGGCTCAGGGGGTGGGTGATCCAGCAGTGTTGGCCGAAGGTATCTCAGAGGCCTTGATAACTACAGCGGCCGGGCTTACGGTCGCTATACCCTCACTTATGTTCTATCGTTATTTTCGAGGGCGAATCGATGAGTTGGTTGTGTCAATGGAGCAGGAAGCCATGAAAATGATTGAAGTTATGCATGGTCAGCGCGAAAAAGACGAAGAAAGCGGGTCGACCGAATGAACCTTCGTTCCCAGCGCAGAGAAGAACTGGAGCTGAATATAACGCCACTTATCGATGTGGTGTTTCTTTTACTGATATTTTTTATGGTTTCAACCACATTTGAACGAGAATCAGAAATAAATATCACACTGCCGGAAGCCAGTGAGGAATATACAGAATCGGAGCTGGATCAGATTGAAATAGCAATCGATAAAGACGGAAGAGTATTCGTCAACAATGAGTCTTTACTTAACTCTCAGACGAATACCATACGCGATGCCTTGCAGAATGCGCTGTACGATTTGTCTGATCCTCAGGTGATTATCAACGCTGATGCGGGTGCAACACACCAGATGGTGGTTCGTGTCATGGACGCTGCACGACAGCTGGATCTGGTTAAAATTACTTTCGCTACTCAGGGATTAGAAGACAGCGGCGAGTAAGTGTAAGCACGCGAACTGAAAGCATGTTTACCCGTCAATTTGTAGAAAAACTCTGGTACCAGGGGCATCCTCTGGCATACCTGCTATATCCCCTCGGGTGGTTATTCGCATTGTTCGTATCGATCCGACGTGTAGCTTACTTGAGTGGTATTCTCCCTGTACAAAACGTTCCTGTCCCGGTGATTGTTGTCGGTAATATTACTGTTGGTGGAACGGGTAAAACGCCACTGATAATCTGGCTTGGCGAATATTTGAAAGAGAGAGGAATGAAACCGGGCTTTATTAGTCGCGGCTATGGAGGTAAATCCAGAAAGTGGCCGCAACAGGTCCGTTCTGACAGCAATCCGCTATTGGTTGGCGACGAACCGGTATTAATTGCACAACGAACCGCTTGTCCCGTAGCGGTATCTCCCAATCGCTATATTGCTGCAAAAGAGCTCTTGGAACACACTGATTGCGACATTTTGCTTTGTGATGACGGACTACAACATTTAAGTCTCTACAGGAATCTTGAAATTGCGGTAATTGACGGTGATCGTAGATTCGGTAATGGTCAATGTTTGCCGGCGGGACCCTTGCGTGAGTCTGTTCGTCAACTTGATTCTGTGGACATGATTGTCGGAAATTCTAAAGCTGGCAAAAACGAGTTTTTGATGGAGTATCTATACGGTGACATCATATCGCTTAGCGATCCAGACAAAATCCTCGACAAAGAATCACTAAAAGGACAGGCTGTTCACATTATCGCTGGTATCGGGAATCCTCAACGATATTTTTCTTATCTGCGGAGTCTGGGTGTTCAGGCTATCAAACATGAATTTCCCGATCATCATGAGTATTTTCTTAGTGATTTGGAATTCGATGATGAATTACCAGTCGTCATGACAGAAAAAGATGCAGTAAAATGTCGTGCATTCGGAAAAGATAATTGCTGGTATTTGAAAGTCGATGTGAAAATGCACACAAGCTTCGAGCATCGCCTCAACATATTACTGAAGGACCTTAAACATGGATAAAAAGCTGTTAGACATACTTGTATGCCCAGTCACTAAAGGATCTTTAATCTACGACAAGCAAAATGCTGAACTGATTTCCTGCTCTGCGAAACTTGCCTATCCGATTCGAGACGAGATACCAATTATGTTAGAAGATGAAGCAAGAAAACTTTCTGAAGAAGAGCTGGAGAAGCACCGGGGGTGAGCTTTTCATTCCATGTTGTCATTCCCAGTCGCTTTGACTCAAGTCGACTTCCCGGGAAACCTTTGCTGGAAATAGGTGACAAATCGCTTTTGCAACATGTGTATGATTCAGCCAGAGACAGCGATGCTGAAAAGATTATCATAGCCACCGATGATGAACGTATTGAAGATTCTGCACGCTCATACGGTGCAGACGTTATCATAACTGCTAAAGATCATCTTTCAGGAACCGATCGAATTGCTGAAGTGATTAAACTCAGAAATCTGGCCGATGATTTGATTATTGTGAATGTTCAGGGTGATGAATATGGATTGCCGGCAAGGCTCATAAATCAGGTAGCTTTAGCACTCGAGAAAAACCCCGGGAGCGTTATGGCTACTTTATGTGAAAGAATAGAAAGTGCAGAAGAATTTAATAATCCGGCTGTCGTAAAAGTGGTGCGTGATATCCACGGGTCGGCTTTGTATTTCAGCAGGTCAGGAATTCCTTCAGGCCTGGGAAATCAAAACAGCCAAACTGATAAGACCTCAATCTACAGGCATATCGGTTTATACGCGTATAGGGCAGGTTTCTTACGAAAGTATTCTGAATTAAAACCGTGCGAACTGGAAAGTAATGAAAGTCTCGAGCAGTTACGAGTGTTATACAACGGATACTCAATTCATGTTGCCGAGGCGGAAACGATTGCTGGGGTTGGTGTTGATACAGAGGCAGACTTAAAAAAAGTCCGCGAAAGTGTGACTAGCGATTACGAAAAGTAATTCTTCCTTTGCTTAGATCATAGGGGGTCATTTCAACGGTGACCTTATCACCAGTGAGGATACGGATATAGTGTTTGCGCATCTTTCCTGAAATGTGAGCCGTTATGACGTGACCGTTTTCAAGTTCGACTCGAAACATAGTGTTAGGTAGAGTCTCCACGACTGTGCCTTCCATTTCAATCTGGTCTTCTTTTGCCATTTTTTCCTTAGGATTATTTAAAAGAGGCGCATTTTGCCTCAATTCATACAAACAGGCAAAGCTTCTTGCTGTGAATCGTATCAGGGGTCCCGATACCAGTCGTTATTTCGATAATATTCCATCGGCTGGTATTCAGTTTTATAGCTCATCTTTCTGCAATCTTTTATCCAGTAGCCGAGATAAACCCAGCTTAACTCCCTTTTACGAGCTTCTTCGATCTGGGCGAGAACTGCAAAACGTCCGGGACTTCTGGCGCTGAACTCCGGGTCGAAATAGGTATAAACAGCAGAAATCGCGTTTTCCATGATGTCTGCTATTGCCACTCCCACCAGCTGTTTCGATTCTCGTACTCGCATTTCGAAAAATTCTGTTTCCGCCCAGCTGGCCGTAAGAAACTGTAAATAACTGTCCTGCGTCGGGTTATCCATCCCACCACCAGTGTGGCGTTGTGCAAGATACTTTTCAAATAGCTCGAAATGCTCTTGCCTGAATTCAGATGGATGGCTGGTGAAACTTAAATCCTGATTCTGTCTGATGTTTCTTTTTTGATTTCGAGAAGGCTTGAATTCTTGCACCGGAATACGAATAGGAACACAGGAGCTACAGTTGTCACAGTGAGGAGTGTACAAATGCTCACCACTGCGGCGAAAACCGCAATCTGCCAGAGCGGAGTAGAGCCGGGTATCTTTGGGAAACCGGGGATCAGCAAAAAGAGTAGTCGCGTCTTGTCCGGGCAGATAATTACAATCATGCGGAGGAGTCGCATAAAAACTGAGTTTCTGCTCCTGCGTCATTACTCTAGAACTCCGACGGGCCAGTTCGTTACAGGAGAGAGTGAGCTTGCAAAATTACCTAGTATATTACTGAACAGTTCTCTGGCTACTGGTTTTGCCCCAAGGCTTTGTAAATGATGAGAGTGCACCTGACAATCGATCATGCGAAAGCCAAGTGCGTCGATAGTGCGTGCCAGTGCAACCAATGCAACTTTGGATGAGTCTGTTTTACGGCTGAACATAGATTCACCAAAAAATACCCGATCTATCGCAACCCCGTATAAACCACCGACCAGCTCACCTTCGTGCCAGGCTTCTACTGACACGGCGAAACCCTGCTCATGAAGCTGTATGTAGGCTTGCATCATTTCCTGTGTTATCCAGGTGCCGGAATTATCCTTTCGTGTCTCGGCGCATTTTTTTATGACATCCGCAAACGCTGTGTTGAATGTTATCTGATAAATATTCTTGCGTAGTGTTTTATTCAAACTTCTGGAAATTTTTACTTGATCTGGTTCCAGCACGCAACGCGGATCAGGAGACCACCACAAGATAGGTTGTCCGTCGCTATACCAGGGGAAAATACCTTTCTGGTAGGCACTGAGGAGTCTCTTGATACTGAGATCGCCGCCGATTGCTAGCAGGCCATCAGGATCACGCAGGGCTGAGCCAAGTTCAGGAAAGTCGCTTGCGATCTTGTTTTCGGCAACCCAGTAAAGCTGATTGTCGCTGACTTGTCCTTTACCTATTGTGGTCATTGTGGCGATTTGTAAGGTGAGTGCTGTTTCATGCTGTCAATATAATAGTCAATTTCCCTAGTTTCCTGCATCAGAAAATTATTAACACTATCTCGAAAACCCTCATGTTTAATCCAATGATATGACCATGTCGATACCGGGATAAAACCTCGTCTGAGTTTGTGCTCACCCTGAACTCCTGCATCGACAACACTCAGATTATTTTTTATACAGTAATCTATGGTTTGGTAGTAACACAACTCAAAATGTAAAAATGGCAGATCTTCACTACAACCCCAATGCCGACCATAGACAGTGTCCTTACCAAGCATAGCAAATGCCCCGGCTACGTATTCACCGTTTCTTTTGGCCAGAATGAGTAGAGTTGCATCCGGCATTTCGCGACTCAGGAGTTTGAAGAAATCCAGAGTCAACCTCGGGTTCCCCCATCTTTTGTGAAAGGTTGAACAGTAAAAAAGATAAAATGCTGCCCATTGAGCATCAGAGATCTGTTCACCACTTAGCACTTCCACACTGATGCCATTTTCAAGAGCCTGACGTCTTTCTCGTTTAATTTGTTTACGTTTTTTACTACTCAGGTTCTGAAGGAAATCATCGAAATTCTCATAAGCTTGATTGTGCCAGTGAAACTGAAAGCCTTTTCGACGCAATAACTGATGTTTTGCGAAAGCACTACTTTCATTCTCTGCCGGAAACAGACAGTGATAAGAAGAGATATTGGCATCACTGGCAGTTTTCAGCAGGTTCTCGATAAGAATATTGCGAATAGACCCGGTTTCAGCATAGTTTTCATCGATAAGCAGGCGTTGACCGACAACAGGGGTAAACGGGATGGCAGAAACCAGTTTCGGGTAGTATTGTCCACCGGCTTTCTCATAGGCATCTGCCCAGGCCCAGTCGAACACAAATTCACCATAAGAGTTTGTTCTGAAATAAAGTGGCAAGGCCGCAATTAATTTTCCCCCGGCTTCAACTGTAAGATGGCGACTGAACCAGCCTTCCGGTTCTAAACAATTCGTTGATTCAAGCCCGTAAAGAAACTCATGCTGCAGGAATGGGTTGGAATGGGTGTTTAAGCGGTTCCAGTCGACAGGGTTGATATCAGCAAGGCTTTCCTGATGTTTTATGATGAGTTGTGAAGTAGACAAGGACAGCGATTTATCTTAATACCTGGAAAGACATAGCGAAAACAAATGAACTGGCTGATTCGCTGCTATCAATTTATTGGCGATACACTTATACCTGCGCCTAGTGCGGCAGACATCGCTCTTTTTGATCCACGCAGGGAGAACAGTGTTTCCCTGTAGTCGCCGTTTTCCAGCATGAAGCGTAATTTCAAACTGACCCCGTTCATAATTCCTGCTATGGCTGATGAAGTCACCTGACCGCTTTCTATATAGCCGAGTATAAATTCGGCCCATGTTTTATCAGCGAGACAGGGGGCATCATTGATAGAGCGATTTTTTGGCTGGCCGTTATCTATCTGAAAAGTTGGGCAGAAGTTCTTAGGAAAACTTATTAACTCTTTTGCAAGAGTGAAGCGTGCTCTAACCGCGTTGACTGAATCTTTGTAAACTTCAAGTGTATAACCGTCATCATTTTCAATTATAGCTACACTGGTCGTGGTATTAGAATCCATATCACTATGCGTAATGGTGTTCCATTCTGCAGCACTTACTACCGCACAAGCAATTGTCAGGCACAAACTGAGGCCGACCTTTGTTATCAGGTTTTGGAGGTAAAATCCGGGGACGGTTATACGGTTTAACGCAAATATCATCAAATAACCCTGCGTGTATGATTATTTAACAGGCCTGTGAAGTCAGAAACTTATCACAGCTCTGAGGCGATTTCACCGGAAACACTGATGTTCATTCATGTTTTATGACGGTTTTCACGAATTAAGACGCAAATTCCGGTAATAGGGGCTCATCCGCCTATTTTGTTTCTTCACCTTTTGTATAAACAGGAAAGGGCATGACATTTTCACCACCTGCACTTTCGCTGATCTTCGCCGTACCTTGCTTGTTAACTTCGTCAATTCTAATAATTGAATGCATGGGGATATAAGTTCGCACGACATCACTAAATTCTGATTTCAGATTTTCTTCCGATGGATCGAGAACCAGAGAGGTTTTTTCTCCAAAAACGAGTTTTTCAATTTCTATAAACCCAAACATGGCTCCTTGATCCACGTTTTTGGCATAAACCTCGTAAATCTTGCCCTGATTGTGAAATATCACTTTGTACATGGTTTTCCTCGACATAATAGCTCCTTAACGCGGTGCGCGATTCTAACATAAATAGTCCGCCTTTATTGATAGTATGACCGGTGTTATTCAAAGAGAAAGTGTAGTGGCGGCAGCTATTTTCAGGCCTGGATAAGCGTTCACAAGCAGTCAGTTCCAAACAGCTCTCAGGCTGTAATTTGCTCAAAACGGCGCTGTAATAATTTGCTCCAGCTGATACAATTCTTTCATAAGAAACATACTCATATCATATTTTTTGACTAAATAGATTTAACTGTGACACAGGCGTCCAAGAAAAGAAAAAACAGCGCGATATCGTCCGGTCGTGTTGTGCGTAATGTCAAAGAAATAAGTTTCATCGCGCTTACCGCCTTAGCCACTTACCTGAGTATAGCGCTGCTCAGTTATCACCCGGCAGACCCCGGTTGGTCAAAGGCGGTTTCCAGCAATGAAATCCACAATCACGGCGGTGTCGTTGGTGCCTGGATTGCTAATATACTGTTGTATCTGTTCGGTTATCTGGGATATTTATTTCCACTGATCCTGGCATTTGACGGCTGGCGGGTATTCAAATCCCGTGATCAGCAGCTACCCTTGAATCATTTACTACTCGGTGTACGAGCAATTGGTTTTCTTCTGTTGCTCGCAGGTGGCTGTGGGCTGGCCTACTTGCATTTCAAATCTGGCGCCTGGCTTCCCCATGAAACCAGGGGAGCAGGGGGGATTTTTGGGGATGCGCTTGGCTCTTCACAAAAAGTTATATTCGGTAATCTGGGCAGCACCTTGATTCTGCTGGCGATGTTTCTCATTGGCGTGACACTGTACGCTGCCTTTTCCTGGCTCTGGTTGATGGATAACACCGGCAGACTAACTCTTGACCTGATTGCGCGCGCATCAGTCCTGTTAGGAGATTTACGTGATAAAGCGGAAGGGCGGCGGGTCCGAAAAGAAAGGGAAACGGTGGTAAAAGAGGAAAAAGAAAAAGTTGAGCATCGGCCACCACCGAGAATAGAACCGGTAATCAAAGAAATTGAAACAGGCACACGTGTAGAAAAGGAAAAGCAAACACAGATGTTTGCCATGCCGGCTAATACAGCTTTACCGCCTCTTGATTTGCTGGATGAGCCTAAAGCGTCTGTAGGGGGGTATTCCAAAGAAGCTCTGGAAGCGATGTCGCGCTTACTGGAATTAAAATTAAAAGATTTCGGTGTCAGCGTCGAGGTGGTAGCAGTCCATCCGGGGCCGGTGATCACCCGTTTTGAATTAAATCCTGCACCCGGAGTGAAAGGCGCTCAAATTGCGAATCTTTCCAAAGATTTGGCTCGCTCAATGTCCGTAGTCAGCGTTCGTGTTGTTGATGTCATTCCGGGTAAGCCGGTTATCGGTATCGAGATACCTAATGAACACCGGGAGTTGGTAACTTTAGGTGAAATTCTTAACTCCAAAGAATACGAGTCAGTGAAGTCGAATATGGCGCTGGCTCTGGGCAAGGACATAGGTGGACGGCCGATAGTGACCGATTTGAGCAAGATGCCTCATCTGCTTGTAGCAGGCACCACCGGCTCAGGAAAATCGGTGGCGCTTAATGCGATGATTCTGAGCATTCTCTACAAGGCGACAGCCAAAGACACTCGATTGATCATGATTGATCCGAAGATGCTTGAGCTTTCTGTTTACGAAGGTATTCCGCATTTACTGGCGCCGGTTGTGACAGATATGAAAGAGGCCGCCAATGCCTTGCGTTGGTGTGTGGCTGAAATGGAAAGGCGTTACAAACTGATGTCTCTTCTGGGCGTACGAAATATTGCTGGTTATAACCGCAAGGTTGTCGAGGCCAGAGAAAAAGGTCAGCCCTTACTCGATCCTATCTACAAGCCAGTCAGTGAAGAAGACCAGGCGCCAGAGCTCGAAGAATTGCCTTTCATTATTGTCATCATAGATGAATTGGCGGATATGATGATGACAGTCGGCAAGAAAGTGGAAGAACTGATCGCAAGACTGGCTCAGAAAGCAAGAGCTGCGGGGATTCATTTAATCCTCGCGACTCAACGGCCTTCTGTCGATGTCATCACCGGTTTGATAAAGGCTAATGTGCCATGTCGAATCGCATTTCAGGTCTCCTCAAAAATAGACTCACGTACTATTCTCGATCAGATGGGCGCGGAAACTTTGCTGGGTCATGGCGATATGCTTTATCTTCCCGGAGGCACCAGTATCCCGGAGCGGGTACATGGCGCTTTCGTCGATGACCATGAAGTTCATAGCGTGGTCGAAAATCTAAAAAGCCGAGGTGAACCGGATTATCTGGAAGATATTTTACGTGGTCCGAGTGAAGGTGGTGCTGAGGCTATTCCTGGTATTGAAACTGCTTCAGAGGCCTCCGACGCGCTTTATGATGAGGCGGTGCGAATCGTAACAGAAACCAGAAAGGCTTCTATATCCTATATTCAACGCCGTCTTAAAATAGGCTATAACCGGGCTGCCAGAATGGTTGAGGAAATGGAAAGCAGTGGGCTGGTTGGCCCACTGGAATCAAACGGTAGCCGTGAGGTGCTTGCTGCACCACCTCCGCCGATCGACGATTAGTTCTGATGATACATTCGCTATGATTGGTTATTTGAAACGCTTGTTAAGCAGCGCATTGCTTTCAGTAATACTTTGCTACAGTAATACCGGAATGGCGGAACCAAACCGTGAACTTTTGCAAGAGTTCATGAATAATCTCGATTCTCTTAGCACACCCTTCAGACAAACATTGCTTAATCAGTACGGTGAGACGCTGGATGAGTCAGGGGGTATGTTACATGTTCAGCGACCGGGTATGTTTCATTGGGCCTACACGAAACCTTACGAACAATACATAATTAGTGATGGGAAATCGCTGTGGATTTACGATGCTGATCTTGAACAGGTGACGATTCGAGATGTCGCAAGCATAATTGAAGATTCGCCAGCAGCCATTCTTGGCGGAGACATTGATATTGACGAACATTATCTTCTAAGTGATGGGCCGGCCAGTTCTGAATTGCATTGGCTCGAGCTCACGCCACGTGATTCAGAGTCTCAATATTCTGCAATACGTCTTGCTTTTGAAAATGAAAATCTGAAAAAAATGATTTTATTCGACGCTTTGGGCCAGACGACTCAAATTGAATTTGACTTGGTCGTGCGCAATAGTGAACCAGGCCATGAGCTTTTTCAATTTACCCCGCCAGAGGGTATTGATGTCATAGACAGCAGAGAATAGACGTCGCATTGTAATGGCAAATGCAGAAGAATTCCGGCCTTTGCCTGAGAGAATGAGACCACTGCAATTGGCGTCTTTCTACGGTCAGACGCATTTGCTTGAAGAAGGAAAGCCACTTAGAACGGCAATTGAATCCGGGAATCTCCATTCGATGGTGTTCTGGGGGCCTCCAGGTACCGGGAAAACCACACTGGCGAAAATAATTGCCGAATCCTGTGAAGCACAGTTCATTACCTTGTCCGCTGTGCTGAGCGGTGTGAAAGACATACGCGGGGCAATAGAGCGCGCCAAACAATACCGGGACGTGTATCAGAAAGACACGGTGCTATTTGTTGATGAAGTACATCGTTTTAATAAATCTCAGCAGGATGCTTTTCTTCCCTTTGTTGAAGATGGCACCGTTACTTTTATAGGAGCAACAACCGAGAATCCGTCCTTTGAATTAAACAATGCCCTGCTTTCCCGAGCGCGTGTGTACATTCTCAAATCGTTGTCATTTGAGGAGATAGAAGGAATATTAGATCGTGCTGTAAAGGATGCAACGCTGGGTCTGGGTGAAAGCAATCTTGAATTTGAAAAGGGAGTTCTCTCACAACTGGCTAAAGCAGCAGACGGGGATGCCCGCCGTGCGCTGAATTTTCTGGAGATCGCCTCGGACCTCTGCGAGGGTGGCATAGTCACCCTGGAACAGGTAAAAGACGTGTTGTCTGGTGGCAGTAGCAGACGCTTCGATAAAGCAGGTGAGGCTTTTTACGATCAAATATCCGCCCTGCATAAGAGTATTCGCGGGAGTTCGCCAGACGCTGCCTTATATTGGTTTAACAGAATGCTGGATGGAGGTTGTGATCCTTTATATCTTGCCCGACGTATCGTGCGGGTGGCATCGGAGGATATTGGTAATGCTGACCCCCGAGCCTTAAGACTGGCCCTGGATGCCTGGGAGGTTCAGGAAAGACTCGGTTCTCCCGAAGGGGAACTCGCGATTGGGCAGGCGATTGTTTTTCTCGCCTGTGCTCCGAAGAGCAATGCCGTTTACATGGCCTGCAATCAAGCCAGTGAAGATGTAAAAAGTTCTGCATCCGCTGAAGTACCTCTGCATCTGCGTAATTCACCAACAAAACTAATGAAAGAACTGAATTATGGTAAGGAATACCGATATGCTCATGATGAACCGGATGCCTACGCGGCTGGAGAGTCCTATTTCCCTGATGAAATTGGAGAGAGACGATACTATTATCCTGTGCCGCGTGGTCTGGAAATAAAAATTGCTGAAAAACTGGAACAATTGAGAGAGCAGGATAAGAAAGCGAAAAAATAAACTTCTTTGCTTTCATCATATAAAATACCGGTGGTAGTAAACGGGGAGTTTTAATTTGCAACAATTGGCCTTAATTGCCGCAGGTGGTGCAACTGGAGCCCTATTGCGGTACTGGATGTCCGGCGGAATTCACGCTGTATTAGGTCGTGGTTTTCCTTATGGCACTTTAAGTGTAAACGTCATAGGGTCTTTTGCGATGGGCTTACTTTATGTTTATGTTTCCGAGCGTCTTGAAATCAGTGAAGAATCGCGTGCTCTACTTGGCATCGGTTTGCTGGGAGCGTTCACGACTTTTTCTACTTTTTCAATTGAGACTCTGAATTTAATTGAAGCTGGGAAATTTCCAGAGGCATTATTGAATATTTTTCTAAGTGTTTTCTTATGTCTCGGTGCCTGCTGGCTGGGTCTGATGCTTGGCAGGCAAGTTTGAGCTTTTACATAACAGAATAAAATAGAACTTTAAATATGTTAGATCCACATTTATTAAGAACAGATCCAGAGCAAGTTCGTGACGCACTGAGATTACGCGGTTTTGAACTTGAACTCGATGCCTTGCAGAAACTGGAGTCACGTCGCAAGGCGATACAGGTTGAAACGGAAGGTTTGCAAGCCGAGCGAAATGCCCGTTCGAAAAATATTGGCAAAGCGAAAGCAGCCGGAGAAGATGTTGAGCCTTTGTTAAAAGAAGTAGCATCGCTCGGGGACAAACTGAAATCATCAGAGGATGAGCTGGGTAAAATTCAAAAAGAGTTGAACGTCATTCTTCACGCAGTGCCAAACATTCCTCATGTGAGCGTTCCGGCGGGTAAAACAGAAGACGATAATAAAGAAGTGCGGCGCTGGGGGGAACCTGCAGCTTTTGAGTTCGAAGCGAAAGATCATGTCGATCTTGGTGAAGCATTAGGTCTGATTGATTTTGAAACGGGCGCCAAGATTGCCAGCTCACGTTTTGTCGTGTTGAAAGCTGGTATTGCGTTATTACACCGGGCACTTATTCAATTTATGCTCAATGTCCATACTCAGGAACATGGCTACACAGAAGTCAATGTTCCCTATGTCGTTAATGCAGACAGTTGTTTCGGAACCAGCCAGTTGCCAAAATTTGAAGAAGATCTGTTCCATATTAAGGAGCACGGATTTTATTTGATTCCGACAGCGGAAGTGCCAGTGACAAATATGTTCAGAGATGAAATCGTCGCCGCAGAAGATTTACCTCTGAAACTTGTTTGTCATTCTCCCTGCTTTCGTAGTGAGGCCGGTTCTTACGGAAAAGATACCCGTGGCATGATCCGGCAACATCAATTTGAGAAAGTAGAAATGGTACAGCTGGTGCCGGCAGGGCAGTCCTATCAGGCCATCGAAGAGCTCACCGCCCATGCGGAAAATATTTTAAAGAAACTTGAGCTGCCTTACCGAACGGTTATTTTATGTGGTGGTGATATCGGTTTTGCATCGGCACTTACCTACGATATTGAAGTGTGGTTGCCGGGGCAGGGGAAGTACAGGGAAATATCTTCTTGTAGCAACTTTGAAGATTTCCAGGCGCGCAGAATGAAAGCCCGCTGGCGAAATCCGGAAACCAATAAGCCAGAGCTACTACATACTCTTAACGGTTCCGGTCTTGCAGTAGGACGAACACTGATAGCGATTATGGAAAACTACCAGACCAAAGACGGGGATATTTGTGTACCTGAAGCCTTATTACCTTATACGGCAGGTCTTGAACTGATTAAGAAGGCTTAGCCGGAAACTACAGCAATACATTCAATTTCAACCCGGGCACCGATTGCCAGTTCATTCTGACCGACAGCACTACGGGCAGGATAGTGTTCTTTGAAGAAAGTTTTGTAGACTTCGTTCATTTGTGACCATTCTTTTATATCAGCGAGAAAAATTGTGCATTTCACAATATCGTTCAAGGTGGCGCCATGATGATTTAGGCTCGTTTTAATGTTTTTCATCGTTTGGCGCGTCTCCGGCCCGATACCACCGGGCACAAGTTCGAGCTTCCCATAATAATTTCCAACGTGTCCTGACAGATAAAGAGTATTGCCCGCACGAACTGCTTCGGAAAACGGCATGCCCAACTGTTTGTATGTTGGTGAATTGAGGTACTGAACGTCAGCAGAGTGTGAGCTGAATGTTGTAAGGCTTAACAATACAAACAAAAAACAAAAATTAAGACTGGCGGGTTTCAGGATTGTATTCTTCATGTAAGTTAGCCTGATGATTTAGCTGTTCAGTAATTTTAAAACCGCATCAAGACTGTCTTTGGCATCACCAAAGTACATGCGCGTATTTTCTTTAAAAAAGAGTGGGTTCTGAACGCCTGCATAGCCGGTGGCCATACTGCGCTTGAGTACAATAGTTGTTTTGCCTTTCCAGCACTCGAGCACTGGCATACCTGCTATAGGACTGTTCGGATCTTCTTGCGCTGAAGGATTAACAATGTCATTTGCACCGATAATAATTGACACATCAATTTTGGGGAAGTCATCGTTTATTTCATCCATTTCATAAACGATATCGTAAGGTACTTTTGCCTCAGCTAACAAAACATTCATGTGCCCGGGCATACGGCCGGCTACCGGGTGAATGCCAAAGCGGACATTAATTTTTTTCTCTTTAAGTGTGCGTGTGATTTCGTTAACCGTATGCTGTGCCTGAGCCACCGCCATTCCATAGCCGGGGATGATCATGATTTCTTTGGCTTCACTTAGAAGTTCTGCTACCTCGTCTGTGTCAACGGAAATCACTTCTCCTTGATCTTCTGTGGAAGTCGGGGAACTGCTCCCTCCTTCTGTACCGAATCCACCAGCGATAACCGCAACAAAATTGCGATTCATGGCCCGACACATAATGTAGCTCAATATTGCGCCGCTACTGCCGACCAGAGCACCAGTCACAATGAGCAGGTCGTTACTAAGCATAAAGCCGGTTGCCGATGCGGCCCAGCCTGAGTAACTGTTAAGCATTGAAACAACAACCGGCATATCAGCCCCACCAATTGCCATCACCATATGGATACCAAAGATGAGAGCAATGACGGTCATTATGATCAATGGTTGCATGCCACCTCCCGTCTCAGCGGCGTGGACAAACTCCCGACCGAACCAGATAGCAGCAAGTAAGAGCCCTAGGTTCAGCCAATGACGAGCGGGAAGTAACATCGGCGAGCCACCGATTTTTCCACTCAGTTTTCCAAAAGCGATTATCGAACCTGAAAACGTAACTGCTCCGATAAGAACGCCGATATAAATCTCGATTTCATGGATAATTTTTTCAACAGATGTTGGAAAACTGATTGTGGGGTCCATGAAATTAGCGTAGCCAACCAGTACAGCAGCCATGCCTACCAGACTGTGCAGAATGGCGACTAATTCCGGCATTTGCGTCATGTCTACTTTCACGGCAAGTATGTAACCGATTATTCCGCCGATCCCCATGGCGACAACAATTTCCAGATAACTGCTTACACCAGGTGCCGATACGGTAGCGATAATGGCAATGGCCATCCCTATCATGCCGTACAGGTTACCCCGGCGAGCGGTTTCCTGATTGCTGAGACCACCTAGGGCGAGGATGAATAAAATTGTCGCCGCTATATATGAGACTGTAATTACGCCCTGAGACATAGTATTTCCTCTTATTTCTGGAACATGCGAAGCATGCGTTGAGTGACGGCGAAGCCCCCGGTTATATTGATACTGGTTATCAATATTCCGATACCGGCCAGGATTTTTATAATTGGCAACGCTGCTGAAATTTGAATCAGTGCACCGATGACGATAATGCTGCTAATCGCATTGGTTACGCTCATAAGCGGCGTATGCAGGGAAGCCGTCACATTCCATATCACCATGTAACCGACAAAGCAGGCGAGAACGAATACGGTGAAATGTGCCATAAACGAAGCTGGTGCGACTGAACCCAATCCATACAGGGCCAACCCGGCAATAACAAGCGGCAAAAACTGTTTTACAGGGGCTGGTATTAATGACGCTTTAGGCTCCTCAATAACTTCAGGAAGGGTCTCTTCTTTTGCTTTTGGTGCTGCTGTGAGCGTCGGTGCGGGCGGTGGCCAGGTGATTTCACCCTTATTTATCACAGTTGCACCCCGGACTGCTTCATCCTCCATGTTCACCACAATCTCGCCATTCTTTTCAGGACACATGTCCGTCAGCAGATGACGCAGATTGGTTGAATACAGCTGACTGGCCTGAGTCGCCAGACGACTGGGTAAATCCGTATAGCCAATGATAGAAACGCCGTGTTTCAATACCACTTCATTTTTTTCTGTCAGTTTGCAGTTGCCACCTTGTTCCGCTGCCAAATCGACAATAACACTGCCGTCCTGCATGCTCTCTACCATGGCCTCGGTAATTAATTCAGGGGCCGGTTTACCGGGAATCAACGCGGTGGTGATAATGATATCCACTTCTTTTGCCTGTTCGGCGAAAAGCGCCATCTCAGCTTCTATGAATTCGGCACTCATGGTTTTTGCGTAACCGCCTGAGCCGGAACCGTCTTCTTCAAAATCCAGCAGAAGAAACTCAGCGTCCATGCTTTCAACCTGCTCCTGGACCTCTGGTCGCGTATCAAAGGCACGGACGATGGCGCCCATACTTTTCGCCGCTCCAATGGCAGCAAGACCAGCTACTCCGGCACCAATGACGAGGACTTTTGCCGGTGGAATTTTTCCGGCTGCGGTAATCTGCCCGGTAAAAAAACGGCCAAAATGCTGAGCGGCTTCAACTACAGCCCGATAACCGCCAATGTTCGCCATTGAACTCAGGGCGTCCATTTTCTGTGCTCTCGAAATACGCGGAACACTGTCCATGGCAAGGACTGTGGCCTTTGTTGTGGCCAGACGCGAAAGCAACTCTTCATTTTGCGCCGGCCAGATGAAACTGATCAGGGTGTGCTTGTCATTCAGGAGGTCGACTTCATCGCATCCAAGCTCAGGATGGGGGCCGGGTGCACGTACTTTAAGAATAATGTCGGAATCAGACCAGAGGCTTTTGGTGTCCGCGATAATTTCAGCACCAGCGTCGCGATAAGCATCATCAGAAAATTTTGCTGACAGGCCTGCGCTAGATTCAATAGCAACCGTAAAACCGAGTTTCTGAAGTCTGCCCACAACTTCGGGCGTGGTCGCGACCCGTTTTTCTCCCGCATAAACTTCTTTGGGTATACCGATTTTCATCCTGGATATCTCCCGAATTTCTAATATTCAATTTTGACTGTCGAAATAACAACAGTGGAAGGGTAAAAACCCGCCGAATCCTAGCGTAGAACTCCCTTGCTCACAAGCGCAAAGCCCGGATTAGACAAAAGAAAACCCGGCACCTGGCCGGGTTTTTTATTTTTTACTTAGAGTCTGGCTTCTTCGATTAATCTTCTCCTGCAAATGCGCCTAACAGATGCAGCAGACTGGTGAAAAGATTATAAATGGTTATGTACAGCCCAACAGTTGCCATGATGTAGTTGGTTTCGCCGCCATGAATCATTTCACTGGTCTGGTAGAGGATAAAACCGGACATTAACAGGACAAACATGGCTGAAACTGCCAGCGAAAGCGCTGGTATTGAAAATATCATCGCAGCGATACCGGCCAGAAAAGCGACCAGAATCCCAACCATAATGAAACCACCCATGAAACTGAAATCTTTCCGGGTAGTTAACGCATAACCAGATAAACCGAGGAAAATTGCGCCAGTTCCACCCAGTGCCAGCATTACCAGTTCTGCACCATTACTAAACATATGCAGGTAAGCATTAATCAGGGGTCCAAGGGTCAAACCCATGAAACCGGTAAGCGCGAAAACAGACAAAAGGCCCCAGGCGCTATTGCGCAGATGGCTGGTTAAAAATAACAGGCCGAAATAGCCGCCCAGAGTGACCAGCGGTCCCATATAAGGAAAATTCAAAACCATGGACAGGCCTGCGGTGAAAGCACTGAACAACAGGGTCATAGATAGCAGGGTATAAGTATTGCGGATCAACTTATTGGTCGCTAGTACTGACTCAGCTGGTTGTGCTACTGCAAAAGGACTTTGACTCATGTCTACCATTCTCCAAAAACAATTAATGAATAATGATGATGGGGTTAAAAGATAAATATTTCAAGTATTTGTGGCCGATTAGTTGATTGGCAGAGACTATGGTGATGACCCCGCAACATTGATTAATTATTTATAAAACAAAGGTTTAAAGTGTGTTTTACAATCGTGGTTATAATTGGCTGTGAAAAGTCTCAAAAAAACGGCGGATTCTCTCTGCGTTTGCTCCCAGATCACCTTCGCCTATACGCGAAATTGAGCGCACATCAATCAGACTTCCCTGTGCAGAGTCGACGATTCTGATACTGACATCATCAATGAAACCAAACATTCTGCTTTTTTCATAAGCCTCCAGTCGCAGGGCTTCCTGATCTGCAAGCACTACGGTCCAGCCGAGACTGCTAAGACTCGCTTCTGCCCGGCTAAATGCCTGTGTAGTACTGAGATCGGAATGAACAGTTTTGATGTCAGGGAAGGCCTGTTGTTGCAGGCTGGCGATAGAATTACCGGCATAATCCAGGCTGTTTTCTTCGGCATTACGCAATGAGGCAATAATTGAGAATACCGGCGGGTTTTGTGTATCTGTTGTGATGTCGTGAATCATGGGGGCCTTGAATCCGGAAGGTCCCACTACAAGAATTGCCCCTAAAAGCGGAGCCAAACCCAGTACTAATGAAAAGAAAGCATAGCGTTTAAGTCTTGAGTTTTTCTTCAAGAAAGCAAAAATGATCTGTAAAGCACTCAAAACGGCGACTATCAGGCCAAATTGAGCGGCATAAAAGAAAGGGTAGAAAGCGCTGGCAGGCGACCAGTCAAGTAACATGCGGCCAGCTATGGCGACAATAATTATTAGCAGATTGAGAACCGCGATATAGAAAACAAGTACCGCGCCGGCTGATTTTTTTTCTTCAGTGGACATAAATTTCCCCTGTAAAGAGATATAAAGTGAAGGAATGATAATCCATTTGTTTGTTTGCTTCAGATTCTTCGCTAGAATGTCGGCCGAGTTCGGAGAGGTGGCAGAGCGGTTGAATGCACTGGTCTTGAAAACCAGCAAGGATGAAAGTCCTTCGAGGGTTCGAATCCCTCCCTCTCCGCCATTTTTTTAAACGCCTGTCTTGACTTTACAGGTAGAGACTCACACTGACTGAACCCGGGTTTGTCAATGATTGCAAAACTAGTTTCATTCCAGCTGCCGAAAGACATGGCTCGCGAAAAAGTCATTGTCATGGCGAGGGAAGTCGCAATGGAATGGCTGAAACATCCCAATTTGCTGCGCAAAGACTTTTTGCTCGATGAGAATAACAAAACCTACGGCTATTATGTGTTCAGCGACAAAGAAAGTGCCGAACAGGCCCATGGTGAGGAATTTCTGGCTCGACTTAAAAATCAGTTTGGGGTTGAACCGGAAATGCAGTACTTCGATTACCTGATGACGGCTGATGTGACACAAGGTCGGATTACGGGTGACTGAAGTCTGTTTTAAATAATATTTCGGTGAGAAGCGACAAGGTCACATCATTTTCCTAACACAATAATAATACGACTAGATACTATGACAGCTTTAGTTTGCGGTTCGATTGCCTACGACAATATTATGGTTTTTCATGATTATTTCAAAAACCATATTCTCCCTGATAAAACTCATATGTTGAATTTGAGTTTTGTGGTGCCGGACATGAATAAGGAGTTTGGCGGTTGCGCAGGGAATATTGTCTACAATATGAAGTTACTTGAAGGCGACGCTTTGCCAATGGCAACCGTTGGTGAAGATTACGATGTCTACCATAAACGCTTTCAGACGTTAGGTATTGACGATCGTTATGTAAAGGTGATTGAAGATAAATTTACTGCCCAGTGCTTTATCACTACGGATATTGACGATAATCAAATTAATTTTTTCCAGATTGGCGCAATGGGAAATTCTCATGAAAACGAAATTACCGAATCAAAAGACATCAGCATCGGCATAGTTGCACCAGATGGCAAAGAAGGCATGCTTTCACACGCTGAGCAGTTTGCCAACGCAGATATTCCTTTCTTTTTTGATCCGGGACAAAACGTGCCTTTAATAGATAAAGATGAAATGCTGAAAGCCTTCGAGTATGCAAACTGGCTTACGTTTAACGATTATGAATGGCAGCAAATAGAGGACAAAACCGGGCTGAATCTGAACTCAGTGACGGATTTGGTGGATGCGCTGATTGTGACACGTGGTGGCAAGGGTTCGAGTATCTACACAAAAGGTAAAGAAATCAGCATTCCAGTAGCCGCTGCGGCGCAGATAAGTGACCCGACGGGTTGTGGAGATGCCTATCGGGCTGGCTTGCTTTATGGTCTGATGTAAGAGATGGACTGGGAAACAACGGGTCGCATTGCCTCAATGATTGGCGCCATGAAAATTGAAATCAGCGGAACGCAAAACCACAGTTTCACGATGCAGGAATTTCGTGACCGCTTTAAAGAGAATTTTGACTACGATTTCTGAAATTTCCCTGGAAATTGTGGCTTAGCAATGGATTGGCCCGATTTCGAAACATACTATTGACTTGCAGGGCAGGCTGGTTAGAGAATGAATCTCGACCGTGCTAGCAGCATTCCCAAATTGGATAGTAAAATATCATGACACGCTCCAGATTTATTACTCTCGACGAAGCCAACCTGAAAGGCAAAAGAGTATTGTTGCGGGTTGATTTCAATGTACCGATAAAAGACGGGAAGGTTGCGGACGATAGTCGCATCAAGGCTACATTAACGACAATTCGTTATCTGCAGAGTGCCGGAGCCGGAGTTGCTATATTGTCACATCTGGGGAGTCCACGAGCGGCTATTTATGATTCTGATTACAGTCTTGCCCCGGTAGCAAAATACTTAAGCCAGGCTCTCGATCAGGATGTTCCTCTTATCGTCGAGTGGCTTGAAGATTTACAGGTTAGCCCTGGACAAATAGTCATGCTTGAAAATATTCGTTTTGCAAGTGGTGAGAAAACTAATACCGACGCTCTAGCCAGAAAAATGGCAACTTTGTGCGATGTCTACGTCAACGAAGCTTTTGCCAGTGCGCGTCGGGAACAATCATCAGTTCATGGTATAGCCAAATACTTACCACTCGCTTACACCGGTCCCCTGTTTGTTAAAGAAGTAGAGGCACTTGATAAAGCGGTGAACAATATCGACAGGCCTCTAGTTTTCGTAATCGGTGGGCAGCGACGGCCAGAAATAAAGTTTGAGTTACTGAAGACAAGGTTTGAGGATGTCGATAAAATTCTCGTTGGCGGAGTAATTGGAAATACGTTTCTAAAAGCCGCAAACCGGGAAATGGGGAAGTCGCTTTATCTTCCGGAATTTCTTGACCTGTCTCGTGAGTTGCTGGCTCAGGCAAAAACGCAGAATAAAGCGATTATTATGCCGGTAGATATTATCGTCGGTACGTCTATGGATGATGAAAGTGACGCGGTGATAAAGAAAGTGGATGCGCTTGAACCGGATGAGTTGATCCTCGATATTGGTCCTGAAACTGTAGCGTTGTTTCAGGCTGAGATAACACCTGCCAGAACTGTTTTCTGGACCGGTCCTCTCGGACTTGTGGAACTGGATAAATTCCAGTCCGGAACTTATGAAGTTGCCAGAAGTATCGCACGAAGTGATGGCTATTCCATTGCTAATGGCGGAGACACGCTTTCTGTTATTGAGACACTTGAACTCTCTACTGCTTACTCACATTTGTCCACTGGAGGAGGTTCTTCTCTGGAGTTTCTGCAGGGTAAACAATTACCCGCAGTGAGCATGATGGAGGAGTCTGCTCGGGTGAGATACGCAGTTGAGAGAGAATACTGATTATCTACCGGCGATTCATTGATGGGATATAGCTGATGCAGGAAAACATCGCCGTTGTTTTTGATTTCGATGACACCCTCGCACCTGACAGCACTTCCGGTTTTCTTGCTGAATGTGGTCTGGATGTGCCACGTTTCTGGCAGGATGAGGTACATCCGCTCTTAGCCGATAACTGGGACCCGGTGCCGGCTTATCTGTACAAAATGATTGAGAAGTCCGGAAGCGGGGAGATTGAGCCGATTACCCGTCAGGCACTGATGAACTGGGGTAGCAGGTTGCCGCTGTTCCCAGGTGCAGAAGATATATTCGAGTGTCTGCGTGGGGTTGTAAAAGAAATCAACCCTAAAGTCGTGCTCGAATTCTATTTAATCAGCTCTGGTATCGGAGACGTTCTAAGGAATTCGAAGATAGCCCATCAATTCAGCGCGATCTGGGCTTCCGATTTTGTTTATGATGAGGCTGAACAAATCAAGTTTCCAAAACGTGTTGTCAGCTTTACAGATAAAACCCGTTATATCTTTCACATACAAAAAGGGATTTTTGGTCCGCATTTCGACGATAAGCCATTCGAAGTGAATCGCAAGGTGCCACAGGAGAAAATTCGTGTCCCTATCAGCCAGATGATTATGGTTGGCGATGGTTATACTGACATTCCCTGTTTTTCTCTGGTGCGCAGAGAGCAGGGTATTGCAATTGGTGTTTATGATCGGAAGAACTCTGATAGACGGGGAAGAGCCTGGGGTTTTATTGAAGAGGGACGTGTGTCTAATCTGGCAACTCAGGATTACAGAGAAGGATACGGTTTGTCTGACTCTTTGATTATGGCGGTGGAAAGTATCGCCAGACGTATTTCACTGGCCAGCCATACTTACCAGGGCTAGTTCTACCATTAAATCTGTCTTAACTGGGTGAGAATAGAGGTAGTCTGCTTTAGACGCTCAGTGACGGTTTCTACAAACACTTTCAGAAAACGCAATTGAGTGCTTTCATCGGCCCGATCCAATGTTGAGGCATTGACTTTGATTAGAGAGACATCTGTTTTGGCTAATACCGAGGCAGTTCTTTCGGTATTGGCGATAAAGCCCATTTCTCCGAAGCAACAACCTTGCTGAAGTGTATCGACATGCTGACCGTCTTTCTCTATATTAACCACGCCGGAGAGAATAATATAGAAGGAGTTATCAATTTCACCTTCCTTGATAATGCTTTCTCCGGGGGTGTAGTTTTGCCAGTTACTCGCGCGTACCAGACCCCATATTTCGGCATCATTGAATCCTTTGAAAAAGCCCAGGCGATTCAGCGTATCGAATTTCTCTCTAAGTGAATCTTCCGTTTCGATTTTCTCCAGATCGTCGTAAATAAGCGCCAGATCAGCTGCCAGATCCAGTCCCATGCTGTAGCGCTTGCTGTTCTTCTTTTTCAGCATCCGGCTCAGCACGTAATCAAGACCTTCCGATAAATCTGAGCGGAATTCAGACAGGGGCTTCGGTTTTTCGTTAGTAATATTGTTAGAAATCTTGGCCAGACTGTCAGCTTTAAACGGATGCGCACCTGTCAGCATTTCATAGAGAACACTGCCCAGCGAAAAAATATCAGTGTTACTCTCGATCGGCCATTCATTTATTTGTTCAGGTGACATATAGAGCGGGGAGCCCAGAAAACCGTCAAATTGAGTGGAAGTCTCGTCTGCGCGATTTATGCGAGCGATGCTGAAATCGGAAACCCGAATATCTCTGTCCTTGGTAAAAAGGATATTACTGGGCTTGATGTCGCGATGGATGATTCCCTGACGATGTGCATAATCGAGAGCCTTCGCACACTTATAGATTACACCCACAACTTCCCGAATAGGCAAAAGCCCGTCGGCCTTACTGAAGGGTTGCAGGGTGGCGGCGCCCTCGACATATTCCATAACCAGATAACAAAGTTCTCCGTCAACACCGGCGTCAAACAGGCTCAGAATGCTTGGGTGATCAAGGACGGCTGTGGCATGGGCTTCATTGAAAAAAAGCTTGCGAAAACGACTACCGTCTTCAGTCTGATCGATAAACTGCGGGTGAGCTACCTTGATGGCAACTGTGCGGTTCGAGAAGGAGTCGTAAGCAGAATAGACGGTACCCATACTGCCTTTACCAACAGCTTTCTCAATATCGTATTTACCAATGACATCGGGGACATTATTGAAAGTATGGAAGGTGCTGCCGCCAACCTGTTCAGTTGCTAGATCATTCATAAGCTGAATTTCTTTATAGTAAAGCCTGTCTCGTCAAAAAGAACTTAATTATACATGCCAAGTTAGTATTGTAAATGCTTGAAGGAATTGAGGTTAATAGAATCAATGTCATTCGAGAACAGGAATTAACAATTGAGATACAGGGTAAGGCGACACTACCAAGATGAGATTGTCGTTCATACACGAGATAATATTTTTGAAAAATACGCCGATTATTTCAACCCGCTCGAGCTTGTTGTTAAGAATCAAAAGTATTGTATATCAAATAGATAAGGGGTAATGAACGTGGGCGGTCGAATTTATCTCGTGGTAACATCCTATGTACGAACGGGGCGTTCATCACGTAGCGTCACATGGGTGAAAACAGCGTAATCAACATGCTAACTCAAACTCTAATAAAAATATTAATATAAGTATAAAAAACATATAAATACGAATGATATCTAAAGTAAATAGTAATAAAAAGTCGCATTATGATAGAAATTGTGTGCTTTGCCCGCGCCTTGCCAGTCATCTGGCGGAAGTGAGAAAGAAGTTCCCTGATTATCATGCACGTCCGGTCCCCCCCTTTGGTGACGAAAAACCGGACTTAATGATAGTCGGGCTTGCCCCGGGGATGCACGGTGCGAATGCAACAGGTCGGCCTTTCACCGGTGATTATGCGGGCATTTTGCTCTACAAGGCTTTGCACAAGTATGGCTATAGTAATCTTGCCGAAGTAAGCGCTGCCGACGATGGTCTGAAGCTAAAGAACTGTAGAATTACTAACGCTGTGAAGTGTTTGCCACCGGAAAATAAACCGGTAGGAGCAGAGGTCAACAACTGCAATCGTTTCTTGGAGAAGGAAATCGAGAGTCTTGGATCTCGCTACGTGATTCTGGCTCTGGGTGGAGTTGCCCACAAAGCCGTGTTAAAAGCACTGTCTCTAAAGCCAAAGGGGCATGAATTCGGGCACGCCAATTTGCATTTACTTGCACAGGATAAATGGTTGATCGACTCCTATCACTGTAGTCGTTATAACACCCAGACCCGTCGACTCAGTGAGGATATGTTCTTTTCTATATTCGATAAAATAGATGAGTTATTAGCTATAAATAATTGATAAATTAATACTTTGCTGAAATTCGACCCAAAACCTTATTTGAATGCTTTAACGTCCAAGCCCGGTGTCTACCGGATGCTGGACGGAGAGGGTGGCGTGATATATGTCGGCAAAGCCAGAAACCTGAAGAACAGGGTCAGCAGCTATTTCGGAAAATCCCAGGATTCATTAAAAACCAGAGCCCTGGTAGCCCAGATTCGGGCGATTGAAGTGACAATCACCCATACCGAAGGTGAGGCTCTGTTATTGGAAAATAACCTTATCAAGGATCTGCGCCCGCGTTACAACATCGTATTTCGAGACGACAAGACTTATCCCTTTCTCTATCTAAGTCTGGAACACGAATATCCACGTCTGAGCTTTTACCGGGGCGCCAGACGCGGTAAAGGCAGGTATTTTGGTCCTTATCCAAGTGCAGGGTCGGCCAGAAGGGCATTAAATCTGGTGCAAAAATTGTTTCAAATTCGTCAATGCGACGATAATTTTTTTAAGGATCGTTCGCGTCCTTGTTTGCAGTACCAGATACGTCGTTGTACCGCTCCTTGTGTCGATTACATCAGTAAAGAAGACTATGTCGAAGAGTTAGGCTTTGCCGTCATGTTTCTCGAAGGGAAAAATGAAGCCGTGATCGATGCTCTCCTAAAACCCATGCAGGAATCCGCTGAAAAGCTGGAATATGAACGCGCAGCTCACTACCGTGACCAGATAAGCAATTTAAGAAAAATACAAGAGCAACAACATGTTAGCGCACCAAAAGGCGAAATTGATATTATCGCCTGTGGGATCTACTCAGGGATGGCCTGCGTGCAGATTTTCTATATTCGCGGCGGGTTGAACCTGGGCAATAAATCGTTTTTTCCAAAACAGGCGAAAGATGAGGTGGCTGCGGACATTATAAGTGCTTTCCTCTCTCAATATTATTTCTCAGGACGCAGTGACAGACAGATTCCGCCCGAGATTCTGGTGAGTCACGAGCCTGAAGACAAAGATATGTTTGAAACAGTGCTCAGCGAACAGGCAGGCCGAAAAGTGAAAATCCAGTTTCAATATAAGGGAGAGAAAAAACAGGGAATGCAAATGGCTATGGAAAACGCCATGATTGCCCTGCAACAGCGTCAGCGGCAAAAAGAGTCCCATCACGACCGTCTGGATGCATTGAGACAGGCACTTGAACTGGAAGATACTCTTGAACGGATTGAGTGCTTTGATATCAGCCATACATCCGGTGAAGCGACTGTTGGTTCCTGCGTGGTCTTTGGAACAGAAGGGGCGCTAAAGTCTGATTACAGACGTTTTAATGTGAGTGATATCGAACCGGGAGATGACTACGCAGCTATGAGACAGGTAGTGTCACGACGTTACACCAGAGTTAAAAAGGAAGACGGTAAATTGCCTGACCTGATTTTGATTGATGGTGGGAAAGGACAGGTGAGCAGTGCAAAAGAGATAATGTCAGAGATACAACTTGAAAATCTGCCTTTGATAGGGGTAGCCAAGGGACCCGGGAGAAAACCCAGGCTTGAAGTACTGATACTCTCCGATGGTCATTCGGAACGACGTTTGCCGGCAAACTCAGCTTCTTTACACCTGATTCAGGAAATTCGCGACGAAGCACATCGTTTTGCTATTACCGGACACCGGCAAAGGCGTAAGAAAGCCCGGAATCGTTCGGTGCTCGAGGATGTTGAAGGTGTTGGCAGCAAACGCAGGCAACAGCTGATACGTTATTTTGGAGGCTTACAGGGAATTGAACGAGCAGGTGTTGAAGATCTTGCGAAAGTAAGCGGAATCAATAAGAATCTCGCCCAGAAAATCTATGACGCTTTCCATTAGACAATGAATATCCCTAATTCCCTTACTTTGCTGCGTATCGTACTGATTCCCATCTTCGTGCTGGTGTTTTATCTTCCTCTTGAGATGGCCAACATTATTGCCTGTGTGATATTTACCGTAGCTGCTGTGACGGATATTCTGGATGGCTATCTGGCGCGCAAACTCAAGCAAATTTCACCTCTGGGCGCATTTCTTGATCCGGTTGCAGATAAACTGATGGTAGCTGTGGTATTGGTCTGTCTTGTCCAGAGGGACTCAAGTCTGCTCATGGCTTTGCCAGCAGCGGTAATCATAGGCCGGGAGATTACAGTTTCGGCTTTGCGTGAATGGATGGCTGAATTAGGCGCAAGAAGTAAAGTCGCTGTCTCGGGTTATGGCAAATTTAAAACCATCGCGCAAATGGTCGCGCTTGGAATTCTCGTCTATCACGACGATTTATTAGGTTTACCAATTTACGCTCTGGGCATGATTCTCCTCTACATTGCCGCCGCGCTGACTTTACTGTCAATGTTCCAATACCTATCCAGTGCCTGGCCCAAACTTCGAGAATCAAATAAAAAACAATAACTTGAGCTGTGACGATTGACACATCAAAAGTCGCGGCTACAATAGGCCTCCCAATTTTGGGAATCACCCTGATAATTGTGTAGAATTTAGACTGGTGATAGAGAATTATGCGGGAATAGCTCAGTGGTAGAGCACCTCGTTGCCAACGAGGATGTCGCGAGTTCAAATCTCGTTTCCCGCTCCAAATAGTTAAAACCCCGTTTTGCGGGGTTTTTGCTTTTATGTACAGGACGTACAGTGGGCCACGGGCAGAGGATGCAAATTAGTGGCTATATGGCTGAGTGGCAGAGTGGTTATGCAGCGGCCTGCAAAGCCGTGGACGCCGGTTCGATTCCGACCTCAGCCTCCATATTCTTGAAAGTTGACAGTAACCTTTCAATCCAGAAGTACGCCCGGGTGGTGGAATTGGTAGACACAAGGGACTTAAAATCCCTCGGCTTCACGGCCGTGACGGTTCGAGTCCGTCTCCGGGCACCATTTGCGCCTCTATAGACTTCTAGGTCTCTGGCTGCACAGACACCCATCGCATCGGGAGTAGCTTTGTCGATTTACTTTACACAATCTCCTGTGCAATAAAAAAGCATAAGTGTTTATAAATATTAAAGTTATTATTTTATCTGAATCAATATTATTACTTTGAAACAAAAATCAGGCTTAACTGCCTCCACTATCGATCAGTACTTGTCGATAATATTTACACTTTTCTTGCCAAGCGGATGACAAAATAAAATAAATTCAGCTTAGCTATTGATTATTAAGGGATAATGCATTTTGGCACGCTGATTGCCTGAGATATATTGAAATTAATTAGTAAATACACAGTTTAGGGGAGAGGATTCATGGCTAATATCAAGAACTTGCTCAAAGCTATATCAGTTACAGCACTGATGGCTATCATGGCGACACCAGCGAATGCACACACTATATCGGTTGGTACTGCAAACGCCGGGGCAACAGGCAGTGTCACTGTTTACTTGGGCACCTATCAAAGTGGCCACGGTACAGTAGCTCCCGAAGGCGCTATTACGATCGGAACCCAGACTGTCAACTTTGGTAACCTTATTAGCGGAGGCGCCAAGCCTTCTGTTCTAGTTGATGGCGTGAATAACTTTTTCTCCAGTGGTGCGGGTTCATACACTTCCGCTACGAATACAACTGGTCGTACACAAGTCTTTTGGCAGTCTGCAACCTTAACAGGCCTCACTGCAGGTATGCATACTTATACGATTTCAAGCATGTTCACAATTAACTGGGCTGACTGGGGCGGTGCAGGCTCGAACTGGACAGGAACAGTAGATATTCCTAATTCCTCGGTTCAAACTCCGGAACCAGCGATGCTTGCGCTATTTGGATTAGGTCTTGCCGGATTAGGATTTTCCCGCAAAAGAGCCTCAACTTAAGCCAGCGTTACAAAATAGTTAATAAAACCCGCACTCTGTTGCGGGTTTTTTTTCGTCTAATAAATCTATAATTTTGAGAGGATTACCAGTCCAAGGGCAATTGGCGCAAAATTTTACAGAACCACATATCAGAAAGTACATGGGATCTTATTGGTAAGTTAAGAATCTTCCAGCAATCTTTATAATAATAATCTCCATCCCGCGCATATCTTCAACAAAAAAAACAGCTGACAAGGAGTATGTTAGTCGCAAGATAAGCCAAACCAAACCAAACACCTTACCAGGTAGCCGAATTCAGAATAACTGAAAAATATCATGGATCGGCTAAACCTGCTTGAGCTGTCGTCTTTGACCGACAATATCATGAATATTGGGAAAAATAGGATACCACGAAAGTTACGTCAAAAATCAATGGGGGGAGGGTAAGTGCTTGTAATTAATAGATATAATCGTAATTCTCGATTATAAACCAGGGGTTCTGGTGTCGGTTAATATTACAAATAATTAGAAGGGAATATTCAGGGTATTGTAAGTGATTGATAATTTTGACTATTTTAGAATAGGCACGGTACTTGCAATAGATTACGTAGAGTAGTACGTGACTACCCTATAATGAGACGACTATCTAGCTTTTTATGTCGACAATCTCGGGAGTGGATTTGTGAAAATAAAAGGCATTATCAAAAGAATCGGGATTATGTTGCTTTTGGCGCCCTTTGCGCTGCAAGCCATGCCTGTGACAGTCACGTCCAATCATATCGAATCACTTTCTTACGATAACGGCACATGGATAAGCGATTCAACCAACAACACGAGCATTCCATTCAGTGCCATACTTTCCGCAACTAGTGGAAACTCCAGCAGCGTAACTGACGTTGACTGGACGGGCGGCGATAATTTTGTGCTATTCGATGCTTCCTTCAACCATAATATAAACAACTCTGATGATACTACTGGTGGATTCGATTATGCCCAGACTTACCAGAGTACAATTGCTTTTTCCGCAAATGATGATTCGGCTTACGCATTGAGCGGCCTCTATGATTTTAATATAAGTAATGGCGGAAGAAGTTATTATGACGTCTACTTACGTGATGATACGCAAGGCATAGATCTTTTTAGAGACACAACGATATCCACTACAGGTGGAGATTTGTCACAAATTTTTAACCTGGGAGTAGGCGGAGATGGTAATACTTACAATATCACTCTTGGCTCTCTCACCGGCAACCTGATAGCAGGAAACAACTACTCTTTTTACTTTGAGACAAATATTATAACTTTACACGATCAGTTGAACACTCAGGGTGCCGGAGTTGCTAGTGGTAATGTCGCATTATTGATCGGGGACCCTTCATTAGTTCCTGAACCAATGTCTTTTGCGTTAATGATTCTGGGATTGTTTGCATTGGGACAACGCCCGTTCACGCGTAATCGTTAAGTTTCAGAGCAACATTTCTCCAGGCCAGAGTCATACGCTTTGTCTGTCTAGCTTTAGTCATAACTTCCTTAATAGTTGTCGTGTAAAGCTGGAATTTTTGTAAACAGGCGAAAATAAGTCCATGCCAATCTGATAGACTACCCCATCTATTTTATAAAATTACGTAAACAAGCAACACGTAATTGCACTGATGTCTGATATAACTAATTCCAGTAAAGGTAGCTCACTGCTCTATAAGAGTTTCCTTTTGCTTATTATCTGGCTGCCGTTCCCTTTTGGAAGCAATCGGCCGTGGGCCTGGTCAATTCTGGAAATTGCTGTATTTTCAATAGCGCTGATGTGGCTTGTTCTGTATTTAAAAGGAAAAGTAAGCTTCAGTATCCCTTTTACCAAAGCAATGCCAGCGGTAATAATCTATCTGTTATGGCTTTTACTGCTTGTGTTTCAGATATTGCCTTTGCCATCATCCCTTGTTTCTATGATTTCTCCTAAAGCGATTGAGCATGCGGCGAGAGTAGGAACCAGTGATGGGTTTGTCAGACTATCCCTTGACCCTTACGCGACTCTGGTTTCACTGTATAAGAGCATTGCCTATTTTTTGTTTTTTTGCATTTCCCTGTTAATTCTTAACAGCAGATCCCGACTAATTACCCTATCTCTAGTGATAGTTTTTTCCGGGTTGTTCCAAGCTATGTATGGAAGTCTTATGGTGCTCTCTGGTCTGGAGTATGGCTTTTTCATTAAGAAATTTGCTTATATAGGCAATGCGACTGGAACTTTCGTCAACCGCAATCATCTTGCAGCCTATTTAGTAATGTCTCTGGCACTAGGCATTGGGCTGATGGTTTTTAAACTGGATAGAAATGAATCGACTGGAATCAAGCATAAGATAAGGTACTTTTTTGGACTATTGTTAAGCCAAAAACTCAGACTTCGTCTGTACCTTGTGCTGATAGTAATCGGACTTGTGTTAACGCATTCACGAATGGGGAACGCATCATTTTTTCTTGGTCTGATGCTGGCCGGGATCGTCAGCTTGATCCTCTCCAAAAACGCGTCACGACAGACTGTATTACTTTTAGCGAGCCTGATTATAATAGACCTTATGATAGTAGGGACGTGGTTTGGACTTGATAATGTCGCCGATCGACTTGAAAAAACATCGATTGAGAAAGAATCGCGAGATAACGTTTATGTCTATGTACTCGAAGAAGTTAAAGACTATAAATATACTGGTACAGGTTTGGGCACTTTTTACGGCGTTTTTCCAAACTACAGAGGACAGGACGTGCCAGGGTTTTATGACCATGCTCACAATGATTATTTGCAATTTACCAGCGAAACAGGGGTGATTGGAATGGCTCTGCTAAGCATGCTCGTGCTTGTAACTCTGGTAACTGCCATAAAGGCAAACAGGTATAGAAATGATCCCTTAATGCAAGGAATCTCGTTCGCAGTAATAATGGCTGTGTTTGCCATGCTTATTCATGCTAGCGTGGATTTCAGCATGCAGATTCCAGCCAACGCGGCTACGTTTAACGTCATACTGGCACTCGCCTGGATAGCGAGATATCACCCATCCAGACTGCCAAAAGTTAAACCCCATGCGGGCGAAAACTCAACACATAATAAAAACACTTGAATATGAATAGTGCGCATCGTGGACATATTCGTCCATATAGTAGTTTGTTAGCAGCTCTTTTTCGAGCCACAGACATACTCATAATTATTACTACGCTTTTTATGCTTGCCTGGCTCTTGCGTGTTCAATGGCATGGCTACTTAACTCTGGCAGGCTGCGTCGCAATTATTGTTTACGTTATTACGGCAGAAGTAACTGCCTTATATGCATCCTGGAGACTGGGTAGTCTGACTAATGAGAATAAGCAGGTAATCATTACCTGGGCGGCAGTGGTCTTTGTTTTGCTAGTACTTGCTTATATAACTAAGACATCTTCAATATATTCAAGGAGAGTTTTATTAACATGGATGATCTCTACACCTTTATTATTAACCTTGTTCAGGTTTGCTTTTCGAAATGCAATAAGAGCCCTGCGCCGTAAAAACCGGAACAGCAGAAGTGTCGCAGTAGTTGGTGCAGGATCTCAGGCTCTACAACTAGTTGAGCAGATTGATCAGCAGCCCTGGAGTGGTCTTCAGGTTGAGGGATTTTACGATGATGAGCTTTCGATAGGGCATCGCCCTCATGAAGCTTACGATTTACGTGTTCTTGGTAATGACCAGCAGTTAATTGAGAAAGCACGAAATAAGGAAGTAGATATAATTTTTATTGCTCTGCCAATTATAAAAGAAGACAAAATTAAAGAACTGGTCGACGGGCTTTCAAATTCTACCGTTATCACTTATGTAGTCCCGGATTTGTTTATGTCAACTTTATTGAATACTCGCTGGGGTTACATGGGGAATTTGCCGATACTGAGTATTCATGACAGACCATTTACAGGAATAGATGGTTGGTTGAAACGTTTGGAAGATCTTGTTCTTGGCACTTTAATACTTACACTTATTACCTTGCCGATGCTCATGATTGCATTGGCAATAAAGTTAACATCAAAAGGACCGGTGATTTTTCAACAACAGCGATATGGGATTTCGGGTGAGCCTATCTCCATTTTGAAATTTAGAACGATGACCGTTTGTGAGAATAGTGAGGTAATAATTCAGGCCAAAAAAGATGACGATAGAGTCACCTGGCTTGGAAAGAGACTGAGACGGTATTCTCTGGACGAGCTGCCACAGTTCATCAACGTTATTCAGGGTTCAATGTCTATTGTCGGACCAAGACCGCATGCGGTAGCACACAATGAGCTTTATCGAAAAGAAATTAGTGGCTATATGCTGAGACATTCAATAAAGCCGGGGATAACAGGTTGGGCGCAAATCAATGGTTGGCGTGGTGAAACCGATACTCTGCATAAAATGGAAAAACGTATTGAGCATGACCTCTGGTATATTAAGAACTGGTCACTGCCGTTGGATCTTAGGATAATTGTTTTAACTATTTTTTACGGATTTACCAGTGATCAGGCATATTAAAAGTACATCCGTGTTCAGATTGTTTTAACAATTTAAATCTTAGGTAGAGACAACAATTTACTTCTGAATTCATCAGTTATTTCTCTGGCATCAATATTATTGCGTACGATGCGCGGTGTAATTAGCACGATAAGTTCAGTTCTTCTGGACGAATTATTTGTCTGACCAAACAACTTACCGAGTATTGGGATTCTAGATAAGCCCGGTACACCACTTTCATTATCGGTATTTGAATCCAGAATTAAACCGCCGAGGACTATAGTTTCACCTGAGCTGATTGCTACTGTACTTTCTATCTGGCGTTGCTGGATAGTCGGAGCATCTATAGTGGATGAGGTTGTAGGAATTGCATTACTAACTTCCTGTTTTATGTCCATCGTTACTAAACCGCTATTATTTACTCTGGGAGTTACGGTGAGGGTGATACCAGTATTTCTAAACTGAATTTCGTTGACAGTGGGTGAATTTGGATTAATGTTGCTGACCGATTGTCGGGAAGGGACAGGGATTTCATCGCCGACATTAATAGAGGCTTCCTGATTATCAAGCACCATCAGGGATGGTGAAGACAGCACATTTATTTCTGACTCAGTTTCTAAGGCATTAAGAGCAACGCTGACATTAGAAGCACTATTAATGATTGTATATGAGAAACCCGGTGCCAGGGCGGAGAGCCCGGATTCGCCGAGGTCAAGCTGTCCTTGCCCTCTACGCGCACTACCCACGCCGTTTTTAAAAAACCATTCCACGCCGTAATTTAATTCGTCGTTTAGTGTAACTTCTAGAATACTGGCTTCGATCAAGACCTGTAACGGCACTATATCTAGTTTTCTAATCGCTGCGGCAACCATTTTATAATCTTGCGTAGTGGCAAGAATAACCAGGGAATTTCGAGTGTCATCGGCAATGATTTTAATAGATTCACTAGAGGCAACTGTCAGGCTGCTGGTATTGCCGGATAAAGCAGATGCAGATTGACCGCCTGAAGATGAAGCATTTTCTGTTAATTCGATCGGAGACGTACCCGGCGCAAGGCTAGGAGATTGTGAAGAGGAGGCACCTTCTACAAAAATATGTCCCAGAATATCAGCTAACTCTGAGGCCTTCGCATTTTGAACATCGTAAACATAGAGATGTTGCCCCATTCCCTCACCAGGCCTGTCAAGGCGGTGAAGCCACAATTCCGCCTCACGAAGTGCTGCCGTGGTTGAACTGATAAGTAGAATGGAATTAAGTCGTTTAATCGGAACGGTGCGTATCAGGCCTCCTAGCATACCTTCTGCCGAATCATTATCTGCATTGGACAATATCGCTTCCAATTCCAGGTTGAGTGTGTCCGGGTCAACATGCTCAAGAGGATACAGTCCAACTGACATGCCGCGAAGCCAGTCGACGTCAAATATGTCAATGGTATCTTGTAAATTATTCAGTTCATCAACTGTGCCTGCAAGAATAACCATGTTGCGGGTTCTATCAATTCTGAGCTCACCGCCTTCGGTTATAAATGGCTCAAGAATTTTTTGCATCTCCTGAGCGGCAATATAGGTAAGAGGAATTATACGTACGTTGTAGCCTGACCCCACATCATCTGTCTTCGGAGACAGGTTGCCACGGACAGCTTTAGCGCGAGGGGTAATTTTATACAAGCCTCCTGCGTCAACTATGCTTGCGTTATTTATGGATAGAACTTCATCCAGAATTGGCATGAGTTCCTTTTTTGTTATCGGCCGGCCGGTCTCAATAGTTACTTTGCCATTGACAGCAGGATCGATAATGAAATTCTTATTCAGCAAATCGCTTAGCACGACCTTAACAAATTCATTTATGTCGGTATCTTGAAAATTCAGGGTGATGTCGCCATCCTTGCCCTGCTCATAAGATTGGTTAGAGGTTTTTGATGATGCCGTGAATTCACCGCTACCGATTTCGACTATTTGTTGTTTTACTGAGGTTTGAGACTCCGTTAAGTCAAGAGCATCATTTTGCTGGTTTGCGTCATCCTGAATAAGCTCTGAGTCTTTACTGAGAACTGCTGACAAGGTTTCGGGTATTCGATTGTCTTGCTTAGTCTCAAGCAGATTGCATGAGCTGAAAATTGTAGCGACGACGCCACATAAGGCGAGTTTCATCAAGCAAATATTATTTGAAGTAATTGCTCTTAGCGCTTGATTTCCCTGCTTATCTTTATTGTTCATTATTATAGTATAACCACAATCCCTGATAAAAAAAGGTGTTTGCGCTATTCCGTAGCCTTAATAGCGTCTGTTTCAGGCTCTTTAGCCGGCTTGGCTTGTGGTGTTTTAGTCGAAGTTTTGTTCGCGGGCTTTGTACCGGGCTTTTCTGATGGTTTTGTCCATTTTGAGGTTTTTACTTCAAGCTCGAGCACTTTCACCTGTCGGCCTCTCGATAAGCGGACAGAGTGGGGTGAAATTTCACTTAGCACCCAATTGTTAATGGAATCACCCAGAATCACTTTTTCCGGCTTGGCATTTTTCCCTGATTGGAAAATAGCAAGTTTTCTATCAGGTGAGATTACTATCGCATTAAGGAGCAGTTGAGCTTTAGCTTTTGTTTTGGCTTTCTTTCTGTCTGTTTGTGTTAGCTCGGCTGGCGATGAGTTAAACGATGGTCGTCTATTGATGTTGAACAAGGGTCGTTCAATAATGCCTTTAAATTCTGTGGCATCAGGAATATGCAACTTGTCGACGATTTTAAGGGGCATGAATGAGGACTCTGTCGTAGTCGATACGCGGTTTAGTCTTGTTGTCTGGATATTGTTAATTTCACGATGTTCATTCCAGATAAGGCAGGCTGATAATAGAAAAACAGCTACTAGCAAGCCATTCATAATTATTTTTTTGAATTGGAAACTGGTCATAGTTTCAACCGTTCATAAAACCACTGACTTCGAAACGGATTTCAAGAAGTTCATTTGTTTGTTTTGCATTCCTGCCTTTTAGATTTTTCTTCTGAATTAAAAGGTTGTCAGTAAAAAGTATCGGATTGCTTTTAACAAGTTCATATAAAACTTTGTTGAGTGTGACAATATTTGCACGCATATGTGTTTTTATAGTCACCTTGGTATAAATCGACTCGTCATTTTTTCTTACTACTGCGGTGCTTACAACGTTTCCACCGTTGGATTCAATCAATGTTGTAATTTTTTCTTGTAAGTCAGCTGCAGCAATAGCAGGAACAGTTTTTTTGATGAAACCCTGGACGTTCTCATTGCGTTTCTTCAAATTTTCCATACTGTCTTTAAGTAAAACTATATTTGAACGTAGATTGTTCAGTTTTTCCAATTGGAAAATGGCTGTCTCGATTCTATCCTTATTTTCTTCCTTGATTTTTAACAAGGGGGAAACAATGAGCGTATAAATCAGGACCAAAATTATAGCCAGAGTGAACAGAGCATATAGTCCATGAAGATTAAAAGAGTTGTTTGTATTGGCGTTCATGGGTTGATAATAACATCAGCTGATAAATGGAATTTATCCCTTTTGGTTGAGTTGTTTTTTGTTGTAGGTGAGGTGAATCGCACGTTTTCAAAAAAACGTGATAATTCGAGAGTTTTGATCAAGTCAGAGGCATTTGCCGACTCCCCCTGAATTTGCAAAACATTTTTCCTTAAAGAAAATCTGAAAACCCAGGTGTCGTCAGGCAAAAGGACAGTAATCTCATTGAGCAGGCGTATGCTGCTAACTGTGCTGAAATGCTTGTTGCTGAGGAAGTTTATCTTATCTAAAAGTTCTTCTTTTTCTTTTGAGAGTCTGGAGTATTCCAAGGCATCACTACGTGCCTGCAAAAGATCGGATTCGATCGTCTTGATATAACGTGACTGTTCCATTATCGGAACACACAGAGCTGCCAGCAAAGCAAAACTTGTGAAACCAAAAAAAGAGTATCTGGAGAAAGTAGATTTATCTGATTGTGGCTGGTTTTCTTTTGGTAAGAGATTAATGTCGGGTCTGTCAGTAAACAGGGTCTGCGTTGATGCAAAATCAGGCCTGATTTGAAGTGCGCTCAAACTTTTCAGCGCATTGTCCAGATTAAGTCTTGGAGTCATAGCTAGAAATACAGTGACTTGACCATCTTCAGTAGCATTGTTCGTTATAAGATAGTCATAATATGCCTGTTCCAGAGTGAATGGAGTTTTCCGGCTTATTTCGAATTTCAATGCTTCATCTATATTATTTCTGGCGGCAACAGGAAACTGCAGGTTCTTCGTTAGAAGAATGTCGTCAGGTAATAGTAAGATTATTTTGCATGGTTCGTTGAGCCTGTGCGTTAGCCATGAAATCGCAGAAGCTTTACTCTCCTCATCACTTAATGTCACTTTTAGGCTATCACGAGCTTTACCATTCGATTGAACGAAATATTTCAGGTAGGCGGTTTCTTGCTCGAACTCAATAGTCAGAACTCTGTGATTGCCTAGCAGGGAGGATTTGATAAAAGCAGGACAAATGCTTGAAAGGCCTTCAAACCACCATTCTAAAAAAGCAGTTGCTTTGGAATTGACTGCTAACCATAAAAACTTAACTTTCATCTAGTTGCTCTTGAGCTGGAATTTTATCCTCGCTCCATGATAATACAGTGAAAGGTCGCTTTCCTGTTTTTTCAATCGATATTACAGCTTCAACTGAGGAGATAATATTATTGATCGAAGCAACACTTCTAATTGTGAAAACATTTCCTTTTGTGGTCGCCAGATATGTTCCGTCAGCGTCAAGCACAGGAGGGAATTCGTTATCATTATCCGGGCTGGAACGTTGTTCAATATAGTCGTCTATATCACTTTCCAGAATGTTGGGGATAGCGAGTAAAGTTTCGCGACTGGCAGACAGTGGAAATATACCGGCCTGATTTGAATGGACTGTCAAAACAGGGGCGATTAGGCGATACGTTTCCAGACTCATGCCTTTAACTAAAAGCAATTCACTTACGGAGTTAAAAACACCATTCTTGGCACTGTAATCATATTCTTGATATTCCGGTTCTTCGGCGCCATCAGGTCGTGTCAGATTATCTTTGTCTCGCCAGTCGAGAATGGTGTTTAACGTAGATTGAGAGATCTCTGATGAGTAACCTACAGACTCCAGCAACCCCAGTAGCAGTTCAGGTTGAGCTATATTCAGGTCGATTTTGCCGGATTCCGCACGCACGTCGATTTTTATTTGTTGTCCCCTGTACATTCGGGAATGAACTGTTCCGTCAGTTCTAAATGAAATTTCAGACTCCGGTTTTAGTAACTCTCTTATCGTCAGAGATATTCCAGCAGAGGCGAGCGCCTGAGCACTGGAAGCATTGACGATATTGGCAGTTAGCACCGTTTCGGTTCGCTGAACCCGGCTATAGCCTGCTACCAATACTGTAAGTATGGCGAGCATCCAAAGTACGAGAACCAGTGCTACACCGTTTTGACGTCTTGAATTCATTTATTGACAGTTCGATAAATAATGTATGAATGTCATTTCACATTGCTGCGATGACGTACTCTGGGCGTTTGACGCTTGTGTTTCTTAGAGGAATATCAATTTGAGGCCAGATATTATCGGGTGCAGATGTCCTGATTTGAATCCGCACCAATCTTGGCAAACTCGTTTTGCTTTCCCATTCTTCAAACCAGTCTTCTTTCTGCCCGGGTTTTTTTCTGCCAAAATAGGAAAAAACGAGTGTATCGACATCAGCGACCAACTCGACGCTATCTGCTGCTTTCTCATTTTTCAAAGGTGGCGAATCTGGCTGGATAAGAAAGTAATCCATGTTTAGTGAGGAGTTAGTTTCTGATTCTGTAATATGCAATTTAACAAAATAAAAGCCACCACCACCACGATGGGCAGGTAATCTGGTGCTGAAAGCTAATTCGTTTTGTTTCCCACTGAAAAGGATGCTTTGCTCTTTTTTATCAATCCAGATTAATGGTGTAGCCTGAGATAAATATTTTTCGATAACACCCACGGAAAGTCTGACTTCATTATTTTTATCAGCGCTATGCATGCCTATTTGCCAGTGCTTGTTTGCCGAAAATAGACTACTGAAGAGCATCAGCATAATAAGACTTAATAGTACCATCGCTATCATCATTTCGATGAGCGTAAATCCGGTGTTATTGTTTTCTAGCTGCATTCGGTTGTTGATGCTCATTCGACAGGAAAAATTTTAACTGTATCCAGAGAGACGGTATGCGACTTGCCTCTGTTCTTCCAGGATACCTTGAGTGCAATATCACGTAGAGCAACTGTTGGCTTCGATTCTGATTCGCTGTCCTCTTTAATCTCTTCTATGCTAGTGGATACCTGGTATTTCCCATTATCTTGTTGATAAACGCCTGGTTCTGGAAAAGAAACAATACCAATACTGTTGAGAGTTGATTCAGCAACAATAACTGCGGTTGCGTAATCACTGGAAAGTTGAGCGGATCTGCTTCCTTTACTGAATATCTGAAGGATCATGGTAAAACTGATAGCAAAAATTGAAAATGCGACTAGGACTTCAAGCAATGAAAAGCCAAGTTGTTTGTTCTTATTGAACATGGCGTCAGGGTTGAATCGACACCTTGCCAGTAAGCCAGTGAACGTCAATCAGATATTCCTGGTTAATGTGATTCAGCTTTATTTGTCCGCCAGTGGAGCTGCCATCAGGAAAAAAACGAATTGCGCCTTCAGACTCTGAAAGTTGTTCAGAACGTGCGGTGACCAAACTTAATTTCGTTTGTCTGGGGAGTTTCATATGTTTCTTTCTATTTGCGAAAGAATAGTTATGACTTTCAATATTTACCAGGAAAGCAACTTCCTGTTGTTTATTAATCGCCAGTGATTGAGCAATTTTCAGGCTGCTCGCTATATCGCGGGTAGTGGCTTTTACATTCACCCCGGCTATTACTTTTGGCATAAAAGGAGGCGCGATAAGCATAATCAGAGCGATGATTGACAGCACGATCAGTAATTCAATTAGCGTAAATGCACGTGTTCTTGAATAATTCATTTATTCCCAGCTGTTGATATCACGATTGTTTTTCTCACCACCGGGTTGGTTGTCGGCACCAAGAGAATAAAGATCATATTCGCCGTTGTCGCCAGGTGACTTATAATGGTATTCGTTTCCCCAGGGGTCACGTGGAACAACTTTCTTTTTCAGGTAGGGGCCATTCCAGCTATCCAATGAAGCAGGTTTGGACACAAGCGCTGACAAGCCTTCCTGACTTGTCGGATAACGACCGTTTTCGAGGTAAAAAAGATCCAGTGTGGAACCAAGATCTTCTATTTGTATTTTGGCAGTGTCAGTTTTGGCTGACCGAGGTGTTTCATTACACTCGGACCAACTACGCCGATTATCAGACCAAGAATTGCCAGAACGACAAGTAACTCTACTAAAGAAAAACCATGTGAATTCGATTTTACCATTACAACTCCGTCTTATAGTTTTATGTGATCAGATCGTTAAGACCAAGCATAGCGATTAAGATTGAAATAATAATAACTGCTATGACTGCCCCGAGACCAAGAATCAGGACAGGCTCCAGAAGTATCAGAATACGATTTATCATTTCTTTCGCTTCACGCTCGTAAATGTCAGCGATTTTATAAAGCATCGATTCAAGTTGTCCGGTTTCTTCACCTACCTGAATCAACTGAATAGAGAGCAATGGGAATAATTGTGATTGAGCAAGCGGTCTGGCCAGACGATTTCCCTGTTCGAGATCCGTAGAAGCGTCTCCAACAACTGCGGACAGGACCCGGTTCGCAACAACCTCCTTGACGATGGAAATAGCTTTTAACAATGGCACGCCATTTGTGAGTAAAGTCGCCAGCGTGCGCGAAAACCTTGCTACATCAATTTTAGTAATCAATTCCCCTAACATAGGGATACCTAATAACCAACGATCAAACCGAATACGGGACTGCGGCTTTTTCAATTGGCGATCAACAAGCCATGCAATAAGAGCAACGAAGAACAAGGCCATCCACCAGTAATTTTGAACCAATCCCGCCAAGAAAAATACAAACTGAGTGAGAACTGGTAAAGACTGACCCGCATCTTCGAAAAGCGGAACGAACTTGGGGACAATAAAGTTGAGTAGTGCAAATATTGACAATAATGAAACAAAGCAAAGGATGGCAGGGTAGAAAAGTGCTGATATTATTGTTGAGCGTAACTCTGCTGCACGTTCAAGATAATCCGCGAGACGTTCAAGTACTATGCTGATTGCTCCGCCAGCTTCACCTGCACGTACTGTATTCAGATACAGTGCATCGAATTGCTCGCTGTGTGCTGCAAGCGCGGTGGAAAATGTGGCTCCGCCTTTTATCTGCTGATTCAAACTTTTAATTATCTTCTTCAGTGCGGGTTTCGACGACAGGCTTTCAAGTATTTCCAGTGCATGGTCTAGAGCAAGACCTGCCTCCAATATAGTAGACAATTCGCGTGTAAATAGTGTAATTTCGTTACTTGATATCTGTCCTCGGCTTGATAGGAAGTTAGGGAACCGCGATGAGATTTTTGAATCATTCTCGTTTTGATGAATATGCAGCGGTACATTGCCGCTGTTTTGTAATTTTTCAGCAACCTCATCCTGTGTGGATGCATCCATAATCCCTTCATGAATATCACCGTCAACTCCGACAACTTTGTAGTTATAAAGGGGCATCCTACACCTGTTGTGTCACACGCATTACTTCTTCAATTGTACTTATTCCCTGTAAAGACTTTTTAATTCCATCTATTTGAATTGAGTCCATTCCGGAGTTGATTGCTGCATTTTGAATCTGGGAACCGTCTGCTCGGGAAAGAATTAATCTTCTTATTTCTTCAGAAAGGGTCATGAATTCTGTGATAACACTCCTGCCGTGATAACCGGTCTCGTTACAGTGTTCACAACCGACTGTTTCATAAAGTTCATGTGTTGTTGAATCAGTCAGCTCCCGTAGATTGAGTTCATCAACCAGCTCAGGTAGAGGCGTGTAGGGTTTTCGACAACTAAGACATAGTGTTCTGATAAGTCGTTGAGAAAGTATTCCATTTAAAGTTGATGTCAACAGATAATCTTCAACTCCCATATCGAGAAGCCGTGTTATGGAGCTGCCGGCATCGTTGGTGTGTAAAGTTGAAAAAACCAGATGACCGGTCAATGCAGATTGTACTGCAATACTGGCGGTTTCCAGATCGCGCATTTCGCCTATCATTATTACGTCGGGATCTTGTCTTACAATTGATCTGAGCGCATCAGCAAAATTCAATCCTATTTTAGGTTTTACCTGAATTTGATTAATCCCTTCAAACTGATATTCGACCGGGTCTTCAACTGTCAATATCTTTTTATCCGGGGTGTTCAATTCCTGCAGAGCAGTGTAAAGAGTCGTTGTTTTTCCACTTCCAGTCGGTCCGGTCACAAGCAGGATGCCGTGCGACACTTTCAGGGCGGACTGAAATTTTAGTTTAATAGGTTCAGAAAAACCGAGTTCATCAAAATCAAGTGTTACATGTTGTTTATCGAGTATGCGTAACACGAGGCTTTCACCATGCAGGGTAGGGACAGTTGACACTCTAAGGTCAATTAGTTTTCCCTGAGTGCGTAACTGAATGCGTCCATCTTGTGGTAGTCGATGTTCGGCTATATTCATTTTGGCCATTATTTTAATTCGGGAAATAAATGGCGGCTGTTGATTTAACCGGTGGTGCTTCTGCTTCCTGCAGGACTCCATCTATTCGATAGCGTAACTTAAGCTGATTCTCAAAAGGCTCAATGTGTATATCGGAGGCACGGAGATCGAGAGCCCGGTTTATCATGAGACTGACAAGGCGGATGATTGGCGCCTCACCAGCGAGATCTTTCAGCCTTTCAATGGATTCGGCGTAAGTTTCCTCATCACTTTCAATTTCATCAACTATATCAGCTAGTCTGGAGCTTCCGTCACCGAATAGTTTTCCCAATGCATTATCAATTTGAGTAATTGTGGCAATTTTAATATCGACGGGTTCGTTACAGGCCAATTGCACAGCCTGAACAGAAAAAGAGTCAAGCGCATCGGCCATGGCAATCAAAATGCGATCTTCATATTCGTATAGAGGGACTATATGGGCATCCTTAAGGAACCTGATAGAAATCTTGTCCGCCACCACCGCGATGTCGGGAAAATCATCATCTTTACAAAGTGAGTGACCGGTTGCCTTAAACTGACTTTCGGCCATATCTCGCTCGGAGACCAGACCGAGTCGCACAAGCAGGATAGCCAGAGGGGCTCCGTTTTCTCTGTGCAGATCAATACAGCGAGAGAGATCATCTTCCCTGAGCAAAGCTTTGGAAATTAGAACCTCGCAAAGAGGGGTGTATCCAGCTAAATTCGAAGTAGAAGAATGATGAATACTTGAAGGTGGATCAATTTGTCTCGCCTCTTCCATTTTTTACCTCAGGAGTACTCTTGTGAACATCGCAGTATTCAAATTGCTGCAGTCCGATTTCGCAGAAAAATTACCACTAATCAAATAGATATACAATAATTATTCTGCTGCTTCTAAACAACTGTCGGTTAAGTTTACAGAGATGTAAAAAATAACTTAATCACATTTAAACTATAGCAATCAAGTGCTTAGAAGCTTCATGCTATGATATTCAAGAACAGACATTGTTGGATAGTTTTACACTTTCAAAAAAATGAATTTGCAAGTGTTTGAATATATTGGAAAGTATACTATGGCGTGGTTGTTGCGTGTATTTATCAATAAACAGTATATAGTTTAGCAACCAGTCAAGCTCACAGGATAAGATGAAAATGATGAGAATTTTATTAACAGGCTTTATCTTTGTGCTTTGTTTCTCAGTATCAGCCGCTACACCTCAGAATGTAAATTATCAGGGCGTCCTTACTGATTCGGCCGGTATCCCCATTACGACGCCGACTACGGTGACTATCGTGGCCCGGGTATTCGATGGAGCCTCAGGCGGAACAGAATTATATAGCGAAACCCATAGCAATGTAACGGTTGAAGAAGGTGTTTTTAGTCTCGTGCTGGGATCAGGTAGCACGCCAACCGGTTCTTTCAGCGCATCGACATTTGCTGCAAACACGACCTGGCTGCAACTGGAAATCGAGGGTGAAGCCCAGAGCCCGCGACAGGCTTTTTTAAGCGTACCTTATGCTTTACATGCTGAAGATGCCGCTCAATTGGATGGTAATAATGCCAGTGCCTTTGCGCTGGCGACAGATATAACCAGCCTGCAAAACCAGATTGGCTTGCTCAATATTCTTCTTTCGCAGTTACAGGCAAGCGTCGGCTCAAATAGTTCCAGTATCACTACCTTACAAACGGATGTTGCCAATAACGCTTCTGGCGTAGCCAATAATGCTAACGATATTAATAACTATCACAATCTGGATTAAGTCTTAATCACGAGTTCAAGATCAAATTAGATTCTACCTGCCGCTGTCTCAAAAGAGCGAATTGCATTAAATTGCCTATCCGCAAGGAGGAAGCCTCTATCTATTTGAAATTATTAATAAATATTACGAAAATCAATGTTTTTTCGTAATTTAGTCTTTTTTTATGTCGCTAATCTTTACAGTTATGTATTACAGGAAATTATAAGTTATTGAATTAAAAAGATTTACTATTGTGGCGTGATATGTGCTTGTTAATTACTGATAGGAGACTCGATTTATGTTCAGGCATTTGATTACCGGCACCAATTTGATTTCACAGCTAGCTCTGTTCTCCTTGCTATTGCCAATGGCGCCCAATTTTGTATTTTCTGCAGTGCCTTCTCATATTAGCTATAGCGGATTGATTTCAGATAGTGCAGGGCAAGGGCTTAACGGCTCTGTTGATTTAGTTTTTAACATTTATGAAGATGAGAACAACGACGGTGCTGCTGATGGTTCATCGATCTGGACTGAAACCCATAACAGCGCATCGGTATCAAATGGATTGTTCAATGTTCGCCTTGGTAGTGTAGGCGGCACACTTGGCAATCTGGATTTTGATAAACCTTATTTGTTGGGAATATCTGTCGGTTCTGATGCGGAAATGACTCCACTACTGCGATTTAGCAGTGTGCCCACGGCTTTTCGTCTTAAAGAACAAGGTAGTGAGTTTGTCGACTGCACGACAGTCCCCGTTGGAGGCAAGATTCAGTCGGCTGTAGATTCTGGTGCAAAAACTATCATCATAGATGGCGTTTGCGAAGAAGCTGTTCTCATTAGTCGTAGTAGGGTTGATTTGATAGCTGAAGGCAATGGTTTAGATGGTATTACCGGTCCAAGCGATGGCAAACCTGCCTTGCAACTTATCGGCGCCAGTTTTATTACCGTTGTTGGACTGAGGATTTCTGAAGCTGCGGGCAGTGAAGATGAAGCCTGTATTTGGGTCGGAGGCGGTTCGGATGTTGGTTTTTTTGGAATCACTGTGCCAGCTTGCCCCGATATCGGCGTTGATGTTCTTTTCAATTCCAGTGCAAATTTTAATGTTGCCGCTGGTGGACCTACCGCTCTGAATAGCATTACCGGTGGCAGTGTTGGTGTAGAGGTTTCAGCGGGAGCAAGTGTGGCTATGTCGCATACCTCAATTATGGGCTTTGCAGATGAGGGGCTGTTTGTGGGTGGAAACTCCTTTGCTTTTGCTGGTGATGATGGCTATGGGGGAGTGACAATATCTAGCACTATCACTGATGCCACTGCACTTTGGGTTGAAGGTAGTTCTTCGGTAGAACTGGAAGGCGCTAGCATCTCAGCAACGAATGGGATGGGTGCCTATATGGCCGCTAGCAGCAGCCTGCAGCTCTTTGAAGATGGCGTAACTAATTCCATATCCGGCGCTAGTGTAGGTGTCAAGGTGGATGGTGGTACGCTGGAAATTGAAGGCAGTAGCGTTGTTGCAAGCGATGGTAGTGCTATTGAAGTCCGAAATAATGCTGCGGTTATTCTTAAAACAGGTACAAGTACGATTACAGGGTCAGGTACAACAGGATCTGATTATGGTGTGGAATGCTTTGAAAATGGAGTATTGACGACGCCGGTTAATCCAAACATTACAGGCACCGACGGAATTACCAATTCTGTTGTTACAGGCGGTTCTTTTTGCTCCGTCCCGGTACCAGAACTTTAGCTCGTGAATTGAGTTAAGTTATAGCGACAGTATTTAAATAGACAGAAGTTAAATAACGATAATGAGTGAAATTTGTTATGACTAGCGAAGATAGAAAGGCTGAATCAATGAGACTATCAGGAAGTAAAAATAAGGGCGCACATACCACAAATGGTAAATCCACTCTGGCATACAAGTTAAGTTCTCTTGCCACACTCATATTTGTACTTGCTTTGGCAGGTTTACCTGCTGCCCATGCTGCAGTTCGCAGTAGTGCAAATTTTCAGATTACCGCAGATGTTATTTCCTCCGGCGGCGGTTCCTCTTCATCAACAAGTTATCAGCTACTTGCCTCCGTCGGGCAGCCAGTGGTCGGTTCAGCATTGTCTGCAAGTTTTATTCTGGTATCAGGAATTATCCCCGTAGTTGTAGACACGGACGGCGATGGTACCCCGGATAATATCGATACCGATGACGACAACGACGGCATGTCGGATGTGTATGAGCTGGCCAATGGTTTAGATCCATTGGATGACACCGGTGTGAACGGTGCAGCAGGCGATTTAGACGGTGATGGTTTCACGAACATAGAAGAACACGATGCGGGTACCGATCCAAATGACATTAATGACTTCCCTGCCAGCGCCCGACATGACTACGATGGTGACGGACGTGCGGATGTGCTGTTGCGTAAAGGCAGCGACGGCAGCTGGTTTCTGTATACCTTAGATGGTCACACCATCACCAATTTTGGCAGTCTCGGAATGACGGGCAACGCCGACTGGCAGGTGGTGAGCACCAATGACCATGATGGTGATGGCAAGGCGGATGTCTTGCTGCGCAAAGCGAGCAATAACACCTGGTTTTTGTACACCCTGGATGGGCATACGATCACCGACTTTGGTGCGGTGAGCATGACCGCGAATGCGGACTGGGAGATAGTCAGTACGGCGGATCACGATGGCGATGGGCGAGGGGATGTGTTGTTGCGTAAGGCGAGCAATGGCAAGTGGTTTCTGTACACCCTGGATGGCCACACAATCACCGGCTTTGGTGCGGTGGCGATGACCTCGAATGCGGACTGGGAAGTGGTGAGCACGAACGATCATGATGGCGATGGCAATGCGGATGTGTTGTTGCGCAAGGCGAGTAACAACAAGTGGTTTCTGTACACCCTGGATGGTCACACGATAACGGGCTTTGGTGCGGTGGCGATGACCTCGAATGCGGACTGGGAGATCGTCAGCACGAATGACCACGATGGTGATGGCAGCGCGGATGTGTTGTTACGCAAAGCCAGTGATAAGAAATGGTTTCTGTACACCTTGAACGGCCACACGATCACGAACTTTGGTGCAGTGAGTATGACTTCGAGTGCGGACTGGCAGATCGTGAGCACGGACGATCATGATGGTGATGGCAGTGGTGATGTGTTGTTGAGGAAGGCGAGTAACAACAAGTGGTTCCTCTACACCTTAGATGGTCACACGATTACCAACTTCGGTAGCATCAACATGACCTCAAGTGCGGACTGGCAGGTGGTGAACACGGATGACCATGACGGTGACGGCAGTGCGGACGTGTTACTGAGGAAGGCGAGTAACAACACCTGGTTTATGTACACGCTGGATGGACACACGATCACCAACTTCGGTAGTCTGAATATGACCAATAGTGCGGATTGGGGTGTGGTGGAATGAACACTCTTGATTTAATTTGAAATAACTACTGATTATTTCAAATTAAATATGTATTAATAGTATAAGTCTACTTTGTTTCGATAAGTTTACGCTTATTAGAATAATGTTGTTCCTGAACATATAAAAAAACTATTAAGCAGGCGAAAATGTAACCTGGCAATAATCTATAAATTACTCCATTACTTACCAGGCCAGAAAAGACGTAAGAAAAAACCGCAGACTTTCCTAGCAGTGATGCTTGTTCATTGTATATTGAATAGATTGTTGCCAGTAACAGAACTAAGCCTATCAGGCCAAACTCAGTTACTGTTTGCAGGAAGCTATTGTGAGAGTTTTTTTCGCCATACCATCCGCTAACTTCGACGTGGTCGCTTCCAAAGCCACGACCAAAAATAGCTTGCATAATATCCGCGTTCATCAGCATTTCCAGCTTAAGGTTCCACATATTTATGCGACCAGAAGAAATTTCATTCCAGGCGATACTGTCGTGTAATAGTAATAGTAATGCAAACATGAGTGCGAACAAAAAAGGTAGCAGAACGGTTTTTATTTTATTTTTTTGTTTAAATAAAAACCAATACGCAAAAAACGCAACTACAATCAAAATGGAGGTTCTGATTTCCCATCCAACAAACAGCATATAGAGGGCAAAAATAATGAACGGAATAAAAAAATATTTTGATGTTGTTCTTAGATCGCGATACATGCATAGAAGCAGTAAAAGACTTATTGAGAAAATGTATGAGGATTTATGCAAACCACTAAAATATGTTGGCAATTTTATTTCGTTGTGGTTGAAGTTTAGCGGCATAAAAAACAAGCCGATAAAACCAAGAGAAAAGATTAGGAAAATCATGAGTAGCATACCTTTTCTGTATAACTCATATTGACCAGTGTAACTGATATACATGCAATGCATAAATAATATAGGAACAGAGAATCTACTATAATAAATGATGGCTGAAGACGCATTCCCATACATCATCCCTTGCATTCCAATATAGATCATAAAAAAAACACACAGAAGTAATGTTCTAATGTGCCGTTTTTTTATTCTATGAACACTGAATGCTATAAATAATGTGGTGAGCAGTATAATAATGTAGTCCAAAAAATAACTTACATATTCCATTTTTTCTAAATGAAAGGAAAATGAAAACAACAGCTTTAGAATTAGCAATGTAATTAAACTCAATATAACAATATTGGATTTAACGCTACTAGCAGGTGTTGTGTACTTTAAATTAGGCATAACATGTTTTGCTTGCGACAGGACAGTATATTTTACCGTCCTTTTAGCAAGAGTTGCTAACTAGAATATAGTTTAATTAATAGTCTAACAGCCTATAATCTTCTGCAAAAATCTCTTTTACTTTGTTACGTAATTTTTCTGTGAATAAATGATCATAGTTTTTAATTTCACCTTGCTTCTCATGACCTATCTTGACGGCAATTCCAATTTTTTCCGAAACAACTTTGAAATCCGACTCCAGGTTTTCAAACTTTCCAATGAAATCCAGTGAATTCATAGAAGAATTTCTGTTTAATAAATATCTTGTCTGTAACCCGAAAAAATAGTGCTCTTTTGTACTCTGATCTATCCCTTTTAGAACAAAGTCATCAAAAGAATTATATTTTTCAATAAAATAGATAGGGTGTCTTATATCAATATCTGGCAATAATGAACGAGCATAAAAATATGATGACGCCAGTCTATGTAATGGGTTTCTAACAAATGTAAATTTAAAATAATTCTGGAATTTATATGGATTCTTTCTTTCAAATTTATCTAAAGGTATATGACGAGGATCTTTTCCGTACAGGGCCTTCGCAATACTTGTCCCGGCTGTTTTCGGGATGTGTATAAAAATGCTTCTGGTTTCGTCAAAATATCGGTGATATATAAAATTATCATAATATAAGTTCGAGGTAGTTCTGCGGCACTCTCTATATTTGTTTTTAAGTGTATCTATCATCTCAGCCATTCTTAAGATTTAAAGGTAAAAACACGGCTGTGTTAATGCCTGTATACTTTTTACAACATAACAGTGTCAATATTTGATTGACTATTTTTCCTCCGGTAAAGGCAAGAGCCACGGCAGTCATGCCATCGAAATAGTGAGTTAAAATAAAAGTAGATAATAAAGAAATAGAGGTGGTGACAACTGTTATTGACATAAGAAGTTTGTTTTTGCCAAACATTATTAGTACATAACCACACGATCCTACAAGTACACTGGATAGTTGTCCGAAAGATAATATTACCAGAATATATCCGGCATACTCATACTGCGCACCATAAACAAAGGATAAAATTTCACTTGATAAGAAAATAAATAGGAGCATGGCTAAAACAGAAGGAATAGCCGCAATACTGGCGACTTTCCTCAGTAAAAGTTCTAGTTGCTGATGATCGCCAGATTGTCTTAGCTCAGCTATAAATGGCGGCAATACGCCATTAGCTATTGTTAAAGTGACACCGGCAAGGATAACCAGTCGGGCTGCCGCGCCATAGTAAGCAACTTGAGTCGAATCGGTAAAAAATGAAATTAACCATATATCTGAATGACTGCCTATATAGGCGCCAATGCCGACAATTAACATAGGAAAGCTATCTTTTACAAGTTGAATCGTTTGAATGTCTGCAGACGAATCGTTAACTCTTTTTTCAGCTGACAGCTGAAAGTAATAAAAGAAAAATGCGATGACCGATGATGCCAATGGTGCTGCAGCCGAGATAATTAGAACAAGAGAGAGATCTATTTCCGACAAAAAGTAAAACAAAGTAATGAAGGTTATGGTTAGTGTTGAAGAAAGCGGGGATTTTACACATGCTGCGAGAAAGAATTTCTTATGCGCCCTGAGAAGTTCAGTGAAAATAGCCTGAAAACCAAGTGTGACAAACCAGAAAATCAAATAGTTTGTGAATGTACTCAACTCATGGTTATTCAGAATACTTCTGAATATTACATCATCGAAAAACCATAATAATATAGAAATAGTAATGCTGGAGAGCAATGCAAGAACAAGTATTCTGATCAATAAAGTCCAAATCATGCCGTTTTTTCCAGAGGAAATGGCATCTGCAGAGTGCTTTAGTAAAACATTTGGAGTCCCAAAATGAGAAAGGATGGAAAACAAGCCTGCCAGATTTAAAATCAGGAAATAGTTTCCCATTTCAGCTGGTGTAACAAATCTTGCAATTAGAGCACTTATTATTATCCCCGCAAAAAAACCTATAGTTCTAGCGAATACAATACCTCCGGCCCCATGTTTTAGTTTACTAACTATTTCCTTAGGTATTTGTATAAGGCTTCCATGGGAGTTCTCTAAGTCCATAATTAAGGGTATTTGGAGATGCAGTTAATTAGATTGACACGTAAAAAATAGCCAAAAAATCGAAGCGCAAGGTCCAAAAAAACCATGCAAAATCTGCTGAGGGTCTATATGTCAGAATTTTTAGCAATTTAGAGTCTTAATCAATCTGTCTGACAATATGCTCATGATTTTATCACTACTATCATGAACGTCGAATGAAGTATCAATAGTGTGAGCGAAGCTATAACCCTTTACTAATTGAATGTAACGCCCCTGGACAAACTCCAGAACCCTGGGATTTTCATGTTGTTTCCTCGCCAGAATCACCTCAAGTTTTGTGTTACAGAAAAACAAAAAATCAGGTTTAGGAATGAATAAAGAAACTAATCTTGTAAAGACAGTATTCTCTCTTCGATACGCGAGGATATCCAGCAAATGGCGGTCATATATCGTTACTCCACCAAAACAACTCCTTAGCCTACCCTGGATAAGTCTTGATAATCGCATGAAAATACTCAACAGTTTGAAGTTATGGGTTGGGCCCAGATACACCACTTTTTTACAGTTAACCAGTTGTAATCTATTCTGGATTTCCACAGATAAACTTGACTTACCACTACCGTCAACACCAACAAAAGCAATACTAAACCCTCTTTTTTGTATGAAAAATCTGAGTCTGGTTAAAATAATATCAAGAATGTGTCGACTGCTGAAGTAGCTGATGTCAATAGCATTTGCTAATTTAAAACTGTATTTATAGGATATTCTCTTCCATGGTGAATTTTTCGTTTTTAGCAAAATATTTACCAAACCACTAGACGCCTTAAAGTCATCTGTAATCATTGTCTGCACAGTTTCAAGGTGCTCTGTGCTTGCAGTACTGATCACTTTCCAGTGTTTATCAAGCCCCAGGAGAAGGTATTTGATTGTATGGTAATACGTATATGAGACTAGGTCTCCAGTCCTGATGCCATTAATCTCTGAAGTACTGGAAAGTAAATTATCCTCGATACTCAAGCTGCAATTTTTGAATCTTTCGCCGGTAATAATTTTGTAAGCAACATGTATCATTATAACTCTACTATTATCGACAAAATAATAGAACTCAGTTTGACGTTCTATAGATGTTTTTCTTATGCAACCTCCTTCTTTAATTACTAATTCACGCACTTTTGTTTTGTGCTCTGCAGGAATATATACGTCAAGTTCGAAAGAACATGTCTTGTTAAAAAGATAAATATCCTCCCAGCTCTTAAATACAGTTGCTTTGATCCCTTCGTCGTTGAGTGCCAGAAACAGGGATTTAGCGCTCATTTTCTTCTCTTATTATACGCATCAATATATTAAGCCATTTAGAATTCGGGAGGGAATAATCACAATGCATAGACACTCTTTCAAGGAAATAAAGGTTGTAATGGGCCATTCTGCCAGCTTCTTTCGCATCACCTAAAATTGTATTGGATACCAGTTTTTCAATATTTGTGACGAGGTTTTTGCGGCCGGAATGAATGTAATTGCAAAAGGTGATTAAGTTAAAGTAATCGTGTGAATAGGAACGCTGATCTGTTCGCTCCCAGTCTAATAAATAGTAATTATCTTTAACTGCCAAAATATTGCCCAGGTGCAGGTCACCATGAGAACTTACTATATCTATTGTGTCGGGTAGGTGTTGTTTTATTTTAGATAGTATTTTGTCAATATAGAAATATTGCTCTGGTGTAATGTGAGCAGAGTTCTTAATAGACATTAGCCGTTTATCTATATAGTCTGAAGTACAGACATTCTTACTGGTGAATTCATATAGTCTCTCTAAATCCTTGAATAGTAATTCAAGTGTGTTCATTAGTAATTCATTGTTCCTGCAGTTTTGCAAACTGCAGGTGTCGATAAGCTTTTGCTCAATAAATTTGTTATTTACGTCCTGACTGAGTATTTCCGGGATATTGATGAATGGAGAAAATACTTCTCGAGCTTTAATTTCTCTGCCTAGCTCCTGACTTTCTTTTCCCTCTGCCACATCCAAAAAAGAATTACTATTTAGATCGATTAACCTCGTTCTGAAACCTCCACGCCAGATAAGAATCTGACAATTAAATCTACTATTTATTTTGGGGAGAATAATAACAGGTATTCGAACACTCAGAATCAGTATCTTCATGAGGAGGAAGTTAATAACCTTTCCTTTTATACCGGCATTTTTTGCGATCGTATGGTTACTAAGAAATGAAAGAATGGGAGTCAAATTGTCATTAACTACAAAGGCACTTTTAATAAAACCAGCCACTACTAAATACCCGATGTTGGTTTTATAAATTTTAAGAAACCTGATTTTTCTTAATATTTGAAGAGATGCATAATCAGCATGATATTTCTCTGGTAATGTGCTTAAAACATGTGGGCTCATTCTGGTGGTTTTTTCTCAGCAGAGACCGCGTCTATAAAATCACCTATCCTTAGTGCTACTTTATCAGCGCTGGATTCGTGGCAAATTGGAACGAAAGTTCTGAAATCCTCAATTGCCTTAATAAGACTTTCTCTGTCGCTGGCTATTAATATCGCACCTGATTTAACCATAGCTGCTGCAGTGCTCACCTGATGATCATTTACATGTTCTCGGTATTTTTTCTGTCGAGGTACAATCACAATTGGTTTTTGCATAGTCATTGCCGCAAGGATAGTGCCCATTCCGGCATGACTGATTATCCCGGCAGCGGATTCAAATTTCTCGTCAAACTCATCTTTCTCTACCAATTCACTATATTCAAAGAATTTGGGTTTATATGAAGAGAAACCGATCTGACCGAATACACTATCATCGATCAAAGCATCCCTGACCATCAAGTCTACTATTTCAAGTAGTCTGTTAAATTGAAAGGGAGAGGTTCCAACTGTTAAAAAAATCATGCTAGAGCACCAACGAATTCCACCCCTGAATATTTGGAAGCCAGTTCTGGCCATTGAACGATAAATAAATCTGCAAAATGACGTACGAATGCGCCACTCATGCTTAAACTATTAACATTTGCGATACTATCAATCCATACGATTTTTGCGCCAAATAATTTCCCCCAAAAGCAAAAAGCAGCCATTGGTAGCGCCCCAGTAGTAATAATTACGTCGGGGCGTTCTTTAGCCACAATAAAAAATGTTCGGAATAGTACTGCTAATAATTTTATCAAATGCTCCCTGTTGCATTCTCCAATAATATAGGTAGATCCTCTCTTTTCCAGCGTAGCCCGATATTGTTCAAGAGTGCTAATAAATAAGGATGGTTTGACAGACCAGTCATTTTGAAATTCCAGTAACTTAAATAGTTGACTTGAATGTCCACCTGATGAAGCGCCAAAGCAGATTTTTATCGAAGGCGAGTTTTTCATTTACATACTATATTTGTTTATAGGTTTCTATAAGCAAGCAGACTTATCATTCAATACAACGATCTAGGTATTATCAAGAATACAAAATTCATATAAGGGAAATATCTGCTGATTATAACTATGGGAATTAACTGGAGATGTTCTTGGTCAATTCTTCACAAGTATTATACAGCGGTAATAATGCTTTTTCGGGTTTATATTCATTGATAGCTTTACAGCATTGCTGTGTGCGGTATTCGTCGGATTCATCTGAATCTAGTAAATTGCTAATTGCTTGCGCGAGTTCTTCAGAGCTCCTTTGAGTTACAACTGTCCCCACCTTGTCAGATTTAATGACCTGCCGAATTTCGCCAACATCAAAACCGATAACGGGTCGACCACATGCCAGACTCTCATTAATGGCCATGGACATGCCTTCGTCCTTCGAAGGTAAGACAGACAGTTCGCTGGCCCACAAATATTCTCGAATCTCATCCTTTTTTTGAATACCTAGAACAGTCACTTTAGAATTCAAGTCATTTTCGAAAATATATTGTTTCATTTTTTCCTCCAATGTCCCTCCACCAATCATCAGTAAGTGGCAATTGGGAATCCTGGAAATAACATGTCTCATTGCATCTAACAAGATAAGTGGGTCCTTAACCTCTTCGTAACGACCAAAGTATAAAATCAATTTAGTATGGTTTTCTATTTTCAGCTTTGCCTTTACCGAAGACATGATTGTATTCCTTTCCCCCTGATTGTTCGGAGGGAAGTGCAAGGCAGGGTTGTACCATGTAGTAATTAAAGTCAGATCCTGTTTTCTGAAAGACAATTTATCCAGGTATTCCAGGTAACACGCCCTGTTGACAAAAAAAATATTATTTGTCTGTGTCAGAGCTAAATCTTCTAGATAGTAATAAAGGGAGGAGGGCATAAATCGCCAGTTACTTCCAGAATTCATTTTCCATCTGCGGCTTGGACTGCTGTGTAAAAACAGAATATTTTTGTTTTTTGATTTTCTGGGCAAACTTAGAAGAGGTTCTATCCCATGAAAATGGAAGACGAACCCTTTCATGTTATTTTTCTTGAAAAATCGCCATGTGAGGAAAGTGTATATCAGTCGAAGTGGGATAACTTTGTTTCTAAATACCTTTTTTTTATTTAAAAATACAATTTTACAGTTCTTCCCATTAACATCTAAATTTGCAGTTTGTTTAAATCTTTCGGGGCTATTCGACATAGCAAAAATAGTAAACTCAAAGTTAGAAGGGGCATTGGAAATAATATCTTCAATAAATCGTCCTATACCGCCCGGATAGTTTTTGTATGGGTCCCAATGCCAAAATACGGCAACTCGCACAATCATCTTGTTATTATCACTTGGTCGTCTGGAATCTTTATATCGTTGATTTTATTTGATTTTATCAACAAATCATTGGCGAATCATTAATTTACTCTGGAAAACCCAGAGTGAGGAATATATATAGGGGAATTGAGGTGAAAACCAGTGTTTGTTCACAAAAATGTGATAATGATAACTTGTTCCCAGTAAATAGCTGTACTGACTTATTTAATGGACTATAATATGTAAATACTGTATATCATGCACCAGATTAGGGCTTATAACCTCATGAATAAACTGATATTTTTTGGATTTCTTTTGCTTGCTTCGCAATTCGCACTTGCAGATTTGGCAGGGGATCTTGCGAATGGCGTTGATGTGACGACCGCCGTACAAAATGCTGTAAATGCCGGCGAGAGTACTGAATCTATTGCCGCTGCACTGCAAAGCGCCGGAATTACCGATGTGGCTGCCGTAAATGCGATGACTGAGGCCAATATTGGATTGGGTGCTGCGATTAATGCCGTTTCTACCGCCTTTGGAGTTGATTCTAATGTATTGGTTAATAACCTGACCGCATTTAACCTCAGAACGGGCGATGGGAGTGGAGATGGCGATGGTGATGGTGATGGTGATGGTAGCGGAGATGGTGATGGTAGTGGGTCTGGCGCAGGAGCTGGCGCTGGGGCAGGTGGTGGCGGTGGCGGCGGCGGCGGTGGAACCAATGTAAGCCCTACTTAGAATTTCCTTATAAAACAAATAATTAAAGCGACTTTCTATCGCTTTTTTATGTAAACTGTTCAGGCATTTGAAATTATTTAATTATCTGTGCTATAACAGACTAGAAATGTCTTAGATATTATTCTACATATGATTGTTTATTAAGGGGATAAACTGGTATATTCAACAGTTAAATTAAAGTCTAAACCTGTGTATCTTCAATTATTCAAATGGAAAGGAACAAGCTAATCGTGAAATATTTGGTGATTCAAATATTTGTTCTTGTGACAACGTTTATATCCGTAAATGTAAGCGCTGCGGAATCGGCTGGCGTGCCTATAGGGAATGGCCAGCTATACCCACAACTGGATATCAAATTACAGCACGACGACAACCTTCTTAGAGCGAACACCGGTGAAATTGATACTTTTGTAAGCATTTTTTCTCCACAGTTGCTCTATCAAATCGAGTCAAACAAGTCTCTGATGTTGTTTGAGTATGTCATGGATACTGCTGAGCATTTCAGTAGCCACAATGACGATTACGTCGACAATAGAGCTCGTGCCGAATTCGAATATGAACCGACAAGCAGAATTTTCACTGCAGTTCGCGGGGAATTCGTTGATACAAGAGATCCGCGAGGAACAGGTGCATCTGAAGGAGCACAAGTTGCTATTTTAAGCCCGGATTTTTATCACAGTTTCGGGGTTCTAGGTGAGATGCGCTATGGCGCTAAGACTGCAAAAGGGCGGTTCGAGTTTGATGTCGGATATAAAGATAAAAACTACGACACTAACAGGCAGACAACTTTTGTACGGGATCGCGATGATTTTTATGGCTCAGCACGTTTTTTGTATAGAATCCTGCCAAAAACCAATCTATTGTTTGAAACCAGAGCCATTAACTTCAATTACGAACAGGATGCTGTTGGCACAGCAGGTCTGGACAGCACGACTTTCAAATATTTAGCTGGTGTAACCTGGGATGCTACATATAAGACCACCGGTTACGCAAAACTGGGTTTAATTGAAAAGAAATTCGATTCCAGCGCCAGAGCTGATGGTGACGCTCTTTTGTGGGAACTAGGAGTGGAGTGGCAACCGAGGACCTATTCCACTTTTTCTCTCTCAACCCAACGCGATTTTACGGAAACTAATGGTATAGGCGATTTTATAGAAGAGAACTCGGTAAACGCAGGTTGGAAGCACGAGTGGCCTGGTAATTTAATCAGTAGTATTAATTATACGTTTTCCAGGAATGATTACGCTAGTCTTCGCGAAGATGATAAAAACACGCTTTCATTGAAGCTCGATTATAAAATGCGAAGATGGTTCACCGTGGGAGTAGGCTATACCTATGATGAACGTGACTCTAATAATAGCAACTTTAATTATGAAAGAAATATTTTTGAATTAACCGCAGTAATAACTCTGTAGTCGCATCCATCACTCCTTTGCTTATTAATGTCTCGCTAGTAGATTTAGACAAAATTCTGTTTTTATAAATTGAATGGCCAGTGCTAATGAAATTTTACAAAGGTATATTTTATAAGCTGTCATTTTATGCATTTATTTCATTAGTTTCTTCCTCTCAAGTTTCTGCTGAAAGCTTTTATCGTTTGGACACCGGGGATGTTCTTCGGATTCAGATTTATGATGAAGAAGACATGTATCTTGAAGCCAGAGTGAGTGATCGTGGCACGATTTCCTATCCATTTTTGGGAGAAATTAAAGTCTCCGGATTGCCACCAGAAGAGCTTGAAAAAATCATAACCGAGCGCTTAACTGGAGATTACTTTATTGATCCAAAAGTATCTGTTGATATTCTTGAATACCGTCAGTTTTATGTCAATGGTGAAGTCGAGTCACCAGGGGGCTTTCCATTCCAGCCAGGCTTGACAATAAGGAAGGCAATCTCGCTTGCTGGTGGTTTCAAAGAGCGTGCATCGCGGGAAAAAATCTTTGTTATTCATGAGAATGATTCGGATTCAGATCCAAAGAGAATTGATCTAGAGGCTGAAGTTTTGCCGGGCGATATAATTACAGTGCGGGAAAGCTTTTTCTAACAGAATAAACATTAGATATAGTTATGACTAAAAAACCTGAATCTAATGATGAAGATGAAATAGATCTACGAGATTATCTCCTTACTTTTAAAAAACATAAATGGAATATTTCAGGTATTTCATTTGCAATCACGTTGCTGTCAATAATCACTGTTTTTTCTCTTGATCCCGCGTATATAGCCAGCACATCTCTGTTAATAGAGTCTGAAAACGCTAATATTGTTTCGATCGAAGAAGTCTATGGGATTAGTAGTACGAATAGAGAATACTTCGAAACACAGGTGCAAATCTTAAACTCTCGAGATTTGGCTGAAAAAGTATTTAATCAATTGAACCTGAAAGAACATCGGGAATTCCTTCCTGATGAAAACGAAAAATCTCTTTTTAATCCTCTGAAATACCTTCCGATTAAAAACCTTAGTGGAGTATCGAGTGAAGTTTTAACTGAATCTCAAAAAAACAGTGCCCTGATAGAAAAATTCATGAAAATGGTATCTATCAGTCTTGTCCGAAATAGTCAGATAATTAAAGTCACCTGCGAATCCAAAGATCCGGAGTTGACTGCTCTAATCCCAAACGTTCTGGCTAAGATGTACATTGAGTCCAATCTAAAAGCTGGATCTGAAATGAACCAGCAAGCTACCAGTTTGATTAATGAAAGAATTGGTGAGTTGAAAATGAATCTAGACAATTCAGAGCGTGTTCTTCAAAGTTTTATTGAAGAGGAACAGCTTATTGATATTCAAGGCGTTAATAGTCTGGCAGCAAAGGAGCTTGATGAAATCACGGCAAGGCTTGTAGAAGCAAGGCGAAAACGCTCTGAGTCGGAAGTTTTGTACAATCAGGTGAACTCATTGAAAGGAGGAGATATAGACAAGATAGAATCTATTCCCGCTATATTAAATCATTCGCTTATTCAAAATTCTTATATAGTCAAAGCGGAAGCTGATCGTAAGGTGTCAGAATTATCTAAACGATATGGCCCTAAACATCCGAAAATGAAATCTGCCATGTCTGAGCAGCAAACAGTTAACAATAGTTTGCAGAGGAAAATGGCCAGCATCATTAGAAGTATAGCCAAAGATTATGAAGTTGCGCGAGCAGAAGAATCACATTTGCAAAGAGCCCTGAACAAGACTAAAGCTGAAGTTCAGGGTATTAATAAGAAGGAGTTCAGATTATCTGAATTACGCAGGGAGGTGGAGTCGAACAGAAGCCTCTATAACGTCTTCCTGACCCGTCTGAAAGAAACCAATGCGACTAGCGACATGCAGTCTGCTAATGCACGTATTGTAGAAACCGCTGTTATTCCCAATGAACCGACTAAACCGAAAAAGAGTTTGATAATTTCGATTGCGTTTGTGCTGAGCTTAATTATGGCTGCAATCATTGCAGTCGTTAGCGAATCGTTAAACAATACCCTGAAGCATACTCAGGACGTAGAGGATAAATTGCATGTTTCTGTTCTGGGTTTGGTTCCAAAACTAAATGTGAAAGATGGTAAAGAATCTGAAAGTTTGAGGTATTTTGAGGAAAACAAGCAGTCCAGTTTCGCTGAGTCAATTCGCAATGTAAGAACTGGTGTGCTGTTATCTGCAATTGATGAAAAAAAGAAGATAGTACTGGTAACCTCTTCTATTCCTAAGGAGGGTAAAAGTTTAACTTCGGTCAACTTGGCATTGGCTCTTGCTCAAATGGGGAATGTCCTTTTGGTGGATTGTGATATGCGCAGACCTTCGATTTTGAAAGCATTTGAGCTTGATAAAAGCGATGAGGGCTTGTCACAGTTTGTGGCCGGTAATCATCAGATTGACAAGTGTGTTCACTATCAGAAAGAAGAAAATATATTTGTGATGCCAGCCGGCGTATTGCCTCCGAATCCCCTCGAGTTGATATCTTCTAAACGATTTCGTGACGGATTAAAACTGCTGGCAATGAAGTATTATCATATTGTAATAGATTCGCCGCCGATTCTTGCTGTTAGCGATGCAGTAGTGTTAAGCACAATGGTAAACAGCGTAATTTATGTTGTTAAAGCAGATAACACTCCCTACCAGGCTGCCCGTAAAGGGCTGTCGAAACTACATAATGTTAATGCGCCTGTTACTGGAGTAGTTCTTAATCAGGTGGGCTTGTCGAAAAATTCTTCTTACGACTTTTATGAAGGTGAATATCATGGGCACTATGGTTACCTTGGAGACGAATAGTTTCACTTCAACTCTATGATTGATTTGCACTGTCATTTGTTGCCAGGCATAGATGATGGCGCCAAAAATATGGAGATTGCAATCTCTATGGCTGAACTAGCATCGGCTAATGGAATAAAGAAGGCGGTGCTCACACCCCACATCATTCCCGGCCGATATGACAATACTCAAGACTCTATTAGGGAGTCATTTAATAACTATAATTCCGAAATCAAACATCGCGGTATAGAGCTCGAACTCGCCATGGCCGCAGAGGTTAGATTGGACCCTGTTATTATCAATATGCTGGAGACTGATACTCTTCCGTTTCTTGGGGAAATAGACAAGTTAAAGTTGATGTTGCTGGAATTTCCGCATTCAACTATCCCTCCCATCGCACTGGAAACTGTTGAATGGCTTTTAAAGAGAAATGTCTGTCCGGTAATTGCCCACCCTGAAAGAAACAAAGCTGTGATTGATAATTACAAAAAAATCAAACCGTTTGTAGATGCTGGTGCTATGTTACAAGTTACAGCTGCCTCTTTGACGGGGACATTTGGCGGGTCCGCAAAATCAATTGGTAAAAAGCTCCTGAAAAAAGGCTGGGTGTCTTTGATTGCATCTGACGCACATAATTTGTCGAGCCGCCCACCAGAAATGGAACCTGGAAGAATAGTGGCCGAAAAAATTGTTGGTGAAAATGTATCGTATTCCATGGTTTGGGAATTACCAGAGAAAATCACCAATAAATTATTTAGTAAGCAGACATAGAACTTGGGAATGAATAAACAGTTGTCATTACGAAAAAGTGCTGTTTTTCTTTTAATTATTCTTGTCAGTTATCTTATTATCAGTCCGGTTAAATGGTTTGTCGCGGACATCTACTATAGAACTCCTTTTAATGTCGTCAAGAACTGGCAGATTGCGTCTCAGGATAGTCAGGAAGTTGACTGGGGGAATAGCAATCGAAGGTTTCTCAAAGCGCTTGAATTTGATGCGAACAACCCGGAATCATTGATGATGGCCGGGCTATCGTACGAAGGGCAATATGCTTTTAAGGAAACCGGATTTGCAAAGGCAGAAAAAGGAAGAAAACTTGCTTTAAATTTTTACCGTAATTCGGTGCATTTGCGGCCAGCCTGGCCATACGGATGGATTGATCTTGCTCTGGTTAAGTACCGTCTGGGTGAACTGGATGAAGAGTTTTACAAATCAATACTCCATGCTTCCGAACTTGGTTCTTGGGAACCAGGTGTCCAAAAAGTGATAATTGAAATCGGTTTGCATGGGTGGAGTAAATTTGACAGCAAAACGCAGGAACTCGTTCTCAAGACGATTAGAAAAGCTGTAATCCATGCTGATAAAAAACACGTTAAAGCTATGATCATGCTTTTAAAGAAATACGGGATCTTTTATTACGCCTGTCTTTCAAACAAGGACAACTTGTATTTGGCAAAACGTTGTAAACGATTTATGTGATAAAACAAAAGTAAAGCGAATTCGGCTAGCTTCCAGTCACAAATTGCCGGGGTAACCACCCCCCAGTGGCCTGAATTGGTCGCTGCTTGTCAACGCCACTTACCCAGGCTACCAGTCCGTATTGAGCAGCATATATTTCTGATTCGGGTATTTTTAATCTGGCTTGATAAGAATACTTGTTTAACTCCAGTCTGGAATGCTTCAGCTCCAGAACAACGAAGTTGTGTGGAAGTGTTCTACCACTGTTTTCTCCTGCCGTCACAGAGGTTTTTAATTTAAATCCCAGTAAGGCCAGATTGATTTTAAGCTTATCACCAATTCTTTCGTCAGGTTTAAAGTCTACGGAAACTGTATTTCCTGTTACTTCCAATTTCAGTAAGCCTGGATTTTTCTGTATGTTATTAGCATTGAGCTGTTTTACAGACCTTTTACGCCACTTCTTACCGTTAAGGATAAATCCCGGGGTATAAACTGTACGTAAGGATTGTTCCTGCGCATAGCGCCGTTGCCGTTTACTATAAGAAGGACTGGCAAAACGATCTTTCCATCCTATGTAATCCCAATAATCAACATGAAAGGCCAAAGGAATAAATTCTTGCCAAAGTTTATTATCATCAACTAAAGCGCTAAGCCATCGATCTGCGGGTGGGCAACTACTGCAGCCTTCAGAAGTGTAGAGCTCTAATAGACTCGTTTTCTCCTTGCCGCTTTCAAATGTCAAGCTTTCCGCTTGAAGATTATGTATTGATAAGGAAATTCCAATTATGAAAAAATAAGATGCAACGGTTTTAGTTTTATGAATCATAGAAATGACGCTTTTATGGTTTGTGTGCAATAGTCTAGTTTAGAGCATAATCAGGTATGCCAGACCAGCAGAAAGCACAAGTGCCACGATTATCCAGTCTTTAGTGCTAGTGTTCATCAGTATTAAATACTGCAGTCATAGATTTAGAAATTATCATTACCCGACTGAAAGATTAGATGAGATTGGCGCTGTTAGTTCAGTTATAGCCAAAAGCTTTGTCAATTATGTGAACTAATACGCTGATTTTATGAAGATTCTGAGTTTTTTTGAGAATTAGGGCACAGTTAGTGTACGTAATAAGCGCCAGTTTCCAGCTTCGATCAAAAGGTGCCATTTGCCCCTGACCAGATCAGGGTTGAGCCCCTGATAAATAGATTTTTCCTGCTGAGATAATTCGATAATCTGATCAAACCCATCTCTGGAGGCATTCATGAAGTGCCCCTGAAGCGTTGTCGGAAACTGAAAATCTTTATCGGCCTCCAGGATGATTCGAAAATGACTGGCACCAGACTCCAGTTGGATAATCGAAGACAAATTGTGTCGACGGGCGACCTCATCTCTTTTCAGGGTACGGTTGATTGCAAGACCATTTTTATAGTAATCATCTACAACCAGTCCATCATCGGATTGTATTGCCAGAATGATGGTGAATATACCGCCGACTACCGCGGCAAGTGGAAAGCTTATAAGTAACCAGACATAGGGTTCTCTGTACCAGGAGCGAACGCCAGATTCAATCATCAGGGGAGAGGTCCTAAAAACCGAGCACGTTCGATTGCACTCAATTTTTCTGCGTCTGAGGCTTGTATGCTAAAAAAAATATCATTGCTTCTCCCAGTTAAATTCATTTCATCAACCTGAACTCTTACTGCTACATCTTTTACCTCGCCTGCTTCAACTAACAGGTTCTCATGCGGAGTAGAAATTTTCAAATTATCAATTCCTTTTACTGTGAGCGAGTAGGAGTGAGCTTTTGTGTCCATATTCAATATTTTCAGCGTATAAACATTTTCTATTAGTCCCTGAGTCTCCCGATACAGCTGATTCCGATCTCGAATAACGTCAAGACCCAGAGGCACTCTGTTCCAGATTGAATAGGAAAATACCAGCAGTAAGGTAAGCAGCAACCCTCCATAGATCAGTACGCGGGGCCTGAGGAGGTGACTACTTTCCCCTGCGAGAGTATTTTGCGTGGTATAACGAATCAAACCTTTTGGGTATTGCATTTTTTCCATAACATCGTCACAGGCATCGATACAGGCAGAGCAGCTTATGCACTGGTATTGCAAGCCATCTCGAATATCGATCCCTGTTGGACAAACCTGCACACACAGAGTGCAATTTATGCAGTCTCCCAGACCTTTTTCTTTATGATCGATACTGGGGCTTCGAGCGCCTTTCGGATCACCCCGTTGAGCATCATAAGACACAATCAGAGTATCATCGTCGAACATGGCGCTCTGGAAACGGGCATATGGACACATGTACATGCAAACCTGTTCACGCATCCAGCCGGCATTGCCATAAGTGGCAAATGCATAAAAGAGAAGCCAGAAAGTTTCCCATGGGCTGAGTTGAAGCTGCATAACCGCCTCAACCAGGGTCTTCGCGGGGGTAAAGTAAGAGACAAAGGTGAATCCGGTGAAAAGAGCAAAAATTATCCATAAACCATGCTTGCTGGCTTTAATACGAAACTTTCTAAAACTCATTTTCTCCCGATCCAGTCGCATTTGCTGACTGCGACTACCTTCAACCAGTCGTTCGATCCAGAGAAAGGTCTCTGTCCAGACAGTTTGCGGACAGGCATAACCGCACCAGAGTCGGCCGGCAAGGGTGGTAAAGAAGAATAATGACAATGCCGCGATAATTAACAGAAAAGTTAGATAGAGAAAATCTTGTGGCCAGAATGTCAGGCCAAAGATATAGAATTTTCTGGCGGGCAGGTCCAGTAGAATCGATTGATGACCGTCCCAGCTTATCCATGGCAAGCCATAAAAAATCCCAAGCAAAATAAAAACCGAAGCGATACGTAAACCTGCAAAAATACCATGAACTTCTCTGGGGAATATTTTTTCGCGCTTCGCGAATAATGCTAGTTCAACTTCTTTATCGCGAGCGGAACCACTGTTCACCTGTTCTTGCATATTTATATCAGAACCGCTTGGAACTGTCTTGTTCTTGAGTATCCAGTTTACTTGGATAGGTAAAAAAAACGGCAAGTAAACTGGAAATTGAGGTCAACATCCAGAATAAGAAGAAGCCTACTGTATAAGCACCACTCCGGCTGATCTCGGGGAAGCTGACGCAATATTTTAATTCCAGAGGGTCGATTGCTGAGAAAAAGATACCTGTCGCCATTGCCGCCATAAGAAAAGAAAGCCATAAAACTGTGATGACTCGTTGGGCAAAGGGAATATGCCCGCTTCTATCCCATACTCTCATTTCGTCCCTTGTTATCTGGACAGGCTGTAAACGTAGGCAGCGAGGATATGTACTTTTGCCTCTCCGAGAAAGTTTTCATGCGGAGGCATCAGGCCATTACGCCCATCTTTTATTGATTCAATAATCTTTTTGCTCGATCCACCGTATAGCCAGATATCATCAGCTAGATTGGGTGAGCCTAAGGCAGGGTTACCCTCACCGTTGGCACCATGACAGACCATACAGTATTGTGAGTAATTGGCTTTACCTTTTGCCGCGAGCGAATCATCCGCCGAAAGTCCGCCAAGCGTTCTTATATATTCTGCAACAGCATGTATTTCAGCGTCTTTTAACAAACTGCCCCACGGCGGCATCGCTGCCTGTCGACCTTTCATAATAGACGTTTTAATAGCGACGGAGTCACCACCATAGAGCCAGTCATTGTCAGTTAGATTAGGGTAACCGCGAGCCCCACGGGCATCAGAACCATGACAGGTTGTGCAATAGGTCGAAAACAATCGTTGACCAACGAGCAGGGCTTTGGGGTTTCGCGCCAGATCTTCAATTTTTTCATTCTTGAATTCATCAAAAATGGGGCCAAATGTCTGTTTTGCTTGTGCAATTTCTTCTTCATACTGGGCTATCTGTGACCAGCCGAGATAACCACTAAAAGAACCAAGCCCCGGATACAGGAAAAGATACAAAATGCCCCAGAATATGCTGATAATAAAACCCAGATACCACCAGCGAGGGGCGGGGTTATTCAGCTCATGCAGGTCTTCGTCCCATACGTGCCCCATAGATTCAGCTTTTTCGCCGGGAACAAATTTTCTGGCTCCGACTTTGAGGGTAAAAATAAGCAGCCCGATAATACTCAGAAGTGTGAGGGCAATAATGAACCAGTCCCAGAATGCACTTGTAAAATCAGCCATGATGATTTTCCTTAGGCGTTTCCATTGAATCGTCTTCATCAAAAGGAATGTGTGCCGCTGCATCGAATTCATTTTTGTTGGCACTACTCCAAGCCCATAGACAGATGGCTAGAAACATTAGAAAAGCAACGACCGTCCAGATAGATAGTATTAAGCTCATAGTAACCTCATCGTCTGGTTTTCACTGCTGTGCCTAATCCTTGCAGGTAGGCAATGACAGCGTCCATTTCTGTTTTTCCCTTGATTTTTTCCGGTGCTGATTCAATCTCCTTGTCGCTATAAGGGAGCCCAAGCGTTCTTAGAACCGTCATTCGCTTTTGGATGTCAACGTCGTCAATGGGATTCTCTTCGAACCAGGGATAACCCGGCATAATTGATTCCGGTACAAGATCACGTGGATTAATAAGGTGAACACGATGCCACTCGTCACTATAACGGCCACCGACCCGATGCAAGTCTGGTCCAGTTCGTTTTGATCCCCATTGAAATGGGTGATCGTAGACAAACTCGCCGGCGAGGGAATAATGACCGTAACGTTCAGTTTCAGCACGAAAAGGTCTAATCATTTGTGAATGACAGAGATAGCAGCCTTCACGAACATAGATATCTCTGCCTATGACCTGTAAGGGAGTATAGGGTTTCAAACCCGTGACGGGCTCGGTCGTTGAACCCATAAAAAACAGGGGAGTTATTTGCACCAAACCACCTACACTGACTGTAAGTATGACCAGCACTATCATAAGGCCAATGTTCTTTTCGATTTTTTCATGAAAACCCGACACGTTAATTCTCCTATTGAGCAGCTGCTGGCAATGGTATTTCTGCGCTGACGGGTTTACTTCCGGAAACAGTTTTAATCAGGTTGTAAACCATCACCAGTGTGCCAAGCAGGAACAGTGCACCGCCAAGGAAACGTATAATGTAAAAAGGATGCATTGCCTGGACGCTCTCAACGAAACTATAGGTGAGGGTGCCATCATCATTTACGGCTCGCCACATTAGACCTTGCATAATTCCTGAAACCCACATAGAAGCAATGTAAAGGACAATACCAATTGTTGAAGTCCAGAAATGTACCTCGATCAGTTTAAGACTGTATATTTCACGACCGTATAAACGAGGAAACAGGTAGTACATACAACCGAGTGATACCAGAGCAACCCACCCCAGAGCACCTGAGTGCACATGACCGATTGTCCAGTCCGTATAATGAGAAAGCGCATTCACTGTTTTAATCGACATCATCGGCCCTTCAAATGTAGACATGCCATAAAATGAAATCGATACAATAAGTAGACGCAAAACCGGATCTGTACGTAATTTATGCCAGGCTCCAGACAGGGTCATGATGCCGTTGATCATGCCTCCCCAGGAAGGCGCCAGGAGAATAATGGACATCACCATTCCCAGGGACTGGGTCCATTCCGGCAAAGCGGTGTAATGCAGGTGATGTGGGCCTGCCCAGATGTAGGTGAAGACCAGAGACCAGAAGTGAATAATGGATAATCGATAGGAGAAAACTGGTCGGTTTGCCTGTTTGGGTACAAAATAATACATCATTCCGAGAAATCCGGCGGTCAGGAAAAAACCAACCGCATTATGCCCGTACCACCATTGAATCATGGCATCTTGTACACCCGCATAAGCCGAATATGATTTTAATAGACTCACGGGTATGGCTGCGCTGTTGACGATATGCAGGACGGCAACGGTAATAATGAAAGCACCGTAGAACCAGTTGGCTACGTAGATATGTTTGATTTTACGTTTCAGGATTGTGCCAAAAAAGACTATCGCATAACTGACCCAGACAACGGCAATAAGAATGTCTATCGGCCATTCCAACTCGGCATATTCTTTCGAAGTGGTAATCCCGAGCGGAAGCGTTATTGCGGCTGAAACGATAACGGCCTGCCAGCCCCAGAAGGTGAACGCCGCTAGTTTGTCACTGCACAGGCGAACGTGACAGGTTCGCTGTACAACATAATAGGAAGTAGAAAACAATGCACATCCGCCGAATGCAAAAATAACTGCATTCGTATGCAGAGGCCGGAGTCGCCCGAAACTCAGCCAGGGCAGGTCAAAATTCAGCGCAGGCCAGGCCAGTTGAGCGGCGATGAACACACCAACTGCCATGCCAACAACACCCCAGACGATCGTCATGATCGCAAACTGCCGCACGACCTTGTAGTTATAGGTATTAGATTCGGTCATCAAATACACACCTTTGTATCAAAAGAAGTTTATCCCCAGTTCCCGGTTAAACCTTGATTTAACCGGAAGCGATTATCACATTTGCCGTTCAGTAGAATCTTGATCTCGATCAAGTAATAAATGTTTACAGGCTTTATTGTTGATGTGAAGCGAGATTCTCATATTCAGCTAGGCACCGTAGAGTCAGGCGCTTACAATATTCAGCCAAAATTTTTTCTTCTGGAGTTTTAAATGCAATCCGCTGACGCAATCGAAATTCGTGATGGGGCGTCCAGTGATTCCACTTCCGCAATTCTTATTGAACCTTGTTTTCATTGCGGAGAGCCAGTGCCGGAGTCGTTTGAGCTCTTTACTGAAATTGATGACGTAAAAAGGCCTATGTGCTGTTCTGGTTGTCAGGCTGTTGCTGAAGCCATAGTTCAATATGGATTGGGTGACTATTACCTTTTTCGTGAGCAGAAGGCGCATAAACCAGAGCAGTTGATACCTGAAGAATTGCAGCGTCTTGAAGCTTACGATAATCCGTTATTGCAGAATGAGTATGTAAAATCGCAGAATATAGAACACAATTCAGCATCTTTTCTGCTCGCCGACATGACTTGCCCGGCATGTGTCTGGTTAATTGAGACACGTCTGCGACAGACGACTGGTATTACTAATGTCGATGTGAATTTCTCGTCGCATAAAGCGTCGATTAGCTGGATTCCAGAGCAAATACAGATGAGTCGCATTCTCAAAATCGTCAATGCTCTGGGATATAAGATTCAACCCTATGAAGCCAATGCAGCAAGCCAACAGCTTGATGAGGAGCAAAAGGAACAGTTACGTCGTTTGGGGGTTGCAGGGGTTTTAGGTATACAGGTCATGATGCTCTCGGTTGCACTTTATGTAGGCGAATGGTCGGGTATTCATGAGAACTTCAGAAGTTTTTTCTCATGGTTATGTTGGCTTCTGACTACGCCGGTGATGCTTTACTCGGCAAGGTCTTTTTTTGTCAGAGCCTGGCGTGATATCAGTCTATTGCAAACCGGCATGGATGTGCCGGTTGCGCTTGGCCTGTTGATCGCCTACCTCAGCAGCAGCTGGGCCACTACGACAAATAACGGCCAGATTTACTACGATTCGATAGTCATGTTTGTCTTTTTTCTACTTTGCGGACGCTATCTGGAATTTCGTGCACGCAGACAATCCAGTCAGATAATGGAATCTATTGGTCAGTCGCTGCCTGTTATCGCTACGAGAAAAGTCGGGCAGGGGCGCGATTCAGAATTGGAAACAATACCTGTTGAGTCATTAAGGCGCGGGGATGTCGTTTTGGTTCGAAGCGGCGATGTTATCCCGACCGACGGTATAGTCAGCGAAGGTGATACCAGCGTTAATGAGTCACTTCTTACCGGTGAGAGCAGAGCCGTTTCAAAGGGGGTTGGAGATTTTCTTATTGGTGGAAGCAGCAATATAGACCAAACTGTTTACATGACTGTGACTAAAACCGGCAAAGACACCGTGAGCTCACATATTTATCGTCTTATGCAGCAGGGGCAGAAGCAGAGACCAACTCTAGTCGCTATCTCTAACAAAGTTAGTGCTTTCTTTGTATTGTTTGTGCTGATTCTGGCGACTGGGACTGCCATTTATTGGATAAGCAATGATCCTGCAATCTGGGTGCCGGTCACCATAGCCACTCTGGTAGTTACTTGCCCCTGCGCATTATCACTTGCCACACCTCTGGCTCTCGCTGCCGCCTCTACAGCCTTGATGAAAAAAGGACTCATTCTGGTTGACTCATCTGCACTCGAGATATTGAACAAGGTTGATACAGTCGTTTTTGATAAAACCGGAACATTGACTGCAGGGGAGCTCCAGATTACCGAGGTAAAGATGTTTTCATCTTTTCCTATGGAGTCTTGTTTATCAATTGCCCGCGCAATGGAATTGAATTCTCTGCATCCTGTTGCAAAAGCATTTCAAACGACGGATCCAAGTAGTAGTGAAATGTATGCCGAAAACATTCGTAATTTTCCGGGCTCAGGAATCGCAGGGTTTGTTGGAGAGAATGAATGGTACCTGGGAAACAGAAAATTTATAAAGGACAAAACCGGGCTGCAGCTTGTTGACGATAAGTCGGATTTGTCAATGGATAAATCGACTAGCGAAATAGTGTTGGCGAACAGAGAGCAAATCCATTGCTGTTTTTATCTGACAGATGTGGTTAGAGAAGGTGCAGAAGAGACGATTCGATTTCTGAATATTAATAAATTGAAACATATGATTCTAAGCGGCGATGCCCTGGCTCCAACCCGGTTGTTATCTGCGAAAGTGGGGATAGCAGAATTTCACGCTGAACAATCACCGACTTGCAAAATGTCGAAAATTACAGATATGCAGAAAAATGGGGAGATCGTAGCGATGGTGGGAGATGGTGCGAATGATGTCCCTGTTCTGGCTACGACAAACGTATCAATTGCAATGGGAGAGGGTGCCGCTCTGGCTAACACCAATGCGGCAGTTATTTTATTGAAAGGTCGTCTTGATAAACTGATCACGCTCATTAAAACGGCCAAGCACAGTCGCTCGATAATAAAACAAAATATGATCTGGGCAATAGCTTACAACATTACAGCTTTGCCATTGGCAATGACGGGGAATATTGAACCGTGGATTGCAGCTATTGGAATGTCTCTGAGTTCTTTACTTGTCGTTGTCAATTCTGGTCGCCTGAATCAGGGAGACTGATGCAGATGGAAGTTATTTATCTGTTGATTCCAATTTCTCTGATACTTGTCGGGGTAATAATCTATTTTCTGTTTTGGGCTATTCGTTCCGGACAATTTGATGACATGGAAGGCTCAGGTTTTCAAATTTTGATGGATGATGATAAGGCAAAGGTGGTGGAGGAAGCTGACGAGAGCACAAAGTGAATTATAAATGGCAGCTTTACTTTACACTGTACCTGATTTCTTTCGTTTCGCGGATTTTTTGTTTTTATTGGCTTTAACTTGTTTTTTCTTGCGTTTTTTAACACCGTTTTCATCCCGCTTAGAATGCTTATGCTTGTGTTTAGTTGATACTGCGGATTTGTCTTGAGTAATATTGAGTTTATGTCCGTGCACTTTTTCGTGGCGTAAAGATTCGTACACCTCTTTCGGTATTCCTTCTGGTAGCTCGAGGGAGGTGGATTGTTCTGATATATCGATTTCACCAATATGTTTTGCATTAAGACCTGCTTCACGGGCGAGGATGCCGATAATATCAGAAACAGTGATTTTGTGTTTCTTTCCAACTGCAATCTTGTAGCGAACCATTCTGGCTTTACGCAGATTCGGCTTGTCTTGCTTAGACTTATCCTGCTTATTCTTCTGATTCGACTTGTCTTTGTTGGGTTTACTGAACTGAACTTTGAGAGGGCGTTTTTTCTGATGCAGGTAGGCAAGAGCGGCCGCAATATCCTCCGGAGCAATATCGTGTTCATGACTGTATTCAGCAAGCAATTCGTCAAAAAAACTCAAATCCTGATTGTTTATGGTTTCCGAAAGAACCTGTTTAAATTGATCAATACGTTGCTTGCTGATGCTCTCACCAGTCGGCAGTTCCATTCTTGTCAAGGATTGACCAGAGGCTTTTTCCATCGTGTGTAAAAGCCGTTTTTCTCGAGGAGCAACGAATAAAATCGCTTTGCCCTGACGGCCAGCACGACCAGTGCGGCCGATTCTATGGATATAGGCTTCGCTGTCATGAGGTATATCGTAATTCAGAACATGGCTGATGCGGGATACGTCTATCCCTCTGGCAGCAACATCGGTAGCAACCAGAATGTCCAGTTTTTTATTTCGTAAACGATCAATGGTTCGTTCACGAATCTGTTGGCTCATGTCGCCATTGAGCGCCGAAGCTGGATAGCCTCGTGCTTCCAGTTTTTCTGCCAGTTCAACAGTGGCCGTTTTTGTACGCACAAAAATCAGCATAGCATCAATACTTTCTACTTCGAGGATTCTGGTCAGAGCATCAAGTTTATTGGTGCCACCGACCATCCAGAAATGTTGGTCTATGTTTTCTCCAGTCGAAGCTTTCGATGCAATCTTAACTTCACAGGGGTCTTTCAGGTACTTGCGGGCCACCTTCCGGATTGCCGTTGGCATGGTTGCGGAAAATAAAGCAGTTTGATGATTCTCCGGAGTGTGTTCCAGAATCCATTCGACATCTTCAATAAAGCCCATCCGCAGCATCTCATCCGCCTCATCAAGAACTAGGCACTTCAATGATTCCAATTTCAAAGTTTTTCGTCTCAGATGATCCATAACTCTGCCAGGTGTTCCAACAACGACATGAGGACCACGCTTGAGTTGACGCAATTGAGTTGCATATTCCTGTCCGCCATAGATAGGGAGGACATGAAACCCTGAAAGTTTTGCCGCGTATTTCTGAAAAGCTTCAGCGACCTGGATGGCAAGTTCTCTAGTTGGCGTAAGTACTAGAACCTGAGGGGATTTAACACTTAGTTTAATAGATGAAAGCAGAGGCAGGGCAAAGGCCGCAGTCTTGCCGGTACCGGTTTGAGCCATTCCAATCAGATCCTGACCGCCTAGCAGGGGTGGGATGCTCGCTTCCTGAATAGGGGTGGGCAGTTCATAGCCAATCGCTTCAATTGCCTGAAGGACGGGTTTGGCAATGGCCATTTGCTTGAAGCTAATAGTAATTGGGCTAGACATACGATACTCGGTGATAAAGCTATGGAAACAAAAGATCTGGGTTGAATTGAAACGATACTGGCAAATGCTGCACTCGTGCTATCAAAGCGAGAGCGCGGATTATAGGGTATTTTTCTATTCAATGCTTGTCAATCAGACCTCCGCGGAAGAATTTTCGCAATAAGCCGGATTGCATGATAAATTTATACCTGTTTACTTATCTGAGAGCCAGAATATGTCGAAATCAAGCCATCGCGATCCACTATCGGATACACAATTGCGTGTTAAAGCGCTCGAGTCAGTATTACTGGAAAAGGGTGTAGTCAAACAGGAAACGCTAGACGCAATTATCGACAACTACGAAAACAAAGTTGGCCCTCACATTGGTGCTTCAGTCGTCGCTAAGGCCTGGACCGATCCTGATTTTAAGTCAAGATTGCTTGAAAATGCCTCCGACACTCTGGCTGAAATGGGGCTCTCGGGCATTGAAGGCACTCACGTAGAAGTAAAAGAAAACACCGCTGAATTACATAATATGGTTGTCTGCACACTGTGCTCTTGCTACCCATGGACTCTGCTTGGACTCCCACCTACCTGGTATAAAAGTACGCCCTATCGCGCTCGTGCAGTTCGCGATCCAAGGGGCATTCTGGCCGAATTTGGCGTTAAAATGAGCGAAAATGTTGAAGTGCGCGTTTGGGACAGTAATGCGGAAATTCGTTATCTGGTATTACCCATACGACCGGCTGGCAGCGAAGGACTTGGAGAGGATGAGCTTGCTGAGCTGGTCACGCGAGACTCCATGATTGGAACAGCCGTTGTCGAGATGAACTGATAGAAAGGCGAGAATATTACTATGAATGGCATACATGATCTTGGTGGGATGGACAATTTCGGAATCATAAATCGAGAGGAAAATGAACCGGTTTTCCATGATGACTGGGAGAGGCAGATTTTTGCGCTGACGATTGCAGCATTTCCAGCGGGTTATTGTAATGTTGATGAAATGCGCCGAACCACTGAATGCATAGAACCAGCCGTCTATCTTCGCGCTAAATACTACCAAAAATGGTTGTTAACGCTTGAAAGCATCGTTCTCGAAAAAAACATTTTGACTCAGGAAGAGCTGGACTCGGGGCGTTCAATTCGAACCGAGGGCGGCAATCTACTTCCGGCCGTCCCGGATGAGATGATTCAGTATGCAATGAGCAACCCTGTTTCTGCCCGGGTTGAAAAAGAAATCGAAGCTAAATTTCAAACTGGCGATAAAATCCTGGCCAAAAACCTGAATCCACTTCATCACACACGAATCCCTAGGTTTATCAGAGGTAAGAGAGGTGAGATAATTCAGGATCATGGAGTCTTTTTGCTGGCTGACACGAATGCTCACGGTGGTCAGGATAAGCCCCAGCACGTCTATTCAGTGAAATTCACAGCGCGCGAGTTGTGGGGAGAGGAGGCAGCAGCGAAAGATACTGTATGTATAGACTTACACGATGATTATATGGAACATCTGCCAAATTAGCGGATAGAAACATGACGACACCTGATCTGAAAATCCTACCTGAATTGCCCGTTGACGAGGACGGTCCCGTGTTTAAAGCACCATGGCAAGCTCAGGCATTTGCACTTGTGCTCAGCTTGCAAAAAGAAGGGGTTTTTAGCTGGCAGGAATGGGCCGAGGAACTGGGCGCGAGCATCAATAAAGCTCGGCAGGCGGGTGACTCCGACCTTGGCGATACCTATTACGATCACTGGCTTGCTGCACTTGAAAAAATCAGCGTGGATAAAGGCCTGGCCAGTGTAAATAAACTGATTGAAAGAAAACAGGAAGTTCACGAGACCCACCAGAAATTACATCACGGGCATTCGCACTAATCAAATAAGTAAAACTGTTTTTAGTAATTAGTGGTGGTCATGATGGCTGTTCAGCTCACTAAAAAAAGCCGCCTCGGTGTGAAAATAAAACAAAGACAAACCGATCATTACAATAATTGCACCTGCAATTTTTCTTAACTTAACAGACCTGGCAAGCGTTATTATTCTGCCACCTGCGAATCCGGTAAGTATCATTGAGGGCAGGGTGCCAAGACCGAACATAAACATATACATAGCGCTAAGCACAGGGGCATTCGCCGAGCTTGCCCACAAAAGCACGGAGTAGACCAGACCACAGGGTAACCATCCCCAAATGGCTCCAAGAGCAAAAGCTTTCGGGGCTGTTGTCGCTGGCACAAAACGTTTGCCAAAGGGTTGAATATGAGCCCACAGGCTAAGTCCAAGTGACTCAATTTTCTTCAGGCCAGGCAGGTAGCCTGATATATGAATTCCAAGGCAGATTAAAAACAAGGCCGCCAGGCTTTGAAGTGCGAAGTAGAAAAATGAATTCCCACCAACTGAGGGAAGCAAGCTAACGACCAAACCAAATAATCCGCCAATTGCAGAATAACTGGCTATCCGCCCTATATTGAATGCGCTCATTAACAAAAGCAGACTGGAGCTCCGCGATTTAGTGGTTTCGGGTAGGCTTAGACTCAGAGCGCCCATTATGCCCCCACACATTCCAAGGCAATGAAAGCTACTGCTCAGGCCGATGATAAATGCTGCAGCGAGAGTTAGTTGGCTGTTTGTGTCCACGACAAAACGAACAAATCTTAAATCTGTGTTTTATTGATCTAAATCAAAATAAAATGGACGATAAGGCATAGTATGACTCACGGTTTTGAAAAAGGATTATTGAAAAATCTAAAAAACGTCATTGACCTGATTGCCAGTGTTCAATACAAGCAGACTGACACCGCCTCACACTACCTTGAGTGTCCTCACCATTGTATCACCCCCAGTTGTGAGGTGGTGTTTTTTTAATTCCTCAAGCCCCCACAAGCATTTTGAATTGCCTTACGATCAATAATTTGAATATGCTTATTGTTTATACTGATGTGCTTGTTCTTCTGAAATCGACTGAATATTCTACTTACAGTTTCTATGGTTAAGCCCAGATAGTTACCGATTTCCTGTCTGGACATACTTAATTTAAATTCATCTGCGGAAAAGCCAAGCTGACGAAATCGAATTGAGAGGGAAATAAGGAATGTGGCAATACGTTCTTCCGCATTTTTCTTGCCAATTGTCAGTAACAATGTATTCTCATGAGAAATTTCTCTTCCCATAATCCGGAACATTTGATCCTGCAAGGCCGGGATTGTCTTGCAAACATCCATTAATTGAGTATGGGGAAAATTGCATAGACTGCTGGTTTCCAAAGCGACTGCAGAGCAACTGTGAGTCAAACTATCAAAGCCATCAAGACCAACGATTTCGCCGGGTAAGTAGAAGCCGATTATCTGCTCGTCACCATTGTCGCTATTTGTGAATAATTTAATGCTACCTGAGCGGACGGCATAAAGAGAGCTTAATGGGTCACCCGAGCGAAACAGATAGTCTCCTTTTTGGAGGGGACGATTCTGCCTCACAAGCTTTTCCAATTTGACCATTTCTTCTGAGTTTAGCCCATGCGGTAAGCACAGCTCAGCAAGATTGCAGTTTTCGCAAGACGCTTTGAATTTCTGAATATCAATAGCCTGCATTAGACTCATTGTCCTGTTGAAAAATAGCTTGGTACCGTTAGTCTACTTTTTTGTATATAGGAAGTAAAAGCAGTAATCTCGATATTCTATGATAGAGGGATTGTACTTTTCGCCCTGGCTTTTAAACTGATCGTACTATTTTACAGGAGATGCTGATATGCAGGGTTTAATTATGGATGTCCCCCTGACCATAACGTCGATTATGCAACATGCAGATTGTAACCATGGCGATCAGGAAATAGTTTCGATAACGACTGACAATCCTCGGCATCGTTATACTTATGCGGAAGCTTTTCGCCGTACTCGTAAACTGGCAAATGCATTGAGTGAATACGGTATAAAGCCCTCAGATCGTATTGGCACTCTGGCCTGGAACGACTACAGGCATTTTGAACTGTATTTCGGAGTTGCCGGTATTGGGGCAATAACGCATACCATTAACCCCAGACTTTTCCCCGAGCAGATAATTTACATAATCAATCACGCTGAAGATCGCCTAATTTTTGTTGATCCCTTTATTCTGCCTACTCTGGAAGCTATTGCTGATCAGCTGATCCCTGTTGAAGCCTTTATCGTATTAACAGACGATGAAAATCTACCTTCATCGACACTCAAAAACATCATGAGTTACGAACATTTTATCGGAACCTGTAAGGATGAATATTCCTGGCCAGATTTGGATGAGCGCAGTGCCAGTAGTCTGTGCTACACATCGGGGACGACCGGCAACCCGAAAGGTGTTCTTTATAGTCACAGGGCGAATGTCCTGCATTCTTATGCTTCCAATACCCCGGATGTCTTCAATTTTTCGACGGGTGATGCCGCAATGCCTGTTGTGCCAATGTTCCACGTCAATGCCTGGGGCATTCCCTATGCCAGTCCGATGGTCGGCGTAAAACTGGTTTTCCCGGGGCCTAAAATGGGCGACGGTGCCTCACTACAGGCTCTAATTGAAGAAGAAAAGGTTACGTTTAGTGCTGGTGTCCCTACTGTGTGGCTGGCATTGCTAAATTATCTGAACGAATCGGGTAAATCTGTCGATTCCTTAAAAAGAGTGATTATCGGTGGAGCAGCGTGTCCGGAGATGGTGATGCGTCAGTTTCTGGATAACTACGGAGTACATGTTCATCATGCCTGGGGAATGACCGAAACAAGCCCTCTTGGGACAGTCAACACCTTGAAAGCCCATATGGAAGATTTGCCGGATACGGAGCTGTATCGCATGAAGTTAAAACAGGGGAGAGCCTTGTATGGCATAGAAATGAAGATAGTCGATGATGATAATATTGAGCTAGCACGTGATGGAAAATCCTCTGGATTGTTGAAAGTAAGGGGGCCGTGGGTCTGCAGCGACTATTTCAAAATGGAAGGCAAGAATGATGTGCATGATCAGGATGGCTGGTTTGCGACCGGAGACGTCGCAACAATCGATTCCGATGGCTATATGCAGATTACCGATCGTTCAAAAGATGTGATCAAATCCGGGGGAGAGTGGATTAGCTCTATGGACCTCGAAAACGCAGCAGTTGGCCATCCGGACGTGGTGGAGGCCGCCGTTATAGGGATATCTCATCCGAAATGGTCAGAGAGGCCTCTTCTGGTTATAGTCCGTAATCCAAACTCTGATTTGCAGGCAGAAGAGATAATTGACTGGCTCAAAGACAAAGTGGCTAAATGGTGGCTGCCAGACGCCGTTGAATTTGTTGATGAAATCCCTCATACCGCTACCGGAAAAATTCTGAAACTTGAATTGAGAAAACAATTTTCAGACTTTACATTCGATATATAAAATATAGAAAGTACTTTATCTAAATAACATAATATATTGTTATATATGAAATTAAAGGTTTTTTAATTGTTCTCTGCATGACGTTTCAAAAGCATCCAGTTCAGTCATAGTCAACTTCAAATCGTCAAGTTGTTGTTCCAGGCTTTGCCGCCTTTGTCTGGCTTTGACAAGAGCTACCTCCAGTTGAGCCTTTTCTCCCGGCTCAGAATCGTACAAATTCAACATATCGGCTATATCAGCCAGAGTAAAACCCAATCGTTTACCTCTGAGAATCAGTTTCAATCGGGTGTAGTCTCGACCGGAATAAATCCTCTGGCGGCCAATTCGTTCAGGGCTGATTAGATGCTCATCTTCATAGAATCTGATAGCTCTTGTCGTTATGCCAAACTCTTTGGCTAATTCGGAGATCGTATAAGTCAGATCTTGGGTTTCTCCGTCATTTGCAATTTCAGGTTTTACAGGATTCAGTTTGAGCATAATATGATTGACGTTTACGTAAACGTCAATATAATAACCTAGTCTGAAACATTTGCAAATACTTCCGGAGAGCAATTATGTCGGCAACCTTATCAGTGCAGCCAAGTTCACCATTTGCCAGTGAGCAAAAAACCGAAAATATCAGGTTCATAACAGCAGCCAGTCTCTTTGATGGACATGATGCTGCAATCAATATTATGCGCAGGATACTGCAAGCATCTGGTGCAGAGGTCATACACCTGGCTCACAACCGTTCAGTCTCTGAAGTTATCGACGCCGCCTTGCAGGAAGACGTACAGGGAATCGCCATTAGTTCTTATCAGGGTGGTCATATGGAGTATTTCAAGTACATGATAGATATGCTGCGAGAAAGTGGGGCCGCGCATATTAAGGTTTTCGGTGGTGGGGGAGGAGTCATCGTTCCAACCGAAATCGAGGAACTGCACAATTATGGGGTGACGAAAATATTTTCTCCGAATGACGGCCAGAAATTAGGACTTCAGGGTATGATTGATTCAATGCTGGAGCAGTGTTCTTTTGATTCTGATCTGCTTGTGCCTAAAACACTCAAAGAACTAGGTTCGGGAGACAGATGTACCCTTGCTCGTGAAATAAGTGCTCTGGAAAATGATCATGTTGTTCAAACTGTGCGTGACGAAATCAGTAAAAGTGTAACAGAATCAAGCAAAAAAACGCCTGTTTTAGGGATTACCGGCACCGGCGGGGCAGGCAAATCATCGCTTACTGACGAAATCATTCGACGCTTTCGAATTGACGCTGAAGATCAGCTCAGAATTGCAATACTCGCTATAGACCCAACACGACGCAAAACCGGTGGGGCATTACTCGGTGATCGTATTCGAATGAACGCGATCTATCATGAGAACATTTTTATGCGTTCGCTGGCAACGCGTGATTCAGTTTCGGAAGTTCCACCTTATCTACCAGACGTAATCAATGCCTGCAAGCTCTCTGGCTTTGATTTGATAATAGTAGAGACACCGGGTATTGGTCAGGGCGATGCGGGTATTGTCCCGTTTGTCGATACTTCATTATACGTAATGACACCTGAATTCGGAGCGGCAAGTCAATTAGAGAAAATTGATATGCTTGATTTTGCCGATGTAATTGCGATCAACAAGTTTGACCGGAAAGGAGGAGAAGATGCTTTACGAGATGTAAGTAAACAGTTGCAGAGAAATCGTATGGCTTTTGAGCAATCCGTCGAAGAAATGCCGGTTTTTGGCACTATTGCGTCTAAATTTAATGATGATGGCGTAACGGCCTTATATCAGGAAACACTCAGAACGCTACAATCCAAAGGACTTAAAGATTTTGATAACATACTACCCGTCCAGAGCGTAAAAACTTCCAGCGAAACCACGATTATTGTTCCTGCCGCAAGACAGCGTTATTTGGCGGAAATTGCCAGCTGCGTACGCGATTATCACGTCACTGTTAAAGAACAAGTGGTATTTGCTAGAGAACGGCAGCAATTACAGGAAAGCCGGAGAATGCTGGCAAGCGAATCGAGTACGATAATCGATGAACTAGATAAGCTTATTGAAAAACGCTCGAATCAACTGGATTCTCGTGCCAGTAAACTTCTTGAAAACTGGCCACAGCAAAAAAAGGATTATAGTGGAGAGTTTTTTTTCAGCCAGAGTCGCGACAAAAAAGTCCGAACAAATTTGATAACGACGACTCTTTCGGGGACCAAAATCCCCAGAGTGATTTTGCCTGAGTATGAGGATGATGGAGAAATCTTGAAGTGGCTATTACTGGAAAACGTGCCTGGACGATTTCCTTTTACAGCTGGCGTATTTCCCTTTAAGCGAGAAGGTGAAGATCCGACACGCATGTTTGCCGGCGAAGGCGATCCCTTCCGTACGAATAAACGCTTTAAAAAATTATCCGAACATTCCAGTGCTAAACGACTGTCAACGGCATTTGATTCTGTAACACTCTATGGTTTCGATCCAGATGAACGTCCTGATATCTACGGCAAGGTAGGCAATGCCGGGGTCTCGATAGCAACGCTGGACGATATGAAAGCACTTTATGATGGCTTCGATCTCTGTTACCCGGCAACATCTGTTTCGATGACGATAAATGGTCCGGCTCCGACCATACTGGCAATGTATCTCAATACTGCCATCGATCAACAAGTCGAAAAATTCATAGAAAAAAATGAATCAGAACCATCGGAAACTGAGCTTAAAGAAATCAGAGATTTTGCCTTAAGGAATGTTCGAGGAACGGTACAGGCTGATATTTTAAAAGAAGATCAGGGGCAGAATACATGCATCTTTTCAACTGAATTCAGTCTGAAAATGATGGGCGATATCCAGCAGTATTTTATTGATGAGCAAATCAGAAACTTTTATTCAGTTTCAATCTCCGGATATCACATTGCAGAGGCGGGGGCCAACCCAATCTCGCAATTGGCGTTTACGCTGGCTAATGGCTTTACTTTTGTCGAAGCTTATCTGGCCCGAGGTATGGATATTAATGATTTCGCTCCTAATCTGTCGTTCTTTTTTTCCAATGGTATGGATCCTGAGTACACAGTTCTTGGGCGCGTGGCGCGGCGCATCTGGTCGACTAGCATGCGATTTAAGTATGGTGCCAATGAAAGAAGCCAGAAATTGAAATACCACATACAAACATCCGGACGGTCGCTGCATGCACAGGAAATGGCGTTTAACGATATTCGCACAACACTGCAAGCTTTGATCGCGATATATGATAATTGCAATAGCCTTCATACTAATGCCTATGATGAAGCCATTACTACTCCAACTGAAGAATCTGTTCGTCGGGCGATGGCTATACAATTAGTTATAAATAAGGAATGGGGGCTTACCAAGAATGAAAACTCCAATCAAGGGGCTTTTATTATTGAAGAATTGACCAAGCTTGTTGAAGAGGCAGTATTGCAGGAATTTGAGAGGATATCTGAACGAGGAGGCGTTTTAGGCGCAATGGAGACCGGCTATCAGCGTGGCAAAATCCAGGATGAGTCGATGCTTTACGAACACAAAAAACACGACGGCAGCCTACCTGTTATTGGTGTGAATACTTTTCTTAATCCAGCTGAGCCTGAAAAATTCGAAATTGAACTGGCGCGTTCAACAGATTCCGAAAAACAAAGCCAGATTAAACGACTAGAACAATTTAAAGATAAACATTCTGAATCATCTGTATCTGCGTTAGGTAAACTGCGTCAGGCAGCCATAAGTAATGATAATATTTTTGACGAATTAATGAACGCAGTACGCTGTTGCAGTCTGGGACAGATCACAGATTTGTTTTTTGAAATAGGCGGACAATATCGCCGAAATATGTGAACCAGTCTTGGTCGTTTATTTTACCAGCGAACCGAGATCGGCGAAGGCAGCAATAATCTTCTCTATTTGCTCGTCTGTGTGAGCAGCACTAACACTGCACCTGACCAGGCATTTTTTTCCAGGCGCTGCAGGAGGAAATACAAGGTTCACATAAACCCCGTGTTCCAGCAGGCCACGCCAGAAAGCAAGAGCTTGTTCTTTGGTATCCAGCATTACAGCAACAACTGTGCTGATTTCAGGTCCTAGTTCATAATTCAGTTCGCTCAAACCCTCATACAGTTTTTGAGCATTGTTCCATAATTTCTTGCGTAGATGCTTTCCATCTCTAAGTATAGGCAGAGCCGCTCGCGTCGATGCAATTACCGAGGGTGAGGGGGATGCTGTAAAGACATAGGGTCTGCTGGCATAGCGTAGAAAATCAAGTTCAGGATGATTACTTGCACAATATCCACCTATGCTACCAAGACTTTTACTAAAGGTCCCAACCACGAAATCCACTTCATTCAGAACCCCACATTCTTCTATGAGTCCCTGACCAGTCTCACCAAGCACACCCAACGAATGAGCCTCGTCAACCACAAGCAAACTGGAATATTTTTTCCTTACCTCTATTATCTCTTTTAACGGAGCTCGATCACCGAGCATACTGTAAATTCCTTCAATAATGATGAGGGCATTGTTGGCGCGCTCGCCAAGGCGGGCAAGTCTTTTATCAAGATCTTCCGCGTTATTGTGGCGAAAACGGACAACATCCGCACCGCTTAGTTTACAACCGTCATAGATACTCGCGTGACAGTCAGAATCAATAACGATAACATCCCCAGCCTGCGTCAAACCTGAAATTACTGCGAGGTTAGCCTGATAACCTGTGGTAAATACAATGGCAGAACGCATCTGGTAAAACTCGGCCAGTTCTTTTTCAAGAGCCCGGTGTCCTGCGAAACTTCCGTTAGCCATTCGTGAGCCAGTGGTTCCCGTTCCCTGCTCATCAATAGCTTTGTGGGCAGCCTGCAGACATTCTGCATTAAAAGTTAACCCTAGATAATTATTGGTACCGGCAAGTATGATTCGTCGCCCATCAATGCGAGCTTCTGTAGGAGAGTAAACTTCTTCTATGGGTGTGCCAAATGGATCAAAGCCGACTGATAACAACGCCTCTCTATCACTTGCCAGTGAGGAAAACTTATCGAAAAGGCTCATTCTGCTTTTGGTCCGAGTTCATGAATTCGTTTGGCCATATCTGCGACTGTGCGGACATCAGCTAGCACATTCATAGGTATAGAAATATCAAATTCATCTTCAACTTCGAGCAGAAGATCCAATACCTTAAAAGAGTCAAGGCCGAGACCATCAACCAGCTCGGTTGACTCATCAAATTCGGCATTGAGCTCGGCGACAGTTTCAAGTTGCTTGTTTAAGCGTCGAAGAACTTCATCATAACTTGCAGACATACAGTATTTTTCTTTTCTATAATTGCAATAAATCAGGTGTATTCATGGCATCCGCTAATGTTATTGTGGGCGACCAGCCCAGTGTGTTTGTCAGTGGGTGATTGTCACACACCCAGTTTAAATGAGTAATTTCCCTGACTTTACCCGGAGTCAGCATCGGTGAGTAACCGAGCAGTCTGGACATCTTTAAGTTAATTTTCGCGAATACCTCTAACAGTGGAACAGGAATAGGAATTCTGACCACTGATTTCCCCCAGACCTGATTTGTTAATTGAATCAGGGTCTCCCAATTATAACCATTCAGACTTCCATCATCCAATTCATAAATTCCTCCTGGGAAAGATTTCTGTTCGAGCCACATTCTAATAGCCACGACTAAATCATCTATATGCAGCAAACTGAATTGCGATTGCGTATCCGGGGCAGGCAAAAAACCAGCTTTTAGTGATTTCAGTAAAGGTTTTATTTCTTTATCCCCGGGACCATATATGGCAGTCGGCCGAAAAATTGTGGTCAAAACATTATTCTTTCGGGTAATCAATTCCGCCTCTGCCAGTCTTTTGCTTTTTGCATACCAGGAAAGTTGTGGCTCTCTTGCCGCGAGTGAAGATATGTGCAGAAGACGAATACGGGTGTTCTTAGATTGACAGGCGTTTAACAAATTAATACTGCCTGTGTTGTTGATTGAAACGAATTCCTTCAGTGAACTACCACGTACCGCCCCGGCACAATGAATGACGGTATCGACATTTTCTACGAGAGCATTTAATTGGGGTAAAGAGTGGAGGTCTCCGACTATCCAGTGAAGATTTTCTGTATCTTGCTGTTGTTTTCTACTAAGGGCTTTTACCCGAAATCCATGCTGAAGTAGGTCAGCGAGAATGGTTTTGCCTATGAATCCCGTGGCTCCGGTAAGTGCCACATATCCGGGCATGTGCTCAGGAACTAACCAAGCTCAGCTTGTGGTTTGCTTCCTGATTCCAGTCCGCTCTTTCCATAAAGCCCTTTCGTGCGGCTACCCGTGAGAGCTTACCTGAGGATGTTCTTGGCAGTGTATGTTGCTTAACGAGTTCGACAACACAGTGTATACCAAAGCTTTCATAAACAAGTCTCTGCAATATGGAAATCAACGATTGTCTTTCAGAGGTTTTTGAAATTCTGCACTCGACGACCAGAACGACAGTTTGTTCTTCTTCTGTATCTTCTATTCCAAAAGCAGAGGCATCGCCCATTCGAATCTCGGGTTGCTGTTCTGCAAGTTCTTCAAGATCCTGAGCTCTGATATTGCGTCCATTAACGATAATTACGTCTTTTCGGCGTCCGCTTAAATAGAGATTTTCTTTGAAGATGTAGCCCAGATCACCAGTATCCAGCCATCCGTCTGCGCAAAGTACGCTATCTGTGGCTTCCTGATTGTTGAGATATCCTTCCATCAGACTCGGCCCACGCATCAGCACTCGTCCAATACGTAGATCAGGTTGCAGTTCACCTGCATCGTTAACAATTTTGATTTCATGTTCAGGAAGCGCTTTACCGCAATTAACAATAGAGTTAATTTTTCTATTGTCAGATTGCACTCGTACAGCAACGCCTCGTTCTGCCAGAGCAAGTGCATCAATTACCATGACATCAAGACCTTCGCCAAGCGGAGAGAACGAGGCTGCAAGTGATGCCTCCGCAAGACCATAGCAAGGCAAAAAGGCCTTATCACTAAAATCTGCTGGTTTCAGGACAGAAGCAAAGTTATCAAGAATGCTGGGGCGAATCATTTCAGCACCAACACCGGCGACACGCCAACAACTAAGATCCAATTCGGCAAAGTCAGACTCTCTAACACGACGAGCACACAGTTCGTAGCCAAATGGCGGGCTGAAAGCGATGGTACATCGATTACGACTGATTAACCTGAGCCACTGCAAGGGTCGGATCGCGAAATCTCGTGTACGGATATAATCGACGGTCAACTGCGATACGATTGGCCCTAAAACGAAGCCAACCAGACCCATATCGTGATAGAAGGGCAACCATGAAGCACATCTATCCCCGTCTTGCACTTCCAGGCCGCTACGAACAATACCCTGCAAGTTACTCATAATAGCCCGTTCGCTGATAACTACACCTTGCGGGAATCGGGTACTACCAGAGGTAAACTGTAAATAGGCAGGCTCGTCAGTGGAGTTCACAGTAAACTCGACGTCCGCTTTTTCGAGTTCTTCTAATTGTCTTGCAGTACCAACCCATTTGATGTGATCTACATCTGCAGCAGCTTCCTGAAGAAAACCCTCGAATTCTTCCGGTGCGATTGCAATTGATGCTTCACCGCCGCGAAGTAAGCCGGTTAATTGTTGTACATAAATTTTATGACTGCCTAAATTGACCGGAACAGGCATCGCGTATGGTAATAAGCCTGCGTAGCGGCAGGCAAAAAACAATACAATAAAATCGGCTTCTGTATCTGCAATTAAGGCCACACGTTCGCCTTTTGTAAGACCTAATTTTAAAAGTCTTTGTGCAGAATCTTGAGCCCTTTGCTGAAGTTTTTTATAGGTGAGTACGTCTCTAAGCTTTCCCCGTGCATCAAAAAAATTGCAACCGGTTACACCTGAGGCCGCGTAATCTAAAGCTTCAGTGAGCGTATCGAAATCTGCTAATCGCCTCGGCAGAGTATTTATAGTTTTTGTTACGTCTTCAATCACGGCCTTAATAACTCCGGACCAGATAAGAGTTCAAAATAGTGTGTATTCCTAATCCACATGAAACCCTTAGACCCAGTCTATTCTATAAATTTAAATTATCCTTCGCTTGAAAAATCCGCTGACCACAGGCAGTGGTCGAGCTCGCTTTCCCCCCCGGGAGGCGATCGCGACGCATCCTACACAATATCCAGCAAAAATGCATCAAAATCATGAAAATACCTGTTTTTCGTCATTTCCAGTTTGCAGGCAAAAAATCAGTAATCTTTTGATTCATTGCCTCACTTGTCTCATTTTTGCAGGCAAGGTCCGGAGGACCCGGCCAGGCTTTGTCTTCAAACTCAACCCCTTCAAAAACTTTTTTGTCTGCGTACCTCGGGATAACATGAAAATGGACATCCGGATCGACCATCATTAGCATCAAGTAGTTCAATTTGTCGTAGTCGAATGTCTTTTTCAAACAAGTTTCAATATCAACCGTTACCTGTCCAAGTTCAGCAAAGCTGGCTGCACTTAAATCAGAGAAGGCTTTTACAGGCTCCAAAGCCGCTAAAACCAAGGCACCCAGAGTCGCTTGTTGAGGTCTTAACATGACAAGCCAGTGCTGATAGTGGTAAATACAGCTATCTGGCGCACCAAACTTCAACATTGTTGCGTTCAATGCTTGCGTGTCAAGATTAAGATTATCTGCCATCTATATGAATAATATAATAAAAAAAATGGATTGCACTCAAATATTTTAAACACCTTTTAGCCTGCATTGCGGCGGAAACTTCATCCGTTCATTTGTCTTGAACCCGATTACCCTGGAACTGTGCTAACGTCGCTATTGTTCAGCGAGCCTGACATCGAGTCAGGGTTGGATAATATCTTTGTGGTAAAGTGTGATGCTTCGTCGGTAATATTGATAAATATAATAAGAACAAGGACTTAAGTGAATAGTAAAATGAACACTGGGGTTGACGAACAGAAATTTGTAGCCATCGTATTGGCGGGCGATCGTAGTAATGCTGACCCGGTTGCAGCTCATTCCGGGACAAGTTGTAAGGCGGTGGCCGATATATACGGAAAACCGATGGTGACTCGAGTGCTCGATGCTCTCCAGGCAAGTGGCAGAGTTAAATCGATAATTCTGTGCGGTCCAGCTCAGACTGGGCTGGACGAGTGCCCCGAGTTACTCAATCGTATAGAAACAGACGGTATTCAATGGCTTCGGAATTCGGAATCCCCGAGTCGCAGTGTCGAAACGGCGCTCGAGCTTGTCGATGAGTCAGAACCGGTTTTTCTCACGACTGCCGATCATGCTTTGTTGTCGGCTGATATTGTCAGGTATTTCTTAAGTGAAGCTCTTGATAATCAAGTGGATTTTAACGTCGGGCTGGTTGATTACTCTACAGTACAGAGCGCCTACCCGGAGGTAAAACGTACTGTCATCAAGCTTAAAGAAAAAGGAGTTTGCGGTTGTAACCTGTTTGCCATAATGACTCTTGAGGGACGGAAACTAGTCTCGTTCTGGCGCAATGTGGAACAATCTCGTAAAAAGCCCGCAAAAATGCTTGCAGGCGTGCTGGGTGTAGGTGGTGTCTTGTCTTATCTGTTGCATAGACTGACTATTGAAGGTGCGCTTGAAAAAGTCTCGAGTAGACTGGGTGTCAAGGTAAAGCCCGTGATTCTGCCCTTTGCCCGGGCCGGAATTGATGTTGATACCGTCAAAGACAAACTTCTGATAGAAAAAATACTCGCTAATGACTCAGTGACAGTTTCAAGTGAAAAACCTGCTAACTAGCTAATATTTGAAGGGGCGAGAATTTCCTGAGCGGATTCCAAATCATGGATGAAGTCAATTTCTGCCCAGCGATGCCCGGATATTGAGCAAGACGTGACTTTTCCATCTCGTGCCATAGCATCGACAACTGACAGAAACCAGGACTTTAAGCCTGAGGGTTTACGCATAGCATTTTCGACCGAATTTCTAAATTGGCGTGGGCCGTCACCACGGAAATAGAGCATGCCGATCGATTCCGCGTGAGTTTGCTCTGGACTGAGGATTTTGCTGACCCCTTTGACTTGCCTGTCTTCTAATGTGACTTTCATATCATCTTCATCGTACTTTTCCTTGAAATCTATCGTCAGGGTTACCGGGGCAGACTCTGATTTTAAAACATGTTCCAATAAAGATGTTTCATACACGGTGTCGCCATTAATTAGGAGAAAATCCTCATTCATCTCCTGGCGAGCAAGCCAGCAACTTGCCAGATTGTCTGAAACATTGAAGAAAGGGTTAAAAACAAATCCTATTTGAGGTTTATCCGCATAGTTTGAATCGAGTAAGTTCTCGACTTGTTCACTATGAAATCCGGTAATAATGCTGATTTCTGTAACATTACAGGCAAGAAGCGCATCCAATTGCCACTGCAGCACTGATTTGCCTGCAATTTCCAACATGCATTTCGGACAGTTTTCGGTCAGAGGTAAAAGCCTGCGCCCTTGCCCTGCGCTAAGTATTATCGCTTTAGTCATAGTCAGGCTTTATCGGGTGATTCATACTCATAATTTTGAAAAGATAACTTGCTGAATTTCAGCTGCGTATAATACATGCTGATAATTATTATACCATTCACAGCGGAGCTGAATTTACAGACTAAGGTAAATGACCAAGATAGAACGTTACATATTCCTTGAGGTACTTAAGCCTCTTGCCGCAGTCCTAGGAATTCTGGTTGGATTATTTGCCTGTTTTAGCAGCGCTCGCTATCTGGCTGAAGCAATAACGGAAACTCTTGGTTTGGCGCTTATGCTCAAGCTGGTGTTTTTGAAAACAGTCATTGCACTTGAAGTTCTGGTTCCGGTGGCGCTCTATGTCTCAATTATTATCGGTCTTGGACGTATGCATCGTGATCAGGAAATAATTGCCATGCGTGCAGCTGGCATTCGTGGCACCCGGATAATCCGGGCTATCCTCTGGGTCGCGATTCCTGTAGGACTAATTGTTGGCTTATTGTCCGTGATAGGCAGGCCCCTGGCTTATGCCGATAGTTATTTACTGGACGCCAGAGCCAATGCGGAATTAAATACGGATAGATTCCAGGCCGGTCGTTTCTACGGAAATGAGGACAGCGGCAGAGTAGTCTACATTAACAAAAAGAACGAATCTTCAGGGCAGATGAGTGAGATATTTCATTACATTGACAAGCACGATGCGAAGGAGATTATCGTTTCAACTCGTGCTACCCAACAAGCTGCGCAAGACGGGCTTCGCAATGAACTTCATCTCTTTGATGGCACCATCCACAGGTTGATGTACGGAGAAGAAAAGGATGAAGTGATTACTTTTGAAAAACTGGTTTTGTATATCGACAATGCCGAAGAGGATATTGGTTATAAAAGAAAAGCCGCCGCAACCGTCGACTTGATCCATTCGGAAGAAGCCAATGATGTGGCGGAATTGCAATGGCGTCTGTCAAGGCCCTTAGCTACGCTCTTACTAGCTCTGATAGCTGTGCCACTAAGCAAATCTTCTCCTCGACAGGGCCGGAACGAGAAAATATTCACCGCAGCGATGATATTTGCTCTCTATTACAATATAAGCGGGCTTGCTCGCACCTGGGTGGAGCAGGGAGTAGTAGGGAGTTTTCCGGGAATTTGGTGGCTGCAAGTAGTACTTGTTGTTCTTGTCGCGATAATGTTACTGCCTGAATTCAGAACTGGGAGACGTGTCCCATGACTCTCCTGGAAAATTATATTGTCCGCCAAATTGGAGCAGGGCTCGCCATATCTGCAGCGGTTTTAATACCTTTGTTCAGTTTTCTTGACCTTATTGAACAGCTCGATGATGTCGGAGAAGGCTTCTATCGAACTAGAGATGCCTTTATTTATGTGATCTACCTTCTCCCAAGACGATTTATTGAATTGGCGCCTTTTATTGCATTATTGGGAACCGTGATCGGTCTTGGAAGGTTGGCTGTTAATCTGGAGTTAATTACCATGCGTGCGGCTGGTCTGTCACCCATGCGAATTAGTCTGGTTGTGCTCAAAGTGGGTTTTTTCCTACTCATTTTATTGACTGTGCTGGAACAATATGTCGCACCAAAATACCAGCAAAAAGCGATATCTCATCGTGCTGAAGCACTGGCGCAAAGTGCAGAGTTAGGAAGTGATCTCGGCACCTGGACTCGCGATAAGAGTCAGGTTTTACGAATTGGAGAGAGTGCGCCGGGAAGTCTGATGCGTGATATTGAGATAATGACCTTTGATCAAGATGGATCTTTGAGGGAACACCTAAATGCGGAATACGCTGAAATAGTTACCGCAAGTGAATGGGAGCTCTCAAACGTCACTCGCAGAAAATTTTCCAAAAGAAGTCTCGAGACCAGCCATTTTGAGAATATTCTCTGGAGACCTTTTCTTAATTCTGAGCAGATGGCGACTTTAAACAGACCAGCTGAAAGTTTGTCACCGGTGGAGCTATATCAATACGTTAGCTATTTGAAAAAAACCGGACAGAAGTCCGATGCTTATGAACTGGCTCTTTGGCGTAAATTCGGCGGCGGACTGGTCACCATTGCCATGCTCTTACTTTCTGTACCCTTCGTATTCGGTTCGGTGCGAGGTGGCATTGCTAACAGACTGGTCCTGGCAGGAATTACCGGGATTTGCGTTTATTTGCTTGACCAGATTGCAGCAAACGTTGGCTTACTACTGGATCTTAGCTTTCCTCTTGTTGCCCTTGCGCCAGGATTGATCCTGATCTGGATAGCGGTGGCGTGGCTACAACGTATCGCCTAGTCCGGGCCGGTGTTCCTGCTTGTCAGGCGGCCGGAAGATTAAGTTCAAATTCTTTAAGCACAGAATATGATTCTGCCTCGATTTCCAATCGGCGCGACTGAACTCGCAGGCTCCACCCTTCAGGAATTCTTTCAATTTCATATAGATTATAACCGGATCGTTTACTCGTTGAAGTTGAGAGAACTGAGGCAGAAGCAGCCCCAATCACAGGTATTTTCAATTTATCACTCTGCAGAAAATCCCAAACCGGATAGTGGCCATGTCCATGAACAATCAACTCCGCGCCATGGGAGACAATTGATTGTCGAAATTCATGAGCATCTCTGAGTCTTTTTCTAAACTTATTACTAGTCTGCAAAGGACCGTGATGAAGCATCACAATTCTGAACAGGCCCATTTTTTTTGTTTTCACCAGTAATTGCTCAAGGTCCTGAATTTGTTTTTGGCCCAACTCACCGGTAGCAAAAAAAGGCGAAGTTGGCAGTGCTGTGGACAGACCAATTATTGCCAGCGGTCCACGTTGTCTAAAGCTGGGGAAAAGCGGGGGCTTATGATTGTCAGAATTGACACTGTCACTTGCTATATAGTCTGACCACAGGCCAAAAGTCCGGCTTATATCATCTTTTGTGTAGTAATCGTGATTTCCGGGAATAAGCGAGATATTTTCCGCTGTGCCAAGATCCGACAACCAGCTTCTGACCTGTCGACATTCTGCAGCAGTTCCGATGTGAGTAAGATCTCCACTGATGAGCAAATGCCCAAGCTCATTGGAACTGAGATCGTTAAGTAACTTGTCTAGAATATCCAGACGTTGAATATGTCGGCGCGAAAACCTCCAGGACAAATAACCCAGTATTCGTTTGCTCAGTAACTGCTGCCAGCTTACACCGCTCAGATCACTTAAATGCGGATCAGAAATATGGGCTATACGGACGGGGCCGACGCCATTATTAGCAGATGGGGGTAAAAATTTCATCATGCCTGTATCATATCGTCCGAATTTACCAATAGCCACAATGTGAGCCGAGAAGAAAGTTAGAAGCTGCTATGAATACATTATATGTTTACCTGCTGAAAGATACGGAGACGGTTTTGTGGGGTTTGAGTGGGAAATCCCGACTCGTTCGCATGCTCGAATCAAAAGCAGGGATGGTTCTTGTAGAGTCCCTGGATGAGATTCCGGATGAATCCTGTGTTCTATTGTTGCTCAGTGATTACCTGTATGACCCGCGTATTTTGAGCAATTTGATGTCTGGTTCTGAGCAACTTGCCCTTAAGGCAAGTACTGAAGAAAACATTGTGGCGGCAAAGGTTGTTGTAATTAATGCCCGCCAGGCCAGTCTGGAGTTGTCAGGAAAATCGGAATTCAGTTTGCTTTCTGAATTACCGTCTGTACTGCCTGAAGAACTTGTTAAAGCATATGATGCGAAGTTACTTAAATACGATCCCCCAGAAATATTAGCAATCAATGAACAAAACAAAACTCAGCTCGAAAATGAATTATTCAATGGTTCTTACAAGGGTATCACCGATATCGTTACCAAATGGCTTTGGCCCTTACCGGCAAAGGCAGCTGTCAAATTCTGTGTCAAACAGGGTCTTTCTGCAAATCAGGTAACATTATTCAGTTTTGTTTTGGCGCTTCTGGCAGGTTTCGCTTTTGCTTATGGATTTTTCATTTCCGGCCTGATGATGGGTTGGTTAATGACTTTCCTGGATACTGTGGATGGTAAATTGGCTCGAGTGACTGTCAGTTCAAGCAAAATCGGCGATATACTTGATCATGGACTCGACCTCGTTCATCCACCACTATGGTATCTGGCCTGGGCCCTTGGAATAGCAGGTGTCTGGATGTCACCGACTCTGGTGATGCCTATGTTCTGGATTATTCTACTGGCCTACATTGGTGGTCGTTTTTGCGAAGGCGCTTTTGATCTCTGGATAGCACCTTTTCGTTTATTCCTCTGGCAACCATTTGATTCATACAATCGTCTGATCACAGCCCGACGCAACCCTAACATGATTTTATTAACAGCCTCATTATTTTTTGACCGCCCGGATCTTGGACTTTACTCAGTTGCAGCCTGGCACGTTTTCTCCACAATAATTCTTTTCATCAGAGTTATTATGGCTATGAAAGAGAAAAAACGGGTGGGTGAACTGGAAACATGGCTCAACACTATTGACCCGGTAAATGATCTCGGCCGTCTTGAAGTTCGCCTGTTTACGCGGCTTTCCAAATCCAGTCTGGTGTAAATAGTATGACTGAGTATACGCAACAGCGATTCCGTAAAATCGGAATTCTGTGCAATCCGAAAGCGGGCAGGGTCAAAAACAAAACCGGAGAGATAAGAGCCCAATCAGAATCGCTTCCCGGTGTCGCTTATCGCGAAGCGCGAGTCCCTGAAGAATTTGCAATAGTGATTAAGGAATTCGTTGCGTTAGAAATTGATTTGTTTGTAATTATTGCCGGTGACGGTACTATTCACGCGGTACTGACACAAATTTTCAACGCGCACCTTTTTCAAACCACCCCTGTCTTGTCATTTGTTCCTGCGGGAACAACGAATATGACAGCACTCGATAGTAAGATGAATGGCAAGCCCGAATTAGTTTTGGCCAGATTAATTCAACAGTTAAAAGAAGGTAGTCAGCCTCAGATAAAAACGCAGAAACTAGTCAAAGTGCAATGTGGTAAAACAGAAAGCCAGTACGGCTTTTTCCTCGGGATCGGTGTAATCGCAGAGGCGGTAGCTTATTTTCAGAACAATATTAAAAAAACCGGGTTGACAGGCGAGGGGGCTTCGGCAATTGTTTTTATTCGTTTTCTGTTAATATTGGTTTTCAATCGACGTCAAATAAACCAATCAATAATCGAGCTTCACTCGGATGATTTCCAATTCAATCAAGGTCCCTGTCTTGTCTTGCTCATTAGTTCTTTACACAGACTTTTGTTCGGAATGAGACCTTATTGGGGGTCTGAAACTGGGGCACTTCATATGACCCTTGTCAGTGAACCACCACGAAGATTATGGCGTTCGTTGTTTGCCTTATTGAATGGCAAAGGACATCAACTATCTGAAGAAGATGGCTATTCGAGTCACAATGTGAACAAAGTGTCTATTAAGATGAAAGGTAAATACGTTATTGATGGAGAGATATATTCGGTATCACCCGACGCAATGGGGATTGAAGTAAGTGCCGATACCTCTGTGTCAATTTTACAGCCTGAGGAGCTCCTCCGTGCCTGATGCTGTCAATAACCTGGCCCCACCTGCGGCTCTGGTTGCAGAAAAAGCATCTGAATGTGCGCGAGTCGTACCTGGTGGCTTTCATGTTTTTGTCGGAGCTCTGGAGAAACATTTCGGAGAATCGCTGCAAGCGGTGCTTTTGTATGGTTCCTGTCTCCATAGCTATGATCTTAAAGACAGTGTGGTCGACCTCTATGTGTTGGTTGACGATTATGACAAAGCCTACACTAGCTCATTATTCTCATACTTGAACAAGATTGTTCCACCAAACGTGTTTTATCTTGAATTGGAACATGAAGGAATGACCCTGCGTTGTAAGTATGGAGTAATAACACTGAGTGATTTCGAAAAGGGTGCATCTTCATGGTTTCACTCTTATATCTGGGGCAGATTTTCACAACCGGTCCGATTACTTTATTTTCGAAATGAAGACGCAAGATTAAAAGTGTTAGAGACACTGGCTCAGGCTACTATTACGTTTTTGCGCGCCACTGTGCCAGCTCTTGGAAGAAGTGTCGTAGATACTGAAACAATCTGGAGTCGCGGTCTCGCGCTTTCATATAATGCAGAGCTTCGTCCTGAGCAAAAAAACAGGGCGCGGCAACTAACACATCTGAACATGGGTGATTATATTCGTCTTACTGCTTATTCACAGGAAATGATTGAACTGCTTGAAGCTTTACCACATGACAGATACAACTGTACAGCAAATGAAAAAGAGTGCCTTCGGGCATTACGTAAATGGCGTTTTCGAAGATGGCAGGGCAGAGTGTTGTCTGTTATGCGCTTAACTAAAGCAGTATTTACTTTCAGAGACTGTGTCGACTATGCCGCGTGGAAAATAGAAAGACATACAGGAATAAAAATTGAGCTTACTACCCGACTACGTAATCATCCGATCTTATTCGGTGGGAAAGTGCTGTGGCAGTTGATAAGGCAAGGAGTAATGCACTGATGAACTTTCAATTATTTCATTATGCAGACTGAAGCACCAAATAAGAAAAAACGCAAGCACCGCACGAGTGTGGCTGCTGGTTTGTGGCTGATTAAGCGAATAGAAAAATTTCTAATGCGCTATTCCGAGTTTCAGGATCAACCCTTTCTCGACGTGCAGAAGTTTAAATGGCATGAGTCATTAGAAACGGACTGGAAAAAAATAAGACTGGAACTGGACAACATCCTCCAGCACCCGGAAACAATTCCAAACTTTCAGGATATTTCTAAAGATCAGACAAATCTGACTAAGGACAATCACTGGAAATCATTCTTTCTATTCGGTTATGGCTATAAGTTTGAGCCAAATTGCGAATTGTGTCCGGAAACGACAAAACTGGTTGAATCAATACCCGGAATGTTCACGGCTTTTTTTTCAATACTATCCCCAGGCAAACATATACCCAGACATCGGGGGCCGTACAAAGGTTTATTGCGTGGTCACCTGGGACTCATTGTCCCCGAACCAAAAGAAGAATGCTGGATACAGGTGGGAGAGGAAAAGGCGAACTGGCAGGAAGGTAAGTGTTTGGTTTTTGATGACACCTATAAACATCAGGTCCAGAACAATACAAATGGAACGCGAGTTGTCTTGTTTCTTGATGTTCTCAGACCGCTTCGTTTCCCGGGATCTGTGGTCAACAAACTGATCCTTCAATTAATCAGAATGTCACCTTTTATTCAGGATGCCAGACGAAATCAAATTGCCTGGGAGAAGCGACTAGGTGATGATTGATCTCGTATTTATGGAATGACCAGTTTCACGATTGTGAATATAGTGAGATGAAAAACAATCACTAGAAAAATCCCCATAAATATATACGGTTTTATTCCTTTTTTTTCGATGTATGCGTTATCACGCTCGAAGTTTCTTTTGTTTTGAACGCCTACGAAAGAGGCCAGCATGCTCCATAATATCTGTAAAGCATTCGGGTCTTTGCTATTTTCATTTTCCATCTTTAAATATATATCGTCGGTAAAAGTACACTATCGATTATTCCTGATGTCTTGTAAAGCCTAACCAATATGTTTGTAAGTCTCCCATAAGTTGATCGAAATCATGTTTTTTTTAATTTATATACGTACTCTGATAATTCAATAACAAACCGGAAGCACAAGATGTTTTCTCATTATGGGTTTTTGCGATTATTCTTTTACATATTATTGTTGGTTTTTTGCCTGAATACAGGCGCCGAAACCCAGCCTTCTGCAAAAAAAACTGTGATGCAATGGATGATGCAGGAAATCGTGCCACAAAGTACATTGCTGTGGGGTGCTGATAATCCTGAATCGGACGAAGAGTGGAGCCAGCTTTTGTCGGCGGCTGAAAAAATAATCAGGGCTGCGAAAGCCATGCAAAAAAATGCCTTGAGTGATCAAGGAACGGACTGGTCGAAGCAGTCCGACTGGCAAACTTATAACTCTGAAATGAAAGCAGCCGCAGATCACGCCAAAGAGGCAATTTTAGAGAAAAATCTGGACAAACTATTTAAAGCGGGAGATGACTTGTATCCTCCTTGTGAAGGCTGTCATTTGCAATTTAATCCTGCGGTTTCCGAGGATAGCTAGACAGGTTTAAGAGTTCAGTGTTTGCCTGGCAATTATTAATTTCTGTACTTCGGATGCACCTTCATAAATTCGCAGAGCGCGAATTTCTCGATACAACTCCTCAACTTTCTCTCCTGATTTAACCCCGCGACCACCGAATAGCTGGACTGCCTGATCGATCACTTTTTGCGCAGCCTCTGTCGCATGTAGCTTGGCCATAGCAGCTTCTCTGGTTACGCGATCGGCTACGCAGTCTTTGGTCCAGGCGGCACGATAGATAAGCAGTGCGCTGGCATCTATAGCCAGAGCCATCTCGCCGAGTGAGGCTTGCGTCAATTGCAGGTCGGCCATCGGAGCACCGAATAAGTGACGTTGCTTGACTTGTTTCAATGTCTCGTCAAGCGCCCGTCTCGCAAAACCTAAGGCAGCGGCCCCAACTGTAGAGCGGAAAATATCCAGTGTAGACATCGCTATCTTGAAACCGTCTCCCCGATTACCCAATAAACTCAGGTCGCTGACTTTGCAATCACTAAACTCAATTGTCGCCAAAGGGTGGGGCGCTATGACATCTATACGTTCCTTGATACTAAGACCCGGATTATCGGCGTCTACTACAAAGGCACTGAGTCCTTTGGCACCAGATGCCTCACCCGTACGCGCGAAAACAATATAAAAATCTGCGATGCCTCCGTTGGATATCCAGGTTTTTTCACCGTTGAGAACGTAAGTGTCCTTGTCCTTAGTGGCATTTGTAGTCAGCGCTGCTACATCTGACCCAGCATCCGGTTCAGATAAGGCGAAGGCGGCAATCTTTCGACCTTGTCGAACATCGTCAAGATAGTTGTCTTTTAGCAAAGCTGATCCAAATAGTGTAATTGGCCCACTGCCAAGGCCTTGCATGGCAAAAGAAAAATCTGCCAGTCCTGAATAATAGGCGAGCGTTTCACGAATGATACAGAGTGCGCGCACATCAAATGCCTGACCATTTTCGGAATGTCGCTCAGGTGAACAGTATTGGAGAAAACTTGTCTTTGCCAAAGCTGACACGAGTTGTCTACAGCTTTCATCAACATTGTTATGTTGAAACTCAGCACAATGAGTTTCCGCCCAAAGTGAAACCTCTTCAGAGAGAGACCTATGTTGCTCTGAAAAGAAAGGCCAGCTTAAAAAAGTTTTATCGTTCATTAGTCACCTTTGAACTTCGGTTTCTCTTTGCTAACGAAAGCCTGATAGGCTAGTTTAAAGTCTTCGGTCTGCATGCATATGGCCTGAGCCTGAGCTTCCGATTCGATAGCCTGTTCAATCGACATGTCCCATTCCTGTCGCAGCATGGTTTTTGTCATTGAATGGGCGAAAGTGGGGCCGGTGGCAAGCCTGTTGGCACATTCCATCGCTTCTTTCAGCAAGTCATCGACTGCGCAAAGCTTATTATAGAAACCCCACTTCAGGCCTTCATCTGCGCTCATACTCCTGCCTGTGAAGAGTAAGTCTGCAGCACGCCCCTGACCGATAATGCGAGGTAAGATTGCGCAGGCACCCATGTCGCATCCAGCAAGACCAACGCGGGTAAACAGAAAAGCCGTTTTGGCATTTTCTGTCGCATAACGCATATCGCTGGCCATCGCGATAATGGCTCCGGCACCGACACATACACCATCAATTGCTGAGATGACAACTTGTGGTGCATTGATCATTGCTTTCACAAGATCGCCTGTCATTCGGGTAAACTCAAGGAGTCCTTTCATGTCTTTTTTGGTTAGCGCTCCGATAATTTCATGAACATCACCGCCGGAGCAGAAGTTACCTCCTTCACCACTGAAAATGACAGCATTGACATCTTCTGCATAAACCAGATTTCTGAATAGATCCCTGAGTTCAGCATAAGAATCAAAAGTCAGCGGATTTTTTCTTTCAGGTCGGTTAAGAGTGATGAGTGCAACCTTATTTTCACATTGCCAGTTAAAATGCTGAGCAGAATAGTCTTGAAATTTCATTGTTTGAGATTCTCGATAGTCATTTTCATTTGTTCGCCTGCCTCACTTAATAACTCTGTGAGTTCCTGCATATTTGTAGTGCCAATTCCTTCAAAAATTTCGCGCACCCAGTTTTCATGAGCTTCAGCCATCAACCTGAACTCTTTTCCACCTTTTTTGCTCAGGGATATTAACTGTACTCGTCGATCATCTGGCGCTGCCAGACGTTCAACCAATCCATCACGAACTAAACGATCAACCACACCGGTAATGTTGCCATTGGAGACCATTAAGTGATTTGACAGCTCAGACATAGTCAGAGGTGATTTCATATAGTCTAGTTTGGCCAGCACATCAAACTGGGGCAGGGTAATGGAATAGTGCACACGCAATCTGGCCCGTAAAAGCTGCTCAACCATCGATTCGCAATTGAGCAATCTGAGCCACATTCGTAGAGCATCTTTTCCCTTTGTATCTGACTGTTTTTTCGAGGACATAACTGGCTCAGGCCTGTGAGCCGCCACCGGTTATTGGTACAGACTGCCCGTTGACTCCCTCACTGCCGGGCAGGCACAACCAGGCCACACTGGCCGCAACTTCTTCAGGCTCAATAAAACGATTTTGTGGATTACTACTTTTCAATTGTGTTTCAGCTTCTGCCTGGGAAAGACCGGTTTTTGCCATGATGTTATTAAGCGCTCCATCCAGAAGCTCGGTATTTGTGTAGCCAGGGCAAAGTGCATTTACCGTTATACCCTTGGTTGCCAATTCCATTGCCAGAGCTCGCGTTAGGCCAATGACACCATGCTTCGCGGCACAATAGGCAGAGATATATGCTGCTCCTGATAGACCTGCGATACTGGCAATGTTGACGATGCGGCCCCAGTTATTGTCACGCATGGCCGGTGTTACTTCCCGGCAACAGTAAAAAGTACCGCTTAAATTTACATCCAGCATGTATTGCCAGTCTTTTGTATCGGTTCTATGAAGCGGGACACTCAGTGCCGCACCGGCGTTATTGATAAGAATGTCAACGGGACCCAGCTGTTTAGTAGCCATACTGAAAGCCTGAATAACAGAATCTTCCGAGGTAACATCAACTTGTTGTGCCTGGGCCCTATTCAGGGTTTTTACCTTTAAATCCAAGGTTTCCTGAGTACGACCCATTAAAGTAATGCTGGCACCTTCGGCATCGAGTCTATCTGCAATCGCCGCTCCAATCCCCTTCGCAGCGCCTGTGATCACCGCGTGACATCCTTCAAGATTATGATTTTTATACATTATTCTTATTAGGTATTTTTCGTAGAGTGCTTCAAAAGATATTTCCTCAATTTATTTTATCAGTAAATATTTTAATGTTAAAATAGTTTTCAGCGACATTGAGCACTGTCGATTTCTTTATTGTAAATTCAAGCTGAATAATAACGGAAACCTAATGAGTAATTTAAAGATTGTTTGTCTGGGCGGAGGACCTGCATCGCTTTATTTCGCTATTTTAATGAAAAAACAAAACCCGGAACATCAGATTACGGTTTATGAACGCGGACCACGGGATGCCACCTGGGGTTTTGGAGTCGTGTTTTCCGACGATACTTTACATGGTTTTATGGAAGCCGACGCCGTTAGCTATAAGAGAATCGTTGAGCAGTTCGCTTACTGGGACACGATAGATACTTTTATACACGATAAAAAAGTAAGTAATTCAGGTCATGGATTCTGTGGAATGTCGAGATTGAAACTCTTGAATACTCTCCATGATCGATGTGACGAACTTGGTGTGGATTTACGCTTTGAGTCAGACATTAGTGATTTGGGGCAACTGGAGATTGACTCTCAGGATCTGGTCATTGCAGGCGACGGCGTGATGTCGATGCTCAGAGAAGAATTTAAAGAGGATTTTGGTACCACGATTGATGTTCGCCCAAATCATTTTTGCTGGCTGGCCACCACACTGCCTCTTGATTCTTTCGTGTTTATTTTCAAGGAAAACGAACACGGCTGGTGGTGGGTACACGGCTATGCCTATGAGGAGGGAATGGCCACCTGGATTGTTGAATGCAGCCATCAGACCTGGCTGAATGCGGGCATGGACAAAGCCAGTGAAGCCGACACCGAATCGCTGGTCGCTGAATTATTTAAAGACGAACTGAAAGGACATAAACTGATTACCAATCGCTCCGTTTGGCGAGAATTTCCGGTAGTTCGAAACGAAAGTCTGATACACAAAAACATCGTACTCCTGGGCGACGCTGGTCGATCAGCTCATTTTTCCATCGGTTCCGGAACTAAGCTGGCTATGGAAGACGCGATTAAGCTGAGCGAGTGTTTTTCAAATGAGCAGCAAGTATCAGAAGCGCTGCAAGATTATCAGAACCTGCGTAAGCCCGAAGCAGACAGACTGCAAAGAACAGCAGTGACCAGCCTGAGCTGGTTTGAAAACGTCGACAGATATGCCCGACAGGATCCGGAGCAATTCACTTTTAATATGATGGCACGAGCCAAACGCATCACTTATGAGAATTTACGCCTACGCGATCCGGAATATGTCCGTACGCTTGATCAATGGTTCGCAAGCAACGCTCGAAAAACGACCGCTTATGATGATATTAAGATCGATGACGCTGTCGTGCCGATGTTTCAGCCGTTTAAAATCGGCAATATGCGTGTAGAGAACAGGGTGTCCCTTTCAGCTATGTGCCAATACAGTGCCGAAGACGGTATGACAAACGACTGGCATCTTGTTCATTATGGTGCGAGGGGAATCGGAGGCGCTGGATTGATCAATACTGAAATGCTTTGTACTTCGCCTGAGGCACGTATTACACCGGGATGTGCGGGTTTGTGGAATCAGCAGCAAACTGAAAAATGGAAACAGATAGTCGACTTCATTCACACGAATAGCCAAGCTAAAGTCTGCGCACAAATCGGCCACGCCGGTCGCAAGGGCGCCACCTGTATTCCCTGGATCGGAGGCATTGATCAACCTTTGCACGAAAATGACTGGAAGATTTATTCCGCTTCTTCTATCCCTTATCTGGAAAACAGTCAGGTTCCTCAGGAAATGACCGAAGCTGATATGGACAGAGTCTGTTTCGAGTTTGAAAACACCGCTAAAAATGCCAATGCTGCGGGTTTTGACATGCTTGAACTACACATGGCGCACGGCTATTTGCTTTCCTCTTTCATAAGCCCCTGTACGAATAGACGCAGCGACGAATATGGTGGAAACATCGGTAAACGAATGAAATTTCCCTTGGCCGTATTGTCACAGATAAAAAAAGTCTGGCCGGCTGATAAACCAATCTCAGTCAGAATTTCTGCAACGGACTGGATAAAGGGAGGTCTTGCTGAATGTGACATGCTGGCTATGTGCGAATTGTTGAAACAAAACGGGGTGGACGTTATTAATGTTTCAACCGGACAGGTAGTGAAAGAAGAAGATCCTATGTACGGAAGGATGTTTCAGGCGCCTTTTGCCGATCAGATACGCAATGAGGTCGGAATTCCAACAATAGTCGCCGGAAATATTTCGACTGCCGATCAAGTCAATACTCTGGTAGCGGCGGGTCGCACGGACATTGTCGCTCTGGCCCGGCCGATCATGAACGATCCCCATTTCGTACTGAACGCTGCAGCTCATTACCAGCACACCAATGAGAAATGGCCAGCACAATATATACCCGGGAAATTTGCAGCTGAAGCAAAAGCTGTAAAAGAAAATGAAGAAGAACTGGAGCTTAGACTGAATGCAAAACCACCGAATCCGGTTGACTCACTGGCCATCGCAATGGCAAAAGGAGATTTACTTTCCGACTGAATAGTTGAGTTGCTATGACAACATCATTGCTATGCGCTTCACATTCGCCTTTGCTCTTCTGCTATGCAAAGCCTCCTGCGGAACTTGATCAGCTGAATCAGGTTTTCGCAGAACGAGCTGAAGCGATAAAATCTTTTGACCCTGAATTAGTTCTTGCTTTTGGTTCTGATCATTACAATGGTTTTTTTCTCAAGACCATGCCTGCTTTTTGCGTCGGTTTAAAAGCGCAAACTGAAAATGATATTGGTGGCTTCAGCGGGGATTTAAACGTTCCTGCAGATATTGCTTTGCAATGCATCGAACATCTCCGAAATCACGATGTCGATCCGGCAGTATCCTATGAAATGCTCGTCGATCATGCTTTTTCCCAGACCATTCAACTGGCACTGGGTGGTCTGGATAAATTTCCAGTAATTCCGGTATTTATCAGCTGTCTTTCTGCTCCATTCGTTCCCTTTAGACGTTCCCGCAAACTCGGTGAAGCAATTGGAGAGTTTATTTCCAGCTTTGATAAAAGAGTTTTACTGTTGGCCTCTGGCGGTATGTCGCATCACCCTGCACGTTACTATCCTGGACACGGTGAAGGGGAGGAGGACGTTGAACGCTGGAAATTGTCTGGAGACACAGATTCTCAATCTATGTCACGTACTGATTGGCTGACACGTTTACACGACATGCATCACGAGGGGGCAGAAATGATTGCCAGAGGCCTACGAACTGCAAAGGACATGCGCCTGAACGCAGAATCCGATCGACGGTTTCTGGATATTCTGTGTAATAATAATCTTGAAGAATTTGATGACTGGAACCTTGATGTTCTGGTTGAAGAAGCCGGCATTGGTTCATTGGAGTTACACACCTGGATTGCCGCCGTCGCCGCTCATCGGGCAGCGGGTGGAGATATGCCAACAGAAGGTATCTATACACTTGCACCGGAAATTGGCATCGCTGCCGGCATTGTTCACGCCGACTAATTCAGTCGCGGCATTAAAATAAAAGGAAGCAGATCTATGAAACCAGGATTATCTAGCATTGAACAATTTCAGAGCGTACTTTTTGTCGTCAGCCTTTTCATCCTTAGCGCTTGTTCGACAAGTATGAAGGACGAAAATGCAGGACAAAAGACGAATGCTCTTCCAGAAATCACTTTCTGCCAATCGCCTAATCCACAAGCCCCCTCAGACGCATTCAATTTCCGTCGCTCAGAAAATCAGGGGGCAAGCGGGTATTGGGTCAATTATTCCTGTAAAAAGACCTGTAGTGACTGGCGGAGTTGTTTCGTACCAGCCTATTCAGCTGACAACGGCAAACTACTGGTGAATGGACGTGCGCCTTCAGTCGCCAAGCAATCTCTGGCTTTCGTGGTGGATGGCATGGCCGGACACATTGCCCTGAGCCGTGATGGCGAAAAAAATGTCTTTATTCACACCGGCGCCGGTGGCACACGTTATTACGCCAAGCCTGCAGAGACACTTGAGAAAAACTCCTCGGCGAAAACGGTGATGATGCGCTGGGAGAAGGGTTATGTTTCAGAGATTGTGCAATCCCCCTTTAGTAATAAGATTGGCTGGGGCTGGTATTCACGTACCTCTGCCGATGAAACCAACATCAAAGATTTAAACAAACGGGTGGCAAGCGTGATTGCCTGGAGCCACGATAATCTGTCTTCCGGCACAATGTTCGGTACGTTAGGCTGCAGTATGGGCACCAATGCCACCTTTGGCCCTGTACTCTGGCACGGCCTGGATTCGATTGTAGACTACCAACTCTTCGTAGGCGGCCCAAATATGTGGGATCTGAACGCCCAATGTAAACGACGCTCTTATGGAGAGGGTTATTGTGATTATGATGGTAGTACGGCCTGCCAGACTGATACAGACTGTAAAAATCTTGATTCCAAAGCCAGATGCTCTATTCCATCGAATTACACCACAATTGACCGGCTCTTTAATCAGCTTCCCAATCATATCCATACGACAGATGCCTGTGATATCGCAGCTGCGAATGAGTCAACTCGGCCGTATCCAGGCTTCGACAGAAGCAGTATGGCTTTCGCAGAGGGTGCAGACTGGGAAATTGACCATAAGATGGATTTTCTGGTGAATCTGGGTGTAGAGCAGGGTGCCACACGCCAATTAGGTTTAGGAGGTGATGAATACTGGGCTCTGGGCCACTTCCCGCCTATTTACAACAAGATTAAGCCAGACAGTAATAAAAGCTGGCGGGCCATCCCGGAAAGTCATCATTGTGATGCAATGTTTGACGAAGCACTTGACCTTATCAAGCAACAAATGGCGCTGTAAGCGTGTAAATCAGTGTGGAGTGGATATTACCAACCAGTCCCAGGGATAGGGCGCTGACATTGTCGCGGGTGGATTTGCAAATTCCGTCTTCCATGAATACTCAACCTTCTTAATATCGCAAACGCGATGTCCATGTGAGCTGATAAGCAGTTCAAGCTCTTCTTTTATATAGTGTTTTGTTGGAGTACCACCCTTATTTACCATGCCATCCCGTATATAGCGGGCGCTGAAACCTAGCTCGTTATTTGCCGCTGCTGCGGCTTGTTTATAGTTGGCGTGTTCTTCCAGGTTCCACAAAATAAGACGGTGTAGAGTAAGAAGCACAGATTCCAAAGATGGCACCAGCAGTAAAAGGCGCCCTTTAGGCTTGATTAAGCTTGTGATGTTCTGCAATAAACGCTGTCTGGTTTCAAATGACTGCATCATCACAACATTGAGACACAGTCCCAGATCGGCTTTTTCTACATCAGTAACACACTGAGATAAATCTAACTGTCGGCATTCTACGCTTTGCCGAGATTTAAACTGCTCACTGGCTAGCTGCAGACAGTCTGGCGAAATATCAATTCCTAGTACCGTTTTAAATTGTAGGGAAAGTGACCCTAGGTTGCGTCCGTTGCCACACCCTATATCAATTGCGGTGTGTTGTGGATGACTGAATTTTTCAATGGATGAGCGGATAACCTTATTCAAATCGTTTTTGACCGGATCAAAGACTTCATCGTCAAAAGTTTCAGACAAACCATCCCAATACGCTTGTTTCATAACTAACCATAACAAGACGGGGAGTAATGCCCAAATCTGTCCTGAAAACGGCTATGTGTTGACCTGGGCATCTAATCCAATATTTAACATAATATACATTATGCGCATAATGTATATTTCAGTCCCATGTATCTAAGCCACTCCCGCCTTTGGTAATATCACCCTGTTTGCCTTCAAGTACTTGTTTTGAAGTCGTAAATTCAATCTCATCGACTCGCAGAAATGAACGAGTCGTTGTAAGCTCGCCGATAAAATCGCCAGAACGCAGTTTGCGGAATGCGGCTTTGACTTTAGCTAGTCGACCAGTATCCACTCTGGCGGAAACATGAGCGCCAAGTAGATACTTGACCTTATTTTCGATATCGACCAGTCGGGAAATCGCACGATCATAATCGTCGAGGTTCGTCTCTGGAACGAATAACCAGATTTCCGCATCGTAAAATGTATCTCCGGTGAAAAGCAGACCCTTATCAGCATCTAGCAAAGCTGTGGCATCTGGTGTGTGCCCCGGGACATGCAAAACCTCAAGTCGGCGACCGCCCAGATCCAGTATCTCTCCGTCCTTCACATAACGTGAAGCCTTCCAGGGCTTTGTGTGGAAGCTGCTCAAGTCAACACCAGTAGGTGGATCAATGCAGAATGCCTCTTCTCCAAAATCTTCTGAGATTGTGGCGTGGTCAAAACCAGCCATATTTGCCCGCGTGTAGTCCGAGTCAATCGCCAGAATGGATGAAAATTCTGCATTTCCCCCAACATGGTCATAATGCGTGTGCGAATTCAAGACCGTTACAGGTAAATCGGTAATTCGTTCTACCACCGGTCGTATGGGCAATAAGCCAATACCTGTATCAAACAAGAGAGCACGATCTCTCCCTACGATAAGGTGAGAAATTGTCCCCTGGATATGAAAAGGCTCTACGATGGAAAAGACACCTTCTGAGGCTTCATAAACCTGAAACCAGTCATCAGAGGCCTCTGATAACGGCAACTTGGCATTTTCCTGGTTAGGCAATGCTTTGCAGACCGCGGCGAAGTCATAAGGTGATACCTGTTGGGTCTGACACCCTGTAAGAAATAGTATTGTAAGGATTCCAATTATCGTCTTCATAGTCCAAGCTCCTTCGATTTGATGCTTGGGGCCCCCACAAAACCTATTGTTCAGCTATTAAAAACTCATTGGGCCAGAGTGCTTCCTGATCATTTATAGAGTCTGTGATGGGAAACCAGATATTAAAAATGTAACTGCTACGATCGAATGTTTTTTCAGCTCCTGAGAGTAGTTCCGAATTATCGCTTATATGGGGAATTGAATTAAGTTGTGAAAATACAGTCTTGCTATCCGGGTTCGATTGACACATTTCTGGTCGAAAAGTCGTAATGAGGGAAAGTTTGCGCATTTCATCATCGTGCAATAACCAGATGGCTGAATAACCTGCACCACTTGCTTGTTCAAGGAGCCTGTCCCACTCAGTAACAAGTTGCTCACGCGTACAGGCGGCGGGTGCCTGCCAATCTTCCACACGCATGATGGTTTGTTGTGTATATAAATCTTTAAGATTATGCGCACCAACGACATGCCAGGCCGAACTGGACATTTCCAGTAATATCTCACGCTCTGTATAAGCTACTCCGTCTGTGACAAGCTCCTGCATTAACCATTTATCGAAAGCCAAAGCATTTTCATAGGTGTCGAATAAATAGGCGCCACCAGTCTTGACTGCGGACGTATCGGAGTCCATATACAGAGGCAGAAGCTTGAGAAACAAACCAGGGTGTCTAGCCATGATTTTCCGGTCGCTATCGATTAAATCGATCACTTGGTCGGGCGGAGACGGTTCTAATAGCATTACCGACGTCCTGCAGGCTGCTACATCTATGGGACCAATATCGTATTTTGCGTTGACCAAGTTAATTATTCCCGGATTCTCTCAAGACCCAATCAATATTGTCGCCTGTTCCCTGTTTCATGTACATTATTCATAGTTTAACGGGGATTTTGCTCGCTTTCTCTAACTCCTATGAATGATCAAAGGTTGCTTATGAACATTAGAATATTAAATGCTGTGGCTTTATTGTTGCTTTCTCATCAAGTGTCGGCCGATACTGAATTGAAGATGGCGGTTGAGCGGGATTATCAATATCTTGAGTCTCTTTATCACTATTTGCATCGAAATCCTGAATTATCCTTTCATGAGAAAAAAACGGCGGCTCGAATCAGCAAAGAATTGAAGCAGGTCGGGTTTGATGTGACAGAAAAAGTGGGTGGGCATGGAGTGGTGGGCGTAATAAAGAATGGAGCGGGTCCAACAGTGATGCTTCGAACTGACCTCGACGCCCTCCCCGTTGAGGAAAAAACCGGTCTGGACTACGCCAGTAAGACTCAGGTCACTGATGATCTTGGCAATACCGTAAATACGATGCATGCTTGTGGACACGATATTCATATGGCGGTGTTTGCGGGTACAGCTCGGCGACTGGCCAGTATGAAAGATAAATGGAAAGGCACTCTGGTGATGATTGGTGAGCCTGCTGAGGAACGTGGTGCCGGTGCCCGGGCGATGCTTGCTGATGGCCTTTATACCCGTTTTCCGAGGCCAGATTACGCAATGGGACTGCACGCCAACGCGGTTTTACCAGCCGGACAGATTGGTTATGTTGAGGGCTACGCTCTAGCGAACGTCGATATGGTCGATATTCATCTGCCGGGAATAGGCGGTCATGGTGCTTACCCGCATACAACTAAAGATCCAATTGTACTTGCAGCCCAGATTATCAACGCCCTGCAAACTCTGGTGTCACGCGAGCTCTCCCCGCTTGATCCGGCGGTTGTGACTGTGGGCTCAATTCACGGTGGCACAAAACATAATATCATTCCAGATCAAGTGCATATGCAACTTACGGTTCGTTCTTATACGGATGAGAACCGGGAAGCCTTGCTGACAGGAATCAAGCGAATTGCCAAGGCTCAGGCCCAGGTTATGGGCTTTCCGGCAGAGAAAATGCCTGTCATCAAGGTGCGTGATGAGTTTACACCGGCGCTTTATAACAATCCGGAGTTGACCGCACGTGTAGCGGGTGTCTTCAAAGAGAGATTTGGTGCCGAGCGCATAGTCAAAGTCCAGCCTGTGATGGGCGGTGAGGATTTTTCAGAATATGGCCGGGTCGAGCCAAAAGTACCCAGTTTTTTCTTCTGGCTGGGTGCTGTCAATCCGCAAGCTATTGAAATAGCAGAGAAAAAAGGTGAAAGCCTGCCATCATTACATTCCGCCTATTTTGCTCCCCTGGCCAAGCCTACTATTCAGATGGGTGTTGAAGCTATGACTGCGGCTGCTCTGGATTTATTTAACAAGTAATTAACTGGAAAAACGTTTTTTAAGATAGGTCGCTGAGTCATCGAGTGCGGTCAGAGCGGTATTAATGAAGCCAGGCATGGCGATAAAACCGTGTATCATCCCTTCATAGCACAAATATTCTACTTCACCGCCCTCCTCTTCGAGTTTGTCGGCGTAAGCCTTACCCTCATCTATCAGAGGGTCAAACCCTGCTGTCAATATCAGTGCCGGAGGCAAATTTGCGTGGCTCTCTGCCATCAAGGGTGAAGCACGCATATCGTTCATGTCCTCACCATTCCGCAGATAGCCACACACGAACCAGTTAATGAGCGTACGCGTGAGTCGATAATCGTCACCGTTGCTGACGTGCGACGGAAATCTCATTAGCATATCTGTTGCCGGATAAATCAAGAGCTGACTATGAATTTTCACCTTGCCTTCATCGCGCGCCAAAAGGCAGACCACGGCAGATAGATTACCACCGGCACTGTCTCCACCGACCGCAATGCGCGCGGGATCCAGTCCCAATTCAATCGCGTGCTCAAAAATCCAGCAGGTGGCCTGATAAGCATCGTCTACAGCAGCAGGAAATTTGTGCTCTGGTGCAAGACGGTAATCGACCGAAATGACGATGGCTTCTGATTTCTTTGCTAACCAGCGACAGACATGATCATGACTGTCAATATTGCCAATGCACCAGCCACCCCCGTGAAAGTAAATTAAGGCTGGTTGTGGATCTTTTCGCAACTCAGGGCTCCTGTAGATTCTTGCCGGTAAAGGAAAAGAAGTCTCTAGAATGATGTTTTCAATATCTACGTCCTGAGGAGGTTCTCCCGCTCCCGTCTCGCTGCTAGAATTGTAAAAATTACGCGCCTGTACATAGCCCATGTCGTGCATAGGGGGAATTCCGCTCTCCTCAATTTTCTGGAGCAATTCCGCTACCTGAAGATCCAGTTTTATCGCCATATCACTTAATTCTTATCTTTACACATCAGAGTTTGCCCATTTTTTTACGGGCTTTGTATAATCATGGATGAAATTTTAAGTGTCAATCAGGGTCAGATTAGCATGCCTTAAGCTTTCCCTGCTCTAAGGAGAACACCAGTTAAGTCGGATTCAACAAATGTTTAAAAAAACTGTCATATTTGTAGTGGTCATTTTCTGCGCTCAATTCAGTCAGGCAGAACGCTGCGCGACACCTCAGGAAGTTAAAGAAAGGCTGATATCACCTGATTATGACTGGTCGGTGAGTGAAGGCGTGACTCTTGAAGAAATTTTGTCAGTCGAAAAGCTTTATGCTGCATCTATAGAAAACTATGGCGAATTTATCGCCTGCAGTTATGAGGCAAAGCAGAAATACATCAGAATGGACGGCGTTCCTAAAGAGAGCTCCTGTGCGATACAGACAGCGTCGGATAACTGGTTCTCGAGCGAGGCGGGAAAATCTGTGTGCGAGGAAGATGATGTCACTCTATGTCGCTTCAATCACGGCTGCTTGTGAAAAAGTTTTTACTCAGCCGCTATGTTTGCTACATGCAGATAACCATGCTGAGCCAGACGGCGGCCTGAAGCCTGATGAAATTGCGCTGTGTTTTCCACACCATAGCCTTGAAGTAGGCGGTTAAAGAGATTAAACATGCCGCAGATCATCACCGCGAAATGAAACGACTTTTCTTCCCAACCAGCCTCAAACACTTCATCAGCATCCCGTTTTGTCATCTGCTCTGGTGTTTCCGTCAATTTTTTTACATAGCGTAAAACAGGCTTTAGTTTGCCCTCGACAGGTGCACTATCGATATCTTTAAGCAGACTCTCAAATACAGAAGCGTCGATGCCCAGCGTTTCGGCCGTGGCCTGATGGGTGCGTGCAGCGTAAGTGCAGGCATTCAGATCGGACACAAAGGTCGCGATCAATTCCCGTTCGGCCAGCGAAAACTCGACATCCTCACTTCGCATTATAAACTCAGTCATCATGCTAACGGCGCCGGCTACGTCAGGATAGGGTTTGAGAATGGCAGACATTGACTCCTGTTCTTTGGATATGCTTGCTACAAAGCTCATTTCGTCTGTTCTCCGTTTATTGCGTGGTAAGCTAGGAAGATTATATTGTTGTTTGAATCACTACACCAGTTAAATAGCAGACCGTGACTCCCATATCATTATGCTAAAAATCGTACTTCTATTAATAGTGGTGTTGTCAGCTTGTGAAAAGGCCGATTTTGAAACCGCACACAAGGAATTCAAGGCTGGTAACTACGACGACGCACTGTCCCAGCTGAAAATACTAGCTGAAAAAGGTGATGCCAAAGCGCAAAACAATCTTGGTTATATGTATCTCAAGGGTATTGGAGTTGAGATTAATCACAGGAAAGCCTTCAACTGGTATCGCAAGGCTGCTATGCAGGATGTCGCTGAGGCTCAACATAGTCTCGGTTATATTTACGCCGAGGGGCTTGGTACGGCAGCTGTTCCGGCACTCGCGCTAAAATGGTATCGATTTGCTGCAGAACAAGGTCTGGCGGAGGCACAATTTAACCTCGCCTATATGTACGAAAACAATATTGGTATCCGCAGGAATAATCGTGAAGTCCTGTTTTGGTATGAACAAGCTGCTCATCAGGGCAGTCTGGCAGCCCAGCACAAACTTGGGAGCATGTATCTGGAAGGAAACGGTGTGGAACAGAACCTTTTAAAGGCTTATGCCTGGTTCGGAGTTGCGGTTGCGGGAGGACATGAGCAGGCACTTAGTGCCAGAGAAGCGATTGCCGTCCAGTTCGACTTTGACCAACTCGAACAGGCCAGAACCATGGCGCGCGAGATCTGGATTAAATCCGGGCTCAAGGATATTAGAGAAAACGAGCTTGAAAGAGAGACTCTATGACGAAAATCAAATTGTATGAGCTGGTTGGATTAGATGAACGCTACATGAGTCCTTTTTGCTGGAGAGCAAAAATGGCGCTTGCGCACAAAAAGCTCGATTTCGAAATTGTACCAATCAAATTCACTGAGAAACATAAGCTGAAGTTCTCCGATCAGGAGCAGGTTCCTGTCATTGTCGATGGCGAACAAGTAGTGGCAGATTCCTGGTCCATCGCCTGCTATCTCGAAGATACATACTCGGATGCCGCGTCCCTGTTCACTTCTGAGGATCAGCGTCGTTTACTTCGTGTATTTAATCACTGGTTTGACGAAATAATTACGCTGAAACTGTTTCCGCTGGTATTGCCAGACAATTTTGATGTCGTGTATCCGGAAGATATGGATTACTACATTGAATCTCGAAGACAATGGACCGGAAAAACCCGTGAAGAGTTGACGCAGGATCGCAGTGAAGATGATTTTATTGCCTGGAGAGCCAGTCTGGCACCACTTCGGGAACAGCTAAACGGCTTTGATTACTTTGGCGGCATTTCGCCGAACTTTCAGGATTATATCGTTTTTTCGACTTTCATGTGGGCCAGAGCGGTTAGTCCCTGGCCGATTATAAAGCCCGGTGACATTATTCATGACTGGCGTGAAAGAATGCTTGGTTTATACGATGGCCTGGCGGGCAAGACGACCGGCTATCACTATTAAAATTGTAGATTCAGGGTTGCTTCTGTTTTTCGTAGTAGCGATTAATATGGACAGAGCCGGAAAATAGAAGCGGCGTCAGTTTCAGTTCAACATGTAAGAGCAGTTGCCCTTCGCTCGATTTTTTCAGGGTATAGACTTCGTTGGTTCTGCCGCCATCTCTGGGGCGTGCTTCCACGAAGAGCTTATTGGGGCCTGACCAGCTGGCGAAAGCGAAATCTTCTCTTTCTCCCCTCGGTTTTCCTCGCGCACTGACCGAACGCCGCCTTCCATCGGAGTGAAATACCCGCTGAAAACCTTCTTCATAAATTAATTTGAATTCGGGTGTATCATACTGAAAAGTAAGAGTTTCATCATAGGAGATGTGATCATACATGGCTTGTTCCGGCGGCCCGCCTTTGTATCGACCTTTACCCTTTTTCTTGGTTCGGCCAACCTTGCCACCGGAATCTTTAATCGCTTTCTCCACCTGTTTATCTGTGTCGTCACTAAGCTCTTCGTTGATTACCCAAACACCATTGAAGGCGGGGTTGCCCTGCTCTGCATATAAATTCGTGCTTATAAATGTCGTTAACAGGGCAATAAGTGCAGTCAGTTTGATAGTCATTTTTATAAGTAAATCATTGTTTTATTTTGCCTACGTTCATAGACAGCAATTATCCCGAGCAATTCAGAAAGTAGCTCATACAGTCAATTCAAGGCATATATATTTATTACATAATCGTCTAAAAAACATACGATTAATTCTTTTATTGCAGGAAGAAAACACTACAATGCATTATACAACTTATAACAGAACGGCTGATTTTCGACAAAACCATGACTTCTGCTGCACCAAAATTACCAGACAACTTCGATCAGGAACTGCAATCCCCGCAGGAGATTGTTGAGTGGGTGGTTGCGCAGGATAAAAATGCGATAGTCACCACCAGTTTTGGCCCTTTCTCGGCAGTCATGTTACATCTGGCAAGCCAAATCAAAAGCGATATTCCAGTTGTCTGGGTGGATACGGGTTATAACACGCTGGAGACCTACACCTACGCCGAACAATTAATCCAGGATTTAAATCTCAATATTCAGGTGTTCACCCCTGAAATGACGGCAGCCAGGCGTAATGCTCTGATGAACGGCATACCTGCTGTTGATAGCGAATTACACACCGAGTTTACCCGTCAGGTAAAGCTAGAGCCTTTTCAACGTATGCTTGGATCCGTCAAACCGGACTATTGGCTGACAGCAATTCGTAAAGATGAAACTGAATTCAGAAAAAGTCTTGATGTTTTTAGTGATGGTCCGGGTGATATTGTCAAAGTAGCACCTTTTCTGAACTGGACAGAGGTGGATATGGAAGGATATTTGTATGAGCACGATTTGCCGCAGGTAGGTAAATACAAAGATCCAACCAAAGCAGAAGAAAACCGTGAATGTGGTCTGCACACGATGGACTATTCAATATAAAACAGCTGCAGTCCTTACCTTTGTTCTAACCCGTTGTTCCATTATAGCCCCGCGTCGTGTCGTCGGAGACCGTCATCAGGTTTCTTATCAGCATTTTGGCTTCGTTTATTTCACTACTGCTATCTGAGCTATCTACTTCGACTTCGGCGCAGTTTAGTAAAATAGCGATTTCATCTTTCGTTAAAATCTGCTTTTTTTCCATAATATCCAGCAAGACCTTAACCATTGCCAATGCGGCAACGCCGTTGCTGTCATTAGTAGAATTATTTTTCGAAAAAATCATTAGTAGTTACTCCGCGTGTGCTGTTGATCTTACAGCATCTGATTAATTTATTGTCCTGAATAGTCGGAAGATTTGAACAAAAAGCATCTGATATTTTTATATCGTACGATATAATTTATATATGAATGATAGAACTGGCAGAAATAGTGAACCAACGACGGAGTTTTATCGTTTACTTAGCCAGGCTTTTGAACATTTTAACGCAGGCTTATTCGGTGGCACCCTTCCCGCTTGCCTCCTTACCGTGCAAAGAGAAACAAATACCATGGGGTATTTTTCACCAGAACGCTGGGGTAATCGTCGCGGAGAGAGGGTTCATGAAATCGCAATAAACCCGGCCTATTTTGCCTCTCATTCACTTGTGGAAGTATTACAGACACTGGTACACGAGCAATGCCATTTATGGCAACAGGTATTCGGTCAAAGGAAAAGCCAATATGGCTACCACAACCGTGAGTGGTCTGGAAAAATGGAATCAATCGGCCTGATTCCAAGCAGAACAGGTGCGCCCGGCGGCAAAAAGACCGGCCAGCAAATGTCGGACTATCCACTTTCGGGCGGTCCCTTTCTGAAAGCCTGTGAAGACCTGGTAGCAAAAGAATTTGAATTGAGCTGGATTGACCGGATTCCCGCCAGTAGAGAATCCAGTCAGATCAGAGAATCAATGGAATTGTCTGAGGTGAATTTCAGCCTTCCCTCAAACGAAGAAATTTTAGGCGCAAAAATTGAAGCCCTTGTACCGGACATTACTCCTCTGGCTATTGTTGTTGAAGAGAGAGCGCGAAAGAATAAAACCAAATACAACTGTCCTTCATGCCTGAACAATATATGGGGTAAACCTGAGCTCAGAATAAAGTGTCTGGACTGTAACCGCGTTTTCGAAGAACACGCTTAGTAATCACTTGTTGCGCTGATAAGCAAATTCCCTGTGCATTGCGTGATGAGTACTGTAACCATATTCCTGGAAGTGAGAACTATCCTCTTTGGCAGCCGCAAGCACGTCTTCGGTTGCTAAAGCGGCTTTCAACGACGCCAGATCATCGAATACGACCTCATTTCCAATAATGAGTCTTTTGTCTGTCACTTCCCCGGATTCTCGCCAACCTAGCGGCAGATAACAAAGAACATTGCGAATGTTCGGGAATTTACTGAGTATTGGCGGATGATTTTTGTAGTAGAAATCAGCGAATTGCTGGCCATTTGCGACGGGGCCATAGTAGCGAACAACGAATGACAAAGGAGCCGTTCGTGCAGGCGCTTCGGTCATACCGGGTAATCCGAAATTCATGACTTCTGTGATTTCCAGCTTAAGTTCATCTATACCAGGACCGATTTCCTTTTTGTTTAAAAACTGTTGCTTAAAACTGGCAGATTCCGTCAAGGCTTTAGCCTCCTCGACGTCATTGAGATCAATCTGAACAATGATTGAAGGCGAAGGCACATCATCCCATACCGGAACATCTCCAGGTTCAGGAGTATAAATTTCAACCGAACTTACTGAATCGTTAGTCCTAAGACTGTCCAGTGGCACGCCTCTGAAGTAGCTATCTAAATCAGTGACGGACATACCAGTCGACCATATGGTCACAAAGATGGCTATTTTCATTTACTCTCCTCCGCAGGGTTTTTATTGAGTCTTAAGATTCCCGACTATAACGAAGATGGTTACTGCAACCAAGTAATTACCAAATTTACTGTCTGTATTTAGAGTCTTGACACTAATAAAAAGAATTCCTCAGCAAGTAGGCCATTGGAAGCTAAATGATAACTTGTATACTGGCGCCCAAATTTTAACAAGCAACAATACACAATAGATTTTTCGAGTTATCGATGAAATTACCTGCATTACATCTGAACAGAAAGACCATGGTTGAACTGCTGCGACTGTCATTGCCGATGGTCGTATCTCAGGGTGCCTTCGCTGTGATGATTTTTACTGATCGCTACTTTATGTCACAGATCGAACCGGTGCAGATGGCCGCCGCACTCGGAGGCGGTGTCGCCTCGTTTTTTTCTATTTCACTCTTTTTGGCTATGTCATGCTCTGCTCTTCGATTCATTATACTCGACTCCTTTATAGCTCAATAACAGTATAAACTGTCTACCTAAGTCGAGATTTTCATACAGCCTGGATAACAGATGGGCTACGAATTCAGGCTCATCTTTATACAGCTTAACCGGTTCAAATGATGACCCCGCCTTTCTGAGTGAAGATTTTCTGAATTCCGGTATATTTCGCGACGGTCAGGAAGTTGCCGTGGATACGGGTAGTTCATCGACGACTTTACTCAATAGCAACTTAACCTCATTTGGCACAACTGCAACCAGCATTACTTTTGGTCTCGATGTGACAGGCACTTCTCTTCAGGGAGCCAGCTCCATTGGTCTGCACTGGGGTATGACTTGTGGTAATGACACAATTGAAGGCGCCTATGACGTGCCGGAACCAGCCAGCATTATTATGATTCTATTAGGCCTGGTATGTCTGTTCAGCTTCACCCAACGACGCAGACTAACAGCGACGAGTAATGTTTCATAAAGCTTAGCTAAACTAGTACTAAAAAAGGCCGTCATTGACGGCTTTTTTTTCACCCGAAAAACTCCACCCCTTATCAGTTATTAATTCCCCAGGCTTCCCTGTGATTCCCGAGACCAGATTATCGCTTCCATATGAATCCTGTTGATTGAATTTGCGTCGATATCCGGATTCCAGCCGGCAGGCGTGTTTTTGTCAAAGGCAATACAGTATTCAAGGATTTTCCCCAACTCACCTTGCCTGTTTATCAGCCCATCCAGCATTTCCTCACTGACGGGTAGTCTATCCAGGATTTCCGGCATAGGTCTGTCCAGTAAGGCATCAAGAATTGAAAACATGCCAAGCATAAAGAAACGTTCACTGTCTGGATAGGCTAGCTCAATGGCAAGTAACTCACACATTTTCGCTCTGATTAATCCGGTTGTGAGTAATTCAGAGGGCTTGTCACCAAGGTCCGTCATTGCCAACAAAGTAACCCAGTTTTTCAGTCGTTGTAATCCAAAATAAACTACCACCTGACGAATTGAGTTGACCTTTTTCGGTAAAGATAAAGAAGCAGAATTAATGTATCGAAGCAGCTTATAACTCAGCGTCACATTCTGTGCGACCAGAGACTCAATTTCGCTAACATCGATTTCAGGATCCTGTAAGCGTGCAATCAGATTCAATAGGGCAACTTGATTATCTGGCATCTTGTTACCTGAAACTACTTTAGGTTTTTCAAAAAAATAGCCCTGGTAGTAATCAAATCCCAGCGCTTTCAAGTGTTCAAATTCCTCGTGCGTTTCAACTTTCTCCGCGAGCAGCTTGAGATCGTATTGTTTCACGTGCTCAAGCTCCCTATCCAGCGCGGAAAGACCAAGGCTCATCACATCAAACTTGATAATATCTGCCAAGGGTATGATGGGATCCCAATGCGGACTGTATTCAAAATCATCCAGCGCAATGATATAGCCTAACCCGGATAGCTTTTCAATTTCCTGTATCAGTTTTTCGTCGACAAGCATGTCTTCGAGAACTTCAACAACGATTCTCTCTGTTGGCAGCATATGCACTGTATCGTTAAGGAGCGAGTCTCGTGTAAAGTTAACAAAGGCGAGTTTCTCCCCTACGAGTGAATCAAGCCCTATATCAACCAGAGAATTTATGAGCACTTGAGCTGTCGCTCGATTGCCATCAAGAATTTCGGCGGCATTTTCCTGCCCAGAGCGAAACAGCAATTCATAGGCATAAGTATTTCCATGCGTATCAAGAATGGCCTGCCTGCCAACAAATATTTGAGCGTCTGACTCTTGTTCGAGCTTCAATACCGATTCCCCCACATCTTCTCTCCTGATTATCTCCTATGTGTTTCGGCCTCTTCCCTCCAAAACTTTATTATTAACAATCTCTTATACTCTAACTAATAATTTAAAGATTACGACCCCGGATGCCGATACATCATTAGTGATGACTATAAGGTGAGGACCTTTGAGTCTTTCAATAAGCTGGCTTTTTAAGGATATAAATGCAGATTATGAATGACCAAGCCACAAAAGAAATCCAGATAGAGTTCAAAACTCTCGCTGAAGATGCGCCGGTAATGTTGTGGCTAACGGATATCAATGGAGAAATAATTTATTCGAATAGCAGATGGAAAGAGTTTATCGGCGCGGAAAAAGTTAAGGCAGATGGCGGCAATGCCTGGTACCAAGCTCTCCATCCTGAAGATCAAGAGCGTTGTCTTGAAGTATTTAAACGCTCATTCTCGTCTCATCGGCCTTTCGAAATGGAGTATCGTCTAAAGCGTCTCGATGGACAATTTCGCAATATGCTGGATACAGGTGAACCTTATATCTCTGAAGATGGTAAGTTTTCAGGATACATCGGTTCCTCTGCCGATATAACTGAACAGAGGTGCTCTGAGCAACGACTGCAGCAGTCGCATCAGGAAATGGAGCTTCATAATATCGAAATGGCTTTAGTGAATAAACTAAACTCATTCTTGCAGATATGCCGCACACTCGAAGAGACCTACCCGGTAATGCTCCACTATGCTCAGGAACTATTCCCGGACTGTGCCGGTTCCATCTATCTTCTAAATGAGTCGAAGACCACTGTTGAGTCCGTCGTGTCCTGGAGTCCGAACAACGAAGTGCAAATTCCAGTAATTATTCCAGATGAATGCTGGGCACTTCGACAGGGTAAACCTCATGTAGTATTAGAATTCGAACACGCATTGAATTGCCAGCACCTGCAGAAAGTTCCCGAATTTGGTTATATGTGTGTGCCGATCATTGCCCAGGGTGACATGCTGGGAATGATCCATCTGCAGTTCCCGGAGATTACAGACAAAAGTCTTAATGTCACCGAACGCAGCAAACTACTTGAGTCCAGACGAAGACTCGTCTACATGACCGCTGACAATCTGGCTTTGTCTCTTGTCAGTCTGAAGTTGCGTGAGGCACTGAAAACTCAGTCCATTCGAGATCCTCTGACAGGATTGTACAATCGTCGATACATGGAAGAGTCACTGGAACGGGAATACTCTCTCTACATTCGGAATGAGAAAAGCCTCGGTGTTATCATGCTCGATATCGATCACTTCAAAAAGTATAACGATAAATTCGGGCACGACGTGGGTGACAAAATTCTTTCAGAATTAGGAAACCTTCTTAAAAATCGTTTAAGAAAGAGTGATATTTCCTGTCGTTATGGTGGAGAAGAATTCATTTTGATTTTACCTACTGCACCAGTAACAATACTCGAACAAAGAGCCGAAGAAATTCGTAATGACATCAGCAACTTATCTATATCTTTTCAGTGTGAGATATTCAATGAAATCACTGTATCACTGGGAGTTGCGGTTACTCCAATGCATGCTGATTCTGCGACGCAACTTGTAAAAGCCGCCGACGAAGCCCTTTATCAAGCCAAAAATACTGGCCGAAATAAAGTTGTTATTGCAAAGGACCTTTGTCAGCGAAGCCCGAAAAATGTGACTATAAAGAAAAAAACAAACAACAAACCTGGTGTTGTCTCTGCCTGATCAGCCCTTCAGGTGTTTTGTTGCAGGAATCTAATAGCCGTTGAGCCAAACCATGAAAATGATTCTCCATCAACAATTGCGCTGGGATAGTTCAAACTTTTAAGTTCTTCTGTTTTTTTATCAAAAGGAAAAGGTTCGCTGGAAAAAAGCAGCAAAGTACTCTTTTCATCGTAATCTTCAAGTACTATTTTCGGGTATTTCGTTTCGAATTTCGGAATTAGGCCGGGAAATCCAAGATAATCAAACATGGATCCTATAAAAGTATCTACAGATACGCACATCCAGGGATCTCTCCAGATCATATACAATATCTTATTGACCTCTTGTTCCGGTTGCTTTAACCACTCGATTACCCCTGGTAATTTTTCCAGACCAAAAGAGCGTTGAGGACGAGCAAGCATCGTATCCAGTTCAAAAATTAAAGTGTTGAGCTTTTTACTTTTTAAAAGAATGTTCAGACGTATGAGTTCGCTGAGCAAACTTTCCAGACTGATAACATCACTACTGAATATGGGTAGTTCTAACTGTTCAAGGAATTCGAATGGATTTTCCTGCTTATCCAGAATGGCCAAATCAGCATTGAGACCAGCGAGTTTTTCAGCTTTAAGAGTTTTCGTTCCACCCACTACAGGAATATCTGCAATTTTTTCTGCGGGATTTATACAGAATCGGGTTCGTCCGACTACTTTAACATCGCATTCGAGCAGAGTATCCGTCCAGGAAGGTACCAGGCTGATTACCTTCTTATCATTGCTAAAATCGTAGGGGCAATTCCGACAGTCATTGTCACAGCAGTAACCGCGCTCCTGCAAATAATATTTCGTCCATACATAGAGCCCGTTTTCAATGGTGTAGTGTTCTCCCTCAACCAGATCGATGTTGTTTGTGCTCGACTTCATTCGATCAGGGTGTATACCAGATTGGTGATGACCAGGCTCGCTCCTGAATGCTGGCTTCGACGTTATCGAAAAGAGCTTTATTCTCCCTTATTGCTTCATAAGTACTCCAGCGACAACTGGGGTTTTCCAACACTCGCAAATAATAAAGAGCCTGCTCTTTCAATTCGAACTCTGGATCGCGCCATCTTCCGATCAATTCACTCGCTCCTTTGTCACTGCTGACACTACAATCATCGAGATTCACCTTTGCACCATTGTCTGGACATCTCAATGTTTCCGCATCTGGTACCAGTCCATCTGCGCAGGCGACGTCATAGGTCAACTCTTGTTTGGTTCCGTTTTCATTTACCCAGGCTTTGACAATCTGTACACGTTGCAAGCGGTTTCCATCGCCGGCCTGCATCGCCCAGAACAAAAATTCTGGTGCCTCGATTCCGGATGGTGCAGGCAGGTCAGCGCCCATTGGCACACCTTTCTGATAACCGACATTCACAATATTCTCAGCAGTATCAGTGTCGCCAGAGAAATCCCAGCCTCCGAAAAACCTCAGAATCATCCTGGTACCGCTGGTTGCGAAGGTTTCCTTCCGTTTAAGCGCTGAGAAAATACTATCACGGGTATTTTCCTCCGCCCAGACTCCGGCCAGACCACCCGAACCTTTCATTCGATGTGCGCTGAATTCCTTTACTGCCGGGAGTTCTTCCCTCACTTCCGGGCTACCATCTTCGGCGCCATGATGACCTACATAGTTTCTCTCATCCGTAGCTCCCGGGGTGCCATTATGAGTGTCCGTACTGCCTATCAAGCCGAATTTGTAAGGATTAGTGCCATGCTTTTGTTGATACTGCAATCCTGTTTTTAGCGCATTGCGAATATAGCTGTTTTCCCAGATACATCCTTGCGGTTTGCCACTCGCATCACAAACTTCATAGCAGTTCGATTCTGCTTCTATCTCGTCTTCTGTACAGATCTTACGGCGATTAAGTTTCTCATAAGCACAAAACTCGTCATTAGTTGCAACGCCGGTATGACATTCTGATTCGCCTTTCGCCTGAATTATTTCTGCGAGCGGTTCAAGTCGGCCGCGCAGTTTTGCCAGTTCAAGAGTTTCAGGCTGACCGTCAAGTTCTGGAAATTGCTGCCCATTACTTTGATTTGAATTGTGCGGTATTGCCAGAAGCTCACAGGGCGGATTACATTGTGAGTCGAGTGCTTGCCAGAGTAGTTCAGGTGTATTGGCATCATAATGACTCACTGGTAGCTCAAGCACATTTTTATTACGAAAAATTATATTTCGGTGCAGATTGTTCCCCAGAGGGTTACCGGTCCATTCATAAGCAACAAAAGTTGTAAACTCACCGTCAATATTATGTGTATTTGATATCTCCTGTAATTCCTGCCAGACGCTACGTGCTCGTTGCAGGCATTGCTTACCGCCTTCCGGACAGATACTCGTATTACGCTGCGGATCAACTGCGAGCACACTGGGAATAATCAGTTTCTTGAATACTTCTGATACCAGTGAGCGTTCCTGTTTTTCGTTTCGAATATCGCGACATAAGGGGATGTTATATTGCGCAGTACTCTCATCCAGACACAAAGAAAGCTCACCAAGGTACTCACCATGTTCCGTCACGGCAGCAAAATCAAGAGGAGTAGTCAGTTTGAGTTTACGACCACCGGAAATAGTTACTTCTTCGCCTTTCGCAAAGCGATAAGCCTTGTCCGGATCGACCGGATTGAAATTGATATAACTGTCGAGCGAATAGGCAGCGTGTACGTGAAGATCGCCAAAGTAGGGATTACGCGAAGGTGGGTTTGAAAGTTTTTCATTCGCGTTTTTATCGACAATTGCGGGAGAAGGATCTGCTGCTCCATTTGTAGTAGGCGCCTGCTCATCGCTACATGACAGGAGTACACTTATAAACATTAAGCTTATCAGTCTGAAAAAGTATTTTTCAGTCAGGGAGTCCGCTGAAAGCCAGTAACTTTTATTCATTTGTTAGTACCCACCTATTCGTTCAATTAACCAAAAAGATGCCAGACTACCGATGGCATAAGCGCTTATTCGTTGCAGCCCTTCCTGTGCGTTCGTCAGCACTCGTCGGACAAAACTCATTACCAATAAAGCCAGTGCCACAAAAGCCAGTTGCCCGGCTTCGACGCCCAGATTAAACATTAGAAGTGCCAAAGGAATTTCACTTTCCGGCAAGCCAATCTCTGACAAACCTCCGGCAAAACCCAGTCCGTGAACCAGACCGAATATCGCCGCCACCAGCCAGGGAATGCGCCTGCTCAATCCTGCTTGCGTATCAGCCACAATCTCGCGAGCCAGAAAGACAATGCTAAGCGCAATAACGGCCTCGACAGGCGCAGAAGGTACATGTACATAACCCAGTATTGCTGCCGCGAGCGTGACACTGTGTGCAAGGGTAAAGGCGGTGATGGTTTTCAGCAGATTCATCAGACCCTGAATCAACAGCAGTAAACCGAGTACAAAAACCAGATGATCAATACCGCCTGCAATATGTTCAAGGCCGAGTCTGAAATAGTAAGGCGCGATACTCTTAATTTCGGCACTTGTTCTGGTAAAGTCAAAATCCGGATTCTTCCGATTCAGAACCTGCGTTCGTAACTCGCCATGTTCATTTTCAAATCGCATGAGCACATCACTAATCACATTATTCAGACCTTCTATACTGACCTTTCCTGTGCTTAACAAAGATGAGTCACAAGTGAGCTGCCAACGCTCATGCATGACAGCATTCATTTCAAGCTTTGTTCTGTTGCCCAGAATTTCACATGATTCTGGAAAAACAGGATGGATGGCCAGCACCCTTCCATCTCGTATGGGGCGGGTCCAGTTGATGTTCAATCTGCCTGTAGGGTTTTCCTTGACTTCAAGATAGGCCGGTCTTGCTTCATGAGCCCCGCTGTATTGTGGTAAAAACAGGTTCAGGAAAAGCACAAGAGAAAGCCATAACTTCGGCGATAACAAAAATCTCTGGGGCAAAAATGTAGTCATCAGTTCTCAGGCAGGGAAGTATTTATTCTGACTTGATAAGTCTCTCGCAAGGCCTGATAGCTCTCGTCCTTCAGTTTTTGAAGACTTTCCCGGGTTAAATCGTTATAAACTTTATCCTTCACTGCAGCGAAAGCAGGAACATGAGCAGGCTGGATACTGTGAATTCTGATTAAATGCGCACCGTATTCAGACAGAAGAGGTCCTTGCCACTTGGCAGCAGGAAGTTCAAACAAATCTTTTGCAAAACTCTCTCCGAATATTCTTGCTACCTGGTCGACTGAACGCAGGTTATAGTCATACTGCAATATGAAATTATCGCCCTGCTCTGCAAGTCTGGAACTAGATTCAGACTGCTTTATCTCCTCTAACAAACGACTTGCATCATCAAGCATCCTCTCACCACGTCTGTCCCGGCTAAAGTAAATATGAGTAAAGCTGCGTTTTTCCTCAATGGCATACTGTTTTGAGTTTTCGTCATAATAAGCAAGTAACGAGCTTTCATCGGGAATTCTTAACTGCGCGAGATTAGAGGAAAGAAATTCCATTTTCTGGACCAGACGGCGGCGAATAATAGTGTCGTTGATATCCAGACCAAGTCGCGATGCTTCCCTGAACATCACTTCCTGATACACCAGTGATTCAATCAATTCAGAAAGTGTGTCCTGATTCGCTTCCTCACCATGTTGCCTTAGCCATTGTTCCTGTAAGCCCTCGATATCTTGTGTGCTGATGCTTATCACATCATCATTCGTCCTATCGCTATCAGATCTTGTCAACTCATACAGGACAAAAAGCAAGGTCCCGATAACAAGAAAGTGAAAAAAAGGCTCCCGAAGTATTTTAGAGATCATAACTGGATAGCTTCTGCTTTATGGCTACTCATAAACCAGTAGACTGCTGATACTGATTGCTTTACCACTTGAGCCCGGATAGCTTTCACCACGGACTTTCAAAGTCAATTCATGCTTACCCTCGGCCAGATCGAAACGATGCCACAAGCCTTCCTGCGGCTTGGCATTGTCTTCGTCTGAATACACATCCACAGTTTGTATGAGTTTGTTATCCAGCAGCACATCAAGCTTACCCCCGTCTGGCAGGAGAATACCTTTAATAACAACACCACTACCCTCAAAAGCGATTGTCGCCTTCGCACCTTCCGTCTCACTGATCATGCTTTCATGTGTATAACGCCAGATTTTCATTGGACTGGCTCGCCATTGTCCCTGCCACTGCCAACGTTGATCCGTAAAAGGGATCTCCTCCTTCACTGAAGCGAGAGCCATAGAGTATTGTAAGTCAGCTGCTTTTGCTTTCTGAACAGGCACATATACATTCTTCTCGTCAGCATGGCCTCCTTCCTGTCTGACTAAATTCAGCGCCCGACGAAAACTGCTGTCAACAATGTCATTATATGAATAAGACGTATAAGAGAATTTCTTATCGGCAATTGATTCCAGAGCGCTGGTAAACTTGGGCGGAATGCCATCAAAACCCAGAACCACGCCGAGAATACCGAGTGCATTAGAAGGATTACAATCAGAATCCTGACCGGCACGAGTACTGATTAGCATTGTCTGCTCGAAGTCCCCTTTGCCGTAGAGCAGACCCAAAGCAACATAAGCTCCGTTTATGCTGGCGTCGATATTAAAAGGCTGTAACACGCCTTCCGGGCACATCTCTCCCCGGTTCCATTTATCGTGAATACGTTGCCAGTTAAGTTGCCAGTCTTCAGGGTATTCCTGCCACCAGGCAACTACATCTGCTATCAAACTGGCGTAGTCACTTTCAGGTGGTAAGACTGCAAGCCCGGCTTTAACAATATCAACAGGTTCATTCGAAAAAAAGGCCGACGCGTACATGGCACTGATAAACATTCCACCGTAAATACCGTCGCCGTGATTCACTACGCGTCCGGCTCTCAGCGCAAGTTCATTACTGGCCGCAGGCAGACCCGGACTCATCAAGCCAATAAAGTCTGACTCGATCTGAAAATCGATATCGTGAGCGTGTATATTGTATTGAGGTAAACCACTCAGCGTGGCCGGCACACCCCGGCGTAAGGCACGGCGAGCGGCAAGATTCGCATGCCAGAGTGGGTATTCAGCCTCTTTTAAAAGCGCCGCAAAGTCCTCTGAACTTGCCTGTAAACCATGTTCATCAAGAACCTGGGCAAAGGTAATATCAACATAGAGATCATCCTGACTGAGCGCGGTTTCAATCATCTCGGCCTGCCAGAAAACTGTAGCTAAGCGCATTACGGGAATACATTTTCAATTCCTCGTAACCGAGATCGTAGGTTTCTACTGCGCGCTGATATTCGTGACTCAGATCTATACGCGACACACCTTCGTCATCAGTCGAAAAAGCCATTGGTACGCCATATTTCCGGTAGGCCGGAAAGGGATGATTCTGGTTTTTAACACCGAGAATAACATCGTTACTGGTCAGATTGATTTCCACCATGACTTTTTCCTTTGCCATTGCCTGCATAAGCTGCAGCGACTCGCTGTCATAAGTGACATCTATGCCATGACCAATACGGCGTGCACCGGCAATTTCTATTGCTTCACGAATATGCCAGCCCAAATCCTCCGGTGGCACCAGACCCATTGTCAATTCACCGGCATGAAGAGTAATGCCCTTTTTAGCCACCGGAATCAAATCAGCCAACTCTCCAATCATTTGCATCTGCCAATGGTAGTCTCGAAGGGCCACTGGATTATCTTCCGGAGCAACGAAATTCAGGCCAACTATGCGCGGATCCTGTTCAATTAACTTAAAGGCAAGTAAGGTCTGCGCAAGCACTTGATCACGTGGAAAAACCCTGATCACCTGAGCAAGGTAGCGTACCGGTACATCACAACCAGACTTAGCCTGAGCGGTCTCACAGGAGAGTTTCTCACGCCATTGCTGCTCAATCTTGTCCAAATTGCTGATAGTCGCTGTCACAAGTTGTTTCACAGCGGAATTGGCAAGAAGATCGTCAAAAGATGTCTCAATCTCAAAGGCCTTGTCATTCTTTGCCAGCTCCCGCGCCTCCGTCATACCCCATGACTGCATAAGTTCGAGATAGACAATATTTTGTTTTGCAGCCCGCGTAGTGACTTCCGCCAGCATATGACCTTCATGACCAATCCCGGCAGGAAAGAAACGCCTGAAGGTGGAAAAAAACTGATTGTGTCCGGATACAGGGCGTCGCTCATAATTTCGAACCGACAGAGCGTCGATAATTCGATTAACGATATCCGCGTTATTTTGTATGTCTTTCAAGGCCGGTCTAGCCAGTTCGGCATCACAGGGTGGCATTAATATATGGTAAGTCTGCAGATCAATACACTTACCGTCCATTGCACCCCAGGCAATAAAATTTTCTGCGTAGATTGCACCGTCAAGATGATTATGTAAGTCGCCTCCTTTGGGAAACTTAAACATAAAGTTCCTCAACAAAGCAGGTTCACTCCTTATCTTTTCGAAGTACCTTTTTGCCTGCCGTTCACCCGCGACAGACAGGTTTGGTAAAAGCAGTAAACATAACAGAAGAATATTTAGTCTCATCGTATTATCCCGATCCGGTAAGCAGACTGACCAGATGCTTTTCAAAAGCAGGTTTATCTTTCCACGCACTTGCACAACGCACCATGCGTCCGTTTTCCTCATCTATTACTGTAAAACCCTCATCGTTAACACGCAGAGGCAGATTCTCCATATGCAGATAATCTTCAGTTTGTAGAAGATGTACTGCAAGCGTGTCAAACAGAGTGGAACTCATTTTTTCAAAATCCGGCAAAGGATCGAGCCAGGTAACTTTCGGTAGCCATAGACGATAGTTGTCCATCAGTATTTTCATCCAGTCATCCTTGCTGGAGTAGATTTTCTGATAATCGTCACCCTTCAGCTTTATCAAGCCACAGGTATCAAGCGGGGTGATAGTGCATTCCCACGGCGCGGCGAAAACTTCCTGCAAAGACTGCGGGTCTACTTTCACATTCCATTCTGCCGCCGGTTTTTCTTCACCGTCATAGCCAATACGAATCGAACCATACATTCCGACGAAACGTGCATTTCCGGCAATCGCGGGTTGCCGCCGCAGCGCTTCGGCAACATTCATAAGTGGTCCGATACAAAGTAGAGTGACCGGTTCCGGGGAAGACATAATGGAATCAATCAAAGCCTGAACTCCATCTTCGTGAACTTTTCCCGGATAACTTTCCAGCTGGTAGTCACCCAGCCAGACACTCTGGTTGCCGGGTTTATCCTCTGGATCCAGTCCGATTCCAAGTGGAATATCGTCCTTTCCCAGACTCTGCAGGAGTTTTGCCAGCAAGCGGGTACGATAACGGGTATTCCCAAAATCTGTGGTAATGAGCCGGAGATCAATGTTCTGCATTCGTAATAGCATCATCAAAGCCCAGGTATCGTCGATATCATCACCGATGTCCGTGTCCAGAATAAGCGGCAGGGCATGCGAAGACGTGTTTTCTTCAGCCAGACTGCCCCGCGAAAAAGCCGGGGCGGAAGATAGGATTGCTAAAGCGATTTTATGAAAATGTCTTCTGCTCAGTTTCATTGGAGTTCAATTCAAAATCTATATCAATATGGACAGGAGTAATATAAACCAAGCATAATTGGATGAATAGTTATAATAAAAATTCAGGCAATCTTTGATGTCACAGCGCCATTCCCTCAATACACACAACTATTCATGAAACCACGTATCTGTGTCATCGGCAGTAGTAACTGGGACATGAGCATGCAACTTCCCAGTCTACCTTCGGCTAAAGAAACGGTCAGCGGCGGTACATGTAGCTTCTGCCTGGGAGGAAAAGGGGCCAATCAAGCCGTGGCCGCGGCTCGTGCCGGCGCTGAGGTGATTTTCATTTCCTGTGTCGGTTCTGATCAAACCGGCAGAGAAGTTTTGCGGGAGCTTGAACGAAATAACATCAGTCCTGAAGGAATAATCACCAGTGAGCTCAGCGAAACCGGTAAAGCTATGATTTTTGTTGACCGCCTGGGAGAAAATTGTATTGGTGTGGCTGACGGCGCCAATGCTGATTTAAGCCCTGATAAATTACGTAAATATGATGAACAGATAAGTCAGGCGGATGTCGTCCTGCTGCAAATGGAAATTCCCATAGAGACGGTCAGAGCTGCCGCAAGCAGATCTTTCAAAAACGGACAGAAGGTGATACTCAACCCTGCCCCCGCTACCAACTTCGATAAAAACCTGCTCGCTCACGTTTCCATTTTCACACCGAATCAGGTCGAAATGGAGCAGATTTCCGAGAGCAGGCTCGACGACGAACTTTCCTTGAAAAAAGCGGCTCTGGCCTTACTCGATCAGGGACCAGAGGCTGTTATTGTTACTCTCGGCGAGGCTGGCGTGTATCTGGTTTCTGCCCACCAGCAAATACGGCTGCCGGCTTTCAGCGTAGTCGTCAAAGACACTACCGCGGCGGGCGATGTTTTCAACGGGGCATTGGCTTTTGCCATCGCTGAAGATATGCAAATTGATGATGCGGTAGAATTTGCTATGGCAGCGGCGGCCATCTCCGTTCAGAGTGCCGGTGCCATACCTTCTGTGCCCGCTCATAAGGAAATTGAAAAATTACTTGCCGCACAAATTAAACGTCATTAGATAATGAAAATCATGTTGAAGCGTCCTGTACTGAAAATAATATTATCGGCCTTGTTATTACTTGCTATTACTGCCTGCGAGCAGGAAAAATCGCAGGAAAATGCCTCCCCGGCCAAACCACGAATTGCATTAGTCATGAAATCTCTGGCGAACGAATTTTTTATCAATATGGCTGAGGGCGCAAAAAGTCACCAGAGCAAAAATCAAGACGATTATGAACTGTTGATTAATGGCATTAAGGATGAAAGCGATCTCACGCAGCAGGTTGCTCTGGTAGAACAAATGATCGCCAGTCAGGTCGATGCCATAGTTATCGCTCCCGCAGATTCGCAAGCCCTGGTGCCGGTATTAAAACGTGCCCGCAAAGCGGGTATTGTCGTTATCAATATTGACAACAAACTGGATAAAGAGGTACTGAAAGATGTCGGGATTAAAGTTCCTTTTGTCGGTCCTGACAATCGCGAAGGTGCAAGAGAAGTAGGCGATTATCTGGCCGCCTCGCTGTCAAATAAGGATAAAGTCGCCATTATAGGTGGCATCAGTACCGCGTTTAATGCGCAACAAAGACAACTAGGTTTTGAGGATGCCATGCAGGCGGCTGGAATGACTGTTGTCAGCATTCAGTCGGGCGAATGGCAACAGGCCAGGGCCAGTGTGGTGGCAGCGGCGCTGATAAACGAACATCCCGATTTGAAAGCACTTTTATGTAGCAACGACAATATGTATGTAGCAACGACAATATGGCAATCGGTGCGGCAGCAGCGGTCAGGCAGGCCGGCAAAAGTGATGATATCCTGGTGGTCGGCTTTGATAACATCAGCGCCAGTCACGACTTACTGCGTAAAGGTAGCATGCTTGCAACCGCGGACCAGTATGGTGCTAAACTCGCTGTGTTTGGTATTGAACACGCCTTGAAAGTGTTAAGTGGAGAAGGTCTGCCAGACGATCTAAAAACACCGGTTGATCTGGTGACAGTCAATAATCTGATTAGCCCCTGAATGTTGCCTGTCTCTCTATCCTTTGAAAACATCTCAAAGGCCTACGCCTCCCCCGTACTCAGAAGTATTAATATAGAGTTCAAAGCCGGCAAAGTGCATGCGCTGATGGGTGCTAACGGTGCCGGTAAATCGACTCTCTGCAAAATTATTTCCGGTCTGGCTGCTGTCGACAAGGGCAGCATGCTGTATCAGGGACAGCTCTATGCGCCGACATCGATTCGGGACGCTGAATCGGCGGGTATACAAATCATGATGCAGGAATTGAACCTGCTTGATGATCTGAGTGTCGCTGAAAATATTTATCTGGGCCAACTTCCCTGTCGTTATGGCTTTGTGGATTACAGGCAAATTGAGCGGGAATCGACAAAGCTGCTAAACAAATTGGGTATCAGCGATATTGATCCACGACGTAAAACTGCAAGTCTGGGTATCGGTCACAAACAGCTGATCGAACTGGCCAGGACTCTTGTCAGGCCATGTAAGGTTCTGATACTCGACGAACCCACCGCCGCTCTCAGTGCTGCACAGTCAAACATCCTGTTCGAAGAAATTGAGCGACTGAAACAGACAGGTGTCGCCATTATTTATGTTAGTCATCGGATGGATGAAATAGAGCGAATCGCCGATTGCATCAGTGTTCTCAGAGACGGTAATGTGACGGCAAGTGAAGAATCAGGAGTTCTGACTCAGGAGGAAATAATTCGCTCTATGACTGGTAAAACGATCAGTACTGACAGGCGTTTCAATAAACGGCAAAGAAGTAAAATCGCCGTGCGTCTGGAAAATTTGTCTGCCGGAGATTTCCTGCAGGATATAAACCTGGATATTTATCATGGCGAAATCCTCGGTATAAGCGGTTTAATGGGCTCCGGCAGGACGGAACTCCTGAGATGTATTTACGGTGCCGATCCGCATAGCAAGGGCCACGTCGAATTGACAAAGACATCTAAAGATTCACCAGGCCATTCGCCGCAAAGCTCGGTAAAAAATGGTCTTGGTTTTATTTCCGAAGACCGTAAAAAACTGGGTTTGCTGCTCGAGCATTCCGTGCAAACCAATATGAGTCTGGCCAATCTCCTGAGTTATAGTGCCCATTCAGGCTGGCTGAACAAAAGCCGTGAAGCTGCTGACGTCGACAGATTGATTGAGCAATTAGCCATTGATTGTTCCGGTTGCGATCAAACGATAAAAGAGCTGAGTGGAGGAAATCAACAGAAAATCCTGATTGCCCGCTGCCTCTTGACTGAATGCGATGTGTTACTCTTCGATGAACCCACACGCGGTATAGACATTCAATCAAGAACCATGATTTATGAGCTCTTGAACAATCTGGCGCTTGAAGGCAAAGCGATTGTCGTCGTCTCCAGCGATGATGCTGAATTGAGTCAGCTGTGTGACCGGATCGCGGTCATGTCAAATGGCAGACTGGCTGATACCTTTGATTATGGAGAGTGGACGCAGGAGAAATTACTTAGTGCTGCATTCCGGTTTTATTCAACGGACAGCGCAGCCTGAGGAAATACAATGCCGACAATCCGCTCAATCTTATCGAAAGACTACGTGACCTTGCTTGGCGTTGTGGCCTTACTGGTTTTTGTATTCAGTCTGAGCAGTCAACACTTTTTTTCCCTGCTTACTTTTACCACTCTGGCCAATCAGCTACCTGCCCTGACCGTCATCGCAGTCGGTATGACTTTTGTATTAATCGTGGCTGGTATCGATCTTTCTGTTGGTTCTGTCATGGCCTTCAGTGCAGCAGTGCTGGGCATCGCCCTGGTTGATGGCGGCCTGTCTCTCTAGCTCGCGGCCCTGTTGTGTCTTGGTACCGGTTTTCTATGCGGGTTCGTAAATGGTTTTATTTCGGCCAAATGGAGCGTTCCTTCTTTTATCGTGACACTGGGTATGCTGGAAGTTGCAAGGGGTTCTGCCTATCTTGTGAGTGATTCACAAACTATATTTATCGGTTCAAAAATAGATACTCTCGGCACACCTCTGCCGATACTTGGGCTCTCACCTGCCATGCTGATTGCAATCCTCGTTGTGATTCTGGGTCAGCTAATATTAAGCCGTCATGTATTCGGACGTTACATGGTAGCGATTGGCAGTAATGAGGAAGCTGTCAGGCTGTCCGGTATCAACACGGTTTACTGGAAGATACTTGTATTTGCCCTTTCTGGTCTGCTTGCCGGTCTGGCCGGCTTTTTTCACGTGGCTTACCTGCAATCGGCCGATCCTAATGCCGGCATCGGTCTTGAACTGGCTGCCATTGCCGCGGTGGTAATCGGTGGTACCAGTCTTGCCGGCGGTAAAGGATCCGTGATTAACACTTTTCTCGGCGTCATTATCATTGCGCTTCTACAAACCGGACTGGCTCAGCTTGGTGTTTCCGAGCCCGGTAAGCGGGTCATTACCGGTCTAGTCATCATCACAGCAGTCGTGCTTGATGTTTATCGCAATCGTGAGCGCAGTTTTGTTAAGGTGTTGAGTCGCTTTTTCAGGCGCTAGTCCTGTCCTTTAGATAATTGCAATAGTTGGCCAGCAGAAGAACAATAAACACCAGCAGATAAACCAGCATACACATGCTAACGGCCGCATCGACACTACCCTGCATTTCCACCACCTTGCTACTCAAGACCGGACCAAGAGCCGATCCGAGACCACCGACTAGCAACAGATAAGCAATATGCTTATGGGTTGGCGTATTAACAAAAGTAAGGGCGAAAGCCACATAGGAATTATAAGTAGCCGAAATAGATATGCCGAATAAAAAAGCAAGAGTAAGCATAGTGCTGAAGTTATCACTCTGAGTAAACAGCCAGGTACTCAGCATGGCAAGAACCACCAGACTATAGAGTACATAATGAACTTTTACTCTTGAAACCAGCCATGTGCCAGCTACAGAACCGAAGAAAGCACTGCTGAAGATATTCGACATGAACTGAGCGGATTCAGCACTACCGACAGAAAATTTCTGTTCAACAAACTGGGGCGCCCAGACAAATAATGCTATTTTTGCGAGTAGAAAAAGCAAAAGACTCAGACCAATAAGAATAAAACCTGCATTCCATTCTGTAACTATTGTCGTTTGTTCTTCGTTGCGAGTAACATTCTCTGCATCCCTGAACGAAGATAACAACCCCAGAAGTACGACCAGAAAAGCAAGTCCGCCGACCACCACATAGGTAGTACTCCAGCTGAAATCCTTATTAAGGAATGATATTGATAGCCAGGCAAATACGACACCACCGCCATTAAACATGGCATCCTGAGCGACCAGAACAGATTGCCTGATATTGCCCTCCCATAAACGGGTTATCATTGTACCTCCGGCACAGGCAGCAATACTTGCACACACACCAATCAGCAGTAACAAAGCCGGCAGCATAGGATATGAAGGCAGATATTGAATTATTAGTACCGCTACCAGCAATAAGATATACACAAGGCTGATGGCGGGTTTCATTTTCATATAATCGAAAATAAAAAAGGACATGATGTAACCGATAAAGACGCCGCCTATGAAAAAGGAAAACTGCGAGGCAATAAGAGTTATTTCAACCCCATATTGTTCAGCAGCAGAAGCGGTGAGAAGACCGATGGGTGTGACCAGACCCGACATAATAAAGGTGGCCATCAGGCATATCACCAGCAGACTGATTTTATTCATAGATATTGATTTAGCGATGTAGCCAGCCGATATAACTACAACGACTGGCACCGGCAAACGGTGTCACGAGCTGCACCGCATGCGGCTGAGGAATCAGGAACACAGTAAGGGTATTAAAACCGGGTATATAGGCTTCTTCAATATTTCCGTGTTCATCGTAGAATGCCGTATGTCCTCCCCAGTTTTGCTGCCACTTTCGAGTCATACCAAAAGTATAAGCCGCTACACGATCGTGAGTATTGTGGCTGTCATCATGCTGCGTCAGAAACTGACCAGGCGAATACAGGGTCGCGTAACAGTCCGCTCTTGCCACTGCTTTTTCTGCGGTCAGTTCGCGCATCATATTCAAAGTAGCCTCACTATTCATGAAATGATGAAGTGCGTGCATGGGATGTCCCGGCTGCTCGTTTAATTCTATTGCCTGACTTATATAGTATTGATGAAAAACATACTGAAATTGCGTCTGCGCGCGCGCGTAAACCGCATTCATGAATTGTTGTCTTTGCTCTGTACTCAGAGCCTGCATCTGCTGCATCGAGCTTTCAAAATATTCACTGCCTTCGTTGTAGGCCAGATACCAGTCCTTGTTTTCTGTTATCAGACTGAGCAGATAGTCTGCAGTCTCCTCTTCAAAAAAATCAGCGATCTGTACGCGTCTTTTTTCGCGCAGGACTTTCGCATAATCATCCAGTGGTAAATTCGAGGAGATTTTGATTTCAGCCACCATGTTAACTCATCCGGCCCGGGCACCATTTTCGATCGGTTTTTCAGGCATTGCCAGACAAGGTACTAAACCGTCCGCATATCCGATATCAAAAAGCATGCCTTCGGAGATTTCACCGGCCATTTTTCTTGCTGGCAAATTCAAAATAAATAAGGCCTGTTTGCCTTCTATCTCAGCCGGGTTTTCCCGCTCCTGCTTTATGCCTGCCAGTATTGAACGCCTGTGATCGCCGAAATCAACATTGAGCTTAACCAGCTTTTTTGATGAGCTCACTTCCGCAACCGAGCGTATCGTACCCACTCGGATGTCCAGTTTTTCAAAATCTTCAAAGCTGATTTCTGGTTTTATCGCTGCCGGTGTCATTTTATTTATCTTCTTGATTGAATTGATGTTATTGTTAATTTAATTGTTCCGGTGGCCTGATTTAATCCATAATTACGGACGTCATCCACCGCTTAAGACTTTATTTTCATACATTCTATCTATTAAACCAATGAAACGAGCAATAATCCTGGTCATGGACTCATTCGGTATCGGCGCAACTGAGGATGCCCACCGTTTTGGTGATGTCGGTGCCAATACTCTTGGGAGTATCGCCAGACATTGTCAGGAACAACGTCAACAGGCCCTGTCACTTCCGAATCTGGCCCGGCTCGGCCTGTTTCAGGCGGCCCGGGAAAGCGCCGGTGCCTACCCTGCAGGCTGTAGTGATCAGACCGATATAATTGCGGCCTATGGTTATGCCGCTGAACTCAGTACAGGCAAGGATACGCCCAGCGGACACTGGGAAATGGCTGGTGTACCTGTTTTGTTTGACTGGGGATACTTCAGTGAAAAAGAAAATTCTTTCCCACAGACACTACTGGAGAACTTTATCGACAAAGCCGGGGTGCCCGGGGTACTGGGAAATTGCCACGCATCCGGGACAGAAATAATCGCCAGACTTGGTGAGGACCACATGAAGTCGGGTAAACCGATCGTTTATACCTCGGCCGACAGCGTTTTTCAGATTGCCTGCCATGAAGAGTCCTTTGGCCTGGAAAGATTACTGGATATATCACACGTCGCTCGTGAACTGGTCGACGAGTACAATATCGGCAGAGTGATTGCACGTCCTTTTGTCGGCGAAAGTTCAGATAGCTTTGCCCGCACCGGTAACCGACGCGATCTGGCCGTGCCACCACCAGCCCCGACGGTTCTGGATAAATTATACGACAGCGGTGCTGAAGTAATCAGCATTGGTAAGATTGCCGATATCTACGCACAGAAAGGCATCACACAGAAAATCAAGGCTGATGGAAACGCAGCGCTTTTCGATGCCACCTTAAAAGCAATGCAGGAGACTGAGGGTCAGTCGCTTATTTTTACTAATTTCGTTGATTTTGACATGCTCTACGGGCATCGACGCGATCCACTTGGTTATGCCGGGGCGCTTGAGTATTTCGACAAGCGTCTGCCTGAATTACTAGCCCTTATGCAGGAAGATGATCTGCTTATCATCAGTGCCGATCACGGCTGCGACCCGAGCTGGAGTGGTAGCGATCATACGCGTGAACATATTCCGGTTCTTGCCTGTGGTAAGTCTATAAGACCGGGCTCACTTGGACTTCGCCCCACCTTTGCCGACATCGGGCAAAGCCTGGCCGATTATTTCGATTTACCTGCTATGGATTATGGCAGCAGTTTTCTTGGCCAGTAGACCGGCTTTCTTTTATTAACCCGGAGAACAAGATTTATGTCTTCGAAACATATTAACGCCAGTGCAGGAGATTTTGCGGATACCGTATTAATGCCCGGCGATCCCTTACGAGCTCAGTATATAGCTGAAAAATACCTGAGTAACAGCAAACAGGTGAATAACGTACGCAACATGTTTGCCTTTACCGGCGAATATCAGGGAACACGTTTGTCGATAATGGGACATGGCATGGGCATACCTTCTGTCTCCATCTATGCCACAGAGTTAATAAATGAGTATGGCGTGAAAAACATTATTCGGGCGGGAAGTTGTGGCGCAGTGAGCCCGCAAATAAAACTCCGCGATATTGTTGTCGGGCTCGGTGCCTGTACCGACTCTTCAGTTAACCGCATGCGTTTTCAGGGCTATGACTACGCAGCCATAGCCGACTACGGCTTACTGGAAAATATTGTCAGTGCTGCGCGTAACAAACAGATAGAAGTTCAAGTTGGCAATATTTTTTCAGCGGATCTGTTTTATACACCACAACCCGAGATGTTCGATGTAATGGAAAAATACAATATCCTCGGTGTGGAAATGGAAGCCGCCGGCCTCTATGGATTAGCTGCAGAATTTGGCGCAAAAGCAGTCACTATTTGTACCGTCAGCGATCATATTCGCAGTGGTGCTGCGCTATCTTCCGAGGATCGCCAAAGCACTTTTGATGAAATGATCGAAGTCGCGCTGGATGCTGCCGTTCTTGCGGAGACTAGGCAATGAACAATCTTATGTTTATCAGTCTGTTTGGTATTGCCGGTGGTCTGGCAATAGGTTTACAGGCGCCACTGGCCGCAATAATCAGCCAGCGTATTGGCATTTTTGAAAGTGTATTCATTATTCATCTTGGCGGACTCGTAGCAGTGTTAGCCATCTTACTGCTAGCTAAAGGCGGTAATCTGGGGCAATGGCAGACCGTACCCTGGTATGCACTACTGGGTGGCACACTGGGTGTGATTCTGATTAGTGCTCAGGTTTACATCATACCAACTATTGGTGTTGCCGCTACGATAACACTGATCATCGCCGGTCAATTATTGATGGCGACCTGTATCGACCACTTTGGTTTACTTGAAATTGAAGCGATAGCACTCACTTGGAAAAGATTACTTGGTCTAAGCATTGTTCTTGTTGGCGTCTGGCTGACAGTGAGGAATTGATTCATGTCACAATTCACGGGTTTGCTTGGTATCGGTGTAATTTTTTTGAGCGTCTATATGATGTCCAACAACCGGCAGGCTATTAACTGGCGACTGGTTTTCTGTGGTGTCAGTCTGCAACTTTTTCTGGCTATGTTTATTCTGCGTACGAGCTGGGGACAAAATTTATTTCAGGTACTTGGCAATATGGTCGAGAAGATTCTCAGCTTTGCCGAAGCCGGGGCCGGTTTTGTATTCGGGCCGCTGGTTTCGCAACCTGAAAAATTAATTGAGATATTTGGTCCCGGCGGCAGTTTCATATTCGTATTCAAGCTGGTGCCTGTATTCATTTTCGTTGCTTCTCTCGCGGCACTTGCCTATCACTTTGGCATCATGCAGAAAATTGTCGGCGCCATGGCCTGGGTTATCTATCGCCTGATGGGTGCGAGTGGTGCTGAGGCGACTTCAAACTCAGCCAGTATTTTTGTCGGCCAGGTCGAAGCGCAAATTCTAATAAAACCTTTTCTGGCCAGCGCAACCAGATCAGAACTACTTGCGATCATGAGCGGTAGCATGGCCTGTATCTCCGGTGGCATCATGGCGGTCTACATAAATATGGGCATAGCCGCCAACTACCTGATGACGGCCAGCGTGATGGCTATTCCCGGAGCACTAGTGATCTCCAAAATACTCTTACCGGAAGTTGAAGAATCCCTTACGCAGGGCACTATTAAGCTGGAAATTAAAAAAGAGTCAGTTAATGCAATTGATGCCATAGTCAACGGCGCTGGTGATGGCCTGAAAATTGGACTGGTTGTTACTGCGATGCTAATCGCTTTTATTTCTCTAATTACCATGCTTGATTTTTTACTGGGTAATTTCGGTTCTTATCTGGCCTCCAGCTTTTATGAGACTGGAGAATCTGCACTGATTCTAAATATGGATTTAAATAATCTCACCTTGAGCAGTGTTCTCGGAGCCATGTTTTACTACCTTGCCATTCTAATGGGTGTGCCTGTTGAAGATGCTCTTCAGGTTGGTGGCTTGATGGGAACAAAACTGGTTATTAATGAGTTTGTTGCCTACAGCCAGATGGTCCCAATGATTAGCAGTGATGAACTCAGTCCGAAGGCGATTGTTATTGCCACATTTGCACTTTGTGGATTCGCCAGTTTTGGTTCAGTTGCGATGCTCATCGGTGGTATCAGTGAAATGATACCTGAACGCAAACACGAGCTGGCGACACTCGCGATTCCAGCCATGATTTGCGGAACGCTTGTTTCCTATTTATCCGCGACGCTTGCGGGATTACTGTATCTCCCGCCTGAATCAAGCCTTAACAATTCTATGATTCTGCCGCTAACTGTTATGACGGGCTCTGTTGCTGTTATTGCCTGGTTTAACTATAGAATCTTAAATAAATAAGACCTGTAAACACTGCTGCGGAGCAGCCCATGGGAAAGAACCTATCGAGCAAGTCTGAAGAGGTGAATTATTATTTTCATCGTGCACACACTGAAGACGATGAAAAACCGAAATGTACGGTCGTCTTCGTGCATGGCCTACGAGATCATTCCGGCACACACAGCTTTTTTTTCATCAACTTAATCAGGAAGGTTGTCATGTTTTGAGCTTCGATTTGCTCGGACATGGCTTTAGTAGAGGTGAACCCTGCACTATTGATGATTACCGCCATCATGTGGTCGTAGTATGGCAAGGCATTATCCGGGCAATAAGAGAACATATTCCTCAGGGTATTCCTGTTGTTGTAATGGGTTACTCCTATGGGTTCTCACTGGTTATACATGCATTGAATGAATTGTGCTCAAAGTACAAAAGCATCGAGAAAATAATCAGCAAACGGGTCGCACTCGTAATCGGCTTGAGCCCTGCCTTTAAAGTCGGTCATACTGCTTCTCATCTTGTCCGTTTTTTTTCACCTGTTTTGGCCTTTATGTCGCGACATGTGAAAAACATCCCCTTAATGCCTATTCGACCGGAGTTTATTAGTGATGATGAGTCGATCCTGAATATTATAGAAACCGATCCAAAGGTCTTTAAAGGTCGCATAAATGTTCAAACCGCACGGAATGTCCATATAGCCGGTCAAAGCGCTCTTTATATTCTGCCCACTATTCAGCTACCCTTTTTGCTGATCTTCGGAACGGAAGATTTTGTCCTGCCAGTCACAACTAAAGAAACCGGTGATCGCGAAGATATTGAGATTCGCATGGTTCGGGGCGGTAAGCACAATATATTTGATGGCGACAACCTGTATGCGGGGCGCACACTTGAATCTATCACCCGGGCTATAGAGAAATATTGCGTGGAAGGAAATCCGAGGTCCTCAAATAGCTGACTCCGCTTGATTCAGGAGGCTGTTTCTTTACGCTTTTTCTTATCGCGTTTAGCCAGAAGCATTTGTGACAGTTTCGGGCCTCTGTCTGGTTCAGACCAGGGACAAACCTGAATGCATATCGCACAGCCATAGGTTGCACTAAAATAGGGAACGCACTTGTCGAAATCAACGTACCAGCGCTTCTCCCCTCTCACCCACTGTTTCTGATCAGTTATCGCGTCGGGCGGGCAATCCGTTGTGCAGCGTCTGCAGCCAAAACATAAATCGTCTACAGCAATATCGACCGGCTCATCGCAGACTAATGGAATATTAGTTCCGACATTCGATAGCCTGACGTTCGAACCGTATTCAGTGCAAATCAGTGAGCCATGTTTTCCCAGTTCACCAAGCCCTGCCCTGACAGCCAGCGGGATCTGTAGTACGTCGGTGCTGCGCGGATCGCCGTAAGCGTAAGCCGGCCAGCCTAAACTGCGTATGTATTCGGCCAACTCGATTGCGATTGTGCCTACCTCATCATATACCCGCTGCACTTCCTCACCGGCAGCGGCATCAGGAACACCAGCCATCGCCTCTCGTCGCATGGGCACGCCTATACAAATAGCATAGCGATACTTTAGTTCAACATCATGATAGAGATCGTGATCAGTAAATTCAGTAATACCAATAATTCCGGCGCCCAGTTCACGAGCCTTTTGTTTTATTCTGGCACTCATCTCCACCGGGTCATTCACTTCGACGCGCTTTTTTGCGACGGGTCCGGCTGCTCTACGCAGCTTCCATCTCAATTGCAGTGCGAGTCGCACAATTTTCAGAGTTCCCGTCATCAGGAAGAAAACATTCATTCCAGCAAAGGGATAATTCGGTCGACCGGGAGTGTGAAAAACTCGTTGCGCCCTGACTTTTTCTTTCAGCCCCTGACCGTTAGTCTTATTACCGGAAACCGGTGCGTTCTGGTAGGTGGGAAGGTTACCCGCCGACGGTGTGTTATGAAGTTTCATGATTTGCTTTCATCTGGTGGTGCGAATCTATCCACATAAAAGACTTCACCATTTTCCCGGGCACTTTTGAATTCTTCTCTAACCTTTTTCGCTTTAGCCCATCCGATCACAGTAAAAAACATAAATTTTAGAAGTCGAAAATTACGTAACTGCCGTTGTAGGAAAGTCGCTTCTTCAAGACAAAATTGCTCTGAAAATGTTTTGTAGGGTTTAGGCATTTTTATTGTTTTTAAGAGTCTCAGTTCAGGTATTATTCATGTTAAACCAATAAGATATATCCAGTATAGAAAAAAATATGTCAACATCGCCGATAATCGTCGCCAGCACATCAGAAATTGCTTTACCTTATGAGCAAAGGACGATTCCTGCACTCCTCAAGCAGCAGTCTGGCCGCTACACAGATAAAAAACTGATCACTTCTGGTGATTTCTCAAATAGCTACGCACAGGTTCTCGAAAACACAGCCCGTCTCGGGGCGATGTTTGTTCATTATGGTGTTAAGAAAGGCGATCGGATAGTTGTCATGTCCGCAAATCGTCCTGAGGTACTCGAACTTTTTTTAGCCTGTGCATGGACAGGCGCTATTTTTACGCCTGTTAATACGGCCGCCCGTGGCGAACAGCTGCGTCATGTCATTGCTACGGCCGATCCTGAAGTGATCGTTATTGAGCAAGAGCTTTTGCATCATCTACAAACATATAGTATCGAGACTCCCTCGCTTTCTCATTTGTGGATAATGGATTTGAAAGACGATAAGCCTCTCTGGAACAATGTTGAAGTTTCTAATTTACCAGCCCCAATGGAAGCCATTCCGGCCGTTGATATTCTACCTTCTGATCCTCTGACAATAATCTATACATCCGGCACAACTGGCCCTTCCAAAGGCGTGCTTTGCTCACATTCACAGTTCTGCTGGTGGGGACACTATGGTGTTCACTACATGGGCATTACGGAAGACGATGTACTTTTTACTGTGCTGCCCTTTTTTCACACTAACGCCATCTCTGCCCTCTGCCAGACTTTAATGGCTGGTGCCAGCTACACTTTTGAAAAACGCTTTTCAGCCTCAAAATTCTGGCGACAGGTAACGAACTATAAAGCGACTGTGACCTACCTGTTAGGCACGATGTCTCATATTCTTCTGGATCGGGATGAATCTGAATACAAAGCAGAGCATCAAGTAAGGATCGCTTTATCTGCCGCTACTTCTGCTCCTGTGGTTGAAGCGTTCAGGGAACGCTTTGGTACCCACCTCATTGACGGCTACGGATCAACAGAAACTAATCACATCATGTCTACTAATATTGGAAGCTTTGAACCCGGCACTATGGGACGACTGGTTGACGACTTTGAAGTAATGGTTGTCGACGATAACGATATCCCAGTCACCGACGATGAAGCCGGTGAAATGCTGGTACGCAACAGGATCCCGGACACAGTTGCACTTGGTTATTTTGGCAATCCGGAAGCGACAATCGAAAGCCGCAAGAATCTCTGGTTCCATACAGGTGATCGAGTTATTCGTCGTAGCGATGGCGTTTTCCTGTTCGTTGATCGAAAAAAAGACGCCATCCGTCGTCGAGGAGAGAATATCTCATCGCACGAAGTCGAATCAGCCATTATCGGCCATCCTTCGGTGAATGCCGTAGCCGTTGTCGGTACCGCATCTGAAATCGGTGAAGAGGAAGTAATGGCATTTATCGTTCTGGGAAAAGATAAAGCAATGGACCCGATTGAAATTATGCGTTATCTGGAGCCCCACCTTGCTTACTATGCCATACCAAGGTATATCGAATTTCTGGATGAGTTGCCAGTCACGGAAAATGGAAAAGTAAGAAAAACTGTACTTCGCGACTTCGGTGTACGAGCCAGCACCTGGGATAGAGAAGCTGCCGGAATTAGACTCAAACGTTGAATCTTCTTATCTGATTGCAGATCTCAGAAAATCTTGAAGACTTTACTAAGGATGAATACTTTTTAACTGCCCTGAAACAATATTGAAAAATCCGAAGATATTTATTTTTCATCGACTACAGCAATGGCAGTGATTTCCACCAAAAACTGTGGAAAAGAAAGCTTTTCAATTCCGAGTAAAGTATTGGCTGGTAAGTGTTCAGGATCAAAAAACTGCTTCATTGCTGCCTGGTAGGCAGGCAACTTGTCTGAACTCCAGTCAACCAGATAAATTTCAAGACGCACGACATCACGCATGCTGGCACCAATTTCCATCAATGCTGTTTGAATGTTGCTTAATGCCTGAACCATTTGTTTTTCCAGGTTATCGCCACCGACCAGATTCCCATCTTTATCACGTGCAGTTTGCCCGGAGATATAAACCGTTTTTGCACGAGTTGAAGTGACAACCTGGGAAAGATGATACTTAGTCAGGTCAGGTAGTCCTTTCGGCTGTATGTATTCAATTCTGCTATCAGCAGATACTGTATGTAGTGGCAATAAAAAAAGAACTAATGCTAGTGAAATCAGAAAATTGACGGGCAATGTCAATCTAGCGACGCTGATAGGATGTATATATTGCATAAAACTCTCCCAGATTTATGAAATCGTACTCAAATTGTCTTAGCAGTGTCTGCCTAAATAATAGTTACAACTAAAATACGACAGGAATCAACTGAAAAGCTATATAAGGTTGCCACTGCGGCCTGGAGTCAGGCTTCATTGGCGCGCACTATTCGATATACGCCAACAGTCAACAGAGGACCCACAAACATTAACAGGAAGAACCAGGCATAGGATTGGGCTGCAATCATTATCAGTTCAACCAGTCCTATTTTGGCCAGTAATGAGGCTATCACCAGTAATATGAATGCTGTTATTGGCCGTAGTTTTTGCGGCATTTCTTTGTTACGTGAGCGATAAAGGCTGGCTAAACGTTCGTTAACAGCGTGAATGACTCCGGTACCCGTTTCTATCAGAGTACCTATCAGAACTATCTGAAAGAAAAGTTGAAACCATCTGGCATTGAGTGCCTCCAACATAAAGTTCGACGGCAACACGACATCTTTTATAGTCGGATACTGACTCAGCATGATCAGATAAAACAGAATTCCGGGGATTATGGCAATGGGGCCAACCAGACTACCGGCAATAATCGCCTGCCGGCGAGTTTTGATGTGATGAAGAGCAAATAACACCGCGGGCATCATACTAAGCTGCAGACCGGCATAGGCTGTGCCATTTTTAAGCCAGTTACTGCCTGTTGCCGGTTCTGCCAGACTCGTGGATATATTCTCCCCGAATTCTCGAAAGGCCCAGATAAAAAAGAATATGTAAGTCACATAAAGTACAAACGACCAGAATGACAGAACCCTCTCCACAAGTGCACTACCCCAGAACACAAGTGTCGCGATAGAAACCATCAGGAAAATGGTGCCGCTAGCGTAAGGTAAGCCGAAGGTTTGAGAGAAAATCTCACCTGCGGCTGAGCCCATAAGTCCAAAGAAAATAGCAAGGCTGGAGAGGAAGCCAATCTCCCATATCCACCAGGCACGACCGAGCAATAACTGAAAGAAGCTTCTATAGTCGTATGCCCGATAGATCCGGGCTAACTCGAAACTCAGGATCGCACTGATACTGATGATCGGAATCGGTAGAAGAATGAGCGCCAGTAATCCTTCTTTCGGACCAAGACTTAAAAAGAAAACCGAAAGCTCCTGTCCGGTGCCATAACCACCAGCAACTATTATCGACTGAAATACGACCCCGGGAAGCAGAAATATCAAGAAAATTCTTTTCATAGTAGAACTGAGTTCATTTATTTGTTCGTTACTGGGCAAGCGCGACCGGGTTCGGCCTCGCCACTGGTTTTAAATCTAAAAAAGGTCAGCGTGGCATAAGTCGAAATACCCGGGACTCCCTGGTATGTTTCAACATCCGCGGTAGCCTGTTCAACTATCAGGGTATAGTCGAGACCAGGCTCCAGGGTTTTGCCGGGCACAATGTAATGTCTATCCTCAAAAGTCAGATAATCACCCTGGTAAGGTCGACCGCTATGAATCACACTCTTGCCATGACAATCGAAACCAAGCACAAAAATCAGATCAGCTAATTCACTGCCTATAGCTTTGGTATTGCCAGGCATAGGCTCCCAGTTTATTCGCCAGTCATACTCTGCATTGATAATCGCATTGTCTATTCTTTTCTGAGCCTGCAACAAACTTACTCTGGCCGCACGTGGCATATCCTCTGTCGTTACTCGTTTTTTCAGTGTAAGAAATTGATTCATGTTTCCACTTTGTGTTTCATAGTCGAATATATAGACACCATCAGGATGAGCTTTATGCAATTCTTCTGCGTTTTGAACACGAGCACCGTGAGCAAGAAAAGCCAGACCTTCATTATTGAATGTTAATACCTGGTTGGGTTTAGCCGCGCTTGTAAGCGTGCCTCCAACAATCCGACGGCCGGTTTTCGGCATAATTTCAGCGACAAAATGATAGTCTCGTAATGTAACCTCGCCATCAACATGCTGATTAAAAATCGCCATTTTTGCCAACACCAGAAAAAGTACATCATCAGCAACCGGATTAATCACGTTATTTGGGTTCTCAACAGCGACTAAACTGCTGCAGAAAAAAAAGATGTAATTCAGACTGCCGTATACAACCAGGTTTTTAAATTTCATGAACGACAGCGTTAGTCTATTAGTAGTCGCCAGAAAACATTAGTAGCCGCCGGAACTTTCTTTATCAGCATCACCAACTATGGTCAGCCCTGAACTAGTGCCAAGACGATTTGCACCGGATTCTACCATTGCTCTGGCCGTTTCATAATCACGAACACCGCCACTCGCTTTCACACCGATATCAGGCCCGACCGTCTGCCTCATCAATCTGACGTCTTCCAGGGTCGCGCCGGAAGTCGAAAATCCACTGGAGGTTTTGACGAAATCGGCTCCCGCACTGACACAAAGTTCGCAGGCTTTTTTCTTCTCCTCATCGTTGAGCAAACAGGTTTCCAGAATAACCTTAACAGTCCTTCCTTTTGCTGCTCCCACAACCGCACTGATATCTTTCTCGACTTTGTCCCAATCCCCGCTTTTCAGCAGGCCCACATTGATAACCATATCAACTTCATCTGCACCCTGATCAACCGCCACACCGGTTTCTATTGCTTTGATTGCTGACTCATTCCCACCCAGAGGAAAACCGATCACGGTACACACTTTGACACTTGTATCTTTCAGAAGTGTTGCCGCCAGATGGACGTAGCTGGGTAAGATACAGACAGAGCAAAAACCAGCCGTAATGGCTTCATCGCATACTTGCTCAACCATGGCAGCTGTTGACTCTGGCTTCAATAATGTGTGGTCAATCAGGGCTGCTATTTCTTTATTCGTGTTCATAGGTTTCCTGTAAAGAGCTTAATTTGCCTACCATGATACCGGCAGAGTCTTTAAACCCCTACTGGTAATGCCGGGCCTGAACTCTGGATTATCGTCTATCAGTCTTAACTCGGGCATTCTTTTCAGCACGCTGGAAAACATTATGTCCATATTCAGACGTGCCAGATGATTGCCGAGGCAAAAATGTGCGCCAATTCCGAAAGCGAGGTGACGGTTTGGCTCCCGTCTGATATCGAAAGTATCGGCATTCGGAAATTGCGCCGGGTCACGATTAGCAGAGGCGTAAAGTATCCCGAATTTTGTACCTTTCTCATATAGCACACCTTTATATTCCACATCCTCAGCAAGAAAACGATGAAAGTAGGGTAGCGGAGGATCATAACGTAACATTTCCTGCACAGCCGTCTGAATCAACTCTGGCTCCTGTCTCAATTGTCGCAACTGTTCTGGATGCCGTAACAAAGCAAGTAAACCATTACCGCTCACATCGATGGTTGAACCATGACCTCCGGCGAGAATTAATATGCAGGTAGATATCAGTTCGTCACGATTCAGTTTGCCTTCAGATTCTGCATGAATTAGTTCAGATAACAAATCATCTTCAGCTTGCCTTCGGCGTTCTTCAATAAGCACGAGCAAATAATCAGCAAATTCCCTGGTCGTATCTTCAGCAAGCTGGATATGTTCTGCCGTTCTCTCAGGCTCAAAGACCTGTACGATATTCTCCGACCATATCCGTAATCGGGCTCGATCGGGTTTCGGAATACCGAGCAGCATGCCGATGACATGACCCGGGATTTGTGCGAAAAATTCTTCAACAAAATCAGCTTCCTTTTTATCAACAATGATATCGAGGCACTCACTGACACGCTCCTGTACGAGATTGCGTAGACTGTGAACGCGGGCCGGGGTAAAGATACGAAAGACCAGTTTTCTCAGGCGATCATGAGTTTCTCCTTCTGATTCCAGTATACTGAAACGGACATAAGCACTTAGATTTGGCGTACTGTCCCAGTTTTCCATTTTTTTGTGCTCAGCAACATCCTTTGCTGGCAAAATATGGTCCAGAGTTCTTACCAGTCGCGAATCATTGACCAAAGTGGCAATATCCTCGTAACAACTAAGCAGGTAGGCATCCCAGTCTTTGAAATAAAACACGGGCTGTTGTTCGCGTAATTGTTTGTATACCGCGTAAGGGTCTTGCGCAAATTCTGCCGAGAAGGGTTGAAAACTTAACTCGTTTGACATTTTAATACCGTAAATTAAATATCTATTTTATGAATAAACGAATGTTATTATATAGGCATATAAAAATTAAAGCGGGATCAGATTAGTATGACTAAAAAGATCAAGCGCATTTGTGTGTTTTCAGGATCAAGCCCCGGCGGACGACCCGAGTACACTGAAGCGGCCATCGCTCTCGGACGCGAGCTGGCAAAAAATGATATCCAGCTGATATACGGTGGTGGTGATGTCGGTTTAATGGGAGTGATTGCCGATACAGTGATGTCCTCTGGTGGTCAGGTAACAGGCATAATTCCGGAATTTCTTGCGAAAAAGGAAGTTGCTCATAACGAATTAACCGAGTTACATATCGTTCAGTCCATGCACGAACGCAAGGCAATGATGTCGGAATTGGCAGATGCTTTCATTGCCATGCCGGGCGGTATCGGCACCTTTGAAGAGCTCATTGAAGTCTTAACCTGGCAACAACTCGGCATTCAGTTCAAACCCTGCGCCCTACTCAACACCGCCGGCTACTTTAAACACTTGCTCGCACAATTAGATCACGCTGTCGATGAAGCTTTTTTAAAACCGGTTCATCGACAAATGTTACTGGTTAAATCAGAGTCCGCAGAAATCGTGAATGAGATTATGGCCTACCGCCACAGCCATGAAGACAAGTGGATGGGTGACAGAACCTGAAGGTCTGAGTCACTTACAGACGCTGTGACATAAAATACTTGAGTACTTCGTTAGCGCCGCCAATGATGGGAAATACCATCGCGTCACGAAGGTATTTTTCCACAGGGTAATCTTTCATATATCCTGCCCCGCCCATTATCTGCATGGCATTCACGGTAACCCGCCGAGCCATTTCGGCCGGATAAACCTTGGCTAAATTGGGTAACAAGGCGCCCTCTGAACTTTCATTCGTGCATTGCCAGGCGACCCGGCGTACCAGCAGGCGAGACATCTCTATATCCGCTTTCATATCGACCAGCATATTGCCGACGGCTTGATACTTACCGATAGCCTGACCCCAGATCTCGCGTTCTTTGGCGTATTCAAGTGCCATTTCATAGGCCGCTCTGGCAACACCGACGGCCTGACTTCCCAGACCCATACCGTTCGAATCATAAATCGCATTCAGGGTGGCAAAGCCGCCGCCTTCTTCGCCAAGCATGTTGTCCTTTGTCAGACGCATATCCTCGTAAATATGCTCCCCGTTCATGGAAGAACGGGTACCCATTTTGTTTTCTATGGTGCCAATTGAAAAGCCGGGGGTATCTGCAGGAAACATAAATACCGAGCAGGATTCTGCGTTGGGTTTGGTCGTATCGGTTCGGGCCAGGCAACCATAAAGACCGGCGACACCGGCATTACTGGAATACACTTTCCTGCCATTAACAACATAATCATCGCCCTCTTTCCTGGCGTGAGATCGGGTTCCCAGTTTAGGATCGGGAAGCGGGCAAAAAATCTCACTGCCACCTGCCGGCTCAGTTGCACCAAAACCTATCAACTGGGTACCCGTTTCGTCTTCCGCTATGGGTCTTAACCAGCGTTCGCATTGTTCTTCAGTTCCGGTTTTGGAAATCAATTCTGAAATTGACATGCAGACATGGAAGGCATTGGCCGTGCCCAGATCGGCAACGGCTAACTCCTCAAGCAAAATGGCGTAATCGAGTGGCGTCGCTCCTATGCCACCGTATTTCTCCGGGATCAAAAGAGAGTGAAAACCGAGTTCAAAACCTTTTTTGATTACCTCTTTAGGGTAAGTCTTGTGAGGATCAGTTTCATTATCCAACGCTGCGGCAATCGGTTTAATTTCGTTTTCCGCAAAACGCCGTGCTACATCCTGTAGCTGTTTTTGTTCTTCTGACAACTCGAAATCAATCATAACTTCATCAACACCCTTAATTGATTAACTTTTTCCCGAAAACATTTTTTCCTGCAGTTCCTTACACAAGCCCGGCTTCTGCAAGACGCGTATCAATCGCGTTTTTTGTGAAGTCATCAAGCAAATCGAATGGAGGTCTAACCGGACCACCTGGTAATCCGAGTTTTTCCGCCCAGTACTTTAAGGCGGTCAGAGGAAATACACCTTTACCCATCAGATAAGCTACCTGTGTCTGATGGAAGAGAATACGCATGGGCGACAATTCATTGAAAATTTTCATTGCTTCGTCTTCCTTGCCTTCCTTAAGTAAGCGCGTGTACTGAATCAGGCGGGGTTTTTCCGGGGTCTGAAAAAGTGCAGGAGCGAAATTACAAAACTGAAAGGCCGTATCCGGCATATAACGCATCTGCTCTGGCCAGTAATCTTCGAAAGGATCGCCAATGACAATCTTGTCCCCTGCCAGTTCATAAGCTCTGAGGGTTTGATCGATGCTACCTATGCCCTGCTTGATACCACATATGTTTGGTATTTTCTCGGCAAGCATATTAATAGCCTGTGGAGAGAGCACGTATCCGGTCGGGCGCGTATTATAGAGACAAATACCGATATCTACTCGATCAGCAAGATACTTGTAATAACGGTAAACACCATCATCAGAAGAGGAATTCGCGTAAGGGGTGCAATGCATAAGTGCATCACAGCCAACATCCTGAGCATGCTGGGCCAGTTCGACAGCCTGCATGATATTCGGATGGCTGCTATTGGCAATTAAAGGTACCCGCCCGGCCACGGTTTCTACCGCGACTTCATAAATTTTCTTGCGCTCTTCGACGCTGAAGGTGAGCCACTCGCCGCAGGCCCCATCACAAATGATGGAGTCGACACCCATATCAATCTGTCTGTTTATCCAGGCCGCGGTGCCTTCATAGTCAATGCTGTAATCGTCATTGAGAGGCTGAATTATGCCGCCGCCGATTCCGGGCAAGTTCTCTCTAGCCCATTGTTTTGCTTCACCTTTCTTGTATTTCATTAACGCTGTCTCCACTGAAATGGCGAATGTCCATACACTCGCTGGTTAGGTTGTCAATCGATCGTTGGCTAGATTACGGTATACCGTATACTAAGAAAAGGGCAAATTACCCCGAAATGCTGAAAAATGCGATTTTAAAGCGATTATCAGAAAGAAATCGACCTGCCTGATTCGGTAAATATTACCGGACTCGCCCGCATGACGATCGTTGGGCAGCTCATACTGAAATCCATTTCATCTTCATTTTCAGCATACCAGTCGTCCTGAAAAGCCTGCATCTGGCCTTCCTTATAGCCGTCTTCGTAGTCCTTTTTGCCAAATACCAGCCATTTTTGTTGTTCTACATTGTCATAACCATCGTAGTACCCGGTTTCGTGATCAGAGCAGGAAATGAGTACAGAACTGGAGAGGCAAACAAGTATTCTGGCAATATCCCTGAACATAGCGTCTGCCGCTTATCAGGATTTCGAGAATGCCGCTTTGTGGATTTCCAAAAATTCACGGAACGAACGCGGAGCATGACCACAGACCTCGGTGAAAGTGTCTGTTTTTTTCGCACCATCATTGCTGGCGATTAGCTCAAACAAGTCGGTCACGGCCGCAACATACCAATCACCAGTTCCCCATTTTCGCAATTCATCACAGAAAGCCTGTGAGGGAACATCAACATATGAGATTTCTCGTCCAAACACTTCAGACATCTGTGTCGCCATTTCAGTGAAAGACAGTATTTCAGGGCCGGTGATGTAATGGATTTTATTATCGTGCCCCTCTCCGGTCAGGACTTCAGCAATAAACTCCGCGACATCTGCTACGTCAATCAGGCCTGTTGAGCCATCTCGCATCGGCAAATAAAACCTATTCTCAGCAATAATAGACGCGGCTGAATGCAGCATATTCTGCATATAGAAATTAGGCCGGACTGATGTATAGGTAAGTCCGGAATCGGACAGATAGTCTTCGGCTTTGCCATGAAAATTCTTCAACAAAGCATGTGAATTAGCATCAGCTCCCGAAGCAGAGAGTTTAACCAGATGCTGTACTCCGGTTTTTTAGCGACGTCTATAAAGCGTTTTTCGTTATCCAGCTGCTCTTCAATATTTGGCATTAACATAAAGGCTTTTTCGACACCGGTCATTGCTTTTGCCAGTGACGCTTCATTGTCAAAATCTCCCTCGACTATTTCAAGGTTTGCTATCTCACTGCTGTTGAGCTTAGAAGGATCACGAAGCATTGCCCGCATTGGTACATCCTTGTTTTTTAGCGCCTGAAGTAACAGCGAGCCAGTGGTTCCGGTAACACCCGTAAGTAATATCATGTTATAGTTTCCATCAATAATAAATTAAGAAGTATGTCAGTTTCACCTTCGAGACGTACTGTTTATCACCATTCAAATTGTTCAGCATCAGACAAAGAACGCATTGTAGTATAATTCATTATATTTGGCTCCTTACATGAAAAAAATTCGACTACTGATTGTCTTGCTAGGACTCTGTATTAATGCTCAGGCAGCGGAAGTGCTGAATATAGCGGTTGCCTCGAATATGTCGCATGCCTTTACTCAAATAGCTGACATCTATGAAGAACGAAGCAATTCGAAAATCAGACTCAGCGTCGGTTCATCCGGTAATTTCACCCGGCAGATTATTCAGGGTGCCCCTTATAAGATATTTTTGAGTGCTGGTACCAGCTATATCGATATGCTCAGGAAAAATGGCGTAAGCCTGATTGCTGACGTTGAATATGCACGCGGGCGTATCGGTTTTTTTATTCCCCATAACTCAACGCTGAATCAGAATAATAATTTAGACGGGATCATTAAAAAATTGTTTCACGGTCACTATGCCCGTCTGGTCATCCCGAACCCTGAACACGCACCTTTTGGTCTTGCTGCAAGACAGGCTTTGCAAACAGGTGGAATCTGGGCTCTGAACAGAAAGAAACTACTGCCGGCCGAGAACGCTGCACAGGCAACACAGATTGCTATTAGCGGCAATGTCGACGCAGGTATTATTCCGGCATCACATGCTTTGTTACCTGAGGTTTCTGAAAAAGGTCAGTTTATTCTGATTCCGGAAAACTGGCATGAGCCGCTACAGCAGCACCTTGTTCTGTTAGCAGGTGCAAATAAGTCTGAATCCGTTTTTTTTGATTTCCTCAGGAAAGACACTGCACTAAAAATAGTTAGTCATTTCGGTTATACACTCGGGACAGAAAAGTTTGATGGATTGGCAATCCCTTGAGCTCTCTCTGCTGCTCGGGATATGGACAGTCATTGTTCTTATCCCGCTTGGAATCCTGCTTGCACGCATATTAGCCTGGCGTCGATTTCCCGGCAGAAATTTTCTTCAGACATTACTCGCCTTGCCGTTGTTGTTACCACCTACGGTGCTCGGCTTTTACCTGCTCTTGCTTATGGGCAATCAGTCTTTCATTGGCAGAACTTATCAATTCATTTTTGCAGAACCACTGGTGTTCTCCTTTCAGGGCTTACTGCTAGCTTCGATTATTTTTAATATTCCCTTTGCCATACAGCCTATGCAACGGGCATTTGAATCCATTTCGATTTCAATACGGGAAGCTGCCTGGTGTAGCGGACTAAGCGCCTGGCAGACCTTCTGGAAAATAGAACTACCGCTGGCCTGGCCCGGAATTCTTTCAGCAGGAATTTTAACCTTTGCACACACTCTCGGAGAATTCGGTGTGGTCTTGATGGTTGGTGGTAACATTGAAGGAGAAACACGTACTATTGCTATTTCCATCTACGATCGTGTGCAGGCTTTTGATAATCAGAGCGCAGGAATCATGTCTGCTGTATTACTGATTATTGCTTTTGTCTCTATCACGAGTATTTATGTATTAAATGACAAGATAGGCCGGCGACATGACTGAACAAAGCCTGGCACTATCTTTGAATCAACTTTCCCCTATTCCGCTTGATGTCGAGCTTTCCTGTAAGACAGGAGAAATATTGGTCATTCTCGGTCCCTCTGGTTCTGGAAAGACCACTGTTTTGAGAAGTATCGCCGGCCTCTATACACCGAAAACCGGAAAAATTAGTAGTAATGGTAGCAGCTGGTTTGACACAGAAAAAAAAGTGAACCTTTCCATTCAGCAAAGAAAGGTGGGGTTTGTGTTTCAGGAATATGCCCTGTTTCCGCATCTGACAGCACTGGATAATATCCGTACCGCCTTGCCGAATGCCGAGTATTCTGCGCAATTACTTAAAGCAGAAGAGCTACTGGAAAGAGTCAATATGCAGGGGCTTGGAGATCGCTATCCCAACCAGTTGTCAGGTGGTCAGCAGCAGCGTGTCGCATTGGCCAGAGCACTGGCCCGGGATCCTCGTGTCCTGCTGCTGGATGAACCCTTTTCCGCTGTTGACCAACAAACCCGGCGCAAACTGGTACGCGAACTACTACAACTACGTGAACAAGTGAATATTCCAATTATTCATGTGACTCATGATCTTAATGAAGCACGTCGCATTGCTGATCGAATTTGTATTATTCACCGTGGTAATACTCTGCAAATCGATACACCACAAAACATTATGGCCAGACCACTTAACCGGAATGTTGCGCACCTGGTTGGTCATTACAATGTCTTCAGAGCAAACATTGAACAGCATGACGAAGCTGAGAAACTCACCTATCTGCGCTGGCACGATTACCTGCTTGAGACAAATTATCGTCCTGAGTTCGAAAAAGGCCAGGAAGTAAGCTGGGTTATTCCCGCTGAAAATTTAATTTTGCACAGACGTGACAGACCCTCTAAAGGGGAAAGAGAGAACCCGGTAAGCGGCGCGATTGAAGAATTTATTCCTATGGGTGAAACTGTACTGGTAACAATAAAGGTAACTAACAGCGACGAAATACTGACTATGAGTGTTCCCACGCATGTGGCACAGCGAAATGCAATTCAAAAAGGTGGCGATTTGTCCGTCTCCCTGCTTGGCCAGGGTATTCATCTCATGAAAGAATAAGACAACAGGATAAGCTTGATAGACATCAAGGTTTCGTTATGAGCACAATAATATTCAGACAATTATTTGATCAGGACTCCTCTACATACACTTATTTGCTGGCAGATAAGGATAGCGGCGAGGCTGTGATTATTGATTCCGTGTTTGAACAGTGTCGGAGAGACCGGGCGCTGCTGAAAGAATTGAATCTGGAACTCAAGCATGTGATTGACACCCATTGTCATGCTGATCATGTCACTGCCAGCTGGTTAATGAGTCAGCATACCGGTGCTAAAATCGGTGTCTCTGCAAATGCGGATGTTGCCGGTGCCGATAACTATTTTAAGCATGGCGATGAAATTAGGTTCGGGGCTCGCTACCTGCAGGCTCGTTCTACACCCGGTCACACCAATGGCTGCATGACCTATGTACTCGATGATGAAAGTATGGCGTTTACAGGAGACGCGTTGCTGATACGAGGCTGCGGTCGCACCGATTTTCAGCAGGGTGACGCGCATACCCTGTACAAATCGATTCACGAAAACATATTCACACTACCGGACTCGAGCCAGATTTATCCGGGACATGACTATCGTGGGTTGATGTCCAGCACAGTCAAAGAAGAAAAAAAGTACAACTCCCGCCTTGGTGGCAATGTCAGTGCAGAAGATTTTAGTGGTTACATGGACAATCTTGGACTCGCACACCCACGAAAACTGGACATAGCCGTACCTGCAAACCTTAAATCGGGTAGACCAGAGAATGGTGAACTACCCGAATCCGAACCTCAATGGGCCCCACTGTCATTTACCTTTGGTGGCATCTGGGAAATTGATGCGAACTGGTTGGTGGACAATCTGAAAGCTGTGCAAGTTGTGGATGTCAGAGAGCAGGAAGAATTTGATGGCCCGCTCGGTCACATTGCCGATGCGATTCTTGTTCCGCTTAGAACATTGAAGGAAAAACTTCAGGATCTGGACACAAAAAAACCTGTAATTGCCGTCTGCCGTTCCGGTGCCCGATCTGCACAAGCCACCAATATTATGTCTCAAGCCGGCCTCGCGAACGTGGCTAACTTACATGGTGGCATGTTGCACTGGAATGATCTCGGACTTCCAGTGGCTGGTAATAGCCTGGATCCTGATTTTCAAATCTGATCCAGAAGTTTACGCACTCAAAGTAGAAAGGCCAGGTCGTAGCGGCAACAAATTGCATCATCCTCAAAGTTAAAAGCCAGCTCGCTGTAATCCTTAGGCATATTCTCCGCCAGCAGGATTTTGTCTCTGACACGTTTTGGTCTGCTCAGGAAAACCAGATCGGTAGGAGCCACTTCTTCATGAGAGGCATTATCGAAATAGGCCTCAGTCGTCAGCACACCATGTTCCTCATGTCGCATTTTCATATGAATATGCGCTGCTCTTGGAATACCACGATGATCAGATCCCGGGAGCCCCGCTAAAAAATACCAGCGAGGTCGAATCGTCTTGAAGAAATAGTATCCTTCCTGGTTTGTTTTTACCTTGGCAAAATAGCCAAAATTCGGATCAAGTTGATCCTGACCCCAGCCACGGGGATGTTTGTAATTACCGTTATAATCCGTGTGCCAGATTTCCACTACCGCATTTGGCAAGGGCCTTCCCTGTCTGCTGAATATCTGACCAAACAAATAGAGCGTAGTCCCTTTTGCTTTGCCTTTCTCTCCGGTTTTCGTAAGGTCATTATTCCAGGGAATCTCTACCGGTGGATATAAAGGTCCATCTTCGGTCATACCGATAAAAGGGATATCTTCATCTCCAAAAATAACATCTTCGATCTTCTCGGTTTTTGTCTGCTCCGCGTTAGCAGTTAATGAAATACCGGTAATACCTGCCAGTCCTGCAGTTTGCCCTGCCATGGCAATAAATTCTCTACGAGACAAATCCTGCTTTATCTTTTTCATCATAATTTCCTTTCATTTGCATTCGTACATTCTGGTCATACGCTCGATTGAATCTGCAACAATTTCCTTCAACGCTTCCACATCAATATCGGAAAGCCGCTTAATATAAAGACAGGACACGCTGTGTTTGTGTTTGCCCAGTTTTGCCAGCTGTTTTTTGTATTTTGAAAATCCGGGCATGATGTAAATACTGATATTTTGCTTACGGGGCGAAAACCCGGTTACCGGCCAGTCCCCCTCTCTTCCTGATTTGTATTTATAATGATATTCACCAAAGCCAACAATACTGTCGCCCCACATCGCCGCACGTTTACCACTGAGTTTGCGCATCATTGTCGCAAGTTGTTTACAGTCCTTTTTCTTTTCACTATCTTCAATCGAATCGATAAATTCTCTAACACTGGCTTTGTTCTTTTTCGTCTTTAGTTCCGACATTACCTAGCCCAGATCGATTTCTATATCTGCCTTCATGTATTTAACAGCATGACCGGCAATCGCAACACGTGAACCTTTAACACTGCATTTCAAATCACCGCCTCTTTTCGAAATTTGTTTTGCACGCATTGTTGTCCTAGAGAGCCTGTCCGCCCAGAACGGGGTTAAAACGCAATGCGCTGAACCAGTCACCGGATCTTCATCGATACCGAAGCGAGGTGCGAAGAAACGACTGACGAAATCGACTTCATCACCGGGAGCGGTGACCAGGATCCCACGGGTATCTATCTCTGCCATTAACTTAAAATCAGGTGCGATTTTTCTTACCTCAGTTTCCGACTCGAGCAGAACTACGTAATCTTCGTTGCTGAAGACATCGACTGGGCCAATTCCAAGTGACTTAAAGAGCCTGGCGGGCGCTTCACATTTAATGGGCATCTTGCTTGGAAAATCCATTTCCAGTTCGCCGTCTGTATGTCGCTCGACAAAAAGATCCCCTTCTCTCGTACTAAATCGAATTTTATCGCCCTGATAATCAAGCAGATTGAATAATACGTAAGCAGAAGCCAGTGTCGCATGACCACAAAGATCGACTTCTGTAGCCGGTGTAAACCAGCGCAGATGAAAGCCATCATCTTCTGGTATAAAGAAGGCCGTTTCTGACAGGTTGTTTTCAATCGCAATCGCCTGCATGACTTCATCGGGCAACCATTGCGCAAGTGGGCAGACTGCGGCAGGGTTTCCTGAAAATACCCTGCTGGTAAAGGCATCGATCTGGTACATCGTAATTTTCATATGATTACTCCGTAAGCAGCGCTTTCATTGCAATACAGCGTTGATCTTCCTGCAAAGCAATTCTCAATGCTTTTACCGTGCCGAGTGATGCCTGACTATTGTCTGTTATTGCTTTTTCCAGTTCGGCATTACTATCAGCAGTGCAGTAACCTCTGATTAGATAACGATTATAGAAGCGCAAATATTGCTGGTCTTTTTGGGTGTCAAGAACGCTCAGTTTCTCTAATGCTTTGGCTAAAAGTGCTTGCCTGTACTCCACATGATGCGCCGGGTACAGTGTTCCCATTGCGGCGCGTAATTTCGCCAGCTCCAGGTTGGTTGTTTCATCCTGAATTTCCGCCAGCCAGACCTGTTTGTTATTCAAATCCGGCGCGGCCGATTGGGCGGAGACATGTGCCTTGGCACCTGTGTTTGAAGGATCTCTGACCAGTTCACGATTGAGAATATCTTCGATACCTGTATGGGCGTGCGTGGCAAGTCGTACTACCAGAGCCCAGCGACGATCCTGATCCAAAGTAAAGCCGGCAATACTGTTTTCTCCCTGCAGCAAAGCTTTTAATCTAGCCAGTCCTGCACTGCTGTGAACAATCGAGGCATAGTGATCAAACCAGAGTTTTTGCAGATCCGGGTTGTCTTTAGAGCCCTGAACTTTTTCCCAGGCCAGCGCTTCGAAACGCTCCTGAAACAATTCTCTAGAGTTGTCAGCCGTGGCCTGAAACAGGTGCAGATAGGCTATCGTGCCGCCAATAGTTCCCATCACCTGATTCAAGGTTTTCAGATCACTCTCTTGCGTAATATTCGCCAGTACAATTTCAGCATAATCAGTGATCGGTAGCTGCGCATCTCGCACAGCTTCCCACAAATTCCGCCATAGCATTGAACGCAGCATCGGATCGTCAAAGCCATTAATATTGTTTTTCAGCAAAGCAACTTCTTTTTCAGGTAATCCAATTTTTGCAAAGCCCCAGTCTTCGTAGTTTGGATAAATAAAATCCGGACAGGCTTTTGTAGTCAGTTCCGAAATATTTGTGCTGTCTCCTGATATGACCACCGATAGCGAGTCCTGTAATTGCATACGCCTGTTTTCATCAGCTTTGTACAAGCCCAATTTAAGTCGATGTTCACGTAATTCCTGATCGTCCGCTGGCATAGCCTCCTGCAGAATCTGAATAGCATTTATCTTGCCGTCCTCACACTGGTAGTCTGCCGTCACCCTGTTGGTTCCCTTGGTATACAGCCATTGTCGCGTCCATTCATCGAGATCACGGTCTGCCGCACGCGCCATCGAAGACATAAAATCTTCCAGCTCGCTATTTTCAAAGGATTTGGTTTTCAGATATTCGCTAACGCCTTTACGAAACACTTCCTGTTCTATCAGATACGACAGTTGCTTGAGAACGGAAGCGCCCTTCCCATAAGTAATTCCATCAAAATTGGCAAAGCCGCTGTCTGTATTATTAACCGGCAATTCAATAGGATGATTGGTTACCTGTTCATCAGTGTTGTAAGCCCAGAGCTTGGTACGGGAATAAAAACTATGCCAGGCCCGCTTGAAAGACGTCGCTTCCGTAGCCGAGAGGTAGGCCATATAGGTTGCAAAACTCTCATTCAGCCACAGACCATTCCACCAGCGCATTGTCACCAGATTACCAAACCACATGTGGGCCATTTCATGCAGGATCACATTAGCAATACGTTCCCTTTCCTCCATGGTGTAGTCACCGCGTTTTATATAACGCTCGGAAAAAGTCACCGCACCCACATTTTCCATTGCTCCGGAATTGAAATCAGGAACAATAAGCTGATCATACTTATGAAAGGGGTAGTCGACCTCGAAGTACTTTTGAAAAAAATCAAAACCCTGTCTGGATATTTCAAACCAGTGTTCTTCTTCAACGTATTGCGCCAGAGTTTTTCGCGCCATCAGACGCATAGGAATATCTCCGGCCATATCTTCCCAGATCACATAAGGGCCAGCATGCAGGGAAAATATATAAGTACTGAATTTATCACTGGCCGGAAAACGCCATAACTTCCGCTCGCCTTTCTCTTCAATGGCAAATTCCCGCTGTGCCGTGATTACCTGCCAGTCACCCGGCGCTTCTACTTCTATGTGGTATGTCGCCTTTATATCCGGCTGGTCAAATGCGGGGAAGATCCGATTGGCGTCATAGGGTTCCAGATCTGAATAAATGTAGGCATTGCCATCTTCCGGATCAATCGAGCGATACAAACCGGAACCCGTTTTCGAATAAGGGTGGCTGAATTCAATGTCGAGCTTTTGCTGGCCAATTTCAAGAATGTCTTTATCGATAGTGATAAACCAGTTGTTGTAAGCGAATTCGATTTGTTCACCATTCAGACTGATTTTTTGAACCGAACCATCAGTAAAATCAATAGTCAGATCCTGCTCAGTATTCAGAAGCTCAAAACTGATTTCCTGTTTACCCTGAAAATCCTCATCGTCCGCAGAGAGACTGAAAAACTGTGTGTAAGCAACCTTATCTACCTGCTTACTGCGTAATTTAGAATAGTCTTCGTTAAGATAACTGACTTCAGCTCGCTTGTAAGCTGCAGTATTTTCTGACTGTTTTGTTGTCTCCTGTTTCTGTTCAGCCGCGTCATCTGAGCAGGCTGTAAAAAAAAGCAGGCAAACAAGAATAGAATATTTCCAATCATACATTTGGGTTAATCTCCCTCTGAAATTCTGAACATTAGAACTCGGAGAAATTAATATATTTATTAATTTCAATAGCTTATTTGAGCTCTGGAATAGCCTTATGTTACCTTAGAACACTTTTTATTTCACAGGATAAGTAGCGTATGAAAAATGGCAAGGGTCCCCTGAAAGGTTTTCGGTTTATCGAAGTGGCCGGAATAGGTCCGACTCAGTTATGCGGTATGTTACTGGCTGATATGGGTGCCGAGATCATTCGGGTTGAAAGAATCAATACTGTTGATCTTGGTGTTGGCATGGAGGAGAAATACAACCTGATGAATAGAAGTCGACGCTCTGTCGCCATCAACCTCAAAGATGCACGCGGCCGCGAGTTGCTACTTGAATTATGTAAACAAGCTGATGCGCTATTCGAAGGCTTTCGGCCAGGCGTAATGGAACGTCTGGGCCTTGGGCCGGAACAGTGTATGAAACAGAATGCCAAATTGGTCTATGGACGAATGACAGGCTGGGGGCAGGAAGGGCCGCTCGCACAAGCAGCGGGACACGACCCGAATTACATCAGCATTGCCGGCGCTCTCGGACTGATTGGTGATGATGGAAATGGCCCGACATATCCCTTGAATATTATTGGTGATTTCGGGGGAGGCGCCCTTTATCTTGCTATGGGTATGCTAGCCGCTCTTCTGGAAACAACTAAATCAGGTAAAGGCCAGGTAGTAGATGCAGCAATGATTGATGGCGTCGCTTCCTTACTCACCTATTTTTATAGTCTGCAGGAGGCTGGCGAATGGAGCAGAGAGAGAGGTAAAAACGTTCTTGATGGCGGAGCGCACTTCCTCAGGCCCTATAGAACTTCGGATGATCAATATATTGTTGTGGGTGCTCTTGAGGCGCGTTTTTATGAGAACCTTCTGGATACTCTGGAAATAGACGATTCCGATTTACGTAACAATCAGATGGACAAGACAAACTGGCCTCAATTCAGAGAAAAATTACAAAATATATTTTCTACTAAGACAAGAGATGAGTGGCTGGAAATATTTTCTGATTCTGAAAGTTGTTTTTCACCGGTTCTCAGCCTTCAAGAAGCCACTCGTCACCCTCATGCACTGGAAAGAAACAGTTACATTGACGTTGCCGGAATTACACAGCCGGCGCCAGCGCCGAGATTCAGTCGGACGCCATCGAATATTCAATCTCCTCCAGCCGAAATAGGTGAACACACCATAGATTGTCTTTCAGATTGGGGAATTGACAGAACGCTAATTGATAAACTACTAAAAACCGAAATCATCATGCAGTCTTAATTAACGCCACACCTTGACTAAATGTGAATCAGTTCACACAAATTGTCCGAAATTCAGTTACGATGGAACCCCTAGAATTTACACTTGAGCTGACAACAGCATAATTTTATCTGAATCACACTGTTAACCGGAGAATGGTGCTAATACCCCCATGACTCGCTTTGGCTTTTTTCTGCATAACCCAATAAAAACCTCTCTGTTTTTTGTATTCCTATTTCTGTTGTGCGTATCTTTCCCTCTCTCTATTCATGCTGACGAAGAAGAGACACTGGATAAAATTGAAAATGCCGCTGATAAAATAAAGGAGTTAATCGAAGCCTACCAGGAAGCTGATGTCAATTTCGTAAAGAAAGAAATTGTTAGCATCAAAGATACTTCCGGCAATCCTCGAGATTGCGACGTCGCTATATTCTATGACAATGGTCAACAAGCTCGCTTTACAACCAAGGAAGGTCGTTTTGAAGGCAACTTCGATCACGGTACTAATGTCCCTGCCAATTCTCTGAGTTTGCGTCTATCTAATTGCGAATGTCGTGCAATAAGAACCCGGCATGTATCAACATGGTTAGGCGTAATCGAAGAAATTGAAAAAGTTAAAAAAGTCATTGCTGATGAAATTGAAGGGATGCTTGAAGAAAAAGCCAGCGAATATGCCGAAGAACTTCTTAATAAACTGGCAGAAAAAGCGGGACTTGCTGCAGGCGCCAGCGGCTTCTTAACTGGTTTTAAAGCTGGTGCCGAACTCGGTGCAGCAGTAGGTGATCATATTACTGAAGAAATTAACAAAATTCTCGATAGTGCCAGGCAGAAAAACCAGCAAGCCGCTAAAGATCTCAATAATTCTCCCTTGTATCCGAGTGTCGGTCATATCAGTCCGCGCGGCTGGTGGGGAAACACGCGGGGAGAAAATCCCAAGTTACAGAACAAGTGGGATATAACTGTGCGTTGCGGTTCCAGAATCATTCCTCCTGCAGCCGCAACATGGTCTGATACAAATCAGCTGGAAGCCGCACAGGAGCGCTTCGATTATCCGCCTGAAACTTCATCAGGTACTAGTGGTACCGATCGTCAGGCTGAGCAACAACGCGCCCGTGAAGAAGCGCAGCGACAGCGGGAACAAGGTAAAGCCGAAGCTCGAGCGGAAAGAGAACGTCAGCAGGAAGCCGAAGCCGCCCGTCGCCGCTACGAAGCTGAGCAACGCCGCATCGAACAAAAAGCGCAGGAGATAGCCAGAACCTGCACTATCTGCGATCCGATTCGCGAACAGATCAGACTGGCTGAACAGGAACTTCAGGATGCCGAAGCAAGCCTGCCAGATCTGGAACAGGCTGTTAGTGAAGCAGAAGCAGCCAGAAATCGCGCTCAGAATAAGGAACGCCAGGCTCGTCAAAGACTCAATGAATTTCTGAACCCGCAAAGCTCAGCTACTAATGAAAGCACCGGAAGAACAGCAACTACAACTGATCTGGAAGTAAGAAACCAGGCCGCACTGGAAGCACAGGAGCGCTATCGTTCCGGAGAAGCATCAGCGCAGGAAACCGAGGAAGCCTGGAAGAATCTGGATGATCCCGAAAAAATCGAAGAGCTAAAAGAAGCAGCGCAAGAACGTCTGGAAAATGAGATAACAACAGCAGAGCAGGAGCGCGAACAGACAGACACAGACTTTCAGAATGCACGGCGTGATCTTGCCCGCGGCAAACGCAAAGTCGACAATGCCAAGGACTATATTGAATATTTAAAAAGTAAGCTGGAAGAATGCATTAAGCAATGTCAGGCACAAGCACGTAGTATTGCCATTGGCCATGTCGTAGATCTGGATGACCTGATGGACTACAGAGTGCCGCCTTCATCGCCAACAATTACCCCAACGGAAGCCACTCCTTCTACGACGACTGCAGAGAATAAAGACTTGTTTGAAGATATTTTTGGACCCGGTCGTGATACTGAAATTGAAATTGTCGATGTCATCAATATCAGAGGTAATGATCCTTATGATCCTTATGATCCACGCGATCCACTCGCGGAAGAATCTTCTCAGATAGGCCTTGAGATTGTTCTCGAAGCAGAGCCCGAGCCGGAACAACCTCCACCACCACCATTACCGCCACCACTTCCACCAGTGATGACTGATGCGAGTTTCAATGCTCAATGTGATGTCCAGTCCGGCGCAGGAACGCATGATGTCAGCATCGATGGCAATCCATTTTGTTCTCAGACAGGCACTGGTGTAAATGGGGGTACAGCTAATTTTATGTGTATACCTGGTGATTCTGTGTCAGTTTCAGGCACCTGTACTGGCCCGGGAAGTTGTCGTGCCTTTGTCAACACCACTACCAATCTGAACTGTCCTTTTCCCGACGGTGGGTTTTTGAATGGTGGATTCAACGGCAACATCGGTTATACAGGAACAGCCTCGGTAAATTGTAGTTGTGACGCAGTGGGGCCACCTACGAGTGACGTCGGAATCAGTGCCAACTGTGATGTCAATTCCGGTAGCGGAACCAGCTCGTTGTCAATTGATGGCACAGAGTTTTGTAGTGTCAACGGCAGCGCTTCGGACTTCGCTGGTGGCGCTACATTCATCAGATGTAACTCTGGAGACACTGTTACCCTGACTCACACCTGCACCGCAACCGATTGCCGCTTTACATTAGGGGAAAGCACACTGCCCTTCCCCGGTCTCGTTCCCGGTACCAATGGTCCCTTTAGCGGCGTAACTACTTTTACTGCGACCTGTCCCTGACCTTAAGATACCCAAGGTAAAACGAATGCGATACAAACTTTTATTTACAGCCTTGACGATTTCGCTGGTGTTGAGCTTCAGTAATGTAATGGACAGCGAAGCACGTCAGCTTCGTACAATTTCCGCCCCAGCCAAAATAAAAATGAAACTGCCTGATGGCGCTATCCCGGTGGATGAGGCCAGAGATTTAGATCGAAGGCAAATAAGCGCTGCCGTGGAACAAGTTGTGTCCCTTTGGAACCAGGGAGATACGGCCAGCACCTTGTCTGAGAGGTTTTTTGATAAAAGTCGCTTAAGCGATGCGATAGATAGTCTTGTTCCCAGAGATGCGACCTTAAGAATCCAGTCTGTGCAGGGAGTACGGACTCTGGAGCAATATTTACTGCCATCATCAAAAGGCAACAGGTTGGTCAGTGTTGTTTCGGCCACAGTTCGCACACAACTGGAATTCAACGACCCGAGCACCGGCTTCGTCCAGCGTCAGGGTGTAAATGAATTTATTCTACAAATCAGTCAACCGGCACAAAGATGAGTTCATCAACTCAAACCCTGATCTTTTTTCTGTTTCTAAGCTTCACGACTTATCTCGCGGCAGAGAAAGCAACGACGGGTTGGGATGTGTACGGCAGCAATACACTTAGGGGAAGCGTCTATGATGCTAGCGGTCCCGGTTCAGGCAGTCCTTACCCTTTCGAAGGCGATATGTATTTTGATGAGTTAAGCGTGTTTTTCAGCAAAGAAGATTCAGACTACGCTTCCTGGCGTGGTGAAGTGAGTGGTTTGTATAACGTGAATGACGACTATCGTAGTCAGGATTTCGGTCTGGTGCCGGAACGTATGAACCTGACCCGTGAAAGTGGCGAAGGCGTTATTCCCTACCGCGTCGAGATAGGTGACTATTTTGCCTACTACAGTTATTTGACCCTGCAGCGTTCGTTAAAAGGTCTGCAGCTGGAACTGCAGCCCTTTACTAATGACAGACAGCAGCATTCGATTATTATCACCTCTGGTGCAAACGAAAATAACTGGCGCGACCTCACCCCACAGGACAACTACGTTAACGGTCTCTCCTGGCTGGTTCAGGATCAGAAACTCGGTAGCTGGACTTTCAATATCGCTCACAACTTTCAGGACAATTCATTCAAAGCCGGCACTCTGGACAGGAATCAATACACCTACAGTGTGGCAGGCGAAGTACCGTTTACACTGGGTAATCATTTTGTTTCGATCGAAGCGGAAGCGGCACACTTTGGCGGTGATCACAATGGTCGAACAGGTGCGGCCAGCGGCCAGGATAGATCCGATAATGGTTATCTGGTCGAAATGCGCGGAAACCACAAAAAGCTGCCCTGGAATTATCGTTTTCGTTTTGAACGCTATGGACAGGATTTCCGTCCTACCGGCGCAGTTGTCACGCCCGACAGGGAATCTTACGAATTACACAGTGGCTGGCGATTTCAAAACAACATTCAGATACGTCTGCGTGCACAACGATTTGAGGACGCTCTGGAAACCAGTAATTCACTACGAACTCGCACATACGGGGTAAACCTGACGGGACCATTGTTAACAAACTGGTATACCGGATTGAATGGTCGCATTGACGCCTTTGTTCAAAACCGCGATAACGAATTAACTACCATCAGCCAGTTGAGCCAGACCATCAACGTCAACCTCAATGCTCCCTTGCCGCAAGGCTGGACTGGTCGTCTCGCCTTGTTTTTGCAGAATGTAAAAAATCGACTTGGTAGAAGCGGCGATACGCTGACACGCCAGGTAAATATTGGTCTCGACCGTGGCTTTACTATTTCCGGATGGCAGGCTTATATTACCCCCGGCTTTACTCTGCGAATACTACGGAAAGGTGGTCGTGATGATGAAGAATATCGACCTTCACTTGCCCTTCGTCTAAACAGGGACGCACATTCCCTGAGCATGAATTACGGTTTACAAATTCAAGACAGAACCAGCACACTGGGTGGAATAGATGTCGACACTCATACCTTCAATGCTGACTATCGTTACCGTTACAAACATCATACTTTGGGTTTTGAAGCGAATCTTTTCGGACGTGAATCCGAACTCAATCCGGACACTGAGGCCTATCGTATCTCGGCATACTGGACGATGACATTTGATAAACCGGCGGTCCCTGCCACGACAGTACGTCAGGCTGACGTAAGCAGTAAGGCATTACCTGCAGGTGAATGGCAATTAAATCTCATAACACTAGGACCCGAAAGTGAAATTAAACACGTGGAATCGGAACTAAAAGCTGCCAATATCAGTCGTGGTACCCAGCAGGGAGGCTATACCGTTTATGAGACGGCTGTACTTCGCAATATTTTCCGGCGACAACGTCTGGCTCTGGCCTATCAGGCGGGTGTCCTGAGGGATGCAGTAGTCGTGATTGACTTTGATGAAGTCGGTAATCGTGATAGTAATGCGCAAAGTTACGAAAGAATTCGCCAATCACTTATTCGCCAGTTGGGTAGCCCCAGCCGGACCATTGATGAAGGTGATTTTACCAGCACACTTGCGCGTGATGTTAATGATGAGCGTTTTATCAGAATTACGGAATGGCAGACTGAGCGCGGCAGCATTCGATTCGGCATACCGCGACGTCTGGATGGTCAGGTCAGAATGGAAATTCAACACCGAAGCAGATTTCCTTCTTATCGCGACACGCTTTGGTCAGTAGAGGCTGTACGTTAGAAATTTCACAAATCTTTAAGACTCTTTTTTTAATTAGTCTTTGTATACACCCTACTAAGTATGTCCTGAATACATTTGCTCAATTTCACTTTCAAAACGCTCCATGATTACTTTGCGCTTCATTTTCATGGTAGGGGTTAACAAACCATTTTCCACCGTCCAAGGATCTTGGATGCAATGGCTATGATAAATCTGTGCATAACCGGGAAATTCTTTCAGGCATCCGCCCAGCTTCTCCAGAATTATTTTTTCGCATTCGCTGTCGTTCACATCTTTATCTGCCAGACCCGCTTCGGCGGCGATGGTTTTCCAGCGATGTTGATTAATGACTGTTAATACAACCAAAAAAGGTTTGGCCTCGCCGATAACCATGGCCTGTTCAAACAGAGAGTTGGAGGCAATGGCCAGTTCCATATCGACCGGGCTGACTTTTTCACCGTTTGCGAGAACGATAATGTCCTTAAAACGGCCTCAGTGGCTTCCTGATTTTTCCAGTAACCGAGCATGATGTTTTCGCCTTTGGCAAACAACTCATCATTCTCACCAATACGCACGTCGACTCCCGGAATCGCCTTGCCAATACTATCCGGTTTGTTTTCTTCAATGCGGTTAACGCTGATTATCGGACTGCTTTCTGTTAATCCATAGCCCTGCACAATCGGCACACCGAGCCCAACAAATACTTTTGAAATTTCGGGTGAAAGCGCAGCGCCACCACTGACAGCTATCTGCAAATTACCACCGAGACGTTCTGTGATCTTGTCAGCAACCAGTCGTTTTAAAAGTGGCCACATGAAAAGCAGCATTGGTTTTTTTGCCCTGCCTTGTAAATACTCGAATCGCTGCCAGCCCAATTCCACTGCCTGCCAGAACAGGCGTTTTTCAAAGTTTGATTTTGCTGCCAGATTTTCTTTAATTTTTGCATACACCCGCTCATAAATTCTTGGTACTGAAATCAGACCATGGGGTTTAATAATCAGTAAATCTTTTGCCAGCTCAGGGATACCTCTGGCGTGCGCTACCGTTGCCCCGGCCATCATCGGCAGATAATAACCAACTGTTCTTTCCAGGGTGTGTGAAAGTGGTAGAAAAGAAAGATAAACGTGATGAGTGTCTATATCGAAGACTTGCAGGGCGTTATAACTGTTACTGAGAATGTTACGATGACTCAGCATGACGCCTTTTGGTTTACCCGTCGTGCCTGAGGTATAAACAATTGTCGCTAACTCATCCGGGCCAAATACCGGTCTATCAACTTCCGGATAATCCATGGGCAACCAGCTTCCCATATGTAACAGACGTTTATCTTTGCCCCCTGAACATTCTGCAATGCTGATAATGCGTTTTAATTTTGACAGCGGTTTCAGACTGGCGTGAAGATCCTGCCATTGCTCATCACCACCGATAACCAGTAGCCTGACTTCCGCATGCTCTAATATGTAAGCAACGTTATCGGCACGATCCTCGGTATAAATGGGCACCACTACCAGTCCAAGTGACAATATAGCCTGATCAAAGATCACCCAGTAACGCGAATTACGCGCCATGATGGCAACTTTGTCGCCAGGTTTCAGTTTTTCTTTTGCCAGGGCAGCGCGGCAACGGGCCACATCTTTGGCCGTGGCTCTCCAGGAACTGTCGGTCCAGACACCGTTCAAGGCATCATAAAAACGATAGGCACAATTTTCGGCTGAACGACTGACTCTTTCCTCAAACAACTCTGGTAGAGTTGTGGCCACATCAGGCCCGATAACAGAATTTCTGGCAGTCATAGGCTTTACTTCACTTGCTGCCAGCCTTCATGGGCACGGAAACGCTCACCATATTTATCTTCCAGATCTTTAAGTGTTGCCCTTATATTCTCGACCCCTCTGGCTTTTGCATAATGCAAAGGTCCGCCCCGGAAGGGCGCGAAACCCGTTCCGAATACCATTCCCGCATCAAGCAGATCGCTGTCTTCTACAAGCCCTTCGTGCAGACAGGCGACGCATTCGTTAAGAATACGCATGACCATACGATCTTCTATATCCGGCAATGATGACTTCACATAATTTTTATTTTTTTTCAGTTTGCCCTTTTCATATTCATAAAAGCCACGACTGGACTTTTTACCCAGGTTTCCCTTATTGACCATCTGCTGTAATTGCTCTGGAATCTTAATGTTCAGGGTATCCGCCATGTTCTGTGACACGGACAAACATATATCCAGACCCACGGTGTCAGCCAGCTCCACCGGCCCCATTGGCATACCGAAGTTTTTGGCCACTTTATCAATCTGTTCAGCACTAACCCCTTCCTCCCATAAAGCCACTGCTTCCAGTAGATAAGGTGTGAGTATACGATTGACCAGAAAACCGGGCGAACTCAATACGGACACTGGCAGCCGCGATATCTGCTGACAGAATGCCGTGGCTTTGTCGATCCATTGCTTATCCGTTTTTGCTGAATAGACCACCTCAACCAGCTGCATCTTTGCTACCGGATTAAAAAAATGAATACCGGCAAGACGCCCTGGATTATTTAACTGCGTACTGATTTCATCGAGAGGAATACTCGAAGTATTGGTGGCAAGAATGGCATCCTTCTTTGCTCTCGATTCCAGATCCTTAAACAAAGCTATCTTGGTATCAGCATTTTCAACAATGGCTTCGATGATCACATCCGCTTTTTCCACACCCAGAGCTTTATGGTCCGGGATAAGTCTGTCCATCGCGGCAGTTACCAGTCGAGTCTGTTTCAGTTTGCGCTTGAATAAAGTGTGCGCACGTTTGATTGCCGGCGCGATGAATTTTGGTTCACGATCCTGCAGGGTTACGGTCATACCCTGTAAAGCACACCAGGCTGCAATATCACCACCCATGACTCCTGCGCCGATTACGTGCACATGTTCTGCTTTAAATTCAAGTTCAGGGTTTTTACTTTTGAGCCGGTCTTGTAATTTAAACAAACGCACCAGGCTCTTCGATGTGTCGGTCTCAAACATCTCGGCAACGGATTCGGCTTCTGCTTTCAGTACAGCGCGGTCGTCCCCGCCATGTTTTTCCCAGACATCTAAAATTGCGAAAGGCGCCGGATAGTGATCCTGACGGGCTTTCTTCTCCAGCTGAGAACGCATGTATTTTGCCAGCAAAGGTCTGACCAGAGGCAGGTTCGATATATTTTGTAATACACCCGCTTTCTTCAGAGACGGCCTTTGCTCCAGCATTATCTCGGCGCTACGCCGTAATTGTCTGTGCGCAACAACCTTGTCGACTATGCCGAGTTTCTTAGCTTTACGCGCGTCCAGGCTCCGCCCCGTCAACATCAGCGGTATTGCCTGTATCGGACCAATCAAACGTAATAAACGCATCAGACCACCGAAGCCTGGGTGAATACCAAGCATGACTTCGGGCAAGCCAATGCGTGTTTTTGGATCATCCAGTGCAACGCGATAGCGACAGGCCAGTGCCAGTTCCAGGCCGCCACCAAGACAAAAGCCATTTATTAATGCCAGTGTCGGGCAGGAAAGTGCTTCGAGGCGATCAAACAGGGCATGCACATGCTGGATATGCTCAAGTGCGCCACCACTTTCCTGCAAAGGAATGAATTCATCGATATTGGCACCGGCGATGAAACCATTGTCTTTTCTAGACATGATGACGAGTCCGACTGGCGCTGAATTTTCAGCTGTTTCAACAATACTCTGGAATTCTTCGAGCACCTCTGTCGAGAGGATGTTAGTGGATTTACCCGCGACATCGAGATGACACCAGAGCACTCCTGAAGCATCTGTTTCCAGAAGCCAGTTTTTGTATTTCATTTGTTTTTCCGCCACTTCTCTAACTCCTGATTAACTAGCAGCGCCTGCTGCTGATTATTTTGCTGAGTACCCGACTGCGCTCAAACAAAACTGACTCATTCTCTTTCAATCAACATGGCGCCACCCTGGCCGCCACCGATACATATCGACGCCAGCCCTCGTTTTGCCTGATTCTGCTCAAGCACATGACACATGTGTAAAACGATTCGCGCACCGCTGGATCCAACCGGGTGACCAAGCGCGATAGCACCACCATCAACATTCAGTTTTGCCTGATCCAGTTCGCCAAACGCCGAACGCAGGTGCAATTGTTCACGACAGTATTTTGCGTCCTTCCAGGCTTCGATACAGCCCAGAACCTGCGCTGCAAAAGCTTCATTAATTTCCCAGAAATCCACATCATCGATTTTCAGTTTCTGTCGCTTCATTAAAGGAGTCATGGCGTGTACAGGCCCGAGTCCCATTTCTTCAGGGCGTAAAGCCGCCCATTCACTATCAATTAATCGCCCGAGTACCGGTAACTTATGTTTTTTAACTGCCTTTTCACTGGCCAAAATCAGCCAGGCGGCGCCATCGGTTATTTGTGAGCTGTTACCGGCCGTAACCATGCCGAACTGGCGATCAAAAACGGGTTTTAATTTGGCGAGTTTTTCCACGGAGCTGTCCTGTCTGACGCCATCATCGTGATCGTAAAATTTGCCCTTGTGATCGTACATCACCTCAATTTCATTCAACCGGCCCTCAGCCTGGGCAGCAGCAAGTCGCAAGTGTGATTGCACAGCAAAGGTATCCATGGCAAGACGATCAATGCCAAAGTGATAAGCTATTTCTTCCGCCGTCTGACCCATGTTAAGACCAACAACCGGATCGGTAAGACCCTGTAACAAGGCGATGACAGGTTTCAAGAGCGGTGGACGAAATTTGCTAATGGCTTGTAATTTAGCCGGCAGGGAGCGGGCTGCATAAAAATTACCCAGCCAGGTCGCCATCGCCGTACTGAACAGCAAAGGCGCATGACTCATGGCATCAACACCACCAGCTAGCACCAGTTCGGAACGGCCTGCGAGAATGTTGCGTGCAGCGCTGTCTATCGATTGCATGCCGGAGGCGCAATTGCGCATTACTGTCCAGGCCGGTACCTGCTCGCCACAGCCCAGTCGTAGCGCAACCACCCGCCCGATATTCGCCTCATCAGGAGAAGGCATGGTGCTGCCCAGAATCACTTCACTAAAATCGGAAGCTGCAAAATTCTGTCTGGCCAGCAAGCTACGACCAGCTGAGACAGCCAGATCAGCTGCATGAAAGGGTCCCGGTACACCGCGGGCGCGAATATAGGGAGTTCGGGCTCCATCAACAATGTATACCGCTTTTCCCGAGCTTTTTTTAACTTCAGCCATGTTCATTCATCCTGTGTTCTTAATCTGATTAACGCTGTTAACAGGGTCATTATTACACAGCTGCGGTAGAAATCTCATCGAATTAAGGCCTTGATTTTGCGACTAAATCGACAGCTTGCACATTGCACTTTCAAGGTCATAATAGGGCTTGTAGACAAATCCGCTCTGCTAATTCAATCAGTCGGAGATTCACTTGAAAAATCACATAAAAACACTACCCAGGATTCTCCTCATGTGCCTGTGCCTGCCTGCCATACTGTCAGCGCAAGACAAGGAAGCGGATGTTACCGCCCAGTTCCAGCAGGAGTGTCAAAAATCCCTAGAGGCTTCGAGTCTGCAGTTTGAATCTATACTTGCGGTTGAAGGAGCCAAAACTTTGCAAAGCGTGCTGGAACCTCTCAATGATCTGGAAGTGTTAATTAACAAAGGCTACAGCAAAGCCCAGCTTTACCAGAACGTTCATCCTCTGCCGCAAGTCAGAGAGCTGGCGGAGAAATGCGCTCAGGATTTTTCCGAATTGATTACCAGGATCACTCTGTCGCGCCCTCTGTTTGACACCGTTAGTGCCGTCGACGTTTCAACTGCTGATGAGCAGAGTAAACGCTACTTGCGGCAGACTCTAAGAGACTTCAAAAGATCGGGGGTGAATAAGAGCGAGAAAGACAGAGATAGAATAACAAAGCTTCAGGAAGAACTGGCGGGTTTACCGGAGGACTACATTCAAAATCACCCTGCTAATGAGAATGGCAAAATTCTGATCACTACGGATTATCCGGATTATTTTCCATTTATGAACTATGCGGAAAATGATTCTCTGCGCAAGGATCTCTACAAACTATTTCGAAACCGGGGTTATCCACAGAACGAAAAAATTCTGAAAAACATTCTTCGTAAACGCTATGAACTATCGCAGATACTTGGTTATGATAATTACGCTGAGTTTATAACCGAAAATAAAATGATTAAAAATGCCTCAGCGGTTTAATCTTTTATAGAAAAAATTTCAAAGATTGCGAATAAGCGAAGCTCTGTGGATTACCAGACATTGCTGGCAAGGCTGCAAAAAATTGATCCCGCAGCCAAAGAAGTCGGTGACTGGCAAAAGTCGTATTTATCCGAACTGGTGCGCAAAGAGCAATACAATTTTGATTCAAAAGCAGTCCGCCAGTACTTTGCCTACAACAAGGTCAGGGACGGTATCTTTCAACTCATGTCGACCCTGTTCGATATTTCTATTCACCCCTGGGACACAACAACCTGGCATGACAGTGTTGAGGCCTATGAAGTGCGCGATAATGGCAAGCTCATGGCTCGATTTTATCTGGACATGCACCCTCGTGAAGGTAAATATAAACACGCTGCGCACTTTTCATTACAAAATGGTTTGACTGGTCGTCAGCTTCCTGTGTCTTCCCTTGTTTGTAATTTTCCCGGAGGAGATGATGGTTCCGGTTTGATGACCCATGATCAGGTGGAAACCTTTCTGCATGAATTCGGACATTTGATTCATCACTTTTTCGGAGGCGAACAACGCTGGACAAGTTTTTCCGGGGTCGCTACTGAATGGGACTTTGTTGAAGCGCCGTCACAAATGCTCGAAGAGTGGATATGGGATGCGGACACGCTCAAGCTCTTTGCCACTAATGAGCAGGGTGAAACTATTCCAGATGAATTAATTACAAAGATGAATACTACGCGCTACTTTGGTCGCGGCCTGAATGTGAAGAATCAGATGTTCTATGCAGCCACATCTTTGAACTACTATAATCGCGAACCGGATAGCTTTGATTTGACCCGAAAAATGATAGAGATGCAGGATCGCTATTCACCTTACAAATACGTTGATGACACACATTTTTTCGCCAGCTTTGGCCATCTGGATGGCTATTCCGCAATTTACTATACCTACATGTGGTCACTGGTTATTGCCAACGACCTTTTCAGCCGTTTCGAGAAAGAAGGCATGCACAACAGGAAGGTGGCAAAAGATTATCGGGAAAAGGTTCTGGCACCCGGAGGTTCGGCCGATGCAGCCGAACTTGTGAAAGATTTCCTTGGTAGACCGTATAACTTTGAAGCCTTTGAAAAAGAACTGGATAAAGGCACGCGATAAGTCTGTTATAGTCTGTATAAGAGCGAAATTGACCTGTCAGTAATGAAAGCCAACACAATAAGAATAATTACAAAGCTCAGCCATTCATTTGTCCTCGCCGGTGTATTCATCACGCTGTCTTCCTGTTCGCTGGACTGGGAGTCTAATGTTGAATCCGGAAATCGCGAACAAATCCTGCATTACGGCAATGGCGATGAGCCACAGGAAATCGATCCTCATCTGACCACCGGTATCCCGGAATTTAATATACAACTGGCCTTGTTCGAAGGTGTGGTTTCAAAGCATCCGAAAGACTTGAGTATTCAGCCGGCTGTTGCCGAATCCTGGGAAATCTCTGAGGACCAACTCACTTATACTTTTCATTTTCGGGGAGATGCGCGCTGGTCTAATGGTGAGCCCGTCACTGCACAGGATTTTGTCTATTCATGGGAGCGGGCGCTGCGTCCGGAATTAGGCAGTTTGTACGCTTATATGTTCACCTACATTGTCAACGCCAATGAATTCTTCAAAGGCGAGATAGACGACTTCGACAAGGTTGGTATCAAAGCGCTGGATGAAAGAACATTACAAGTAAGCTTACGTTCACCGACACCCTTCTTTTTACAATTGCTTGATCACCATAGTTATTACCCTGTGCACCCACCCACTATTGAAAAATTTGGCGGCATGACTAAACGCGGCAGTCAATGGTCAAGGCCTGGTAATTTTGTCGGCAATGGGTCTTTCGTATTAAAAGAGTGGAAACTGAATCGTATTCTCACTGTAGAAAAAAGTCCGACCTATTGGGATGCAGACAGAGTTCGTTTGAAAGAGATTCGTTTTTATCCCGTCTCTAATCGTTCTACAGAAGAGCGCATGTATCGTGCAGGACAATTGCATGTCACAAACAGAGTACCTAATGAAAAAATTGCTCAATACAGAATTGACGATCCAGAGTCTCTGAATATTACACCTTATCTGGGTACTTATTTTTATCGTTTCAATTCACGAGTAAAACCGCTCGGTGATGCGCGTATTCGTCGTGCTCTGTCCATGTCGATTAATCGTCCGCAGATAGTCGAACACGTGACGAAAGGCGGAGAATTGCCCGCCTATACTTTTACACCACCGAATACCAATGGCTTCACATCCAATCACAATTTTGAATACGATATATGAAGGTGCAAGAAAACTACTGACAGAGGCGGGCTACCCTGATGGAGCAGGTTTTCCCAAACTGGAAATAATCTATAACACCGATGAATCGCATCGCATGGTGGCTATTGCTATTCAGCAAATGTGGAAACAGGCCCTTAATATAGATGTAACTCTGTCCAATCAGGACTGGCAGGTTTATCTTGAAAACGAATCTAGAGGAAATTATCAGATATCGCGTGCCGCCTGGATTGGCGATTATCTTGATCCGAATAACTTTCTGGACATGTGGTTATCAGATGGAGGTAATAACAGAACCGGTTGGTCGAATCGCGAATACGATGAGTCAATCGCTGCGGCGGCGGTGGCCATCGAAAAAGAAGATCGCTTTCGATATTTCCAGAGAAATGAACAAATTCTCATTGAAGAAGCACCGGTAATGCCGATCTATACCTACACGCGAGTGTATTTAATACGCCCCAGTGTAAAGGGCTGGGATGAAAACATCCTCGACCAACATCCATATAAATATGTCTATCTCGAAGACGATACAGTCAAAGAATAATGCTTAAATTTATCCTGAAGCGACTTTTGCAGGCCATCCCTGTTCTCTTGATTGTGATTACGATAACCTTTGCACTTATTCACGCCGCCCCCGGCGGGCCCTTCTCCGCAGAACGTGCCGTGCCACCTGAGGTTATTGAAGCACTCAATGCACAGTACAATCTTGATGATCCGGCTTATGTTCAATATTTTATTTATCTGAAGAATATTGTCAGAGGTGATTTCGGGCCTTCTTTTAAATACACCGGTCGCAGCGTTACTGAGATAATTGCCGCCGGTATGCCAGTCACCTTTGAACTCGGCTTTTACGCGATTATGATCGCACTGACTCTGGGCATCAGCGCCGGTGTAATTGCTTCCTTGAAACCCAACACCATCCAGGACTATATTCCGATGTCACTGGCCATGACCGGTATCTGTTTACCGACATTTGTACTCGGTCCAATGATGGTTCTTGTCTTCGCCATCTGGTTAGACTGGTTGCCCGTATCAGGCTGGGGCTATATTCCCGGTGATAAAATTCTGCCGGCGCTGACTCTCGGCTTTGCTTACGCAGCTTACATTGCCCGCCTGAGTCGCGGTGGCATGCTGGAAATCCTGTCACAGGATTTTATTCGCACCGCTCGCGCCAAGGGTTTGAAGACCGCGACCATTGTGACCCGACATGCCTTACGTGGCGGCATGCAACCGGTTGTCTCCTTTATGGGGCCTGCCCTTGCCGGTTTATTAAGCGGTTCCTTTGTGGTTGAAACTATTTTTCAGATACCGGGTATGGGGCGATATTTTGTGCAGGCAGCCTTTAATCGTGATTACACCCTGATTCTCGGCACCACCGTCTTTTTTGCCTCACTCATTATTCTTTTTAATCTTCTCGCCGACATAGTGACCGTCTGGCTTAATCCGCGCTTACGCGATAATAGCAATTCAGGAAATTGACTATGTCAGGTTCGGAAGAGCAAGCCACAATAAAGGATCTGGACAGCGTCGAGTCGGGCACTTCTCTCTGGCAGGACGCCTGGAACCGCCTGAAGAAAAACCGTCTGGCAATGTTCGGCCTCTGTGTGGTTTCCTTCATGATTATCATCGCTTTATTGACGCCCTGGATTGCGCCTTATTCCTATTTTGAGCAAAACCTTGATTTGGGTGCCACGCCGCCGGATGCTGATCATTGGCTAGGTACCGACACACTGGGTCGGGATTTGCTAACCCGCATAATGTATGGCAGCCGGATTTCGCTAATGGTGGGTTTTCTGGCTACCGCAGTCGCGCTTACCATCGGTGTGCTCTGGGGTACAGTATCTGGGTTCTTCGGCGGCCGGGTTGATGCTTTCATGATGCGCACCGTCGACATCCTCTATGCCCTGCCCTTCACTATTTTCATTATTTTATTAATGGTCGTCTTCGGTCGAAATATTCTCTTACTGTTCATGGCAATAGGCGCGGTTGAATGGCTGACTATGGCCAGAATTGTTCGCGGTCAGGTTCTCAGTATCCGTCAGCAGGAATACATTGACGCAGCCATAACCATGGGACTTCCTAAAGCGCAGATTATGTGGCGACATGTGATTCCCAATACTCTGGGCACTATCATTATTTATGCCACTCTGACAATTCCAAATGTCATATTACTGGAATCGTTTCTCAGCTTTCTGGGGCTGGGCGTGCAGCCTCCGCAAAGTTCCTGGGGCCTGTTGATTTCATATGGTGTCGAGACCATGGAAGAATATCCATGGTTGTTGTTTTTTCCTGCACTGGTACTTTCCCTGACACTTTTTTCCCTGAACTTCCTTGGTGATGGCCTGCGTGATGCGCTGGATCCAAAGGCATCCAGAGATTAATTAATAGACTATGTCACTACTAAGCGTCAAAGATTTGCATATTCACTTTCACACCCGCAATGGTCTTGTGAAAGCCGTTAATGGTGTGAACTTTGAGCTGAATAAGGGCGAAACGCTGGGAATCGTCGGTGAGTCCGGTTCCGGAAAAACCGTGTGCTGCTATTCTCTGCTTGGTCTGCTGCCCTCACCACCAGCTCGTATCGAGTCCGGTAGCGCCAGTTTTGAAGGTAAAGATTTATTGCATATGCCTGAGGAGGAACTGCGCGATATTCGTGGTAACCGCATAGCCATGATTTTTCAGGATCCGATGACTTCGCTGAATCCCTATATGAAACTGGGTGCCCAGCTGATTGAACCGCTAACCATACACAGCGATATTTCAAAGGATGAAGCCAGGAAACGGGCCATAGCCGCGATGCAGGAAGTGGGTATTCCTGAACCGGAACGTCGTATCGACTGTTATCCGCATGAGTTTTCAGGTGGCATGAGACAACGCGTGATGATTGCGATGGCACTGGTTACTGAACCGGACATTCTTATTGCTGATGAACCTACCACTGCCCTTGATGTTACCGTGCAGGCGCAGATTCTCGATTTGATTAAAAAACTGCAGGACAAACATGACATCGCGGTAATTTTCATCAGTCATGATCTGGGAGTGATTGCCGGTTGCGCTGACAAGATTATTGTCATGCATCAGGGAGATATTGTTGAAAGTGGTACAACGGATGAAATTTTCTATAAAACCAGTCACGACTACACCAAAAAATTACTGAACGCGATTCCAACATCAGGCAAACCTGCAGCAGCAAGCCTCGATACGAACAAAGGTCAGGAGCCATTTTTTTCCATCGACCAACTACAGACAAATTACGACATTCGTGATGGCAGTTTTTTTGGCAATGGCAAAAAAGAGATACATAAAGCCGTAGACAATGTCAGTCTGGAGTTAGTTGAAGGCGAAACGCTTGGCCTGGTGGGAGAATCCGGCTGCGGGAAATCAACGATAGCAAAGTCGATCATGCGACTGGTTAATATTTCTTCAGGGAAAATCACTTTAGACGGAAAAACCATCAGCTCACTGGAAGGCGAGGAATTAAAACGGGCACGAGGCGATTTTCAGATGGTGTTTCAGGACCCTTATGCCTCACTTAACCCGCGCATGACTGTTTATGACTCACTCGCTGAAGCGCTAAACACTCAGAGCAATATTGATAAGTCTGCCTTGCTTGATCGGGTTGTTAATCTGATGACTGATGTCGGCTTGCCGGCGCAGGCTATCAGAAAATACCCTCACGAATTTTCAGGTGGTCAGCGCCAACGCATCGCCATCGCCAGAGCCCTCGCCTTACAACCACGCTTACTCATTGCAGATGAACCCGTATCCGCACTGGACGTCACCATTCAGGCGCAGATTCTTGATTTGTTATTGAAGCTGATTCAGAAGTACCGGATTACAATGATTTTTATATCGCATGACTTATCTGTCGTGCGCTACCTTACTGACCGGACAGCGGTGATGTATCAGGGTAAGATTGTTGAATATGGTGAAACCGAAGAGATTTTTAACAAGCCAAAGCACAAGTATACTCAGGCGCTGCTCTCCGCAATTCCAATTGCTGATCCAGATAAGGAACGTTCCAGAGAGCGTATTATATTTAGTCCCGAGTAGGTATGTTGAGTTTTAAAAACCTGTAAATCAATTATCAGTTCCGTATGTCATTTGATATTGCCAAAAGTATTCAGTCAGCACTTGAACATCATCAAGCCGGACGCTGGCAACAGGCAGAGCAAGGCTATCAGGCAATTATTGATAACTATCCACAATACGCGGATGCCTGGCATTTACTCGGTGTGCTTTCCTTACAGCTGGGTCATGCAGAAAAAGCCCTCGAACTTATAGACAAAGCAATCGAGATCAGTCCCGATACCAGCGATTTCTATTGCAATTCCGGTGAGGCCTATCTGGCCCTGGGACAACTCGAATCGGCAATAAATCGTTACAAACGGGCTATTGAGATTAATCCAGACTCAGCCGGTGCACACAATAATCTAGGTAATATGTTCAGACAGTCGGGGCAAACTGAAAGGCCTACGCCTCATATAAAAAAGCCGTAGATCTGGCGCCGGACGTTGCCCTTTTTCAGAATAATCTGGGTGTCTCTTTAAAAGATTGCGGTCGTCTGGATGAGGCCACTGAGCATTTCGGTATTGCTATCAATTTGTCTCCCGAATATGTCGAATCGTATAACAATCTAGGAAACGTGCTTCAACTACAAAATGCATATCAAGATGCTGTGGAAAACTATCGTAAGGCTATTAAGATAAATCCCGATTACGCCGAATCACACAGTAATCTGGGAAATGCCTTAAGGCATCTGGGTAATAACGAGGAGGCGATTGCCCACTATAATAAGGCTATTAATATTAAGCCCGATTTTGCAATGGCTCATTATAATCTGGGTAATGTGCTTGTGCAGCTTGGTCAGAAAGAAGACGCAATAAAAGCCTTTGAAACCGCAATCGAATTGAGACACGCTTATGCCGAAGCACACAGGCATTTGTCCATGCTCAAATATGAGAATAGCCAGATTACTGCGATTGACAGAGAATTACTTCAAACTGATCTGCCTCAATCAGAGAAAATGCATTTTCACTATGCACTTGGCAATATTCATAATGAAAACAAAGACTATGATCAGGCCTTTGAACATTATCTACTGGCGAATAATCTGAAACGCAGAACACTTAATTATGATGCGGCCCAGTACACCTCTCATGTAAACACTTTGATAGATGGTTTCACGCCGGATTATTTCCGGAAAGTAGAAGGCTATGGCTCAGAGTCGATATTACCGGTATTCATTGTGGGCATGCCCCGATCTGGCACCACATTGGTTGAACAAATACTGTCTTCTCATCCTGAAATAAGCGGAGCGGGTGAATTGACAGACATGCTTAAGATTGAAAAAGCGATTATTTATGAAACACCAAAGGGAATGTCCTATGCAAAATACATGTCGAACTGTGATGCCACCCTGTTTAGAAACTATTCACAGCAATATTTACAGGTACTTGAAAAATATTCGAACAAGGCCTTACGTGTCACCGACAAAGATCCTGGTAATTTTCATAGAATAGGACTAATAAAGTCATTATTTCCAAAAGCCAGAATAATTCATTGTCAACGAAATCCTCTGGATACCTGTACGTCTATATTCTTTAATTATTTTATTAAAGGTAATGAGTACACTTTCGATCTAGAGGAGTTGGGTAAGTACTATCTGGATTATCAACGCCTGATGACACACTGGAACAAACTGTTTCCTGAAGATATTCTCAATATTCAATACGAAAGTCTGGTTAATCAGCAGCTGGAATATAGCCAGAAAATTATTGCGCACACAGGTCTCCCCTGGAATGAAAAGTGTCTTGAGTTTCATCTCAATGACCGGGCAGTGAAAACACTCAGCTGTGTGCAGGTGAGACAGCCAATCTATTCTCAATCAATTGATCGCTGGAAACGCTATGAGAATCACCTTCAACCGCTAATGGAAATTCTGAAAACATCCAGAGATTACTGATTTTATAATCCACTTGCTGGACTGGCTAGGCTCATGCCAAAATGGTCTTTCAAAACCGAATAGCTGAGAGGAAAATATGAGCTTGCTCGAAGGTAAACGCGCACTAATAGTCGGAGTAGCCAGTAATCGTTCCATTGCATGGGGGATTGCTCAGGCAATGCATCGTGAAGGCGCCGAATTGGCCTTTACCTACCAGAATGACAAGTTAAAGGCCCGTGTCGAGAAATTCGGGGCTGAGCTCAATTCCGAAATTATCTTGCCCTGCGATGTGGCTGATGACGGAGAAATCCAGAAAGTCTTTGAGCGACTCGATGACTACTGGGATCACTTCGATATACTGGTTCACTCAGTCGCTTATGCACCGAAAGAACAGCTCGAAGGGGGCTATCTTGAGAGCGTTACTAGAGAAGGCTTCCTGATGGCACACGATATCAGCTCTTATAGTTTCACGGCACTTGCTGACGCTGCGCGTCCAATGATGAAAGACACCAACGGTGCCATGCTGACTCTTTCCTATATCGGTGCTGTCAGGGCGATGCCAAACTACAATGTGATGGGAGTTGCCAAAGCCAGTCTTGAAGCTAATGTACGCTATATGGCATCGAGTCTGGGACCCGAGGGCATTCGCGTCAACGCTATTTCTGCAGGCCCCATTCGTACACTCGCCGCCTCCGGGATTAAGGGCTTAAGGGGGTTTTTATCTCATGTGGAAGAAGTTTCACCTTTAAGGCGAAACGTGACTATCGATGAGGTTGGAAATGCAGCTGCTTTTCTTTGCTCTAATCATGCATCAGCGATAACCGGCGAAGTCACTTACGTCGATTGCGGCTACAATTCGGTGGGAGCAACCTGAGCTCAATTACCTTTTTGCGGCGTTTCCGTTTTTATCAGGATTGAGATCGGCTTCGGGATCCTTGTATGTTTCGATATCCAGCTCACCTTCCTGACTTGCAACAATAAGAGAGACTGTGGCATCACCCGTTATGTTCACTGCGGTTCGTACCATATCCAGCAAGCGGTCAACACCAATGATTAAGGCAATGCCTTCAACAGGTAAACCTACTTGCTGTAATACCATTGCCAAAGTAATCAAACCAACTCCCGGTACTGCGGCAGTACCGACTGAGGCCAATGTCGCTGTCAATACTACGGTTAATAAATCCACAGCACTAAGCGGAATACCATAAACCTGAGCGATAAATACAGTCGCCACACCCTGCATTATTGCCGTTCCGTCCATGTTAATTGTCGCACCCAATGGAACCGTAAACGAAGCGATGGAGTTATGTACGCCAAGTCGCTTTTCTACGGCCCGCAGTGTTATCGGCAAAGTTGCGCCGGATGATGCTGTAGAGAATGCGAAGGCCCAGATATGACGAAGTTTGGAATACATCTGTTTTGGGTTAAGACCGGTAAAAAACCTGAGCACAAGGCTGTATACACCCAAAGCATGAAGCAACAATATCATTACAACAGTAAGAAAGTATTTCGCCAGATCCACAATCGCGCCGACGCCCAACTCGGAAAATAATTTTGTCAGTAGACAAAATACACCGTAAGGAGCAAGTGTTATTAAAACGGCTACCATTTTCATTATAACCTGCTCAAAATCACGAAAAATTGCGGTGACACGCTGGCCTTCCTCACCGGAACGGGATATTGCATATCCCAGTAATAAAGAGAAGACAATAACCTGTAGCATTTTCCCTTCTGCCATTGCCTTAACTGGATTCGACGGGAAAATTTCTACCAGTACCTGCTTTAATGGTGGTGCCTGCTGTGCGACAAAATCGGCTTCGCTGATCAGGTTCATACCGACTCCGGGTTGTATCAGCATTGCCGCCAGCAATGCTGCGCTGATCGCAAGAGCCGTCGTCAACATATAAAGCAATAGAGTTTTAGTTGCGATTATTCCCATCCTCTGATTATCACCAAGTGCAGTAACACCACAGACCAGTGAGACAAAAACCAGGGGAACCACAAGAAGCTTGAGGGATGCGATAAATATCCTGCCGATGCCGTCCAGCAGACCGGCAACGAGAAAATCGTATACGTCTGTAGCAAAGGCTTCAGACAGCACCTGTGTGGAGAATAGCAGGTTCAAAACAGAGCCAGCGATAACGCCGAGAACCATCGCGAGTAAAATTCGAGCGGTGAGAGACATAGTGGATAAAATTAGTTATGAAAGCTGAGTAAGACGATTATAAGCCTCCTGCAGGATTCAAACACTCGAAGAATTCGCTTAAGGGGATATTACGATAAGGCACTATTTTTCCTTTAATATCAAATTGTTATATTTTTTTTGGTTTTTTTGCATCCAAATTGCCCAGGACGAACATCTAAATGGGTAACGTAATTAAATTTTATTGAGGAAAAGCCATGAAAACTTTACCAACACTGCTATTTTGCCTTGTATTATCACTGACTGTGGCAGGCCAGAGTTATGCCATGCAACAGGTTTCATCACCCCAGAACGGGATAAATCAGGTGCTGCAAATGAAAATCGAGAAAGACCTGACACAATTGCTAAATTCGAAAAAGGCTTATCGCGGTGTAAAAAAGATAAACACGCCTGTTCGAAAAGAGCCCGCTACGGTTCAGGAAAGTGATGAAATAATCGCACCCGATTGCCTCTGCGATCTACATACACGTATTATTTAATCTGAGTTCATTCTAAGCATAACTATTTGGAATATTTTCCGGAGAATAAAATGAAAAACTTTTTATACAGCCTGCTTCTAAGCAGCATCCTCGTGGCTCCGGTATGGAGCGAAACCGATACTTCTTCTTCAAATACTAAAGATGGTGGCTTGAAAATCGAACTCAGTATGGATGATGAAGCCGATACCCGGATAACTGAAAAAGAGTTGGAAACTAAAATAAAAGGAAAAGTGTTTTCAATTATCACTGATATTCTTGAGGCGGCGGGTGATGATATTAGTGATGAAGAAAAGGCCGAAATCAAAACCGAGATTAAAGAAGCCATCACAGAAATTAAGGAAGAGGATGAAGGCACCGTTATACGACCAAAACTCCATATCGGAGATGATGATGATTCACTTGAGTTTACTGAAGCCGCGCTGGGTGCTCTGGCTATTTTCTTTATATTCGGCACACCTATTATGATAATTGCTGCGGTTCTTTATGCCAGTTACCGTAAGAAACGACTGATGCATGAAACCATAAATCAATATGTCGCCAGCGGTAAGGACATTCCTCCGGAAGTACTGCAGGGATTGCAGAAAGAAACCGCACCAAAGAACAACCTGCATCGTGGCCTGATCATGAGCGGTCTCGGACTCGGAATTTTTCTCTGCTTTGTCATTATCGGCGCTATCCCGGCAGCTGCTCTCGGTCTGATACCTCTGTTCATAGGTCTTGCTCAACTTTTAATCTGGAAACTGGAGAATAAATAACACGGCAGAACAGAAATATTTCGATGGAAATTGATGACCAGACCCTGATAGAAAGGGTTCTGGACAAGGGAGATGAACATGCATTTTCCGAACTGGTAAAACGATATCAGTCTCAATTACGCTACTCATTGAGACAACTTACCGGCTGGGACGAAGCACTTGCGGACGATCTGGCGCAGGAGACTTTTATAAAAGCGTACAAGTCGCTTAAGCAGTTCAAAGGCAAGGCAAAATTCTTCACCTGGCTCTATCGCATTGCCTACAACTGTTTTGCTGCCTATTATCGCAGCCACAAAGCCGAATTACAGTTGAACGACGAAGATATTCCGGATCCGGGCTTTAACCCGGAACTTGCCAGTGATTTACACAGGGATTTTGCCAGAGCCTTAAAAGCATTTGAACCACAACAGAGAATGGCGCTACACTTAAGTTTCCAGCGCCAGCTGTCACATAGCGAAATTTCCGAAGTGATGGAAATTCCACTGGGAACCGTGAAAAGCTACATTTCACGGGGACAGGACAAACTTAAGCAGCAGATGATAAGTTGGCAATCAGGAGTCTAAATATGCAAGGCACAAATAATTTTGATGATTTGCTCGGTAACTTAAGAGAAACCGAACCCTATATTGCCGATGAAGGATTTACTTCGGGCATTATCGCCCGCCTCCCCGAGGCCGAACAACTACCTGCCTGGTTGAGTAATCTGATACTACTTGTATTCACTGCAATGGGCTCTGGTATCGCTGCATGGCAATTACCGGTCTCCAAAATGGTTTCTTTTACTACTTCATCAATTACTTCTTTACCTGCCTTCAGTTCAATTCCTATGATTGGTGTTGGCGCAACGATTACTTTTTTACTGAGCTATGTGATTATTTGGTTAGTTCATAGTGATGCTATTTAAACATTTCAACAAAAGCTGACTATTGACGTCTTACAGGAGTGCTCTCAATGAAAGTTCACAAGCTGTCAATTGTTTACACCTTGCTTGTGAATGCAATCACCTCGATATTTTGTTTCGTCGTCAGCACGAGTCTCCTGTCAGCAGAGTCTTCATTAGAAGATTATCAACAACGAATTAACATGATACAGAAAAGTATCGGTCCCTACAGTGAAGAGCTGATTCAACCTACTTTACAAATGGGTCTTATATTGCATGAAAACAATCAATTCTCTGATGCCAACGAGAGACTTGAATCTGCACTTTATTTACACCGGGTAAATTATGGTCTTCAGGATCTGCAACAATCTTCGATAGTCGATCTTCTTATCAGCAATAACCTGAATCGTCAGGACTGGAAGTCCGCTGATAATAATTTTCATAAACTACATTGGCTGCATCGAAGAAATCTTGATTCAAATGATCCAGAATTACTTGCCGTACTGGACAGACTCATAGCCTGGCATCTGGTTGCCACCAATTTAAAAACAGGCCAGCATCCGGGCAAACATTTCATGAAGTTGCTGGAACTAAATCAACGTGCACTTGAAATAGTTGATAATTATCCCGTGCAAGACCAGCTGGAACTATCCAGAAGACTTTACAAACTGGCTTTAGTGCATTACTACATAGCAATCGCGGTCCAGCGTGGTGATTCAGTCGGTCGCTATCTGCTGGAAGAATTTGATCCTATTCAACTCAGCGACAGTTATGAGACGGCCAGTGAAAAAACGGCTTTAAAGATGTTCAGAAAAAGTCGCCAGCTGATTGTTCGAATAGTAAGTCTTCATCAGGATATTGTGCCTGCCACTAAAGATAGCCGAGCAATTGCGCAGTTGTATCTGGCAGACTGGGATTTACTCTTTAATCGACACGCGAATGCAAATCGCGGTTATCAAAATTCTTATGACATTCTACTTGAGCGCGGTTATTCCAGTGATTTAATTAATTCTTTTTTCGACCAACCCATACTCTTGCCAAAGTCCGAGTTCATTCCCGATTTGATGACGAAATATGCGCTTCAATATGAAAAAAATGAAATCCCCGAGACTGGCACAATGGAATTCGTAGGCTGGTCCAAATCACTTCCCGGAGTCAAGTATCCTACGGCGGAGATTAATAATATTGTCTCGGCCAGTACAGAGCGTTTTGCAGATGTGTCTTTTGATGTCTTGAAAGATGGTCTAGCGAAAAACATTGTTATAGGCAAACACAAACGCAAAAGTGGCCTCCCCAGAAGGACTACTTACGAAGCCATCTGGTCAGCGCAATTCCGGCCTCGCTTAATTGAAGGCAGAGCAGTAGCTGTGTCTGGAGTCACAACCCGTTTTTATATGCCCAGTATCGAGAACAAATAATTAGCGTAATAGCTGACTGATATCTTCAATCATATCCCGGTAGTTTTTCCAACGACCACAGGAATTCTGATGCAGGCCTTCGCGAACCTGCCAGACACTGGCCGTTTTTACAGGATTAGCGCTTTCACTGAAATTCAGACAGGCTGGATCCCACTCCAGTTCTAGAAAATCCAGCAAGCCGGACAACAAAGGTTCAGGCTCGTTCACCAGATTTTCATAATCTACAGTGAATATATTATCGGCAAAACATTCATGCCAGTGTTCCATCAGGACAAGATGTTGCTGATAATAGTGAGCGATATTTTCCATTCGTGTAGCGTAATGCAGGTTACCACCAAGCTGCTGGAAAAATACGGAAAGGCAATTATCGAGTGGATTACGTTTTGTATAGATGATTCTGGCTGATGGATAAAGCATTTTTATCAGACCAAGAAACAGAAAATTGTCAGGTTGCTTGTCCGTTATATTCCAGGCTTTGGGAAAAAGCGATTCAAGTAAAGACAAATATTGGTAACCAACCGCGTGCAGTTCCTCCGCTGTCGATGTGGCTACTCTATCCGGATAGGGAGTAAAATTTTGCGTGACCAGCCATTGTAGAAAATCCAGTTCTCCTGCCGCAATTATCGAATTGTGCGCGGACAAAATCTGTTCAATCAATGTAGAACCGGAACGAAACATACCGCAGATAAATATCGGCGAGACAGAAGGATCCCCGTCAGCATCTCTGATTCGGTTTTTCGAGAACACCTTTTTAAGATTATGAAATCCCGTTTCTACATCCGCAGTAACATAAGGAGGGTTGCGAGCACTACCGAGTTCATTTCCTTTCGTATAGGCTTCAACTGCCCTGTCGTACTGAGCTAAATCATCATAAGATTTTCCCAATGCGAAAAAAATACTCTCTTTACCTATAGGATCGGCAGTGTCACGATTAGAAGCTGTTTCAAGCTTGTCGAGTAAATCCTTATCTTCTTCGCCAATTTTTTTCATATACGCCAGTCTTGAAAGTGACTCAAGATGCTGGGAATCAAGCGTAAGAATTTTTTCATACAATCTGGCCGCTGTAGCTCTGTCACCCCGCTCTTCACTCAAGCCCGCCAAATTAAATAGCGCCGGAATATACTGCGGGTCAATCTGAAGAGCCTGTTCATACATACTGTGGGCTTTATCAGCCTGACGCATTTCAGAGTAAAGGACACCCAGGTTCGAGTAGACTTCTTCTGCTCCCCTAACTCCCAGTGTCAGTGATTTTTCATAAGCTTCTAGCGCATCGGAAAAACGTTTCCCGCGCTTGTATAAAAGAGCCAGGTTAAACCAGGCATCAGCATTACCAGCATGACGTCCGACAAAATCCTGATAGTAAGATATGGCGATACCCAGTTGACCGAAGCCAGTCAGCATCCCGGCCAGTCTATCCAGATAGAAAAGACTGTCTGGCTTTTCTGCATGCAATTTTTTAAGTGTGTTCATCGCCTCCAGTGGGCGCTGGTTCTGCATATAGAATTCCAGCAATGCATTCAAGGATTGCTCCGGATCAGCACTCATCTCAACCAATGCAACAAGTTCACGTTCTGCTGCTTCAAAATTCCCATTTCTGAGTAGTTCAGCGGCCTTGTTAATCTGGATCTGAAAATTATCGCCATTACTCATTGTCAAAAATATCTCATCTGTACTTAGTCGTGAACAGGTACAACATCGAAGGCGACTGTTGTTCGAGGCTCATTTGATTCAAATGGCACAGTTCCATGCCACATATAAGATGGAAATAAGACCAGACGACCAGTCTGTGGTTGAATTTTATGTACAGCCAGACCACGCCAACCCAGATCAATATCCGGCTCTCCAAATTTGATGCCACCACCATGCTCATCCGATTCACTCACTTCAGTTGGTACGTGCACATAATACGCCGAGCTGATCCAGCCCAGCGGATGTACATGCATAGTGTGATATCCGGGTGCATGCAAGCGAACTGACCAGGAAGCCGAATAGGAAAAGCGATCGCTCTTACGCATGAGTAAGGGATGCTGGCTATGGTCGGCGAGCTTACTGATATAATCCTGAACACAGGCACTTAACCCTGCCTTTAATTCCTGAATTTCAGGTTCTCTTCGATCCAGTAAATCACCATGAGTCTGAGTGCCTCCTCGCAAGGTTTGTTCAGGAGGATGACGCCTGCCAACATGCAATTTATCCAGCAACTGCATAAGGTTCCGGTTAAATTCAGCGGCATCAGAGTAGCGTTCCGAGATGGGTATGTCATAGACCTGAACAAGATTTTCATAATCGTTTATGAAAGCGTCTGCTTCATTCTCCAACATACGCCAGCATAAACCCAGATAGGCAATCGCCCGTTGATTAAAGGGCATGTCATCGGCCGCTTTCTGCGCGTACACAAGGGCTTTTTCCGGTTCTTCACGGGCAAGTAAAGCACGAGCATAACTTATACCGTGATTCGGGTTTGTATCCGCGCAGCTGACTGCATTGGCGTGAGTTTGTAAAGCGCGTGTCCAATCCCCCTGTCCTTCAAAGGTGTAGGCCAGCAAACTTTTTAATTCACTGGATTCGGGTGCATGCACTAAAGCTGCGCTTAGCACCTCCTCCGCTTTTTCAAAACTTTCACCCTGATTCAGCGCCATCCCGTATGCCAGTGCCAGTGCCTGAGATTTCGGATTCGTCAATAGTGCCTGTTGGTAGGACTGTAAATACTCCTCTTCTCGTTCCAACTGGAAAAGCAGGCTATTCAGTGAACGGTGACTGGCGAGATCTTCAGGATCACGCGTAATTGCCTTCCGGTAATTCTCCAACGCATTGTCCATATCCAGCCTGTCCACCTGTACACTGGCTAGATTCTGGTAAATTTCCGCTCGATCAAGCCCCAGCGCCCGGGCTTTTTCGAAACACTCCATCGCTTCCAGCGATTTTCCCTGCATGCGTAAACACACACCCATATTATGATGCGCTTCGGCGTAATCAGGCCGGAATTCGATTGCTTTTCCAAGACACTGTATTGCCTGATCAAGTTCATTCTCTGCCTTAAAAATGTTACTCAGTCCCAGGCAAGCCACAGCATCGTCCGGCTGAATTTTCAAACATTGTTTCAAAGCGTCCAATGCTGCCTGACTGTTCTCTATTTCTATATAAGTCAGACCCAGATTTCGCCAGGCTTCGGCGTAGGCAGGTTTAATTTTGACCGCCTGTAGATAACACTCAATCGCTTCATGGGAGCGCTCACATGCGGATAAGGCATTGGCAAGATTGTTGGCTACTTCAGCCTGCTCTGGAAATAGTTTTAGAGAACGAGACATTAACTCAATAGCAGGTTCGTATTCGCCTAGTTGCGAATGTAGCAGACCGGTTAATTGTAAAGCGGTGGGATGCTCACTCTCTTGTTCAAGAAATTGTTGATAAAGCGGCATAGCCTTATCTGGTAAACCTGCCTGATGAGCATTTATTGCTTTCTGCAACAAGGCCGGTAATTGTGCCGGGGTAGAGGGCGACTTATTACTCATGCTAAACAGTATACTCGCGTGCTTAAGTCATATAGATGAATTTAAAACGAACTGCGCAAATAAAAACGGCGGACCTGAGTCCGCCGTTTATATTACTCACTTTACTGCCGTTTAGAACTTCTGGGTCACCCCGAAGAACATATAGCGACCAAGTGTGTCCCAGGTACCCGGAACCGTATTACCATTACCGAAAGTAGAAACGTTATTGAAGAAACCATTAATAGGTGGATCATTATCCAATACGTTGCTGACGCCAATGTTAACTACAGTTTCGCCATACCCAATCCACTGCGGCGTATAGGCCATGGAAAGATCCAGATAGCTCTCATCACCAGCTGAACGAGGGTTGCCCTGAAAGTTATCCACACCTTTAATAAACCGCCATGAAGCGTTAAAGCTCAGATCCCACGGAGTTGTCCAGGTGGAACTGAGTGTATGCTTCCATTCGGGACGTGGGCGCTGACAGGAACCGCCAAAAAAGCCTGCACATTCCTCGATAGCAGCGCCTGGTGCGAGTTGTTGCAACCATTTTTCAGTCCAGGTACCTCTCATGGAGAAGTCCAGACTGCCGTAATCACCAACTTCCATTGCGTAACTAGTAGCGATATCGATACCAGAAGTTTCGAAGAAGCCAATGTTTACGTTAGTGGAGGTAACATTCGGAGCGGTCGCACTGCTACCAATCCAGAGGTTACCGTTGGCGGGTGAGCGATTAACCAGATTACAGAAAGCCGGATCACCAGTCAGACCACATTGGTTCACAATAAACTCAGGCTGAACATCATCAATAGCATTCTTAATGGTGATGCTCCAGTAGTCGATACTCAACTGGAAGCCTGGAATCTGATCAGGCGTAAATACTGCCCCAACAGTAAAAGAGTTGGATTTTTCTGGATCCAGATTCGGATTACCACCAAAAACGCCGTTGTACTGACCAGCCGGGCTCAGAGGAATGGTACCGTACTGAGCTGCGGTAACGCCTGAGTTGGCACACTGCGCTGCAGATTGTGCAGGAGTAGGTCCTGCACAAGGATCAACACCAGCCCAAAGACCCAGGTTCTGCGGCTCGAACAACTCACGGATATTGGCCACACGAGAAGCTCGTGAATAACCACCGCGTAGTTTAAAGCCGGATACTGGTGTGTATTCACCCTGGAATTTGTAAGTATCGGTTTTCTTGCCAATACTGTAATCCGAGTAACGATAACCAACGTCCAGTGTTAAAGACTCAATCCAGTCCTGATTCTGAGCGATTGGAATCTGCGCTTCGACAAAGAACTCAGTCACATCCAGTGCACCGTTTACAGCCGCCGTCGGACCACCCTGACCTGCACCATCACCCGATGTGTAACCGGCATCTGGTTTGTAGTCCATGCGTTCATCACGGAATTCGCCACCGAGTACTATCTGCATGCCATCTTCAGCCATCGGACTGACGAAACCGTAGTTGGTCAAGTCGCCAGAGACAAAGCCGACATACTGATCCTGTTTCAGGCTACCCTGAGCAAAAAGGTCAATAAACAGATAGTTGATCTGGGCCTGTGTAACACCGCCTGTCTGAAATACGTTCCATGGAACACAGGTCGGGTCGCTGCCATCTACAACAGATTGACAGGTAGGTGCTCCGCCGGGACCAGCTACGACGTTTAAGGCTCGAGTAACTCGAGTGGTAGAGAGGTCATTGTTATAGAGCTCACTAAGATCGGTACGTGAAATATTAACGAAAGCGTCATAACTCCAGTCATCATTGATCTCGCCTTTGGCTCCGAACAGTAAACGATAAGAGGTATGTTGAATATCGTCATTACGCGGACCACCTTCAACGTTACGACGACCGATGTATAAAGGTACGTTCGCAGTTGGGTCGCCAGCCGCTGCAGCAATCTGTGCCCCGGTACAACCAACTGCACCAGCCTGTTGCGCTGACAATAGTGGATTATTACAGTTCAGTGACGTGGTAACGAAGAAAGCACCAGAAGGCGCGATCTGAGCATTGGTCTTGTCATCCATAAACTGAAATTCAGCGTAGGCTTCAAAGTGCTCGTTGACTTCATAGTGACCAAACATGCCAGCGGTAAAACGCTCATCCGGACGTTGAAAATGGTTAGCCGGAGCATAATTATAGTAACTATAATCCCAGGGAACGAACTGGTTACCGGCGACCGTCAGGTAGCCAGTGTTAGATGTCGCCCCACCAAAGTCTGTGAACAAACCAGTGGGAAGCGTCGCCGAACCAGCGCAGGAATGGGGTCCGTCAGCATCATCAATGGAACAGGCGCTGAAGTCTCTTTCAGATTGCGTTACCGGGTTAATCTGACGATAACCAAGATAAGCCGTGATGTTACCTTTGCCGTCAAACACCCATTGTAACGTTGACATCATGACCACCGCCATCCCAGACACTGCCTGGAGCCTGTTGGAAGCCACTGTTACCTATAGCTGTCTGAGCTTCGCTATTGCCCTGATTGTGGTGGTAACCGGAATATTGATAATCAACCTGCAGGCCTTCAAAGTCGCGCTTCATGACAAAGTTAACAACACCGGCCATAGCATCCGAACCATAGGTTGATGAAGCACCACCGGTCAGAACTTCGATTCGTTCGACCAGCGCACCGGGTACCTGGTTGATGTCAGGCGCTAACTGAAAAACGTCGCCAAAACCCATGCGATGTCCGTTGGTCAAGACCAGAGTACGATCGGATGTCAATCCACGTAAATCGATGGTTGCGGTACCGACCGCGCCGTTAGCTTCATTAGCGGTGAATTCAGGTGTAATTGAAGGCAAATCGTTGAGCAGGTCTTCAACACGCGTGATACCACGTGCGCTGAGTTCTTCTGCTTTAATCATCGAAACAGGACTTGAGCTGACTAGATTGGAATCAGTCGCGATTCGAGAACCGGTCACGACAACTTCTTCAACGGTTTCATCTCCAGTTCCGAGTATGCCTTTTACTACGGCACCTGGAACTGAAAGCACACCCTTAACTACATTCCCTACACCTTCTGCAACACCCTCGACAACATTTTTGTCCTCTTCCTGTGCATAACCCACAGTTGGAGCAACAACAGTTGCTGCAATTGCTGCGGTCGACAACGCGCGATGCACTGCGACCGAAAGCGGTTTCAGTTCAAACATAAAATTTCTCCCATACTTTTACTGCGTAAACTTCTAATTGTTGTGTTATAGAAACAATCCAGCGAATCTACAACTTATGGCGCGAGTATAGGCCTACGACAGTGTGAGGTAAAGTACAAATTAGGTGTCAAAAAAGTTGTCGCCATAAAACAACAAAGTTCTCTATGGAGATCTTATTTGAGCCGACTGACACCGACTCGACGGCCGGTTTTGAGGATTGTCATTTCATAGAAACCAAACAGGTTCTTTTTAATTTCAACTGCCGGGTTTTCCAGCGAAACTGCGTAGCGACTGGATAAACGCTGTTTCCAGATCTCTCCATTATCGAGTCTGAAGACGGTTTTTCCCGTCCAGCCACTGAAATGACCGACAATGTGACGCTTAACGCCCTGATTCTGAAGTTTTTGAATCTTTTTATCTGACTTCACCATTTGCTGGGAGTCATGAGCTAGAAACTTCAAAAACCAGCGATCCAGTAATTTCAGTTCGTCCGCACTTAAGTTATCCAGCCCCGTTTTTTCAAACTCTTCTGCTGTCATCATTTTTCTGAGCCCGTCCCAATTACCGGACTTAATCTTCTCAGCCATGGATGTCGCTGAGAAGGTCAAAAACAGCAAACTAAAAATAGGAATAGTTATTGATTTCAAACTCATACGCCTGCTCCAGAAAAATTATCAAGGTTTAGATTTTTGGGTACTTCTCCAGCAATGGGCCCAGATTATTTTTTAAGGGCTCAAGCCAGTTCTCATAATTGCGCCAGTGCTCAAGGCCGGAACGGAAAATAGGCTGCCTGACCTGCTCTGCGCTTGCCGTACTTACGGCTCTGTCAGTCTGATGAAAATTAAGGCAAGCCTCTTCAAACTCCAGATCACAGTAATCCAGCAGTCGCCGAATTTCTGCTTCCGTATCATCCACCAGCGATTCGTAAATGATGCGATGAACACGTCCGGGTAATACCTCATCAATATGCCTCATTATCTCAATATAGGCCGAATAGTATTTTCCGATGTCTTCGAGGCTGTAACTGAAATTCTGACCACCGGCAAAATGTTCTTTGAACAGGGAGAATCCACAGGCCATAGGATGTCGGCGTACATCGATAATCCGGGAATTTGGTAAAATCAGGTTTATCATGCCTATGTGAGCGAAATTATTCGGTCTTTTATCAATAAAAAGCGGTGTATTTTCATGACGTTGTACACGCGTCTGCTCCAGATATGCCTCGCCAAGTTTTTCAGCCGCTACCTGCTCGATACTATGGAGAATATCCGGATAACCAGGTACATCACCATCTTCTTCGGCCTTCCAGCCATTCATGGAAAAAGACAGGGCTTCTATCTCGGTGAGTTCCATAGTGCCTTCGACGAGAGAATGACTGGAGAGAATCTGCTCTACCAGTGTTGAACCTGAACGGGGTAAACCAAGAACGAATATCGGATCTTTCGCCTGGCAGCCCCAATTCTCTCTCTTATTGAAGAATTCTGAGGTGAACACAGCCTGACTTTTTCTTACATGCTCGGCGAATTGTTCAGACTGATACGGCTTACTTTGCAATCGCAGTTGATTACCTGCCTTATAATGTTGAAAAGATTTCTCAAACTGCTGTCTGTCTTCCTGCGCTTTACCGATAGCAAAATGAAAATGCAGGCGGTCTTCATCTTTTAACTCATTCTCCTCCACCAGCTTTAGCATGGCATCGAGTTCCGCGTCGGCTACTGTCAGAGTCTTCATATTGGCCAGATTCCAATACGGCTCTCCAAACTGAGGGGCGAGTGCAATGGCTGTTTTGTAGGCTTCAACCGCGCCACTTTGGTCGCCCAGCGTTTTGCGCATGTGGCCGAGACTGGTCCAGACAGTAAATTCATCAGCGTGTTCTGACAGAATATCCTCGCAAATCTCTACTGATTGCCGGTATTCGCGCTGACGAACCAGAATAGCTGTTGCCAGTTTTCTCACCGCGACATTCTTAGGCTCTATCGAAAGAATGAATTCAACCTGACCACGCGCTTCGCTGACTTTATTTTGCCTGAACAGAACTACCGCGTAATTATGTCTGGCACGTATATAACCTGGGGCAAGTCGCAGACACTCTTTTAGATAATATTCAGCTTCCCGAGGACGAGCAGCACTTTCAACCACTTCTGCCAGCATGCAGATGGCGACAATATCGGTCGGATTGCCCTGCAAGTGCGACATCAACATTGCTTCTGCATCAGCCAGGCGACCTTCCTTAAGCGCCTCGGCGGGTCCCCTGTGAATCGGTTCATTGGCGGCATGTCGGGCATATTCGGAAAAGGCGCGATCGGCCGCTTCTGATTCGTTGTTTGCAGTTAGCAAATCCGCGAGGGCTAACCAGGCATCGGAAAAATCCGGTTTGGCTACGATCGCCTGTTCCAGACTCGCCCTGGCCTGTCCGATTTCGCCAAGCTCCCTTAAAGCCTGTCCCAGCTGCAGGTGAATCAATGGTGCTTCTGGATACCTCTCACCAAGTGGTCGAAAAATTTCCACCGCGGCTGCAAACTTGCCCTGTAATCGACGGGCAATACCCTGAAATAGAAGCGCCATTTCCTGCTCGGGTGCTGTTTGCAGGAGAATTTCAGCCTGCTGCTCGGCGGCACCAGGATCGCTGCCCAATAAACTTTCGATATTGTTCAAAGCTGACTGTATGCGGGCAGCATCTTCATCGTGTGAGATTGGGGAATTCAAATGCCTGACTACCAGAGGAAATTTAGCGGATTGTGCCCCGCCTTTATGCAATGATCAATTGGAATCGCTGTTGAGCGAATATTTTTTGGCTTTTGTTTAAACCTTTTGCCCGAGCTATGCATCCTAGAATTAAGAATAAAATTTAATGTATGGGATAAGACCTGACTTGTGCAGAAAAAACAGCTAGCCAGCGCAGACGAAGGTTTCGGGGACGCAAGAGAAGCCGAACTGATCGCGGCTGTTATAGAAGGAGACAGAAATGCCTTTCATGACCTTTATCAGCAACATTGTGGGCGGGTTTATGCGCTCTGCCTGCGTATTAGTGGAAATCAGGCGATGGCTGAAGACCTGACCCAGGAAGTGTTCATTCAGGTCTGGCGGAAAATTCAGGATTTTCGCGCTGAGAGTCGGTTTTCCACCTGGCTACACAGTATCGCCGTCAACACAACATTGGCGGCAATCAGGAAAAACAAATCCTGGCTATCAAGAATAGTCTCTAATGATGACAACGATACCGCGACCGAAGCTTCCGCTGAAATGCCTGCCGATGAGCACAATCTGGAATATTGCATTGCGAAGCTCCCGGAACGCGCCAGGATTGTCTTCGTGCTGCGAGCCATTGAGGGCTACCGTCACGAAGAAATCGCCAGCAAGATGAATATGGCCGTGGGTACCAGTAAATCACAATATGCCCGTGCGCGAAGTTTGTTACAGGAGTGGGTTGAACTATGAGCCAGCATGACTCGGATACGCTACTACAGGAAAAAATTGATGTCTTCGACAGACAGATTCAACCACAAAGAGATCTTTGGCCTGGCATCGATCTGGCTCTGGAAGAACAGTTGCAACAACCACCAGTCGCAAGATACTGGTATGGAATCGCGGCATCAGTCGCCGCTCTTTGCATTTTCACCTTACTTTCGCTAAACAATATCCACCAAGCTGAACCCCTTGGCTCTGAAATTAACCAGATAATCAGCCTGCTCAACCAGCAACACGAGCGACAAAAACAGTTCCTACTGAGTAGCTATGAACAACAGCCCGCACTGACTAATAACTGGCAGACGCAACTACAAGAACTGGATGACGCGGCAACTACGATAAAAGTCGCCCTGAAAAATGATCCCGCAGACGCTAATCTTATTGGCATGCTGCAACAGGTATATCAGCAACAAATCAAGCTTATTCAATCTGTGCATCAACCCAGATGGATGTAACCAAGAGATAACCACAATGAAAAAGATACTATTTACCTTACTGATTGTTTCCTTATCAAGCTTCCTTCACGCCGATGAGAAAGTAAATTTGTCTCTGGAGGTTGCAGAAAACGCCAACATCAACATACAGGATCCACATAGTCAGATTGAAATTCTAAGTTGGGAAAAAAACAGTATGCAGATTAGCGGAGAAATTTCAGATGAAGCCAGCGATTTCAGTTTTGAGAAAAGTGGTAATGGTGCAATATTTGAAGTCGAATACGCGAATCAGAAAAACTGGAAAGAAATACTCGACGCGGGTAGTCGCTCGCGGCTTAGAATCTATGTCCCGATCAATAGTTTTGTGGAAGTTTCCAACATAACCGGTGCAATCAAGGTGAGTGGAGTCAAAGGTGGTACCTCAGTTGAATCGATCAGCGCTTCTGTTCTGATTGAGCAGCTTGCGGATCGAATTGGCGTTGAAACAATCAACGGTAATATCGAGTCTAATAATAACCATGGCAGGCTGGATATCGAAACCGTCAATGGGAATTTCACTGACCAGAGTTCCAGCGGTGAGCTCAAAGTCAGTACCGTGCAAGGAAATATCAACTCCACCAGCAAGTTTGCCATGGTTGAAGTTGAAGTTGTAAATGGAAATCTGGATCTTCAGCTCGACAAAGTCGATGAACTCGCAATTGATTCCGTCAATGGCAGAGTATCTGCCAGTATGAGCCTGAATAAAAAGGGTGACGTCACCATTTCCAATGTTAATGGCAAGATTAATCTGGTTTTCAACAAGGACGTATCAGCCGAATTTGAAATTCAGACTTATGTTGGGGGAACCATCGTAAACAAACTGACAGAAGATAAAGCCAAAAAAGAAGAATTTGGTCCGGGACGAAGTTTGAGTTTTACAACGGCCGATGGCTCAGCTCAGGTAGAAGTCAGTACAGTTGGTGGAAAAGTCAGTCTGGCAGGTCATTGAAGGGGCCGACAACTAATTTGATGGCTCGCGTTGTGCAACAATGACCCAGGCGGCGGGCAATTTTCTTTCCCCGAACATGAGTTTGTCCTGAACCCTCAACTTAAAACCGGTTTCCTCCAGTTTTAAAAGCAGCTTTTGGAAATCTGATTCTGTGAGGGCGGCATTCAGCATTGAAGACATTCTTCCGGCATAGCTGGCCAAATCGCTATGCATTACCTTAATCCAGTTTAGTATTTCATTCTCATCATAAGCGCTCAATTTCGTATACATGTGGCCGATATCCCGGTAAATACGCAACAAGGTCTCTGATGCCACGCCCTTTCCTCTTTGCCTTAAAATCTCCTCAACCGCTTTCACTGACTTTGCAAACTGTCGATCAGTTTCCTGAATCCTCTCTTTGTCGGCACTACGACCATTGGTAACAACGACCTCTCTGTAAAGCACTTCAAAGTTTTCAAGTATATGAGTCTGTCTGAACGCTTCGATTGCCTGCAGATTAATTTCACACTCCAGATAAATCCCACCTTTATGCATATGCATGACTGCTGCCATTATGCCGCCGGCAGGCAGAAGCCGCATAAGTTCATTGAGAACCTGTGAGCCCGCATACTCCATTCCAAATTGACTCGTCAGAAAATCAACTACGCCGTCTCTGAGCGGGAGTTGCAATGCGGATGCGGAGAGCGCGGTGATTTCAGGACTCCGTTTGCGCATTTCCAATACGGCCGCAGCTGATTCATCGATTCCGACTATTTCAATATTGTTGTTGCTGTTTAGCGAGGCGAGCGCGAAGCGTGCTACAGCACCATTGCCGCAGGCGATATCCACTATCAAAGAGTCTGATTTTAATGTTGGAGTTACCTGTTCAAACAAACCGAGCCAGAATTTCTCCAGAGCCTCATCCTGAGGCCCGCCATCAGAGTGCGCAGCGGCCGAGCGGGCATTTTGCCAATACGCGTCCCAATTATCTGCTGACATAATAAAGCATAGCCCTGGTGAAGATTGCGGATTATAAGCCTAATCTAGCACGAGATTCTGCCGCTTCTCCACCCTGCGTTTCATACTGGGCGTTTTCACGTGCTCGCTAGACATTACAAATAAAGCCACTTATGCTCCTTTCGCTTATGAACAGTCAAGTCAACGACGGCATCCCTCTCAACGATCTTATTAGTAACCCGGACTACTATTTATGGCGTTTTGACGGACCGAATTCAATTTTTGCCCGTATGACAAGGGCGAGTTATAAACAAAGCATTTTTACCGATCAACGCATTATTGCGGCCCACCCGAAACCTCTTAGAGTCGATACAGATCTACTCGCAGAAGCTTTCAGAAATCACGGCTTGTCTCAGCCCAGGCTCGCATTTATTTTTCATGTTGCTCACTGTGGTTCGACATTACTGGCGAGAGCACTCGACATTGAGGGAAAAAATGTCGTTTATAGAGAACCTCCGGTACTCAGACAACTGGCGCTGATTCTCGCCGAGAATAACTGGCCGGATTCTCCCCCTGAATTGTGGTCGGACGCTCTTGCAATGGCGACGGGTTTATTAAACAAGTCGTATCAATCAGCGACTCCTCCGATTATTAAAGCCAATGTCCCCGTCAATTTTATTCTCAGTGATTTGATGAAAATCGCTCCGGCTTCCTCAGGCATATTGCTCTATTCTACTTTCGAGAATTATCTTCTTTCGATTTTGAAATCAGACAATCATAAACAGTGGGTCGCCACCATTCACAACAAACTGTCGTCATTAATTCAAAAACGGATTGGCCTGGATAAACAGGAACAGCAAAACCTCAGTCACGCGGAATGCGCCGCAAGCCTCTGGCTCACGCAGTTACTAATCTTTAAGGAATTCTCTGAAAAGTACTCTGATTTGAAAACCCTGGATTCTGAAATTTTCTTTAGTGATCCGACTGCGGTTCTTTCTGCCGCGTTTACATTATTTGATATAAGCGTGACTCCGAACGAGGTAAGTAAAATCGTGGAAAGCGAGCTGTTTACCAGCCATGCGAAAATGCCTTCACAACAATACAACAACGAAAAACGTCTGAATGAAAAGCAGCAACTGACGCAAAATCTTGCCTCTGAATTGAAAGAGGCGAGAGTGTGGCTGGAAAAAATTCTTGAGAAACTGGAGTTCACTAACGCGCTGGCAAATCCCTTACTGGGGGAAAGTCCAACCCTGATTGAAACAAATAACATCAGCACGAAAAAAAGCGGAAAAAGTGCGCAGAAATCCTCCTCGCCTGCTCCATATGCCTGTTTTGAAGCCACTGACAGCAGCAATCGTCTCGACGATATCAGGGATGAGCAGATTATTGAGGCCTTGAAAAACCGTGGTGTGATATTGCTACGGGGCTTTGATTACAAGGTAGAAAATTTTACCCGCTTTGTTAATCGTTTCTGCCATGGTTCGGCTTTTAATCCCAGTCATGGTCGGGATGTAGTTGATAAGAAAAATAATATTCAGACAGTTGATCTGGGAACACAGGCTTTTCCTCTTCATGCTGAATTATGTCGCGAACCCTGGAAACCCGACATTTGTTTTTTCGCCTGTCAATCATCACCGGAAGTTGACGGTGAAACAACAATTTGTGACGGGGTGAAAATCGTTGCTGGACTCAAGCAAGACACGATTCGACAATTGCAGGCCCAGCCCCTGTTGTATTTTCAGGCTATGTTGCCGGAAGACTCTATGCGCTGGCTGGGTACTGACAGGCCGACTCCGGAACTTGTGCAGAACCCGCCAGCTTCCTGCCCTTTCGAAATGACCTATCTCGAAGGAAAGTTGTGCCGGGTACATACGACAGCGGCCTTACACAGAACTATGTTCAGTAAACAATTGAGCTTTGGTAATTTTCTGCTTTTCTCGCGTTACGGCCTGAATAATCGCTTACAGCCCTGCTTCGCTGATGGCTCCATAGTACCCGATGAACTTGTTGCTGAAGTTAAACAAGTCTCTGATGAACTGACTTATGCACACAAGTGGCAGGATGGCGATATTCTTGTGCTGGACAACACCAGGTATTTACACGGCCGCAGAAAAATTAACGATGTTGAAGAGAGAAGAATTTTATCGTATTTCGGTTATCTGAATTTCGCTGAATTAGATGCAGAAGAAAGCACAGCTACATGGCGTCAAAAATAACTCAATCAGGTATTTGCTGCAGTCAGTCGATTCATCTTGCTCCGGTACCTGTTCTGCTGTTTAGGATCGGAGGATAGCTCCAGCGCTTTATTGAAATTGTCATTGGCGAGATTAACATCACCGGTTTTCTGATATATCGCCCCCATCAGAAAATAAAAGCGATGCTCCTTATTGTTTAGATCAATAGCATCGCTAATATGCTCCTGCGCGCTTTCATAATCACTTTCGACAAAAGCCTTTTGTGCCATGCTGTAAATAAAATAGGGATTCTGCAAACGAAACTCACGTGCTTGCTCCTCATAATAGGCCGCCAGTTCCGGATTATCAGTCTCTTCATAGAGTCGCGTGACATTACTGAGTGCAATGAGATCGTCCTCATCTGCCTCAATAGCCGCCAGATAGGAAAGTTCGGCGGCCTGTAAATTACCTGCCCGTCTATACAATGAACCCAGATTATTCCAAAGGTAGGAGACCGACGGTTCCATGTGCAGGGCTTTCCGGAGAAAACGCAGAGCCTGAACATGATCATTTTCTACCAGAAACCCCATCGCTTTATTGTTGTAGTGCTGAGCCAGAGCCAGACGATCGTCAATATAGCGTTGTTCGTAGGTGGGTTCATATTCATCAATATTTAAATCAATAACGTGCCTGCTTCCGATTCTGGTCACCATGGCATTGATATGCTTGTTCAATATCATGGTGTTACCGTTTCCAAGATCCCAGATAGGTGGCACGTCAACCTCATTAAACTGCACATCCATATTCAGATAACGGCCCATGGCCACGAACAAATTTGTAAACGACAGGCAATTCGCAGTGCCCCTGTAAAATACTTCTTCGGCCGTATACGACGCGCGGGAATCGTATTGCAGATTAAGACTCGAAGGTTGAATGAGTGCCTGCAGTAAGGCAGTTATTCTATCCCGTCCGCTGTAACCTTAGACAGCCTTACGGGCAAAAACCTGCATATCTTTAGTGACATAGAGAACACGTTCGTCTTTCAGATCCAGATCGGCAGGGTTTACTTCAGGGAGTGCCTGACCACTTAGCAACCATTGTCGCTCTTGATGACTTACGGTTTTTATATTGGCAGGTGCAAGACATCCCGAAATCAACATCGAGAGAGTCAGGATACAAACTATTTTTCCCATGGTAGTCAATGCCTTCGAGTTATTACACTAAAATAAATACCCTTGAACATCTCTGTAGCAGCGGTGAAATGCTGCAAGCTAGGCAAATAATAGCCTAAAAATGTCAGCTCATCGACGAATATAGGCAAGCTTCTATAAGACGAAGGTATTTACACTTTTTGACGAAACTTGGAATTTTTCTGTTGCACAGGCAATATTGCCCCTGTTAGAGACTTGCCAGTCGAATTATAAATCTGAGAAAAGACCTCCGGGGAGATCCTATGTCATTCTTAATCAGGCAGTTTTTTAGATCTGCTATCGTTCTAATCGCGTTTGCTCTGGGTTGCCAGACGACAACTTTAAAACAAACAGAGAAGACAAAACCTGCTAACAAGCCTGTCGCTTTCGCCGGAACTTACAAAGCGATCCTCTCAGACCCGGTATTAATCCGTAATGCTACTATTCTCACCGGAACAGGTGAGCAACTGAGAAACACCTCCATTTTACTGCTTGATGGCAGAATCAGCGCCATCGGTGAGAATCTGAAGGCGCCCGGGAATGCAGTTTCACTGGATGTGAGGGGCAAATGGCTGACACCGGGCTTGATCGATGTGCATTCTCATCTTGGCGTGTATCCGAGTCCCGAACATGAAGCCAATCAGGACGGTAACGAAGCCACAAGCCCAAACACCGCAGAAGTCTGGGCTGAACATTCCGTCTACACTCAGGACCCGCAGTTTACCCTGGCTCTTGCAGGCGGCATTACCTCACTGCAAATACTGCCAGGCTCCGCAAATTTGTTCGGTGGTCGTGGCGTCACATTGAAAAACATTCCGGCCCGCAATGTTCAGGCAATGAAATTTCCTGAGGCACCACATAGTCTGAAAATGGCCTGTGGCGAAAACCCGAAACGCGTCTACGGGCAGAACAAGCAGGCGCCGGCCTCGCGCATGGCGAACGTCGCTGGCTATCGCAGTGCCTGGATAGCGGCCACTGAGTACAACCGTAAGTGGGACAAATACTACGCAAGTCTGGAGAACAAAGAAGAAGTCGATCCACCGACCCGTGATTTACAGCTGGAAACTCTTGGTGAGGTACTACGTGGAAACATCCTCGTCCATAATCACTGTTACCGTGCCGAAGAAATGGCCGTAATGCTCGACATTGCAAAAGAATTTGGCTATCGGATAACGGCCTTTCATCACGCAATCGAAGCCTACAAAATACCCGACCTGCTTGCCAAAAACGGTGTCTGTGCAGCGATGTGGCCTGAATGGTGGGGCTTTAAGCACGAAGCTTTCGACATGGTTGAAGAAAATGTTGCCATGGTTGACCACGGTGGAGCCTGTGCCATTGTACATACCGACTCTGCTATTACTATTCAACATCTGAATCAGGAAGCTGCCAAAGTCATGGCCTCAGGGAACAAGGCCGGTTATAGCGTGTCCAGAGCAGCTGCCATCAAATGGATCACTTTGAACGCCGCACAAGCGCTCGGAATCGATAAACAAACCGGTAGTATCGAAATCGGAAAAATGGCCGACATTGTGCTTTGGGACGGCGATCCCTTCAGCGTGTTCAGCAAAGCAGAAAAAGTGTATATCGACGGCGCTTTAATGTTCGACCGACACGACCAGACAAGGCAACCGGTGAGCGATTTTGATCTGGGCATTCTGGACCCCGCGGGAGAACGATTATGAGAATTTTTAATACTGCGACTATTACCGTTTGCTTTGTTTTTTCATGCCTCTGTGTCAGCGCCGGTGAATTGTTAATCGAAAATGCGAAAATTTACACAGCGTCTGAACAGGGAACAATTGAAAACGGCTACATCCTTATTCAGGATAACAAAATAGCCAAAGTAGGCGAGAGGCGGGATTTCGACTTTACTGGCCAGACCATTGATGCTGAGGGACGCTCCATCACTCCCGGACTTGTTAATTCCTACACCCAACTCGGTCTGGTCGAAATTAATGCAGTGTCTCATTCCGTAGATTTCGTCACTGAGGATAAGCTTTTCGGTCCGTCATTCAAAATCAGCAGCGCAATTAATCCGGCTTCCACTGCCATCCCACACAACAGAATTAACGGTCTCACTCACGCTATTGTCGTGCCTGAACCAGGTCATTTACTATTTGCCGGTTATGGTGCTGCCATCCGTCTCGCTCACGCTGAAAATATGATACTGGATGATAGTCTGGCCCTGTTTATCAATTTCGCGGCTCAAGGCAGTAAATTAAGTGGCGGATCCCGTGCCTCGGCTTACAGCAAATTAAGACAGAGTTTGCTGGATGCGCAGGATTACATGAGCAACAGGAAAGAGAGTCGTCGGGGACAGTGGCGAGATTATTTTCTGCCATTACACGATCTTGAAGCTCTTCTACCAATACTAAAAGGTGACAAACAAGTCGTCATAACAGTTCACCGGGCCAGTGACATTCGACTGGTGCTGTCATTACAGAAAGAATTCAAACTTAAAGTTATTCTGGCTGGTGCTAGCGAAGCCTGGCTCGTCGCTGACCAGATCTCGGCTGCCGGAGTTCCTGTGATTATCGATCCTATGGCAAACCTTCTGGGAGACTTTGATCAACTGGCGGCGCGACTTGATTCCGCTTCAAGGCTTCAGTCTGCGGGAGTGACCCTTTTATTTACGGGTGTAGCCTGGAGAAACACACATTCAGCCTATACTGTTCGTCAGGCTGCTGGCAATGCCGTTGCCTATGGTCTTACAGTGGAAGATGCTATCAAGGCGATGAGCTCTAACCCGGCCAGAGTATTCGGCTATGCCGATCGTTTTGGAAGTATCGAATCCGGCAAAATTGCCGATTTGGTAATCTGGGATGGTCACCCACTGGAAATTTTGACAAGAGCTGATAGCGTTATTATGAACGGAAAGCCGGTTGCCATGGTGTCCCGGTCAACGCGCCTTAGAGATCGTTACCGCGAGCTGAACACTTTGTATCCGCCAGCTTATCAAAAGTAAAAACGGTTTAATCTTATAGACGGTCTGAAAAAATATTAACTTCAGAGGATTCCCGTACGTCTTTTATCAGTTGAGACCAGCTTTTATTAGCATTGAGTCTTTTCAGCTGGGCGATAATAGATGCTTTTTCTTCATCCTTCAGTGCTGCAGGTTCAGGTTCGTTGACAGCCTCAAGAATAATCACGGCGTAGTCACCTGATCCAAGTCCGGTTCCACCAAAAACAGCTTGCTTGTCTTCCGGTCGGCCAAGTCTAAATGCAGTTCTCACCACGGCCCGATTTATACCACTGTTATCACGCTTTATCGCCGTAGACTTTGTCCAGACAATGCCGGATTGCTCAGCTATCGTTTCAGGATCACCACCTTCTTTCAACTGACTCAGAATTTTCTCGCCACTAAGGCGTACCTGCTCACTGGCCTTCTCGTGTTTCATTCGTGTTATGAGTCTTTCACGAACTTCTTCGAGAGGCATTTGCTGCTCACTGACATGTTCTAATACACGCAGAACAATTATCCGGTTATCCGCCACTTCGAGCATATCACTGTTGTTGCCACTTAAAACCTCACTACTGAATGCTGCGGCTTTAATTCGTCTGTCTGCTAAAAGCGGATCCTCATTGGGCTCACGATTAAAAAAACCGCTTTCGTTTATTGAAAAGCCCAGTTCCTCGGCCGCAATTTCAAGCGTATCCGGATGCTCATACGTCAGATTAGCCAGGTTATCACTCGCTGCAAAAAACTCTGTTTCTGCAAGAGATAATCGATATTTTTCTTCCACCTGCTCTCTGACACTTTCAAGACTATTTTTTACTCCACCTTTGACTTTATCAACTCTAACCACATCGACGCTCTTTTCAGTCAGGATTGGCTTACTGATTTCACCTTCCTCTAAAGAGAACATTACTTCATCGATCTCTGCCGCCATAATTCCCCTGGTCAAAAAACCAAGCTCACTCATTTCAATTTGTAAATTGGGGTCGGCTGAATGCTTCTCCGATAATTCGTCAAAGCTCATTCCACTTTTTAACAGAGCAATCAGCGATTCAGCTTTCTGGTTGGCAAGGTCAATTTCATCCGGTTTTGCATTTTCACTAATACTGATGGTGATATGCCGGATTTTACGCTGGTCCTCAACGTCATAATCCGCTTTATTGTTCTCATAAAACGTTTTCAACCCGTCTTCGTCAACATCAAGCGATGAAGCCATTTGCTGCAATGATAAATCGATGTAGGCGATACGAACTTTCTCAGGCTCCATGTAGTTTTTTATATTGCTGTCATAGTAGGCCTTTATTGCCTCATCACTGAAAGACATCGTCTCTTTCAGTTCATTGGATGAAAGTACCGAGTAGGAAAAGTCTCTGCTTTGATTGCCAAGGCTGGCTAGCAGGTTGATTTCATCCGTCGTCACAAATTCACTGCCGGAAATTGAGTTTTGTAATTGCTCTGCCTTCATATCTTCCTGCAACTGATATTCAAACATTACCGGGGTGAATCCAAGCTGCAATACAGCTCTTTCATATAAATAGCTATCGAAACCATTTCCCCCCTGAAAAGCTTCAAGGCCATTAATAACGCCTCGCACCTGCTGCGCACTGATTTGTAAGTCCAGTGTTTCATTCACCTGATTGACTAACTCTCTCTCAATCAGAGTGTCGAGTGTCCGTTGTTTAACAAGTTCATCGTCTACTGTTCCTGCATTTTCACCTAGTAGTTCCTGAAACTGCCTTCTCACGTTTTGATAAACACGCTGATATTCTCTCAACTCTATGTCGGCATCATTAACTTTAATAGCGACAACTTCTCCACCCTGGTCGAAATAATAACTTACTCCCCAGAAGGCAAAAGTGACAATGAGGAGGCCAACAATAACGATGGCAATAACACCTGAAGTTTTTTCACGAATTATTTGTAGCATTGGAATTACTTGTTATTTTTTTACACAATAAAAAGGGGCGTGCCTTACGACACGCCCCAGTATCAATGGCGGAGTGGACGGGACTCGAACCCGCGACCCCCGGCGTGACAGGCCGGTATTCTAACCAACTGAACTACCACTCCATTGGTCTGGTGGGTGCTGAGAGGCTCGAACTCCCGACATTCGCCTTGTAAGGGCGACGCTCTACCAACTGAGCTAAGCACCCGGGAGGCGCGCTAGTTTATGGCATCTTTAAGTGCTTTGCCAGCCTTGAA